>JAESFZ010000057.1_pt1:2500-398699 | contig 398699 bp, 421 predicted proteins | sample 9269561 | NCBI WGS metagenome assembly JAESFZ01 (sample SAMN14515552, study PRJNA621657) | algae metagenome | isolation source: Tildeniella nuda ZEHNDER 1965/U140 and co-occurring heterotrophs from wet... | place: Switzerland: Stansstaad, Zurih | collected 1965-01-01
ATGCGATGCTCGTGGAGCAGCGCCACGACGCCCTGGACCGGCATGCCCACGGGTACGGTTACGACCTCCCCGCCCTTCGTCCTCAGGATTGATGCGATCGACATCGCGCTTCCTTTCTCGACTCGGCGTGTTGATGATCGCGAATCGCGCGCGCAAAGGAAAGCCATGAACGAATCGGCCCCTCCGGCGCTGACCCCGGCCCGGCGCTTCTGGCGGCTGATGGCGGTGGTCGCGGCCGTCGCCGTCGTCGCGGTGGTCGGCGCGCTGGCCTATATGCAGGCGACGGGAACGCCGCTGCGGCTGCACTTCGTCATCGCGCTGACGCTCGGCATCGGCCTGACGCTGCTGCTTGCCGGCGCGCTGATGGGGCTGCTGTTCTTCAGCGCGCGCAGCGGCCACGACGACGCGGCGTTCGAACGCGACGACCTCGACGGGCACTGATTCGCTTAGCGAATCGCCGCGCCGGTGTATCAGGCTCGCTGACGTGAACGACGAGGAGACATCGATGAAGCTCGGGTGGATGCCGCTGGCGATGCTGGCGCTGGCGACCGCGGTGCCGGCCGCCGCGCAGGAGGCCCCCAGGACCGACAAGCCGAAGGACGTCGCGATCCCGGCGCCGCTTGTCTCGGTGACGCGGCACAGCGGCAGTTTCGGCGGCCAGGCGATTCGCTATGTCGCCACCACCGGCGAGACCTATCTGAAGGACGCCGCCGGCGAGCCGACCGCGGCGATCTTCTCGACGTCCTACGTCAGGGAGGGCCGCGACCCGACTCGGCCGGTCACCTTCCTGTTCAACGGCGGCCCCGGATCGGGGTCGCTGTGGCTGCACATGGGGGCCTTCGGGCCCAAGCGGGTCGTCGTGCCGTCCGATGCGCGCGACGACGGCGCCCCGCCCTATCCGATCGTCGACAATGTCCACAGCCTGCTCGACGTCACCGACCTGGTGTTCATCGACCCGGTCGGCACCGGTTTCTCGAAGGCGCTCGGCAAGACCGAGCCCAAGAGCTTCTGGGGGGTGACCGCCGATGCGAAGTCGGTGGCGCAGTTCATCCGGATCTGGCTGCGCGAGAACGGCCGCTGGAACGCACCCAAGTTCATCGGCGGCGAAAGCTACGGCACCACCCGCTCGGCGGCGGTGGTCAACGAGCTCGAATCGAGCTTCAACGACGTGTCGCTCAACGGCGTGCTGCTGATCTCGACGATCCTCGACTTCGGCGCGCAGGCCGAGGTGCCGGGCAATGAGATGGCCTATGTCGTCAACATGCCGTCGATGGCGGCGACGGCCTGGTATCACAATGCGCTTGCCGACCGCCCGGCGACGCTCGAGCCCTTCCTCGTCGAGGCGCGCGCCTTCGCGATCGGCGACTATGCCTCGGCGCTGCTCAAGGGCAGCCAGCTGCCCGCCGCCGAGCGCGCCGCCGTCCGCGCGAAACTGTCGCGCTTCACCGGCCTGTCCGAAGCCTATCTCGAGCGCGCCGACCTGCGCGTCGTGCCCGGGCGCTTCTACAAGGAACTGCTGCGCGACCGCGGGCTCACCATCGGCCGGCTCGACACGCGCTACACCGGCCGCGACTATGATTCGGCCGGCGAGGAGCCCGACAACGACCCGAGCTTCTACGGCATCGACGGCGCCTACACCGCGGCGATGAATGCCCATGTCCGCGAGACGCTCGGGCTGAAGATGGAGCGCGAATATGTCACGATCGGCGGGCTCAGCAGCCCGTGGGACTGGGACATCGGCCGCGGCGATCTGACCTATTATCGCAACGTCGCCCCCTATCTCGGCAAGGCGCTGCGCGAGAACAGCGGCCTCCGGATCTTCGTCGGCCAGGGCTATTACGACATGGCGACGCCGTTCTTCGGCGCCGAATATTCGCTGACCCGCACCGGCATCCCCACCGACCGGATCACCTATGCCTATTATGACGCCGGCCACATGATGTACGTGCGCGACGCCGATCTGGCGAAGCTGTCGCGCGACATCCGCGCATTCATCCGGGCGCGGTAGCGGTAGCGGCGCGGCCTGACCACCATCGTCATCCCCGCCTGCGCGGGGATGACGATGATTGGGTGGAACGCGGCGGCGGCGCTAGAACTCGAACTGCGCGCGCAGCGCCCACACGTCGAAGTCATAGTCGCGATTCGGCACCGGACCGGGTCGGGGAACGATCGTCGCGGCGCGCGGGCCGCCCTCGACGTCGGTGCGGGTATATTGCGCCATGAAGCGCACATAATCGATCGGCTGCCAGACCAGGCTGAGCAGATAGCCGGTCTGGGTGCCGCCGTTGACGTAGTTGGGCGCGGCGAACGATGTCGCCGGCGTTCCGGTCGCGACGCGGTCGCGCAGATCGAGATAATCGTAGCGCGCGTTGATGCCGAGGGCGCCCCAGCCGCCGCGGTCGAAGCCGTTCGCGACGCTGGTGCGCTGCCAGCTGCCGTCCTTGTAGCCGCGCGTCTCGCCGGTCAGCCACCAGCCCGCCTCGGCATAGGCGGAGAAGAAGCCGGGGTCGCCCGCGAAGGCGGTACCGCCCGCCACCGATTCGAGCCCGGTCAGCGACGCCGGATTGGCGATGCCGTCGACCTTCACCCACTGCGCCTCGCCCACGAGGTGGAACGGCCCGAAGATGCCCGCCGCCTCGACGCCGTAGACGTCGTCGCCGCGCGCCGCGACCAGCCCGGTATCGGCGAAACGGACATCGGTCGTCTGCACGAACGGCCGCGCGCGATACTGGAAGCTGAGCGCGTTGGTCTGGAATTCGCGGTGCTGGTAGTTGGCGCCGAGATGGAGGCGCCCGCCCAGCGCCTCGGGCGACCAAGTCGCCCGCGCCCCGAACAGCCAGTCGTCATTGTCGAAGCCGGCGTTGATGCTGTCGTTGAACAGCCCGGCGTTGACGCGCAGGTCGCCGCCCAGGCCGGTGTAGCCGACCGCAACGCCGATGCGCCGGTTGTGCGCGAAGGCGTCGGTCATCTGCGCGCGCTCGAGGAAGCTGTGTGCACCCGAGCTGCTCACCGTCTCGAGGCTGGAGAAGGGATAGAAATTGCCGACCTGCGCGCTGAACGCCGCGCCCTTGGGCGCATATTGGAAGGTCACGTCCTCGTAGCCGACCTGGCCCTGCGCGAAATCGAACTCGGCGCGCCACTTGAAGCCGCCGGGCACGTCGCCCTCGGCACCGAACAGGATGCGCCGCGAGCGGCCGTTGAACCCGAGGTTGGGGCTGGCGACCGCATCGTTGGGGTTGCCGACGCTGGCGACGTCATACTGGATCCGCCCGCGCGGCTTGAAGCGCCATCCCCCGTCGGCGGTGAACTCGGGCGCGCCCTTCCACGCCGGCGGCTTCGCGGCGGCGACGACGGGGGCGGGAGCGGCGGCGGCCGTCGCGACGGCAGGCGCCGTCGCGGGAGGCGCTTGCCGTGCCTGCATCGCCCTCAGCTCGTCGAGCTGTTGCTGCATCGCATCGATCTGCGCCTGCATCGCCGCGATGCGCGCCGCGGTCGCGGCATCCTGCGCGATTGCCGGCGTCGCGCCCGCCACGACGGCGACGCCGGCCAGCAGCTTCAAACGACGAGCGATCAGCATGAGCGCGGCACCTTCCCGGGGTTCTTACGCCGACGCCCGTTCCGACGCCGTGTCCGATGGATTGCCGCGCTATGACGCTTTTATTTCACTTGGATGACAAGCGCCCTGGCGCGCAACGCAGAACGGCCCCGCCGCGAGGCGGGGCCGTCCTGTAGTGCAGCCGGCAATCAGGCGTCGGCGGGCGCGAGCTCGGCTTCCTCGGCGGCCTCGCGGCGCGGGCGTCCGCGACCGCGGGCCCGACGCCGGCGCGGCGCGCCCTCCTCGCCGTCGCTGCTCTCGCCGTCGCCGCCGGCATTGCCTTCCGACGCCTCGGTCTCGTCGCTCGCGCGACCGCCGCCGTCGCGATCGCCCGGATCGCGATCGCTTCCGCCCTTGGCGGCGGGCGCATCGCCCTGCGGCTCGGGGATCATGCGCGTCATCTCGCTGACCCGCATCGGCGCGGCATTCTCGATCATGTCGTCGCCGTCGTCGTCGCCATAATCGTCGCCGCCGTCGTTGCCGTCGCGATAATCGCGCTCCTCGCGGTCGTCGCGGCTGCGCGGCTGGTTGCCGCCGTTGTTCTGCTGGCGCGCCTGCTGCTCTTCCTGCCGGGCGCGGAATTCGTTGAGCACGCGATAATAATGATCGGCGTACTGGAGATAATATTCGGCGGAGACGCGGTCGCCCTGCATGCTCGCGTCGCGGGCGAGCTGCTTGTATTTCTCGAGCAGCTGGTGCGCGTTGCCGCGGACGCGGACCTCGTTGCGGTTGCCCATGTCGGGCGAGCGCCCGCCGCTCGGCGTACGCGGACCACCGCCGGATCCACCAGGACCACCGCGACCACGGCGGCGACCATTCTGACCGTTTCTCATCAATTCACTAATCCCTGGTCCATCCGGTAAACGGAATGAGCGCGTGACCCGCGTGAGCACGGAACCGAAGGGTTCGGCCGTCTGCTTATGTGAAGTCACCGGCAGGGGAGATCAGCTCTACCCCGCTCTTCCCTGTGTCTAGCCGGATCGCTTGGCATCTCCAAGCGTAAAATCTCGGACGGTCCGCAGCGACAGGCAGCGTGACCGTCCCGCCAGATCGCGGCGCAGCACCGGCGCAAAGCCTTCGGCCACCGCGATCTCACTGACGAGATCGGCCTGCGCATGGCCGATTTCAAGATGCGCCGACCCCGCCGGCGTCAATATGGCGCGCAGCGCGGGGATGATCCGCCGATAGTCGTCGAGCCCGTCGGCGCCGGCGAACAGCGCGCTGCGCGGCTCATGGTCGGCGACTTCGCGATCGAGGATTTCGCCCGTCCCGACATAGGGCGGGTTGGCGAGGACGAGATCGAAACGCCCGCCGATCGCCGCGGTCCAGTCGCCGACGAGGAAGGCGGCGCGATCGGCAAGCCCGAGCCGCCGGGCATTGTCCGCCGCGACCGCCGCCGCCCCCGCCGAGCGGTCGACGCCGACCCCCCAGCCGTGCGGCCGCTCGTGAAGCACCGACAGCAGCAGGCAGCCGCTGCCGGTACCCAGATCGAGGATGCGGGGGGCGTCGCCGGCCGCCGCCAGCGCCGCGTCGACCAGCGTCTCGCTGTCGGGACGCGGGATCAGCGTGTCGGGCGTGACGCGGAAGTCGAGCGACCAGAATTCGCGATGCCCGAGGATATAGGCGACCGGCTCCTCGGCCATCCGCCGCTCGACGAGCGCGCCGAACGAGCCCGCGTCGATCGCGTCGTCGAGGTGGCGCAGCAGCAATTCGCTGCGGTCGACGCCGATCAGATGCGCCGCGAGCAGTTCGGCGTCGAGCCGGGGACAGTCGCCGGGCAGCCGGGCGGCCGCCGCGGCGATCGCGTCACGCGCCCGCATCGAGATTGGCGAGCCGCGACGCCTGGTCCTCGGCGATCAGCGCCTGCACCAGCTCCTCGAGCCCGGGGCCCTGCAGGATCTCGTCGAGCCGGTGCAAGGTCAGGTTGATGCGGTGGTCGGTGACGCGGCCCTGCGGGAAATTATAGGTGCGGATGCGCTCCGACCGGTCGCCCGAGCCGACCATCGACTTGCGGTCGGCGGCGCGGGCGGAATCGAGCTTGCTGCGCTCCAGCTCATAGAGCCTCGAGCGCAGCACCTTCATCGCCTTGGCCTTGTTCTTGTGCTGCGACTTCTCGTCCTGCTGGCTGACGACGAGGCCGCTCGGGATATGCGTGATGCGCACCGCGCTGTCGGTGGTGTTGACCGACTGGCCGCCTGGCCCCGACGAGCGGAACACGTCGATGCGCAGATCCTTGTCGTCGATCTTGACGTCGACCTCCTCGGCCTCGGGCAGCACCGCCACCGTCGCCGCCGATGTGTGGATGCGGCCCTGCGTCTCGGTCGCCGGCACGCGCTGCACGCGGTGGACGCCGCTCTCATATTTCATCCGCGCGAACACGCCGGGGCCGGTGACGCTGGCGATCACCTCCTTGTAGCCGCCGACGTCGGCCGCCGAGGCGGAGATCAGCTCGACGCGCCAGCCGCGTTCCTCGGCGTAGCGCTGGTACATGCGGAACAGGTCGCCGGCGAACAGCGCCGCCTCGTCGCCGCCGGTGCCGGCGCGGATCTCGAGCATCGCCGACTTCTCGTCGGCGGCGTCCTTGGGAAGCAGCGCCACCGCCAGCGCGCGCTCGGCCTCGGGCAGCCTGCCCTCGACCTCGCCGATCTCCACCTCGGCCATCTCGCGCATCTCGGCGTCGCCGGCCGGGTCGTCGATCATCGCGCGAAGGCTCGCCGCTTCCTCGCGCAGCTTGCGCACCTCGCGCGCCTTGTCGGCGACGGGGGTCAGCTCGGCATATTCCTTCGACAGCTGCACGAACTTCTCGGCCGCCATGTCGGGACGCGCCATCTCGGCCGACAGCTCGGCCTGCCGCGCCTCGATCTGTGCAATGCGGTTGGAGGGGACGCTCATGGTCGGCTTCTCGCTATTCTCAATTTCTTCGCTGTCATCCCCGCGAAGGCGGGGACCCACTCTCGAACAGCTACGGCGTTGCCAAGTGGGTCCCCGCCTGCGCGGGGATGACAATGCTATTTTAGGGCGCTGGTCAATTCGCCCAGCGCCACCCGCTTCTGCGCGCCGGTCTTCAGATCCTTCACCGTCGCCTCGCCGGCCGCCAGTTCGTCGTCGCCGATGATGACCGCGACGCGCGCGCCGATCGCGTCGGCCTTGGCCATCCGCTTCTTCATGTTGCCGCGCCACGTCTGCTCGGCGGCGATGCCGCCGGCGCGCAGCTGCTGCAGCACGCCCATCGCCGCCGCTTCGGCGGCTTCGCCCATCGGGATCACCGCGACGTCGACGGTTTCCGCCGCCGGCGCCTCGATCAGCATCGACAGCCGCTCGATCCCCGCCGCCCAACCGACCGCCGGCGTGGGCGAGCCGCCGAGCGCCTCGATCAACCCGTCGTAGCGGCCGCCGCCGAGCACCGTGCCCTGCGCGCCGAGGTGCGTCGTGACGAACTCGAAGGCGGTGTGGCGGTAATAGTCGAGCCCGCGCACCAAGGTTTCGGTGCGCTCGAACGGCACGCCCGAGGCGCGGAGCCCGGCCTGCACCTTGTCGAAGAAGCCGCCGGCCTCGGCGGTCAGATAGGCGTCGATCTTCGGCGCATCGGCGACGAAGGCGCGGTCGCGTTCGTCCTTCGAATCGAGGATGCGCAGCGGATTCTTCTCGAGCCGCTCCTGGCTTTCCGCCGACAGCTCGCCGCGCACCTTCGAAAAATAGTCGATCAGCGCCGCCCGCCAGGCGCCGCGCGTCTCGGCGTCGCCGACGGTGTTGAGCTGCAGCACCACCTTGTCGGCAAGGCCGAGTTCCGACAGCAGCTGCTGCGCGAAGGCGATGATCTCGACGTCGGAGGCGGGCTCGGCGGCGCCGACGATCTCGGCGTCGAGCTGGTGGAACTGGCGGTAGCGCCCTTTCTGAGGCCGTTCGTAGCGGAACGCCGCGCCCCAGGCCGCGAGCTTCAGCGGCGCATGCTGCTGCCAGCCGTTCGACAGATAGGCGCGCGAGATGCCGGCGGTGAACTCGGGACGCAGCGTGATCGATTCGCCGCCGCGGTCCTCGAAGCTGTACATCTCCTTCGAGACGACGTCGGTGGTCTCGCCGATCGAGCGCGCGAACACCTCGGTGAACTCGAACATCGGCACATGGACGGTGCGGAAGCCGTAGAGCCGGCGCACGCGATCGAACGCTGCGACCACCGCCTCGAAGCGTGCGGCGTCCTCGCCGAAAATGTCCTGCGTGCCGCGCACGCGCTGAGCCTTGTCCGCCATCGGCGCGGCTTTAAGCCAAGCGGCGCGGCTTCGCTAGTGAGCCGCGCCGCCGAACAGCTTCAGCCCGACGATGCTGCCGATCAGCGTGGCGATGAGCGCGAGGCGGATGGCGTTCACCGGCTCCTGATAGAGGGCGATGCCCACGAGGACGGTGCCGACCGCGCCGATCCCCGCCCAGACGGCATAGGCGGTGCCGAGCGGGATCGACCGCGAGGCGAGCTCGAGCAGGCCCATGCTCAAGGTGACGCTGACCAGGAAGCCGATCGTCCACGGCACGTTGCGGAAGCCGTCGGTGTAGCGCAGGCAGGTGGTGAACCCGACCTCGAACAATCCGCCGAGCACCAGCCACATCCACGCCATTTGCCGCACTCCTTTACCTTGGACATTCGCGCCCGCTGCTTCTACACGCGCCCGCCATGAACATCGACCGTATCCCCATCGGCAATGCGCCGCCGCACGACCTCAACGTCATCATCGAGATCCCGGCCGGATCGGAACCGGTGAAGTACGAGATCGACAAGGCGTCGGGCGCGCTGTTCGTCGACCGCATCATGCATACCGCGATGCGCTATCCCACCAACTACGGCTTCATCCCGCACACGCTGTCCGACGACGGCGACCCGCTCGACGCGCTCGTCGTCGCCGGCGTGCCCTTCGTCTCGGGCTGCGTGGTGCGCGCCCGCGCCGTCGGCGTGCTGGTCACCGAGGACCAGAAGGGCGGCGACGAGAAGCTGCTGATGGTGCCGGTCGACGACCTCCACCCCTATTATACCGGGGTGAAGTCCTACACCGAGCTGCCGTCGATCGTCGTCGAGCAGATCGAGCATTTCTTCGCGCACTACAAGGACCTGGAGCCCGGCAAGTGGGTCAAGGTCCATGGCTGGCAGGGTCCCGAGGTCGCCGAGCGGCTGATCAACGAAGGCATCGAGCGCGCCAAGGCGGCTGGCGTCGGCGAGCCGGCGAGCGCGCGGGGTTAGGATTTCCGCGACTCTTTTAAGCCGTCATCGCCGCGACGGCGGGAGCCCACGCCTGAACAGCTCAAGCGCTGAGGGTGAGCGCGAATGGTCGGGCTTGGGGTCTCCGCCTTCGCGGGGATGACGATGTAGTGGGTGGTTGAACGCTTCAGCTCGTCGCCAGCGCCGCCAGCGCCTCGCCCGTCACGCGGTTGACCGTCCACTCATCCATCGCGACGGCGCCGAGCGATCGGTAGAAGGCGATCGCGGGTTCGTTCCAGTCGAGCACCGACCATTCGAGCCGCGCGCAATCGCGCTCGACGGCGAGCGCCGCGAGGCGCGCCAGCAGCGCCCTGCCGACCCCCTTTCCGCGCGCGTCGGGGGTGACGTAGAGATCCTCGAGATAGATCCCGGGCTTGCCCTCCCAGGTCGAGAAATTGTGGAAGAAGATCGCGAAGCCGAGCGGCAGCGCGCCCTCCTCGGCGAGGATCGCCTCGGCATAGCGACGGTCGCCGAACAGCACGCGCTGCAGATCGGCCTCGGTCGCCTTCACCGCATCGGGCTCGCGTTCGTAGGTCGCCAGCTCCTTCACGAAGCGCAGGATGGTCGGGACGTCGGCGGGCGCCGCGGCGCGAAGCGCGACGGTCATTTCTTCTTCTTGCCGCGGCCGGCGATCTCGAAGGCGGCGGCGGCGCGGCGCCGCAGCTCGTCCGGATCGTCATAGGCGCTGTCGGGCACCTGGCGGAACGCCGTGGTCACGACCTTGTCGCCCATCTCGTAGGTGAAGGCCCTGCGACCGTCATATTCTGCAACCGTCGCGGCATCGGTCTTCAGATAGAGCTCGCCGTCGAGGATCAGCCCGGTCATGCACTTGTCGATGTATAGCGCCAGCTCGCCGAAGGTCTTGCGGACACTGACCTCGCCGAGCGGCGCCAGCTGGTCCTTCAGGTCGGCGGTCAGCGCCTCGCTCATTCGGCGGCAACCGCCTGTCCGAGCGTCGCCGCCTCGATCTCGGCGGCCTTCTTCTCGACGAGGCTGACGATGTGATCGACCATATTCTCGTCGTTGATGTGGTGGTCGGTGACGCCCGACAGATAGACCATATGCTTGCCGGCGCCGCCGCCGGTGACGCCGATATCGGTCTCGCGCGCTTCGCCCGGGCCGTTGACGACGCAGCCGAGCACCGACAGCGACAGCGGGGTGCGGATATGCGCCAGCCGCTGCTCGAGCGCCTCGACGGTCTTGATCACGTTGAAGCCCTGGCGCGCGCACGACGGACAGGACACGACGCGCACGCCGCGGTGGCGCAAGCCCATCGACTTCAGAATCTCGAAGCCGACGCGCACTTCCTCCTCGGGCTCGGCCGACAGCGAGACGCGCAACGTGTCGCCGATGCCGTACCAGAGCAGCGAGCCGATCCCGATCGACGATTTGACGGTGCCACCGATCAGCCCGCCGGCTTCGGTGATGCCGAGGTGCAGCGGGCAGTCGACCGCTTCGGCAAGCTGCTGATAGGCGGCGACGGCGAGGAACAGGTCGCTCGCCTTCACCGCGACCTTGTACTCGCGGAAATCATGCTCCTCGAGCAGCCGGATATGGTCGAGCGCGCTTTCGACCAGCGCCTCGGGACAGGGCTCGCCATATTTTTCGAGCAGGTCCTTCTCGAGGCTGCCGGCGTTGACGCCGATGCGGATCGCGCAGCCGTTGGCCTTGGCGGCGTTGACGACCTCGCGCACCCGTTCCGCCGAGCCGATGTTGCCGGGGTTGATGCGCAGGCAGGCGGCGCCGGCGTCGGCGGCCTCGAGCGCGCGCTTGTAGTGGAAATGGATGTCGGCGACGATCGGCACGCGCGCGGCGCGAACGATCTCCTTGAGCGCCGCGGTTGATTCGACGTCGGGGCACGAGACGCGGATGATGTCGGCGCCGGCGTCCTCGCAGCGGCGGATCTGCTCGATCGTCGCCTTGGCGTCGGAGGTCAGCGTGTTGGTCATCGTCTGCACGGTGATCGGCGCATCGCCGCCCACCGGCACGTTGCCGACCATGATCTGACGTGACTTGCGGCGGGTGATATCCCGCCAGGGGCGCAGGCTCATGAAGGTTCCGGGCTTTCCGCCAGCTGGCTGTCGCCCGCCATATACGCGCCTCGCGCCGGGTTCGGAAGGCGCGCGATGTCGCTGTGCCGCAAGAAGGACGGGACGCGCGCCGGGCGGCGCGCGTCCCGATCGGGTTGCCTAGCTCGCCGCGCCGCCCGAAATGACGGTCACGCCGCGGCGGTTCTGCGCGAAGCTCTCCTCGTCGGAGCCCTGAACCTCGGGGCGTTCCTTGCCGTAGGAGATCGTCGAGATGCGGCCGGCACCGACGCCCTGCGCGGCGAGATAATTCTTCACCGCATTGGCGCGGCGATCGCCGAGCGCGAGATTGTATTCGCGCGTGCCGCGCTCGTCGGCATGGCCTTCGACGGTGATGCGGACGCTGCCGTAGCGCTGCAGCCAGCTCGCCTGCTTCGACAGCGTGCTGCGCGACGCCTCGTCGAGCTCGTAGCTGTCGTAGGCGAAATAGACGCGGTCGCCCGCCTGCTGCTGGAAGTCGGCGGCCGAACCCGGAACGGCACTGCTCGTCACCGCGCCGGTATTGGCGCCCGCGCCGCTATCGGTCGTGGTGGTCGTCGTCGCGGCGGGCGGCGGCGGCGGCGGCAGATCCTCCTTCTTCTTCGAGCATGCCGAGGTGGCGACCAGCCCGGCGATCACCAGGGCCTGCAGGGGAAGCGAGCGCATATCCGTCTCCTTGGGTCTTCGTTGCAATTCTAGAAGGGTCCGCCTTTAACGCAACAACGGCGACCATGCCGGGTCCGATCCATCGAGGGGGGTCTGGATCCGCCGCTCGTTGAGACCGGTGAGGTCGACCGACCACAGATCGGCATTGCCGGCGCGCGAACGCGACGACTGGCCGGTGCGGAAGAACATGATGACACGGCCGTTGGGCGACCAGGTCGGGCCTTCATCCTGCCAGCTGTTGGTGAGCAGCCGCTCGCCGCCGCCGTCGGGTCGCATCACCCCGATCTTGAACTGGCCGCCGCCCATCTTGGTGAAGGCGATGAGGTCGCCGCGCGGGCTCCACACCGGGGTCGCGTAGCGCCCGTCGCCGAAGCTGATACGCTGCTGGCCCGACCCGTCGGCATTCATGACGTAGAGCTGCTGCCCGCCGCCGCGATCCGATTCGAAGACGATGCGGCTGCCGTCGGGCGAATAGCTCGCCGCGGTGTCGATGCCGGGCGAGGTGGTCAGCCGCGTCAGCCGGCGCGAGCCGATGTCGAGCCGGTAGATGTCGGTGTTGCCGGCCTGCGCCATCGACAGCACGAGGCTGTTGCCGTCGGGCGAGAAGCGCGGCGCGAAGCTCATCTGCTGGAAATCGCCGACCAGCTGCTGCGAGCCCGAGCCGATGTTGTAGACGTACACGCGCGGCCGGTTCTGCGCGAAGCTCATATAGGCGATCGTCTGCTGGTTGGGCGCGAAGCGCGGCGTCAGCACCAGGCTCTGGCCGTTGGTCAGGAAGCGATGGTTGGCGCCGTCCTGGTCCATGATCGCCAGCCGCTTGATGCGGTTGGTCTTGGGGCCGGTCTCCGAGACATAGACGATGCGGCTGTCGAAATAGCCGGTCTCGCCGGTCAGCCGCGAATAGACGAGGTCGGCGCAGCGGTGCGCCAGACGGCGCCACGTCGGCACCGTCGCGGTGAAATTCTGCGCGTCGAGCCGCTCCTCGGAGAATACGTCGTAGAGATAGCAGCCGAGCGTGATCGTGCCGTCGGCATTGGCCTGGACCGACCCGGTCACCAGCGCCTGCGCGGCGATCGTCCGCCAGCTCGGGAACTGCGGCGCCGCGACGTCGGGGAAGCCGACGCGCGTGGTATAGGCGGCGGGGTCGAGCGGGCGGAACAGTCCCGAGCTCGCGAGATCGTTGGCGATGACCTCCGCCATCTGCCGGCCGAGCGCGTCGGTGGCGCCCGCGGCGGTCGGCGCCACCGCCGGCGTCGCGAAGGCGGGCACCGCGATCGGCATCGGCTGCTGGATGCCGCTGTTGATGTCGACGCGGAGCACGGCGTGAGCGGGCGCGGCCATGACCGTCAGCAGCGCGAACATAAGGGAAAACAGGCGCATCGTCGCTCCTCAGGTCATCTTCGACGGGTCGAAATTAAGCTCGAACAGCTTCCATGAATCGAAATATTCCGCCGGCAGCTGCAGCGGGGAGCAGCGGATCACCGCGCGCCGCGCGCTCTCGGCAAACGCGCGGGCATAGGCCTGGTTGCCCGCCGTCACGCCGCTCTGGTCGAGCACCTCGGGCGCACCGACCACCGCGCCGCTCCGGTTGAGCTGGATCCGCAGCAACACCGTCATGTTGCGCACGTCCTCGCCGCCCAACGGCGGGTTCCAGCACGGCGCGACCTGGCTGCGGATCGCCTGCTCGAGCGTCGCGGTGGCGCGCGCGTCGAGCCGGGCACCGCGCGGCAGCGACTTTTCGATCGAGGTGGCGATGTCGGAGGTGTCGACCGGCCGGCGCCGCGCCTTGGGCAGCGCCTTGTCGATCAGGCTCGACAGCTCCTGCGCCTCGCTGGCGGTATCGGCCTTCTTGACCGCCTTCGGCTTCGCCTCGGCTTTCGGCGGCGCGGGCTTCCTGGGCTCGGGCAGCGGCGTTGGCTTCGCCTCGGGCGCCGGCACCGGCGAAAGCTTTACCGGCTCGGGCGCCGGCTCGGGCTCGGGCGCGGCGGCCTCGACCGGCGAGAGCTCGGGCGCGGCATCCTCGGTCATTTCCTGCGGCGCGGCGTCGATCGACGGCTTGGGCGGCTCGGTGATGCGCGGCACGTCGCTGATCTCGACGATCTCGACCGGCACCGCCTCGCTGAAGCTCGGCAGCGATGCCTGCTGCATCGACCAGGTCAGCGACAGGCCGGCGAGCAGCGCGAGGTGCGCGACGCCGGTCAGGATCAAGGCACGCCCTTCGGTCATTCGTCGTCCGGCCGCTCCCGCCCCGTCGTCTGGCCCGTCCCCTCGCTCACCAGCGCGACCTTGGTGAACCCCGCCGCGTTGACCTCGCCGACGATCCGCATGACGCGGCCATAGTCGAGGCTGCTGTCGGCGCGCACATAGACGCGCGGCTCGTCGGCGGCGCGCGCGTCACGGATCGCCGTCAGCTTCGCTGCCAGACCATCGTCGGCGATAGCTTGCTCGTCGATGAACAGCCGTCCCTCGCGGTCGAGCGACAGCTGCACCGGCGTATTGTCCTGCTTGAGCGCGCCGGCGCGGCTGTCGGGCAGGTCGACCGGCACGCCCGACACCAGCAGCGGCGCGGTGATCATGAAGATGATCAGCAGCACCAGCATGACGTCGACGAGCGGCGTGACGTTGATTTCGGCCATCGGCGCGCGGCGCGAGCCGCGGCCGCCGCCCATGTTCATCGCCATCGGGCTACCTTTCCTCCATCCCGTCGAGCTGCCGCGACAGCAGCCCGTGGAACTCGTCGGCGAAGTGCGACAGCCGCGCCTCGATGCGGCCGATGCCGTGCAGCAGCCGGTTGTAGCCGATCACCGCCGGGATCGCGGCGAACAGCCCGATCGCGGTCGCGAACAGCGCCTCGGCGATGCCCGGCGCGACGACGGCGAGCGTGGTGTTCTGCGTCGCGGCGATCGCGGTGAAGGCGCGCATGATCCCCCACACCGTCCCGAACAGCCCGACGAACGGCGCGACCGAGCCGACGGTGGCGAGGATGTTGAGCCGATCGGACAGCTCGTCGATCTCGCGGGCGATGGCGACGTTCATGCTGCTGGTGAGCCGCGAGCGGACGCCTTCGCGGTCGAGCCGCCCCTTGGCCAGCGACCGCTTCCATTCGCCCATCCCGGCGTTGAAGACCTGCGCCGACGGATGCTTCGACTTGCCCGACTTCTCGTAGAGATTGTCGATCGATTCCGACTGCCAGAAATGGTCCTCGAACTTGGCCGCCTCGCGGTTGATCGACTTCAGCTTGCGGGCGCGATCGAGGATGATCGCCCAAGACCAGATGCTGGCGAGCAACAGCCCGACCATCACCGCCTTCACCACGATATCCGCCTGCAGGAACAGCGCCCACGGCGACAGCGAGGCGGCGTCCGCGAGACCTATGGCAGCTTCGTTCATCTAAACCCTCACCATCAATCGCTACGCGCTGCGAGCCGTTCGAAGGTCTCGCGCCAGTCCCCGGGCTGCCGCTTCGGCCGCCCGTCCATGCCCAGAAAGGCCGCGGTAACGCGGCCTTCGGTCAACAATGTGTCGCCGCGCCAGATATCCTGCGCGATCTCGCAGGCGGCGGCGCGCACGCCGACCACCCGGCTGCGGACCAGCAGGCCATCCTCGAGCCTGGCCGGGCGGCGGTAGGTGATCCGCAGGTCGTGGACGGCGTAATAGCCGCTGCCGCCGTCCATCGCCGCGCGCTGGTCGATGCCGGCGCAGCGCAGCATGTCCGACCGCGCCCGCTCCATGAAGCGCAGATAATTGGCGTGGTAGACGATCCCCGAAAGGTCGGTGTCCTCGAAATAGACGCGCAACGCGAAACGGTGCTCGGCCCCGGCAAAGGCGCCCGAATAGGGCTCGTCCCGACTTTCGGCGGTTACGGTCATCGCGGCGCTAGATAGAAGGTTAACGGAGATTACGGAAGCTATGCGATTTTTATACTGGCCCGCATCGGTCACATCTCGTCGAGAAGCGGCAGCGCCGCACCCGGCGCGTCGCGCGGTGGCGTCAGCCCCAGATGCTTCCACGCCAGCGGATTGAGCATGCGTCCGCGCGCCGTTCGCGCCACCAGCCCGGCCTGGATCAGGAAGGGCTCGATCACCTCCTCGATGCTGTCGCGCGCCTCGGAGAGGCCGGCGGCGAGCGTCTCGACGCCGACCGGGCCGCCGCGATAGATGTCGGCGATCATCGTCAGATAGCGGCGATCCATCGCGTCGAGGCCGAGCTTGTCGACCTCGAGCCGGTTGAGCGCGGCGTCGGCGATGCGCGCGTCGACGCGGCCCGAATCGGCCACCAGCGCGAAATCGCGCACGCGGCGCATGAGGCGCCCGGCGATGCGCGGCGTACCGCGCGAGCGGCCGGCGATCTCGCGCGCGCCCTCGTCGGTGAGGTCGAGCTCGAGCAGCCCGGCGGCGCGGCGCACCACCTTCTCCAGCTCGTCGACCGAATAGAATTGCAGCCGGATCGGGATGCCGAAACGATCGCGCAACGGGGTGGTGACGAGGCCGGCGCGGGTGGTGGCGCCGACCAGCGTGAACGGCGGCAGGTCGATGCGCACCGAGCGCGCCGACGGCCCCTCGCCGATCATCAGGTCGAGCGCCCGATCCTCCATCGCCGGGTAGAGGACCTCTTCGACCGCCGGATTGAGCCGGTGGATCTCGTCGATGAACAGCACGTCGCGCGGTTCGAGGTTGGTCAGCAGCGCCGCGAGATCGCCCGCCTTGGCGATCACCGGCCCCGAGGTGGCGCGGAAGCCGACGCCGAGCTCGCGCGCCACGATCTGCGCCAGCGTCGTCTTGCCGAGGCCGGGCGGGCCGTGGAACAGCACATGGTCGAGCGCGTCGCCGCGCTGCTTCGCCGCCGAGATGAACACGCGCAGATTCTCGCGCGCCGCCTTCTGCCCGACGAACTCGTCGAGCGCCTTGGGCCGCAGCGCCGCGTCGACGTCTTCGGGGCGCCGGTTGCCGCTGATCATGCGATCGTCGTCGTCAGCCATCGCGTTACGCCATATCTCGTTTCGTCATCCCCGCCTTCGCGGGGATGACGGGAAAGATCAACTGCCGCTCTTCTTCAGCGCAACGCGGACGAGGTCGCTGAACGCGGCGTCGGCCCCCAGCTCCGCTTGCGCCTCGGCTACGGCGCGGCCGGCTTCGGCGGGGCGGAAGCCGAGATTGGCAAGCGCCGACAGGGCGTCGCGCGCGGCGCTGTCGGCCGGCGACGCCGCCACCGCCTGCACCGAAAACGCCGGGCCGGCGCCCGCGGCGATGCTGCCCGCCTTGTCCTTCAGCTCGTTGACGATGCGCGCCGCGAGCTTGGGCCCGACGCCGTTGGCGCGCGCCACGCTCGCGGTGTCCTTCATCGCGATCGCCGCCTGGATGTCGGCGGGCGGCAGCACCGACAGGATGGCCAGCGCCACGCGGCCGCCGACGCCCTGCACCGTCGTCAGCAGGCGGAACCAGTCGCGCTCGTCCTCGTGCGCGAAGCCGAACAGCTGGATCGCGTCCTCGCGGACCTGCGTCTCGACCTGCGCGACGACGGGCGAGCCGATCGGTCCGAACGCCGCGAGCGTCCGCGCCGAGGCCGACACCAGATAGCCGACGCCGTTCACGTCGATCACCGCGCTGTCCGCGCCGGCCGACACCAGCACCCCCGAAAGCCGTGCGATCACCCGCGGACCCTTTCCAGCGCCTTGTGCGTGTTCATGATATGCGCATGCGCGATGGCGATCGCGAGCGCATCGGCGGCGTCGGTTCCCGCAATCTCGACCCCGGGGAGCAGCCGCTTCACCATCGCGTGGACCTGGTCCTTTTCGGCGTGGCCGACGCCGACCACCGCCTTCTTGATCGCATTGGGCGCATATTCGCCGACGACGATCCCCGACCGCGCCGCCGCCAGCATCGCGACGCCGCGCGCCTGCCCGAGCTTGAGCGTCGAGCGCGGGTTCTGGTTGACGAAGGTCTCCTCGACCGCCGCCGCCTCGGGCCGATGCTCGGCGATGATCGCCTCCAATGCTTCGAAAAGCTGGGTCAGCCGCTGGCCGAGCGCCTCGTCGGCGCGGCTGCGCACCTGACCGTTGGCGACATGGCGCAGGCGATTGCCCTGCGCCTCGATGACGCCCCAGCCGGTGCATTGGAGGCCCGGATCGAGGCCGATGAGGATCATGGCGGCCACCTTAGCGGATCGCGGGGGTTTCCCAAGCTGGAGATTTGGCCGCTGCCGCTTCTACAGCCGTGGAGCGCAAAACGCCTCAGCCCAGCTTCGCCAGCACCTCGTCGGGCACGTCGTAATTGCCCCACACGGTCTGAACGTCGTCGTCGTCCTCGAGCGCGTCGATGAGCTTCAGGAGCGTGCCGGCGTCGTCCTCGCCGACGGTGACCGTCAGGCCGGGCCGCCAGGCGAGCTTGGTGCCGTCGGCATCGCCGAGCACCGGCTCGAGCGCCTTCGCCACCTCGTGGAGATTCTCGACCGAGGTCCAGATCTCGTGGCCCTCGTCGCTCGATTCGACGTCCTCGGCGCCGGCTTCGAGCGCCGCCTCGAACACCTTCTCGGCGTCGCCCGCGGTCGCCGGATAGCTGATCAGCCCGAGGCGGGCGAAGCCGTGGCTGACCGAGCCGCCGGCGCCGAGATTGCCGCCGTTCTTCGACACGATGGTGCGGACGTTGGTCGCGGTGCGGTTGCGGTTGTCGGTCAGCGTCTCGATGATCAGGCTGACGCCGCCGGGGCCAAAGCCCTCGTAGCGGATCTCCTCGTAATTCTCGCCGTCGCTGCCGCCCGCCTTGTTGATGGCGCGCTCGATATTGTCCTTGGGCATGCCGCCGGCGCGCGCCGCCAGCACCGCGGCGCGCAGGCGGGCGTTGGCGTTGGGGTCGGGCAGGCCCATCTTCGCCGCCACGGTGATCTCGCGGCTGAGCTTGGAGAAGAGCGCCGAGCGCTTCTTATCCTGCGCCCCCTTGCGGTGCATGATGTTCTTGAATTTGGAATGACCGGCCATTGCCGCCCAGGCCTTTCAGCTGCGAGGTGTCGGAATGGCGCGGGTCTTACGCGAGGCGAGGCCCGCCGCGCAACCGATCAGCCGAGCTTCACCGCCGTACCGGTGGCGCTGACCATCAGCATCGAGCCGCCCTGGCCGAGCACCTCATAGTCGAGGTCGATCGCGACGACGGCGTCGGCGCCGAGCTCCCGGGCCTCGGCCTCGAGCTCGTGCAGCGCCTGATGACGGGCGTCGCGCAGCGCGCTTTCGTAGGAGCCGGCGCGGCCGCCGACGATGTCGCGGATGCCGGCGAACAGGTCGCGGAAGATGTTGGCACCGACGATGACCTCGCCGGTGGCGATGCCGAGATGCGCGGTGATCTTGCGGCCTTCGATCGACGGCGTGGTGGTCAGGATCATCTTGGTGTCTCCCCAGGGGCCGGCCATGACGTCAGCCGAGATCGGCCACCGCCCGGCTGAGCATCACGCCGCACAGATGCGCGCGATAGTCTGCCGAGGCATGGATGTCGCTATTGAGATCGGCGGCTTCAAGGACCAGCCCGTCGACCGGGCGGCCCGCCGCGAGCGCGGCCTCGGCCTCGGTCCAGCGGAACACCGCCGACGCCGCGCCGGTGACGGCGACGCGCCAGCCGTCGGCGAAGCGCGCGACATAGACCGCGGCCATCGCATAGCGCGAGGCCGGATGGCGGAACTTGGCATAGGCGCCCGCCTGCGGCGGCCGGAAGCCGACGCGGGTGACGATCTCGCCGTCGGCGAGCGCGGTGGTGAACATGCCGAGGAAGAAATCGTCGGCGGCATAGCTGCCGCCGCTGGTCTCGATCGTCGCGTCGAGCGCCAGGCAGGCGGCGGGATAGTCGGCGGCAGGATCGTTGTTGGCGATCGAGCCGCCGAGCGTGCCGCGGTTGCGTACCTGCGGGTCGCCGATCAGCAGCGCGAGCCTCGCCAGCGACGGGATCGCCGCCTTGACCGTCGCGTCGTCGGCTACCGTCGCATGGCGGGCGGTGGCGCCGATCCACAGCCGGTCGCCGTCGCGCTCGATGCGGTCGAGCCCGGGGATGCCGTTGATGTCGATCAGCCGGTCGGGCATGCGCAGCCGCGCCTTCATCGCCGGCAGCAGCGTGTGGCCGCCGGCGATCAGCGCCGCCTCGCCGCCGCTGGCGAATTGCGCCGAAGCGTCGTCGAGGCTGGTCGCCCGCACGAATTCGAACTCACGCATCGGCCATCGCCTTCGACCCGGCCTCGATGGCGCTGACGATATTCTGGTAGCCGGTGCAGCGGCAGAGGTTGCCCTCCAGCTCGTGGGCGATCGTCTCGCGGCTGGCGCTGCCGCCGTGCCGGCGCGCGATGTCGAGCCCGGCGATGACCATGCCGGGCGTGCAGAAGCCGCACTGCAGCCCGTGATGCTCCTTGAACGCCGCCTGCATCGGATGGAGCGCCCCGTCGGTGGCGAGCCCCTCGATGGTGGTGACGCTCGCCCCGTCGAGCTGGACGGCGAGCACGGTGCAGGATTTCACCGCGACGCCGTCGATCAGCACGTTGCAGGCGCCGCACTGGCTGGTGTCGCAGCCGATGTGCGTGCCGGTGAGCGCGAGCTCGTCGCGCAGCAGGTCGACGAGGAGCGTGGCCGGGGCGACGTCGAGGTCGCGCACCGTGCCGTTGAGGGTCAGTCGTGTTTGCATGCGACCAGACTAGCGGCTGGCGGGCCCGGCGCAAACCGCGAAGCTGGATGACGGCCGCTATTTCCCCGCCATCATCGCCTTCAGCCCCGCCGCCTGCTCGGCGAGCGCGCGGCTGCCGAGCTCGCTGGCCTTGGCGCGTTCCCACCACGCCTTCAGCCGCGGCTGCGCGTCGAGCAGCTTGTCGGTGCCGTAAGGGCGCGCGAACACGTCGAAGAAATAGAAGATCGGGATCAGCGTCGCGTCAGCGGCGGTGAAGCGGTCGCCAACCGCGAAGACGTCGCTGTCGCGGCGGAAAGACTCGAGGTTGGCGAGCACCGGACCGAGCCGCTCGATCGCGCCCGGCACGCCCTCGGGATTGTCGCGGCCGCGGAACAGGTGCGTCACCTCGGGCACGATATAGATGTCGGCCATCCGGCACAGCAGCCGGACGCGGGCGCGCTCCTGCGGGTCGGCGGGATAGATCGGCGCGCCGCCGCCGGTCTCCTCGACATAGTCGAGGATCACCGACGATTCGGGCAGCGCGAAATCGCCGTCGACGAGGCAGGGCATCTTGCCCATCGGGTTGAGCGCGAGGAACGCATCGGACTTGATGCCGCCTTCGGGCATCTCGACCGGCAGATCGATGCCCTTGGCGCGCGCCGCGAGCACGACGCGCATCACGAACGGCGACAGCAATCCCCCGTAGAGCTTCATCTCGATCCTTCCCCCTTCTGTTCGTCACCCCGCGAAGGCGGGGCCCAGCACTAGATATGGCGCCGGCGAAGCTGGCAATTATCCAAAGGACTGGGTCCCCGCCTTCGCGGGGATGACGATGGAAGATGAAGCCGCGCTAGTCCGTCAGCCCGAGCGCCGCCTTGTAGGTGTCGAGCAGCGCTTCCTGCTCCATGCGCGCGTCGCGCTCCATCTTGCGCAGCTTGATGATCGACCGCATCGTCTTGACGTCGTAGCCCTGCCCCTTGGCCTCGGCGAACACGTCCTTGATGTCGTCGGCGATGCCCTGCTTTTCCTCGTTCAGCCGCTCGATGCGCTCGATGAACAGCCGCAGCTGCTCGGCGGAAACCGTACCGCTAGCCATGATGACCCCCTGATGCTGGATTCGTGAAGGCGGCGGACGCTAGTGGCGGCCCCCGCCGCGCGCAAGGGCGGGAATCAGTCGCGCGGGAAGCCGGCGCGGATCGTCGCGTGGCGCGCCTCGAACAGCTCGCCGGTGTCGGGCTCGGTCGGTACCACGCACCAGCCGCCGCCCGCCGCGATGCTCGCCATCGCCGGGCCGACGACGACCTCGGGGCCCTGCGCCCGCCGCCAATGCTCGCCGAGCGCTTCGGGCAGCCGCCGCACGCCACCGAAGCGCTCGGGGCGCGCCCGCGCGGCGTCCCAGATGCCGGTATTGACGAGGCCCGGGCAGAGGATGGTGACGCCGACGCCTTCCGGTGCGAGTTCGGCGGCCAGCGCCTCGCCGATGCCGGCGGTCGCCTGCTTCGACGCCGAATAGATGGTGAACGAACCGCGCATCGGGGTGATCGACGCGGTCGAGGCGGTGATTCCCACATGGCGCGGACCGTCCGCCTTGAGCAGCAGCGGCACCACCGCCTGCGCGGTCCAGATCGCGCCGAGCACGTTGACGCCATAGACCCATTCGGCGGTGCGCGGGCTGACGTCGAGCACGCCGGCGCCGACCGCGACGCCGGCGTTGATCCACAGGATCGACGGCAGGATATCCTGGCCGATCAGCTGTTCCGCCATGCCCGTGACCGACGCCCGGTCGGAAACGTCGCAGGCAATCGCCAGCGTCTCGCCGCCGAACGCCTCGAGCTCGGTCGCGGCGGCCTGCGCCGCCTCCTCGCGGATGTCGACGACGGCGAGGTTCATGCCGAGCCGCGCCAGCCCCTGCGCCAGCGCCAGGCCGATGCCCTCGCCCGCGCCGGTCACCACCGCCCACCGCCCGCGATAGCCTTCGAATCCGTCCATGACGCTCACTCCTCCATCGGATAAAACGCTACGGCGGCGGCTCCGGCTTGGCGAGCCTGATTCCGCCATGCTAGGCGCAACGCCGTCTTCCCCGAACGACGAGGTCTCTTCGATGACGAGTGCGCACGCCCCCCGCCACGACTGGACGCTCGCCGAGGCCCGCGCGCTGTTCGCGCGACCGCTCAACGACCTGGTGTTCGAGGCGCAGGCGGCGCTGCGCGCGCATTTCGACCCACACGCCGTCCAGACCTCGCAGCTGCTGTCGATCAAGACCGGCGGCTGCGCCGAGAATTGCGGCTATTGCGCGCAAAGCTCGCATTTCGACACCGGCGTGAAGGCGACCAAGCTCACCGTCCTCGACGAGGTGCTGGCGGCGGCGCGCGACGCCAGGGCCAACGGCGCCTCGCGCTTCTGCATGGGCGCGGCGTGGCGCAGCCTCAAGGATCGCGACGTCGAGCGCGTCTGCACGCTGATTTCCGAAGTGAAGGCGATGGGCCTCGAGACCTGCGCGACGCTTGGCATGCTCGAACCCGGCCAGGCCGAGCGGCTGCACGCCGCCGGCCTCGACTATTACAACCACAACCTCGACACCGGCCGCGACTATTATCCCAAGATCGTCACCACGCGCAGCTACGACGACCGGCTCGACACGCTGGCCAAGGCGCGCGACGCCGGACTGAAGCTCTGCTGCGGCGGCATCGTCGGCATGGGCGAGAGCCTCGACGACCAGCTCGGGCTGCTGATCGAGCTGTCGCAGCTCAGCCCGCATCCCGAATCGGTGCCGATCAACCGGCTCGTGCCGATCGCCGGCACCCCGCTCGCCGGCGCGGCGGCGATCGACGACATCGACACCGTCCGGCTAATCGCGGTCGCGCGGATCATGCTGCCGACCTCCTACGTCCGCCTGTCGGCGGGCCGCGAATCGATGAGCCGCGAGCTGCAGGCGCTGTGCCTGCTCGCCGGCGCCAACAGCTTCTTCGTCGGCGGCCGGCTGCTGACCACGCCCAACGCCGGCGAGGACGAGGACAGCGCGCTGCTGCGCGCGATGGGATTCGCGACCGAGGCGCCGCGCGTCGGGCAGCTCGAGGCCGCGGAGTAAGGCGCATGGCGCGGCGGCCGTACGCCTTCGTCACCGTCGACGTGTTCACCGACACGCGCTTCGGCGGCAACCAGCTCGCGGTGTTCACCGATGCGCGCGGGCTGTCGGATGCGGAGATGCAGGCGCTCGCCGCGGAGATGAACTACAGCGAGACCACTTTCGTCCTGCCCGCCGCCGATCCCGCGAACAGCGCGCGCGTCCGCATCTTCACGCGCACCGCCGAGATGCCGTTCGCCGGCCATCCCAACGTCGGTACCGCCTATGTGCTCGCGAGCGCCATGGCGGGCGTGGACGTCCTGCGCTTCGAGGAGCTGGCCGGGCTGGTCGAGGTGCGCATCGACCGCGACCCGAGCGGCCGGCCCGTCGGCGCGGCGATCGACGCGCCGCAGCCGCTGCAGCTGCTCGGCGAGCTTCCCGCCCCCGATATCGCCGCCTGCCTCGGCCTCGCGCCAGCCGACATCCGCACCGAGGTGCACGCGCCGGTGCGCGCCTCGGTCGGGGTGGATTTCGTACTGGCCGAAGTCGCCGCCGACGCGCTGTCGCGCGCCGCCCCCGACAAGGCGGCGTTCGAGCGCGTGGCGACGGCGCAGCGCGCGCACGGCAGCCGGCTGTCGATCTTCTTCTACGCCCGTGACGGCGAGAACATCCGTGCGCGCATGTTCGCCCCGCTGGGGGGAACCTGGGAGGACCCGGCGACGGGCAGCGCCAACGCGACGCTGGGGGCGTTGCTGTTGTCGCTCTCCGGCAAGGACGAGCTTGCCTATGAGGCCGTACAGGGCGTCGAGATGGGCCGACCCAGTCGCCTGTCGGTCAGCGCGCGCCGGACGCCGGAGGGCATAAGGGCGCGCGTCGCCGGTCGCTGCGTGCCCGTGCTTAGGGGCGAGGCACAGATCGACTGAGGCTAAGCGGCGGCCGCGAGCGCGTCGAGACCCGCGCCAAGCCGCGCCAATCCCGCTTCGATCATCGCGCCGTCGCCGCCGATGCCGATCCTGAAACGGTCGGGACTGCCGAAGAAGCGACCCGGCACGATCGAGGTGTCGTAGCGGCTGCGCAGCAACCGGTCGAGCGCGTCGACGTCGCCGCCCTGCCAGCGCGGGAACATCGTGATCCCTGCCTCGGGCACCTCGATTTCGAGATCGGCGCGCGTCGCGAAGAAGGCGCGCGCCAGTGCGCGGTTGCGGTCGAGATGCGCGCGCAGCGGCGCGGCGATCTCGTCGAGATGGGTGAGCGCGAGCACGCCGAGGCGCTCGGCGGCGTGCGGCTGGGCGACGCCCATCAGCTCGTTCAATCGCCACATCCGTTCGGCGAGATCGGGCGCGGCGAGGATCCAGCCGCAGCGGATGCCGCTGAGGCCGTAGACCTTGGTCAGGCTGCTGGTCGCGACAAAGGTGTCGCCGAGCAGCGCGGCGGTGCGCGGGGCTTCGGCGAAGGCGGCGTCGAGATAGACTTCGTCGACCAGCACGCGCGCGCCATGCCGTTCGGCGATGCGGCCGACCTCGGCGAGCGTTGCGGTGTCGGCGAAGGCGCTGGTCGGATTGTGGAGGTTGGTGAGGAGGATCAGCCGGGTGCGCGGCGTCATCGCCGCCTCGACGGCGGCCGGATCGAGGCGGAAGCCCTGCGCCGCGCGGCGCGCAAAGCTGCTGATCCGGCCGCCGAGGAACGACGCGGCGGCGACCATCGGCTCATAGACCGGCGCTTCGACCAGCAAATCGTCGCCCGGCGCGATCAGCGCCGCCATCGCGAGGAAATTGGCCATCGAGGTGCCGTTGGCGATGACCACCCGATCGGGGGTGACGCCCTGTCGCGCGGCGATGGCGTCGCGCAACGGCGGGTAGCGGTGACGGCTGGCGCCGTCGAGCGCCAGGTCGGCGATGGTCAGCGGCAGCCGGTCGAGCGCGAAATGCGGCACCTCGCTCGACGCGAGATGGTAGCGCACCGGCGCCTGGTTCTTCGCCCAGTGCATATAGGTCGACTGCATCGCGCGGCTCATGCGCGCTCCCGCGCCGGCCGGTTCATGCGCGCTCCCGCGCGCGGCGGCGCGACCAATAGGCATAGGCGGGGAGGCCGGCGAACAGGATGGCGAAGCCGATCAGGCTGTTGAGCAGCTGCGTATAGACCGTCGCCGCGACGACGATCCAGCAGGCGGCGACGAACAATCCGGTGCTCCACGGGTGCCACGGCGCCTGGAAGGCGGCCCGTCCCGGCTCGCGGCGGCGGAAGATGAACAGCGCGAGCCCGGTGAGCCCGAACCAGATGAAATCGACCGAGACGACATAGGAGAGGATCGCGCCGAACTGGCCCGACACCGCGATGACGGTCGCCACCGCGCCCTGCAGCAGGATCGCGAACACCGGCACCTGCGTGCGTGGATGCACGCGGGCGATGCCGCGGAAGAACAGCCCGTCGTCGGCCATCGCGAAATAGACGCGCGGCGCGGTGAGCATGCTCTGGCTGAGAAAGCCCAATGTCGAGACGGTGATGCCGAGCGCGATGAACGCCGCGCCCTTCGGCCCGAGCGCGAGGCGCATGACGTCGGTGGTCGGCGTCGCGCTCGCTGCCAGCCCCGCCGGCCCGAGCGCATGGACGCAGATCGCGACGACGCCGAGATACAGCAGGACGACGCCGACGACGCCGAGCATCAGCCCCCAGGCGAGATCGCGCCCCGGGTTGCGCATCTCGCCGGCGACGAAGCTCGTCGTCTGCCAGCCGCCGTAGGAGAACATCACCGGGATCAGCGCCGCGCCGAAGGCGGGGAGCATGAATTCGATCGGCGGCGCGGCTTCCGAAGCGACCGCCGGCGCCGGGCTCACCGACCAGCCGACCCCGACCAGCGCGGCGATCGCGGCGATCTTGAGCAGCATCAGCGCGCTCTGGACGTTGCTGCCGGCGCGCACCCCGAGGCAGTTGACCAGCGTCAGCAGCGCCAGCGTCGCCGCCGCCACCGCGGCAGGCGATGCGGGCAGCACCACCAGCTCGCCGAGATAGCGCGCGAAGGTGATCGCCACCGCCGCCATCCCGCCCGACTGGATGACGAGCAGCAGCGACCAGCCGTAGAGGAAGGCGGTCGTCGGCCCATAGGCGTCGCGCAGATAGGCGTACTGGCCGCCGACCTCGGGCCGCCGTGCCGCCAGTTCGGCGTAGACGAGCGCGCCGATCAGCGCGACCAGCCCGCCGGCCGCCCAGGCGCCGAGGATCAGCCCCGGCGTCTGCACATGCCGCGCCACCTCGGCCGGATTGACGAAGATGCCCGCGCCGACGATGCCGCCCATCACCAGCATCGTCGCGTCGAAGCGACCGAGCCGCCGCGCCAGGCGGGGCGATGGCAGGTCCGGCGTCTGGCTCATTCTCGACGCTCCTCGACCCCGCAGCCGCTCGCCATGCCGGACCACCTAAGCGCAGCCGGCCGCGAATGTGAATAGGCGGGCCGCTCGCTTCGCTCCGTCCCCCCGGCCAACCGACGCAGCGCAGAACCACGATGAAATTTCCGCGACACGGTTGACGAACGGCGGCGCGGCGGCCCAAGAGCAACCGGTGCTGCATTGCAGCATAAGGAGGAAATGTGGTTTCGCAGCGTGTTGGATTTGTTTCGGGTCGCGACAAGGCAGGCGCGTTTCGCGTCGTTTCGGTCTATCGCGACGGCAGCCTGATCAAGCTGTGCGGTCCGAGCGGCAGCGTCCTCGTTGCCGATCTCGCCGCCGTCCCCGGGGCGGTCGCCAATGAGTATCATCTGTCGGACGTGACCTTCTCGCCGACCAGCCGCGCCGCCTAGCTTGGCGCTTTCGCCCGTCGCGCCACCTGATAGAGTGATGTCGGTTCCCGCTTCGGGCGGACGCGGAAAGGCCCCGATGCGGACCCGATTGAGCATCTGCCGGCGCAAGGCGCGCTTCACATCGGTCGCCGATGCGCGCGCCGTCGCCGCGCGGGCCGGCCTCGCGCTGCGCCCCTATCGCTGCGACCGCTGCGGGCAGCTGCACCTGACGAGCCGGACCAAGGGCAAGTGGCAGCCGAGGGCGGCGCCGGAGACGCCGCATGGATAATCTGGCGCACGGGCTGTTCGGCGCGGCGCTCGGCGAGGCCGGGCTGAAGGAGAAGACCGGGCTTGGGCTCGCGACCTTGATCCTTGCCGCCAACCTGCCCGACGTCGATGCGCTCGGGCTGCTGGTCGGCGAGAATCTGGCGTGGCGGCGCGGCTGGACGCACGGGCCGGTGGCGATGCTCGTGCTGCCGCCGCTGCTGGTCGGCGCGATGGTGGCGTTCGACCGCTGGCAGACGCGGCGCGGCACGCGGCCGCCGGCGCGGCTGCCCTTGCATCTCGGCTGGCTGTTCGCGCTCGCCTATATCGGCTGGCTGTCGCATCCGCTGCTCGACTTCTTCAACACCTATGGCATCCGGTTGCTGATGCCCTTCTCCGAGCGCTGGTTCTACGGCGACACGCTGTTCATCATCGATGTCTGGCTGTGGTCGGCGCTGGCGATCGGCGTCTGGCTGGCGCGGCGACGACGACGGCGGGCGGCCGCGCATCCGCGCCGGCCCGCGGCCGTGGCGCTCGGCGCCGTCGCGGCCTACGCCGTTGCCATGGCGGCGTCGAGCGTCGCGGCCGAGCGGATGACGGCGCGTGCCGCCGAGGCGCGCGGGCTCGGACCGGTGGTAACCGTCGTGGCGAGCCCGGTGCCGATCAACCCGTTCCGCCGCGACATGGTGTTCAGCAACGGCGCCGCCTACGGTTTCGGCGAGCTGCGCTGGACGCCGGCGCCGCAGCTTCGGCTCGACGACCGGCTGCTGCCGGTCAACATGGACGACCCGGCGATCGCGGCGGCGCGCCGCGAGAAGCGCGTCGCCGATTTCCTCTACTGGTCGCGGCTGCCCTTCGCGGCGGTCGAGCGCCGGCCCGACGCGACGACCGTCCGGATCAGCGACGCCCGCTACGCGGTCGGCGCCGCCGCCGGCCGTTTCGGGGTGGTGGCGACGCTATCGCCCGACGAGTCGAAGCGCGCGGCGGATCGCCCATAGCCCGAGCACGAGCAGCACGCCGAGCGCGATCAGATAGGTCGCGCCGTTCGCCTTGACGGGTCCGTGGATCTGGTGGTCGGCGGTCTCGACGAACAGTACGAGCGCCAGCCCGCACAGGCTCCCCCAGGCGGCGACATGCCAGCCGGCGCCGTCGCGCGGCGCGCGCCACGCCGCGCACAGCAGCGCGGCAGCCACCGCCAGCTCGTCGAAGGCGGCGGGAAAGAAGCGCGGGCTGCCCCAATAGCGGGCGAGTTCGCCCGCGGCGAGGAGCAGGGCGACGAGGATGGCGAGGCGGTTGAGCGCGGTCATCGCCGTTCATTACCCCGGCGACGATCCGGCCGTAAACGCATCCGCGCTCGAGGCGACCTGCCGTCGCCCCGCCGCTGCCATCCGCCGCTCATGTTCGAGCAGCCATTGCTTGCGCCAGATCCTGCCGCCGTAGCCGGTCATCGCGCCGTCGCTGCCGATCACCCGGTGGCAGGGCACGACGATCGCGACCGTGTTGGCGCCGTTGGCCCGTGCGACCGCACGGACGGCCTCGGGCCGGCCGATCCGCGCCGCGAGGCCGGCATAGCTCTGCGTCGTCCCCGCGCGGATGTTCCGCAGCGCGGCCCACACCAGCCGCTCGAAAGCGCTGCCCTGCGCCGCGAGCGGGACGCCGAAGACCGCGCTCTCGCCGCGGAAATAGCGCGCGATCTCGTCTGCGGTCTGCGCCAGCACCGGGCCATCGCCGAAGTGGACCGCGCCGCAGCGCGCCTGCAACCGCTCGAGCTCGCGCGGCAGCCCCTTGCGCTCGACGAACTCGAGCAGATGCAGCCCGTCGCCATCGGCCACGGCGAGCATCGCGCCGATCGGCGTCTCGATCCAGCGCGCCTGCAGTGCAAACAGCCGCTGGACGCGCGCCGGTGCCTGCCCGAGCAGCCGGCCGATCGCCTCGCGAAAGCCGCTGGCCGATTCATAGCCGGCGTCGAGCTGCGCCTCGATCACCGGCGCGCCGTCGGCGAGTCGCGCCACCGCCCGCCCGAGGCGTTGCGCGCGGGCGAACTGAAGAAAGGACTGGCCATATTCGCGCTGGAAGGCGCGGCGCACCGTGCCGGCGTCGTCGCCGAACGCTTCGACGGCGGCGTCGGTCCAGCGGCGGCCGGGATCGGCGGCGACGCGCGCGCGCCAGCGCGCGACCAGCTCGCTGCCGCCCCCCGGCGCGAGCGGTTTGCAGCGCAGGCAGGGGCGGAACCCGGCTGACTCGGCCGCCGCCGGATCCCTGAAGAAGGCCACATTCTCGCGCTTCGGCTTGCGCGCCGGACAGGTCAGCCGGCAGAAAATGCCGGTCGTCAACACGCCGACGAACCACAGCCCGTCGTAGGCGGGATCGCGCGCGAGCAGCGCGGCGTAAAGATCGTCATCGCGATGGGGCAAGGTCATGCCCGTCTGTTATCATCCCCGCCCGGCCGCTGCCGCCGAAAAGCCGGCATGGATTTTCGACGGCCCGGCAAACGACTATCCAAGGACGGATGTGGGACACGCTTTCCCGGTATCCGACGCTGCCCTTTGCCATCGCAGCGGTGGTGCTGATCTTCTGGCCGCCGCCGCGGCAGCCGATGGTCGAGCGCGAGCGGCAGGCCCGGCTCGCCGAACTGGCGCGCGGCGCCCCCGAACGCCATTTCGAAGAGCGGCGGGCGCTCGAAACCTACGGACCGCGGAGCGCGGGCCCCTACCGCCTCTGGGGGATGATCCTGCTGGTCCTGAGCCTCGCGCTGCTGCTCCTGGCGCCCTAGTCGGCGGCCGGCAAACGGCGGCGGACGCTCAGGGTGCGCTGTACAGGCCGGTCGGCAGCTGCTCGCGCCCGTCGGACGCCGCCGGACGAACCGGCTCGCCCTCCTGCACAGCGACGCGCGCGTCGCCCCGCCGCCGCAACAGCGCGAGGCTGAGCAGATAACCGATGACCGCACTGCCGCCATAGCCGACGACCGGCGTCGGATAATTGTCGAGCGCGGCGGCAGCGACGGTCGCCAGCCACAGCGCGCCGAACGCGAGATGCCCCTCGCGCTGGCCGAGCTCGCGCCATCCCACAAGCGCCGGGACAACGAGCAGCGCCGACCCGCCGACGACCGCCAGCCCGGCGAGCAGGCTGATGTCGAACGCCCGGTAGAGGATCTGGTCGACGTGCGCCGCCGCCGGCAGCGTGTCGGGCTGCACGAGCGCAACGGCGAAGCCGGCCGCCGCGGCGGCGAGCGCGGCGATCGTCGGCGGGTCACGCCGGAAGACCGTGATCGCCGTCAGTCCAGCGACGAGGACGCCGGCCATCGCGCGGTCGGGCTGCAGCGCCAGCGCCAGCGCCGCGGCGATCATGCCGGCGGTCGCCAGCCCGGTGCGCGAGCGGGCGAAGCCGACGATCATCGCCGGCAGCAGGATCAGGCTCGGCTGGATGAACAGCGGCCCGAGCATCAGCCAGCGCGCCGCTCCCGCCTGCGAATGGCCGAACAGCGCGGTGGCGAGCAGCAGCCCGCCCAGCGCCAGCATGACGCCGCCCGGCAGGCGCGGGGCGCGCGCCAGCGCTGCATGGACGAGCAGCCCGATCAGCAGCGCGCCGGCGTTGACCGCGAGATAGCGCGCGGGTGCCCCCGCCATCGTCAGATAGGCCAGCCCGAGCCCGGTCGCGCCGATCGCACAGGCGAGGCCGACGACAGGTGGACGGCGCAGCGCCTGAAGCAAGCTCATCTCGGTCGATCCTCCGGTCAGGTGAAAAGCCAGCGCCTGCGTGATCGCGCCGCGCAAGGCATCGAGCGCGAAGCCGAGCGCCGCGCCGTCATCGTCGATTGCCTCGGCCTCGTGCCGCATTGCCCAGCCCCACGCCTCCAGCGGCGCGGGCAGCAACCGGCAGGCCGCCCGCGCCGCCCGGTTCGCGAGGCGGCGCCGCAATCCGCCGCTCATGCCGTCACGGTACGGCCGGCGGCGCGCGCTGCCGGCTCGGGCGGGTTGTCGCGCGCCAGCCGTACGCCGCGCGGGGTCAGCCGATAGGCGTGCCGCGGCGGGCGGCCGGGCTCGGGCGGCTGCCACTCGGCCTCGAGATAGCCTTGCGCCTCGAGGCGGATGAGCAGCGGATAGAGCGTCCCCGACTTGACCCCGGCGGCGCGCGCCAGCTCATAGCCGTGGCGCCAGCCGCCGGCGGCGTCGAGCAGGCCGGCCAGCACGGTCCGGGCCTGCGGGGAAAGGGCGCGTGATCGAGTCATCGACGTTAAATCTACCTATGTAGATTTAACGTCAAGCGGCTTTCGTTCAGTCGCGCATTTCGGGAAACAGCGCCTCGACGCTGGCCTGAAGGTCGCCGCCGGCGGCGGTGCCGAGACCGACGCTGGCGAGCAGCGCGGCGATGCGGGCGAGCGCGACGGGCCCGATGCCGCCGACCGCGGCCGGCCCGGGCCGGTCGGGATCCGCGATGGCGTCGGCAATGTCGCCGAGCGTCTGGTAGCCGGCGCCGATCAGCCGGGCGCGCAGTTGCGGCGGCAGCCCCGACCGGCGCACCGGCAGCGCGGCGGCCGGCGCCGCGTCGAGCTGCCGTTGCAATTGCCCCGCCAGCCGCCGCTCGCGGATCAGCCGCTTCTTGAGCCAGGCGCCCTGGCCGCGCGTCAACGCCAGCGCCCGACGGATCTGCCGGTAGCTCCGCCCGGCGTCGCGCAACGCCCGCGCCTGCGCCAGCGCGATCTCCACGTCGGCGCGGCGCGTCATGCGCGTCCGCCGCCCGCCCGGCGGTACCGCCGCCCGATGTCCTTATGCTCGCTCATCCGCCTCGTTTCCCGCCTGCATCGATGCTAGCGCCCCGCCGGCGCGGCGCAACATCGGCACCGCCCGAAACTGTTTCGCCAGCTAAACAGTTGATGAAAGGCCGTAGTTTTGCGGTGTGTCGATGCATCCAAAACGGACGAAATGGGTTTAACCCCGCAGTAACTGTAGCGTGCGCGGGGTTTCCCATGAGGTCGGGCGAGAAAATATTGCTGTCCGCCGCGGACGAGCTCATTCCACCCGACCTCTACCTTTTCCTGCTGGCCATCGACGCACCGGATTATGCGATCGAATTCGCGCGCGACCCCACCGCCGACGCGGTCATTGCGCATGTCGCGTGCATCGATCCCGACAACCTCCCGCAGGGCAACCTCATCCTTTTCGGCGACCCCGAGGACCTCGGCCCGGTCGAGCATGCGCCGCGCGTGCTGAGCACGATCGACTGGCCCGCGCGCCCCGCCGCGATCCGCCGCTCGCTGGCGCGGTCGGCGCGATGGCTGCAGCGCGAGCGCCAGCTGCGCGCGCTCGCCAACAGCGATCCGCTCACCGGCCTGCTCAATCGCCGCGGCTTCGAGCTGATCGCCGACCGGCGGATCGCCCGCGCCGCCTTCGACGGCGAACATAGCGCGGTGCTGCTGATCGACGCCGATCATTTCAAGCAGGTCAACGATCGCTATGGCCATGCCGCGGGCGACGAACTGTTGCGCTGCATGAGCGCTGTGATCCGCGACACGGTACGCGCCGGCGATGTCGTCGGCCGCATCGGCGGCGAGGAGATGGCGGTGGTCATGCCCGGGGCGCTGCTGTCGACCGCGCTCGCGACCGCCGAACGGCTGCGCGCCACGATCGCCGACATGCGCATCTGCTTCGCCGGTCGCGAAATCGGCGCCACCGTCAGCATCGGCGTGGCATCGACGGGGACATCGCCCTCCTACGCGCCGGCCTTCCGCGAGGCCGACGAGGCGCTGTACCGCGCCAAGGGGCTCGGGCGAAACCGCGTCGTCTGCGGCGGCCGGCCGTCGCTGTGGAGCGAGTCGCTGCCCCACAGCGCGCTCCGGGACGCGGGATCCCGCTTCGTCCAGCCGGCGATCGCCGCGATGATCGGCACCGCGTCCTTTCAGGCCTGAGGCGCCGCGCCGAAGCTCAACGTCAAGCGCGCGCCGCGGGTGACGCCGTCCTCGACGGCCAGCGCGATGCCGTGCTGCTCGCACAGCCGCCGCACGATCGCCAGGCCAAGCCCGCTGCCGCCGCTCGTCGGGCCGCGGGCGAAATCGGCGAAGGCGGCGGCGGAATCGCCGATCCCCGGGCCATCGTCGACGATCTCGATTCGATCCGGCGTGGCGCCCAGCCGCAGCCGGCTGCCGTCGGCGTGCTGGAAGACATTGTTGACCAGATTGGCGAGCACCAGCGCGACGACGACCGGCGGCAACGCGATGCGCAGGTCGGGGGCGGCGTCGATCGTCACGTCGATGCGCCGCCCGGGGAAGCGCGCCGCGGCGTCGATCACCGCCTGTTCGAGCAGCGGCAGCACCGCGACCGGTTCGGGCGCGACGGGCGCGGCATGGCCGCGCGCCAGCGCGAGCAGCAGGTCGAGCGTCTGTTCCATCGCGCGGGTCGCAGCGCCGATGCGCGCCAGCGCCGCGCCGGCGTGCGCCGGATCCGCCGCCAGCTCGGCGCCGCTGCGGATCACCGCGAGCGGCGTGCGCAGTTCGTGGCTGGCGTCGCGGGTGAACGCCTGCTCGCGCGCCACGAACGCCTCGATCTGCCGATAGGATCGCGCCAGCGCGGCGGCGAGCACGCCGATCTCGTTGCGCGGATAGCCGGCCGGGTCGATCGCCGGGATGCCCGGCGCCGCGACTTCGCCGGCCAGCCGCACCAAAGGCGCCGTGGCGCGCCGTGCCAGCCGCCAGCCGATCAGCGCCGCCACCGCCGCCACCGCCAGCGTTAGCGCGCCCAGCCCCTCGAGGATCGCGGCGCGGCGCGGCCTGACGATGAGATCGCGGCTGACCTCCGCCACCGCCACCGCGCGGCCGCCTGCCGCCGCATCGCCCGCGGGAAGCTCGAAGCGCTGCAGGTGATAGTGCCGCCCCGCGGCGCCATAATATTCGGCCTGCCCGTCGGCCCAGACGAATTGCGGCGCGAGGTCGGCGGGCAGCGTCGCGGCGCTGCGGTGGATGGCGGTGCGGTCGCCGAGCGGCGCGACCAGCGTCCCCGCCCGCTGCCATGCCGCCTGCTGGCGCGTCACCTCGGCGGCCAGCCGGTCGGCGAGCAGCCGGTCCTCGACGGTATAGACGACGACGAAGCTGGCGAAGCCGAACAACAGGCTGGTCAGCAGCGCGGTGGCGACCATCGCCGCGACGATGCGCGCGCGCAGGCTCCCCGTCATGCGGGCACCACCAGCCGGTAGCCGACGCCGTGCACCGTTTCGAGCATCGGCCGCGCGAACGGCTTGTCGAGCACCTGGCGAAGCAGGTGCATGTTGCTCCGCAGGCTGTCCGACGACGGCGGCTCCTCGCCCCAGATGCGCCGCGACAGTTCGGACCGCGGCAGCGCCGCAGGCCAGGCTTCGGCGAGGAGCGCCAGCATCTGCCAGGGGATCGGCGTGAGCCGCAGTGCCACGTCGCCGCGCCGCGCGGTGCGGGCGCGGCGGTCGATCACCAGATCGCCGATGGCAAGCGCGTAATCGGCGCCGAGGCTGGCGCGCGCCGACAGGGCGTCGATGCGCGCGGCGAGCTCGGCGAGCGCGAAGGGCTTGGTGAGATAGTCGTCGGCGCCGCTGGCGAATCCCGCGAGCTTGTCGTCGAGCGCGTCGCGCGCGGTGAGCATGAGGACGGGCACGCGCCGGTCGGCCTGCGCGCGAAAGGCGCGGCACAGCGCGAGGCCGTCGAGCCGCGGCAATGCCACGTCGAGAACCACCACGTCGATCGGCAGCTCGAGCGCGGCGCGGAGCCCCGCGGGACCGTCGGCGGCGAAGTGCAGCCGGTGCCCGCGGGACTCGAGATAGTCGATGATGTTGGCGGCGAGCGGCCGATTGTCCTCGACGAGCAGGATATCGACGCCGGGGCCCATCCGCCGGTTATGCGGCTCAGCCGCCGAAGCTGGCAAGCTTCGCCCGCGCCTTGGCCAGCGCCTCGTCGAGCCGCGGCTCGCGATAGTGCGGCTGGGCGACCTCCATCGCGGTGATGCCGCGCTTCAGCTCGGTGGCGTTCGCCGCGCTCATCGCGCGAAGATGCCCCCAGGCAGCGACCAGCGGCGCGTCATAGTCGGCGGGGCGGTCGCCGAGCGCCTTGCTGGCGGCCGAGGCGGTCGCCGGGGTGAGCGTGGCGAGCAATTGCATGCTGCGCTCGTCGGCCCAGGGGGTGCGCGCCGCCGGCGTACGGCCCATGGCGCGCAGGAGCGCCTCGGTGGTGGCGGGGGTCGCATAGGGGTTCTGCCCGGTGACGAGCCGGCCGTCGACCGCGACGTGCGGCAGCATCAGCTCGGCCTCGGTGAAGCGCGCGCCGACGCGGCGCATCTCCTCCTCGAGCTGGAAGGCGAAGCGCTTGGCGATCTCCTTGCCGAACGCCTGCTCCTCCTCGTCGGAGAAGCCGGTCACCTGGCGGCCGGCGAGCAGCGGCCTGCCGTCGGCGAGCGTGACGCGCACCAGCGCCGCGGGCCCGTGGCAGACCGCGCCGACGACGCCGCCCGCCTGCCAGATGCGCGCGATCAGCGCCTGCAGCGCCGCATCGCCGTGAAGGTCGAACATCGCCCCCTTGCCGCCCATCACATAGACGCCGGCATAATCGCGCTTCGCCGCGCTCGCGAAGGGCACCGTGGCGTCGAGCGCCGCCACCGCCTTGGCATCGGCGAGGAAGGCGGCATTGTAGGGCTTGGCCGCGTCGTAGCGCGCGGCGACGACCTTGCCGCCCTGCGGGCTGGCGATCTCGACCTCGAGTCCGTTGGCGCGGAGGATGGTCCAGGCCTGCGCGAGCTCGTCCATCTCGAAGCCGGGGCGTGCCTTGTCGCCGTCGACGCCATAGCCGCTGACGACGACGAGGATGCGAGCGGTGGCGGCGCGAAGCTGCGCGGGAAGTGCGGCGCAGACGATCAGCAGGGTGAGATACAGGATGCGCATGGCTGCCTCTTTTCAGGAAAGGATGCGCCGGTGGTAGCGAGGGTGGCGTCAAGCCGATGTCAAATGCCGGCGTCCCATACGCGCGACGGCCGGCCCCCGGGTGCGGCACACAGGACGATCGACCGCCACCCGAATTCGGTTCATAAGCGAGGCGGCTGACGCCTCCGCGGCGTCGGGATCGACCGTCATGCGGCAGGCCGGGGGGCTATGCTAAGACTGCTCGTCTTCCTGCTACTGATGATCCCGGGGCTGCCCGCCCGGGCGGCGGACGACGTGGTGCGCCTCCCGCTCCGGCAGGTCGATTGTGCCGCGGCCACCGCGCGCTGCGCCCCCGCCGGTTCCGACTGGACATGGGTCGAACTGGCCGACCCGCGGTCGATCGCCGCGATGCCACCCGGCTTTCGGCTGGTCATCGACCAGGTGCGCTTCGAGACGATGCGCATCGAGATCGCCCATGATGCGGGCCGCATCGTCATCGAGCGGGACGGCGACGATCTCGCGTCGGACTGGTCGCTCGGCAACAATCTCGCGTTCGCGATCGACACGCCCGGCGTCGCGATCCGATCGGTCCGCATCGGCTTCGAGCGGATCGATGACATCGGGCTGATGCGGTCGGTCAAGGCCATGCCGCCCGCCGCCTATGCCGCCCACATGCTGCGATGGACGGCGCTCATCGCGCTGGTCACGGGCGTGCTCACGTCGGCGCTGACCTATAATCTGTTCCTGCTGACCTGGCTCAGAACGCCGTTCCAGCGCTGGTACGTGGTCTGGGTCGCCGGCGGGCTCGCCTATACGCTGCTGTGGACCGGCGGCGTGTTCTTCGCCTTTCCGCAACTCGCCGGGCAGACCACGGTGCGCCTCGGCCTCGTCGTCGTCGGCGGGCTGATCGGCATCGCGTCGCTGTTCTTCTGCGACCTCATCGAGAACGGGAAGCTGCCCCGCCGGCTGATCCTGTTCGGACGCGCCTCCGCCGTCGCCGTCTTCGTCAGCGGCGTCGTCGCCGCCGCCGATCAGCTGATCCCGGCGTGGGTCGGCGACCGGCTGCTCAATCTCGCCTTCGTCGCCAACACGCTCGTCATCGCCGTCGGGCTCCTCGTTGCCATCCGGCGGCGCAGCCGCGCCGTCTGGTTCTACCTCGCCGCCTGGTCGCCGCCGCTCGTCGTCTTCAGCCTGCGCGTGGCGCGCAATTTCGGCCTGCTCGCGCAGTCGGACCTGATCGACATGCTCACCTTCGCGGCGATCGCGCTCGAGGCGGTCGTGCTGTCGCTGGCGATCGCCGACCGCTTTCGCGAGTTGCGGCGCGAACGCGACGCCGCCGACATCGAGCGCGATACGCTGCGCCGGGTGGCGCACACCGATTCGCTGACCGGCCTGTCGAACCGCGCGGCGTTCCAGGCGTGGCTGGCGCGGCTGCCGCAGGGGGCGGGCGCCGACCTCGTCATCGTCGACCTCGACCGGCTGAAGGAAACCAACGATCTGGCGGGGCATGATGCCGGCGACGCGCTCATCGTCGAGGCGGCGCGCCGGCTCGCGGCGGCGGCGGGTCCCGACGCGCTCGTCGCCCGCGTCGGCGGCGACGAGTTCGTCGCCATCGTCGAGGATGCGGCGCGCGCGCGCGTGCCGGCGATCCTCAAGGCGATTCGGGCGTCGGGCCGCAAGCCCATCGAGCATCACGGACGGCGGATCGAGGTATCGATGACCGCCGGACATGCCGGCTGGGAGCCCGGCGTCGACACGCCCGACCGGCTCTACAAGAAGGCCGACCTCGCGCTCTACCGCGCCAAGGCGCAGGCGCGGGGCAGCTGGTGCAGCTACAGCGAGTCGATGCAGGACGAGGTCGAGGCCGATCATCGCACGCTCGCCGAAGCGCGCGACGGCCTCGCGCGCGGCGAGTTCACGCTCCACTACCAGCCGATCTTCGATCTGCGGACGGAGCGGCTGGTAACCCATGAGGCGCTGCTGCGCTGGCGCCACCCGGTCCGCGGCCTGCTGCGGCCCGCCGACTTCGCCGCGGCGCTGGTCGACGCGCGCACCGCCGCGCTGATCCAGACGCAGGTGCTGCGCATGGCGCTCGACTTCGCCGCGGCGAAGGGCGTCGGCGTCGGGGTCAATTTCCTCGGCAACCAGCTGCAGGGGGCGGCGAGCGCCGCCGTCATCCTCGACGCGATCGCCGAACGTGGTCTGCCGGCCGACGCGCTCGTCGTCGAAGTCACCGAGATGGTCATGCTCGGCCAGCATGACGCACCGATCATCGACTGCCTGCAGCGGCTGCGCGCCGCCGGCGTGGGAGTGGCGCTCGACGACTTCGGCACCGGCTATGCCTCGCTCGTCCATCTGCGCGATTTCCCCGCCGACACGCTCAAGATCGACCGGTCGTTCGTCGCGGGGCTCGCCGCGGACAAGGGCAGCCAGAAGATCGTGCGCGCGATCGTCGCGCTCGCGCACGGCCTGGGCAAGCGCGTCGTCGCCGAAGGGATCGAGACCGAGGCGCAGCGCCGCTTCCTCGCCGGGCTCGGTTGCGATCAGGGCCAAGGCTATCTGCTCGGCCGGCCGGTGGCGTTCGACGGGGCGGAGATCGCGGAGACGGAGCAAGCCGCCTAGCGTCGCCGGATCGCCAGCGTCACACCCCCTAGCGCCCCTCCCCGCCCCGCGCTAACCCTCGTCGATGGCTTCCAGGCTGAAACTTCCCGCCGTCGACCGTCGCAAGTTCCTGATCGGCACCGGCGTCGGCGCGGGGCTGGTGATCGGCTATCTGGCATGGCCGCGCGACCGGGCGATCAACTGGGTGGCGCGGTCGGGCGAGACGCTGGTCAACGGCTGGGTGAAGATCGACAGTTCGGGGCGGGTGATCGTCGCGGTGCCGCAGGCGGAGATGGGCCAGGGCGTCTACACCAGCCTGCCGCAGATCCTCGCCGACGAACTCGGCGCCGACTGGCGGACCGTCGGCGTCGAGCCGGCGCCGCTGCACCCGATCTACGCCAATACCTTCATCGCCGAAGGCTTCGCCGAGGGGCTGCCGTCGATGCTGCAGGGCATGGGCCGCTGGGCGCTGACCGAGGTCGTGTCGCGCTATTCGCTGCAGCTGACCGGCGGCAGCAGCTCGATCGCCTCCTATACCGAGCCGCTGCGCAGCGCCGGCGCGGCGGCGCGGGCGATGCTGTGCGCGGCGGCGGCGCGGCGCTGGGACGTCGCGGCCGCCGAGTGCGACACCGCGGGCGGCTTCGTCGAGCATCAGGGCAAGCGGCTGCGCTTCGCCGAGCTGATCGACGAGATCGACGCCAACGATGCCCCGGCCGAGCCCGTCTTGCGCAAGGAACCGCGGCTGATCGGCAGATCGGCGCCGCGGCTCGACGTGCCGTCGAAGGTCGACGGCTCGGCGCGCTTCGGGATCGACGTGCGCTTGCCGAACATGGCCTATGCGGCGGTGCGCGCCGGGCATGTCGGCGAACCCGCGGTGGCCGCGGTCGACAGCACCGAGGTCCGCGGCCAGCCCGGGATCGTCAGGGTCGTCGAGGGCCTCAACTTCGTCGCGGTGGTCGCCGACACCTGGTGGGGCGCGCGCACCGGCCTCGACAAGGTCAGGGCGCGCTTCGAGACGCCCGCCACGCGCGCATCGAGCGCGGCGATCGACAAGGCGCTGAACGACGCGCTGGCGGGCGACGAGGCCGAGGCGTTTCGCGACGAGGGCGATGCGGCCGAAGCGCTGAGCGGCGCCGGCGTCGTCGAGGCAACCTACGCGGTGCCGTTCCTGGCACATGCCTGCCTCGAGCCGATGACCGCCACGGCGCGCATCGTCGACGGCCGCTGCGAGATCTGGGCGCCGACGCAATCGGCAAGCCTCGTCAACTGGCGCGTCGCCGACGCGCTGGGCGTGGCCGAGAGCGACGTGACCGTCTTCCCGACGCTGGTCGGCGGCGGCTTCGGACGCAAGGCCGAGGTCGACGCCTGCGTCCAGGCAGCGCTGATCGCCGCCGAGGTCGAACGACCGGTGCAGCTGATCTGGACGCGCGAGGAGGATACGCGCCACGACAAGTTCCGCCCGGCGGCCAAGGCGCGGATGCGTGCGAAGCTGAGCGCCGACAAGAAGGTGGCGGCGTGGGACGCGCGGATCGCGGTGCCGTCGGTGGGACCGAGCTTCATGTCGCGCAACCTGCCGGCGATGGCGGGCGACAGCGGCGCCAACGCGCAGGCGCTCGAGGGGGCGCTGCACATGCCCTATGATCTCGGCACGGTGCGCGTCGCGCATGCCGACGTGGTGACGCCGGTGCCGCTCGGCTACTGGCGCTCGGTCGGGCACAGCTACACCGCCTTCTTCGTCGAGAGCTTCGTCGACGAGCTGGCGCAGGCCGCCGGCGTCGACCCGCTGACCTTCCGCCTGCGGATGCTCGGCAAATCGCCGCGCCACGCCGAGGTGCTGCGTGTCGCGGCCGCGGAGGCCGGTTTCATGGGCGCGGGCGAGGACGGCAGCGCGCAGGGCATCGCGCTCCACGAAAGCTTCGGGTCGATCGTCGCGCAGGTCGCCGAGGTGGCGATCAAGGACGGGCAGCTGCAGGTGGTCCGCGTTACCTGCGCGATCGATTGCGGCCGGGTCGTCAACCCCGACATCGTGCGCCAGCAGATGGAAGGCAGCATCGTCTTCGGGCTGACCGCGGCGCTGCACGGCCGGATCAGCTTCGCCAACGGCGTGACCGAGCAGTCGAACTTCGACGCCTATCCGCTGCTGACGATGGCCGAGAGTCCCGAGATCGACGTGCATATCATCCCGTCGACCGAGCGCTCGGGCGGCGCCGGCGAGCCCGGCGTGCCGCCGATCGCGCCGGCGCTGGCGAACGCGGTATTCGCCGCGACCGGGCTGCGGGTGCGCGAGCTGCCGTTTGCCGGAAGGAAACTGGGGTGATTCCGATTCCGACCGACCTTGTTCGTCATCCCGGCGAAAGCCGGGACCCAGTCCACCGCCCGCCCTGGGTCCCGGCTTTCGCCGGGATGACGGAAATTTCCTGATGGTTCCGGCTGACCACCCACCGATCGCGCCACCGACGATCGGCGTGCTGCTGGTCAACCTCGGCACCCCCGACGATGCCTCGGTCGCCTCGGTGAAACGCTATCTGAAGCAATTCCTGTCGGACCGTCGCGTCGTCGAGATTCCGCCGCTGATCTGGCAGCCGATCCTGCGCGGCATCATCCTCAACACCCGTCCCAAGGTCTCGGCCGCCAACTATGCCAAGGTGTGGGACCGCGAGGCCGACGACTCGCCGCTGCGCGTCGTGACGCGCGCGCAGGGCGCGGCGCTGCAGGCGGCGCTGCCGCAGGTGCATGTCGACTGGGCGATGCGCTACGGCACGCCGTCGATCGCCGAGCGGCTCGAGGCCATGAAGGCGGCGGGCTGCACGCGGCTGCTGATCGCGCCGCTCTATCCGCAATATTCGGCGGCGACGACCGCGACGGTGATGGACGCGGTCTTCGACATGCTGAAGCAGTGGCGCTGGCAACCGGCGCTGCGCACGCTGCCGCCCTATTTCGACGACCCCGCCTACATCGAGGCGCTCGCCCGGTCGGTCGAGGCGGGGCTCGCTGAACTCGATTTCCAGCCCGAGGTCGTGTTGGCGTCGTTCCACGGCATGCCCGAGCGGACGCTCGCGCTCGGCGACCCCTATCATTGCCATTGCCAGAAGACGACACGGCTGCTCGCCGAGCGGCTCGGCTGGCCCGAGGGGCGGCTGCGGCTGAGCTTCCAGTCGCGCTTCGGTCGCGCCGAATGGCTGAAGCCCTACACCGAGGCGACGCTGCGCGAACTCGCCGGCGGCGGCGTCAGGCGCGTCGCGGTGCTGGCGCCGGGCTTCGCCGCCGACTGTCTCGAGACGCTCGAGGAGATCGCGATGGAGGGACGCGAGCTGTTCCTGCACGCCGGCGGCACGCATTACGCCTATCTCCCCTGCCTCAACGCCAGCCCGGGCGGCATCGACATGCTGCGCAGCATCGTCGCCCGCGAGCTTGAAGGCTGGGTCGCGCCCGCCTAGCATCGCGCTTCAACATTCTCTGGGGAGAGATCGAATGGCGCGCGTTGCAATCGTTACGGGCGGCACCCGTGGTATCGGCGAAGCGATCAGCGTCGCGCTGCAGGACATGGGCTGCACCGTGGCCGCCAACTATGCCGGCAACGACGAACGCGCGCGCGAATTCACCGAGCGTACCGGCATCGCCGCGTACAAGTGGGACGTCGCCGACCACGAGGCCTGCCTCGAGGGGGTGAAGCGCGTCGAGGCCGATCTCGGCGACGTCGACATCGTCGTCAACAACGCCGGGATCACGCGCGACGGGACGCTGCTCAAGATGACCTACGAGATGTGGCGCGAGGTGATGGACACCAACCTCGGCGGCTGCTTCAACATGGCCAAGGCGACCTTCCCCGGCATGCGCAACCGCGGCTGGGGCCGCATCGTCAACATCGGCTCGATCAACGGCCAGGCAGGGCAGTACGGCCAGGTCAACTATGCCGCGGCCAAGTCGGGCATCCACGGCTTCACCAAGGCGCTGGCGCAGGAAGGCGCCAAGGCGGGCATCACCGTCAACGCCATCGCGCCGGGCTATATCGACACCGACATGGTCGCCGCGGTTCCTGCCGAGGTGCTGCAGAAGATCGTCGCCAAGATCCCGGTCGGCCGCCTCGGCCAGGCCAACGAGATCGCGCGCGGCGTTGCCTTCCTCTGTTCGGAAGACGGCGGCTTCGTCACCGGGTCGACGCTGTCGATCAACGGCGGCCAGCACATGTATTAGGCGCAGCGGAATGGCATCCTGATGCGCGACGCGCTGGTCAAGCGCTCGGTGACGATCCAGGGGCACCGAACGTCGTTCAGCCTCGAGCCGGTCTTCTGGGACGCGTTGCGCGCCGCTGCGGCCGATGACGGCAAGCCGATCAACGCGCTGGTCGCCGAGATCGACGAGGCGCGTGGCACCAACCTGTCGAGCGCCATCCGCGTCTGGCTGTTCGAACGGGCGGCGCGGGGGACCCGCCGCCCCGGGTAGCGCGCCGATGGCCCGGCGCCGTGCCGGGCCATCCTGATCGGGGCGGACGCAGCGGGCCGCCGGTCAGCTTTGATACATGCCGCGCTGGTGGCTCTCGATCGCGCCGTCGATGCAGCGCGCGATGCGCAGGTTCTCGGCGAGCGACCGGTGGGCGGGGGCGTCGCCGCAGACCGACTTGGCGGCGGCGCGGACGCGGCGGTTGAGCGTTTCGACGCCCGCCGGCGACGAGAGGTCGAGGTCGGCGAACGCGACGCGCTTGGCGCTCGCCTCGGCGGCATGGGCGGGGGCGGTGACGGTCAGCGCGGTCAGCGCGGCGGCGGCGATGGTGACGAAGGTTTTCATGGCGATCTTCCCTTTGCTCTGGCGCCCGTGGATGGGCACATCATCGCCAGTGCATTAGGCGTGCCAAACACCTAGATCGTTGATATAAAAGAGAACTCCTCTGCGGAGTGCGTGCCAGCCACTGTTATGCCTTAGTAATACACACTGAAAATTGGCGGATCAGGCGAAATTTTCGCCGAACGGCTCGCCCTCTTCCTCGACATGCTCGGTCTCGGGCGCGTCGATCCCGAGCGACGGCTTCATGTCGTTGTCGTCGATGGGCTTGTCGTGGCTCTGCATCGCCTGCGTGGCGGCGTCGCGCTTGCGGCTCATGGGGTTACCTCCGTTTGGCCAGACAACGCGCCGCGCCGCCGCGGGGTCCCACCTGCGCGAAATGGAAGAGGCGGCCTGAGGGGGTGGCCGCCTCTTCCACGCGCCGCCGCAAGGGAGACGGCGGCGCATCGGTTGGGGTGCGGCCGGGACAGAACGGCCACACCCCGGTGTCTAGCGCGGAGCGCGACGGCGGCGAGGTGCAAATCGACCAACAGCCATCCGGCGCCGACGAGAGACGCGCGCCGCCGCGCGATCCGCGCCGCCCCCTTCAGGGGGCGCCCATGTGCTTCAGCATCTGCAGCGAGGCGTATTTGTAGGCGGTCGTCGCCGCCTTCGCGCTGCGGATCCGCGACAGCGCCGGATCGATCTGCGGCACCTGCAGGCCGGCGTCCTGCGCCATCAGCAAGGCGCCTTCCATCTGGATCGCGGTGTGCACGGCGGCGCCGTCGAAGCTGTCGCGCGCGTCGGGGGTGTGCAGCGGCAGCGCCGCCACCCACTCGGCCCAGCCCACGGTGCTCGCGAAGGCGGGCGTTGCAGCGACGACACGGCCATTGATCACCGCTGTCGGCCCGGTGGGATAGCCCGAACCGGTGGTGCTCTTGCGGCCGTCCACCCCCATCGTTCCGCCGATCACCGCCATCCGCGCGGCGAGACCCGTGGCATAGGCGGTGAACCAGCGGCGGACGGTGCTGTGGCCGCCGCGCGTCCACAGCCACAGCGGCTCCTTGCCATATTGCACCGTCTCGAAGGCCGAGGTCTGCTGCAGCTTCGCCGTCGTTCCGTCAGCCTGGACGAAGGCACCGATCCCGAGCTTCACAAACGGCGTTCCCGCCAGCAGCGCAGCATAATCGGTCGGCGACGCTGCGGTCGCCGAGGCGACGCGCGAAGCCGCCTGATCATAGAAGGCGATCACCTGGTCGGCTTGCAGCTGCGCGCGCGTCGGCGACCAGAACATGCGGCCTTCCAGGCTGTTCACGCGCCGCGAGACGTAGCGCGACTTCCACAGCGCTGACAGCGTGTTGAACAGCCCTCGCTCCTGCTCGTCATTGCCTTCGTAGGCGGTATCGGCGGGCTGGCGCGTGCTGGCATAGCCACCGCGCAGATATTCATAGCGGGCCGCGAGTGCATAGGCGGCCTGACGCTGGACGACGAGACCGGCGATCGGATCCTCGGTGGCGAGCCAGTGGACAAAGCCGCTATTCTCGAGGTGCGCGAGATCGCGCGTCCAGCCGGTCACCGCCTGCGCGCTGTCGACCGCGGGATTGGGGTTGTTGTGAAACGCCACCTCCCAGCCGCGCTCGCCCTCCTGCGGGAATTGCGGGTCGATGGTGGTATGGCCGGTCGTCGACCAGGCGGCGCCTTGCGGCTGGGCCAGGCTGTAGAGCGTATATTGCTCGAACTCGGGCCAGTAGGCTGCGACCGCCGCCTGCTCGCCGTGCAGCGCCGCATCGACGACGCGCGCATCGGCATCGTGGAGGAAGCCGCGCGACGAAACATATTCGCCGCCCTGTGCCGAAGTCACGCCGACGTAATTGTGGCTCGATGTCGGTGCGGTCGCGGCTCCGTCCGTGCGCGGACCGAGGCTCCTGGGATCATAGGATCCACGCTTGGGATCGCGCGCCAGCGGCTTGAAGCTGCCGGCCCATGCGCGCTCTCGACGATAGGCCGGAATGACGCGCGCCGCCACCGCCTCGCGGACCCACGCGAGATTGGGCGCGACGGGCGTCATATTCTGCACGACGCGGCAGGCGCCCTGCGCAACGGTCGCCTTCACGCCCAGCAGGCTGACCTCGAGGAGGTTCAGCTCGGCGCTCCGCCCCGCTTCCTTGGTTGCGAGCGGCCGGCAGGCGAATTCGCGAACGAACGCCGGATTGCGGTCGAGCGTCATCCGATAGACCGCCGCGTCGCCCTGCGTCGGCAGGCCGGCAAGGCTCCAGGCGCCCGATCGCGTCGTGAGCACGTCGATCGGCACGGCGCTGTCGTCGGCGGCGGCACCGCCGGCGCTGGACGGCGCCGCGCCGCCATCCGTAGCGGACGAGGTCACGCCCGTCTGGACCGCCGGCGCCAGGGTGCCGTCGGTGATGTCGAGCGTTGAGGCGGCAGCGGTGCCGGCCAGCAGGCAGAGCGCCAGCCCGAGGCGGCGAGTGCGTGCGGTTGCGGTGCTGGTGTGCGATGTCGAATTCGCGTCGGCGAGCGTTGGCTGAAAGGCCATGAAGCAACTCCTCTACTCGCGCAGCCCCCCGGCCGCGTCGAGCAAAGGGTAGGTCGGCTCCGCCCGCCGATTCAATCGGGCGAATTACGACCTCGTGTTTTTACGTATGCAAAATCAATATGTTACCTGGACGTTAACCATTTGCGCGAGCCTGCTTTGGCAGCCTTTATGGTTAACGGCCAGCGGCCGCCGGACGGCCGTCAGCGACGCTTCAACATGGTTAACGGCAGGCCGGCCGGGCGAGCGAGCCGCCCGGGCGATGCGGCTCCATCGCCGCCCGGCCGCCGGCTGGGTGACGCGACCGGGCGGGCGCGCGCCGGGCAACGCCGCGGCGCGGCGCCGCCGCGACTCGGAGCGATCACGCCGCGGCCCGCGCCTTCGGAAGCGCGGGCGTGGCTATTGTGCGGGCGCCCCGAGATGCTTGTGCATTTGCAGGTTCGCGTAGCGGAACGACGTCGTCGCCGCGCGCGCCTGCCTGATCCGCGACAAGGCCGCATCGAGTTGAGGAATCGGCAGCCCGAGGTCGCGCGCCATGAGCAGCGCCCCCTCCATCTGCATGGCGGTATGGAGCGACGCCCCGTTGAAACTGTCGCGCGCGTCGACCTGCTTGAGCGGCAACGCCGCCACCCACTCGGCCCAGCCGGCCGGCGAGGCGAAGGGCGGCGCGGCGGCGACGGCGACGCCCCCCGACAGCATGGTGGGGCCAACCGGATATCCCGAACCGCCGGTGCTCGTCCGGCCGTCGACGCCCATCGCGCCCCCGATCACCGCCATGCGCATCGTGAGCCCGGTCGCATAGGCCGTGAACCAGTCGCGCACGCTGGACTTGCCAGCCTTTGCCCATAGCCAGAGCGGTTCCTTGCCATATTGTACCGTCTCGAACGCCGAGGTCTGCCGCAACTTCACGGTGCTGCCGTCGTTCATCACGAACGACCCGACGCCGACCGACGCGAAGGTCGTGCCCGACAGCCGCGCGAGATAGTCGGCCGGGGCGGCAGGGCCCGCCTCGGCGACCCGGGTCGCGATCGCGCCGTAGAAGGCGATGACATCGTCCGCCTGTCGCTCGGTTCGCGCCTGCGACCAGAACATCCGCCCCTCTCGGCTGGCGATCCGGCGCGACACGTCGCGCGACTTCCACAGCGCGGAAAGCGTGTTGAACAGCGCGCGTTCCTCGTCCGTGGTGCCTTCGTAGGCGGTATCGGCCGGCTGCGCCGTGCCGGCATAGCCGCCGCGCAGATATTCGTAACGGCCGGCGAGCGCGTAGGCCGCCTGGCGTTGTACGACGAAGCCGGCGATCGGATCCTCGGTGGCCAGCCAGTGGACGAAGCTCGTGTTCTCGAGATGGGCGAGGTTGCGGCCCCAATCGGCGACTTCGATCATGCTGTCGACCGCCGGATTGGGGCTGTTGTGGATCGGAAGCTCCCAGCCGCGCTCGCCTTCCTGCGGGAACTGCGGGTCGATGGTGACGTGGCTCTTCGCCGACCAGGCCGCCCCTTGCGGCTGCGCCAGGCTGTAGAAAGTATATTGAACGAACTCGGGCCAGTAGCCGGAGATCGCCGCGGTCTCGTCGTGGAGCGCGGCATCGACGACCCGCGCATCCGCGTTGTGGAGGAATCCGCGCGAGGCCTCATATTCGCCGCCCTGCGACGAGGTCGTCCCGACGAAATTATGCGACGCGGTCGGCGCGGTGGCAGCGCCGTCGGTGCGTGGTCCCAGGCTCGTTGGATCATAGGCGCCGCGGCTCGGATCGGGCGCCAGCGGCTTCAAGCCGCCAGCCCAGGCTCGTCCGCGCTTGTACGCGGGAAGGACGCCGCTGCTCACCGCCTCTTGGATCCAGGCAAGTTGCGGCACCACGGGATCCATATTCTGCACCACCCGGCAGGCGCCCTGCGCCACCTTGGCGTCGGTGTCGAGCAGCCTGACCGTGACGACGGCGAGCGCGGTCGAGTCGCCCGCTTCCTCGGTGGCGATCGGACGGCAGGCGAACTCCCGGGCGAAGGCGGGCTTCTCGTCGAGCGTCATCCGGTAGACGGCGGCGGGTCCCTGCGCCGGCAGGGCGAACAGCCGCCAGTGGCCCGACCGGGTGGTGAAGACGTCGATCGGAGTGCCGACCTGGGGCGCCCGTTGTACGACCGGTTCGGGCGTGCCCGAACTGGTCGGCGTCGTGACGATCGAGCCGCCGGAGGGGGCCGCCGTGCTGGCGTCGCTCCCCCCGCCGGAGCCGCCGCCGCAAGCCGTCGTGGCGATGCCAAGGACGACGGCAAACGCACCGCCAAAGCCACGCAAGGCGGCGACGCGATAGGCAACGCGCGAACGGCCGAACGCGCGGCCGACCTTTCCGACAATCATGTGGTAAACCCCCGCTACACACTCGCAGCCCCCCGGCTGCATCGCGAATATGCATCGTTGGCCGCGCGGAGAAAACCCTCGTGGAGACACGGGGTGGGATATGGTTCCCCACCCTTTTCAGCGATTTAGAGCGAAGAGCTCTCGTAACGCCGGATCAGCCGTTTTCGGCGTGCGACGAGTGGCATCGGGCCGGCAGCGACGCGACGCCCCGCCGCTACAGCCGGGTGACGTGGCCCATCTTGCGCCCCGGCTTCACCTGCCCCTTGCCGTAGAGATGCAGATGCGCATGCGGATCGGCGAGGATCGACTGCCAGTCGTGAACGGCATCGCCGAGCAGATTGTCGAGGCGCACCGCGGGCGCGGTCAGCGAGGGGTCGCCGAGCGGCAGCCCGCAGACGGCGCGGATATGGTTCTCGAACTGGCTGACGCGCGCCCCCTCGATCGTCCAATGCCCCGAATTATGCACGCGCGGCGCCATTTCGTTGAACACCGGGCCATCGGGCGTCGCGAAGAATTCGAGCGTCAGCAGGCCGACATAATCGAGCGCGTCGGCGACCTTGCGCGCCAGCGCGATGGCTGCGGGCGCCTGCGCGTCGACCGGAGCGCCGGCCGGTACGACCGAGCAGGACAGCACGCCGTTCGCATGCTCGTTGCGCGGCGTGGCGTAGACGCGCGTCGCGCCGTCGACCCCGCGCGCCAGCAACACCGAGAATTCCGCATCGAAGCGGACGAGTCCCTCGAGCACCGCCGGGCGCTCGCCGATCGACGCCCAGGCCCGCTCGGCATCGGCGGCGGTGTCGATCCGCGCCTGGCCCTTGCCATCATAGCCGAAGCGGCGCGTCTTGAGCAGCGTCGGCGCCCCGAGCTCGGCCAGCGCCACGGCGAGGTCGGCAAGGCTGTCGACGGCGCGGAACGGCGCCGGCCGGCCGCCGAGCGCAGTCACGAACTCCTTTTCCGCAACGCGATCCTGCGAGACGCGAAGCGCCGCGGCGCCGGGGCGGACGGGCACGATCGCCGCCACCCGCTCGACGGCGGCGACGTCGATATTCTCGAATTCATAGGTGACGACGTCGACCGAGGCGGCGAAGCGGTCGAGCGCGGCGACATCGTCATAGGCGGCACGCGTCACCTCGGCCGAGACGTCGCCGCCGGGGATCTCGTCGTCGGGCGCATAGCTGTGGACGCGATAGCCCATGCTGGCGGCAGCGATCGCCAGCATGCGGCCGAGCTGGCCGCCGCCCAGAATGCCGATCGTCGAGCCGGGCGGGATCATTCGGGCGATTCGTCGATCGCGTCGGTCTGCGCCTGGCGGAACGCCTCGACGCGCTCGGCGAGCGCCGCATCATGCGTCGCCAGCATGGCGGCGGCGAGCAGCGCGGCGTTGACTGCGCCGGCGCGACCGATGGCGAGCGTGCCGACGGGGATGCCGGCGGGCATCTGGACGATCGACAGCAGGCTGTCGACGCCCTTCAGCGTCTTCGATTCGATCGGCACGCCGAGCACCGGCAGCCGGGTCAGCGACGCGGTCATGCCGGGCAGGTGGGCGGCGCCGCCGGCGGCGGCGATGATCAGCTTCAGCCCGCGGCCCGCCGCCGCCTGCGCATAATCATACATGCGCTGCGGGGTGCGGTGCGCCGACACGACCTTCACCTCGTGCGGAACGCCGAGGCGGGTCAGCGTCGCGGCGGCATGCGTCATCGTCTCCCAGTCGGAGCGGCTGCCCATGATGATGCCGACGATCGGCGCCTCGCCTGCCATTGTCACTCCGGTCCCCCGAGAAAGCGCGCAACTTATTCATGCGGCGGCCATGCGTACAGGGGAAAGGCACGGCTCAGAACAGGTTGGCCGTATCGTCCGGCGTCGCGGGCCATGCGAACGCGGTCATCGCGCCCGCGCCGTCGTCACGCGCTGCGGCATCACCCCGAGCACCTCGGGTTCGTGCGACATCGTGATCCATACAATTTTCGATAGATGATCCATACAATATTGATCGCAGGTCAGCAGGCGAAGGACATCGATGGATCCGGTCAATGCACGCGAACTCGAGGGCAACGACCGGCTGCGCTGGATCGCCGCCACCGGGCTGAAGGGACATTGCCCGCGCTGCGCGCAGGGCAGGATGTTCGCGAGCTGGCTGAAGCTCGCCGACCGCTGCCGACGCTGCGGGCTCGACTATGGCTATGCGACGCCCGACGATGGGCCGGCCTTCTTCGCGCTGTGCTTCATCACCTTCCCGCTCATCTTCTTCGTCATGTGGGTCGAACTCTCGTTCGAGCCGCCCTTCTGGGTCCATATCCTGACCTCGGGGCCGCTGATGGTCGCGAGCTGCGTGCTGAGCCTGCGCCCGATCAAGGGCTGGCTCGTCGCGTCGCAGTACGTCAACATGGCGCAGGAAGCCGGCACCGAGGCGCTGTTCGACGAGCTCGACCGCGGGCGCGCCGACAAGCTGGAGACCCGCAGGACGCGCCATGAGCAGGGCGACTGACATCGCGTGGCTGCCGACGCTGGCAGCCGAAGGCGGACCCAAATATCTCGCGATCGCCGATGCCATCGCCGATGCGGTGGCGGCAGGGACGCTGGCCGCCGGCGACCGGCTGCCGCCGCAGCGCGAACTGGCCGGCGCGCTGGGCGTCGACCTGACCACCGTGACCCGGGCGTTCGGCGAGGCGCAGCGGCGCGGACTGCTCGATGCCCGCGTCGGCCGCGGCAGCTTCGTGCGCAGCGTCGAACTCGAGCGCCCGGCGTCGGCGCTGCCGACCCTCGTCGACATGAGCATGAACATGCCGCCGCAACCGGTCGCGGCCCGGCTGCGCGCGCGGATCGCCGAGGGCACCGCGGCGATCATGGCGGCCGGCGATGCGCTGACGCAGCTCCACTATCAGGACAGCGCGGGCATCGCCGCGCACCGGGCGGCGGCAGCGCGATGGCTGGCCCCGCGGCTCGGCGAGCCGGCGGTGGACCGGGTGGTGGTCGCGAGCGGGGCGCAAAGCGCGCTCGCGGCGATCCTCGAACTGACGCTGGGGCGCGGCGATACGCTGTGCGCCGCGCAGCTGACCTACCCCGGCCTGAAGGCCGCGGCGGCGCGCGGCGGCTACCGCATCGCGGCGCTGGCGATCGACGCGGAGGGCATCGATCCCGACGCTTTCGAACGCGCGTGCCGGCGCGGGGGCGTCAAGGCGCTCTACGTCGTGCCGACGATCGACAATCCCACGACCGCCACGATGGGCGTCGATCGACGGTATGCCATCGTCGCCATCGCCGCCCGCCACGGCGTCACGATCGTCGAGGACGATGCCTATGGCGCGCTGCCCAGCGACGCGCCGCCGCCGATCGCCGCGCTGGCCCCCGAGATCGGCTGGCATATCGCCAGCCTGTCGAAATGCGCCACACCGGCGTTGCGCATCGCCTATGTCGTCGCCCCGGGTCTTGCCGAGGCGAACCGGCTGGTGGACGAGGTTCGCGCCACCAGCCTGATGGCGTCGCCGCTCACCTCGGCGCTGGCAGCGCGCTGGGCGGGGGACGGGACGCTCGACGACATCGTCCAGGCGATCCGCGCCGAGAATATCGAGCGGCAGGCCATCGCCGCCCGGCTGCTCGGCGCCGCCGCCGCGGCGCATCCCGAGGGGCATCATCTGTGGCTGCGCCTGCCCGACCACTGGCGGCGCGGCGCGTTCGTCGCGCAGGCGCTCCATTCGGGGCTGTCGGTGGTGCCGAGCGACGCCTTCACCACCGGCGGGGCGGCGCCCGAGGCGGTGCGGGTGTCGCTGGGCGTCGTCCCGAACCGGCTCCAGCTCGAGCGCGCGCTGCAGCGGCTGGCGCTGCTGCTCGCGCGCGGGGGCGCCTAGCCGCCCGACGGACGCTCCAGCTTCCGCAACGCGCCGCGGGCGGCGCCTCAGCGATCCTTCAGATAATAGCGGTCGGTGGCGTTGAGACCGGCGTCGAGCTCGTAGACCAGCGGCTGGCCGGTCGGGATCTCGAGCAGCGGGATCTCCTCGTCGGAGATGCCCGACAGATGCTTGACCAGCGCGCGCAGCGAATTGCCGTGCGCCGAGATGACGACGCGCTTGCCGGCCTGCAGCTCGGGGACGATCGCGCCGTTCCAATAGGGCAGGACGCGGGCGATGGTGTCCTTGAGGCTCTCGGTCCGCGGCACCGCGATGCCGTCGTAGCGCCGGTCCTTCGACAGGTCGAAGGCGCTGCCCGGCTCGATCGCGGGCGGCGGGATGTCGAACGAGCGGCGCCAGATCTTGACCTGCTCCTCGCCGACCTTGGCGACGGTCTCGGCCTTGTTGAGTCCGGTGAGGCCGCCATAGTGGCGCTCGTTGAGCCGCCAGTCCTTGGTGACCGGGATCCACAGCCGGTCCATCGCCTCGAGGACGAGGTTGAGCGTTTTGATCGCGCGCTTCTGGACGCTGGTGAACCCGATGTCGAAGTCGAAGCCCTTCGCTGCGAGCAGCTCGCCGGCCGCGGTCGCCTCGGCGACGCCCTGCTCGGTCACGTCGACGTCCCACCAGCCGGTGAAGCGGTTCTCGAGGTTCCAGGCGCTCTGGCCGTGGCGAATGAGGACGAGTTGCGGCACGTGGGTCTCCAGGGTGGTGCGACGCGCTCGCCCTTCGGCAAGCTCAGGGTGAGCGCGACTTGAACGGCGGTTGCTTTAGGCGCTCGCGCCGAGCTTGTCGAAGCGCGAGCGGCGCTAGCGAAGCTCGTCGATGACCTCGAGCAGCGCGGCGAGGCAGTCGCGGCCCAGCGCCTTGCTGCGCTCGGGCGACCAGCCCTGCAGGTCGTCGGGATGACCGTCGGCATCCTTGAACGGCATCTCGAGCGTCATCGCGAGGCAGCCGAAGCGTTCGGCGATGGCGTTGGTGCTCATCGTGAGGTTGGCCGATCCGCGGCTCGCCGTCTCGTAGCCGACCGCCGTCTGGAAGTCCGGCGTGAGCCGTGCCAGCACCTGCTTGTACTTGGCGAGCAGCCCGAGCTGCCGGTCGGTGATCGACGGAATGCCCTCGAACCCGGCGATGAAATTATGCGGGATCGCCTCGTCGCCATGGACGTCGAGCGCGAAGTCGACGCCGGTCTGCTTCATCCGTTCGAGGACGTAGAGCACCTCGGGGCTGCGCTCGGCGGTCGGCGCATGCCATTCGCGGTTGAGGTTCACGCCGGCGGCATTGGTGCGCAGATGGCCACGCCGCGATCCGTCGGGGTTCATGTTGGGAACGATGTGGAAGCGCGCCTTCTGGCGAAGCCGGCGCGCCACCGGATCGGCGGGATCGCACAGCCGCTCGAGCGCGCCCTCCATCCACCATTCGGCCATCGACTCGCCGGGATGCTGGCGGGCGTAGAGCCAGACATTGCGATCGCCCTCGCCCAGCGTGACCAGATCGATGTCCTGCCCGTCGAGCGTCTGGCCGAGCGCCTCGATGGTGACGCCATGTTCCTGCGCCACTTCGGCGATCAGGTCGTGGTGGCGTTCCATGCTGTAGGGCGCGAAATAGGCAAACCACACGCCGTTGCTCTCGGGGCGGTAGCGGATCGTCAGCGTGCCGTCGGCATAGCTGGTGTCGGCGCGCGTCCAGACGATACGGTCTTCCGACACGCAGGCGCGGTAGCCGGGCCAGCCGAGCGGATAGGCGCTGCCGGCCAGGTCGACGATGCGGATGACGAGATTCTCGCCCTCGCCGCCGGTCAGCCGGAAATGGAACCACTGGTAGAAATCGGAGCCATGATCCTTGCGGATCGACAGCTCGATATCCTGCGGCCCGGCGATACGGCGGACGACGATGTTGCCGCTGTCGAAGGCGGCGGAGACGGCGATGGCGGCGGAAGTCGGCATGGGCCTCGCTCGGGGCGCGGGCGGCCCCTTATAGTTTGACGCGAACGGTCTGGCCCGACGGGCCAGGGAAGTCGCGCAATAGCGCGTCGGTGAGCGCCGGCACAACCGTTCCGAGCGACGCGTTGGCGGTACCCGACCGCGCCTCGGTCATCGCGCGGCCCTCCCAGATGACGCTGTTGTCGGAGCGGCGCTTCAGCTGCAGCTCGATCATGCTGACCACCACCTCGTTGGGTTTGCGCTCGCCGACGGGGATGTTGACGCTTCCGCCCAGCCCGACGTTGCGGCCGAAGGTGCCGGCGCCGAGGCCGACCGACAGGCCGCTGCCCCCCGACAGCGCCTCGCGCGAGGTCTGTTGCGCGCCGAAGACGGCGACGAGTTCCGAGCGCTCGAGCGCCGGCGCGGGGGTGAAGCCGACCCGACGCAGCGCCTCGGTCACCGCCGTCGCATAGGTGCGGAATTCGAGGCTCCCCGCATCGGCGGCGTTGACCGGGGTGACGAACACCGTCGACCGCGCCACCGGCGCGCCGAGATGGAAGCGGGTGACGTCGGCGCGGGTGCCGCCGCCCGTCGTGCAGGCGGCGAGCAGCGCCATCGCCGACAGCGCGGCGGCGCGGAGAACGAATGTCGGCGCGAATTTGCTCATGGCGCATCTTCCTCGATTTATTTCGGCTTTCCAAGAGAACGCACGACGCAACATTTGTTCTTCACCGCGGTTGAGCGCTAATCGAAGCGGTACGAGCGGGAGATGGTGATGGATCGACGGGTTCCGGTGCTGGTGACGGGTGGCGCGGGCTATATCGGCAGCCACGCGGTGCTGGCGCTCAGGGACGCCGGCTTCGCGGTCGCCGTCATCGACAACCTCACCACCGGCTTCCGCTGGGCGATCCCCGACGACGTGCCCTTCTACGAAGGCGACGTCGCCGACGCGGCGCTGATCGACCGGATCGTCGCCGAGCAGGGCATCGGCGGCATCATGCATTTCGCCGGATCGATCATCGTCCCCGAATCGGTCGAGAAGCCGCTCGACTATTATCTCAACAACACGGTGAAGAGCCGGGCGCTGATCGAATCGGCGGTGCGGGGCGGCGTGAAGCATTTCATCTTCTCGTCGACCGCCGCGGTCTACGGCATCCCCGACAGCGTCCCCGTCGACGAGGACAGCCCGAAGGTGCCGATCAATCCCTACGGCACCTCCAAGCTGATGACCGAGATGATGCTGCGCGACGTCGCCGCCGCGCATCCGATCAACTATGGCTGCCTGCGCTATTTCAACGTCGCCGGTGCCGATCCGCAGGCGCGCACCGGCCAGTCGACCGCCGGCGCGACGCATCTGATCAAGGTCGCCGTCGAGGCGGCGATCGGCAAGCGCGACGGCGTCGCCGTCTACGGCACCGACTATCCGACCGCCGACGGCACCGGCGTGCGCGACTATATCCACGTCAGCGACCTCGCCGAGGCGCACGTCATCGCGATGCGCTACCTCGTCGAGCATCCCGAAACCTCGCTGACGCTCAACTGCGGCTACAACCGCGGCTTCTCGGTGCTCGAGGTGCTCGATGCGGTCGAACGGGCCGCGGGCGTCACGCTGCATCGCACAATGGCGCCGCGGCGCGCCGGCGACCCGCCCGCGCTGGTGTCACAGAACCGGCGCATCGTCGAAACGTTCGCCTGGCAACCGCGCTACGGCAATCTCGATACCATCGTCGGCCATGCGCTGGCGTGGGAACGAAAGCTCGCGGCAAAGCAGCAGGTTCAGTCGTCGGTCGCCATGTAGCGGCGCCGGTCGCCCTCGAGCACCAGCGCGGTGAGCCGGCCGCTGGCATAGGCGCCGGTGTCGATGCCGATGCGGTTGGCGCGCTCGCTGACCTCGCGGGTGATGCTGTGGCCGTGAACGACGACGCAGCCGTGATCGTCCTTACAGTCGAGAAACTCGCTGCGAATCCACAACAGGTCGTGTTCGGCCTGCGCGTCGATCGCTATGCCGGGCCGGATGCCGGCGTGGACGAACAGATAGTCGCCGATTCGCCGCGTGAGCGTGAGACGTCGAAGGAGGGCGACGTGCGTCGCGGGGACACGCGCCCGCAGCTCGGCGACGATCGCCTCGTCGTCGTCGCCGAGCGCGACGCGCGCCGACGCACCGTAGCTGCGCAGCGTTTCGCGGCCGCCATATTCGAGCCAGGCGCGCAGCGCGCGGCGGTCGCCATCGATCGCATCGAGCATCGCCTGCTCGTGATTGCCCTTCAGCAGCGTCCAGCGCGCCCAGCCCGGCAGGTCGCCCGCCAGCCGTTCCAGCATCGCCGCCGAATCGGGGCCGCGGTCGACATAGTCGCCGAGCAGCACCACCTCGCTGTCGCCGCTCGCCTTGGCAGCGTCGCTCTCGATCCGCTGCATCAGCCGCTCGAACAGGTCGAGGCGGCCGTGGATATCGCCCACCGCATAGACGCGCAGGCCCTCGGGCACGCGGCGAGGTCCGGGTGCGGGGCGGCGCAGCAGGCGTTTCAATGGTCCGATCGGCATGATGCGACCAACTTGGCGAAGGCGCGCGCAAAAGGCAAAAGGGCGGCGCGCGCCTTGACTTCCCGCGGGGGCGACCGTAGGTAGCCGCGCTTTCCGGAATCACGCTTACCGATCAGGACGGACCATGAAGATCCGCAATTCACTCAAGTCGCTCAAGGGCCGTCACCGCGATTGCCGCGTGATCCGTCGTCGTGGCCGCACCTACGTCATCAACAAGACGAACCGCCGCTTCAAGGCGCGCCAGGGCTAAATGCCGTTGTCGGGGCCCGGCGTGCCGGGCTCGGTCGTCTTCGACGTCGGCGGGGTGCTCTACGACTGGCATCCGCGCCACCTCTACAGCAAGCTCATCGACGATCGCGACCGGCTGGAGTGGTTTCTGGCGCATGTCGTCACGCTGGAATGGCATTTCCAGCATGACGCCGGCCGTCCGTTCGCCGAGACCAGCGCCGAGCTGATCGCGCGCTTTCCCGACCATCGCGAGCTGATCGCGCTCTATGACGAGCGCTGGCTCGAAACGATTCCCGGGCCCGTTCCCGGCATGATCGAGCTCGTCGACGAACTCGCCGCTGCCGGAGTCCCGCTCTACGCGATCACCAATTTCAGCCATGAATTCTGGCCGCGCTTCAGGGCAACGGCCCCGGTGTTCCGGCATTTTCGCGACATCGTCGTCTCGGGCGACGAGCGGCTGGTCAAGCCCGACCCCGCGATCTTCGCGCTCGCGATGAGCCGCTTCGGCGTCGCACCCGGCGAAGCGCTGTTCATCGACGACCGGGCCGACAACGTCGCCGCCGCGCAGGCCGCCGGCTTCGTCGGCCATGTGTTCGACGGGGTCGCGCCGCTCCGCGCGCGGTTGCAGGCGCTCGCGCTGATCGCCTAGCTGGCTAGCGCGACCCGACCGGCGCGACGCGCCCGGCGCCCGACGACGGACCGCCGGCCTTGGCCTTCTTCAGCACTTCGGACCATACCGGCAGCCCGCGGCCGTCGCGCGGTACGTCGCCGAAGGTCATGGGCGTGGCGGTGCTGGCGCAGCCGCTGACGAGCGACGCGGCCGCCAGCGACGAGAGGATCGGGAACCAATATTTCATAGTGCAGTTATTACTGCACTATTAGTCAGTGATCAAGCCTCGTTGAAATGCGGCGGGACCGGCCTTTCCAAGCGCATGCTGCACTGCAATAATCGCTCCGGGACGCAGAAGGGGGCATGCATGCAGCGGTGGTGGCAGCTGGCTTTGGCGGCATTCTGCTTGTCGGGTGTTTCGGCGCTGGCCCAGGAAACCAAGCCGACGCTGCTGGCGCCGGCGGCCGCCGCGACCGCCGCGGGGCCGGCCGTCGCCGCCGTCCCCGCCCCCGCCGGCGATCTGGCGGCGTTGGTGGACGGCTATGTCCGCGCCGCGGTCGACCAGCAGGGGCTGCCGAGCGCCTCGGTGGTGCTGGTGCGCGACGGCCGGATCATCCTGGCGAAGGCCTATGGCTATGCCGACCTCGAGAAGCGCCGGCCGGCAAGGATCGACGCCACGCTCTACCGCCAGGCGTCGATCTCCAAGCTGTTCACCTGGGTGCTGGTCATGCAGCTCGTCGAGCAGGGCAAGCTCGACCTCGACCGCGACGTCAACGCCTATCTGGACTTCCGCATTCCCGACGGCTTCGGCAAGCCGATCACGCTTCGCCATCTGATGACCCATACGCCAGGCTTCGACGAGCGGCTGCGCGGCATCTTCGATCCCGGGGTGCCCAGGCCGGTGCGGCTGCTGCTGCGCGCCAACATCCCCGACCGCGAATATGCGCCGGGATCGACGATGGCCTATTCGAACTATGGCGCGGCGCTCGGCGGCTATATCGCCGAACGTGCCGCCGGCCGGCCCTTCGAGCAGCTGGTCGAGGAGCGGATCCTGCAGCCGCTGCGCATGACGCGATCGACCTTCCGCCAGCCCGTCCCCGAGCCGCTCGCCGCGATGGTGGCGAAGGGCTATCTGCCCGGCAGCCGCGACGCGCTCGACTTCGAATGGGTGGCGACGACCGCGGCGGGCGGCATGTCGGCGACCCCCGCCGACATGGGGCGGTTCCTGCAGATGCTGCTCGGCGGCGGCTCGCTCGACGGCGTGCGGATCCTGGCGCCGCAGACGCTGGCGACGATGATGCGGCTGCAGCGGCCGGTCGGTGCCGGCGCCAGCGGCGGCTATGGCCTCGGCTTCATGGTGGGCGAGCACAGCGGCGTGCGTCATGCCGGGCACGGCGGCAATCTCGCGGGGACCGCCACCTATATCGCGGTGCTGCCGCAGCCGCGGATCGGCTGGTACGTCGCCTTCAACGGCCAGGGCGCCGGCGGCGCCGCGGCCAACCGCGTGCGGCGCGAGCTGATCCACCTGATCAGCGAGCGCTACGCCGCGCCGGCGCCCGCGGTCACGCCGCTGCCCGCCGCGCAGTCGACCGCCGCCGACGCCGCGGGCGTGTATCTGTCGGCCCGCCGGCTTCATCATGGCTTCCTGCGCATCGCCGACACCTTGTCCGCCGTCACCGTCGCGCCCGCCGACGACGGCGCCCTCACCGTGTCGGCGTCGAAGCGCAGCGACGGGTCGCTGCGGCGCTGGCTGCCCGTCGGCCGCGACCGCTTCGTCGAGGAGGAGACCGGCTCGCCGCTGGTGTTCGAACGCGACAGCGGCGGCGAGGTCGTGCGGATGGCGGGCGAATTGCTGTCCCCTGTCGCGGTGTTCGAACGCGCGCCGGCCTGGCTCGCCAGAGCGCCCGCGCTGCTGGGGGCCGCGCTGGCGATCGTCGCGCTCGCGGCGCTCAGCGCGCCCGCCGGCTGGATGCTGCGCCGCGGCTATCGCCGCCCGTCGCTGCCGCGCAACGGCCTCGCGCGCACGACCCTGCCGCTCGCCCGGCTCGGCGCCTGGGTCGCGGTCGGCGTCCTGCTCGCGTGGATCCTCTATCTCACCCGCGCGGAGCAGGAGATCGCGCTGCTGACCAGCGCCGCCGACGGCCAGCTGCTGGTGCTGCGCATCCTGGCCGTCGCCGCGGCGCTCGGGCTGCTGGCGATGCTCGTCGACGCCTTCGTCGCCTGGGGCGATCCGACGCGCGGCTGGCCGCGCCGCCTCGGCGCGGCGCTCGCCGGCGCCGCCGCCGCGGTCCTGCTGTGGGCGATCCTCGAGTTCGAGCTGATCACCTTCGGGCTCAGCTACTAGCGCGAATAGCCCTTGAGCTCCTCGCCGGTCAGCCGCGCGGCATGGAGCACGTTGGTCGAGCCGGGCGTGCCGAACGGCACGCCGGCGATGATGATCAGCCGGTCGCCGGCGGTGGCGACGCCGGTGCGGATCGCCATGCGCTTCGACTTCGACAGCATCTCCTCGAAATCGGCGACGTCGCGCGTGTGGACGGCGTGGACGCCCCACACCAGCCCGAGCCGGCGCGCGGTGGCGAGCTTGGGCGTGAGCACGAGGATCGGCACCTGCGGCCGCTCGCGGCTGGCGCGACGCGCCGTCGATCCCGAGGTGGTGAAGCAGCAGATGGCGCGCGCGCCGACCGTCTCGACGATCTGCGCCGCCGCCGCCGCCAGCGCATCGGCGGTCGTCGCCTCGGGGAAGGTTTCGGTGAAATGCACGCGCTCGGCATAGGAGGGATCGGCCTCCACCTGGCGGGCGATCGCGTCCATCATCGCCACCGCCTCGCACGGGAAGTCGCCCGCCGCCGATTCGGCCGACAGCATCACCGCATCGGCGCCATCGTACATCGCGTTGGCGACGTCGGAGACCTCGGCGCGCGTCGGCGTCGGCGCGGTGATCATCGATTCGAGCATCTGCGTCGCGACGACCACGGGGCGGCCCATGCGCCGCGCGGTCTGCACGATGCGCTTCTGCACCGGGGGCACCTCCTCGGGCGGCAGCTCGACGCCCAGGTCGCCGCGCGCGACCATCACCGCATCGGCGAGCTCGAGGATCTCGGTGAGCCGCTCGACCGCGGCGGGCTTCTCGATCTTGGCGAGCAGGCTGGCGCGGCCGCCGATCAGCCGCCGCGCCTCGGCGACGTCCTCGGGGCGCTGGACGAACGACAGCGCGATCCAGTCGGCATGCTGCTCGAGCGCGAAGGTCAGGTCGCGGCGGTCCTTTTCGGTCAGCGCCGCCATCGGCACGACGACGTCGGGGACGTTCAGCCCCTTGTTGCTCGACAGCTCGCCGCCGACCTCGACGACGGTGTCGATCCGCGTCGCGGTCGCGGTCTTGACGCGCAGCGCGATTTTGCCGTCGTTGAGCAGCAGCCGCGCGCCGGGGCGGAGCGCGGCGAACAGCTCGCGGTGCGGCAGGTGCGCGCGCGTCGCGTCGCCGGGAGTCTTGTCGTCGTCGAGCGTGAAGGCGGCGCCCTTGCGCAGGTCGACCGGCGCGGCGAAGCTGCCGACGCGCAGCTTGGGCCCCTGCAGGTCGACGAGAATCGTCATCGGCCGGCCGAGCTCCTTCTCGAGCGCGCGGATGTGGCCGATCACCTCGGCATGCGCGTCGTGCGTGCCGTGGCTCATGTTGATGCGGAAGGCGTCGGCGCCGGCGCGGTACAGCGCGCGGATCATCTCCGGCGTGCGCGAGGCGGGCCCCAGCGTGGCCAGCACGCGGACCTGGCGGCGGCGCGGCTCGATGATCGTGGACAAGATCGGCTCCCAATGCTGGTTCGGTCGCGGCCTAGCCCTATACTGGTCCCCGACGCAAGCGACAGGAGAAGCCGGGTGGAGATCGACGAAGCGACGCGGGAACGGCTCGAAGCGGCGGCGTTCCGCCGGCTGGTGCAGCATCTGCGACAGCGGACCGACGTGCAGAACGTCGATCTGATGGGGCATGGCGGCTTCTGCCGCAACTGCCTGTCCGACTGGCTGTTCGAGGCGGCCTCGGCGGAGGGGCTGGCGCTGGCCAAGGACGATGCGCGCGAGCTGATCTACGGCATGCCCTATGCCGACTACAAGGCGAAGCACCAGACGCCGGCGAGCGCCGAGCAGCTGCGGCGCATGGAGGAGAGCGTCGCGCGCAACGCCGCCTGCCGCGAAGCGATGCTCGACGAGGCGCTCGACGAGAGCTTTCCCGCCAGCGACCCGCCGAGCATGACGCGGCCGGGGCACTGAGGGCCGTCCCTCTTGCCCTTTTTCATCGTCATCGCCGCCTTCGCGGCGACGACGATGATTGGAGTAGACGCCTGTTTTCATCCCGCTAAGGTCCGCTCCAATCATAATCAGGGAGACGGGCATGAAGCGGGTGTTGATGGGAGCGGCCGCGGCCGCCGCGCTGGTCGCAGGGGTCGCGTTCGCGCAGGCGCCGGCAGCGGTGCCCGCACCGGTGACCACCTACATCCAGGCCGGCGCGCTGCTCGACAAGCCCGGCCAGCGGCCGCGCGGCAATTCGACGATCGTGGTGCGCGGCGGCAAGATCGCCGAGGTACGCGACGGCTTCGTCGGCGGCGAGCCGGGATCGACGGTCGTCGACTTGCGCGACAAATATGTGCTGCCCGGCCTCATCGACATGCACGTCCACCTGTTCTCCAGCGGCCGGCCGCTCGAACAGCGGCTCGCCGCCTCGTCGCAGGACGCTGAGGACGATGCGTTCGAGGGCATGCGCAATGCCCGCCGGACGCTGCTCGCCGGGTTCACCACGGTGCGCGACCTCGGCAGCGACGGCCCGGCGATCACCGCGCTGCGCGACGCCGTCAATGCGGGAGACATCGCCGGCCCGACGATCGTGCCGGCGGCGCGGATGGTTTCGGTGTCGGGCGGCCATGGCGACGTCAACGGCTACAACCGCACGCTGACCCGCGCCTATATGGCCGAGCGCGACAATGTCTGCGACGGCGCCGACGACTGCCGCCGCGCCGTCCGCCGCCAGGTGTCGAACGGCGCCGAGGTGATCAAGTTCGCCGCGTCGGGCGGCGTCGGTTCGAACGTCGCCGGCGGCCTCGGCCGGCAGATGTTCGACGACGAGATGAAGGCGATCGTCGACACCGCGCGGCTGTTCGGCCGCAAGTCGACCGCGCACGCGCACGGCGCCGACGGCGTCAAGGCGGCGCTGAAGGCCGGCGTCGATTCGATCGAGCACGGCTCGTACATCGACGAGGAAGCCATCCAGATGTTCAAGTCGGGCAAGGCCTATTTCGTGCCGACGATGCTCGCCTTCCAGTCGGTCGTCGAGCAGGCCAAGCGCGGCGAGCGCCCGGTGGCGTCGGCGAACAAGGCGCTCGAGGTCGAGCAGGTTGCCAACGCCAACATCAGCCGCGCGATCAAGGCGGGGGTGCGCGTCGCCTTCGGCACCGACAGCGGCGTCGGCCCGCACGGCATCAACGCCCGCGAGTTCAAGCTGATGGTCGACGCCGGCATGGCGCCCGCCGAGGCGGTGAAATCGGCGACGGTCAACGCCGCCGACCTGCTTGGCCGCTCGGCGCAGATCGGCACGATCGAGCCCGGCAAGGACGCCGACATCATCGCGGTGGCGGGCGATCCCGTCGCCGACGTGACGCGGCTGCAGCAGGTCGACTTCGTGATGAAGCGCGGCACGGTGCACAAGCTGACCGGCCGGCAGGTGCTGGTCGCGGAGTAGCGCTACCGCCCCTTATGTACCGGCATCCCGGCGAAAGCCGGGATGACGGGTCATCTGGTGCAGCGCAACGAGCGGGCGCCCGCCGCTACATCCGCTTCGGCGAGGTGAACACCCGCGTCACCTCCGGCGCGAAGCTCTCGAGCGGATCGACGTCGAAACTCGGATCGAACGCCGGGGCGTCCCATTCGTCGACGAGCCGCTCGGCGGTGGCGAACCAGGGCTCGTTCCGGAAGCGGTCGCGCATGTTGCCCGGCTTGCCGAGGTGCTCGTAATAATAGCGACCCTGGAAATCCTGGTGCCAGTAGATCGTCTGGTACAGATCCTCCGAGACATAGGGCTTGAGCATCTCGGCGGCGATCGGGCCGTGGTTGGGGATGCTGAACAGCTTGCCGAGATCATGGCACAGCGCCGCGACCACCTCCTCGTCGCTGCCGCCCGCCCGCCGGGCCAGCGTCGCCGCCATCAGGCTGTGCGTCAGCTGGTCGGCGGCGAAGCCGACCTCGATGTCCTTGAGCCGCGCCAGGCTCTCCATGATCTGCCGCGGCGCAGCCGACATCTGGTGCTTCACATGCTCGGCGCCGATATGCGCCCAGTCCTCGGCGGTTCCCTCGAGCATCGTCGTGAACATCGGCGGGTCCTTCCATCCAGGGGACCGAGCATACGCCCCGCCGCGCGCTAGACGAACCCGAGATTTTTGGTGGTGTAGTTGCCGATGTTGGGAAGCACCGTCGACAGATCGCCGTCGGCGACGCCGAACCAGCTGGCGAGCGTCGCGGCATATTGATCGACCGAGGTCGTCGGCACGAGCCGCCCCTGCCCGAGGTCGTCGGGGCCGTTGTTGGCGAGCACCGGCGGCGTGCCGTAGAATTTGCGGCCGTTCACCGCGCCACCGACGGCGAAATGCGTCGCGCCCCAGCCATGGTCGGAGCCGTCGCCGTTGACCTGGATCGTGCGGCCGAAATCCGACGCGGTGAACGCCGTCACCTTGTCGGAAATGCCCATGCCGACCGTCGCGTCGTAGAAGGCGCGCATCGCGCCGGCGACGCGGCCGAGCAGCACCGGGTGCGTGGCGTTGAGCGCGCTGTGGTTGTCGAAGCCGCCGATCGACACGAAGAACACCTGCCGCTTCGCGCCGAGTTCGGCGCCGACCGAGATCAGCCGCGCGACGACGCGCAGCTGGTCGGCAAGGCTGTTGCCGGCGGGAAAGAGGTCGGTCATCGCCGGCGCCGCGGCGAGCGCGCTCGTCACCTGGCTGTAGGCGTCGAGCGAGCGCTTGCTGATCCGCGCATGCTCGTTCTCGATCAGATTGGCGCGCGGCGCGGAGATGATCGACTTGAGCGCGCTGCTGGCGGTCGCCGAGCCGAACAGCGTGCTGCGATTGCCGTTGAGCGCGATCGGGCCGCTGGTGCTGACCGCATATTGCACCGCCGTCTGGCCCGACAGGTAGACGGCGTTGCCGGCGGCATTGATGCAGGTCAGCGTCGAGGTGCCGTTGCCCGACTGCAGCAGGTCGCCGATGCGGCCGCCCCATCCGGTCGTCGCGCCCTCGGCGGCGCCGGCCTGCCAATAGCTGGTCTGGTCGTTGTGCGAGAACAGCTTGGGCGGCAGCCGCACGCTCCTCGCCTGATATTGCGCCTTGGTCGTCGGCTCGATGAGCGTGCCGGTGTTGAGCATCACCGCCATCTTGCCGGCATCGAACAGCGGCAGCAGCGGCGCGAGCGCCGGCGCCAGCGCATATTGCAGCCCGCCGCTCGGCGCGGTCGCCGGGGTGAGCAGCGTCGGCGCGAGACTGGCGCGCGCGGTGGCGAGGCCCTGCCGCAGCGTCGCATAGCTGGCGTAGCTCGTCTGATCATAGGGGACGAGCGTGTTGCCATTGTCGTTGCCGCCGAACAGGAACACGCAGACCAGCGCCTTATAGTCGGGCGCGGTCGCCGCCGCCGCCTCGCCGATCGCGGCGAGGTTGGTGACGAACGAGCCGGCGCCGCCGATCAGGCCGAGCGCGGCGGTGCGCTTGAGAAAGGCGCGGCGCGATTGGTTGTCGGTCATCGGGCCGCGTCCTACTTGAGCACGAGATATTCGGGCGACGCCATCACCAGCAGGATCGCGGTGTAGAGGCGGTTCGCCGGGCCGGTGGCGCTGAGATTGTCGATGCTGTCGACCGCCTGGCGGATCTGCAGCGCGGTCGCCGCGCTGACCTGACCGCCGGCCAGCACGATATTGACCTCGTCGACCAGCGTCGCCGAATTGGCGGTGCGCGTCAGCATGTCGGTATAGTCGGCCTTCACGTCGCCGGCGCCGTTCTGGATCAGCGACATCATGTAGTTGATGTAGCCGAACACCGACGGTTCGTTGGTCAGCTGCATCTCGGGCGCGACCAGCTTCTGCCGGGCGATCTCGCTGTTGGGCGGCGTGTAGCCGGGACGGAAGAAGCTGAAGACGCTCGCCGCATGGCCGGCGCCCTGCCCGAGCCGGGTGGTCGGATTGCTGGTATCGCCGATCGCCCAGGCGTTCGACGGCGAGGTGACGCCGAAGGCGCGCGCCCAGCCGGTGAGGCGGGTGATCGGCTCGCGCAGCTTGCCCGCGGTGGCGCCGGCGGCGAGCGACCGGCTGCGAGCCTCGTCGTCGAGCAGGATCGCCTTGATCACCGCGGCGAGGTTGCCGCGCACCCCGGTGCCGTCATTCTCGAACTTCGCGCTGACGCGCGCGACGTAGCCGGGCGACGGGTTGCTGGTGACGAGCCGCTGGATCAGCGTCTTCGACACGAAGGGCGGGCAGTTGGGATGCGCGAAGATCGCGTCGAGCGCGAGCCGGAGACTCTCGGCGCCGGCGGTGCCCGCCGGGATCGTCGTGCCGAGGAAGGTCTTCGCGCCGGTCTCGTGCTGCGACGCGTTCTGGATCAGCGATCGGCCATAGCGGTCGGGGGTGTTGTTGTCGGTGGTATCGAGGTTCCAGCCGGTGAACACCCGCGCCAGCCCGGCGACGTCGTCCTGCGTGTAGGTCTCGATCGCGCGGTCGCCCTGCATCTGCACGGTGCCGTCGGCGTTGAGCTTCTGCGGCCCCAGCGCGAACAGCTGCATCAGCTCGCGCGCGTAATTCTCGTCGGGCGCGGTGCCGCGCTGCGGATTGGCCTTGGCGTTGCCGAGGAAGGTGAGGAACTGCGCCATCGCCGCGTTGGTCGAGATCCGCTCGAGCAGCGTGCGATAGTTGCCGAAGGCATTGTCCCACAGGATATCGATGAACGCCGCCACCGCGAACTGGCGCCAGCTGCCGCCGACGCTGTCGATGCTGACGACGATGAAGTCGAGCAGCGCCAGCCCGACGCGCTGGCGCAGCTGGTCGGGCGAGGCGATGAACTGCCGCCACATCACCGGATCGAATCCGGCGGTGTTGCCGCGGTTGGCTTCGACGGCGAAGCCGTTGGCGACGAGCCAGTCCCAATGCTTGACTGGGCGCGCCATCGCCAGCTGCTCGTCGATCCACGCCGGGATGCCCATCGACAGCGTCCGGTCGAGCTCCTCGCGGCTGGCCCCCATCGCCGCCTGGCCGAGGAAGCGCGACATGTCGGCAGGCGTCGGGGGCGGCGGAGCCACCGGCGCCGCGGTCGCCGGCTGCGCCCCCGAGCCGCTGCCCCCGCCCTCGCCGCCACAGGCGGCGAGCGTCGCCGCGGTAGCGGCCAGCAGCAGCGCCGGCGACACCGCGGACGCACCGCCATCGCCCGCTGCCGGCACGGCCGACAGCGCCTCCCCGTCGAGGAGAAGATCGTTCATCGAGCGAGGCCCCCCGGCCACTCAATCGTCGGCGCACCGCCGAACATTAACCCCGGTTAATGGGTAATCCGAGTCGGCGGGCGAGCGCAAGCCGTTAGATTACGGTGCTTATAGCGCCCGCAGCATCGAGTTTTCGGATTTGCTGTGAGCAAAGGAAAATTTGATCGATATTATTGCTCGCCGGCCGAGAGGGCCGGTATTACTGTTGCGTATCCGAAACAATAAGGGGCGGCGGTTTTATGCCGCCGGCTCGCGCGCCTCGAATATTTCGCGATAGGCCTTGCGCAAACCGACCTTGTCGATCTTCGCCGATCCCAGCTTGGGCAGCGGATCGGGCGACACCCAGAGCCTCGCCGGCACCTTGAACGCCGCGAGGCGCTCGCGCGTGAAATCGATCAGCGCCTCGGGCTCGACCATCTCGCCCGCCTTCAGATAGGCGACGGCGCCGACGATCTCGCCGAGCCGCTCGTCGGGCAGGCCGAAGACGCAGGCCTCGGCTACCGCCGGATGGCTGTAGATCGCGGCCTCGACCTCTTGGCACGAGATGTTTTCGCCGCCGCGGATGATGATGTCCTTCTTGCGGTCGACGATGAACAGATAGCCGTCCTCGTCGAGCTGGCCGAGGTCGCCCGTCTTGAACCAGCCGTCGGCGGTGAAGGCATTGGCGGTCTCGGCGGGCTTGTTCCAATAGCCGCGGACGTTGGCGGCCGAGCGGATCCAGACCTCGCCGACCGCCCCCGGCGCGAGCGCGGTGCCGTCGTCGGCGGCGATCCGGATCTCGACCATCGGCTTCGACGCCCGGCCCGTCGAGGCGGGCTTGGCGCGGTAGTTCTCGCGCAGGTTGCCGGCGCCGACGCCGTTGGTCTCGGTGAGGCCGTAGCCGATCGCCGGATGCTTGCCCGGGAAGGCCTCGGCGAGGCGTTCGACATGCTCGGCGGGTCGGGCGGCGCCGCCGCCGGCGATGTCGAGCAGGCTCGAGATGTCATATTTGTCGCGATCGGGATGCTGCATCAGCTCGAGGCTCATCGTCGGCACGCCGACGAAATAGGTGGCGCGCTCCTTCTCGATGAGCCTGAGCGCCTCGCCCGCGTCCCATTTGTGCATGATGACGAGCCGTCGGCCGATGGCGATCGACACCAGCAGGATCGGCACCGAACCGGTGATGTGGAACAGCGGCACGTTGAGCAGCATGACCTGCTGCTCGGGCAGCGTGACGCCGCCGGCCTGCGCCAGCTGGAGCATCGCCAGCCCCTGGACGAGATAGTTCATCGCGCCGTGGACGACCGACTGGTGCGTCGCGACCGCGCCCTTGGGGAAGCCCGTCGACCCCGAGGTGTACATGATCGTCGCATCGTCCTGCGGTCCGATCGGCGACAGATACCAGGGCGCGGCGGGGCTTTCGGCGAGCAGGTCCTCGAGCCGCGCGTCCTGCAGTTCCTCGGCGACGCCGGCACCGACGCGCACCGTCACGATCGGCACGTGGAAGTCGGTGAGCGTGGCGAAGCGGCGGGCGCGCTCCTCGTCGGCGATGATCAGCCGCGCGCCCGAATCCTCGACGCCGTAGCGCAGCTCGTCGGGCTGCCACCAGGCGTTCATCGGCACCACGACCGCGCCGAGATGGAGGAGGCCGACGAAGGCGGCGATCCACTCGGGATAGTTGCGCATCGCCAGCGCGACCCGGTCGCCCTTGGCGACGCCGTAGCGGTGCTGCAGCGCCGCGGCGATGCGGATGCCCTGATCGTAGACCTGCGCGAAGCTGTAGCGCTCGTCGCGATAGACGACGAATTCCTTGCCGGCGTTCATCTGGAAGAAGAAGCCGAGATATTCGCGCATCGACGGCGGCGCGCCCTTGAACACCGGCAGCTCGACGCCGCGCACCGTGGCCGTCGTCACCTCAAGCTGCGCGCCCGGTGCGATCAGCGCTTCGACGGTGGCATCGAGCGCCTTGTCCAGCTCGCTCAGCATGTTCTTTCCTCCCCAGGAATGGCTAACGCTAAACTCAATCGTCGTCCCCGCGAAGGCGGGGACCCAGCACAGTTAAGGAGCGCCAGCGGAAGCTGGCAAGCATTTGCGGGACCGGGTCCCCGCCTTCGCGGGGATGACGACCATGGCGTCAGTAACCCATCAGCCGCGCCATGCGGTCGCTGTGGAAGGCGCCGTCGCCGAAGGTCTCCATCGCGGCGCGCGCGCGCTTCATGAAGAAGCCGATGTCGAACTCGTCGGTCATGCCGATGCCGCCATGCATCTGCACCGCCTCGTTGGTGGCGAGCTTCGCCACCTCGCTGGCCTTGCCCTTGGCGAGGCTGACGAACAGCGCCGCATTGCCGCCCTCGTCGAGCGCCTGCAGCGCGCGCAGCGTCGCCGAGCGCACCAGCTCGATCTCGCACAACAGATGCGCGGCGCGGTGCTGTAGCGCCTGGAAGCTGCCGATCTTCACCCCGAACTGCTCGCGCTGCTTGAGGTAGTCGACCGTCTGGCGGAAGCTCTCGCCCGACAGCCCGAGCATTTCGGCGGCGAGGCAGGCGCGCCCGGCGTCGAGCACGCGCTCGAGCACCGGCCAGCCGCCGCCAACCTCGCCGAGCACGTCGGCGCCGTCGACCTGCACGCCGTCGAGCGTCACGCGCGCGGCGTTGCGGCTGTCGACCATCACCGTCCGGTCGACGGTGACGCCGGCGGCGGCGCGGTCGACGAGAAAGAGGGTCAACCCCTCGGTATCGGTCGTCTCGCCGCCGGTCCGCGCGACGACGATCAGCTTGTCGGCGACATGGCCGTCGAGGACGAAGCTCTTGCGCCCCGTCAGCCGGAAGCCGTTGCCCGACGCCTCGGCGCGCGTTTCGACCTGATTGGGGGTGTGGCGCGACTTCTCCTCGGCGGCGAGCGCCAGCAGCAGCTCGCCGCCGGCGAGCTTCGGCAGCAGCGCCGCCTTCTGCTCGTCGGTGCCGGCGGCGATCACCGCCGTGGCGCCGAGCACGGCGGTCGACAGCATCGGCGACAGCGTGAGGTTGCGGCCGATCGCCTCCTGGACGAGGCCCGCCGCGACATAGCCGAGGCCGACGCCGCCATGCGCTTCGGGAACGAGGATGCCGGCGAAGCCCATCTCGGCCATCGCCTTCCACAGCTCGCGGCTGAAGCCGGTTGCATCATTGGCGTCGCGCAGACGCCGCAGTTCGGACACCGGCGCCTTTTCGGCAAAGAAGCCGTCGGCCGATTCGCGGATCATCGCCTGCTCTTCGGTCAGTACCAGTGCCACTCCAAAAGCTCCTTCATTCCTTTTCTGTCATCCCCGCGAAGGCGGGGACCCACTCGCGAACCGCATGATGGCCTTTTGGGTGGGTCCCCGCCTTCGCGGGGATGACAAACCAATATTGCGCGCGCCTACGCGCCCGGCAGTTCGAGCACGCGCTTGGCGATGATGTTGAGCTGCACCTCGCTGGTGCCGCCCTCGATCGAGTTGGCGCGACTCCGGAGCCAGTTGCGCGGCTGCGCGCCGTTGCGGCTCTCCTCGCCCTCCCACATCAGTCCGTCGCTGCCGCGCACCGACATGAACAGCTCCTGCCGGCGCTTGTTGAGCTCGGTGCCGTAATATTTGAGCATCGAGGACAGCGCGCCGACCCCCTGCCCGGCCTTGGCCTCGTCCTTCACCCGCTCCATCGTCAGCATGAAGGCGAGCCCGTCCATGTCGGCGCGCACGATGTCGCCGCGCAGGATCGGGTCGTTCATCCGCCCGTCGGCATCGGCGCCGATCAGCTTGCCGGCGAGCTGGCCGAGTCCCGGCCCGCTGCTGCCGGTGTCCATCGCGCCGATCATCTCGCGCTCGTGCGTCAGCAGATATTTGGCGATGTCCCAGCCGCGGTTGAGATCGCCGACCAGCTGCGTCTTGGGTACCTTCACATCGTCGAAGAAGGTCTCGCAGAAGGGCGAATAGCCCGAGATCAGCTTGATCGGCTTGGTCGAGACTCCCGGCGTCGTCATGTCGAACAGCACGAAGCTGATGCCGTTGTGCTTGGTCGCGGTGAAATCGGTTCGTACCAGGCAGAAGATCCAGTCCGCCTCGTCGGCGTAGCTCGTCCAGACCTTCGAGCCGTTGACGATCCAGTGATCGCCATGATCGTCGGCGCGCGTCTTCAGGCTGGCGAGGTCAGACCCGGCGCCCGGCTCCGAATAGCCCTGGCACCAGCGGATCTCGCCGCGCGCGATCGGCGGCAGATAGGTGAGCTTCTGCTCATGTGTGCCATATTTCAGCAGCGCCGGCCCGAGCATCCAGATGCCGAACGACTGCAGCGGCGGGCGCGCCTTGAGGCGGCGCATCTCGTCGGCCAGCACCTTGGCCTCGTCCTTCGACAGCCCGCCGCCGCCATATTCCTTCGGCCAGGTCGGCACCGTCCAGCCCTTTGCCGCCATCGCGTCGAGCCAGGCCTTCTGCGGCGCGCTCCACTTGAAGTTGCGGCCGCCCCACGGCGCATCCGCCTCCGACTGGAAGGGCTGGCGCATCTCCGGCGGGCAATTCGCCTCGAGATAGGCGCGGACCTCGGCCCGGAACGCCTCGAGCGATTCAGCCATTGCCGCTTCTCCCCACTAGCTTTGTGATTTGACCCAACTATGGTGCGCGCCACCCAGGCGGCAAAGGGGGAAAAGGTGAACCCTATCGAATTCGCGCAGACGGCGATCCAGTTCACCGACCTCGGCCTCGATCCGATCCTGTTCGAGATCGGGCCGTTCGCGCTGCGCTGGTACAGCCTCGCCTATATCGGCGGCATCGTCGTCGCCTGGTGGTACATCCTGCGGATGCTCAAGGCGCCCGGCGCCCCGGCGGCGGCGCGGCACATCGACAGCTTCGTCACCTGGATCACCCTCGGCATCATCCTCGGCGGGCGGCTCGGCTATGTGATCTTCTACGAACCCGCCAAATATCTCGCGAACCCGATCGATGCGCTCAAGCTGTGGGAAGGCGGCATGAGCTTCCATGGCGGGCTGCTCGGCGTGCTCGTGGCGATGTGGGGCTTCACGCGCACCAACAAGCTCAACTTCCTGCGCTTCGCCGACTATGTCGCCGTCACCATCCCCTTCGGCCTCGGCTTCGGCCGCCTCGCCAACTTCATCAACGGCGAGCTGTGGGGCCGCGTCACCACCGCGCCCTGGGGGGTGATCTTCCCGAGCGGCGGTCCCTATCCGCGCCACCCCAGCCAGCTCTACGAGGCGATCCTCGAAGGCCTGGTGCTGTTCGCGATCCTGTGGTGGCTGTTCTGGAAGACCGACGCGCGCTACCAGCCGGGCAAGCTGATGGGCGCCTTCGCGCTCGGCTACGGGTCGTTCCGCTTCTTCGTCGAGTTCTTCCGCGAGCCCGACGCACAGCTCGTCGAGTTCGCGGCGCGGACCGGCCTGCACATGGGCCAGTGGCTTAGCGTGCCGCTGATCGTCGGCGGCGCCTATTTCCTCGCAACGGCGAAGGGGCGGCGGGCGCGCGTCGAGCCGATCGCGGGCCCTGCCGCGCAGCAGTGACGCCGCTCGGAGAGCGGCTGGCGCGCGAGATCGCGGCGACCGGGCCGATTCCGCTCGCGCGCTACATGGCCGAATGCCTCGCGCATTATTATGGCTCGCGCGACCCGCTGGGACGCGCCGGCGACTTCGTCACCGCGCCCGAGGTCAGCCAGGTGTTCGGCGAACTGATCGGGCTATGGGCCGCCGAGCTGTGGATGCGCGCCGGGTCGCCGCCGAAGCTGCGGCTGGTCGAGCTCGGCCCGGGGCGCGGCACGCTGATGGCCGACCTGTGGCGTGCGGTCACGCGCGTGCCGGGCTTCCACGCCGCCGCCAGCGTGCATCTCGTCGAGACCAGCCCGACGCTGCGCCGCATGCAGGCGGCGCAGGTGCCGCAGGCCGTCTGGCATGACCGCATCGACGAGGTGCCCGACGATGCGCCGCTGCTGCTCGTCGCCAACGAATTCTTCGACGCGCTGCCGATCCGCCAGTTCGTGCGCACCGAGGCGGGGTGGCGCGAGCGGATGGTGGCGTTCGCCGACGGCCGCTTCTTCGCGGCGGCGGGGCCCCTCCCCGCCGACCCGCTGATACCGCCGAGCCTCGTCGCCGCGCCGCCCGGCAGCGTCGTCGAGCTGGCGCCCGCGGCGGGCGCGGTCACCGCCGAGATCGGCGCCCGGCTGGCGGCGCACGGCGGCGCGGCGCTGATCGTCGACTATGGCTATGCCGGCCCCGCGACCGGCGACACGCTGCAGGCGGTGCAGGCGCATGCCTTCGCCGACCCGTTCGCGGCGCCGGGCGAGGCCGACCTCACCGCGCATGTCGACTTCGGCGCGCTGCGCATCGCCGCCCGGCCGGCGACCGCCTGGGGGCCGATCCCGCAGGGTGCGCTGCTAACGGCGCTGGGCATCGAGGCGCGCACCGCGACGCTGGCGGCGCGCGCGACGTCCGACCAGGCGGCGCTGCTGCGCTCGGGCACCGCGCGCCTCACCGGCGACGACGCGATGGGTTCCCTGTTCAAGGCCTTGGCGCTAACCGGGGGCGACTGGCCCCAACCCGCAGGCTTTGCATGACCGACATCGTCTATCGCACCCCGACCGCCGCCGACACCGAGGCGCTGTGCCAGCTGGGCCGCGACACCTTCGTCGAGACGTTCGGCCATCTCTATTCGGCCAAGAACCTCGACCATTTCCTGGTGACGGTGTTCGGCCCCGGCGGCATGCCCGACGAGATGAACGATCCGGGGCTCGCCTTCCGGGTCGCCGACGCCGGCGGGCAGCTCGTCGGCTATTGCAAGGTCGGCGACCTGCACACCGAGGTCGACACCGGCGACCGCCGCGGCCTCGAGCTGCGCCAGCTCTATGTCCGCCGCAGCCATCACGGCGCCGGCGTCGCCGCGCGGCTGATGGAATGGGGCCTCGACGAGCTGCGCCGCCGCGGCGCCGAGGACGTCTACCTCTCGGTGTTCAGCGAGAATGCCCGCGCGCAGCGCTTCTACGCGCGCTACGGCTTCGTCGAGATCGGCCGCAACATCTTCATGGTCGGCGACCAGGCCGACGACGACCGCATCTGGAAGCTGTCGCTGACCGAACCGGCGGTCGCCGCATGAGCCTCGACATCGTCCGCGCCGCGGCGCTCTCGGGCGTGCCGCACGCCTTCCTCGGCCGCGCCGGCGGCGCCTCGGGCGGCATCTACGCCAGCCTCAACGTCGGGCTCGGCTCGGCGGACGACCGCGAGGCGGTCCTCGAGAACCGGCGGCGCGCCACCGCGGCGCTCGGCGAGGCGCTGAGCCTCGTCACGGTGCACCAGGTGCACAGCCCCGAGGTCGTCACCGTCGATGCGCCCTGGCCCGATGACGCGCGCCCGCCCGCCGACGCGCTGGTGACGCGCAGGCGCGGCCTCGCGCTCGGCATCCTCACCGCCGACTGCGCACCGGTGCTGTTCGCCGACGTCGACGCCGGGGTGATCGGGGCGGCGCACGCCGGCTGGAAGGGCGCCTTCGCCGGCGTGCTCGGCAACACCGTCGCCGCGATGGAGGCGCTCGGCGCCGACCGCCGCCGCATCGCCGCCGCCGTCGGCCCGTGCATCGCGCGCCGGTCCTACGAGGTCGACGACGGCTTCCACCGCCGCTTCGTCGACGCCGATCCCGAGAACGACGCCTTTTTCACCGCTGCCCGCCGCGCGGGCCACCACCAGTTCGACCTCGAAGGCTTCGTCGCGCGCCGGCTGGCCGAGACCGGCATCGCGCGCATCGAGACGCTCGGCGAGGACACCTATGCGCAGCCCGATCGCTATTTCAGCTATCGCCGCACGACGCACGCCGGCGAGCCCGACTATGGCCGGCAGGTGTCGGCGATCGCGCTGCCGTGAAGCCGGCGCTCCTCGCCGCCGCGTCGCTCCTCACCGCCGTGCCGGCGCACGCCGACCAGCTATGGGCCGGCCTCTACGACCATGACGCGACCTTCGCCGACGAGAAGTTCGAGAGCGGCGCCGACATCAAGGCCGGCTGGATCGGCGCCCCGATCGACGCGCTGTCCGCCATCGGCCGCCCCGCGCCGCATCTGCTGCTGTCGGCGGCGCTCGACGGCGGCACCGACTATGCCGCGATCGGGCTCAACTGGAAGTTCGGCCGCACCTTCTATCTGCGACCCGGCATCGGTCTGTCGATCAACAACGGCCCCAAGCGCGCGGTCAGCAACGGCCGGCGCGTCGACCTCGGCTCGCCGGTCACCTTCGAACCCGAGGCGGCGGTCGGCTGGCAGCTGAACGAGCGCTTCGCGGTCGAGGCGTCCTGGGTCCACCTCAGCCACGCGACGCTGTTCAGCCGCCAGAACCGCGGCCTCGATTCGATCGGCGTGCGGCTGCTGGTAACGCTCCGCTAGCGCCGCACCCGGCGCACGATTCCCCGCCCGGCCAGCGCCGCCAGCATCGTCGCGCCGGTCAGCGGGAAAAGCGCGCCGACCGCCAGCATGATCGCCGCGAGGCCGCGCGCGGCACCGGGGCGATCGGGCGGCGGCGGCGGCGCCAGCCGGCCCTGGCGACGGCGCTTCAGCCACATCACCGGCGCGCTCGCCGTCAGCAGCAGCACGCCGAGGCAGGCGGCGAGCATGACCAGGCGGTTCGCCTCACCATATTGCTGGCCCTGGTGCGTGTAGATGCCCCATTCGAACGCCCTGGCGCCGATGCCGAATTCGCGCCCGCGCGCGTCGAGCAGCACCTCGCCCGAGGGCGGATCGACATAGACGACATGCGCATCCTGCTGCCGGCTGACGCTCGCCGAGACCAGATAGGGCGCCCCCGCCTTCGATGGCAGCCCGAGCGTCAGCGGCGCCGCGACTCCCCGTTCGCGGGCCGCCGCCAGCGCCGCGTCGGCACCGATGTCATGACCCCCGTGCCCCGCCATCGGCGCCTGCCCGCGCAGACTCCACGGCAGCGCCGCGTCATGCGTGTGCTCGCTCGCGACGCCTTCAGGCTTCGGCCGCCCGATGCCCTGCGCGGCGACGAAGCCGTGGAAGCGCGCGCCCCAGAAATAGGACCAGGGCATGCCGGTGACCGCGAGGAACAGCAGCACGACGCCGACCAGCGAGCCGACCGTCGCGTGAAAGTTGCGCCAGAAGCGTCGTTCGGTCGGCCGGCCGGCGAGCGACAGCGCGCGCTGACCGGCGCGCGGCCACCAGAGGTAGAAGCCGGTCAGCACCAGCGTTACCGCCCAGCCGGCGACGATCTCGACGAGGATGTTGCCGACCGGCCCGGCGACGGTGAGGCTGTGCAGATGCTTGATGGTCTCGGCGATGCCGCCGCCGGCGACGCTGCCGAGCACGGCGCCGTCCGACGGCCGCACGAAGACCGTGCGCGGCCCTTGCGGCGGGTCGAGCGACAGCCGCCAGCTTTCGTCGCGCGCCGCGGGAATCGCTACCTGGCTTACCGTGCCGCCGGTCGCGCGCTCGACGTGCGCGACGACCGCCGCTGCCGACGGCGTCCCCGTCGTGGGCGCCGGCAGCTCGATCCAGTCGGCATAGACGATCCGCTCGATCTCGCGGTGGTAGAGATAGGTTCCTCCGGTCAGCGCCATCCACGCCAGCACCGGCAGCACGATCAACCCGGCGAAGAAATGCCAGCGCCACACCGCGCGATAGAGATCGCCCGGCGCCGAGCCGCTTGAAACGTTCATCACCGACCTCCTCAAAAGGTCGCGCGGACGCCGGCGTAAAAGGCGCGGCGTTCGACGGGATAGTAGATGGCCGAAGCCGCGGTGGCGGTGGTGACGGCGGAGATGTCGCCGATCGCGCGTCGGCCCGTCAGGTTGCGCGCGTCGGCGAACAGCGAGATGCCGGGCATGACCTCGGCGGCGGCCGTCAGTCCGAGCAACGCATAGCCGGGCGGGCGGGTGGTGTTGCGATAGTCAGCATAAGCGCCCTGCGGCACCCACTCGACGCTCGGCGTGACATGTACCGCGTCGCTGCCGAGCCGCAGCTCGCCGCGATAGGCGTGGCGCGGCACCACCGGGAGGCGGTTGTCGCCGTAGCGCACGTCGTCGCGGAAGCGGAAGTCGCTGTAGGTGTAGACCTGCCGCAGCCGCGCCCAGTCGCCGAGCGACAGCTCGAGACCCGCCTCGATCCCCTGATGGAGCGTGCGGTCGGCGTTGAAGGTCGCCGCCGGCACCCCGACGCCCTGGTCGAACTGCAGCAGCTCGCCCTTGATCGTCGCGCGGTAGACCGACAGTTCGAACGCCGCGATCCCGGCGGTGCCGCGCCCGCCCGCTTCAACCGTCCAGGCGCGCTGCGGGTCGAGATCAACGAAGCCGGGCGGCACCGTGCCGCCGACCGAGAAGGGCGTCTGCGACAACTCGCTGAAGCCTGGCAGTTCGACCGACCGGCTGACATTGGCGAACAGCCGGATCGTGTCGACGGGCGCGTAGAACAGGCCGAGCTTTGGCGAGAAGGCCGTGAAATGCGCCGCGCCGCCGCGCGCCGGCGCGGTGAAGTTCTCGATCTCGCGCTTGCCGTCGGCCAGCACGCCGCCCGCGACCAGCGTGAGGACAGCGATCGGCTTCACGCGCAATTCGCCATAGGCATTGAGCGTGTGCGCCGACTGGTCGGCGTCGGACACGCGCGCCCCGCGCCGTCCGGCGACATTGACGAAATTCTTGGCATCAACGTCGCCGAAGCGCGCGGTCGCGCCGAGCGTGAGCTCGACCGGCAGGTCGCCCAGCCGATCGAGATCGAGCCGCGCGAAGGCGCCGCGGTCGACCGACTTCTGATCGATGACCTGGAAGATCGGGTGGAAGAGCTGCTTGGCGTTGAGGAACAGCCCGGTCGCCAGCGTCCCCGACCCGAGATCGATCGTCGTCCGGTTCTGGACACGGATCGAATCGATGTCGCGTTCCTGGTCGTTGGCAACGTTCGCCGGCAGCGACAGCCTGGGGTTGGTCAGCGCCTGCCCGCGGGTCAGCGCGCCGGGCAGGTCCTGCTCGATATGGTTGATGCTGGCGTAGACGCGCGTCTCGACGGTCTCGGTCAGCTGCACGCCGACATTGCCGTTGAAGCGCAGCGCCGAGCGGCTGGCATGCTGGCGGTCGCCATCGGAGCGGTCGCCGGTCAGCGCCAGATAGGCGTCGCCGCGCGGGTCGGCATAGGCGAGCGCCGCCTTGCCGCGCACCGTATCGAAGCTGCCGCCGTCGAGCCGCAGCTCGAGCCCGGGGGCGGTGCGACCGGTCGGCGTGACCGCATTGATCGCGCCGCCGAGCGTCGAGCCGCCGTGGCGCAGCGCGTTGGCGCCGCGATAGACCTCGATGCGCCCGAACACCTGCGGGTCGAGCTCCTGGAAGTCGCCGTTGTCGTCGGCGAGGTTGATCGGGATGCCGTCCTGGAGGAGCGTCAGCCCGCGCATGTGGAAGCCGCGGCTGAGCCCGGAGCCGCGGATCGAGAGGCGCACCTCCTGCCCGAAGCGCGGCTGCGTGTAGACGCCCGGCGTGAACGCCAGCGTGTCGCGCAGCGATACGGCGAGCCGGTCGCGGAAGTCGTCGGCGGTGACGACGTCGACGCCGCCGGGCGTCGCTTCGACGGCGAGACGCGCGGCCTCGTCGGTGCCGCGCGCAGTAACGATGATGGTTTCGGGCGCCTCGTCGGCAGCGGCAGCAGTCGGCACGATGGCGAGCGCGATGAGCGACGCGCCGAGGCCGGCGCGGAAAGTCGGTGACATGAAGAAACCCCTGATTCCGGCGCGTTCGGAATCGGAGTCCCGAGCGCGATCGATCGGCCGCGCGAAGGCGCGACCGGACGGCGATCAGCGGCGGGCGGGCGGTCCGGTGGCGGGGGGCGGCGGCGCGGCGAGGCCGCGGCCGATGGCGACGACGGTTCCGGGCCGCAGCGGTGCCGCGACCACCCGGGTGAGACGCGCGGCCACCTCGATCGTCAGCGCCGGCAGCGGCGGCAGGCCCGTCGCGGCGAAGGCGCAGGGCGCGTCCTTGCCGGGCATATCCTTCGAGGGACCGTCGGCCTTGGCGGTGCGGTGCAGGCGCCCGTCGGCGTCGATCCAGGCGGACACCGCGCCGCCGTCGACGCAGAGCGTCACGGCGAAGCCGCCGTTCGGCGCCGCGACCGGCATCCAGCCCGACGGAACGAGCACGCGCATCAGCAGGACGAGCAGCAGCCCACCTAGCGCGAGGCTGCGCGTCGTCCGGTCGACCATGGTAGCCGCGTGCGTCACGCCTGCGCCCATGCCAGCGCCGCGCGGCCGCCGCAATGCGGCAGGAGCCCGAGGCGCCGCCTTCGGAGCCAGGGCAGAGCCAATTGCGCCTGCGGCAGCGCGGCTGGCGCGACCGATCGCCGCGCGGTTCGACCGCTAATCTTTGGAAGGCGGCGGCCCGGACGGCGGCGCGAGCCTGGGCTTGAGCGTCGCCCATTCGCTGAACAGCGCGATCGCCAGCAGGCCGATCGCCAGCGCGACCTTCTCCGCCACCCCCTGCGCCTCGTCGCGGACGAACCAATAGACGACGACCATCAGCATCGCGGTGTAGGCGGTCGGCATGACCAGCGACGCGCCGCAGCCCTTGCAGGCGAACGGCTTCTCGCGGCGCCACTGCGTGCGGATGAACGGCGCCAGCCGGCCGCAGTTGGGGCAGGCCGGGCCGATGGACAGGCGATCGTTGGCGGGCATGCCGCACTGTCAGCACGTCGAAGGGCGCCGGGCAAGCCGGTCGCGGCTTGCACGAGCCGGCAACAGCTTGTAATCGCCGCCTGTCATCTGGGGAGTAGCCGCCGTCGTTCGCGACGGAGTGCCGCGTCAACATACTCGGTCGAGAGGCCGTGGTGCGGCAGGAACGTTTCGGCGTTCGGGCGAGACCAATGACATCGCATCTCCGTCCGAGGCCGGGCGGGGGGCTGCGATGTCGTTGCCGTCTCGACCCGCCCGGCCCGGAGATTCTGCGTGGAAGCCTTCCTCACCTCGACCGCCGTGGTCGCGCTCGCCGAGATCGGCGACAAGACCCAGCTGCTCGCCATCGTGCTCGCCACGCGCTTCAAGCGTCCGGTGCCGATCGTCCTCGGCATCCTCGTCGCCACGCTCGCCAATCATTTCCTCGCCGCGCTCGTCGGGCAGCAGGCGGCGCAGATTCTCGAAGGGCTGTGGTTCCGCTATCTGGTGGCCGCGTCGTTCATCCTGATGGCGGCGTGGACGCTGATCCCCGACAAGCTCGACGACGACCTTGATGCCAAGCCGGCGCGCTACGGCGCCTTCCTGACCACGGTCGTCGCCTTCTTCCTCGTCGAGATGGGCGACAAGACGCAGATCGCCACCGTCGCGCTCGGCGCGCGGTTCAACGAGGTGCTGTGGGTGACCGGGGGCACGACGCTCGGCATGATGCTGGCGAACGTGCCTGCGGTCTTCCTCGGCCACGCGCTGATCAAGCGCGTGCCGCTCGATGTCGTGCGCGTCGTCGCGGCGCTGCTGTTCCTCGCGATCGGCCTGTGGCTGCTCGCGCAGACCGCCGGCTGGATCTGACCGTGAGAGCGCTTGCGGGCGCGCGCGACGATCATGATAAGACAGCGAGGTGCGCAACGCCCGCCTCCCCTCCCGCGGCACCGTCCGCAGCGTCGTCGTCTACGCGCTGCTGCTCGCCGCGGGCGCCGTCGCGCTGCAATGGATCAACTACCAGCGGCTGGCGCGGTCGCACGCGAGCGAGCTCTATCTGTTCATCGTCGCCGGCGGTTTCCTCCTGCTCGGGCTGCTGGTCGGCGCGAAGGTCATCGCGGCGCGACCGGCGCCGGCGTTCGACGGCAATCCACGGGCGCTGGCGACGCTCGGCATCAGCGCCCGCGAGCTGACGGTGCTGCAGCTGCTCGCCGCCGGCCATGCCAACAAGGAGATCGCGGCGCGGCTGCACCTGTCGCCGCACACGGTGAAGACGCACGTCGCGCGGCTGCTCGAGAAGCTCGGCGCGAAGCGGCGCACCGATGCGGTCGCCCGGGCCCGCGAACTCGGCATCCTGCGATAGTCTTTCGGGTCATTCCGCGAAAATCGCCCTTTCGAGCGATTGCCCGCCAGGCTTGCGAGGGCGCTCATGGCGGCTCATCCTGATCGAGGGGGAACCAACATGCTTCGCAACATCCTGACCTACGGCATCATCGCCGGGCTGATCGTCGGCATTCCGCTGTTCCTGATCGGCGTCACGCTCGACGGCCATGTTCACGGCGCGATGGGCATGGTGCTCGGCTACAGCATCATGCTGATCGCGCTGACCACCGTGTTCGTCGCGATCAAGCGGCGGCGCGATCTCGAGCTCGGCGGCGTCATCCGCTTCTGGCCGGCGTTCGGCTACGGCCTCGCGATCAGCGCGGTCGCCGGACTGCTCTATGTCGGCGCCTGGGAGCTGGCGATGCAGTTCATGAGCGGCGACTTCGCCGCGACCTATGCGCAGGCGAGCATCGCCGCGGCGCGCGCCGACGGCGCCAGCGCCGCCGAGATCGCCCGGCTCACCGCCGACATGGCCGACTTCCAGACGATGTACGCCGACCCGCTGAAGCGGGTGCTGATGACCTTCTTCATGGAATTCTTCCCGGTCGGCCTGCTGGTGTCGCTGGTGTCGGCGGCGCTGCTGCGCAACAGCCGCTTCATGCCGGCGCGGGCGCCCGCTTAGTCGCGCGCGAGCTGGATCAGCATCAGGTCGGCGTCGTCTTGCGTGAGCCGCGGCTGAATGACGACGCCGTCACGCCCCACCGCGAAATTGGGACGCGACGCCGCGCTCGCATCGCCGATCCGGCGTCCCGGTCCGGTCCAGGGCGTGAAGCGAAGCGCCGCGCCGTCGACGGCATAGACGCCCGCCGCCGTCACCTCCCAGGCCTCGCGGTCGGGCGCGGTGAGAGCGAGCCGACGGAGGCGGTCGTCGGGGCCGAGCCTCGACAGCCGGGAATCGCTCGCGCGGCGGATGTAGAGCGCGCCGTCGAGGCCGCGGCGGACCACGATGGCGTCGGCGGCCCCCGGCACCGGCCGCGTCGTGCCGTTCGCCTGCCGCATCAGGCGCCAGCCGGCAGGGGTGCGGACCGTGTAGAACATCATGTCGCCCGCCCTCCAGGCAACGCTGCCCTTGGCGGCGCCATCGGTCGTCACCCGCTGCAGCCGGCCGCCGTCGGCATCGACGACATAGATGTCGCTCTGCTGCCACGCGACGGCGATGAAGGCGATGCGCCGTCCGTCGGGCGACCAGCGCGGCGCATAGGCGTAGCTGCCGCGCAAATTGGTGAGCCGCACCGCGCCGGTACCGGGTCGCTTCACCCAGATTTCCGCCGGGCCGCTCAGCTCCGACACGAAAGCGAGACTGCCGTCGGGCGCCAGCGCCGGATCCCAGTCGACGCCCATGCCGTCGGTGAGCGCCGTCGCGGTTCCGTCGGGGGCCAGCGCGGTCAGGTTGGCGCGCGCCTTCGACAGCTGCACCGCCAGCCGGCCGTGGCGATCGGCGGACATCTGGCTGAAGGCGGCGAGGCCGAGGCTGACGCGCTGCGGCGCGCGGGCGCCGACCGCATCGAGCGCCCATAGGCCGAAGTCGCCGCCGCGATTGGTGCTGATGAACAAGGTGCGTGAATCGGCGCCCCACGCAAGGCCGGATGCCTTGAAGCCGTCACGGGTCAGGGCCCGCTCCGCACCGGTGTCGAGGTCGAGCAGGTACACGTCGTCGGCTCCGAGCGCGGCGGTGCGCCGGAAGGCGACCCGCCGCCCGTCGGGAGAGACGGCAGCGCCGGCGTCGCCGGTGGCGCGCGCCGGCGGATCGGTGAGCGGTCGCAGCGCGCCGCTATCAATGTCGGCCGCGAACAGCCGGCGCGGCGCATCGGCACGGGCCCGGTCGGAGATCACCAGCGCATCGTCACCGAGCCAGCTCGGCATCGTGCTCTCATCGGTGCGACAGCGCGCTGCGACACGCTCGGCGCCGCGCGGCGGGTTCATGACGACGATCGTACAAGGCTGGCCGGGAACGCGGCGAACGAAGGCAAGGCGGCGGCCATCGGGCGACCAGGCCGGTGCCAGCTCGTCGGCCGGGCTCGCGGTCAGCGACAGCGGCGCCCCCTCGCCGACACCGACTCCCTGCAGGCGAATGTCGCGCGGCCGGCCGAAACCGCCGCCGGCGGCATAGGCGAGCCATTCGCCGTTGGGCGACAGCGCCGGGTAGCTTTCCGCACCGGCCTCGCGCGTCAACGGACGCATGCCGACTGCGCTCCAGCTGGTCTCGCCGGCCGCCGCCCAGAACCATGCCGCACCGATCGCTGCTGCAACGGCGACCGTTGCCGCGATCAAGCGCCAAGGCCGCGATTGCGCGGGCGCCGCGTCGGTATCAGCCTCGGCCGCGGCCGAGGCCTCGATCCGCAACCGGTAGCCGATCTTCGGGATGGTATCGATCGCCACCGCCGGATCGGCAGCGAGGATTTTGCGCAGCCGGCTGATGCTGCGGTTGAGCGCATCGTCGCCGACGATCAGCCCGCCCCAGCACAGCTGCGAGAGGTCATCGCGGGTTACGGCCTCGCCGACGTTGCGCCACAGCGCGACCAGCACCTGCATGACGCGCGGCTCCAGCGTCTCGACGCCGCCGTCGGCGCCAACCTCGAGCGTCGCCGGCGACACGCGCAGCCGGCCGAGCTGGAATACCGGTTCGACCGACGGATCGATGCGACGGCGGAAGGGGGCGAAGGCCTCGTTCATGCGATCATCAGGAATCCATCAGGCGGCCGCCATGTCCAGCGCCGCCGGTCTGCGCTTCAGCCGGGTTCATCGAAAACAACCGGGAACCCGTCGTGCCACGCGCCTTTCAATCCTTTCGCCTCGCAGCCGCCGGCCTGGCGCTCGCCGCGCCTTTTGGCAGCAGCGCCCTGCTCGCGCAGGCCGCCGCTCCCGCGGCCGGCAGCCGCGCCGTCGAACGGGCGAGCGACGCCTTCGGCGTCCGCGTCGGGATCGAAACGATCGGTCTCTATTCCGAAGGCCAGGTGCGCGGCCTGAGCCTTCAGGACGCCGGCAATTATCGCTTCGGCGGCGCCTATTTCGTGCGCGCCGCCAATCTGATCGATCCGGTGCTGGCGGGCGTGACCATCCGTGTCGGGGTAAACGCGCTCGACGTCGATTTTCCCGCGCCGACCGGCGTGGTGGAATATCGCCCGCGTTCGCCGCTCGACTGGCAGGGGTCTTCGGCGGAGATCGCGCTGCGCGAATATGGCAGCGCGTTCTTCGAGGGGCTGACCTCGATCAAGCTCGGCGAACAGGCCGGCCTGCTGGTCGGTGCACAGGCCAGCTTCTTCAACAGCTCGGCGGGCAACGACAACGACAGCTATCGCTTCGGCACCGTCGGCGAATGGCGGAGCGACCGCGCGCAATTGCTCGCTTTCGGCGCGCTCAACGTCTTCGACCTCAATGGCACCTACGGAAATACCCTGACCGACGAGGTCCTGCCCGGGCCGCAGAAGCATCCCAATCGCTACGTGCCGACATGGGGCGACCATGACGGCACCGACATCAACGGCGGGCTGCTCGGCAGCGTCGAGGCGACCGACAACCTCACGCTGCGCGCCTCGACGCTCTACTCGCGGCTCGACCTCGACAAGGCCGACTTCGTCAATCTGACGATGGACCGTACCGGCCGCGGCAGCGCGACGATCAGCAGCAATCCGCCGCGCGACGTCGACGCCTTTGCGGTATCCGCCGGCGCAAGCTGGCGGCATGCGCCCGGGCGACGCCTCTATGGCGAGGTGCGGCTGCGCGCCAGCCGCAACCGCTTCGCCCCCGGCGTCACGGTGCGTATCCCGGAATTCGACCAGGACATCGGGCTGACCGACAGCGACCCGCCGCTCTTCCCCGACGCGGCGCGCACGCGCGACACCGCCCGCCAAATCGTCGGCGGCGTCGGCTATGAGGCGAGCTTCGGCGACCTGCGGCTGAAGGGCGGCGTCCAGCGCGCCTTCTACGAACGCGACTTCACGCGGCCGGGAACGGCGACGACCTCGACGCGCGAAGAACCCTGGCTCTACGATATGTCCGCCGTCGCCGCCTTCGCCGACGACTGGACGGGCTTTGCCTCGATCACCCGCGGGCTGGAGGATACCGGCGTCGCACCGGCCAATGCCGTCAACCGCGACGAGGTGCTGCCGGCGATCGTCGCCGAACAGCGCGAGGTCGGGGTGCGCTGGCGGCCGACCGACGCGATGACCGTCATCGCCTCCGCCTTCTCGATCGAGAAGCCAGCGGCGGTATTCGACAGCGCGGGGGTCTATGGCCTGTCGGGCGACCTGCGCCATCGCGGCGTCGAGCTGTCGCTGGCCGGGCGGCCGGTGCCGTCGCTTCGCCTCATTGCCGGCGGCGCGCTGCTCGACGCCGAGCGCTCGGGCGAGCGTGTCGACCTGGGGCTGATCTCGAAGCGGGTTCCCGGCGTGTCGAGCTATCAGGCGCTCGCCGGGGCCACCTGGTCGACCGGGCTCGACGGGCTCTCGCTCGACGCCAACGCGGTTCACTGGGGCGCCCGCCGCGCCCGTTCGACCGGCGACCTCGAAACGCCGCCGTGGACGGTGGTCGACGTGGGCGCGCTCTATGGTTTCGCGATCGGCGACGCCGCCGCGTCGCTTCGCCTTCGCATCGTCAATCTGTTCGACAGCAAGCAGTGGGTGGCCAGCCGCTCGGAGCTGCTCGACCGGGTGTCGCGCCGCGGCATCCGCCTGTCATTGACCCTACGCCAGCAGAATTGAGGAGAGAATGATGATCCTGACGCTTGCTGCCGCCGCGGTCGCCGCGCTTTGCAACCCGCTGCCCGGCATCGAACAGGTGCTGCGGCCGTCGATGAACTATCTGCTGATCGGCGAATATCATGGCACCGTCGAGATGCCCGCCGTCGCCGCCGACGTCGCCTGTGCGGCCGCCGCGACCGGCCGGCCGCTGGTGTTCGGCATCGAATTCACTCCTGCCAACCAGTCCGCGCTCGATGCCTTCATGGCGTCGGATGGCGGCACGGCCGCCCGCTCCTCGTTGCTCGCCGCCCCCGGCTGGCGCGAGCCGGGCGGCCGCACGACCGCGGCCATCGTCGACCTGATCGACAGCTTGCGCCGTCTCGGCAAGGCGCGCCCGGTGACGCTCGTCGCCTTCGACACCGCGCCGACGCCGGCCGGCACCTCGCCAGCGCGCGAGGCGGCGATGGCGGAGGCGCTGGAATCGGAACGCGCAAAAGCCCCGGGCAGCATTGTGGTCGCGCTCACCGGCGCCGGCCATGCCGACAAGGAAGGCTTCACCTCGGCCACGCCGCCGTTCCTCGCGGCGGCTGGCCGGCTGCCGGCCGGCGAGACGGTGTCGCTGAGCTTCCGTCGCCCAGGCGGGCAATATTGGGGCTGCGCGGCACCGACCGGCGACGCTGGGGGCGGCTGCAAGGCCTATGAGATGCCGCCGCGCGAGCCGGTGCTTCCGCGCGGAATCACGCTCGACGCCAGCTTGCGTGGCGGCTTTGACGGCCTCTATTCGCCCGGCAGGACCTATACCGCCTCGCGGCCGGCAGGCTGACTACTGGATTGCGAGGAAGATGGCGCCGTCCGTAGATTGGCGCGATGAAAATCCCCGACCTTGCCTTCACCGTCACCGACTGGGCGACGATCCCCGCCACCGTGCACCCCGGCGAGACCGGCGAGGCGCAGTGGCGGACCTTCGCGGTCGGCGATCTGCGGGTGCGCAGGGTCGACTATTCGCCGGGCTATCTCGCCGACCATTGGTGCGATCGCGGCCATGTGCTGTTCGTCGTCTCCGGCGAGCTGGTGTCCGAACTGCGCGACGGGCGGCGCTTCACGCTGACCGCGGGGATGAGCTACCAGGTCTCCGACTTCGGCGATGCCGCGCACCGGTCGTCGACGGCGACCGGCGCGACCTTGTTCATCGTCGACTGATCTTTCGCGCCTCGGCGCTGCCGGCTAGGCTGGCGAGGGGGAGGCCAGCCTGCATGGCGCCGCGTATCGGATTCTGGATCGGGCTGGCGCTGTTCGCGCTGACCTTGCTGCTGCCGGCGCCCGAAGGGCTGTCGCTCCCCGGCTGGCGGGTGGCGGGGGTGTCGCTGCTGGTCGGAATCTGGTGGATGACCGAGGCGCTGCCGCTGCCGGCGACGGCGATGCTGCCCTTCCTGCTGTTCCCGCTGCTCGGTGCCGGCACCGCCGCCTCGGTCGCCGCCGACTATTATTCGCCGGTGATCTTCCTGGTGCTCGGCGGCTCGCTGATCGCGCTGGCGATCGAGCGCGCCGGGCTGCATCGGCGCATCGCGCTGGCGATCGTCCAGCGTGGCGGCACATCCCCACGCGCGCTGCTGTTCGCCTATATGGCGGCGACCGCGCTGGTCAGCGCCTTCGTCTCGAACACCGCGACCGCGGTGGTGATGCTGCCGATCGCCGTCGCGCTGGTGCGCGCGGTCGTCCCCGCGGACGAGGCGATGGGGCTGCAACGGCCGTTCACCGCGGCGCTGATGCTCGGCGTCGCCTATGCCGCCTCGATCGGCGGGCTGGGGACGCTCGTCGGCTCGCCGACCAACGCCATCGCCGCCGGGCTGATCGAGCAGACCAGCGGCGTCGAGGTCGACTTCATCACCTGGGCGGCGTTCGGCGTGCCGCTGGTGCTGCTCTCGGTGCCGCTCGCCTGGTGGATCATCGCGACGACGCTCAAGGTGCCCGCCGCGCCGCTCGACCGCGCCGGCGTGCTCGCCGGCATCGGCAGTCCGGGCGCCTGGAACCCCGGCGAGCGCCGGCTGCTGCCGATCCTCGCCGCGACGGTGTTCGCCTGGGTGGCGCTGCCCTTCCTGCGCGCGCCGCTCGGGTTGCCGGCGATCGACGACGGCATGATCGCGGTCGGTGCGGGGCTGCTCCTCCTCATCCTGAGCGACGGCCGCGGCGGCCGGCTGCTGAGCTGGGACGACACCGCGCGCGCGCCCTGGGGGATCATGCTGATGTACGGCGGCGGCCTGGCGCTGGCCGCGGCGATCACCGGCACCGGCCTGTCGACCTGGATCGGCGAGCAGCTGCGCGGCGTCGGCTCGCTGCCGGTGTGGGCGATCGCGCTGATCCTCACCGCGCTGGTGGTCATCGTCACCGAATTCGCCTCGAACGTCGCGACCGCGACCGGCTTCATGCCGGTGATCGCCGGACTGACGCTGGTGCTCGGCGTCGATCCGGCGCTGCTGGCGTTCCCCGCGGCCTGCGCGGCGAGCTGGGGCTTCATGATGCCGGCCGGGTCGGCGCCCAACGCGCTGGCGCTGGCCACCGGCTATCCGACGGTCGGCAATTTCATCAAGGCGGGTTTCTGGCTCGACCTCGCCGGCGTGCCGCTGATCGTGGCGGTGTGCTTCGCCGCGGCGGCGCTGACCTAGGGTCTGATCGCTTGCGCTACCCCGCCGCGCCCCGCTACTAGCCCCCAACCGGGGCGGCAGCGAAAGACCAGCGCAATGAAGATCATGGCGGGCAACAGCAATCTGCCGCTGGCGCGCAACATCGCCGCCTATCTCGAGATGCCGCTGACCGACGCCTCGGTCCGCCGCTTCGCCGACGAGGAAATCTTCGTCGAGATCCACGAGAATGTCCGCGGCGAGGACGTATTCGTCATCCAGTCGACCTCGGGTCCGGCGAACGACAACCTGATGGAGCTGCTGATCTGCATGGACGCGCTGAAGCGCGCGTCGGCGAAGCGGATCACCGCCGTCGTTCCCTATTTCGGCTATGCCCGCCAGGATCGGAAGCCCGGTCCGCGCACGCCGATCTCGGCGAAGCTCGTCGCCAATCTGATCACCACGGCGGGCGCCGACCGCGTGCTGTCGGTCGACCTGCACGCCGGGCAGATCCAGGGCTTCTTCGACATCCCGACCGACAATCTCTATGCCGCGCCGGTGATGGCCGCCGACATCCAGGCGCGCTTCCCGCACGAAAATCTGATGGTGGTGTCACCCGACGTCGGCGGCGTGGTGCGCGCCCGCGCGCTGTCGAAGCGGCTCAACAACGTGCCGCTGGCGATCGTCGACAAGCGCCGCGAGCGCGCCGGCGAATCGGAGGTGATGAACATCATCGGCGACGTCGCCGGCCATTTCTGCGTGCTGCACGACGACATCGTCGATTCGGCGGGCACGCTGTGCAACGCCGCCGCCGCGCTGATGCAGTCGGGCGCCACCGGGGTCGTCGCCTATGTCAGCCACGGCGTGCTGTCGGGCGGCGCGGTGGCGCGCGTCGAGGGATCGGCGCTGACCGAGCTGGTCGTCACCGACTCGATCATCGCGCCCGAAGCGGCGAAGGGCGCGAAGAAGCTGCGCTTCCTCACCATCGCGCCGCTGCTCGGCGAAGCGATCCGCCGCATCGCCGACGAAAGCTCCGTTTCGAGTCTCTTCGACTGATGCCGTCGTCGCCGCCCGCGCCGCGCCTGCGCCGCCGGGCGAAGGTGCAGGCCGTCGGGGCGGTCGCGGCAATCGCCGCGGTGATCCTCGCCACGCCGTTCGCGGTGATCTGGGCGGTCGGCGGCACCAGCCCGACGCAGGCGCTGCAGGCGGCGGGTCCCGTCAAACCGGCGACCCGGCCGGCCGCCGCCCCCCGGCTCCCGCCGCTGCGCGGGCCCGCGACCGTCAAGGCCGACACCGCCGCGCTGCCGTTGATCGACACGCTGGTGACGCGCTCGGGCCATTGGCGGCTTTACGACGCCGGCCGCGACGACACGCTGGCACGCTATGTCTGGACGCTCGACGAGAAGCCGGCATTCGTGCGCGTCATGGTGTGCAAGCGCGCCTTCACGCACGAGGCAGGCGACGGCGCCGCGCTCGAGCTCACGCCGGTCGCCGCCGAGGTCCGGCATCGCGGCCAGACGCAATATTGGCAGCTCCAGGTCGCGCAAGGCTCCTGCCGGATCGCCCAGAACGGCGAGCCCGTCGCGCCGCGCGCCGACTGGCTGCGCGGCGCCGTGGCCGACGGGCGGCTGCCCGCCTATCGCCGCGAGCAGTCGTTCCGGCCGGCGGCGCGCAAGGGGCTCAAGCCCGGCCCCGCGGGCGGCGCCTATGACGCGACCTCGCTCGGCGGCGACAGCTCGAACCGCAACTATGTCGGCGTCACCTCGGCGCAGGGCGGCGAATATGTCTCGTCGCGCGGCTTCATCCACGACATCGACGCGCAGCTGATCGATGCGGTGCTCCACGGCGAAGAGATCGCCCGCTCCTGGGATGCGGCGGCGGCCTACAGCTGGTACAGCCTGGCGCAGCCGCAGGGCGCGGTCTGGAGCGCGGTCAACCACGTCACCGTCGACCCGCAGTTCCCGCAGCCCGGCGACCGGCCGTGGGAGATCGCCAACGCCGGCGCCCGCGCGCGCCCCGACATCGACAGCGTTGTTCCGACCGACCGGTGGAAACGCGATCTCGCGCATCTCGAGAACACCGGTTTCGCCCACTGGATCCTGACCGAGGATCCCGTCGCCGGGCTGCTCGTCCAGCGCCAGGCCGCCTATGCGCTCGCCTCCTATTATGAATATCGGCGGACGCGCGGCGACCGGCGCTACCGCGCCTATGACGAGCAGGAACGCGGCATGTACAATCTGCTGTCGGCAACCTGGAAGGCACGCGACGTCTCGGCGCGCGTCGCCTCGTCGAGCGGGCGCGTCATCTGGCGCAGCGCCCGCGTCGCCAAGATGGCCGACGACGTGATCGCCGATCTCGACGCCCGGCGCTTTCAGCCGATGATGGCGGCGGCGGCGGGACCCGGCGACGACTATGTGCGCCGCATCGTCGGCCTGCCGCTCGCGAAGCTGAACAGCTCGGCCTGGAAGACCGCAACCGGCGGCGAAGTGCAGCTGCGCGGCAGCTCGGCGTTCGAGCTGCCGCAATATGGCAAGGAGCCGCTCTACCTGTGGACGCGCGCCGGCGACGCCCGCGTCGCGCGCTGGTTCGCACGGTCGGCGCGCCATCTCACCGTCCGCGCGCTTCATATCGGCGGCGCGCGTGGCATCGACCGCTCAGAGAACGCCCGCGGGTCGGCTTTTCCCGCCGCGCCGGTCGGCGCGATCCCCTTCGCAGATGATCTGGGCTGGGCCGCCTGGGTGAAGCGGTTGCCGATTGCCGACGCCGCCACCGACAATTTCGACGGAGCCGGCCTCCATACGCTGACGCAGGTCAAGGGCACGCTGCAGCTCGCGCGCGCCGCGGGGCTGAAGGTGCCCGAGCTCGATGCGGCGCTCGCCCGGATCGACGCCGACTGGGCGCGAACGTCGACGCCGCGCTACGCCGGCCTCGAATCCGCCAAGCACTGGGCATCGCCGAATTAAACGCTATCTTATATAGGAAACCGAGAAAGAGCAGCGATGGCCGAATTTGATCACGCCGAAGACGGCGATCTCGTCGAGGAACCGGGTCGCGACGCCAAGGTGCCGCCGCCGGTGCTCGACGCCGTCAAGGAGCTGATCCGCTGGGCCGGCGACGATCCGAGCCGCGAGGGGCTGATCGACACCCCGGGGCGCGTCGCCCGCGCCTTTCTCGAATATTATCAGGGATATCATGAGGACCCTGGGGTCCACCTGTCGCGGACCTTCGAGGAGGTCGGCGGCTATGACGAGATCGTGCTGCTGCGCGACATCCCGTTCCAGTCGCACTGCGAGCACCACATGGCGCCGATCATCGGCAAGGCGCATATCGCCTATCTGCCCAAGGACCGGGTGGTCGGGATCAGCAAGCTGGCGCGCGTGCTCCACGGCTTCGCGCGCCGCCTGCAGGTCCAGGAACGGCTGACCGCCGAAGTCGCCGACTGCATCTGGACGCATCTCCACCCGGTCGGCGTCGCGGTGGTGATCGAGGCGAGCCATGCCTGCATGAGCGCGCGCGGCGTCAACACGCCGGGGGTCAGCATGACCACCAGCCGGATGATGGGCGTGTTCCGCGACGACGAGAAGAGCCGCCGCGAGGTGCTGGCGCTGATGGGCCTCTAGCCTAGCGGAAGATCGCCAGGTTGAGCGGCTCGCTCGGGCCGAACCAGATCACGTGATCGCGATGGTCGGCGAGATCGTCGCCGGTATCGGCGTGCGCGAAGATCGTCAGCCCGCGCCGGTTGAGCACCGCCCATTGCGTGAACGCGCCGAAGCGATCGGCGGGCACCGTCAGCTGGCAACTGCCGCGCGGATGCGGCCCGACGGGTCGCTGGTGGAAATGGCCGACGGGCACGCCGAACAGCGCCTGCGCCGCGCGCGCCACCGCCTGCGCGGTCTCGAGCTGATCGGGGTCGAAGTAGAGATGGGCATGGAAGTCGTTCATCATCCCAAGGTCGGCGACGGCACGGGATAATCAAGGGCGGTGCCTACCTACCCAATTTCGGCGTTGGCCGCGACGCCCCAACCCTGTCCACTCGCCCCGCTCGCGCGGAGGCCGGCAGACAGGGGCACCTATGGACTATGACGAAGTCGTTCTCGGCCGACGCAGCATCCGCGGCTACAAGCCCGATCCGGTGCCGCGCGCGCTGATCGAGGAGGTGCTGGCGCTGGCGATGCGCGCGCCGTCGTCGATGAACACGCAGCCGTGGAATTTCACCATCGTCACCGGCGAGGCGCTCGACCGCATCCGCGCCGGCAACACCGAGCGCAACCTCGCCGGCGTGCCGCATTCGCGCGAGTTCCGCATCGGCCAAGCCTTTGCGGGCGCGCACCGCGAGCGGCAGATCGGTGTTGCGAAGCAATTGTTCGCGGCGATGGGCATCGCCCGGGAAGATGCCGAGCGGCGCCACGACTGGGTGATGCGCGGCTTCCGCCAGTTCGATGCGCCGGTGTGCGTCATCATCACCTACGACCGGGTGCTCGACGGCAGCGACGACACGCCGTTCGACTGCGGCGCCGTCACCAACGCGCTGGTCAACGCCGCCTGGTCGCGCGGGCTCGGCGCCGTCATCAATAGCCAGGGCATCATGCAGTCGCCGGTGGTGCGCGAACATGCCGGCATCGCCGACGATCAGGTGATCATGAAGGCCGTCGCGCTCGGCTGGCCCGACGACGACTTCCCCGCCAACGCCGTGGTCTCCGAACGCAAGCCGGTGGCCGCAGCGGCGCGCTTCGTCGGCTTCGCCGACTGAGGCGCTGGCCGGCGATCCGGGCCGGCGAGCCGCGCGTCTACGGAGTCGGCGCCACCTTGCGTTTCGGCGGACGCTGACGCTGCGTCAGGCTTGATCGTTGCTGGCGGGCGGACCCGCCGGGGAGAAATCGGCAATCCGCGACAGCGTCTTCAGGTCGAGGATGGTCAGGCAGCGCGTCTCGAGCTTGATCAGCCCCTCGTTGCGAAGCGCCTTCAGCGTCCGGTTCACATGGACGTTGGTGAGCCCGAGGATGTCGGCCATGTCCTCCTGCGTCGCCGGCAGCAGGTAGCTGCCGTCGGCGTCGATCCCCGCCGCGATCGTGCGCTCGTGAAGCTCGCAGATCAGATGCGCGAGCCGGCCGCGTGCCGAACGGCGGCCGAGCGACGCCGTGCGCCGCATCAGCGCGGCATGGTCGTCGAAGGCGAAGCCGAGCAGCGCCGCGGCGATCTCCTCGTGCGCCGACGCGGCGCGGCGCACGTCCGCCGCACGCAGCACCGCCACGCGACAGGCGGTGATGGCGCGGATGCCATATTCGAGCTGGGTCGATTGCAGCACGTCGAGGTCGCAGATGTCCCCCGGCAGCAGGAAGGCCATCGTCTGGCGGCCGCGGTCGACGCTGGCGTAGCGGCATGCCCAGCCTTCGAGCAGGACGTGGAGACGCTTCGAGACGGGGCCTTCCCGGACGATCGAAGCACCCGCCGGAATCGAGCGAATCTCGACGGTGCCCGCATCGAGCGACGCGAGCGCCGTCTGGGGGACTCCGACCCGGCGAAGCCGCTCGCTCAACGGGTTGAAGGCGCGGGCGCCGCCTGCCTGCTCGGGCCAGGCCTGCGCGCCGCGCGGGACCAGCAGGTTGCCGGCGTCGGCGGCGGCGGCACTGCAATGCTCGAGGTGCGCCATCACTGCCGCTCCCCGAACGAGCGCGGGGAACGGTCGACGCTCCCACGCCGCCGGGGACCGGGGCTGGCCGCAAGCCGGCTCATGACATCGGTCATCGAGCATTGCGATCGGTCGCGCGCGCCGCATCGAGCCAGCCGCGCTGCCAGTCTTCCCGGCGCGCGGTCGGCCAGTGACGGGCGTGATCGAGAGAGATGCGCGCGCGATACGCTGCGCGGCCTTGTTCATAAATCGACATGTTCGATCCTTGCAGACGCGGATTTCCCCCCGAGTGCTGCGTTGAGGCACCTGCCGTCGACGGCGCGCCCCGACCGGCGGCGATCAGATCAGTGATCGCCGCCGGCTGCAGGACGGATCATGGCGTCCCACCAGATATACACATACGCCACCTACGATATGAAAAGCCAGACTTACGGGGCGTCATACAAGCAACGCTTGTGCCATGTGCAATAACTGCAGGCATTCGCGGCAATATATCGTAACGTTGTCAGAACGATCTCATTAACATCTGTCAAACTTGTAAACTATCCGGACACTCATACTTTGCCCGCATTTAATAACCCAGATCAATTTCGCGGTATTTTGTCCAGGGCGTTGTTTTCAGGGAACAATTTTGCTTTTCGCGCGTAGGCGCGCAATTCCGGGTTTACGAGAGATGGATTATGGAAATCGGCTCGGGGGCGCGGCGGTCCCGCCGACCTGCTCATCGATCTTCACGCTGATGCGATGAACATCGTCGCACTGGGCATGCTCGGTCGGCTGGGTGAAGGAGAGGCGGCTGAAGTTCCCGTTGGTGAGCCACGCCCGCCCCTGGAGCGCCGACAGCGTGCGCCGCGAACTGACGGTGAAGCGCGCCAGCAGCCTTTCGCCGTCGGGCACCGCCAGCCGGGTCTCGTCGGGGTAGAGGAGCCGCCCGCCGGCCTGCTGCGCGACCGCCACCTCGCGGCCGCCGTCGGCGCGGCGGATATGCGTGAGCGCGGCGAGGCGCTGCGCCAGGCGGGGGCGCAGCGGTTCCTCGAGCGCGGCGATGATGGCGTCGAGGACGGCGGTCTCATAGGCGGTGAACGCCGGCGGCGTCGCACGGAGCCGCGGGATGAGCGATCGGAACATGGCTACGCGCCGCCGGGCCGTCGATACGAGCCGTTCGACACGGCGAGCCGCTACTTTTCGAACGCCGCTGCGATGTCGAGCTTCACCTCGTCGGAGACCATCGGGATGCCGTAGCCGATGCCGAAGTCGCTGCGCTTGATGCGGCCTTCGGCGCGGAAGCCGACATTCTCCTTGCCGCCCATGGTGGCGGGCATCTTGCCGGCACCATAGAATTGCGCATCGAGCGTGACCGGGCGGGTGACGCCGTTGAGCGTCAGATTGCCGACGATCGTCGCCCGCTCGCCGCGCGGCGTCACCTTCGTCGACACGAAGGTGGCGTCGGCGGGCGCCGCGCCGAAGAAATCGGCCTTGCCGCCTTCGGCCGCGGGCTTGAGCAGGTGCGCGGTCAGCCCCGCGCTGGCGGTGGTGACCTTCGACACCGGGATGGTCACCGAGACCTTGGCCGCCGCAGGATTCTTCGGGTCGAGCACCAGCGTGCCGGTCACGTCGCCGAAGATGCCGAAATAGGGCGAGAAGCCGAGGTGGTCGACCTCCCAGCGCACCAGCGTGTGCCCCGGATCGGCGGTGTAGGTGCCGCCCGAAATCGCCGCGGTATCGCGCGATCCGGGGATCGGCGCCGGCGCCTGTGCGAGGGTCGGGGCGGCGAGCGCGATGGCGGCGAAGGCGAGGAGGGCGGGGCGCATGTCGAGTCTCCGGCTGGCGAGGATGCCGCACCTTGCCGGAGCGGCGCCGCGACGCAAGGCCCATCGCGACGGCGCGTGCTCAGCCATCGTTGCGATCGAGGTGGGCCCGCAAGGCCTGTACATAGGCGCGCGGCTGGTCGGTCGACAGCGCGTGGCCGGCATCGGCGATGGTGACGAGGCGCGCATCGGGGATTTGCGCCGCGAGCGGCGCCGCGGCGGCGGGCGTCATCTCGTCGTGCTCGCCGCAGACGACCAGCGTCGGCGCGGCGATCAGCGGCAGCAGCGGCTCGCCGTCATAGCCGCGCAACGACCCCGTCGCGCTGATCTCGCCCGGCCCCCACATCGCCTCGTAGACGACCGGATTCGAGGCGAGGCCGGGGCGGCTCCTGTACGCCGTGACATAGGCCGGCGCCGGGTGGCGGCGCAGGAACTGCGCGTAGAAGACGTCCATCGCCGCGACATAGGCGGGGTCGCGCGTGGTGCCGGCGCGTTCGTGCGTCTCGATCGCTTCGCGGACCGCCGGCGGCAGTTTGGCCAGCTGCGCGCGCGTGCTCGCCTCCCAGCTGCGCGTCGAGATGAGCGGGCTGCCGAGCGTCAGGCTGCGCAGGCCGGCGGGTTTGCGCGCGCCATATTCGAGCGCGATCGTCGATCCCCAGCTGTGGCCGACCAGGTGCAGGCGCGTGAGGCCCAGTGCGGCGCGGATCGCATCGACCTCCGACACGAATCGCTCGACGGTCCAGTTGGCGGGATCGCCGGGGCGGCCCGACAGGCCGGCGTCGAGCTGGTCGTAGAGGATGACGGCGCGCCGGTCGGCGAGCTGGAGCGCGGGCAGGAAATAGCCATGGCCCGAGCCCGGGCCGCCGTGGATGAACAGCACCGGCGCGCGCGGCGCGGCGAGATCGCCGTTGACGCGGACGTAGACGCTGCCGCCGCGCACCGGCACGCGCACTTCCTGCTCGGGCGCCGGCGGGGCCCAGTCCTGCGCCTTCGCCCCGATGGGCAGCATGGCCGCCGTGGCAAGCCCGGTCATAAACGCACGGCGCCCTCGATCCATCTATTTAACGTGTGCCGACAGGAACTTGCCCGAACGGAGCAACAGGTCGGCGCGGGCAAAGCTGTCGATGAGGCTGTGCTGCAGATCGTCGTAGACCACCAGCTCGACCGGCTTGCCGGCATTCTTCAGCGCCGATTCCATGCGCCGCGATTGGGCAATGTCGACGTTCAGGTCGAGCGTGCCGTGAAACATCAACACGGGGGTCTTGATGGCCGCGGCGTTGCGGGCCGGCGATCCCTCGATGATATGCGGTCCCGTGCCGATGAATTCGCGCTCGAGAAGATAGCCGCTCCAGAAGCGCGATTCGGTCTTGAGCTGCTGGAGATCGGTCACCGGCGCCACCGCGACGGTCGCCTTGTACAGATCGGGCTCGAGGACATTCGCCTGAAGCGCTGCATAGCCGCCGTAGCTCCAGCCGAAGATTGCCAGCCGATTGGCGTCGCCGATCCCTTGGGCGACCAGCCAGCGCGCGCCATCGTTGATGTCGCCGATTGCGGTGCGCCAGGCCTTGAAGCCATTCTCTTGGAACCACGCTTCGCCATAACCGGCAGAGCCGCGATAGTTCGGCTGCAATACGGCGTAGCCAAGCTTGGCGAAATATTGCGAAAGCCAATCGAAGCCAAAGGTGTCACGCGACGACGGCCCGCCATGCGGCATGATCACGACGGGAAGCCCCTTCGCCGTCTGGCCGGGCGGGAGCGTCAGATAGGCTGGGATCGGGGTGCCGTCGCGCGCGGGATAGGTAACCGGCTTGCGTGCGCCGAGCGGGACGCCGTCGAGCGCCGGCCGCTCCGACGACAGCTTGCCAAGCTGCCGCGTCTTGCGGTCGTAGAGATAATAGGCGCCGGGTTCAGTGTCGCTGCCGACGAAAATGAGGAGCTTTGACCCGTCCCAGCTTTCATCGAGGATGTTGACTTGCGGCGCGCCCGGAAGTGCCTTGCCGATGTTCGCGGCAAGCTTGGCAAGCACTGGGTCGAAATATTCGACATGGTCGTAATCGGTCGAATAGGCCGCGCCGATCGGCCGGTCATACTTGCCGATGCGAACCACACCCGAGACATCGACTTTCGGATGCGCGAACACGAGGGTCTCGGCGTTGCTGCCGTCCGCGGCAACCCGGTAGAGTGCCTGGCGGCCGTCGCGCGGTTTCATCACGAACAAATTGTCCCCGGTCTCGTCGAAACCATGAACGCTGAGCGTGCTGTTGGCCTTCAATTCGGCGACGCCGAGCGGCACCCAGTCCCCGCCGGCTTTGGTACGGTAGAAGTAGCGCATTCGTTCGCCGATGTAGCGTTCACCGGACGCCCCATCCTTCAGCGCCGCCAGACCCTTCAGGCGAACATTTCCGCGCTTGTCGCTCTGGTGCATCGCCGCAGCGGTACGCTCGCCGGTGACATAGACCCATTTGCTCGAGCGGATGTTCGCGCGCTGAACGCTGTTGGAGCATCCCGGCGAGATCAGGACCTCGTCGGGACTCTCGGGCAGCTTGTCGAGAACCTGGCCGCCGCACCGATCGATCTCCTTGATATCGCCGCCATCGGCGTCGACCGCAACCAGCGATCCGCGCGCAACCACATAGCCGGCCTTCTGCGCCGTCATGCGCGCACCGCACATCAGCCGGTCATTCTTCACCCAATCGCACCAAGCCAGCATCTGGTCCTTGGTACCCGACGACAGGATCGGCTTGACCGTACCGGTGGCGATGTCGACCACGACGAGGACGTTGGACTTGCGCGAGATCGGATTGAGATACGAGATTCGCGTCCCATCGGGCGATAGACGGACCCCGTCGAAGGCTTCGCGCGCGCCGAACTTGACCGCGAGCTCGGCCATCTGGGCGGCGGCTGGACCCGATGCGAGCATCCCACAAGCCGCGACCGCTACGCGCAGGAATCGAACCACTTACGCTCCCCTTAAAGCCCGCTTGAAGATAGCCGATGGCGCGGCTCGATCAACCGGGTGGACGCCGCTGCGCGTGTCTAGCTTGCTGCCCAGTCGGCGAGATCGTCCTCCTGCCCGACGAGCGCAAGGCCGTGCGCGATCGAGGTCAGTTCGCCGCCGCTGGCGACGCGCTCCTCGCCGAAGCGGTCGACGAACATCCGGCGCACCGCCGGCACCAGCGACGAGCCGCCGGTGAGGAACACGCGGTCGATCGCGGCGGGACCGGTGGCGGCGACGGCGAGCGCGCGGTCGACCGCCGCCGCCATCTCGGCGAGGTCGGGGGCGATCCAGCGCTCGAACGCCGCGCGCGCCACCGGCTCGTCGAGCTCGACGCCGCCGCCCGAGAAGCGGAAGCGCGCAACCTCGTCGGCCGACAGCGCGCGCTTGAGCGCCCCGACCGCGTCGTAGAGCGGCAGCCCGAGCTCGAGCTCGATCAGCCGGATCATCCGCTCGATCCCGGTCGGGTCGACCGCCGACTTCGCCAGTCGGCGCAGTTCGTCGAGCGTGCGGCGGTTGCGCATCAGCGCCAGCCGGCTCCAGTCGGCGAAATCGGCGAAATAGCCGCGCGGGATCTCGAGCTGCTTGTCGAACGAACGATAGCGCCCGCCCTTGCCGAGCAGCGGCAGCACGAGATGGTCGACGATGCGATAGTCGAAGCGGTCGCCGGCGATGCCGACGCCGGCATGGCCCAGCGGCACGCAGCGCACGCGGCTCGACGGCGGATTGACGCGCACCACCGAGAAGTCGCTGGTGCCGCCGCCGAAATCGGCGACGAGAATCGTCGCCGCCGCGGTCAGCCGCCGCGCGAAGCTGAACGCCGCGGCGAGCGGCTCGTAGACATAGGCGATCTCGCGCGCGCCGAGCCGGCCGAAGGCGCGGCCGTAGCGTTCGAGCGCCAGCGCGTCGTCGGCGCGCGCGCCGGCGAAGCGCACCGGGCGGCCGATGACCAGCCGCTCGGGGATCGCCGGGATGGCGCCGCCGGCGTGCGCGATCAGCTTGCCGAGGAAGAGGTCGAGCAGCTCCTCGAAGCGGTAGCGCTTCTCGAACACCGTCGCATGCTCGAAGATCGGGCTCGCCGCGACCGACTTGAACGACTGGATGAAGCGGCTGTCCTGCGGGAAGGCGAGATATTCGTCGATCGCCCAGGGCCCAGCCTCGTGGCGCAGCTGCGTGCGCGCCCCCTCCTCGTCGATCCAGAAGCAGAGCGCCGAGCGAAAGGTGTCGGTCGCCGCGCCGCCGTGCGCGAACGACAGCAGGTCGGCGCCGCCGCGGCCGTCGCCGAGCGCCACGACGCTGTTGGTGGTGCCGAAGTCGAGCCCGAGGGCCCGCCCCGGCGCGCTGATGTCGGTCATCGCGGCTGCCGTTTGTCGATCGAGGGGCCGGCGCCTGTAGCCGAGCGGACGGCGAGAAGCGAGCGTTTAGGGCTTCAGGCCGGCGACATAGGCGCTGACCAGCGCGACGCCTTCGGCGTGCGTCAGCGTCCGTCCGAGCTCGGGCATCATGATGCCGGGCTCGGCCGATTGCATCCGGTGGACGAGGATCGACGCCTCGGGATGGCCCGGCGCGATGGCGAAATCGAGGCCGGCGCTGGCACGGCCGGCGGCGACGGGCCGCTTGCCGATGCCCTGCGCGACCCGATCGGGCTGATCCCATTCGAGGTAGAGGCCCGAATTCGAAGCCGGCCCGCTGGCGGTGTGGCAATGCGCGCAGTTCACGTCGATGTAGGCGCGCGCGCGGATCGCCGCCGGCGCGGTGCGATCGTCCCAGGCGGGGACCTTCGGAACGTCGGCGGCCGCCGTCATCAGGCCGAGCCCGGTCCAGCGCGCGAGCTGCGTCGAGCCGAGATTCCACGCCTTGGGACCGATCGGGATGATCGCGTCGCCGCTGGCGTGGCAGCCCTTGCACTGGTTGACGTTGGGAACGCTCCAGCGAACCTGCTTCGCGCTGCCGTCGGTGTGGATCCATGCGGCGTCGAGCTTCGCGCCGGCCTTCTTCAGCACCGCCGCCGTGCCGTCGGCGTTCCAGACATAGGGATAGGCCGCCCAGCCGTCGGCCTTGCGGACCAGCAGCCGGGTTTCGAGGAAGCGCTCGGGACTGCCCTCGGTGCGCATGTCGGCCGGGAAGGCGAAGGTCTTCACCAGCGCGGTGCCGACGGGAAAGTCGAGCACGCCCGACGCGCGGTAGCCGATGCGCCGGCCCGGCGGCACGAAGACGTAGCGATGCTTGAGCGCATAGTCGGAGAACAGCGGCGTGGCGAGCGTGTAGGGCGTGACCCGGGCGTTCGGCTGCGTCGCGCCGGCGTCGGTGAACAGCCGATAGGCGGCGAGCGTCGGCGCCGGCGCGTCGGCGAGCAGCGCGTCGAGCGCCACCGGCGCGGGCTGCGCGGCGACGAGCGTCAGGCTGGCGAGGGCGAGGAGCGCGCTACGCATGTCGTCACTCTGCTTTCATTGTCATCGCCGCGCAGGCGGGGCCCCACTCTCGAACAGCTCGACCGTCTCCCGGTGGATCCCCGCCTGCGCGGCGATGACGATATTTTATGTCATCTCACCCCCGGCTGGTCCGCCGGCAGCTTGACCTCGGGCGGGAAGCTCACCGGCGTGGTCGGCACGTCGATCAGCGCCGGCTTCGCCTTGGTCGGGTCGGTCGGCGCCAGCGGCATGCCGAAGCTCATCAGCTTGCCGCCGGCGAAGCCGAGCTTCACCGGCTCGCCCTTCACCTGCCCCTTGATCGTCCAGCTCTCGGCGCCGTCCCAGACGACGGGCGGCAGCGATCCGCCGGCCGCCGCCGCCAGCTCCTTTCCGCCGGGGAAACCGGGGTCCCAGCCGCCCCGGCCGAAGCGGTTGGCGCCGACGAACACCTCGCGCGGCAGCGGGTTGTAGGAGGCATCGTTGATCGCCTGCGGATAGGCGACGACCATCACATGCGCGGTGGCGTTGTCGGCGAACTCGTTGTCGAAGACGTGGACGCTGCGGTTGGCCATCACCATCACGCCGGTGCCCATCGGCACCGAGGCGACGATATTGCCCTTGGGCGCGAAATTGGGCGTGTCGTTGGCGACGATCCGGTTGCGGAAGATGCGCGTCGAGTGACCGCCCATCACCGGCAGGTCGGGCAGGTCGAAGATCAGGATCGCGCCGGTATTGTGCGTGGTGACGTTGTCGTGGACGTCGGCATTGGTCGAATTCTCGATCTCGATGCCGGCGACGTTGAACTCGGCGAGCGAGTTGCGCACGACGATGTTGCTCGACTGGCCGACGTAGATGCCGGCGTCGGAGGCGCCGCGGACGGTGACCCGGTCGACGAGGATGTTCGACGAGCTGACCGGATAGACGCCATAGGCGCCGTTGGTCGGCTTCGGCCCGCCGGTCCATTCGACGCGCAGGTCGCGGAAGGTGATCTTGTCCGACCCCTTCGACTTGATGCCGTCGCCCTTCGAATCCTCGACCGCGAAGCCGGTGAGCAGCACGCGGTCCGACGTGACGAGCAGCCCCTCGCCCGCGCCGGTCTGGCCCTTGAACGACAGGATCGTCCTGTCCGGGCCGGCGCCCCTCACCGTGACGCCGTCGACGTCGAGCGACAGCCCCTCGTCGAGCGCGAATTTCCCCGCCGGAAGCTCGACGACGTCGCCGGGCTGCGCCTCGATCAGCGCGGTCTGGATCGCCTCGCGCGCATCGCCCGTCGCATCGACGACGATCGTCCTGGCGAGCAGCGGCGTTGATGCAACGAGCAGCACCGCGCCGAGCGGCAGCAGATTCTTCATTCTAACCTCCCCAGGTTTGCCAGTCATAATGGCAGCTTGCCCCGGCATGCCAAGCGGGCGTTTCCTACAGGTCGATCCTGGGGAGGACGAGACATGCACGATATGGTGATCCGCGGCGGCAACATCGTCGATGGCACGGGGCGGCCGGCCTTCGTCGGCGACGTGGCGATCGACGGCGGCCGCATCAGCCTGGTCGGTAAGGTCGCGGCGCCGGGGCGCGAGGAGATCGACGCCACCGGCAAGCTCGTCACGCCGGGCTTTGTCGACATCCACACCCATTATGACGGCCAGGCGACCTGGGACCCGGTGCTGGCGCCGTCGTCGTGGCACGGCGTCACCTCGATCGTCATGGGCAATTGCGGCGTCGGCTTCGCGCCCGCCGCGCCCGACAAGCATGACTGGCTGATCGGGCTGATGGAGGGCGTCGAGGACATTCCCGGCACCGCGCTCGCCGAAGGGATGACCTGGGGCTGGGAGAGCTTTCCCGAATATCTCGACGCGCTCGAGCGGATGCCGCGCACCGTCGACGTCGGCACGCATGTCCCGCACGGCGCCGTCCGCGCCTATGTGATGGGCGAACGCGGCGCCCGCAACGAGGAGGCGACGGCCGCCGACGTCGCCGCGATGGCCCAGATCGTCGAGGAAGGCCTGCGCGCCGGCGCGCTCGGCTTCTCGACCAGCCGGACGATGCTGCACCGCGCGATCGACGGCGAGGTGGTGCCCGGCACCTACGCCAACCGCGACGAGCTGCTCGGCATCGGCGAGGGGCTGGCGCGCGCCGGTCACGGCGTGTTCGAGATGGCGTCGGACCTCAACCCCTGCGCCGAGGAATTCGCCTGGATGAAGGACGTGTCGATCCAGACGGGGATGCCGGTGAGCTTCGCGCTGCTGCAGTCGCCGCTCGACGACGAGGGCTGGCGCGACCAGCTGGCGCGCACCGAGGCGGCCAGCGCCGAGGGCGCGCGCGTGACCGCGCAGATCGCGTTGCGCGGCACCGGCGTCGTCATGAACTGGCGGACGACCGCGCATCCCTTCCTGACGCGCGCCAGCTGGAAAGCGATCGCCGAGAAGCCGTGGGCCGAACAGCTGGCGGCGCTCAAGGATTCGGCGTTCAAGGCGCGGCTGCTCGCCGACCCGATCGAGCGACCCGAGATCGACAATGGTCTCGCCGACATCCTGTTCTCGGGCTGGTCGATGCAATTCCCGCTCGGCGACGATCCCGACTACGAGCCGGCGCGCGAGGACAGCATCGCCGGCCTCGCGGCGCGCGCGGGCCGCGATCCGCAGGAGGTCGCCTATGATCTGATGACCGCCGACGAGGGGCGCGGCTTCATCTACCTGCCGATCCTCAACTATGCCGACGGCCACCTCGACCATGTCCGCGAGCTGCTCAACCATCCGTCGACGGTGGTCAGCCTGTCGGATGGCGGCGCGCACTGCGGCGTCATCTGCGACGCCGCCTCGCCGACCTTCATGCTGACGCACTGGACGCGCGACCGGACGCGCGGCGAGCGCATCGCGCTCGAGCTGGCGGTCAAGCGCCAGACCGCCGATACCGCGGCGATGTACGGCCTCCACGACCGCGGCCGGCTCGCGCCCGGGCTGATCGCCGACGTCAACGTCATCGACTATGACCGGCTGCGGCTCAACAAGCCCTATATCGCCTACGACCTGCCCGCCGGCGGCCGCCGGCTGCTGCAGACCGCCGAGGGCTATGTCGCGACGGTGAAGTCGGGCGTGGTGACCTTCCGCGAGGGCAGGCATACCGGTGCGGTGCCCGGCCGGCTGATCCGCGGCCCGCAGGCCGCGCCGCTGCGGCAGGCGGCGGAGTAGCCCTGCGGGCGTTCCATCGATCTCCGCTTTTCGGGTGGGCGGCGACGCGCGGGGAACGGGCGCTGCGATCACCCGTTGCTAATCGACGCCGATCGAGGTGTGTTACCCTTGCATATCGGCCGCCGTATCTTATTTTGCGCCCGTAACCACCAAGGGGTCCATGCAATGAACTTCGCTCGTTACGCCGTTCCCGCCGCACTCGTGCTCACCGTCTCGGGGTGCGGGATCAACACGATCCCCACCTACGAAGAGGAAGCGAAGGCGCGCTGGGCCGACGTGCAGGCCTCCTATCAGCGGCGCGCCGACCTCATCCCCAACCTCGTCGAGACGGTCAGGGGCTTCGCGACGCAGGAGCGCGAGGTGCTGACGCAGGTCACGCAGGCGCGCGCCAGCGCGACGCAGGTCCAGGTGAGCCCCGAGCAGCTCTCCGATCCGGCGGCGGTGCAGCGCTTCCAGGAGGCGCAGGGCAACCTGTCGGGCGCGCTCGGCCGGCTGCTCGTCACCGTCGAGAAATATCCCGAGCTGCGCAGCCAGGAGAATTTCCTGGCGCTGCAGTCGCAGCTCGAGGGCACCGAGAACCGCATCAACGTCGCGATCCGCGACTATAACGAGGCGGTGCGCCAATATAACACCGAGGTGCGTACCTTCCCCGGCATCATCGGCGCCAAGGTGATCCACGGCGCCGAGCCGCTGACGCCGTTCCAGGCGACGGCGCCGAACGCCGACCAGGCGCCGGCGGTGAAGTTCTAGTGCTCCCTCTCCCCGCCGGGGAGAGGGTTGGGGTGAGGGGCGCGAGCGCAGCGAGCGTGACGCGTGCCGGCACCTCTCGCCCTGCCCTCTCCCCGGCGGGGAGAGGCGTCCTCCCGCTTCTGCTGCTGCTCCTTGCGCTGATCGCCGCCCCCGCCCTCGCCGCGCCCAACTTCCCCGAGCTCACCGGCCGCGTCGTCGATGCCGCGAACATCCTGCCGCCCGAGGCGGAAATCTCGATCGAGGCCAAGCTCGCAGCGCTCGAGGCGTCGACGACGCGGCAGCTCGTCGTCGCGACCGTCCCCGACCTCGATGGGATGGACATCGCCGACTATGGTTATCAGCTCGGTCGCGCCTGGGGCATCGGACAAAGCGAGGAAGACAATGGCGCGCTGCTGATCGTCGCGCCCAACGAGCGCCGGGTGCGCATCGAGGTCGGCTACGGGCTCGAGCCGGTGCTGACCGATGCGCTGTCGAGCGTCATCATCCAGCGCCACATCCTGCCCGCCTTCCGCGAGGGCGACATGCCGCGCGGCGTCGCGGCGGGGGTCGATGCGATCATCGAGCAGCTCCAGCTGCCGGCCGACGAAGCCCGCGCCAATGTCGCCGCCGCCGATGCCGAGGCGGCGCGTGCGGCCGATGACGGCGGCGACAGCTTCGGCATCGGCTCGATCTTCTGGATCATCTTCATCCTGTTGTGGATGGTGCCGGCGCTGTTCGGGCGGCGCGGCGGCAGGCGCTATCGCCGGTCGAGCGGCGTGGCCGAAGCGGTGCTGTGGGGCGTCGCCAGCGCCGCGCTGAACAGCCGCTCCTCGCGCGGCGGCGGCTGGGGCGGCGGCGGGGGCTTCGGCGGCGGCGGCTTCGGCGGCGGCGGCGGCTCGTTCGGGGGCGGCGGCGCCTCGGGAGGCTGGTGATGCTGTTCACCCCGGAGGAACATGATCGCATCGCCGCGGCGATCGCCGAGGCGGAGACGCGGACGTCGGGCGAGATCTTCGCGATCGTCACCGACGAGGTGCCCAAGAACGGTGCCGTGGCGCTCGGCGCCGCGGCGACGGTGGCGCTGATCGTCCCGGCGGTCGCGGTCGCGCTCGGTCTCGATCCGCTGCGGCTGTGGCCGTTCGGCGGCGGCGACTGGGACATCGGCGACGATCGCTTCGAGATGCTGCGCAGCATCAGCACCTTCGTCGCGCTGCAGGACCTGCTGTTCCTCATCGTGCTGGCGCTCGCCTGGTTCACGCCGCTCAACCTGTGGCTGACGCCGCGCAGGATGCGCCGCGAGCGCGTCCACGCCGACGCGATGAAGCAGTTCCTGTCGAAGGGGCTGCACGTCACCGCCGAGCGCACCGGCGTGCTGCTCTACGTCTCGCTCGCCGACCATGTCGCCGAAGTCATCGCCGACGAGGGCATCTACGCCAAGGTCGCCCCCGAGCTGTGGGGCGACACGATCATCGCGCTGATCGAGGGGATCAAGGCGGGCAAGGCCGCCGACGGATTCGTCGCCGCGATCGGGATCGCCGGCGCCGTGCTCGCCGAGCATTTCCCGCCGCGGGCGCACAACCCCAACGAGTTGCCCGACAAACTGATCGAGCTCTGACGCGCGTTCGTTCCCGGCCGGGACGGGCTTTGGTGCGCTACCGCACCCCGGCGGCATCGGCGCAACGATTCGGAACCGTAAGCGACGCCTGCCGTTGAATCGGCCAACGGGGCTCGCGCCCCGAGCAAGCGAGCAAGGTGCCCAGATGTTGCGACAGATCATCGACCGTCCCGCGGATGGCGCGGGCGGACTTCCGCTCCACGCGGCCGATCCGGCGGCCTTCCATCGGCGCCTGTCCTATTTCAACCGCCACCGGCTGGCGGTGGCGCTGCCGCACGACGGCTGGCAGGACGATATCGCGCACGAGCTCGAGATGCGCCTGGCCGAAGGCGAATGGATCGAGGCCGAGCGCGGCGCGATCGCCGACTGGGCCGCCGAGGCGCCGACCGATCCCGATGCCTTCGTCGCCTGGTTCGAGGCGCTGATGGAGAACGGCCCGGGCCAGGGCGACGCTCTCTTCCCCTGGCTGGCCGAAGAGGCGCGCCGCGACGAGATCAGGTGGTTCATCACGCAGGAAGTCGCCGGCGAGGCCGGGTTCGACGATCTCGTCGCGATGACGCAAATCAAGATGCCGCCGCGCGCCAAGATGGAGCTCGCCAACAATTATTGGGACGAGATGGGGCGCGGCAACATCCGCGGCATGCACGGCCCGATGCTCGATGCGCTGGCGCAGACGCTGCAGATCCGCCCGACGATCGAGGCGACCGCCTGGGAAAGCCTGGCGCTGGCCAACACGATGGTCGCCTTCGCGACGGCGCGCCGCTACGCCTATCATTCGATCGGTGCGCTCGGCGTCGTCGAGCTGACCGCGCCCGGCCGCACCAAGCTGGTGGCGCAGGGGCTGCGACGCCTCGGCTTCAGCAACAAGGAGCGGATGTACTTCGACCTGCATGCCGTGCTCGACGTCAAGCATTCGAAGGACTGGAACAGCGAAGTGCTGTGGCCGCTGGTCGCCGAGCGCCCCGAGAGCGCGCGCTTCATCGCCGAAGGCGCGCTGATGCGGCTCAGCTGCGGTGCGCGCTGCTTCGACCGCTATCGCCGCCACCTGTGGGGCGAGCCGCTGATGCAGGCCGCCGAATAGCCGGTCAGCGCGGGCGCGGCCCCAGCGCGCGGACGACGAGGAACAGCAGCAGCCCCACCGGGCCGAGCAGGAAGGTGAGCAGCAGGCACGGGATCACCGCCCAGTGCGGCAGCTTCGCCCGGCCGGCCTCCTCGACCTCCCAGCTGCCGATCCACAGGTCGAAGGCGAGATAGTGGATCCAGCCGGCGAGCAGGTAGCCGGGCACCCCGAAGAAGGCGGCGATGCCGGCCAGCGAATAGTCGATCGGCATCTGCGGCGACCCGGTTCTGACGAAGGTCACGACGTAGAAGACGCAGAGCGCGGCGCCGGCGATGCGGGCGACCGCCACGAGCGTCGATCGATTGAGCGGCGCGAACAGCAGCGCCATCCAGCCGATCAGCGCGATCGCGTTGGCGAGCGTGAACATGCTATCGAGCGACATCGGCTTCCTTTCCCCAAGACGCGTCAGATGATGCCGAGCGACCTGCCCTTCATACAGGCATCGGCACGGTTGACCGCGCCGAGCAGGGCGAACACCTGCGATACGTGGCTTTTGACGGTGTCGGGCGCGATTCCAAGGTCGCGCCCGATCTCCTTGTTCGATTTGCCCTCGGCCATCAGCGCCAGCACGTCGCGCTGCCGCCCGGTCAGCGCCAACGCCGTGCGCGCGACCGCGGCGGCGCGGCGGACCGGCACCGCCATGATGTGCGCCGGCAGGTAGCGTCCGCCGCCCGCGACCAGCGCCATCGCCGCCTCGATCATCGCCGGCGTCGCCGTCTTGCGCACGATGCCGTCGACTCCGACCGAGGCGAGCTCGGCGGCGGTGGCGTCCTCGTCCGATCCGGTGACGACGAGGCAGCGCGCGTCGGGCGCCTGAGCCAGCAATTCGCGCACGCCGTCGACCGGCGCCGCGCCGGGCATGCCGAGATCGGCGAGGATCAGGTCGGCTCCCTGCGCGGCGAGCCCCCAGGCGGTCGGGAAGTCGGCGGCCTGCAGCAGCGCGGCATCGGGCCACAGCCGCCGCACCGTGGCGGCGAGCGACTGCCGCACCATCGGATGGTCGTCGCAGATCAGCACGCGGCGCGGATCGCTCATGCCGCGATGCCGACCGACGCCGGTGACGCGGTCGCACGCGGCAGTTCCACCCAGAAGGCGGCACCCGAGCGCCAGCGCGGATCATGGCCGGCGCTGCCGCCCATCGCCTCGGCGAGCTTGCGCGCCGAGGCGAGCCCGAGGCCGAAGCCGCCGCGCGCCACCGATCGGTCGCCCTGCGCGAAATCCTCGAAGAGATGCGGCGCGACCGCCGGATCCACCCCCTCGCCGTCGTCGAGCACCCAGAAGCGCACGCGATCGGGCCCGGCGCGCCGCGCCGCGACGAGCAGGCTTTCGCCCTTCGAATGACGCAGGCCGTTGATGACGAGGTTGCCGAGCACGCGCTTGAGGAGCTGCGGGTCGGCGACGACGGCGACGCCGCTGCGCGGCAGGCGCAGCCGGACCCCTGCCTCGCGCGCCGCCGGACCCAGGTCGAAGGCGAGCTGGGCGAGGAAGTCGTCGGCGCCGATCACCTCGGGGAGCGAGCGCACCGCGCCGGCATCGAGCTTCAGGTGCATCAGCATCGCGTCGAGCAGCGCGGCGGTCGAGGCGAACGCGCGGGCGACGCCGGCGGCGGCGCGCTCGCGTTCGGCGGGGTCGCGCGACGTCAGATGCTGGTCGAAGAACAGCCGCGCCGCCTGCAGCGGCTGCGCCAGATCATGCGACGCCGATCGGATGAAGCGCGTGCGCGCATCGCGTTCGGCGGCGACCACCGCGAGCGCCTCGCGCAGCCGAGCCGACGCCTGCTCGCTCGCCAGCCGCGCCGCGGTCGCCGCGACGACGCTGGCGCGGATCAGCCGGCGCAGCATCAGCAGCATGGCGCCGATCAGCCCCAGGAACAGCGCGGTCGGCAGCGCGTAGCGACCCCCTGCGATCAGCACCACCGCGATGACCGAGCCGAGGATGCCGAGCACCGCCGGCACCGCGACCTGCGTCGCCTGCGTCGCGAAGGCGATCTGCAGCGCCACGAAGCCGAAGCACAGCAGGATCATCAGCAGGCGCAGATCCCCGGGCGCGGTCGGCATCAGCAGCCAGACCGCGACGATGATGCAGGCGTTGACGGCCATCATCACCGTCCGCCCGATCGGCGCCCACAACCGCAGCGTCTCGGCGTCGTCGGGGCGGCGCCAGGCGAATCCGACGAGCGCCGCCAGCCAGACGAGGAGCGTGGCGCCGGTCGCCAGCGTCCACAGGTCGAGGAGCAGCGGATCGGTGTAGGGACGGAAGGCGACGCGGACATAGGCGATGACCGCCGACAGCCCGGCGAGGGCGACGAAGCTGCCGGCCGTCTCGCTGCGCATCTCGCTTGCCAGCACCCCCCGCGATACGGCGGCGGGCATTGTCTCACCCGACATGGTCGCGACCCCCACGACTTACCCGACCACGCTAAGCAGGCCGCGCCGCGCAATTCAAGCGATTGCGCCGGCTTTGCGGTCAGCCGATCGAGGCACCATGCGCGTGGAGCGCGGCCTCGACCGCCGCGAAGCCCGCTTCGCTCGCCGTGGCGATGTCGAGCGGCCGCCCCCCCAGATCGTCATGATGCGTGTTGAGGAAGGCGAGCGCCTCGGCGCTGCTCGGGTGCAGTTCGCTGGCCAGCCGCACGACCAGACCGCGGCGCCGGGTCTCGTCGCCATCGAGCGGCTTTTCGCCGGCGTAGCGTTTGGGGGGGCGTTGACGCATCATGTTGCTCTCCTGGAAAGGGCGGGTGGCGCCCGGAGGCGACGAAGATGTTCAGACCCGGGCGGCGACGGGATCGAGCGTGAAGCTCCCGCGGCGCGAGCGGTAGCCGGCCCCGACGGTCAGCCGCCGCGCCATGCGATCGAAGGCGACATGCTCGCCCGTCATGCCATGCGCCTCGGCGATCACCGCCGCGGCGACGTCATAGGCCTGGTCGAGCGTCGGCGCCTGGACCATGCGGTCGAGAGCGTCGCCGCCCCCGAGCGGATGATAGGTGAGATGAAACTGATGCATCTGCGCGGCGGCCATGCGGACTCGGTGCCTCAGGCCCGGTCGTCGGCTTCGCGCTGGCGGCGCGCCGTGGTCAGTCGGCCGATTCGCTCGAGCATCTCGGCGCGCTCGTCCCAGGCGTCGGCCGAGGCGTTGAAGCGGATGCTTTGGTTCGCGAGCGCCGCGGCGGCAGCCTGCGAACGGTCGACCGCAGCGTTGGCGCGGCATGAAACGGCTGTAAGCATGGCATTTTCCGCCGATCTTGGATGCAGGCGGGGGCGGCCAGCCCTCTGCCACCGGCGCCTGGGGCGATGTGCCGATGATGGCTTCAAGATCGGGACTCGGCCGGGCCTTTGCAAGGCCGCCGCTTGTAAATCGCCGGCGAAGCGCCCATATCGCCGAGGCTGACGTTGCCCGCGACGGACTGTGGCGCGTTACTGCCCATCTCTCCCCACCGAGCTTCCAAGGCCCTGACAGCCGATCTCCGGCGTCGGGCTTTTTCAGGTTTTCTCAAAGAAAGGAAAACCACATGGCTACCACTGGCACTGTAAAGTTCTTCAACGCCCAGAAGGGCTTCGGTTTCATCACCCCTGAGGGTGGCAACAAGGACGTGTTCGTCCACATCTCGGCCGTCGAGCGCTCGGGCCTCGGCACGCTGAATGACGGCCAGAAGGTCAGCTTCGACACCGAAGCCGATCGTCAGGGCCGCATGTCGGCCTGCAACCTGCAGGCCCTCTAAACATTGGCGAAGGAAGATGTCATCCTCGTCGAGGGCGTGATCGCCGAGATCCTGCCGGAGCGGCGTTTCCGCGTCCAGCTGGACAACGGCCATGAGATCATCGCCTACACGGCCGGGAAGATGCTGCGGAACCGCATCCGCTCGATCGCCGGCGACCGTGTTCATGTCGAGGTCTCGCCCTACGACCTGACCAAGGGGCGCGTGGTGTTCCGCGAGCGTTCGGGTCCGCCCATGCCGATGAATCAGCGCCGGTTCTTCCGCCGTTGATCGCGCCCGGCCGCCGCGGTTAAGACTGCGGCGGCCGGAAGCGCCTCTACTCCCCGAAAGGATGCCCCGCGATGAGCGGTTTCAATCAGAGCTTCGACGACCGGCGCAAGCGCGCCGCCGAGGCCAAGAAGGCGCTGCTCGAGCGATTCAGCGCCCGCCCCGACCCCAATGATCCCGCGGTGCAGGCGCGTGCCGCCGAGCGTGCCGCCGCGCAGGCCGAACGCGATGCCCGCGCCGCCGAGCGCGCCAAGGCACGCGAGGCGCAGAAGCTCGCCGCCGCCGAAAAGGCGATCGCCGACGCCGCCGCCCGCGAAGCCGACGCCGCGGCGCGCATCGAGAACGAGGCCGCGCGTCTCGCCGAGCAGAAAGCGCAGCGCGACGCACGCTACGCCGCGCGCAAGGCGAAAAAGTCCTAGCGTCTCGACTCGTCGACAGCCGCGTCCGCGGCGCCCGCGTGGCAGCGGGCCCGCAAGGCGCGTCGCGAGTGGGTGCAGACCCTAGACGCCCATCACGCCGGGCTTCTTGATTCCGGCGAGCGGCGCGATGACCTTCGCCTTGTCCTTCTTGGGCTTGCGGATTTCCTTGGACGATTTCTTCTGGCTCTTGGCCATGGCGGCTCTCCGGACGGGTTGAGGCTAGGTGAAGGTGATCGGCACCGGCGCATAGCGCTGGGCCATCGCATCGGTGATCGGATCGAGCGCGCGCGGCGGCGCGCCGGGCTGCGTCCGCAGTTGCCGGTCGAGCTCGAGCGCCCGGACGAACATCCAGATATTGGGGGACATGGCGCTGCTCCTGCATCAGGCGGGAGCACGATGTCTCTCGGTCACCGGCGCCCGCGGGTCGCATGCCGGTAATCGCGCGATCATCGTCCGCGGCAGCCGCGGTTGCAACCCCGGGGTATCGGCGCGCGACATTTTCGGCTAGGGTGTCGGCACCCCCGGCATTCTTACGCCCCAAGCGCCCGGCGGCAGAGAGACGCGCTGCGTTCTCCCGCTTGCAACATCAGGAGCGATGCCATGGCCTCTCCGGCAATGAACGAATATTTCGCGCAGCTGTCCGCCGATCACCGCGCCCAGGCGGCGCTTACCGAGGGCGCCGAGCGCATCAAGCATCGCGAGAAGGCCGACCAGTACGACCGCCTCGCCGGCAAGCGCGACCTGTTCCGAAAGGCGGGCTGACCCGCGGGGACGGCCTTCGTCGATGGCCGACACAAGCCGCTCGCTTTCGCCGGCGAAGCCATGTTACCGTATGTTTACGGCGCATTGACCCTGAGCATGCGCGGTGCCGGCCATCGCCGGTGCGGTTTCGGAACCGACGGTCAGGTCTGGAAGCCTGCGTGAGCGATACCCTCCTCCCTCGCGATTCCGTCGTCCTCGTCGTCGAAGACGAGCTGCTGGTGCGCATGATCACCGTCGACGTGCTCGCCGAAGCCGGCTTCGAGGTGATCGAAGCCGATTGCGCCGATGCGGCGCTGCCGATCATCGATTCGCGCGACGATCTTCGCATCCTCGTCACCGACGTACGCATGCCGGGCAGCATGGACGGCCTGGCGCTGGCGCGTCACGTGTCGTCGCGACGCGACGATGTCGTCATCCTCATCACCTCGGGCCACGCCCGCCCGAGCCGCGACGAGCTGCCGCCCGGCGCGAGCTTCATCGGCAAACCCTATCGCGTCGAGACGCTGCTCGCCGAGGTGCGACAGCTCGCTTCGCAGCGCCGCTAGGCACCCGGGCCCCGCGCGACGATCTGCAGGCGCATGCCGCGCCGCCGCCGGAAGCCGAGCGCTTCGTAAAGCGCGATCGCCCCGCTGTTCGACGGATAGACATGCAGGAAGGCGGCATCTCCCTGCGCGATGATGCGCGAGGCGACCGCGCGCATGAGCTGTGCGGCATAGCCGCGTCCGCGATGATCGGGATGCGTGCAGACGCCGCTCACCTCGACGAAGCCCGGAACCTTCATCCGCTCGCCGGCCATCGCGATCAGCCGCCCGCCGCCATCGCGCGCGCCGACGAACCCGCCGAGTTCGGGCGTGCGCGCGCGGAACGGCCCCGGCCGCGTCAACGTCGCCAGCGCCAGCATCTCGGGCGCGTCGGCGCGGCCCAGCGGCTCGATCGCGAAAGCGGCGGTCGGTGGCGCCACCGCCCGCGCGACCATCTGGTCGAGCGGCGCCGCCTGCCGGAGCGTCAGCTCGCGCGGCAGCGGCAGGTCGGTCGCCTCGACCAGCCAGAGTTCGTCGTCGTCGGGCAGCAGCGCCGCCAGCGCGTCGACGTTCGCGCGCCGGCGGTCGGCCGGCGCCGCGAACGGTCCCACCGCCGCCTCGATGCGCCAGGCGCGCGCGTCGCCGACCGCGAGCCGGGCATGGCGCGTGGTCAGCGTATTCCAGACGGGGCGATCGAGCACATGGACCACTCGCCGATCCTAGGCCTGCCTGTCGCACGCATGCAACAGGTGCACTCATTTCAACACAGTACCGCACTCGAACGGGATTGCTCCAGGCCCCGCCATCGGTACCGTTGTGGAATTATAACAAGATTTGGGGAGATTTTTCATGACCATGCGATATCGCGGCGCTTTCCCGCTGCTGCTCGGCACGGCGGTCGCCGCCTGGGTCGCCGCGCCGGCCTTCGCGCAGACCGTCGCCGCCGACGTCGAGGCGGAGAGCGAGGAGATCATCGTCACCGCGACCAAGCGCTCGACGACGATCCAGGACGTTCCCTTCTCGATCAACGCGCAGACGCAGGCCGACATCCAGCGGTCGGGCGCGACGACGATCGAGGATCTGGCGCGCAACGTCGCCGGGCTCAGCATCCAGAATCTCGGGCCGGGGCAGAGCCAGGTGTCGGTGCGCGGCGTGTCGGCTGGCCAGGTGGTCCGCGATCAGCCGGGCGTCAAGGAGCAGGTCGGCGTCTATCTCGACGAGAGCGTGATCTCGCTGTCGCTGTTCACCCCCGATCTCGACCTGTTCGACCTCAATCGCGTCGAGACGCTGCGCGGGCCGCAGGGCACGCTCTTCGGGTCGGGGTCGGTCGGCGGCACCATCCGCTACATCACCAACCAGCCCGATCCCGACGCGGTCGAAGGACTGATCGAGGGCAATCTCAACCTCGTCGACGGCGACGACATCGGCGGGCATCTGAAGGGCGCGATCAACCTGCCGCTCTCCGACAAGGCGGCGATCCGCGCCGTCGGCTACCACACCGAATATGGCGGCTTCATCGATGCGCGGCGCGAGGGCGGCGGTCGCGACGAGGACGTCAATTCGGGCAGCCGCACCGGCGGACGCCTCGCGCTCGCGCTGATGCCGACCGAGGACGTGACGATCACGCCGCGCATCGTCTATCAGGAGATCGAAGCCGACGGCTTCAATCGCCAGGAGGTCTTCAACCTCTACGCCAACCCGTTCACCACGACGCGTCCGGCGGTGACCTTCGGCGAGCGCGAGCAGCATCTGCTGCTCGACGAGCGCTTCAAGGACGAAACGCTGATCGCCGACCTGACGGCGAGCGTCGGGCTCGGCGGCGCCAGCCTGACCTCGGTCACCAGCTATATCGACCGCGACATCGTCGCCAGCCGGGACGCCAGCGCGCTGACCGGATCGGTATCGGTCGATCTCGACTTTCCGACGGCGGCGGTGCTGCTGCCGTCGAACCTCGTCGACACCACCGCGCTCCAGACCCTCACGCAGGAACTGCGGCTCGCCTCCGACGGCGACGGTCCGTTCCAATGGCTGGTCGGCGCCTTCTACTCCGACATCGAGCGCAACTATCGCCAGCGGCTGCCCACCCCGGGCTATGACGCCTTCACCGACGCGACGCTCGGCGCCGGCACCTCGGCCGCCGTCGCCAACGGCTTTCCGGCGAATTCGCCCTACAATGCCGACCTGCCCTACGACATCAAGCAGAAGGCGATCTTCGGCGAGGTCAGCTACGATCTGACCGACGCGTTCACGCTCACCGCCGGCGGCCGCTACTACGACTTCAAGGAGGAGCGGCGCTTCGTATCGGGCGGCCTGTTCGCCAACGGCGACAACCGACAGGACAGCACCAAGTCGGACGGCTTCACGCCGCGGCTGCTCGCCAGCTACGAGGTGTCCGACACCGTCACCGTCAATGCGCAGGCGTCGAAGGGCTTCCGGCTCGGCGGCGTCAACGACCCGCTCAACCTGCCGCTGTGTACCCCGCAGGACGCGGCGATCTTCGGCGGCTACCAGAATTACGACGACGAGACGCTGTGGAACTACGAGGCGGGGGTGAAGGCGTCGAGCCGCGGCTTCAGCTTCAACGCCGCGGCTTTCTACACCGACATCAAGAATCTGCAGGTGACGCTCGATGCCGGCTCCTGCTCGTCGCGCGTCGTGTTCAACGTCCCCAAGGCGCACACGATGGGCGTCGAATTCGAGCTTTCGGCGCAAGCCGCCGAGGGGCTCGACCTCGCGCTGTCGGGCAGCCTGCTCGAGTCCGAGTTCGATTCGACCGTCGTCGACGGGACCGGTGCGGTGCTCGGCGGCATCCGCGACGGCAACCGCCTGCCCTCGGTGCCGAAGTTCCAGATCTCGGCGAGCGCGACCTACAGCGCGCCGATCGACATGATGGGGGGCGGCGCGGCGGTGTTCACCGCTTCCTTCCAGCATATCGGAAGCCGATTCACCCAGCCGAGCGACCAGGAGAACAACCCCCGTAGCTTCGTGTCGGGCCTCGCCTTCGGCGGCGCCACGGGGGCGCAGGCGACGATCGTCGATCTCAAGCTGCCCGACTATCAGCTCGTCAACCTGTCGGCCGGCGTCGAGCTCGATGACGGGCTCGACGTCATCGCCTACGTCACCAATCTCTTCGACGAGAATGCGCTGTTGTCGTTCGACCGCGAGCGCGGCGGCCGGGCGCGGCTGGGCTTCCAGGTCGGGCAGCCCCGGATCGTCGGGGTCACCGTCCGCAAGGCGTTCTGAGGGGCTCGAACCCGCTGCGGCGCCGCCGCCCGGGTTTCGCGACGGCGAAGGGCTGGCGGCCCGGCCGGCCCTTCATCGTCGCGAAATGCCACGGGTTTCAAGATTCGATCGGATTCACCATTCAATGTCGGAACGTCGCTGGAACAGTTCGCGGCCTCCTCCGTTCAACGAGTCTCCCAAGTGCAATCCCATTGGAGGATTAAGATGAATAACAAGCTGGCGATCGCGATCGCGACCTCGACCATGCTGCTCGGTTCGGCCGCCGTCGCTCAGACGGCGCCGAACGTGAGCGGCGACCCCTCGTCGACCCTCGTCGTCACCCCGGCGGCGCCGGGCGCGGCGCCGACGACCACGACCCGCTCGACGGTCTCGGGCAGCACCCGCACCGACACCACCGTCACCGTGACCCCGAAGGCCGCGCCGATGGCCGCGCCGACGACGGGCGCCGGTGAGGCGATGGTAGCCGGCGAGCGCGGCTAATTCAGCGCGCAATGCCGAATGAACGTGAACCGGTCGCCGCGCGCTTCGTGCGGCGGCCGGGCCATGTCGGGGTGCTGGCGGCGCTGCTGCTGGCGTTCGGCATGCCGCAGCCCGCGCGCGCCACGGTCGCGGTGCCGGCCGGATCGCTGGCCTATGAAGCCGCGCTCCAGGCCGCGGTTGCGGGCAATACGGATCTTCAGAAATTCTACCGCGGCCGGGCGTATCGCCCGCTGTGGATCGACGGCAGTTCGCTGCGTCCCGCGGCCGATGCGCTGCTGGCGCGGCTGGCCACCGCGGGGGACGACGGCATCGCGCCGGAGCGGCTCGGCACCGGCCGCCTCACCGCGGCCGTCGCCGCCGCACGCAGCGGCGACCCCGCCGCACTGATCGAGGCGGAGGTGCTGCTCAGCAGCGCCTATGGCGCCTATCTCGCCGACCTCCACCGCCCGAGCGCCGCGGAGGCGATGACCTATGTCCACGACGGGCTCGCCCCCGAGGCGCGCACCCCGATCGCCTGGCTGGAAAACGCCGGCCGGGCCGACTCGATCGAGCGGCACGTCGAAACCGCGACGCGCATGAACCCGATCTACGAGGAGCTTCGCGCCGGGCTCGCCGGCTATCGCGCCCGCTGGTCGGCGCTCCCGCAGAGCCCCATCGCACCGGGGCCGATGCTGAAGCCCGGCGCCACCGGCCCGCGCGTGGCGGCGCTGCGCGAGCGGCTTGGCCTCCCCGCCGAGCCCGCCAGTTTCGACGACGCGCTGGCGAGCAGGCTGCGCGCCTTCCAGGCCGCGCACGGCCTTCCGGTCGACGGCGCCGCCGGGCCGCGGACCGTCGCGGTGCTCAACGAGGGATCGGCCCGCTACGAGCGGCTGATCCGCGCCAATCTCGAGCGGGCGCGCGCCATTCCCGCAGACCCCGGCAAGCGCTTCATCTTCGTCGACGTGGCGAGCGCCACCCTGCGCGCCTATGGCGACGGCAAGGTCGAGGAGACGATGCGAGTCATCGTCGGCAAGCCCGACCAGAAGACCCCGACGATGGCGGCGCGCATGAGCCATGCGATCGTCAATCCCTATTGGAACCTGCCCCCCGACCTGACGCAGGTGCGCGCGCGCCGCGTCCTTGCGCAGGGCGTGAGCTATCTGACCAGGGACAAGCTCGAATCGATGTCGGGCTGGGAACCCGACGCGCGGCCGCTCGCCGCGAGCGAGATCGACTGGAAGGCCGTCGCCAGCGGGGCTCAGCCGCTGCGCATGCGCCAGCTGCCGGGGCCGCACAACATGATGGGCAAGGTGAAGTTCATGATGCCCAACAAGCTGGGCATCTATCTGCACGACACCCCCGACAAGGCGCTGTTCGGCAACGCCGAGCGCCGGTTCAGTTCGGGGTGCGTTCGCCTCGCCGACGCGCCGCGGCTGTCGCGCTGGCTGTTCGGCGCCGACGTGCCCGACCCGGCGAAGATGGGGATGGAGCAGCAGGTCGATCTCAAGGAAAGCGTACCGGTCTACATCAGCTATCTCACCGTCGAGGCGAAGCCCGACGGCAGCGTGGCGTTCCGCAGCGATCCCTACAAGCGCGACCCGTCGCTGCTCGCGGCGCTCGACCGCAATGCCGCCGGCGCGGCGGGGGCGGCGACCGCTCCGCCGGCGCCCTAGCACTCGACGCTAGGCGACGTAGCGGTCGACGCGCGCGAAGCTGCGGAACAGCTCGCGCGTGTTGCGGTTCTCGACCGGCGCGACCAGCGCATCGACCGCCTTGAACAGCGACACGGCCCCGGGGGCGGACATATTGTCCTCATAGGCCATGTCCCAGCTTCCGAATTCGCGCGACGCAACCGACAGGCGGCTCAGGACGACGGCCGATCGGTGGCGGGCGTCGGCGCGGATCCGCTCGAAGGTGCTGTCGACGCAGCGCTCGTCGCCCTCGAGCGCCTGCAGGAAGCGGATGCCGTCGAACAGCAGGATGCCGGTCACGCCGGCGAGGCGGTTGTTGCGCTGGGAGATGTCGAGGATCGCCGGCAGCTCGCGCCGGGGCAAGGCGTGCCGGGCGGTGCTGATGTAGATAAGCTGATCAACCATTACGCGACTTTCGATTCAGTTTGGCCGGGGCATCGATATCCAACGGTTTGAAAAGAATGAGTTAACGCTGACCGGCTTTGCAGCCGCACGCAATCATGCTCTGATGCGCGGATGGCAGGCGTCTATGATCTTTCGGCCCGAAGCCTCGACGGCCGCGAAACCCCGCTGGCGGCGTTCGCCGGCAAGGTGACGCTGGTCGTCAACACCGCCAGCAAGTGCGGCTTCACCCCGCAATATGCCGGGCTGCAGGCGCTGCATGACGAATATGCCGACAGGGGCTTCGCGGTCCTCGGCTTCCCGTGCAACCAGTTCGGCGCGCAGGAACCGGGCGATGCCGAGGAGATCGGCGCCTTCTGCGAACGCAACTATGGCGTCGGCTTCCCGATGTTCGCCAAGATCGAGGTCAACGGTCCGCAAGCCCACCCGATCTACAAGCTGCTCAAGAAGGCGGCCCCCGGCCTGCTCGGCAGCGAATCGATCAAGTGGAATTTCACCAAATTTCTCGTCGACAAGGACGGCAGGGTCGTCGAGCGCTTCGCGCCCACCACCAGGCCCGAAGATCTGAAGCCGGCGATCGAAAAGCTGCTTTGATACCGCCGGCGCCAGCTACCGTATTTCCCCCCATTCGACTCCCCGAACCATCGGCCATATAGGTCGCGAACTCGCCTCCAGCGGGCGCGGGAATTACATGTGGCGTTTCATGTGGTAGATGTGCAGCCCGACGATGGCTCCGCCCGGTCGGTGCCAAACGTCAGATCGGCGCCGGCGCGGCGCGCCCCGGATTTCACCCCGGTTCTCGACAGCGCGCAGACCGCGATCATCGTCCTCGATGACCATGGCTATCTCACCTATGTGAACGGCCGGACGCTTGCCGAGCTCGGCATGGACGAGTGCATCATCGGGCGACACGTCTGGGACATCTTCGCCGGCGCCGAGCAGAGCAGCTTCGGCGATGGCTATCGCAAGGTCGTCGCCGAACGGACCGCGGTGACGTTCGAGGCGTTTTCGGAGCGGCGCGGCCAATGGTACCGGGCGCATATGGCCCCGCTCGCCGAGGGGGTCTACGCCAGCTTCGAGAATATCAGCGAACGCCGCGCCGCCGCCGACCGGCTCCGCCGCGGCGAGGAACGCTACCGTCTGGCGGCGCGCGCCACGAACGACCTGATCTGGGACTGGGACCTCGTTACCGACACCGTCGAATGGAATGAGAATCTCGTCGAGCGCTTCGGCTATCGGCCCGAGGAACTCGGCAACAGCGGCGACTGGTGGAAGGCGAAGCTGCACCCCGAGGATGCGCGCGAGACCATCGACGGCGTTCAGCACGTCATCGATACGGGCGGCGAGACCTACACCCAGGAATATCGCTTCCAGCGGGCCGACGGCAGCTATGCGCCGATCCACGACCGGGGCTATGTCGTGCGCGACGACAGCGGGCGGCCGATCCGCATGGTCGGGGCGATGCAGGACCTGACCGAGGCGCGACGGGCGGCCGTGGCGCTCGCCGAACGCGAGCGACTGATGGCCTCGATCTTCCGGCAGGCCGTCGTGGGGATCCTGCACCGCGACCTGACCACGGCGGAGCTGCTGGTCAACGATCGGTTCTGCGAAATCCTCGGCCGCTCGGCCGACGAGCTCAGGGCGCTCGGCCACGGCGAACTCGTCCACCCCGACGATCTCGCGCGGAGCGACATCCTGTTCGACGAGGGTCGGCGCACCGGCGAACCGTTCCAGCTCGAAATGCGCTATGTACGGCCCGGCGGCGACATCGTCTGGTGCAACGTCCATGTGTCGTTCGTGCGCGACAGCGACGGCCACGTCGCTTCCTGCATCGTGGTCGCCGAAGACATCAGCGACCGCAAGGCCGCCGAGGTCGAGCTGGTGCGCAGCCGGACGCTGCTCCAGACGGTGATCGACAGCGTCGACGACCTCATCTTCGTCAAGGATCGCGCCGGCACCTTCGTGCTCACCAACCGTGCGCTCGACGAGGGGTGCGGGTTGCTGACCGACCGGCGCGTCGAGGACCATTTCCCCCAGGAGCTGGCCGCCGGCTATACGCAGGACGACCTGACGGTGATGGAGAAAGGCGAGACGCTGATCGTCGACGAGATGATCCCCATCAAGGGCTACCCGCGAAACTTCCAGACCATCAAGGTCCCGTGGATCAAGGACGGCGTCGTCGCCGGCATCGTCGGCATCTCGCGCGATATCACCGAGCGATTGGCGGCGGAGGAGAATCTGCGGTGGAGTGCGATGCACGACATGCTCACCGGCCTCCCGAACCGTCGGATGCTCCAGGGCTGTCTTCGCCAGGCGATCGCCGAAGCGGAAGCGAACTCGACGATGGTCGCCGTCCTGCAGGTCGACCTCGACCACTTCAAATATGTGAATGATTCGCTCGGCCACGACGCCGGGGACGCGCTGCTGCAATATGTCGCCGAGCGCCTGCGCACCGCCGTCGTGCGCGGCAATACGGTCGCCCGCACCGGTGGCGACGAGTTCGCGGTCATCCTTCGCAACGTCACATCCTATGCGGCGGCCGAAGCCACGGCGGCGGAGATCCTCGAATGCCTGGGCGCCCCGCAGGCCTATGACGGCCATCTCCTCGATGCGCGGGCGAGCATCGGCGTCAGCCTCTATCCCATCCACGGCCACCATTCGGAGCAATTGCTGAAAGCGGCGGACGTCGCGCTCTACCGCGCCAAGGCGCTCGGGCGGGGCCAGGCGCTGACCTTCGCGCCCGAGATGCGCGCCGACATCCAGCGCCGAGCCTCGATGATCAGCGCGGCGGGCGATGCGCTGGCCGGCGGACGGATATTCGCCTGCTACCAGCCGAAGGTCGATCTGCGGACCGGCGCGGTCGGCGGGTTCGAGGCGCTGCTGCGCTGGCACGATCTGCACGGCCATGTCCGCGGCCCGGGCGAGATCGCCGCCGCGTTCGACGACCCGCACCTGGCCGTCGGCATCAGCGACCGGATCATCGCGCAGGTGGTGTCGGACATGCGGCGATGGATCGACGACGGCATCGAGTTCGGACATGTCGCGGTCAACGCGGCGCCGGCCGATTTCCGGCGCGGCGACTTCGCGGATCGCATCCTCGGGCAGCTCGCGAAGGCGGGTCTGCCGACGCGCCTTTTCCAGCTCGAGGTGACCGAGACCGTCTTTCTGGGCCAGGGCGCCGAATATGTCGGCCGCGCGCTCAAGCTGTTGAGCGCCGCGGGTGTGCACATCGCTCTCGACGATTTCGGCACCGGCTATGCCTCGCTTCGCCATCTGCGAGACTTCCCCGTGGACAGCATCAAGCTCGACCGCAGCTTCATCCGCGACATGGTCGATGACGGCGACGACGCGGCGATCGTGACCTCGATGCTCAACCTCGGCACCAGTATCGGCGTCGGCGTCGTGGCGGAGGGCATCGAAACGCAGGCGCAAGCCGAGCATCTGCTGCGCATCGGCTGCCCCTATGGCCAGGGCTTCCTGTTTTCCAAAGCCGTCCCGGCGGCGCAGGTGCCGACGCTGCTGGTGAACATGCCGCGCTGGTGCCGGCTGCCCGACCGCTAGTCGCCGCGCTACCCGGCCGCCGCCGCCCCGCCTGACGATACGGTAGCGCTACCCCGGCGCGAGCACGGCGAGCGCGCCGGGCCGCGGCCGGTAGCGCAGCGGCGTCTCGATCTCGGTCACCTCGCCGTCGAGCGCCACGGTAAGCCGGTCGAGCCGGCTGCCGATCTCGATCGCGCGCACCCCGTCGAGGCGGCGGAAGTCGCGATCGGCGTCGGCGCGACCGGCGAGCGTCAGCGCCGCGAGCCGCAGCAGCCGCCAGCCGCGGCCGTCGATCGCGAACAGGCACAGCGTCCCGCCGTCGAGCCGCGCGCGGGCGGCGAGGTGGGGAAAGCGCAGCGCATAGTCATTGTTGCCGACGAAGACGAGCGAACTGCGATGCTCCCAGCGGCGGCCGTCGGCGACGATCGTCAGCCGCTGGCGCCGGTAGCGCGGCAGCGCCCGCAACGCCGCCAGCGCCATCGCCGCCCATTTGCCGCGGCCGCGCTCGCGGCGCTGGCGGTCGCGATCCTGCACGATGGCGGTGTAGATGCCGACCGCGCTGTTGTTGACGAACAGGCGGCCGTTGACCTCGGCGACGTCGACCCGGCGGACATGGCGCTGCGCCAGCACGCCCACCGCCGCATCGAGATCGGCGGGCAGGCCGAGGTCGAACGCGAAATGGTTGAGCGTGCCCAGCGGCAGCACGCCGAGCGGCGTGTCCGAGCCGGCGACGGCCGCCGCGGCGGCGCCGACGCTGCCGTCGCCGCCGGCGATGACGACCGCGGCGTAGCGGCCGAGCGCGGCGCGCGCCGCCGCCTCGATCCCGCCCGGTTCGACGGCGCGCACCTCGGCCTGGAGGGCGTGGCGGCGGCACGCGGCGGCGATCGCGGCGCGCGCGTCGCGGCCGCCGGCGGTCGGCGGCCCGCTCGCGGCATTGACCAGGACGAGAAATCCGGAAGGCGCGGTATCGCTCACCCCGAGCGAATGGGGCGAGCGGGTGATAAGTTCCGCGGCGCCTATCCCGCCAGCCGGCGCAGCATGTCCTCCCAGATCGGCACCTGGCCGTGGAAGCCGTCGATGAGCACCTTCTCGTCGAGGCCATGCGCGCCCGACTTCTCGCCGACGAGTCCCCACAGCCCGCCGACGCCGTAGACCGGGATGCCGGCATTGCGCAGATAGGAGCCGTCGGTGGCGCCGGCCGACATCATCGGGATGATCGGCGCTTCCTTGAAGCGCGTGGCGACCGCCGCGGTATAGGCCTCGGTCACGTCGGCGCGCAGCGGGCTCGGCCCCGATTCCTGCGAGCTGTCGGCGAGCGTCACCGCGACGTCGGGCCCGGCCATCGCCTGCAGCTGGCTGCGGATCGTGTCGATCTTCACGCCGGGAAAGATCCGGCAGTTGACGTTCGCGGTCGCCTTCTGCGGCAGCGCGTTGGGCGCATGCCCGCCCGCCAGCATCGTCGCGACGCAGCGCGTGCGCGTGTAGCCGGGGTTGTTCGCCTCGAGCAGATCGGCCGCCTCGCGGTCAGTCGGCGCCGCCAGCCATTTGCGGACCAGCTCGCCATAGGCTCCCTTGTCCTGCGCGGCGAGCCGCTCGAAGAACACGCGCGTCGCATCGTTGATCATCGGTTCGAAGCGATGCGTCTCGACCGCCTTGATCGCGCCGGCGAGCGCGTAGATCGCATTGTCGGGGCGCGGCGCGCTGCTGTGGCCGCCGCGGTTGGTCGCGGTCAGCGTGAAGTCGGCATAGGTCTTCTCGGCGATCTGCATGTAGAAGCCGTCGACGCGGCCGTCCTTGTAGAGGCTGCCGCCGCCGGCGTCGCCGTTGAGCGCATATTCGGCATCGATGAGCGACCGCCATTCGGTCGCCGCGCGCCGCGCGCCCATCGCGGCGGTCTCCTCGTCGCCGGTGAACAGCACGACGATGTCGCGCGTCGGCGCGAATCCCGACTTCTTGAGGTTCTGCAGCGCCAGCACGATGCCGGTCAGCGCCGCCTTGTTGTCGCTGGCACCGCGGCCGAGATACCAGCCGTCCTCCTCGCGGAAGGTGAAGGGGTCGTATTTCCAGTCGGCGGGATTGGCCTCGACGACGTCCATATGCGCCATCAGCAGGATCGGCTTGCGGCCCGACGGCTTCGCCGCCGGCCAGCGCGCGATCAGCGTCTGCGTGCCGTCGTGATCCTTGACGACGACGTTGGTGATGCCCGCCTTCCGGAACTCGGCGGTGAGCAGCTTCGTGAGCTTCGGCATGTTGCCGCGCCCCTCGACGGTCGGAATCTCGACGATCTGCTCGAACAGCGCGCGCTCGGCGGCGCGCCTGGCATCGGGCGCCTCCTGCGCGAGCGCGGACGACGCCAGCAACAACGAGACGAGCAGACCGCGTACCAGCATGTGATTTCCCCCCGGGCGACGTCGGCGAAGCTAAGCCCGCCGGCGGGGGCGTCAAGCAGATCCGCGCGGGCGGCAATCGGCGACGGGGATGATCGCGTTGCAAAAAGCGATGGGGAGGGCCCGCGCCCTCCCCATCCAGTCGCTACGCGAGGCGGGCGCGCGTCGAGCTGTGCCCGCCGTAGCGGTGGAGGATATCGTTTGCCTGATCGGCGGTGATGCCGGCCGCGCCGGTGTCGACCGACAGGAAGACGCCGCCGCTCTTGATGCGATCGCTGTAATAGGCCGCATCCTCGTCGCTGACGCCGTGCTTGGTGAGCGTCTCGTTGAGCGTGCCGACCGCCGCGCCGGCGACGGCGCCGATCGCCATCGCCTCGGGGACGGCGGCGGCCGCGATGGCGCCAGCGGCAGCGAGCGGGCCGACGCCGGGGATCGCGAGCGCCGCGACCGCGAGACCGGCGCCGAGCGCGCCGCCGCCCAGGACGCCGCGCAGCAGATTGCGATGCCCGTCGTCGGTTACCTCGCCGTCGCCGCCGGTCGTGGTCGTTCGGCCGTCATGCTGCGCGACGATCGACAGCGCGCTGTCGCTGACGCCGGCGTTGCGCAGCGCCGTGACCGCCTGCTGCGCCTCGGCCTGCGTGTCGAATACCGCCGAGGCGAGGCCACCCGTGCTGGTCGTGCCGGTCATATGGGTCGCCATGCCGCTCCCGGCCGCTGCTCCGGCCCCCATGCCGAGCGCATTGGCCGCGCGGTCGAGCGGGCCGCGGTTGGGGTCGTCATGACCGTCGAGCGCGTTCGCGGCGCGGTCGAGCGGACCGCGGTTGGGATCGTCGCGGCCGTCGAGCGCGTTCGCGGCGCGGTCGAGCGGGCCGCGGTTCGGATCGTCGCGGCCGTCGAGCGCGTTCGCCGCCCGGTCGAGCGGGCCGCGGTTCGGATCGTCGTGACCGTCGAGCATCCCGCCGATGCCGCCCTGTCCCGGATTTCGCGCGCTGAAGCTCGGGTCGATGCCGGTACGGCCGAAGCCGGTCTTGTCGTTCTCGCTCATGCTGATTCTCCGATCGCGGTTCACCGGAGGCTCGCGAGGAGGCGGCGGGTCGACCGTCCTCCAAGCGCCTCCATGATGCCACCAACCCGCAGAAAACATGGAGGTTCACGCTCGGATTCGCCGTGCGCGAAACGACCCGGCGGTTCTGCGCCGGAGCGATTGCCGCGTGCGTTCAACCGCGCCCGGCGCGACGCTCGATCCGCGCGGCATAGCAGCCGCGCCTGGCGAAATGCGCGTGCAGATAGCTGACCCGCGCGTCGGCGAAGAAGCGGGCGATCAGCGGTTCGAGCGCGGTGCCATCGGCGATATCCGCATCGATCATCATCCCCGCCGTGTCGAAGGCGCGGAGCGATATCGGCCGGATGCGGATCGGCGCCGGGATGAGGTCGACCGCATCGAAGGCCGCCATCGCTCCCTCGTGAACGAAGATCGCATGGCGGCTGCGGAACGGCGTCGCGGCGGGCTGATGCTCGTAATTGATCAGGATCGCCGTCTCGCCCGGATCGAGGTCGCGGAGCGCGATGCGGTCGGGAAAGCTGTTCGGCGCGGGCGCGACCATGCGTTGCGCGCCATGACGCGCGAGCTCCGCATCGGAGAGGCCGTAGAGAGGGCGAAAGAGTGCGGGATCGAGGCCGAGGATGCGGAACGACATGGCAAACTCCTTAGGGGGTTGCCATGAGCTAGCCGTCGCCCGGCCGGCCGGCTTCCCGAAGCTTGCTCTGCTATTCGCTCAGTCGACGGCGACGCGTCCCCGCGCCGACTTCACCCCCGACCGCTTGGCCTTGCCCTCGAGCCGGCGTTCCTTCGACGCCTTGGTCGGCTTGGTCTTGCGGCGCGGCTTGGGCCTTTCCGCCGCCTTGGCGATCAGCTCGACCAGCCGCTCGGTCGCGTCCTCGCGGTTGGCGAGGCCGCTGCGGTGGCTCTGCGCGAAGATCACCAGCACGCCGTCGGCGGTCAGCCGGCTCCCGGCGAGGCGCATCAGCCGGTTGGCGACGTCGTTGGGCAGCGACGGCGAGCGGCGCACGTCGAAGCGCAGCTCGATCGCGGTTTCGGACTTGTTGACGTGCTGGCCGCCCGGCCCCGAGGCGCGGGCCGAGCGGAATTCCAGTTCGCTCTCGTCGAGGCTGATGTGCGGCGTGACCTCGATCATCGCGTCGCTGTATCAGCGCTTCCTGAGCTCGTCGCGGATCTCGCGCAGCAGCAGCACGTCCTCGGGCGGCGGCGCCGGCGCCGGGGCGGGCGCCTCGGCTTCCTTGCGGATCGCCTTGTTGGCGATGCGCACGAGCATGAAGATGATGAAGGCGAGGATGACGAAGTTAACCACGACGGTGATGAACTGGCCGTAGCCGAGCAGCGGCACGCCCGCCGCCTTGAGGTCGGCATAGCTGCTGAGCGAGCCGCTGTAGCCGTCGGGGACCGCGCCGAGCCGCAGAAAGTAGCTCGAGAAATCGAGACCGCCGAACACCGCGCCGACCACCGGCATGATGACGTCGTCGGTCAGCGAGCTGACGATCTTGCCGAACGCCGCGCCGATGATCACCGCGACCGCCAGGTCGAGCACGTTGCCGCGCGCGATGAAGCTGCGGAATTCCTGAAGCATGGCGCCCCTCTCCCTCGGTTGTGCCCGGGCCAATGAGCCATGGGTCCGCGCCGAGCGCAAGCGCGGATCCCCCGGGCGCGGCCGATCGGCGAGTGAACCCTTCGCGGCGCGACCCGTTGACGGTGCATGACCAATTTCATGTTCGCCACCGGCATCGAGAACAGCTACCCGACGATCAACGGCGGCCGCACGCGCATCGACCAGATGGCCAAGGCGCGGCATTACGAGCTGTGGCAGCGCGACTTCGATCTCGTCGACGAGATGGGCATCTGCTTCCTGCGCTACGGCCCGCCGATCCACACCACCTGGCTCGGCGACGGCCGCTACGACTGGTCGTTCGCCGACGCGACCTTCGGCGACCTGCACCGCCGCAACATCGTGCCGATCGTCGACCTCTGCCATTTCGGCGTGCCCGACTGGATCGGCAATTTCCAGAACCCCGATTTTCCGCGGCTGTTCGCGACCTACTGCCAGGCGTTCGCCGAGCGCTTCCCCTGGGTGCAGCTCTACACGCCGGTCAACGAGATGTTCATCTGCGCGGTGTTCAGCGCCAAATATGGCTGGTGGAACGAGCAGGGCACCACCGACACGACCTTCGTCACCGCGCTGAAGCACATCGTGAAGGCCAATGTGCTGGCGATGCAGTGCATCCTCGACGTCCGGCCCGACGCGATCTTCGTCCAGTCCGAATCCTCCGAATATTTCCACGCCGATTCACCCGCGGCGATCAAGCCGGCGGAGATCAAGAACTCGCAGCGCTTCCTCACGCTCGACCTCAACTACGGCAAGCGCGTCGATTCGGAGATGTACGAATATCTGCTCGATAACGGCATGACGCGCGACGAATATCATTTCTTCCTGCGCCACCGCCTCAAGCAGCACTGCATCATGGGCAACGACTATTACTGGACCAACGAGCATCGCGTGTACGAGGACGGCCACAGCGGCGCCTCGGGCGAGGTGTTCGGCTACGACAACATCACCATGCAATATTACGAACGCTACACGCTGCCGGTGATGCACACCGAAACTAATTTCAACGATTTCGCCGATGGCGCCGGCGCGGTCGACTGGCTGTGGAAGCAATGGGCGAACGTCCTCCACGTCCGCAATTCGGGCGTCCCGATCGTCGGCTTCACCTGGTATTCGCTCACCGACCAGGTCGACTGGGACACCGCGCTCCGCGAGGAGAACAATCATGTCAATCCGCTCGGCCTGTTCGACATGGACCGCAACATCCGCCCGGTGGGCACCGCCTACAAGAAGCTGATCGCCGACTGGCGCACGGTGCTGCCGACGCAGAGCGTCTGCCTGATCGTGCCCGTCGTGCATCCGCACGAGCATGACGATGCCTGGGCCCGGCGGCGGCGCGAGGAGGCGCGCCGCTTCCGCCAGGCGCGGCGGAGCACGCTGCCGATTTCCGACATCGCCTGAGGATATTACCGTGTGACGGCGGCGCCACGCCGGCCGGCGATGCGACGAGCCGTTCAATCCCCCGTAGTGGCACGAGTAGCGCGCCGTGCCGCAGTCGGTAAGGGTGTCCCGCATGAGCCGCCCGTTCGATACGAGTCTATGGGTCCGCCAGGGCGCCTGGTACGAGCCCGAGCCGGTGCTGCGGCCGTTCGCCGAACGGGCGAACCACCTCCAATATATGCCCTGGCTCGTTCGCCGCTCGTGGCTGTCGCGGCTGCGGCGCCTCGGCTGACCGCGAAGACCGGGCGCCGCTAGCCGCCGAAGCTGAACGGGATGCGCGCCGCCGCGTCGGCGGGCGTTAGAACCCGCCCCAGTGCGCGTGCGCGGCGGCGATCGAGAGGATGCGGCCATGCGCCTCGATCGCCTTGCGGACGGTCGGCCGGGCCCGAAGCGCGAGGAGCTTCGCCCGCATCGCACCGGTAAAGGGATCGGCGGGGGCAGGTTCGAAATCCTGCAGCGCCGTCAGCATGGCCGAGCGCTTGTCGGGGTCGGCGAGGCGCATGATCAGGAGCTGCTCGGCGGCATCAAGCTGGTCGGTGCAAAGCAGCGCCAGCATCGTCGCGGCGACATTCTTGTCCTGCATCGCCTGCATCTTCGCCAGCGCGGTGCGCGACCGCTCCGTCTGCCCCAGCGCCGCGCTTGCGCAGGTCTGCGTCTTCCACACCCACATCTGGCCGTAATCGCTCATGGCGCCCGGCGCGAGTGCGTCGATCTTGTCTGCGGCCTCAAGGGCGGGCGCATCGCGCAGCTGGTCGAGCAGGAGCGAACTGTGGTTGATCGCCATGCTGATCAGATAGGGGTGTTTTTCGAGCCCGAGCGCCACCAGCTTGCGGAAAAGCGCATCGGCCTCATCCACCTTTCCCGCTCCGGCGAGCGCCTGAGCGTGCGCGTTCACCAGCCAGAAGCCATGCTCCCCCTGTTGCTCGATCCTGGCCATGTCGGCGACGAAGGCGGCGCCGACGTTTACCGCGTCGAGCGGCCGTCCGGCGGCATGCAGGCTGTTGGCATAGTCGGTGACGCGCTCGATATTATCGGGGTCGTGCCGCCAGGCGGCTTCGATCGCCGCGCGCTCTGCCGCCAGCGCCGCCTCAAATCGCCGGCCCACCTTGGCCTCGAGTGTCGGCCACAGCGGCTGGTAGCGGCGATCGACCATCATTTCGATGAGGGTCGAAGCGGCGATCAGGCGCGGAACCAGCGCCGGCGCCTCCTCGACGCGGTCGCGTTCGATCAGCCCGAGGATCGCGTCGGCGACGATCCAGTCGACGCGGCCGGGCTCGCCTTCGACGTCATATCCGCGCGAGGCGAGCGCCAGTTCCAGCTCGAAGCGTGCTTCCCTGTCGTCGGCAAGATCCCGAATGAGCGAGCCGATCCATCGGACGTTGAGACTTTCGACCTCGCTCGGAAACGCATCGGTGAGGAAGATGATCGTGCGTGCCGCATCGACATTCTTGCCGACCTGCCGCTGGAGGCTCGCATGACGAAGCCGGAAATCCGCTTCGTCGGGCAGCATCGCGACGGCCTGGTCCATTATCACGAGCGCCTCGGCGGGCTTTTCCGCGTCTTCGAGGATCGCGGCGCGTATGCCGAGCAGCATCGCCCGCTCGGGTCCCGGCTCGGCATAGCGGGCGAGACCGCCATCCACTTTCGTCGTCACCGCCGCGATGTCGTTTTGCGCCGACAGCTTCACGATCTCGTCGAAGAGCTCGACGAACCCGGGCTGCGGTCCCGCACCCGCGAGCAGCAGGCCCGCTGCGAGCGTCAGCAAGCCCCGATACAGCCGCGCCCCCGCTCGTCGCCGCATGCCAGCCCCCGCGTTAACCCCGGAAGCAAGACAGCATGCCGCGACGATGGGTGCAAGCAGCCGCTATTTCTTCGGATTGGCCTTCAGCCACTCGAGGATCGTCCCCGGATCCGACACCTCATAGGGGTCGCTGTCGCTGCCGTCGTCGTTGCGGCCCGGTTCCTCGAAGAAGGCCTGGATGACGCCGTCGTCGACGACCATCGAATAGCGCCAGCTGCGCTCGCCGAAGCCGAGATGATCCTTGTTCACCATCATGCCCATGGCGCGGGTGAACTTGCCCGACCCGTCGGGGACGAAGTGGAGCCGGTTGGTGCCGAGCTTCTGCTTCCACTGGTACATGACGAAGGCGTCGTTGACCGACAGGCAGACGACGTCATCGACGCCGAGCGCCTTGAACTCGTCATAATAGCGCTCATAGGCCGGGCATTGCTCGTTCGAGCAGGTCGGCGTGAAGGCGCCGGGCAGCGAGAACAGCACGACGCGCTTGCCGGCGAACAGCTCGTCCGAGGTGAGATCCTGCCAGCGGAAGGGATTGTCGCCGCCGACGCTCTCGTCGCGGACGCGGGTCTTGAAGGTGACCGACGGAACGCGCCGCCCTTCCCTGCTCTGCTTCTCGGGGGTCATGGCATCTCCTTGAGGCTGGGGGTTATGACGGCGAGCCGGGGGCGGCAGCGTGCATGACGCGTTCGCAGACTTGTGTAGGGCGTCGGTCGATTTAGGGTGCCGCAGGCTGCATCGACCCGATTTGGTTTCGGCGGCTGTTTTACACAAGGGGCAAGCGTGATCATGACGATCGGACGGTGGATGCGCAGCGGGGTAGCCGCGTTGGCGCTGGTGGCGGGTGCGGCGGCGGCCGCCGACTATGTCGTGCTCACCTCGGGCGAGCTGAAGGGCGCCATGACGGTGACCGACCGCGACGGCGGGCGCGATATCGACTATCGCTTCGTCGATCGCGGCCGCGGCCCCGAGGTCAGGTCGCGCGTGACGCTGGCCGCCGACGGGACCCCCGACAGCCTTACCGTCGACGGCGTCGACTATTACAAGCTCGCCGTCGCCGAGCGCTTCGCGCGCACCGGCGGCACCGCGACCTGGAAGGCCGCCAACGACGCCGGCAGCGTCGCCTCGGGCGCCTTCTACCTGCCCGACCAGTCGACCCCCGAGCATCTGGCGATGCTGGCGCGCGCGCTGCTCAAGGCGCCCGGGCAGACGCTGCCGCTGCTGCCGGCCGGACAGGCGCGGATCGCCGTGCTCGACAAGCGGCCGCTGCCGATCGGCGGCCGGCCGGTACCGGCGACGCTCTATGCGATCTCGGGGCTCGGCTTCAGCCCGTCGACCTTGTGGCTCGACGACGCGGGCGAGCTGCTGTTCGAGGGCGACGACTGGTTCGCAACGGTCAGGAAGGGGCTGGAGCCCGAGGCGAAGCGGCTGACGCAGCTGCAGCGCGACCTGCTCGCCGACGCCGCCAAGAAGGTAGCGCCGGCGTTGATGACGCGGCCGGCCGGCCCGGTGGCGATCACCAACGTCTCGCTGTTCGATGCCGCGAGCCGGTCGATGCAGCGCGGCATGACCGTGATGATCGAGGGCCAGCGCATCGCCATGGTCGCGCCGACCGCCGCATCCACGATCCCCGCCGGCGCCACGATCGTCGACGGCAGCGGCAAGACGCTGCTGCCCGGTCTGTGGGACATGCACGTTCATCTCAACAGCGACAGCGACGGGCTGCTGCATCTGGCCTCGGGCGTCACCGGCGTCCGCGACATGGGCAACAACCCCGACGAGCTCGGCCCGCGCACCGCCAATTTCGACAGCCTCGCGCTCGTCGGCCCGCGCGTCGTCGCGGCGGGCTTCATCGACGGGCCGGGTCCGCTCGCCGGCCCGTTCAAAATGTATGCGGAGACGCCCGAGGAACTGCGCACGCACATCGCCTATTATGCCGACCGCGGCTACCCGCAGATCAAGCTCTACTCCTCGCTGAAGCCGGCGCTGGTCAAAGTCGCCGCCGACGAGGCGCACGGGCGCGGCATGCGGCTGTCGGGCCACGTCCCGGCGGGGATGACGATGCGGCAGGCGGTCGAGGCGGGCTATGACGAGGTCCAGCATCTCAACTTCGCCGCGCTCAACTTCATGACGCCCGAGATCAATGCCAGGACCAACGGCATCACCCGGATCACCGCGATCGCCGAGCATGCGCACGCGATCGATCCGACCGCGGCGCCGGTGCAGGACTTCGTCGCCTTCCTCAAGGCAAAGAAGACCGTGATCGACCCGACCTTCTCGCTCTACGAGAACAGCCTCACCGGCCGGCCGGGCATGCCCAACCCGACACTCGCCAAGATCATCGACCGGCTGCCGCCGGTGGTGCGCCGCGGCTCGATGGGCGCCGGGCTGGCGCGCACGCCGGCCGAGGTCGAGCGCAACGCCCGCTCGTACAAGGCGATGCAGGGCCTGCTGAAGACGCTGCACGACGGCGGCGTCACGCTGGTGCCGGGCACCGACGCGATGCCGGGATTCACCCTGCTGCGCGAGCTCGAGCTCTACGAGCAGGCGGGCCTCCCGCGCGCCGACATCCTCCACATCGCGACGCTCGGCGCGGCGACGGTGGCGAGCAAGGCCGATCAGCTGGGCTCGATCGAACCCGGCAAGCTCGCCGATCTGCTGCTTGTCGACGGCGCGCCCGAGGCAAACATCGCCGACCTGCGCAAGGCGACGCTGGTGATCAAGGACGGCGTGCTGTTCGATCCCAAGCGGCTGTTCGCCGAGATCGGCGTCGCGCCCTGAGGACGGCGCGCCGGCGGTCGTGCCGCGCGGTCGACCACAGCCAAATGTCTCTAATCCGGCGTTAACCGCGCGCTAATTTCCCCCGCCTAAGCAAGGCTCGGGTAAATCGTGCGGCCGGCTTCGACGACCGCGATGTGGAAGGCGTAGCGATGGGTTCGGCGAAGGCGGCGGGCGCGCGCGCGTGGATATTGCCCGGGCAGCTTGTGGCGACGCTCCTGGTGCTGCTGCTCGTCGTCGTGCCGCCGGCGCGCGGCCCGATGCTGGTCGTCGCGCTGGGCGACGGCACCGCCGCGACGCTGACCGCGGGCACGCGGCTCGTCGCTGCCGGGCCGCTGCCCGGGAGCCTCATCGTCGACGGCGAGCGCGCCACGCTGCTGCCGCACCTGATGCGGCACGGCGCGATCGCGATCGCCGCCCGGGCGCCCGGCTGCACGGGCGCGCCGGCATGACGACCTCGCTCGACACGCTTCGCACGCGCGGCGCCCGACTGATCCTCGCGCTCCTGTGGCTCAACGTCGGTGCCGAAGCCGTCGCCGCGGCGACGCTCGGCGCGGCCGATTGGGCGATCGCGCTCACGCTCGGGCTCGCGCTCAATCTGGCGCCGACGCTGGCGGCGTGGCGCGGCCGGATCGATTCGTCGGCGCGGCTGTCCTTCGCCTTCGCTGCCATGGCGCATCCGGCGCTGCTCGTCTTCCTGCTGCGCGGTCACCCGTGGCAGATGGACATGCACATGCATTTCTTCGCGATGCTCGCCGCGGTCGCGCTGCTCTGCGACCGGCGGGCGGTGCTGGTCGCCGCGCTCGTCGTCGCGCTTCATCACCTGCTGCTCAACCTCGTCGCGGGCGACTGGGTGTTCATGGGCGGCAGCGGCATCGGCCGCGTGCTGGTCCACGCGACGATCCTGTCGATCCAGGCTGGTCTGCTGATCTGGCTCTGCGAGCAGCTGGCGCGCTTCATCGAGCGGCACGACGCCGCGAGCGCGGTGAGCGAGGCGATGACCGCGTCGGCGATCGCCGCGCGCGCCGATGCCGAGGCGGCGCTCGCCGAGGCGCAGGCGGCCCGGACCGCGCAGGAGGCGAGCGAGCGGCAGGAGGCCGAACGCCGCCGCGCCGACATGGCCGATCTCGCCGAACGCTTCGACGCCTCGCTCACCGCGGTGCTGGCCAGCGTGTCGTCCGCCGCCGGTCAGCTCGGCGAATCGGCCCGCGGGCTCGCCGACATCTCGTCCGACACCAGCCGTCAGGCCGGCGAAGTCGCCGGCGCCGCGCAGTCGGCGAGCCACAGCGCCGAAACGGTTGCCTCGGCTGCCGACCAGCTCGCCGCCTCGATCGCCGAGATCGCCGACCGGGTCGAGCGCCAGGCGGCGCTCACCGCCGACGTGCGCTCGCTGTCGTCCGAGGCCGACGCCGCGGTACAGGCGCTCGCCGCGCAGGCGAGCAGCATCGGCGAGATCGTCGAGCTCATCCAGTCGATCGCCGGGCAGACCAACCTGCTCGCGCTCAACGCCACCATCGAGGCGGCGCGCGCCGGCGAGGCCGGCCGCGGCTTCGCGGTAGTCGCCAGCGAGGTGAAGGGCCTCGCGGCGCAGACGGCGCGCGCCACCTCCGACATCGCCGGGCTGGTCGGCGGCGTTCAGCAGCGCGCCTCCGCCGCCGCCCGGTCGATGAGCGAGGTCGCGTCGAAGATCGCCGGCGTCGCCGAGATCGCCGGCGCGATCGCCGGTGCGGTGAACGAACAGCAGGTCGCGACCGACGAGATCGGCCGCCACGCCGGCGCCGCCGCGGCCGGAACCGGGCAGATGCACGGCCGCATCGGCCGCGTCGCGAGCGCCGCCGGCGCGGCGGGCACGCTGTCGACGCAGGTCCAGCAATCGGCCGACGATCTCGAAGCCCAGGCGAGCCGGCTGCGCATCGCCGCCGACGCCTTCATGGCGCGGCTGCGCGCCGCCTGACGCCCGCCGCGCGTGGACCAATCCGCGCTTGCGCCCGCCGCCGCGCCGAGTAGCTTTGCCGCCGTCCGTCACCGGGTCGCGGTGTCCAGGGGAGATTTATGCCGAAACGGGTCTACCCGTCATTCCTGATCTTCGTCGACGACAAAGGGGCCTATCGCTGGAGCTTCAACGAAACGGTGACGCGCAAGGTCGCGGTCAGCGCCGAGAGCTTCGCGCGCATCCAGGACTGCGAGGCCGACATCGAGCTGGTGCGCCGCTCGCGCGCCGCGCAGCTCTGGGCCACCGACGAGGCCAAGGCCGGGCGCCGGTGATCGGGTCGCGCCGATGACGCTCGAAACCGCCCGCGCCTGGCTCGCCGCCAACGCCCCCGACCTGCCCGTCATCGAGACCGCCGAGCGCACCTCGACGGTCGCCGAGGCGGCGGCGGCGCTCGGCGTCGCGCCGGGGCGGATCGCCAAGTCGCTGGCGCTGCGCGTCAATGGCGAGGTGCTGCTCGTCGTCGCGCGCGGCGACGCCCGGCTCGACAACCAGAAGTCGAAGGCCGAATTCGGCGGCCGGCCGCGCATGCTCGACGCCGCCGAGACGCTCGCGCACACCGGCCACCCGGTCGGCGGCGTCTGCCCGTTCGGGCTCGCGACCGCGATGCCGGTCTATTGCGATGTGAGCCTGCGCGACTATCCGACGGTGTTCCCCGCCGCAGGATCGCTCAACAGCTCGGTCGAGGTGACGCCGGCCCGGCTGGCCGAACTGGTCTCGACCCGATGGGTCGATGTGTGTCGCGTAGCTGATTGATTGCCGCCGCTTTTCCTACTGCAGACCTACCGATTGATCGATGATCACCTCAGAGTGACAAATCCCGCCTGTGGGAAAGCCCCGTTCCGAGGAGAAATCGCGTGCCGACACTCGACCCCACCGTGACCTTCAATGATATCAACTCCTTCGACGTGTCCGCAGGCACCGATCTGCTGCGCACCTCGGGCTTCGACATTCCCGGCCTCGGCTTCGCCGACTACCGCCTGGGATCGACCAGCGACCCGGCGGCACCCGAGACCACGTACAGCACCAATACGCAGAATGGGCGACCGGTGTACTTCGCCGAGGCGTCGATCTCGGTAACCCAGGTTGGCGCGGTCGGCGATGGTTCAACCGACGACACCGCAGCCTTCGATGCTGCGATGGCTGTTGCCGCGCTGCTAGGCAAGGCCGTCTACGTGCCCGCGACAAACGACTTCTATCTGCTCTCGGGCGAGATTGAGGTCCCGGCCAACATCCGAGTCCATGGAGACGGCTGGCTGTCCCGCGTGAAGCAGACCGAGCGCGAGAAGAACATCTTCACGCTCAATGATGGCTGCATCGTCGAGGGCCTCCACCTCGAAGGTGACGGACTTCAAATCGCGGTTTGTTTCGCCAAGAACGTCGGCATCTACGCTGATGGAGTGAATAACATTCGTATCGAGAATAACTTCATTCAAAAGTGCGAATGCTCGAACATACAGATTCGAAATTGCAATAATGTCAGTATCCGCGGCAACGTCCTGTTCGGCGTCAACTGGGGCGGTGAGTCTGCAGAATTTACTGCCGCCGCAGCCGACGTCTGTGTATATTCAAATATCGCCGGCGCGAGGTTCATCGATTCTGCCGGCTATGGAATTTACATCACTGCGCGTGCTCGAGAGGTGGCCGTGCTCGAGAACCGCATCCAGGGAAGCGCATTGGCCGACATCCGCGTTCTCAATGCAGCCAATACGACCGATTTGGGTTGGCTCGATATTGCTAACAACTGGGTTCGTCGCGCCGACCCCAATGCGGCGATGATCGATATCGACTTTGAGCAGGGTACGTATCGGAGTCGCGTGCGGGGCAACATGCTTATCGGCTATAATATCAGCGGCTCATCTGCGAGCTCCAACGCCGGAATTCGTACGACGCGCAACGTTTTAGGGTTCGAGAATGTGTTCAGCATTGAGATTACCGACAATCAAATCGAGAGCTGCTATTTTGGCGTGGTGCATGAAAATTACCTACAGCCTGGGCGTCATTTCAGCGACTACGTAGTGGATCGTAATACCTTCAAGGACCTTCATACCGGTGTCTGCCTAGCCTCGCAGCTGGCCGATACGATTGTCCCGCTAGAAGGTAACATTTTCATCAACGTGTCGAACAAGGTGAGCGGGCTTCTGCTGGGAGCGCCATCCGCGGGGGTGATTGCGCGCCGTGATGGCGACAATATCGAGGTCTATGACCGCATAACTGCGCCCGCGACCGGATCACCGTATGTTGCCGGCGATCGCGTCGTCAACCAATCAGGCGCCGTCGGACAGCCGAAGGGATGGACGTACACAACAGGTTCCACATGGCAATCGTGGGGTAATCTCTAGGGGCTGGAGACGAGGCGCGCGTTTGGCGCGCGCCTCGTCTTCCCCGACCGGGCAAACTGCAGTAGCAGCGAGGGCGACACGGGCATCTGCGCCCGCCGCTTGCCAGGGAGTTCGGCTGCGATGAACGACATGGGGCCGCCGCGCTTCGCCACCACCCGCAACGCTACGCCGGTCGAGGCGGCGCAGCGCGACCTGCTGCTCGCCGATCCGGGCTTCGGGCGCGTCTTCACCGATCACATGGTGACGATCCGCTATGCCGACGGCCGCGGCTGGCACGACGCGACCGTCACCGCGCGCGGCCCGATCAGCATCGATCCCGCCTGCTCGGTGCTGCACTATGCGCAGGAAATCTTCGAAGGGATGAAGGCCTATCGCACGGCCGACGGCGAGCCGGTGCTGTTCCGCCCCGACGCCAACGCGCGCCGCTTCCGCGCTTCGGCCGAGCGGATGGCGATGGCGCAGCTGCCCGAGGATCTGTTCATCGAGGCGGTCGAGCGGCTGGTGCGCATCGATGCCGACTGGATCCCGGCTGCCGGCGCGGGCAGCCTCTATCTGCGGCCCTTCATGTTCGCGTCGGAGGTGTTCCTCGGCGTGAAGCCGTCGTCGGAATATCTGTTCATGGTCATCGCCTCGTCGGTCGGCGGCTATTTCAAGGGCGGCAAGCCGGCGATCACGCTGTGGGCGTCGGAGGATTTCACCCGTGCCGCGCCGGGCGGCACCGGCGCCGCCAAATGCGGCGGCAATTATGCCGCCAGCCTGCTCGCGCAGGCGCAGGCGACGCAGCAGGGCTGCGACCAGGTGGTGTTCCTCGATGCGGTCGAACGCAAATGGGTCGAGGAGCTCGGCGGCATGAACATCTTCTTCGTGTTCGACGACGGGTCGGTGGTGACCCCGCCGCTCGGCGGCACGATCCTGCCCGGCATCACCCGCGATTCGATCATCACGCTGGCGCGCGACCAGGGCGTCGACGTGCGCGAGGAGCGCTATTCGATCGAGCAATGGCGCGCCGACGCGACGAGCGGGCGGCTGCGCGAATGCTTCGCCTGCGGCACCGCGGCGGTGGTCACCCCGATCGGCGAAGTGAAGACGACGGGTGGCGGCTTCACGATCGGCGGCGCGCAGGCGGGCGAGCTGACGATGAAGCTGCGCGCGCGGCTGACCGGCATCCAGGCCGGGACCGAGCCCGATCCGCACGGCTGGCTGCACCGCGTCGCACGCGACTGACGGTTTCGATGCGTTGAAAAGAGAAGCGGCCCGCGCTCTCGGGGGGATGGAGCGCGGGCCGTCTTTTTGTCGATCGGGGCCTGGCGGGGGGTCCGGCCGTCGATCTGTGTCCGGCTGAGCGGGGGGCTTGGTTGCCGGACATGAGGGATAACCGACCACCGCGATCCCGGTTCCCACCGCGCGAATTTTTATTGCGATCGTTTCGCAGGCGGATCAGCCGCAGCCGGCGGGCGCCCGTTCGCACGCCGACCCCGCTTCGATCTGGAGCGTGGCGTGACCGATGCCGAAGCGGTGATCGAGCGTGTCGCAGGCGGTATGGAGGAAGGCATCGTCGAGCCCCTCCCCGGGGCGCACCAGGTGCGCGGTCATCGCCACCTCGGTCGTGCTCATCGCCCAGATATGGACGTCGTGCACCGCGGTGACGCCGGGAAGGTCGGCCAGCCAGGCTTCGACGGCGGGGCGGTCGATGTGCGCGGGCACCGCATCGAGCGCCAGCGCCACCGAGCCGCCGAGCAGCCCCCAGGTGCCGACGGTGATCACCAGCGCGACGACGAGGCTGACCGCGGGATCGATCCACAGCAGCCCGGTCGCCGCCATCGCGACGCCCGCCACCACGACGCCCGCCGACACCGCGGCATCGGCCGCCATGTGCAGATAGGCGCCGCGGATGTTGAGGTCGTCCTTGCGGCCCGAAAAGAAGAACCAGGCGGTCAGCGCGTTGATGAAGATGCCGATGCCCGCGACGATCATCATCAGCCCGGTGTCGACGGGGCGCGGCTGGGCCAGCCGCTCGATCGCCTGCGACACGATCACGCCGACCGCGACGAGCAGCAGCACCGCGTTGGTCAGGCTGGCGAGGATCGAGGCGCGGCGAAAGCCGTAGGTGTAGCGTTCGGTCGGCCGCTGCCGAGCCGCCCAGGCGGCCGCCCAGGCGAGCACCAGCCCGAGCACGTCGGACAGATTGTGGCCCGCGTCGGCGAGCAGCGCCAGCGATCCCGATACCAGCCCGAAGCCCGCCTCGACCGCGACGAAGCCGAGGTTGAGCGCGATGCCGACCGCGAATGCCCGATCGAAGTTGACGGGGCCATGGGCATGTCCATGGGCGTGGCCGTGGCGATGGCCGGGCGCGGCGGCGTGGACATGGACGGGCGCGTGATGATCCTGTCCCCTTCCCATATCCGTTCGCCGCTCCCGAAAACCCGACCTCGCACCGACTCGACTGTAGCCAAGCCGCGGCGCGTTATGCACCCTGTAGCGGCTGCAGGGTCAACCCGCATGCGGAAGGAGCCACCGATGTCCGAGCTGAAGATCGGCGATCTGGCGCGCGCGACCGGCATCAGCGTGGAGACGGTCCGCTATTATGAACGGATCGGGCTGATGCCGTCGCCGGGGCGGACCGCCGGCAATTATCGCGCGTATGATCGCCGCCATCTCGAGCGGCTCAACTTCATCCGCCACGCGCGCAGCCTCGGCTTCGACATCGCCGAGATCCGATCGCTGCTGGCGCTGGCCGCGCAGCCGGCCACCGATTGCGCGGCAGCCGATGCGATCGCCAGCCGGCATCTGGCGGCGGTCGAGGCGAAGGTCGCCAGCCTGCTGGCGTTGCGCACCGAACTGACGCGCTTCGTCGGCCAGTGCCGCGGCGGCACCGCCGCCGATTGCCGGGTTCTCGAGGTGCTCGCCGATCACGCCCTGTGCAGCGGCGAGCACCGGGCAGTGGATTAGGGTGTGAACTCAATAACAATGGCCTTCCTGACGCCGTCCCGAACGCCATCGTTATCGAGTTCAGACCCTAGTCGCGGCGCTGCGATTTCGCGCGTTTCGCCTTGCGCTTGCCGCGTGTCTTGGCCGCTTCGGCAGGGCGGCGAGCGTAGAAGAAGGCGGTGAGCGCCGCGGCGGCGCCAAGGCCGATCGCGGCGCCGAGGCCGAGCATGCGCGTCGAGACGTCGACACCGTGAAGCAGCTGGTCGCCGTCATCCGCGACATCGGCGTCGGCCCGGATCGAGTCGGCGGCACGCCGCGCCTCGTCGGACAACGGCGCAGGACGCAGCGGAAAGGGCGAGGTGGCCGCGTCGGGCACGGGGGGCTGATAGGACATGATCGCTCTCCTTGAGGCTGGGGCCTATCAACGCCGCGCCGGCCGGCGGGTTGCCGCCGAACCTACCCGCGCTGCGCCGCCCCCGCTAATTTCGCCGCTCCACCCGACCGACCGGCCGCAGGAGCGCCGCATGACCGTCCCGCTCGACACCCCGCCGATCCGCCGCGCCTCGGCCGAGCGCGAGTTCGAAGGCGACGCCGGCGCCGCGGCGGCGATCGCCTGGGCGGGGGCGCTCGACCCGCGCGAGCGGCTGGATTTCGTGATGGACCTCAGCGGGCTGCTCGACCCGGTCAACGCCGAGAGCGTCTCCAGCTGGAGCGTCGCGGCCTCGCTCGAAGCCGCCGCCGCCGGGGTGGTCATCGAGGAATCGGCACCGTTCGCGCCGGCGCTGATCGACCAGGGCCGCGCGATGCGCATCTGGGCAAGCGTCGCCCCGGGCGCGCAGGCCGATGCGGTCTTCGCCGGCAGCGGCATCGCCGTCGAGATCACCGCCACCGCGGGTACGACCACCGCGGCGGCCCGGCAGCGGTTCCGCAGTTTCCTGCTCACCGTGCGCCGGAGGTAGCGATGCTCCATTCATCGACGACGATCGACATCAGCAATCCCGCAAGCGGCCGGCTGGTCATCCCCGGCGTCCATGACGGCAGCTGCGGCATCCGGCGCGCGCCGACGCCCGGCGGCGACGGGCCGACGGTCGCCTTCCGCTGGGCGCGCGGCGCGCGGCGTCCCGAGCAGGCGGTGGGTACGACGGTGACGCTCGACGGTGCGCCGTACCGGCTGGCGAACGCCCGGCGATCGGAGGTGACGCAGGGCTTCTACGTCGCGCTGCTGACCCCCGTCGCCGACGAACCTACCGACCGATTTTGACCGCAGATAGGATCGCCCCATGCAGATTACCGACGCCCAGATCAACGATGCGCTCGTCCTCGACGCCGCCTCGGTCCGCCTGACGCGCGACGGCTATATGGTCGCCGTCGCGAACATCGCGCGCACCGGCGTGCAATGCTACCGCGCCGCCGAACTCGGCCTTGCCGACCGCGACGCCGATGCCGTCGTGCGCGTGTACCGCCCGGCCGACGAGGTGTTCGCTCCCGACGCCATGGCGTCGCTGGCGCACCGGCCGATGACCATCGACCATCCGGCCGAGCCGGTGACCGCCGCCAACTGGAAGCGCCATGCCATCGGCACCACCGGCGGCGAGGTGACGCGCGACGGCGATACCATCCGCGTGCCGCTGACGCTGATGGACGCGGTCGCGATCGCCGACGTTCAGGCCGGCAAGCGCGAACTGTCGGTCGGCTACAGCTGCGAGCTGCTGTTCGAAGACGGCATCTCGCCCGAGGGCGAGCGCTACGACGCGGTCCAGCGGTCGATCCGCGGCAATCATGTCGCGGTCTGCCAGACGGCGCGCGGCGGACCGCGGCTGCGGATCGGCGACGGCGCGGAGACGCGCGAGACGATCGAGCGGCTGCAGGGGCGCGTCGCCGCGCTCGAGGCGCAGCTTCGCGATGCGGCGCCGACGCCCGATCAGCTGGAGCGGCTTGCCGAAGCGCGGTCGCGGCTCGTCGCCGACGCCGCGCGCGTGGCCGACGGCGCGATCGACGCGGCCGGCCGCAGCGCCGCCGACCTCCGCCGTGCCGCCGTCGCGACGCGCCTCGGCGACGGCGTCGCGGCGATGAGCGACGCGGCGGTCGAAGGTGCCTTCGCGGCGCTGCTCGCCAGCGCGCGCGTCACCGACGCCGCGCGCGCGGTGATCGTCGCGGGCACCGTCGCTGCCGGCGACGCCCGCCGGGCGCGGGCCGAGGCCCGCGCCGCGCGCGCCGCGCATTTCAGCCGCGCCCACCGCGGCGGCGTCGCCGACGCGGCGTAGCGCCCCCCTCTCCCCCGCGCGTCGCGAGACGCCCGCCCTCCCCAGAAGGAGCCCTCGATGGCCATCGTCCAGACCAGCTATTCCGACGCCCCGCCGATCGGCTTTCCCGGCATGATCGCCGCCGGCGAGATCGCCAACCGCATCAGCCGCACCGTCGAGGATGACGCCGGCATCGCCTTCGGCACCGCGGTGTTCCGCGGCCTCGGCGACCATGGCTGCACCGCGACGCCCGCCGCCGGCGCCTTCCTCGGCTTCGTCGCGACCGACGCGGCGGGCAGCGCCGACCATGTGCCGCAATATGCCACCGCCGCGGTGCTGACCAAGGGCGCGCTGTTCGTCGTCGCCGGCGAGGCGGTCAGCGACGGCGCCGCCGTCTACGTCACCGCCGGCGGCGCGATCGTCGATACCGCGACCGACAATGTGGCGGCGCCCGGCTGGCTGTTCGACGCGACCGCGGCGAGCGGCGCCGTCGTGCGCATCGCCAACCGCGGCTGAGGAAGTCGCGCCGCACCCTCTCCCCCCGTCATTCCGGCGAAAGCCGGAACCCAGACCAGCGTTGCAGCTGGGTCCCGGCTTTCGCCGCGATGACGAGAAAGAAGGAGGGACTGTCGTCCCCACCCGCCCGTCGCGAGACGGCCCGTTCCCGACCCGAAGGACACCGCCATGCCCGAGATCAACTTCCACGACGCCCAGCAGGCGCTCGGCTTCATCGAGCCGCAGCTGCTGCGCATCGAGACCGAGGTCTATCAGACGCGCTATCCGTCGTTCGACTATTCGCGGCTGATGTTCGTCAACACCGACGGCGGCATGTGGGACGCCGGATCGGTCTTCTATTCGGGCGACATCGCCGGGGCGGCGCAGTTCCTGTCGGGCAAGGGCATCGACATGCCCTATGCCGAGGTGGCGCGGAACCAGCATCTGCAGGCGAACCACTTCGCCGGCATCGGCTATGAATGGAGTCTGCAGGAGCTGCAGCGCGCCGCGACGCTCGGGCGCAACCTCGGCAGCGACAAGGCGCTCGCCGCGTCGAAGGTCGCCGAGAGCTTCCTCTACGGCATCGCGGTGCGCGGCGCGGCGGAGAAGAACCTCACCGGGCTCGTCAACGACCCCGCCATCCCCGCCGCCGCGGTGATGGCCGACGGCAGCGGCAGCGGCACCGCCTGGACGACGAAGACCGCCGACCAGATCAACCGCGACGTCAACCTCGCGCTCAATGCGCCGCTCAACGCGACGAAGGAGACGCACCGCGCCAACACGCTGCTGCTGCCGACCAGCCGGCTGCAGTATCTGGCGCAGACGCGGATCGGCGACAGCAGCGACACGCTGCTCAAGTTCATCAAGGCGAACAACGGCTGGACGCTCGAGACCGGCCAGCCGCTGACGCTGATCGGCAGCCGCGAGCTCGAGGCCGCCGGCAGCGGCGGCAGCGCGCGGATGATCGCCTACGACAATTCGCGGGAGGTGCTGCAATTCCACCTGCCCGGGCCGCACGAGTTCCTGCCCGCGTTCCAGAAGTCGCCGATGCTGTGGGAGGTCGCCGGCATCATGAACGTCGGCGGCGTCGAGATCCGCCTGCCCAAGGCGATCGCCTACCGCGACGGCATTTAAGCTCCTCTCCCTGGAGGGGAGAGGGGTTGGGGTGAGGGTGACCAGCGGTTGGCGCCGCTCGAAGACCACGCTCACCCCGCTCGCTGCCGCGAGTCGCCCTCTCCCGTCGAGGGAGCGGGAAGTTACGAGGACCGTGCATGACCAGAACCACGCTCACCAACCTCGACGCCGGCCCGCGCGGGCTGGAGACCGCCGGGGGCCTCGTCATGATCGACGCCGGCGCCGCGCTGACCCGCACCTTCGCCGCCGGCGAGCTCGCCGCCGCCACCGCGAGCGGCTGGTTCGCGATCAGCACCGCCGATCCGGCCGCGCCGCCGAAGCGGCGCGCGCGATGAGCTGGATCGCCCCCAGCCCCGGCGAGCTGGTCGCCACCTTCCCGGCGTTCGCCGCGGTCGAGCCGGCGCGCATCCAGTTCTGGCTCGATCGCGCCGCGCGCGTCGTCGACGAGAGCTGGTCCGCGGACGACTTCGGCTTCGCGACGATGCTGCACGCCGCGCACGAGATGGTGCTCAACGGCCTGGGCAGCGGCGCCGAGGCCGAGGCGGCGGCGGGCGGCGCCAGCGGCTTTCGCGCGCTGCGCTCGGGCGCGCTGGCGCTCGAGCGGTTCTCCGCCGGTGCGGACGCCGGCGCCGCCGGCTATGGCGCGACGCAATATGGCCGGCAGTTCCTGCCGCTGCTGCGCCGCAACCGCGGCGGCCCGCGGCTGGCCCGAGGCACGCATGGCGCTGCTTGACGGCGGTCTGGCGCGGCTGTTCGGCGCGGCGCTCGCCGGCGTCTATCGCCCGGCGACGCTCTACCGCGTGACGCCGCTGCGCGCGCGCGGCGGCGCGACGACCGAGAGCGTCGTCGAGCGACCCTGCCGCGCGCAGATCGACGCGGCGAGCGAGGCGATGCGCCCCGCCGGCGCCGCCGCGCCCGAGCTGCGCATCCTGGTGCTCGCGGCGGGCCTCGGCAGCCCGATCACCACCGACGACCGCCTCGGCATTGACGGCCAGATCTATGCGATCACCGCGGTCGGCCGCGACCCGGCCGGCGCGCTGTTCGACCTGCGGGCGCGGCGTGGCTGAGCCGCGGGGCCTCGCGGCGCATCGCGCGCGGCTGGAACGCCTCGCCGGCCCGGCGCTGCGGGCTGCCACCGGCGCGGCGATCCAGCGCGGCGCGCAGGCGCTCGCCGAGGCCGCGCGCGACGCGGCGGGGGACGGCCGCCTCGCTGACGGCATCGACGCCGTCGCCACCGGGCCGCAGGCGGCGGAGGTGCGATCGACCGCGCCGCACGCCGCGGCGATCGAATATGGCAGCGCGCGCTCGCCCGGCCGGCCGTACCTGCGGCCGGCGGCGGCCCGGTTGCGCGGCGCGATCGTCGCGGCGGTCGCCCGCGCCGTGCGCGCCGCCGGGCGCGGCGGCTGACGATGGCGCGCGACCTGTCGCTCGGCGTGCGCCGGGCCGTCCTCACAGCGCTCGAGGACTCGCCGGCGGTCACCGCGATCGTTCCCGCCGAGCGGCTGTACGCCGCGGCGCAGCCCGCCGACCCGGCCTGGCCGTTCGTGCGTACCGGCTTCGCGGCGCCGGCGCCGTTCCGCGCCTCGGGCATCGACGGGCTGCGCGTCGCGCTGTCGCTGCACGGCTTTGCGCGCGGGCCGCAGGAGGATGCCGCGGCCGAGCTCGGCGCCGCGATCGCCGCCGCGCTCGACGGTCGCGTGCTGCCGCTCGACGACGATCCGGCGGCGATCGCCCATCTCGCCTGGACCGGCAGCCGCCTCGCGCGCGACGGCGAGGAGGCCGGCGCCTGGCAGGTCGTCGTCGGCATCGAGGCGGTCGTCGCCGTCTGACGATCAGTCGACGCGCGCGCAGTGTTCGGCGACAAGCAGGCCGAACGTCGTTGCTTCCGACCAGCCGCCGGCCACGCCGATGCGCGGCCCGCCCTGCAGCCCGCCCATGGTTCCGCCGGCGGCATAGAGTCCGGCGATCGGCACACCGGCCTCGGACAGCACCTGGCCGTGACGGTTCACGCGCAGCCCGCCCATCGCAAAGGTGATGCCGGCGATGACCGGGATCGCGTGGAAGGGCGGCCGCCCGATCGGGCGCGGCAGCCCGGCGCGCGGAACCCCCGCCTGCTCGCCGTCGGGGGGACGATGCGACGGCGGATGGCCGCCGCGATCGATTGCCGGGCCCGCCACACCGGCGACGTCGTACATGTGCACCGGCGCGGTCGGCCCCGCCGACCGACCGAAGCTGCGGTTCACCTCGGCCACCGCGGCGGCGAGCGCCTCGGGCGGCAGGCCGGTCGCGCCGGCGAGCGTGCGCAGGTCGGGGGCGGTGACGATCGTCCCGCCTTCGTCGCCGAAGACCGGGTTCATCGGCACGTCGCCGAGACGCCCCTCGCGCTCCCACGCCTCGCTGTCGCAGACCACCCAGCAGTCGCCCGGCGTCGCGCATCGCGCGACCGCGTTGGCGACGATCTCGCCCTTCGATCCCTCATCGACGAAACGCCGGCCGGTGCCGTCGACGAGCGCGCCGGCATAGACCAGCGCGCCCGGCGCCGGATACATCCAGAAGCGCTCGTCGCGGAGTGCATCGCGACACAGAAGATAGCCATAGAACCAGGGCATGTTGATCGTGGCGGCCCCCGCCGCGAGCCCCATGAGCAGCGCATCGCCGCTATCGTTGGGCGATCCGCGCAGACTGTAGGCACCGGTGATGTAGCGGGCGACCAGCTCGGGATTGCCCTGGAAGCCGCCGTCGCACAGCAGCACCCCGTCGGCTGCAATCAGCTCGCGGCCGCTGTCACCTTCGACCCACAGGCCGGTGATGCCCTCAGCGTCCGTCGCCAGCTCGACCGCCCGGCAGCGTCGGCGGAAGGCGCCGCCGGCCGCGATGAACGACCGATACATCCGCGTCAGCAGCAGATCGGGTCCGCGCCCCTGCCAGTGATAACCGATCATCGGCAGCCGGTGCGGCATCAGCACATTCTGCATCGCCTCCTCGTCGGCGTTGAGCACGCCGAAGGTAGCGCCCTCATCGCCGAGGAAGGCATAGGCCCGCCGTACATTGTCCGCCCAGGCGCGCGCGACTTCGGGAACCGCGTGACCGTCGGTATCGGCGATGATCTTGTCGTACAGCTCGTCGGCCGATCGAATCTTGGGATCCCACATCGCCGCGTGGAACCAGCCGCCCGAAAGGCGTCCGTTTCCGAAGCCCGGTTCGCAGTCGGACTTTTCGACGAGCAAGATTCGGCGTCCGAGCTGCTGGCTTCGCCGGGCCGCGGTCAATCCGGCGACGCCGCTCCCGACGATGACGAGGTCATAGGGGCCGGCGGTCATTCCTGCGCCTTGAAAAACTGGCGGCGCCGGTAGGCGCCGCCAAGGCGGAGAGACCTATGCATGGCCGGCACGCAGCTTGCGCCGCACCGAAAGCTGGTAGGCGGCGTTGAGCGCCGCGCCGGTGGCGATCGTCGCACCGACGATGATGAAGGTGACGCGGATGCCGAACGCCGCCTCGAGCGGCGCGATGATGAACGGATTGGCAAAGCTCGCCGCCGAGATGATCGCGAACACCGGCCCGACCGCGCGGGCGCGCAGCTCGGGCGGCGCCTTCGACAGCATCAGGTTGAACACGAATGGATAGGTCATCCCCGCGCCAAAGCCGAACAAGGTGCAGGCGGCGGCGACCAGCGTGAGGTCGGGCGCGCTGCCGGCGACGATGAAGCCGGTCGAGACGAGCGCCGGCGACAGCACCATGATCCAGCGCGGCCCGACGTAGCGGATCAGCCAGCCGAAGATGAAGCCGGCGGTCGAGCTGCCGACGGACGACAGCGAGATCATGAACGACAGTCTGGTGGGGTCTTCGATGCCGATGTCGGCGAGCAGCAGCGGTCCCTGGATCGCCGCCATCATGACGATGAGGAAGAGCACGAAGATCAGGCCGTAGAGCGGAAACAGCGGGCGCAGGCTGCCGGCGACCGGCGCCGCCCGTGCCGGCGCGACGCGGCGGTGCCGCCGCAGCGTCGCGACCGCGCAGAGCAGGAAGATGGCGGCGAGGAAATAGATCGCGAACGGCGCGCGCCAGCCGCCGTAGAGCATGAGTCCGCCCGACAGGTTGATCACCGTCACGCTGACCGCGCCCGACAATGCGCTGGTGAAGCCGAGCAGGCGGGCACGCAGGTCGGGGCTGGTCCAATCGGAGAGCAGCACCATCACGCAGGTGGCATGCGTCGCTACCGTGATGCCGAGGATGAAGCGGCTCGCCAGCAGCGGCCAGGCGCCATCGACATACAGGCCGGCACTACCCGCGAGCATATAGGCGGCTAGCCCGCAGATCATCGTCGCGCGGATGCCGAAGCGTTCGAGCAGCCTGCCGGCGAGCGCGCCGCCGAGCACCGTGCCGAGCCCCGGCATCGCCATCACCATCTGCGCGATGAACGAGCCGTTGCCGCCGGCGTCGAAGGTCTTGGCAATGCTGGGCAGTGCGGGGCCGAGCGCGCCGAACACGATCGTCGAGCATGGCGCGCTCGACAGCAGCAGCACATAGGCGAGCGCGCGCGGGATCCCGCCCGGCGGCATCGTCGCGCCGGGCGGGGCCGCTCCGGGGGCGGTCTCGCTCAGAAGTCGGCCTTCAGCCGCACGCCGATCACGCGGCCGCGCTCGTAAAAGCCCGAGGTCACGCCGAGCGCGGTGCCGAAGTCGACGACCGCATAGCGGCGGATGCGATCGGTCAGATTGCGGCCGAACAGTTCGAGCCCGACCGTCTGGCCGCCGCCGCCGAGGGGAATGTCGGCAAGCCCGATGCTGCCGCTCAGCTCCTTGTAGCTTTCGATCGGGAACTGCGGCGCGAACGCCGCGAGCGAGGCTAGCGTGTAGGGAAATTGCTTGCTGCGATAGGCATAGTCGGCGCGGATGCTCGGCGTGCCGAACGCGGTCGGTTCGAGCGTATATTCGGCCCCGATGTTGAACGTGTATTTCGACACGTTGATCACCTTGGCCAGCGGCGCGACGTCGATCAGGACGCCGCCGGCGCCGAGATTGAAGTAATTGATATATTTCGGATCGACGTAGCCGAGCGAGCCGTTGAGCTTGAACGCCCCCAGATCGACGTTCAGCTCGGCCTCGGCGCCCTGGTAGCGCGCCTTCGCGGCGTTGATGATCTGCGACGCGCCATTGGCGCCGTTGAACTGGCTGACCTGCAGGTCCTTGTAGGTGGTGGTGAACAGGTCGACGTTGAACCGCACGCGCCGGTCGAACAGCGTCGACTTGAAGCCGGCCTCGTAGGAGATCGCGCTTTCCGGGTTGTACGCCGGCTGCAGCGAGCCCGGGTTGTAGCCGCCCGCCTTGTAACCGTTCGAGGCGCGGACATAGGTCATGAATCCGGGCGTCCATTGATAGGACAGGCTCGCCGCCCCGCTGGTCTTCGACCATTTGTTGTCGAGCTGCTGCATCACCACCGGCGTGCCCGTCGAGCTGGTGTTGCGCTCGTTCAGCTCCTTGTGATCCTCCGTATAGCGGATGCCTAGCGCGACCTCGAGCTTGTCGTCGAGCGCGCCGGGCCGCCACGAGGCCTGGCCGAAGCCGGCATAGGATTTGATGCCGGTATAATAGGTGCGGCGGCGATGGATCTGCGTGGCCGTCGTCGGCGACAGCACGAAGGTGACGTCCGACGGCAGGCTCTCGTCGATGTCCTCGTCGAAATAGAAGGCGCCGGCGACAAAGGTCAGGTCGCCCGCGGTGCCCGAGAGCTGGAGTTCCTGCGAGAACTGATCCTGCTTGCCCGGCTGGCCGGTGTTGATGAAAGGCCCGACCACCTCGAGCGGTGAGGCGGGGTTGAGCGGGTTGAGCACGGTGCCGACCAGCTGCGCGCTGCCGGTGAACTGCGGCGCGAGGAACTGATCGAGCTCGCGGATCGCGGTGATGGACTTGAGGCTGAGCGACTCCGACAGCGCATAGTCGAGCGTCAGCGCATGGCCCTGCGTCTCGACCTTGTTGGGCACCAGCCGCGGGTCGAGATATTCGGTGCCGATATAGTCGGGCGACACCAGGAAAGGCGCGCCGCCGAGCGACGGCGAGCGGTTGTAGTAGGCGGTCGGCGTCGGCGTGACCGCGAGGTACTGCGCGTAGAAGCGCTGCATCGTCGTCGCATAGTCGCCGCGATATTCGGCGGTGAAGTCGGGCGACGCCTCCCAGAGCAAGGTCGCCGACACGCCGTCGGTGTTGCGGAAGCCCGGGGCGCGCGAATCCTTGACGCCCGGCGCCTCGGCGAAGCCGTCGATCTGGTCGTGCGCGTAGGTGAGTTTCAGTCGCAGGTTCGACCCGCCGAGGTTGCCGGTGTTGAGCACGGTCTTCGCGACGATATAGTCGTCGGTGCCGTAGCTGGCGGTGACCTTGGCGCCGGCCTCTTCGGTCGGCTTGGTGGTGTAGAGATTGATCGCGCCGCCGGTGGTGTTGCGGCCGAACAGCGTGCCCTGCGGCCCGCGCAGCGCCTCGACGCGGGCGAGGTCGGGCAGGTCGAACGACAGCGCCGATCCGCGCGGCAGCAGCACGCCATCGACGTAAACCGCGATCGGCGAGTCGGCGTAGAGGCTCGCCGAGTTGGATCCGATGCCGCGCATATAGACGAGCGTACCGGTTCCCGAGGCGCCCGAGGTGGTGAACTGCAGGTTCGGCACGACGTTCGACAGATCCTCGAGCCGGTAGATCGACTGGCGTTCGAGCAGCTCGCCGTTGATCGCGCTGACCGCGACCGGCGTCTTTTGCAGGCTCTCGCCGAACTTGCGCGCCGTGACGACGATCTCGTCGGGGAGATCCTCGCCGGCGGCGGCATCCGCCTCGGCGGTGGCGACGACCTCGGCCTGCTGAGCCGCTGCCGGGACCGCAGGCAGCATTGCCATGAGCGCTCCGCCCGTAAGCCATCTTGCTTTCAACATGTTCTGCCTCCCCAAGTCGCGGCGGCGCGGCGCTCACGGCGCCTCGACGCCACCCGTTTCCACCTCCACCGCTTCGATACGGCCGTCCGAATGGGCACCCGCATCGAGCGCGCGGTTGTTGCCCACCTTCATGATGTTCGCGTGCAGCGACGGGCCCGTCGTCGCGAGGTACAGCGTCCGCCCTGTGGGGCCGCCAAGCGCCACCGCGAGCGTGATGCGGCCTGGCGTGATCACCTCGTCGAGCAGCTCGCCGCCGGGCGCGAGGAGATAGGCGCTGCTGCCGCCGCCGCACCAGATGTTGCCGTTGGCGTCGAGACAGATGCCGTCGATCATATGCCCCGGGCGTACCGCGAGGATCTCGCGGTCGGTGAGCGTGCCGTCGTCGCGGATCGCGAAGCGCGTCAGCTGCCCGATCGCGGTTTCGGCGACGATGAGGTGCCGGCCGTCGGGGGTGACGATCGATCCATTGGGCGAGACCATCTCTTCGGCGGCGATCTCGGACGAACCATCGGGGCGGACCAGGATGACGACGTCGGTCGCGGTGCCCGTCGGTCCACCGTTGCGGCCGCCGACATAGGTGTTGCCGCGCCTGTCGACGACCATGTCGTTGAGGAAGGTGCGGCTGAAGCGGCTGATGTCGGCGAGGATGCGGATCCTGCCGTCCTTCACCGCCAGGATTCGCCGGTCGAGCATCGACGAGATGAGCAGCGTGCCGTCGGCCAGCCAGCCGAGCCCGGACGGCCGATCGCCGATATCGACGGTGGCGAGCACGGCGCCGTCGTCGCCGATCGCCATCACGCGGTGCGAATGAATATCCGAGAACCACAGCCGGTCGCCGCGCCACCGCGGGCCTTCCGGGAAGCGGATGCCGTCTCGGACCGTCCGAATGGGACGGGCCGCCGATCGGCCGGTAGCGGGGCGGGACGCCGCGGTCATTTGCTGCAAACCATGCCCAAAGGGTACGACGCGGTTTCAGGGTCGCAACAAGAATTTTACATAGAACAAATCTTTTTCTATAGAAAATAAATCGACGGGAAAGAGGTAATCATGGCAGCTGCGAAGAAGCCGGTCGGCGCGGTGGCGTCGTCGGTGAAAATCCTGCGGTTTCTCGCGCAGGCGGGGCGGCCGTGCCGGCTGACCGAGATCGCGCGCGAGACCGAGCTGTTGCCGAGCACCTGCCTCGCCATCCTGCACACCCTGGCCGACTCGGGCTTTGCGATGCGTCAGGCGGATACGAAGACCTATACGCTCGGCTATGGCGCGCTCGATCTGGCGCGCTCGATCCTGCGCAGCGACCTCACCATCCAGGCGATCCTGCCCCATCTGCAGATCATCTCGGACCGCTACGACGTGACGACGACGGTCTGGCGCCGCGTCGACGACGCCGACATCATGTTCGTGTCGGTGGTGACCGGCGCGCGATCGATCCGGCTCGAGGCCGACTTCGGCTGCCGCACGCCGATCATGAACGCCGCGATCGGGCGCATCATGGCGCTCGAATCGGGGCTCGACATCGCGGAGGTCGAGCGGCGCTTCTGGGAGATTCCCTGGTCGAGCGACCTCGACTTCGACCGCTTCATGCGCGAGGCGCATGTCGCGAAGCAGGCGGGCTGGGCGTATGACAAGGGCGATTTCAACCCGCGGCTGCTGAGCATCGCCGTCGCCGCGCCGACCACCGCCGGCCTCATCGACCGCGGCCTGACCGCGACGATGTTCGTCGACCAGCACGACTTCAACACGCTCGAGAAGATCGCCGCCGACCTCAACGACGTCGCCCGGCGGCTGCTGCGCGTCTAGCCGCCCAAATTCGCCGCGTCGGTGCCGCCCGGTCATGCTAAAATGCCGGTCATGAAACGCCTCGCCCCGCTGCTGCTGCTCGCCGCCTGTCAGCCCGGCGCCGCCGCGGCGCCGGCGGTGGTCGCCTCCCCGGGCGTCCTGGCCGGCGATCCGTCGCGCGGCCTCGACATCGCCGACCGCAACTGCTCGCTGTGCCATCAGGTCACCGCGACCGGCGCCAGCCCGCACCTCAAGGCGCCGCCCTTCGCGACGCTGGCGCAGCGCTACCCGCTCGAAGTGCTCGGCGAGGCGCTTGCGGAAGGCATCGTCGTCGGCCACCGCGATATGCCGCAGATCGTGCTGGAGCCGCAGCAGATCCAGGACCTGCTCACCTATCTTCAGACCATCCAGCAGCCGTCGGCGGCGCCCGCGCGCGACTGACCCTCCGGATTGTTCCACCGGCTGGCTGCATGGCAGCCATGCACCCGGCGGCATCACGCCCGCCGGCGCGCACCCCCATATCGCCGGGAGCCAGGCCTTCCTCGCCTGCCGATCAATCTGGAGAGATCATGAAGTATCTTGTTCTTGCGTCGCTTGCCGCCCTCGCCGCTGCTGCCCCGGCTGCCGCGGCCGACTTCTCGGGTCCGCGCGTCGGCGCCACCGTCGGCTTCGCCGACGATGATTTCGGCGGCACCGAGGCGTTCACCTACGGCGTCAACGCCGGCTACGACTGGGATCTCGGCACCAGCGTCGCGGGCGTGACGCTCGAATATCAGGACAGCTCGGAGAACGGCTTCGGCCGCGACCTGTCGGCGGTCGGCCGCCTCGGCTTCAAGGCCGGCGAGAACGCGCTGGTCTATGGCCTCGTCGGCTATACCAACCAGAGCCTCGAGGGCACCGGGATCGAGCTCGACGGCGTCCGCGCCGGCGCCGGCGTCGAAGTGGCGCTCGGCACCAACGCCTTCGCCAAGACCGAATATCGCTATTCGGATTACGAAGCGGGCATCGACGGCCACCAGATGGTCGCGGGCATCGGCTTCCGCTTCTAGACCCTATCGCGTTGCGTTGCGTGACGAAGGGGCGGCTCCTCGCGGGGCCGCCCCTTTTCGTCGCGCGCCCGCGCTTGTCGCCGGAACGTCCGCCGCCGCGGCCCGTTGACCTCTCGACCCGCAACCAGACAGGAGAGAGACGATGGCGAACGATCGCATCGACGACGACCGGATCGAAGGATCGGCGAAGAACTTCGGCGGCAAGATCAAGGAAGGCGTCGGCAAGCTGACCGGCGATGCCAAGCTCCAGGGCGAAGGCAAGGCCGACCAGATCGAGGGCCGCGCGCAGAATGCCATCGGCGGCATCAAGGACAGCGCCCGCGAGGCGCTCGACGGCAAAGAGCGGCTCTAGAGCGCGCGCCGTTCGAACGGACCGGAAGGGCGTCCCCCAGGGGGCGCCCTTTTTCGCTGGGGCGGCGGTGCCGCCTTCACCCTCCCACGTCGGGGGCCGCTCCCGGCCCCGGAGCGGAAGGGAAAAGCGCGACAAACCTACCGCCGCACCGGCCCCGCCCCTAAGCTCCCCGCCATACCCCGTCGCGAGACGGCGTGTCCCTTTCGATGGAGCATCCCCATGGCGCGACCGGCGATCGTCAAAGGCACCTATGTCGACATATTGATCGGCGACGGCGCGAGCCCGCAGGTCTTCACCGCGGTGTGCGGGCTGACGACGCGCAGCTTCACCCACCAGGTCAACACCGCCGACCAGTTCGTGCGCGACTGCGCCGACCCCGACGACGTGCCGCACCGGCGGCTGACCGTCACCGGCGAGCAGTGGGACCTGTCGGGCGAAGGCCTCTACAACCGCGCGCAGGCGGCGACGATCCGCGGCGCGGTCGGCGTCACGCGCAGCTACCGCTTCGTGGTGAGCGAGCCGGCGGGCGATGCGGTCGAGGACGGCTATTATGAGGGGCCGGCGATGCTGACCAATCTGCAGCTCGGCGGCAGCGACGGCGAGTTCGGCTCGGTGTCGCTGCAGATCGTCTCCGACGGCGCCTGGACCTGGGCAGCGGCGGCCTGATGCGGACGAGCATCGACCTGCCGTTCGCCGACGGCATCTACAGCTTCCGGCTGGGGCTCGCGCAGATCGCCGAGCTGCAGGCGAAGTGCGACGTCGGCATCGGCGGGCTCTACGCGCGGCTGCTGCGCGGCCGCTACGTCATCGACAGCGCCGCGCTCGGGCTGGCGACCGAGGCGGAATTCCACCTCGCCGACGTCATCGAGCCGATCCGCCAGGGGCTGATCGGCGGACGCCGCGGCGCGGTCGACGGGCAGCCGGTCGAGGTCACCCCGATCGTCGCGGCGCGGCTGGTCGAACATTATGTCTGCGCCCGCGACGGGACGCTGCAGCTGCCGCTGCGCGAGGCCTGGAACCTCGCGGTGGCGATCGTCGCGGCGCTCGTCGAGGGCTATGCGCCAAAAAAAGCCGGGCCGGCCCCGTCTCCGGCGGACGAAGCGGGGCCGGCGGACGCGGCACCGGACGATCCGGCCGGCACGACGACGGATGGCTCGACTATGCGCGCGCGCTCGCCGACTGCCTGACGATGGGCATCGGGCCCGCCGAGGCGCGCGACCTCGGCTACTGGGAATATGCGGCGTTGCTCCACGGCTGGAACGCGCGGCACGGCGGCGACGGCGCGTCCGACGGCCGACCCGATGCGGCCCCGCCGCCCGACGACGGCTTCGTCCGGGCCCGGCAGGCCGGGCTGGCCGCCCGGGGGATCGCGACCGCGTAGGCGGCGCCGGATATTTCGTTTCGGCGCCGTTCTTGTTATGATCCGCCGCGTTGGGAGGCATGACGTCGATGCAGGGCGACCGGCGCGATCTCTGTCGACGTCTCGAGGCCGCGGCGAGGCGAGCGCCGCGATGACCTCGTTCGCGCAGGCGGCGCTGCTGGCGCTGGCGGGGCTGGCGATCACCCCGACCGACAGCGGCGAGATCGAACTGATCGCCATGATCAGCACGATGGCCAAGCAGCAGGGCGAACCCTACGAGCTCTTCTCGATCCGGGTGAGCGACGTCCAGCCGAGTTCGAACGGCAGCGAGGGCTGGGTGTGCGGCAGCTTCACCGGCACCCTGGCGACCGGCGAGCCGGTCGAGCCGCGCGAGTTCGTCGCCAACCCGGCGGAACGGCGGATCTTCCTGCAGCCGGTCGGCATCGGCACCACCGTCGACCATTATGAACAGGGTGCCAATTTCTACGACGCCTCGGCGACCTGGTGCTGAGCGCCGACGGCGCCGGCCGGCCGGCAAACCTACCCCGCCGCAACCGCCGCCCCTAGGCTGGCACGGCTGCCCGGCACTGGCGCCGGCGGCTGGAGGGGCCCGCCGGATGAGCGAAACCGCCGACATCATCGCCGTCCGCCTGGTGGCGGAGACCGAGACCGCCGAGCGCAACATCCGCGCCTATGGCGCCAGCCTGCAGCGGGCGATGGCCGGCGTCGAGCTGTCGGTCACGCGCGGCGCCGAGACCACCGATGCGGCGAGCCGCCGCCAGCAGGCGGCCTACCGCGACCTCGGCACCGCGGTGGTCAAGGTCGCGGCCGACGCGATCGCGGGCAAGAACGCCTTCCAGATCTTCGGCGAACAGGGGACGGCGCTGGCGGCGTCGCTGGTCGGCGTCGGCGGCACCGTCGGCCGGGTCGCCGGCACTCTCAGCGGGCCCTGGGGCGTCGCGCTCACCACCGCCGCGGCGCTGACCGGGATGTTCGCCACCGAGAGCGAGGCCGCCGCCGGCGCCGCGCGGCGGCAGGGCGACGCCGCGCGCGACCTGCGCGAGGCGATGGCGGATCTCGCGAGCGCGACCGGCGAGGCGAACCGGACGCGCGGCGAGCAGATCCGGCAGTCCGAGGCGGCGACGCGCGAGCTGCTCGGCCGCGAGATCGCGACACGCCGCAAGGTCATCGCGCAGCTGGCGCAGGCGCGCGACACGCTCGGCATCGCCACCTCGGGGGCGCTGGCCTTCGCATCGGACGGCGGCGCGGCGGCGATCCTTGCCGCGAGCCGGCGCGTCAGCGCGCTCGAGAAGCGCAAGCTGGCGCTCGATCGGTCGGTGGCCGGGCCCTACCGGCAATTGCGGGCGACCGAGGCCGCACGGATCAGGCGGCGCGTCGAGGCGGAACGCGATCCGGTGGCCGCCGCCACGCACCGCTTCGAGGCGGCGCGCGACCGCCTCGACGCGGCGCAGCTCGCGGGCCGGATCGGCAATGGGGATTATGCGCAGGAGATCCGCCGCTTGCTCGACCAGCGCGATCGCGCGCTGGCGGCGGCGCACGAGATCGCCGCACCCCGACTTCCGGCCGCAGCGGCGGCGCCCCCGTCGGCCGCGCCGTCCGCCCGACCCGACGACGCCGTCGCGCAGATCGTGGTGCCGGTGCTGCCGACGCCGTCGGCCGAGGCCTTCCGCGCCGAGGTCGATGCGCTGATCGCGGCGGTGAAGCAGGTCGACGGCATTCCGATCGAGGCGATCGCCCCCGCCCAGCTCGAGCTGATCGGCAAGATCGCCGCGACGCTCAAGGAGGATCTGGCGCAGGGACTGACCGATGCGATCGTCGCCGGCAAGTCGCTCGGCGACGTGCTGGTCGATTCGTTCGCGCGCGCCGGCGTGGCGCTGCTCAAGTCGCAGATCGGCCGGCTGTTCGATCCGCGCGGCGACGGCTCGACGGGCTTGGTCGGCGACGTGACGCGGCTGTTCGGTGGGCTGTTCGGCGGGCGCGCACCCCGCCGGGCCGCGGGCGGCGATGTGTCGGCCGGGCGGCTCTACCGCGTCAACGAAACGGCGGTCGAGGGCTTCCGGCCGGCAGGTTCGGGGACGATCGTGCCGCTGGGGCGGATGGCGGCGACGGCGGCGGCCGGCGGCGTCACCGTCGTCCAGCCGCTCAACGTCAGCTTCGCCGGCGCGATCACCACGCCCGAGCTGATGGCGCAGTTCAAGGCCTATGCCGACGGCGTCGGCCAGGCCGCGGCGATCGGCGGCGCGGCGATGGCGCAAGCGAAGATCGCGAAGCGCGCCGCCCGCGCGCTCGTGCGCTGAGCCCTCACTTGTCGCAGGTCGTCTTCGAAGTGCTGTGATAATTGCCCCAGAGGCCGGGCTCGCTGCGCGTCTCGGTCACGCAGACCGGCGGGCGCGCCGCCTCCTCCGCCGCGGCGCGCAGCGCGGTGTAGACGAAGGTGGCGTTGCGCAGATCGGTGGCGGCGGCATCGCTGTTGCGCCAGGCGAAATAGCCGTCGGCGACCGCGCGCCAGTCGGGGGCGGGTTCGGCCGCCGCGGCGCGCAGCCGGCGATCCATCTCGCCGCGCTGCACCGGGCTCGTCGCTTCCGACATCCACGCCTCGTGCAGCCGCCGCAGGTCGGGATCGCCGCGCGTCGCCACCGGGAACGGGTCGCTCGCCCACAAGGTGACCACCAGCATCAGCGTCGCGAACATGGCATCCTCCGCGAATATGTTCCTCTTATGTTCCGATTCGGCCCGTTCGGTCAAGCACGCGCGGCGCGCGCGAAGGCGGCGCGAACCTACCGGCGACCGAGTGCCGCCGCTAAGGTCGGCTTCACGCGTCGGACGACGCCGCCCTTCCCGCTGATGGAGCCTCGCGCCGCATGGCGATCCTGCTGCCCGCCGATCCCGTTCCCCAGCGCTGGACGCCGCGGGCGCTCGACTGGGGCGGCGAGCTGGTGCCGCTGCTCGGCGGCGAGACGCAGCGGCTCAACCGGCTCGGCGACCGCTTCGCGCTCGACGTGCTGCTGACGCCGACGCAGGATGCGGCGCTGGCGCTGGCCTATATCTCGCGGCTGCGGCGCGGCCGCCGCGACGGCGCGCGGCTCGCCTTCCCGCAGCTCAACCTGTCGATCGGCGCCCCCGGCGACGTGCGCGTCGACGGCGCCGGGCAGGGCGGCAGCAGCCTGGCGGTCAAGGGCGTCAGCGCCGGCTATATGTTCGGCGAGGGACAGTTCTTCAGCCTGGTCTGCGACGGCCGCCGCCACCTCCATTCGGTGAGCAGCGCCGCTGTGGCGCCGGCGTCGGGCCTGCTCACGCTGGCGATCGAGCCGATGCTGCGCGTGTCGCCCGCCGCCAACGACGTCGTCGAGGTCGCGGCGCCGATGATCGAGGGCTTCGTCGCCGGTCACGAGCAGGGCTGGACGGTCGACATCGCCGGCACCGTCGGGCTGGCGTTCACGCTGACCGAGCGCGGCTGATGTCGAGCCTGACCCCGCAGATGGACGCCGCGCTGTCGGCGGCGTCGCCGACCTGGTTCGGCGCGGTGCGCATCGACCTGCCGGGCTACAGCCTGCGGCTGCTCGACGGCGCGGGCGTCGCCACCTTCGCCGACGCGTCGCCGGGCGGCGGTACCTACCGCGGCCGCGATCCGATCTATGGCGTGCTCGCCGCGATCGAGGAGATCAGCGACGGCGTCGGCGACGAGGCGCCGGCGCTCGGGCTGACGCTGCATCCGGCAAGCGACGCCGCCGCCGCCGACCTCGCGTCGCCGGCGATGCAGGGGGCGCCGGCGTCGATCTTCGTCGGCGCGATCGACCGCGCCACCGGGCTCGTCGTCCCCGATCCCGAACTGGTGTTCGTCGGCGAGCTCGACGTGCCGACGCTGCGCTCGACGCGCCACGGCCGCAGCCTCGAGCTCGAGCTGGTGTCGACCTTCGAACGCTTCTTCGCCGACGACGAGGGCGCGCGGCTCGCCGACGGCTTCCACCAGTCGCTGTGGCCGGGCGAGCTGGGCCTCGCCTTCGTCACCGGCGTCGAGCGCACCGTCTACTGGGGCATGGACGCGCCGCCGCCGGCGGTGGTGACGGGCCGCGCCGGCAACGCGTTCGCCGGCCGCGCCGGGCGGCTGCCGTGACCGCGCGCCCGATCCTGCTGCGCCGCGTCGCGGCGGCGCAGGCGACGGTCGATCGCTTCCGCGGCCGGCCGTTTCGCTTCGGGACCAACGACTGCGCGCGGATGGTCGCCTTCCACCTGAGGCAGGTCGGGCGGCCGGTGCGGCTGGCGAAGGCGGGCAGCTATCGCTCGCGGCTCGGCGCGACGCGGGCGCTGCGCCATTTCGGATACGACAGTCTCGCCGCCGCGCTCGACGCGCACGGCCTGTCGCGCATCGCCCCCGCCGCGGCGGTGGTCGGCGACATCGTCGAGCTGCCCGGCGAGCCGCCGTTCGGCGCGCTGTCGGTCGCCGTCGGCAACGGTCGGGTGCTCGGCTACCACCAGGACACGGCGGGCGCCGAGATCCTGCAGCCGACGGCGTTCGTCGCCGCCTGGCGGGTGCTCTAGATGTCGAAGACCTTGCGCACCGCGGCGATGGTGGTGGGCGCGGTGGCGCTCGTCGTCGGTACCGCCGGCATCGGTGCCGCGCCGGCGCTCGCCGCCACCTCGACGACGATCGGCGTCGCGGGCGCCGGCTCGATCGCGGCGACCTCGGTCGCCGTCAACACCGCCGCCGTCGCGGCGACCGGCGCCAGCCTGTTCGGCGTCTCGGCGGCAACGCTGACCGCGGTGGCGAGCGGGCTGTCGCTGGCCGCCGGCGTCACCGCCGCCAGGCCGGCGCCGTCGCTCGGCGGCAGCCAGACCAGGTTCAAGGCCGATCCGCTCGCCGGCATCCCCTATGCGATGGGACGGACGCTCGTCGCCGGCAACATCGTCTATCATGAGGCGCACGGAAAGGATAACCAGTTCAACAGCTTCGTCGTCGCGCTGTCGGGCGCCGGCCCGATCGAGAGCCTCGACTCCTTCCTCGTCGAGGGCGCCGAGGTGGGCTTCAGCGCCGGCGCCGCGCTCGGCGGCTACGCCGGCTGGATGTGGCAGGTGACGCAGCATGGCGCGTCGCCCGCGCCGACCGCGCTCGCGGTGCCCGCCGCGGTCGGGTCGGCGGCACCGGGCTGGACCGCGGCGCACAGGCTGTCGGGCCTGGCGGCGGCGCTGTGGACGCTGAAGTTCGACAAGAAGCAGAAGATCTACGCCGCCGGCACGCCGCAGCCCGGCTGGGTCGGCCATTGGGTCCGCGTCTATGATCCCCGCCTCGATTCGACCTGGCCGGGTGGTTCGGGGAGCTGCCGCGCGCTCGACGAGACCAGCTACGTCTGGTCGGAGAATCCCTATCTCCATGCGCTGACCTGGCTGCTCGGCCGCTGGCAGAACGGCAAGCGCATCCTCGGCGTCGGCGCGCCGGTCGCGATGATCGACGTCGCCGCCTTCGTCGAGGGCGCCAACGTCGCCGACGCCAACGGCTGGACGCTCGGCGGCGTCGTCTATTCGACCGACGCCAAATGGAATGTGCTCAAGCTGATGCTGCAGGCCGGCGGCGGCGAGCCGCTGCGGCTCGGCGCGCGCATCTCCTGCCTGATCAACGCGCCGCGCGTCAGCCTGGCGACGGTCACCGCCGGCGACATCGTCGGCGACACCGCGGTGCCCGCCTGCGCGCCGCGCCGCAGCCGGATCAACGGCGTCGTGCCGCTCTACCGGTCGGAAGCGCACGGCTGGGAGATCGTCCCCGCCGCGCCGGTACGCGTCGCCGCCTATGTCGCCGAGGATGGCGAGCCGCGCACGCGCGAGATCGCCTACCCGCTGGTGCAGCATGTCGACCAGGCCGCCGAGCTGGCGCTCTACGACATCGTCAACGCGCGCGAGTTCGGCCCCGTCGAGCTGCCGCTGAAGCCGCGCTGGCTCGGCTACAAGCCCGGCGACTGCATCACCGTCGCCGCGGCGGAGCTCGGGCTCAACGGCCAGGAGCTGCTGATCGTCAACCGCACGCTCGATCCCGACGGCATCGTCACGCTCGCCGCGCGATCGGAGACCGCGGCCAAGCATGGCTTCGCGCTGGGGCTGACCGGTACGCCGCCGCCGACGCCGGGCGTCACCGGCGCGACGCTCGTCGACGTGCCGGCGCCAGCCCCCGGCGCCTGGACCGTCGCGGGCAGCGTGCTCGCCGCCGGCGGCGTCGCGGTGCCGGTGCTCGCCGTCACCGGCGCCGCCGACAACGCCAATGCCGAGGCGGTGCTGTTCGAATATCGCGTCGACGGCGCCGCCGACTGGATCGCCGCGGGCAGCGAGCCGCCGGCGACGGTGCGCAAGGACATCGCCTCGGTGACGGCGGGCACGCCCTATCTGGTCGCCGTCTCCTACCGCGTGCGCGGCGTCGTCGGCGCGCGCCGCGTGCTCGGGCCGGTGGTCACCGGCGCCTATGCTGGGATCGAGGGGCCGGCGGGGGCGGACGGGCTGCCGACCTACAGCTGGATCGCCTGGGCCTACAGCGCCGACGGCAGCAGCGGCTTCACCACCGAGGCGCCGGGCGATCGCACCCATATCGGCATCGCCGCCAACAGGGCCACGCCGGTCGAAAGCACCAACCCGGCGGATTATAGCTGGGCCCGCATCCAGGGCCCAGCCGGCGTCCCGGGGGTCGACGGTACCGACGGCATCAACGGCGACGACGGCATCTTCCGCGAATTCGTCTGGCGCCGCGCCGCGGCCGCCCCGCCGACACCCGCCGGGAATGGCGTTCCCGCCGGCTGGTCGGACGATCCGCCGCCGGGCAGCGAGCCGCTATGGATGTCGGTCGCCCGGCAGCAGCTCGACGGCACGCTGATCGACGGCTGGTCGGTGCCGATCCGTCACGACGGCCCGAAAGGCGACACCGGCACCGCGGGCGTCCCCGGCCCGCCCGGCGCCGACGGCCAGCCCACCTGGATCTGGATCGCCTATGCCAACAACGCCAGCGGCACGGCGAGCTTCACCACCGGCGCCGCCGACGGGCGAACGCATATCGGCATTTCGCCCAACCGCAGCACGCCGGTCGAAAGCAGCGATCCGGCCGATTACAGCTGGGCGAAGATCGAGGGGCCGGCGGGCCCGGCGGGATCGACCGGCGCCACCGGCGCAACCGGGGCGACCGGCGCCACCGGCGCCCCCGGGCCGATCGGCGCGACCGGCCCCGCGGGCCCGGCGGGCCCGATGGGGCCCGCGGCGCCGGCGCAGACGATCCTGCTGCCCGGCCACGGCAGCTACGGACCGATCGCGGTCGGCGTCGCGCCGGGCGGCGCCTCCTATGCCGAGGTGCAGTTCAGCGGCTATCTCAGCGGCGCGGCCACCGTCAGCTATGCGCTCGACTACCGGATCAACGGCGGCAGCTGGACGACCTACGACAGCTTCGCCGAGGCCGGCGATTCGGTGAATCCCACCGGCTGGGGATCGGGCGGCACCGTCGCCAACCCGAGCGGCAGCGGGCCGGCGGTGATCGAATGGCGGATGACCATTTCGCGCACCGGCAGCGCCACGGTGACCAGCTACGGCGGCAGCTATCTCAAGGCCTGAAGGAGCGGCGCATGAAGATCGAGTTCAGCTTCGGCATCGGCGACCGCGTCGCGATCGCGGCGCGCGGCGGCGCGCGTGGGAAGGTGAAAGGGCTGTTCGTCGGCGAGGACGGGCGGCGGCAGGTCAGCGTCGCCTATGTCGACGCCAGCGGCGATCCCGCCGGGCCCGAATGGTTCGGCGAGGGCGAGCTGGCGCGGGCGTAGCGCGTGCGCGATCCGGCGTTCGCCGGAATGACGGGAGGTTGAGCGCAGGACGCGCCAGCTCCGGAAAAAAGATCGGCCCGCGCCATCGGGGGGAGAGGCGCGGGCCGGATTTTTTGCCCGACGCGAGCGGGGGGCTTGAGAGCGTCGAACAATGGCATAACGGCCGTCGCCAACGGCGGTTCCGACGAACCTGAAAAAAATTTCGCACTCTCGCTAGGGTGAGTCTCGCCACGTCGGATGACGTCGCAGAACGAGGTGTCGGCATGCGTATCCCCCCTTCCATTCCGGCCCGCGGGCGGCACGCTTTCAAGGAGGCGTGCCGCCATGCCCGGCGCTGAGCGATGCTCGCCGCGGCCCCGGCAGGGGCGCCGCGCATGACGCTCGACACCGGCGACGTCGCCGGGCTGGTCGGCGGCGCGGTGACGCTGCTCGGCGTCGCCGGCGGCGGCCTCCGCTGGCTGTTCACCTCGCGGTCGAAGCGCGAGCAGTGGATCGAGGCGCGCATCCAGTCGCACGTCGCCAAGATCGAGGCACGGCTGGCGGTGGCCGAGCGGCGCGCCGACCATCTCGGCTTCGCCTTCCAGCTGGTCGCCGCCGAGCTGGCGCGGCTCGATCCGCATTCGGACATCCTGCGCCGCGCCCAGCTGATCATCGAGGGCGTGCAGGGCGTGTTCGGCGCGTCGCCTGAAGGAGAGATCTGATGCACGGCACCCACAAGCTCATCGCCTTCCTGGCGATGCTGCTGGTCTTCGTGGTGGTGGTGATCCTCGCCGCCGCCTTCGAGCATGACGAGATGACGCTGCGGCTGATGGATGCCGCGGTGGTCGGGCTGGTCGGGGTGATCGGCGGCGCGGGCCAGGCGATCTTCCGCGCCGCGCGCGACGAGACGCCGGCGCCCCCGGACGGCACGCCGCCGGCGCCCTCGCCCGCCCCCTCGCCGATCGCCGCGCCGACCGCGGCGCCGTTGCTGGTCCCGGAGCGTCCGTCGTGGGAAGCCTAGATCCCGCGGCGCTGCGCGCCCGCCTCGTCACCGCGCGCGACGCCGTGACCGCCGCGCTGGCGCTGGTCGACGCCGCGGTGCCGGCGCCGATCGCCTGGGGGGCGAAGATGTCGCCGGCGCTGCGCGACCGCTGCCGGATCTTCGCGCAGGACTTCGGCACGCATCCCGACTGGCTGCCGGCCTGCATGGCGTTCGAGACGATGGAAAGCTTCCGGCCCGACATCCGCCCGCTGCGCAACGGCAAGCGGCTGTCGAGCGCGGTCGGGCTGATCCAGTTTCTCGAGGGCACCGCCAAGCGGCTCGGCACCACCACCGCCGCGCTCGCGGCGATGAGCGCGGAACGCCAGTTCGACTATGTCTGGCGCTATTTCCGCGACACGGTGCGCGAGCGCGGGCCGATCCGCTCGCTCGAGGATTGCTACATGGCGATCCACTGGCCCGCGGCGGTCGGCAAGCCCGATGATGCGACGATGTACCTGCGCGGCAGCGACGCCTATGCGGCGAACGCCGGGCTCGACCTCGACGGCGACCATGTGATCACCAAGGCCGAGGCCGGCAGCCTGATCCGCGCCAAGCTGGCGAAGGGCCGGCTGCCGGGGTATCTCGGGTGACGCGGCGCGGCCGTTGACCGCTTTTCGTGCAATGCCTACGAGTCGCCCCGCATGGCTCCGTAGCTCAGCCGGATAGAGCAGCGGTTTCCTAAACCAATACAAAATATCTACTAAGCTGGTGAATTATATACGAAATCTCGCAAAAAACCGCTGCTCTTGTGATCGCATTTGTGCCCCGCCGCGGTGCGATTTCGACGGGCGTGGACCGAGATGTAGCGCCGTCATCCGCATGGCGCCGAGCTCCAAAGACCGGTATTAGGCGGCTTCCTTTCGAGATGATGGTGCCTCCATCGCGTTTTTGGCCGCCTCCTGTTGTTGGTCGGTCAGTTCGGCGACGTTGAGGTAAATCTCAGTCGTCTTCACAGACGAGTGCCCCATGTGGCGGCTCAGGGCGTATATGCTGCCGCCCTCCTCGAGCCAGCGGATGGCGAACTCATGTCGCAGATCGTGGAGTCGGAAAGGCGTGAACGCAACGCCGGCCTTCTGTGCCTCTTTTTGTGCTCGAGACTTGGCGATGATGAAGGTGCGCGACGGGTCGCTATAGCGCCCGCCCGCGGGCGTCCAGAACAGGAAGTCGTCGCTACGGAGCGGGGCGTCGCTATCGAGTGCCGGGCCGCCGTTGTGACCTTGCCAATTGCCACGCTTCGGCTCGGTCTCGCCGCGAACCGGCACGCGCTTCAGGATGGCTAGGCCGCGAGCGCTGAGCTGCAATGTGCGCGGCTTGTCGCGCTTCGTCGTCTGGAGGCGGACAGTACCAGCTATCCAATCAACATCACAGCGGCGGATGCACGCAGCTTCGGTCGCCCGCAGGCCTTCGGCGAGGACGAACGCCAAGTAGAAGGCGAAGATGAGCGGTGCCTCCGCGATAACGAGGTCGATTGAGCCGGTCTCGGGCCTGACGATCTTGGTCCGCTTTTCGCGGATGACGCTGCGGTCCCAATCGCGAGCAGGGTTGTCATCGCGCCAGCCTTGCGCGACGCAGTACGACAGCAGCCGTGACAGGGCGGTCAGGTCGCGCTTTATTGTGGCGTTGGTGATCGGACGCCCTTTTACACGCATCGCCTTCCTCGCCCGAACGAACGACGCCACCTGCTTCTTGTCGACCTGGTCGAGGAAAAGCCCCCCAAAGTGGGGGTGAAGCTGCCGAAGGCTCGTTCGATATCGGCCCTTCGTGCGCTGGCTTTCTACCCCGCCCATTCCATCTTCCGTCCAAGCTGTGACGGCATGGGCGAACGTCGTTCTCCCTTCTCCGAAGAAGCGGGCATGCTCGATCTGCGTTACCAGCGCTTTGATGCGCTTGATGGCTTCATTCCGATCGCGCGTAGATAAGCTCTGTCGAATCGGCCGCCCTCGTATTTTGGCTCGAAACCAGGCAATGCCGTTCCGCCAATAGAGATTGGGATACCGCGGATCGGAGCCGCTTCGTACCTCGCCTGCTTTATCGCTGCTCTTCGGCATGCATCTTCCTCCAGAGCGTGCTGCCTCGCACGCAACTTCGCAATGTCGAACGTCCACACGCTACCGTCCTTCGCCGCGCCATCGATCTGTCCAGCAGCACATTTCGCCTGCAGGGTGCGCTTTCGCAGGCCGGTGATCCGAAGCGCGTCGGTTCGGCCCGGGCGGTTGTCTTCGATTAGGCACCGCTCTGGGATGAACGCACTACCAGGATCGCGATGAGGCACTGCATGTGGCGCACCGGCTCTCTGCGAAGCCGTCATTGCTTGTGCACCCAGACCGACAAATTGTCAGATCGGCAGTCCGTGATCTGAAAAATATCGTCCGTGACGACGAGTGTGATCGAAAACTCCTCCTCGAAGTTCTCCGGCGAACCAGACCAGTGCATCGCATCGAATGTCAGTTCCACGATCGCCTCACGCAGTGGTTGCAGCGCACCGCCCGGAGCATGCGTCGCAAGTGTGACCACCCAAACGCCATCGACATCTACGTCATAGTCATCATCGAACGAGATCAATTCGTTGAGTGGCCGATCTGTCCAGTTCGCGAAGCCGGCTCTGGCTTTCGAGATGCCCGCCACAACGAGCGCTGCGCGAACGCTGGCGAGGTTGATGAGAAAGCGCTCTCGCACCTCGGCCGGCGAGAGCAGAGATCGCGCGCGCGCTGCGCGTTGGAAGGCGAGCATCGCATCGTCTGTGGGCTCCGAAACTTCGATTTCACGTTGCACGTCGACCATCCTGAAATCCCACTGGATCGACGATGGGAGGGAAATGAACGTGGCGTCTGGGAGGGGCTCAGGTGGCGATGCCTCGATGATCTCGAACATTCGCATTGCGAAATGCCTGACGCTGAGACGGCCAGCGAGCGGAAAGACAGAGTCAGGCGCCACGCGAACACGTTGAACTTTTGCAAGCTCCGGCGGGATGGGATGCTCGAGCTCATCCATGTGCTGGAGGCAAAATGACAAGAATATCAGAGCTGTCTGCGCGAGGGAGAAATACTGGCGAGGCTCGTCGTAGTACCACCACCCAGCCTTCTCATTCGTTCTGACGCAAAAGAACGCCTCAAGATGACGGGAGTCATGAACCACCCCGGGGTCCTGCTGTATTTCGAGGCTTTCTACGAAATCATCCAAACGGGCGAGTTCGGCACGCGACCAGCGCATTGATGCCCATGGGAAACGCTGGAGGTCCTCTTTCGAAGGGGTCTTCCCATTAAGCTTGTCGATGACTTCGCGAGCCTTCACGCAGTATGCGTGAATATCCATTTCGCTTTGTTCGAAATGATCCTGAAATTTCCGGAACTTTTTCTCATACATATCGCAATTCCCAAATGTAGATGCCAATCGTAGCGGTTTATCGAAAGCAACGGGTGCCCTCTGATATGGTCGAACGACCTAGTGCTCCGCCGGCAATTTCGTTGGGAAAACTGCTCGCCTCGCCCCTGGAAAATATGAAGCGAAAATAACTATGTCAAATAAAAATTTCAGTTTTTTCAAGTATAACACAAAGGTGTTAGTGATCTACCTCGAAGTAATTGTCATTCTGTTATAGAGGAACAATAGTAATAAGAGATTGTAATGCTCCAATGTAGTTACAAGTATTTTTGCAGATCGGTGGAACAATGTTAACTTGAGTAATGCTAATCAAATTATATGGCTGCTTGCTTTAATCATCTTTCTTCGATTTGGATTGGTTCAAGGTTTCCACCTAAGGGAGTGCAGTCCCAGGCGATGCAGAACGGCCCAAGGTGATCGCGCCGTAGCGAACCTGCTCGCAACGCCATGTGCTGTTCCGAACCTGAGGACCTCCCGGCGATGAGTCGTCGCGACCGTTCCGTTTTGAAAGCCGTGCACATCGTCGATGAAAACGCCGTTATCTGTTCGGCGCATCTCCACGATAACCTCCACCGCGTCAGTGCAGGTGAAGATGCCGAGGTGGCGGCGACCATCGAGAAGGCTCGGCAACATTTCCGCGGCGCAGTTTCTAAATCTCAGGGCTTCCCTTTTTACCTCCCGCCCGTTTGCGAGCGGTCGAAACCGTTCCGATCGGGGGATTGGGCAGGCGGGGAAATCGATGCGCGAAGCCCACGTCTCTGCGAAGCCGTCGAGGGATCCGACACGCGACGCCTGCCGCAACGAGTGGAGGAGTTCACGTTCCGAGGTGCCGGCCTGCAGCAGCCGACGCCACAACCAAACGAAACCGCTCGCATCTTCCGCCGTGGGCAGTGATTCGACGAGCGTGGGGAGCCGGAGAACTTCGGGGAGTTTGGTGATGGACCCGAGCTTCGCCTCGGAGATGGTCCTGAGCTGCTGAATGCACCGCGCGGCATTCGGCCGGCGTCTCGGCGCGTCGAAAATTCGATAGAGCTTGTGATAGAAGGCTGCCGAGTGCGGCTGGTGTCCTGCCTTCGCCAGGGCCCCAAGAAGCCCGTGAGGACAGGCGCCAAAGGCCGAAATGATGATTTCGCGAGTCTTCGCCGTCAGAAATGATTTCGCGGCCTGCGCGGCTTCGACGTCCGACATGCGGGACAGAGCTGCGGCGATCGCTTGTCTTCGCTCAGCGCCGGCCCGGAGGAAATGGCCTGCGAAGCCAGGTACTTCGACATCAATGCGCGCGACGGCAGACAGGGCCCACCCGCGAAGCTCCACGACGTGCATGACTTGCTCCCATGATCATCTCCCTATCATTGGGGTCTCCTCATCAGCCCAGTCATCGACGATCAGCGTTCGCGTATCGATCTCTCGAATGTCGCGAAAACCAAGCTTATCGAGACATCGCGCGACAACCGCTGGCTGGAGTGGGCGGTTATCGGAAGCGTGCTCCTCGATCGCAGCCGCGATTGCCGCCACCGCGTCAGGTACAGCGTGGAGGGCCACGATATCGGCCCGAGCGCCCACGAGTGTCGGCAGCGAGTCGAGTGCACCGGACGTGGACAGATGCCATCGAAGCTCAACCGCGGCGATATCGTGCCACATCCTGCATTGGCGGATCTCGAGATCGGCAACCCACGTGTCGCGGGTTTCGGTGTAAACCCCGAACCTCAAAACATAAGCAGGATACACGGACAAATTCTGGAGGAGCGCCGGGCGGGCGGCGGTTTCTTCATTGGTTCGCAGGCGGCGAAGACGTTCGTGATCGCGAAACACCTCGTCGAACCTAATGAGATCATAGCCGCAAAACCGTTCCGAAATGATTTCGGAACGGCGCGATGGGCGCGGGCTTGAGAGCGGGGGCGGCGCCGGCAACATGCTGGATGTCCCCGATCAGCGCGCCGGCATGATATTGGGATAGACGTTTGCCTTCCCGAACTGGGCCTCAAGCATCTCCTTCGCATTCGAAGAACTGTCCGCCTCGACGGTGACCGTCTGGCGATTGCCATTCGCGAGCCGGATCTTGCCTTCCCAGCGCTTCATCATCGCGACCTCCATTAGTCGAAAATCGAGTAATCCAGTCTCGCCGATATCGCAACAGCTCCTCGACAATGGAGCGCCGGCGCGATGCCAAAATCAGCATTCAGTCCGGCCCACCAGACCCTCGTCGATGCGCTGATCGCGGCACGCGAACTTGCGGGCATGTCGCAGCAGGAATTGGCGAGGCGTGTTGGGCGTACCCAGTCGTGGGTATCAGCGATCGAGACGCGAAGTCGTCGTATCGATGTGCTGGAGTTCTACGCCTGGGCCCGTGCCATTGATGATGATCCGGTAGCGCTCTTCGCACGGGTGGTGGAGGGGCTGCCGCTTGAGGTGGAGATATGAGGTGGCGCGATACGCGATCGTCGAAGCGTGGGGATCCCGAAGTCGACTGCGCGCTGCCGGGGGCCACGGGCGGCGCGAAATTTCTTTCTCGCGAACCGATCATAAATATTGATGTGACCCCCCGAAATTTGCGAGGGTGTCTACATACGGCACAGGGCAACAAGGGGGTGGCCCGCCCCAAACACGTCACCCGGGACGACTGACCGGAGGATATGAGGCAGTGCTAGCCGCCCAGGCGGAATGTGCAGGCGATGTGATCTGCACTAACGGCTCGCTGGCCCCCTAAGGCGGGGCGAAAGGGCACTTAAAAAAAAGAGGACAGCTATGCCTGTGAATTGGCAACTGTCCGCTCGGGCAAGTCCCTCGAATGCTGAGCCCGAGAGATTGGTAAATTCCATAACCGTTGGCGCATTAGAGTTCTGCCCGGATGGCATGTGGGTAGATGAAAAACGTGACCTTGGCAGTCATAACATCGGCGCCCCTAACCTTCCCACGGACGGCGAGAACTGCGCGAGATATGGGCTGCTACATGCCGGTACAGGGCAACCGCCGGCATCGCCTTAGAACGCGATCGCAGCTTTTCGAGCGATTTCCCGGCTCAGGGTAATTCGAACTTTCTCCCTCGATGATCTGATGTGGCGTGCAGAATTGTGCCCGTCGGGTCATCGAGGGGGGAGAAAAAGCGAAACGGTCTAGGGTGAGGGGAAGATAATTCTAGTTGATTGATCAGCTAAAGCACGTCGAACCGAATGAGCGAGGAGCGCGATAGCGCGGATCAGCGAGTTCGAGGTCGACGTTGAGGTTCGCCCTCGCGAACCTCTGTCGAGTCATCACTTTTTAGGTATAGATCTAGCAGCGCTTGATCTGCCGCTCAGCGAGTAAGGAATTTACAGCATCGCGAGCTCGCGCCGAGCGGCCCAACAGCCGTTGCGCCTTCAATCCGTTCAGCTCCTGGCTTCGATCACCGGGTGGGCACCATGTTCCCTTCGGCAATTCGTGTGATCCGCGACAACCTCCAGCACGTGGCATGTCGCTGCCCGCCCACCGCGGCATTCGCCGACCATTCGAGCGAGTTCGCCGCGCAGGGCCTCGAGCTGCGCGATTTTGCTTTCAACAGCTTGGAGGTGACCAGTGGCGATCAAGTCTGCCTCGCCGCAATCACGGTCGGGGTGATCGCCCAGGTCAAGAAGCGAGCGAATTTCGGCGATGTCGAAGCCTAAGCCTCGTGCATGACGGATAAAGTTCAGTCGCTTGAGATGCTGATCGCTGTAATCGCGGTAATTGCCCTCGGTGCGCGCCGGTGCCGGCATCAGGCCGATTTTTTCATAGAAGCGGACCGTCTCCACCTTCGTGCCAGTCGCTCCTGCCAAAACCCCGATCTTCATCCCTCGCCCGTTGCCCTTGACCCTATAGTAAGTACAGGCCCTACATGACTCGCCGACTCGGAAACTGTCGAGGAGGCGTAGGATGGCGGGCAACTGCTGCGAAAGTGCGGGCGCGGAACCCATCGCGTTGATCGACAAGCCATGGCGTAAAGCACTTTTCGTCGCCCTCACCGTCAATGACGGCATGTTTGGTGTCGAGATGGTGGCCGGTGCGGCAGCCGACTCCCGCGCGTTGATGGCCGATGCGCTCGACTTCTTCGGCGACGCTGCAAACTACGCCATCAGCCTGGCCGTAGCAGGAATGGCGCTCGCCGTTCGTGCCAAGGCAGCGCTCTTCAAGGGCGTTACGCTGCTTGGCCTGGGGCTATGGGTGCTGCTGAGCACGGCTTATGCAGCCTACGTTGAAACGCTGCCCGACGCCGGGACGATGGGCGTGATTGGCGTCATGGCGCTCGTCGCGAACGTTGCGGTTGCGCTTCTGCTCTATCGATTTCGCGTCGGGGACGCCAACATGCGGTCCGCCTGGATCTGCTCGCGGAATGACGCGATCGGCAACGTTGCGGTCGTCGCCGCCGCCGCCGGCGTATTCGGTACCGGCACCGCCTGGCCCGATCTGATGGTTGCCGGGGTGCTCGCGACCCTTGGCATTTCGGGTGGTACTCAGATCGTCATGCAGGCCCGTCGAGAGCTGCGAGGTGCTTCCCCTTGGGGCGAGGCGACTGGCAACCAGTGATGATGTTGGTTCTCCTCATCCACTTCCTGCTGTTCTTCGGTGCAGCCTTCGTCTGGCCTACGGTGAGAGTCTACCGGCACGCTCGTCGCTCGATGGGAGCAACCTCACCTATTCGAGGTGACCTGTCCCCGAGACGTGGAATTAAGGAGCTGTATCCGTGAGCGATGCCAATCTCGACCTCCGCTCTGCGGAAAAACGCCGGACCTTGTGGCTCGTTCTGTGGCTCAACGTCGCCATTGCCGTCGGATTCTTCGCGACCGGCTGGTTTGCCGATTCGAGCGCGCTGATCGCGAACGGCCTCGACAATTCGTCCGACGCGATGGTCTATATTCTGAGCTTGCTGGCGCTCACACGGTCACGGACCTGGAAGCGAGGCGCAGCACGCTTCTCCGGTGTGATGCTGCTGGTTTTTGCGGGCGGGGTGATCGCCGATGCGGCGCGGCGGTTTGTCGAAGGATCAGAGCCGGCCGGGATCACCATGATTGCAATGTCCGCGGTGGCCGCCGTAGTGAATGTCATCTGCCTGCGCCTGCTGCAGCGGCTGGAAGGCAAAGACGTCAACCTGCGGGCGGCAACCACCTTCAGCTTCAACGATTTCATTTCCAATGGCGGGATCATCGTCGCGGGTGTCATTGTCATGTTGACCGGCGCGAACTGGCCCGATCTCGTCGTCGGGGTCGCGGTGGCGTTAGTCGCCATCTACGGCGCGTTCAATATTCTGCGAGACGCTCATATGGACATTCACGAGGAAGCAGGCACCGGGCACCAAGGCCGGAAGAATGGATCACCTAAATAGTGATGAGATATTGTATCGACAATCAACTTCTATGCTTGCACCCCGCGACAACTGCGATCTTCCAAGTAATTTAAGAAGCCGTTGTGTCGCTCGTTTGAGCCGCTATATGGAAACCGTGACCAAGACTCGATCCGCGCTTGCTCGACTGTGGGGCCGCCTTTGGGCGACGCTCGCGTTGGCGTGCGTGATCTCCCTCGCAGGTACATCGGTCGCGACCGCCATGGACGTGACCTCTGAACTCGCAGCGCCGAACGCGGTGGCAGGTGTTGCGGCGGCGGCGGACACCGGTGCCAGCGGCGACGAGGCCAATGGGTCTGCCGATGAGCAAGCGCCAACTCAGCATTGCGCGTTATGTTGTCTCCACGCCTGTTCGAGCTTCGCCGCAGCGGCGATTACGCTCCCCCATGCGCCGATGGCCGCAGCGCTTCCCGTTGCGACGGGCGTGGCGGCCCTCGCCTCTGACAGCCTAAGCACCCAAGACCAGCCCCCCCGAGGCTGATCGACGCCCGACGTCCGTCTTGTGCCGATAAATCGGCGCAGGAAGCACGCTCGCTCTTCGGTCGATGTTCTCGGAGCTATTCATGTCATTATGTGCTCGGCCCGCTTTGCTCGCGGCGGCCACTTACTTTGTTTTCCTTGCCGGGGCCGGTGCGGCCCAGCCGGGAGGACCTGCTACCGCAACCGTTGGCAATCCGTCATCGACGGGCTCGACCCTTCCGTCAGTCAGAGCGGCCACACCAACCGGTGTGCCAGCCCCGGCGCCACTGTTGGTGCCGCGCGGCGGGGCAGCTCCCGAAGGGCTAACGCTCGAGCAAGCGCTCGCCGAGGCTGAATCGCGCTCTCCTGCGGTAACGGCTGCGCAGGCCTCGGTAGATGCGGCGCAGGGGCGCCTTCGGCAGGCGGGTGTGCGATCAAACCCCGAACTTTCCGTCGAGGTCGAGAACTTCGCTGGCTCCGGACCGTATTCAGGATTCGAGGGGACCGAGACGACAGTTGCGATCAACCAGCGGCTCGACCTTGGCGGTCGCCGCTCTGCGCGAGTTGCGCAGGGGCGCGCAGAGCTAACAACCGCACAGCTACAGCTTTCGCTTGCCCGAGCCGATCTTGCGCTTGCTGTGCGCGAGCAGTTCGCAACCGCTGTGGCTGCGCGGGAGCAGCTTCGCCTGGCGAGCGACAACCTGGACCGAGCCCGCGAGCTCGCACGAATCGCCGGGGTGCTCGTAGAGGCAGGGCGCGAGCCGCCACTGCGTGCACTTCGCGCTCGAGCCGCTGCGGCTCAGGCTGACGCCAGCCTACGCGGCGCTCAGGCAGCGGAGGAGGCCTCACGGCGCACATTGGCGTCGCTGTTCGGTACCGACACCCTACCGGCGGCGGTTAGTGGAAGCATCAACCTCCCGCCACCGACCAACATTGACCCAACCCAGACCCTTGATGTGCGCTTGGCTGAAGCAGAGCGGCTAACGGCCGAGGCTCGCCTCGGGGGCGAGCTTGCTAGCCGACGGCTCGACCCAGCCGTCGGCGTCGGCGTCCGGCAGATTGAGGAAACCGGCGACCGCGCCTTTGTCGCCGGATTGAGCGTACCGCTCCCGCTTTTCGATCAAAATCGCGGCAACATCGCAGCGGCGCGCGCCGAGGTGCGGGCGGCCGAGGCCCGTCGAGCCGGTGCGCTCGCAAATGCGGTCGCGCGTGTCCGCAATGCGTCGGCCGGCCTGACGGCTGCCGACGCTCGGGTGGCAGCACTCGAAGCTGCGGCCATTCCGGAGGCCCGCGAAGCGCTGCGCTTGGCGCAGATTTCCTATCAGGCCGGCCGCTTGTCGCTCCTTGAGCTCCTGGACGCTCAGGAGACGTTTGCGACCGTTCAATCCGACCTCATCGAGGCGCGCCAGGCGCGTGCCCAGGCCGCCGCCGCGCTCGACCGCGCTGCGGCCCGCTAACGAAGGACGAGTTCCCATGGATATGACGAACGATCGCAACAAGCTGCTCGGCGCTGTGGCGGCCGCAGCGCTCTTAGCCGGCGTCGGCGGCATCGTCGCCGGACGCACTATTCTCTCATCAGACACGACGCCCACTGCGACGGACGCGAGCGGGGCCGAGGAAAGCGAAGAGGGGGGAGAGGGGGAAAACCACGGGCCTGAGGGGTTCGTGCCGATGAACGCCGAGCGTCTGGCGACCGCAGGCATCAAGACCGAGCGCACCGCGGTCGGCAGCCTTGGCGCCGAGGTGCTTGCACAGGCAAGCGTTGCAGCCGCGCCAGAGGGGGAGGCCTCGCTTACTGCACGCGCCGACGGAGCGGTCACCCGCATCACCAAGCGGTTGGGGGATGCGGTTCGCGCCGGCGAGCCCCTCGCATATCTAGCAAGTCGAGAGGCTGCCGCGATCGCAGCCGAACGGTCGACTGCGACGGCGCGCGTAACTGCCGCCCGCGCGTCTTATGCGCGTGAAAGGCGACTGTTCGACCAGAAGGTGACCGCGCGGCAGGACCTTGAAGCTGCGCAAGCTGCGCTGGCCGAAGCCGAGGCAGAAGCCCGCCGCACGCAGGCGGCTGCCACCGCGTCGGGTGTGACGAGGGACGGTCGCTCGCTCGTCGTCACCAGTCCAATTTCGGGCCGGGTTACCGCCCTGCCGGCCACCCTCGGCGCGTTTGTCGAGGCCGGCACGGAGCTGTTCCGGATTGCCGATCCGCGCCGCATCCAGATCAATGCGGCAGTGTCGTCCACTGATGCGCAGCGCATACGCGCCGGTGACCCGGCAGAGATCGAGGTGCCGGGCGGCGGCACTGTACCGGCGGTCGTGCGCTCCACGACACCAAGCCTCGATGTCGAAACGCGCACGGCGACCGTGGTGCTCGTTCCGACCGGGACGCTGGCCGGCTTGCAGCCCGGGCAGTCGCTGCGCGCGCGCATCACACCGAAGAACGCGCCTTCGACGTCGCGTATCGTGCTCCCCGAGGAAGCGGTGCAGTCATTCGATGGAAGCGACGTGGTCTTCGTGCAGCAGGCAAAGGGCTTTCAGGCGATCCCGGTAACCGCCGGCGCGCGCAGCGGTGGTCGCATCGAGATCGTCGGAGGGCTGAAGCCTGGCGCTGTCGTCGCGACGACCGGCGCCTTCCTCCTGAAAGCTGAAGTCGGCAAAGGCGAGGCGGAACACTAGGCCATGCACCGTGCCTTTTTTATCCTCATGTTTGTGCCACTGGCAGCCGCTTGCGCCGGCGGCGGCGCCCCGCTCGCGGCGCGGCTGACTCGCGAGCCCGGTCGGCACGTTGAGATATGGACCGCGCATGCCGAAGATGTCGGCGCGGCGATCGTCGTCCGCGGTCTCGTGCGCCGTAGCCCGCTCGATAACCATCCGCTCTGGGGACATGTTCATATCATGGCGCGCTTCGCAGACGCGCGGGCGCCGCTGGCTGCTGCGGCGAGGTGGAGCAAGCCGTCGACCAGAAGTTCGCGAACCGGTTCCTACTATGCTGAGCTGCCGATCGCCGACGCTGCGTCCATCACCGATATATTCATCTCCTACGCCCCGGGCCGCCACGCGGACGAGGCGAACGCAGGATCTTCTCTATGATTGATCGCATTCTCTCCGCGTCCCTTCGCGCCCGGTGGGCAGTGGTGATCGCTACGCTGGTCGTCGCCATTTATGGCGTCTTCCAGCTCGTTAACCTGCCGATCGATGCGGTGCCTGACATCACCAACAAGCAGGTGCAGGTCAACACGCAGGCGCCGGCATTTGGTCCGCTCGATATGGAACGCCTCGTCACGTTCCCCGTCGAGAACGCGATGGCCGGAATTCCGGGCCTCTCGACGACGCGTTCGATCTCGCGAAATGGCTTTTCGCAGGTCACCGTCATCTTCGACGAGGACGTCGACATCTATTTTGCACGCCAGCAGGTTGCGGAGCGCCTAACCCAGGCGCGCGAAAGCCTGCCCGAGGGCATCGAGCCGCAGATGGGTCCGCTCACCACGGGTCTGGGCGAAGTGCTGATGTGGACCGTCGAGTATGCCAAGCCGGCGAGCACAAAGGCGCGCGTCATCGACGGACGACCTGGCTGGCAGTCGGACGGGTCTTACCTAACGCCCGAGGGCGAGCGACTAGCCGACGAGGTGTCGCGCCTCGCCTACTTGCGCACTGTCCAGGACTGGATCATCCGCCCGCAGCTCCGCTCGGTCGAAGGCGTCGCTGGCATCGATTCGATCGGCGGCTACGAGAAGCAGTATCTCGTGCAGCCGGACCCGGCGCGCATGGCCTCCCAGGGCATCTCCTTTTCTGAGCTGGCCGACGCTCTGGAGCGCGCCAACCTCTCGGTCGGCGCAAACTTCGTCCAGCGGGGCGGCGAGGCCTATCTTGTTCGGGCCGATGCACGCATCCGGTCGCTCGACGAAATCGGCCGCGCCGTTGTGGCGACGCGCGAAGGCGTCCCGGTCGCTGTGCGCGACGTTGCTGACGTGAAGATCGGCGGCGAGCTTCGCACCGGTGCGGCGAGCGAAAACGGTCGCGAGGCGGTGGTTGGCACAGCGCTGATGATCGTTGGCGGCAACAGCCGTCTGGTCGCGCAAGCTGTCGCTGAGCGCCTCGAGGATGTGAAAGCGTCGCTGCCGCCCGGGGTGGAAGCCAGGGTCGTCCTCAATCGCTCAAAGCTGGTCAATGCGACGATCGCGACCGTCGAGAAGAACCTTGTTGAAGGTGCGCTTCTCGTCGTCGCGACATTGTTCTGGCTGCTCGGCAACATCCGGGCTGCGCTCATAGCAACACTCGTGATTCCGGTGTCGTTCCTGATGATGGCGATCGGGATGAACAACCTCGGCGTTTCCGGCAACCTGATGTCGCTCGGCGCTCTCGACTTTGGGCTGATCGTCGATGGTTCGATCATCATCATTGAGAACTGCCTACGCCGTTTGGCCGAACGTCAGCACCTCGCTGGCCGACTGCTCACCCTTGGCGAGCGCCTCGAGGAGGTGTTCGCGGCGTCCAAGGAAATGGTGCGCCCTACGATCTACGGGCAGGCGATCATTCTTCTGGTTTTCGCGCCGCTCCTCACCTTCGAGGGCGTCGAGGGTAAGATGTTCTCCCCGATGGCGATTACCGTCATGCTGGCGCTTGTCGGCGCCTTCGTCCTTTCGCTCACCTTCGTGCCGGCGATGGTAGCGCTACTTATCCGCGGGCGCGTCGCTGAAAAGGAAGTGAAGGCAATCGCCTACACTAAGGAGCGCTATGCGCCTTGGCTCGACAAGGCGGTCGCTCGCCCCTGGCCGTTTATCGGTGTCGGCGTCGGCATCTTCGCACTTTCGGCGGTAATGTTCACGACGCTCGGGCAGGAATTCATCCCGACGCTCGATGAAAAGGATTTGTCAGTGGCGGCGATCCGCATACCGTCTACCTCGCTCGAGCAATCGCTCGCCATGCAAAAACAGATCGAACGTGCAGTCTCGTCGCTTCCCGAGGTTGCGATCTTCTTTGCCAAGACCGGCACCGCCGAGGTCGCAACGGACCCGATGCCGCAGAATATCTCGGACGGCTTCATCATCCTGAAGCCGCAGGAGGAATGGCCCGACGGCGTCGAGACCAAGGCCGACGTGATCGAGCGTGTCGAGGCGAAGCTTGAGGGTCTCGTGGGCAACGCCTACGAGATGAGCCAGCCGATCCAGTTGCGCTTCAACGAGCTGATCGGCGGTGTGCGCGGTGACCTCGGCATCAAGATTTACGGCGACGATCTCGAGGTGATGGGCGCGACGGCCGAACGTATCGCCACGGTGTTACGAACGATCCCCGGAACCGCTGATCTGCGCGTTGAGCAGACCGCCGGCTTTCCTACCCTGAATGTTGAGTTCGATCGCGATGCCATCGCCCGCTACGGGTTATCGGTGGAAGACGTCGCTGACACGGTCGCAGCGGCGCTCGGTGGCCGCGAGGCCGGCCTCGTGTTCGAAGGCGACCGCCGTTTCGACGTGGTCGTGCGGCTACCTAACGTGACCCGCGACGATTTGGGAGCCGTCGGTGCGCTACCGGTCATGCTTCCGGAAAGCGGGGCGCGGACACGGGCGTCGGTGCCGTTGAAAGAGCTTGTGCGCTTCACATTCTCGGAAAATCTCAATCAGGTCAGCCGTGAGAACGGGAAGCGTCGCGTCGTCGTCCAAGCGAATGTCCGCGGGCGCGATCTCGGCTCCTATGTCGCCGATGCGCAGGCCCGCATCGCCGCGGAGGTCACGCTTCCAACCGGAAGCTACCTTGAATGGGGCGGCCAGTTCGAAAACCTCGAGGCTGCCTCGCAGCGGATGTCGATTGTCATCCCAGCGGTCTTCATTCTCATTTTCGTCATCCTGTATATGGCACTGGGCGGCATCGCACCCGCGCTAGCCGTTTACTCGGCAGTACCACTAGGCCTGGCCGGCGGCGTATTTGCGTTGGCGCTGACCGGGCTGCCGTTCTCGGTATCGGCGGCGGTGGGCTTTATCTGCCTTTCCGGCGTAGCAGTGCTGAACGGGCTCGTCGTGATGACGAGCATCCGCCAGCGCCTGGACGCCGGCCTTCCAGTTGACGAGGCGGTGAAGCAAGGAACGATGGAGCGCGTCCGAGCGGTGCTGATGACCGGCATCGTCCCCGCCGTCGGCTTTGTGCCAATGGCGATCGCGACGGGTACCGGTGCCGAGGTTCAGAAGCCGCTGGCGATCGTGGTCATCGGCGGGCTCATCACAGCGACGCTTCTAACGCTGTTCGTGTTGCCGGCCATCAGCCGTCTGATCCTCGGTCGCACAGGTCTGCGTCAGTCTAACAAGCCCGTCGAGGGCGCACTGGCGCCAGCAGAGTAACGGGAGGTTCAAGATGACCGATTTGCCAGCAGGACTTCTGCGACTTTACACCGACGAGGACGCTCGCCACGGCGATCGGCCTATAGCCGAAGTCATCGTACAGCGCGCCCAGGTGGCTGGCCTTGCGGGCGCGACAGTCCTGCGCGGTCGGCTTGGCTTTGGTGCAAGCGCTGTCCACGCCCACCGCTTTCTGGGCGTCGGCGACAATCCACCTGTAGTTGTCGAGATCGTTGACGGCGAGGGGCGGCTGCGGGCGTTCGCCGACAGCCTAGCCGACCTGCATTCGGTAGCACTCATAACGTTCGAGCGAGTCGAGATACTTTACCGCAGCCAAGCTTCTGCGAAGCGCTCTTCCAGCTCCGAATAAGGAAAGGCGGCGCTCCGTGAAAGATGCCTGCGCTCCCGACGCCGCCAACCACGGCTCGACCGATCCCGCAATGAGCCCCGGCACGCTGCCGATCATCGTGCCGCTCGCCGCGGGTAGGGTCGAGATCCGCTTCGTACCAGTGTTTGGCACGACACGCGCGCTGCTGTCCTTCGTAGGGCGTCCGCTCCCTGAGGAGGCGGTCCTGCGCGTACCAGCGCTAGGTGGCACCCTGGAAGTGCCGTGCCAACTCCACGAGGGGCGCTTGCTGTCGACGCGCGCGCTATCGAGCCTGCCCCACGGTACCGAGCTTGTTTTCTACGACGACAGTGGCCGGCATTGCCATTCCCTTCCCGTGCAGCCCGCGACGTGACCCGTGGCTCGACCCACCGCTGGACGCGCCGGCAGCGCGGCGGCCGGTCCAAGGCGGCGCGTCGGGCGCCCCTGCCAAGGGCGGAAGCATTGATGCTTGTTGGGGTTATTGCCCTCATGGGCCTGCCATGGATTATTATGCCAAACCTCTCGCCGCCGCCGGAGAAAGATGTTCATGTCGTCCAATTGGTGCCGACCCCGCGTGGCTACCGCGCGCCGTTCGGGAAAGGGAGGCTCGAGTTGGGCTTTTTCGCTATCGACGGGGGCGATCGCGCACGTTTGGAGTTGTTCGACGCCGCCGGCGCCCGCCTTGCGCTCCCCGCTTCAACGACTGTCCACCTCGAACTCCCCGGCAATGGCACTGAAAGGACGCAGGTCGCGTTTGAGAGGAAAGGCGCGGCGCTCGTGTCGATCGCACCTCTGGCAAAACTGCCCGATCGTTCGACATTAGTTCTCGACGACGAGCGCACCCGTCACGTCTACGCGCTTGAGGGAAGCCGTTGAGTCACTCCCATTCCCACTCCGCGGCACATCAGGCCGCGCCCGGCAAGGGCCGACGTTTGCTCATCGCACTGGCTCTGAACTTGGGCATCACGGCTGCCGAGGTGATCGGTGGCGTCGTCTCGGGAAGCTTGGCGCTGCTCGCCGACGCTGCGCATAATTTCTCCGACGCGGCCTCGGTGCTGGTTTCCTATGTCGCCTGGCGGATCGCGCGGCGGCCGGCCAACACCACACGAACTTTCGGTTACGCCCGCGCCGAGACGGTGGGTGCGCTCGTCAACCTGACGACCCTGCTCGTGATCGGCCTCTACCTTCTCTATGAGGCTGGCAGCCGCTTGCTCAACCCGCAGCCGGGGGAGCTGGCCGGCACGACGATGCTCGTGGTCGGCGTCATAGCGCTCGTTGAGGATCTGCTGGCGGCCTGGGTACTGCGGAAAGATCTGGGGTCGTTGAACGTCAGGTCGACCTACCTGCACATGATCGCGGACGCTCTGGCGACCGTCGGCGTCATTATCGCTGGCGTAGCCGTTTTGATCTGGGGCCCACGGGTCGCGTGGATTGACGCAGCGGTTACAGCGACGATCGCGCTCTACATCTTTTGGCACGGAGGGCGCGAGATGCGCGAGGCGATCGCGGTCCTCATCGATAGCGCGCCGCAGGACTTCGACTTCGACGGCATGGTGGCGACGCTCGGCCGGGCGCCGGGTGTGGTAGACGTCCACCATGTTCATGTCTGGCAACGCGAGGAAGCCAAGATCGCGCTCGAAGCGCATTTGGCACTTGGCGACGATGATCTGCGTGCCGCGACCGATATGAAGGAAGCTTTGAAGACGACTCTTCGTGAGCGCTTCAACATCACGCACGCCGTGATCGAGGTCGAGCTCGCAGGCGTCGTGCACCACGACCAACATGTGATTGCCGACGAGAACGACGAAGGTGCGCACGACGAACCACAACGTAAAGGGAAGAGCGAATGACGGACCGCTTGCGCCTCGAGCTTCCCGTGCTTCTGCCTGCGGTGGCTCACGAGGCTGACGCATGCGTCGAGCGCCTGGTATCCGACCTGAACGGCCGCGAAGGAGTAAGCGAGGCGCACGTTGTTGCCGCCGCCGGGGACACGCCGGCGCAGCTTTGCGTCCACTACGATCCAGATGTGCTGCCGCTGCCGCGCATCCGCGACATCGCGCGAGCAGCGGGTGCTGCGCTCAACGAGCGCTTCGGGCACGTTCTCTGGGCTGTAGATGGACTGTCACACCAGCGGCGAGCGCGTACCGTTTCCGAGAGGCTGCGGCGCATGCCAGGCGTCGTCGAGGCCGGCGCCGCCGGCTCCGGCCCGGTTCGCGTTGAGTTTGATCGCACAGTGACATCGGAGGCCGAAATCCGTCGGGTGCTTGCCGAGATGGGCGTTCGGCCACGCAGTCTCGCGACGGGCGTGGCCTCCGGTCAGGTCGATGCCGACGACCATGATCATGCCAGCGATGATCACAAGCACGGACCCGGTGAGGCGGATCACGGCCATGCCCATGGTGGCGTCTTCGGCGCCAATACCGAGCTATACTTCGCATTGATATGCGGAGCGCTGCTTGGCGTTGGCTTTGCGATCGATTGGCTCGACGCGGCTGCCGGGTGGGTGCCACTATCACTCTATGTGGCCGCCTACCTTTTCGGTGGTTTTTACACAGTGCGCGAGGCGGTCGACTCGCTGAGGAACGGCCGCTTCGAGATCGATACGCTGATGCTCGTCGCCGCGGCCGGCGCTGCTGCCCTTGGCGAGTGGGCCGAGGGCGCACTCCTTCTTTTCCTGTTCAGCTTCGGCCACGCGCTTGAGCATTACGCGATGGGCCGCGCCAAACGGGCGATCGAGGCACTGGCCGAGCTGGCGCCGCAGACCGCGCATGTACGTCGCGGCGATGCCACCACGGAAGTCCCCGTAGAAGAACTCGTCGTCGGCGACATTGTGGTCGTAAAGCCGAACGAACGGCTACCTGCCGACGGCTTCGTGGTCATGGGCACCACGAGCATCAATCAGGCCCCGGTCACTGGCGAGAGTGTGCCGGTCGACAAGCGGCCCGCGGTCGACCGCGCGGCTGCAAGCGCGCGTCCCGACGCCGTAGCGGCCGAGCACCGCATTTTCGCCGGAACGATCAACGGCGCGGGCGCAATTGAGGTCGAGGTGACGCGCCTCGCGAGCGATACGACGCTCGCCAAGGTTGTCGAGATGGTCGGTCAGGCCGAAGCGCAGAAGTCGCCGACACAGCGTTTTACCGACCGCTTCGAGCGGATATTCGTGCCCGCCGTACTCGGACTGGTGGGCCTCTTGCTGTTCGCTTGGGTGGTGATCGACGAGCCGTTCCGCGACAGCTTCTACCGAGCGATGGCGGTGCTTGTGGCAGCTAGCCCTTGCGCGCTTGCGATCGCCACACCCAGCGCGGTGCTGTCGGGCGTCGCGCGCGCGGCCCGCGGGGGTGTGCTTATCAAAGGGGGCGGACCGCTCGAAAATCTGGGGTCTCTGGGCGCTATCGCCTTCGACAAAACCGGCACGCTCACCGAAGGAAAGCCCCGCGTGGTCGACGTTGTGCCTGCAGGCGGTACCAGCGAGGCTGAGCTCCTCGCGACGGCGGTGGCAGTCGAGAGACAGAGCGACCATCCGCTCGCCGGTGCGATCGTGCGCGATGGTCTCGATCGCCTGGCGGGCGCTTTGGTGCCGGCAGCCACCGAGATCCGCGCGGTCACGGGGCGCGGCGTCGAAGCCCGCGTTGAAGGCGACCTGGTCCACATCGGCCGAGATGAACTTTTCGCAGAGGCTGGCGGCGTGCCGCTGCCACTTGGCGTCAAGGAAGCGGCCGACCGGCTTCGGAATGAGGGTCGCACGATCATGATCGTGCGTCGTGGCGAACGCTATCTCGGTGTCATTGGGCTCATGGACACACCGCGCGCAGCCGCCGTCCAGGCGATCGCGCAGTTACGCAAACTCGGCATTCGCCGCATGATCATGATTTCTGGCGACAACAGCCGGGTTGCTCAGGCGGTCGCCGCCCAGGTTGGCATCGACGAGGCGATTGGCGATCTGATGCCTGAGGATAAGGTTGAGGCTATCAAGAAGCTAAAGGCGCGCGAGCCGGTGGCGATGGTGGGCGACGGCGTCAATGACGCGCCAGCTATGGCGCACGCTACCGTCGGCATCGCGATGGGGGCGGCTGGGTCCGACGTGGCACTTGAAACCGCCGACGTCGCGCTCATGGCCGACAACCTCGCCCACCTGCCGTTCGCGGTCGGCCTGAGCAGGCAGACCCGGCGGATCATCCGGCAGAACGTATATCTGAGCCTCGGCGTAGTTGCCGTGCTGTTGCCGGCGACAATCTTGGGCTTGGGCATCGGCCCGGCGGTGGCCGCGCATGAAGGTTCAACGCTCGTCGTCGTGTTCAACGCGCTGCGCTTGCTTGCCTACCGCGACCGCTCGCCTGAAATCGGCGAAGGAGCGACGGCGTGAGTGACACCTATGACTTGATCGTAATCGGCGGCGGTACCGGCGGCTACCCGGCCGCCATCCGGGCCGCCCAGCTCGGTATGAAGGTGGCCTGCGTCGACCGGCGCGAAACGCTCGGTGGCACCTGCCTTAACGTCGGCTGCATCCCGTCGAAAGCGCTCCTCCATTCGACCGAAATTTACAGGGAGGTAAGCAGCGGTCTCGAGGAGCACGGCATCGGCATTGCCGGAGTTTCATTGAACCTCGCCCAACTCCTGGCGCGAAAGGACAAGGTGGTCGCCGATCTGACCAAGGGGATCGAGTTCCTATTCAAGAAGAACAAGGTCGACTGGGTAAAGGGGTCCGCCCGGTTCAAGGATGCTGGAACCCTCACGGTCGAGCTGAACGATGGTGGCATTCGAGAACTAAGCGCAGCGAAGGGGATCATCGTCGCGACGGGGTCGGATGTGGCAACGCTGGCTGGCGTCGCCATCGACGAGAAGCGCATCGTCTCGTCGACTGGCGCCCTGGCTCTGTCCGAAGTGCCGAAGCACCTTGCCGTGATCGGCGGCGGCTACATTGGCCTCGAGCTCGGATCGGTGTGGCGCCGTCTTGGCGCCGAGGTGACGGTGATCGAGTATTTTGACCGCATCGTACCAGCGGTGGATGGCGAGATCGCCGCCCAGCTTCACAAGGTGCTGAGCACGCAAGGTCTTGCCTTTCGGCTCGGCACGAAGGTTACGCGCGTCGAGCGGCGGGACGGCGGCGTGACGCTCGACGTGGAGCCGGCGTCGGGTGGTGCGTCTGAGACAATCGAGGCTGACGTGGTGCTGCTCGCGATCGGGCGCCGACCCTACACTGAGGGCTTGGGGCTGGAAGAGCTAAGCGTAATGCGCGACGACAAGGGGCGCATCCCGGTTGACGAGCGCTTTCGCACGAACGTCGAAGGTGTCTACGCGATCGGTGATGTGGTCCCCGGGCCCATGCTCGCCCATAAAACTACCGAGGACGGAATCGCCTGCGTCGAGGGCATCGCCGGCCAATACGCACGCGTCGACTACAACAAGATTCCATCGGTAATTTACACTTGGCCCGAGTTGGCCTCGGTCGGAAAAACTGAGGAGGAGCTGAAGGCCGCCGGCGCCAACTACAAGGTCGGCAAATTTCCTTTCAGCGCCAACAGCCGCGCGCGCGTGAATGGCGACACGACAGGGTTCGTGAAGATACTGACTGATGGGCGGACCGACACCGTGCTTGGCGTCCATATCATCGGGCCTGACGCCGGAACGATGATCCCGGAAGCTGTGCTCGCGTTGGAGTTCGGCGCCTCCGCCGAGGACATCGCTCTCACGGTCCATGCCCACCCGACCTTGCCTGAGGCGATCCGCGAGGCAGCTCTCGCCGCCCGCGGACAGGCGATGCACATCTAGCGCCTTGGCAGAGAGTCCTGTGGTGCGAGTCCACCGGGTGTCAGGGTGGCGTAGCGGGCGGGATTTGCCTCGAAAGCCGATCGGCACCGCGGTGAGCAGAAATGATAAACTGCGCCGCCGAAACCGGCGTTCTCCGGCGCGGTATGCGGGTCAAGCATTGCGTCGCAAACGGGGTCGCGGACATCGTGGGCGCCGGCGGTCGAGCCCCCGCTGCCTCCGTGGTGATGCCCGTGGTAGCCATAACGGCCTGCCGTCGGTGATTTATCGACATCATCGTCCGGAATGGAGGGGGTGGGACTGCTCATATCGGGCCTCCTTTGATTGCTGCCGTGCGGGCAAAACGACGAGGTGAGGGAGAAAGATGCGCGGAAGCGCAGAGCAACGGTGAAGAGGGACCCTGAGCATCTCGACGCGCTCGTGGCCGATACGCTGCGCCGAGTGGGTCCGGTCAGCGCCTACTCGCTTTCGAGCTCGCTGCGCGAGCAGGGGCATAGCCTGACAGAGACGCAAGCTTACCGCGTTTTACGGCGGCTCATCGCGCGCGGCGATGTGCGCCAGATCTGGCTCGGCCGGCGATATATGATGCGCCAGCGAAGCGATCCACTCGCCATCGCGCTGGTCTGTCGCACATGCGGTCGCATAATCTTCACGCCGGCGGGGCAAGCCCATGAAGTGTTGAGCAAAACCGCAGCAGGGCTTGGTTTCAAGGTTGAAGACGTCATTATCGAGATGGCCGGACTTTGCAGCGGCTGTGAAAGTGCGGTTAACTCGGATGGGCGAATGCATGGGGAGGACGCATGAGGATCGTGTTTGCTATGGTGGCGGTCGTACTTGCAGGATCGGCGCAAGCGTCCGACATGCCGGGCGTATGGAGCTTGGGCGAAACCAAGAATTGCGAGGCCGGAGCCGCTTGGGTGTTCCTCGCCGATGGCTATTATGCCGAGGTCACGCTGCCCACCTCCGAGCCCCACGCACTCGGCCTGTGGCGAGACGAGGGCAACGCAATTGCCTATACGCACACCCACGTCCCTTTTGCCGGGCTCGAAAACCCAATGGAGCGGAAACGCCTGACTATCGTCACGCGCACCACCGATAAGGTGTCTACAAAGAACTACCGTGGCGTTCCGCGAACCTTCCATCGCTGCCCCACGGCGGCGCTCAAAGCACCTGCGAATGCTGCGGCGCACTAGCGACGCGGCACAGGCCTGCCCACTATATGCTCGCCGCTCCATGTCGCTTCGAGGGCGTTGATCCTTAGCATTCACGCCACCTGCAGTGTGTTTGTTGCACTGCCATGTCGAGCCACCGTCCATCGCCGGAGGGCCAAGGCATGTCAGTGCCCCCGCCATGGGGACTGCGCGGTTCAGTCGTATTGCGATAGGCGTGGGCGGGAGCACTATGGCGGTATGAGCATGGCTGCACGTCGATCGCAGAAACTGGGCCGACTAATTATTGGCCTCGCGATGGTGCTTTTGCTTGTCTCGCGTTTCACGATTGCTTGCGAAGCGGCAATGGCGGCAGTGCCGGCTGTTCAAATTTCCGTGGCCCACGACTGCGAAGGCGGATCTGCTCCGGTCGACCACCCAGCGACGAAGTTGCCCTGTGCTGGTGTATGTGCGGCCATGCCCGCCGAGGTCGGCTATTTCGCCATATATGTCCCTGCCGCTGGCAAACTGCAGGGGCACTTTGCACAAGCGGGCCATGGGTCGACACCAAAGCCCGCACTGCCGCCTCCGCGAGGAACCTGACGTTATTCAACTGGATACAGGTTCTGATTTCGAAACGGAGAATATCGATGAAGACGATTTTTGTTAGTCTTGCCCTTCTCATTGCTGCGCCCGCGTTGGCGCAGACCGCTCCGGCACAGCCCGAAAAGAAGGAGTGCTGCTGCTGCAAGGAGGGCGAGAAGAAAATGGACTGCTGCGACAAGATGAAGGGCGACAAGGGCGCCGCGACTGATCCGCATGCGGGTCACGACATGTCCGGCAAAAGCCAATAGCGTAACGGGAGCGGGACGGCGTGCGCTGTCCCGCTCTTTCTCGACAAACCTATTGCAGGGGTCGGGTTCAGAGAGCCGAAGGGTGGAAAGCATCGAACCCCTTGGATGACGATGTCATGCGGGTCGTGGCTTATGTCCCGCGTAGATGGAAATTGTGCCGGTAGGGGTTGGCGTGATTTTTACCTCGGAAACGTCCGTAAACCCGGCTTGCTCGATCAGCGCCGGCAGAGCGCCATCAGCATTCGGCTGGGTGTTTTCGTAGCCGTCGAGTTGCTGTACTTGCCGGAACAACGTGCGCATTAGGAACGTGCGCTGTTCGCCGTAGTCTGCGATGAGGAGCCGCCCACCGGGCGCCAGGACCTCCCGCATCGAGCTGACGATGGCGCGCTTCATGTGCATCGGACATTGATGGAGGACGAGGCTTGAGACCGCCTTCGTCGCCGAACTCGGGTCCATCACGCCCGCCAACTGGTCGCCCATTGCCTGACGCCATTCGATGTCCGCGCCGGCGGCCGCAGCCTTCGTGCGCGCAATCGCCAGGACCGCTTCGTCAGGGTCGACACCGATGACATGCGCCGATGGGCAGAGCGCCTTAATCATCAGGGCGAATGTACCGGTGCCGCAGCCGACGTCGACGATCGTGTCCGGCGCTTCCGGGGCGACAAGCGCCAAGAGGTGCGCGCGCCAGCGCTTCTCGCGCGTCATAACGGCGATGACGCGGTCGTAGCTGTTTGTCAGCTCATGCCGGCCAAGGGCGGGCACGAAATCGCGAGTTTCGCTCATGATGGCGTGACGGCCTGGACGAGTCCGCCGGTCAGGGCCCAGCCGTTACGCGCAAAGGTGCTGATGCCGATGAGAGTGATGATGGCGACTGCCACCAACCGCTGTCGCCTCTGAAGCAGGACGTCATGCCCTTCGAAAAAGCGTGCGAACTCGGCCGGCACCTGCATCGGCCGTATCGGCGAAACATTGGCGCCGCCGGTGTTGCCGAGCGGAACCCAGCCGAACACGTAGCCGAACACAGCGGCAATCATGCGAGCGATCTGGCCGCGGACCTCACGAGCGTCTGACCGGCGCATGCCGATTTTCAACATCAACCAGTGGGTGACGATGTGCGGGAGAAGCGCCCGCTGCCCGAGGATGTGGGCCCGTTCGAGGTGGCGAAAGGCACGGTCGAGATCGCCCTCCGTATAGCCGACGCGCGCGACTTGTAGTTCGTGCCGGAAGGCGGAGCTCAGTTCCTTGTCCATGAAAGGGCCCGTTTTTGATGATGAACTTTCGAGCAATTGGGCCCTGCGATCACCCAGGTCTTGAAGGATTCGCTTGCGGTCGGATGACACCGCCCGCGGTCGCGGGGGTGATGCCGAAGACTTGCCGCGTGACCCGAGACAGGTGCGCCTGATCGGCGAAGCCAGCGTCGATCGCGGCTTCAGCGAGGCTCGCGCCGGCGGCTAACGCCCGGCCAGCCCGCTCAAGACGACGCCAGGCGAGCCAGGCGGTGAGCGGAGTGCCCAGTTGGGCATGCGCAAGCGCGCGCAAGCGTGATGGCGACAGGCCAGCCGCTGCCGCGGCGCCGGCGACAACTCGACTCCCGCCGGACTGAGCCAGGAAGGCGAGCGCCTTGTCGATGCGCGGATCGATCTGGCGCGCACTTGGCCCATCGGTACGTTCGAACTCTCTTAGAGCTTCCGCCAGGGGCACGTCGCGAGCGAAGGGGAGCACGAACTCGCTATGCAGCTCCACAATGTCGCCAGGCTCGACGGATACCAGCAGGCGCTGGCCCAGCACCGTCTGCGGCTCAAGAAACACGAGGGTTACATCTGCGATGGGTCGCAGCGTGTGCGAGGCACCAGGACGGACCAGAAGGCGCTGGCCTATAACGACCGTACCGTTCGGGCGCTCGATGGCAGCGGCGGACTGCCAGGCGAGCGTGATTTGGATAGTCGCGTGGGCATGCGATGCATTGTCTGCGGCGCCGCCGCGGAACGCAGCACTGGCCCGTCCGAATACATGCTCGCCGCTCCAAATCATGCCCCACTGTCGCGCCCGCTGCCGTTTGCTTCAAGGGCGTTCATCTCGGTGTTCACCCGTGCTTTTCCCAGCCCAGGTCAGAAGCTAGCGTGGCCCCGAAGCTGCCAGTCCGCGAGGAGCTTCGCTTATGCGTCGCGCATTGAGCGGCATAGCAAAGGCATCGTCCGACCGTGCGAGCGCTGACTTCGTCGCGCATCACCACGAGCGCGCATGTCCATCTGAGGTATACCCTGTCGGGGCGTGCTGGTGAGACGCCCGACGTCGTCTCATTAGGGTTGCCAATGGCTTTTGAGACAGGTAAACCCGCTGACTCTAGACCCTATTGAGACAGGAGCTGGGTTTGATCGTCGGATATGCTCGCGTTTCAACGTCGGATCAGTCGCTGGATGTGCAACTCGGCGCGCTCGCCGCGGCGGGCTGCGAAAAGCTGTTCTCCGAGAAACGGAGTGGCACGACGACGGACAGCCGAGAGGCCTTGGCTGAAGCCCTCGACTTCGTGCGGAAGGGAGACTCCTTCGTCGTCACCCGCCTTGACCGCCTCGCCCGCTCGATGGGCGATCTTTACGGGATCATCGAGCGATTGACAAAAAAAGGTGTGGCCTTTCGATGCCTCCAGCAGTCGGGTGTCGACACTGACTCCTCAACAGGACGATTGATGCTTGGCATCCTGGGCGCCGTCGCTGCATTCGAAACAGATCTCCGCCGCGAGCGTCAGCGCGAGGGCATCGAGAAGGCGAAATCGCGAGGGGTATACAAGGGGAGAAAGCCGTCTGTTGATGTTGACGCGGTCCGGGCTCTGCGAGTGGAGGGCATCGGACCGTCCGAAATCGCAAGGCGCCTCGGAGTTAGTCGAGCGAGCGTTTATCGAGCCGGTGAGACCTAGCTTGTGACGCGGCGGGCACCGAATTTGCAAAAAGGTGATCTTCGCGGTCCACAGCATCGGCGCGGCACGATCTCGCATTTACGTGTCGTCCACGCGTCGCCTAGGGTGTTGTCTGCCGGCCCCAGAGTCGACTCAGCCCGTTTCCGATTCGGCTGGGCGTAAATAGCAGGCTGCGAGCGCGCAATTTTCGCGACCGTAAGTAATGGTCGAGCGGGGGGAAGTCAGAGCGATCATGGCGCGTAGCGACCTTCTCGTGAATTTGGTGCGTGCCGGCGCGGTGGGCGATCGTGAGGCGCTGCGCTCGACAGCCGAGGCATTGGTCGCCGACGAGCGCGCGAAGAAGCACTATATCGTAGCTGACCGCCTCCAGCGCGCGCTTTCCGCCGTGCCAGTCACCCCTCCCGCACTCACGACGACCTCGCCCCAGCTCAGTCCGGTCAACGGTCGCGAGGCCATTCTTGAGGTGACCGCGCGCCTGCGGCTCGATGACCTCCTCCTACCGCTACCAGCGCAGCAAAGCGGACGTCAGCTCATCGAGGAGCATCAGCGAGCCGACGTGCTGCGTGCCAGCGGCTATGAGCCGCGGCACCGGGTGCTCCTGTCCGGTCCGCCTGGTAACGGCAAGACATCGTTTGCCGAGGCAATCGCCGAAGGACTCGGCCTGCCCTTTTACGTCGTCCGTTATGACGCGTTAATCGGCAGCTATCTCGGCGAAACGAACGCTCGGCTGCGCAAGCTATTCGATTATGTGCGCACCACGCCGAGTGTTCTATTCTTCGACGAGTTTGATGCGATCGGGAAGGAACGTGGTGACACGCATGAGACGGGCGAGATCAAGCGCGTCGTCTCGTTCTTGTTGATGCAACTGGACCAATTGCCAAGCTACGTCGTCGTAATTGCCGCAACCAATCACGGCGAACTGCTGGACCGAGCGGTGTGGCGCCGGTTTCAGATGCGGCTCGCGATGCCCGAACCGCGCAGGCGGGAAGTGACTGTATTCCTTGACCGCATCTTGTCCGATTGGCCGGACGCGCCCAAGATGTCGCCTGCGAGGATTGCCGCCAAGCTGGGCAAGGTGAGCTATGCCGAGGCGCTCGATTTCTGCCAGAACGTGCGCCGGCGGCAGATTCTGGGGTTGGGGGAGATGTCCGTTGACGACGCACTACGCGCCGAAATCGATCTCTGGGCCTCTCGAGTAACTCCAGAGGTCATCAATGCCGAGCGATCCGACGAAGCCGCTGCTAAGGCTGACGCCGCAAGCTGATCGACCGCGTCAGCTTGGGCGCCCCGCTTACGTCCCGCCTCCGGATGCCTTTCCCCGCAATCGCCAGACCGGGACCTTCGGTCCCCGGTTCGACCGCTTGGCGCAAGTGCTGGCGCGAGGAGGCAATGCGCTGGAACTGCGTGCCGACCCCGCCGGCCTCGCGCCGGAGCGATTGCTGGTGTTCGAGGTTCGCGGCTCCATCAACGCCTTCGCGAACGCCGTGCAAAACATCGCCGGCCTTGAGCTCGTGGACGAAGAAGAGCTGGAGTCGGACGATGGCGACAAACAGCCTTACGCCTATCTGCTCGTTCCCGACATAGCCGCGCTCCGCAACCTCGAGTCGTTATGGCGCCGATGGCAGAGCGGCCAACTCGTGTGGGGGGAAACGCCATGGGCCACCGTGTTTGCTCTGCTGCGCGACCTTCGCCCGTGGGGTCCCCTTGACCGCGTGCAGAGCAGTGACGCGAGCTTTTTCGCGTCGGTGATCGACGGCCGAGCCGAGGATGATCTCGTCCGATTGGAAGTCGAGCTGATCTATCGGCTGCACGATTTCGTCGCTCAAGAACATGAGGCAAACGTGCGCGCCGCTATCATGGCGCGAGGCGGTGCCATCGTTTCGCGGGCGCGAATTGCCGATATCGGCTACCATGCGCTCCTTGCGGATATCCCTGCGCGCGCGGTCCGGGAAATCGTCGAGAGGCGCCCAGAAGGCATCGCCGGTCTCGAACCGATCTTACATATTAGGCCGCAGAGCGCGGCAACGACCATCGACGTCGCTGATGTTGATGAAGAAGATACTGGCGCTGCGCCGGCGCAGCCGCTTGGCGAGCCGATCCTTGCACTCCTCGATGGCGTTCCCGTTGCGGCCCACCGGCTGCTCGCCGAACACATCGATCTCGACGACCCCTTTGATCTTGAGCCGGGCGCGCTGGTTGCCAACCGCTCGCACGGGACAGCGATGGCCTCGCTCATCGTGCATGGAGACCGAAACCGCGCCGAGGCGTCGCTGCCGCGGCGCATTCACGTAATCCCGGTCATGGGTAACCGTGACGAATTTCCCGCGGATCGGTTGATCGTCGACCTTATCTATCTAGCCGTGGTTCGACTGCGGGAACAGCGGCCGGGCGTCATCATCGTCAATCTCTCCCTCGGCAATCGCTTCAGGCCTTTCCACGGGCAGTTGTCACCGTGGGCTCGGCTACTTGATCGCTTGGCGGACCGTTTTGGAGTGCTGTTCCTCGTGAGCGCGGGCAACTCGACCAGCGACTTTGGAGTGCCCGCCTATGCGACCCGGACCGAATATGAGGGCGCTGATGGAGCGCATCGCGCCACCTCAATGATCACCGCACTGCACGCTCTGGTTGGGGAACGGCGCATGTTCTCGCCTGCGGAGACGGTGAACGGCGTGACCGTCGGCGCTTGTAACAGCGACGCCGTTCCGCCTGCCGACCGGGCGCTAACACGTGCCTTTATCGATCCCTATCCGGACCACGAGGTAGCAAACCCGTCGAGTAGCCTCGGTCCCGGCTTCGCGCGCTCTGTAAAGCCCGACATCCTTATGCCTGGTGCGCGCGAGCATATGCAGATTGTGCGCAACCATGAGCATATCGAAGTTCGGCCCGGAGGCGCCTCCCGAGGCGCGGGACTCAAGGTGGCAGCGCCGCCGGTCGCCGGCCGCGAGAATCTCGACGGCTACACCAACGGTACCAGCGCGGCGGCAGCTCTCGCATCGCGAACCTGCCACCAAATCCACGACGCGCTCGAAATGACTTACGGCGATGCGTTTCTCGCGCTCCCCGCGATCGAACGCGCGGTGCTGCTCAAAGCATTGCTTATACATCCTGCTCGGTGGCCCCGCGACGTGGCCGATCTAATCAAGGCTACCGTTGGCCCTTGGGGGCGCGGCCAGGCGAGCAAGCAGAAGGACAACATCCGCCGTTTTATCGGGTTTGGCAGCGTCGACGCTGCCGATGCTGTGGCCTGCGCGGCGGATCGCGCGACCTTCTTCGCAACGGGCGGCCTACACCGTGACCGCAGCGTCACGATCGCTGTGCCCATTCCGCTCGCCATGGGCGGAAAGGCGCAGCCGCATAGCCTCTCTGCGACGCTCGCCTGGTTCACACCAGTGGCGCCGGGGCGAAAGAGCTATCGCACCTGTCGACTCAAGATATTGAAGCCTGCAGCGCTCGGCGATCTCGGAGTAAGCGGTCATAGCTGGCAGCCAGATGAAAATCAGACCAATCGCGGCACTATTTTTACCCGTTGCTGGGAGGGGAGCGACGCGCCTGTCGTGACGGCCGACATGACCATTCCCCTAGTGGTTCAGCGTGATCCAGATCAAGGAACACCAATCGACGAGCCGGTGGTATTCGGACTGGCCGTCACGCTCGCCATGCCTGGCGAAATCGCCCTATATGATGAAGTCTTCACCCGAGTTCAGCCGCCGATCCGAGCAACGGCGCGGCCCTGAGCCTCCCGTTCCTGCTCTAAAGTTAGAGATCAGAAGGGGCATTGAGGATCGAAGGGCAGGTGCACCAGTCTCGCAGGCTGGGAACGTGCTTCCAGATCTCACCTACGTTTACCGTGCAGGTCGCGAAGGCGCCGGCGGGACCAGAACGATTGAAGAACAGACTGTGTCCCGATTTGTGACCACGCGAACCGCTTTCGTTCGCGCCGGTTGCGCGCCTCGCGCTCCCTGTTTTGGTTGCTTTCCCGAGTATTTCCGAGCATTTCCCGCGCGTGGCTCCGTAGCTCAGCCGGATAGAGCAGCGGTTTCCTAAACCGAAGGTCGCAGGTTCAAGTCCTGCCGGGGCCACCATAAGTTCAGATAGTTAGGACAGGATGAGCGCCGGCATCCCGTAGGCCGCGGGCTTCGATAAGCGCGAGATGGGCACCCGTCTGCACATCGGAGGCCATTGCAATCGAGCCGGCGCACCCGCGCTGACGTCGTGCGCACATCTCAGCGATGCATTTGCTTCCGGCGTCCCGCGCTCCTGGTGATTGACCTGCCCGCTTTGACACCGCCGTTGCGGTGGTTGCGGCCTCGATAGACATAGGCGAGTCGCGCCACAAAACCGCAGACGCATTTGTTTGCTATCGGGTTTTTCTTCGGCAATCATAGACCTATGAGAGCGACGTTGCCGCGCCTGGGCACAATATGCGCCGTCACCACCGTTGTTCCCGACGTTGCCGCGATTGCGGCTGCCTACTCCGAGTATTTTGGCTACCGGGTCGTTGCCGAGGGATATGTCGGGGCCGCGACGGCAAACGGCTGGGGAGCGCCGGCAGCCGCCGGTCGACGATATGTGACGATGGCGCCGGGCAGCGGCGAGCCTGTCTTTCTTCGATTCGTCGAGAACGAGACGAGCAAGGGCTGGCGGGCCCTCACTACGCACGGATGGAATGCAACCGAGATCGTCGTGCAGGATGTTGACGCGCTCGCATCCCGGATTGAAGGCTCCAGCGATTTCAGGATCATAGGAGCACCGAAGGGCCTCACTCGCTTCCCGATGATTCGAGCGATGCAGGTGATCGGACCGGCCGGCGAATGCCTTTACTTCACCCAGGTCGGGCCGGGGAGCGGGCTCGATCTTGCTCCGGCGCTCGCCTTTGTCGGCCGTGTGTTCATCGTCGTCGCTGGTGGCCCCAACCTTGATGCGATGTTTGCGTGCTACGCAGGTTTTTCGAATGTGATCGACCCGCCGGTATCCACACCCGTCGATGTCATTTCGCGCGCGAATGGACTGCCGGATGGCACGCTGCACCCGCATGGCCTGGTGAAACTGCCCCAGGGAACGCTCATCGAGCTTGACGGCTATCCGCCCTGCACGCGCCCTCGCGTGGCCGGCCCCGATGACCTTCCGCCAGGCATGGCAATCGTCAGCTTCGCCGCCCCCCGCGGTGCAGCCCCCCCGACGGCCGGGCCGCCATGTGCCGCCCTTTTGCCTGGCCCGCCCAGAGCTGCGCAGTCTTTCCGGGGGGCTGCCGGCGAAATCATAGAGTTTGTGGAGGAGGACCTCGAATGACCGCCACCCCGCTGGACCAGCAGGCCGCACTCGACTTCGTCCTCGTGCTCAGGCGGCGGTGGGCGGACATGCTCTATCCGGCGCTGGCCGAGCAGTATGAGACCTCGGCGCCGAGCGAGCCCGTCCGTGACCCGGTAGCGATCGCTCCGGCCGTTCATCAGCTACCCGCCTGGAACTGGTTCGCCTGGCTCGAGCGGGGGTCGCAGAAGATGCTGTGGCGCGCGGTGAAGGACGTCATCGCGACGTCTCCTGACCCGGTGCCGGTCGCCGGCATCGTACCACCGGCGCTGGATGCAAACCTCGAGCTGCCCGATTGGTACACCGCGTGGGACATTCACCTGCAACCCGGCGGTGTCTGGTCAAGCCCGGCCGCCGCGCGGGTCTATGAACTCGGTGCCAAGCTCGTGATGATGGGCGACAATGATGACTATGCCTTTCACCACCTGTTCACGCGGACTGCGGTGCCCCACCGCGCCTATCGACATATCGTCGATCTGGGTTGTGGATTTGGCAAATCGACCTGGCCGTTGAAGCAGGCGTTTCCCGAAGCCGATGTGACGGGAGTGGACCTATCGGCAGCCTGTCTTGCACTCGCTGCTGAGCGCGTTGCTGAGCGCGGTCTCGATATCGGGTTCGTGCAGGCGGACGCGACCGCTACGGGACTCGAGGCTGGATCAGCAGACCTGGTCACCTCGACGATGCTCATTCATGAATTGCCTGTCCACGCGCTCGAGGCGCTGTTCCGCGAAGCCAGCCGCTTGCTTGCGCCTGGCGGCCTGCTGCGCTTCCTCGACTTCCAGCCCACCGGAGATCCGCTCCGCGACCTCGCGATCATCGAGCATGGCGCGCGCAACAACGAACCTTTCCTTCCCCCGATGCTCGCCGCCGATCTGCCGTCGATGGCCGCCGCAGCGGGCCTCGCCGGCGCCCGCTGGACCCCCTTTGACGAGCGCGGGGCCGGACGCCTCGACACCGCCCGGTGGCCCGACCGCCAGGAGTGGCATTTTCCCTGGGCCGTGCTCGAAGCGGAGAAGCCGTCGTGAGCGCCGCATTCGGGACCCCCGATCCGACGCGCCTCGCTGCACTCGTGTTCGAGCTGGCCTCCCAGCTTCATGTCGAGCGCGCCCACCGCACCGCGCTGGAGCAGGCGTTGCTCGCTGCGGGCGTGATCACGCCCGAGCTGCTTGGACAGGCCGAAGTCGAGGCACGCGACGCCACGTCGCAAGCGCTCGACCGCTCGGTGCGCGCGCTGATTCGGGTGATGGCCGAGAGCGATGACGCTCGCCTGCCGCTTCGCGGCAAAGGAGAAGAAGGATGACCCGCCCGTGGATCGAGTTCGTGCAGGCGCAAAGGCTGCCATGGACCGCCGATGACCTCGGCCAGACGACCCCCGGTATCGAGATCAAGATGCTGAGCCGTGACGTTGACACAGGAGCTGCCAGCGTCCTCATCCGCTATCCGGCCGGCTGGTCGGCCCCTGCGACGCGTCTCGGCTGCGACCTCGAGTTCTTCGTCCTTGAGGGTGAACTCGATGCAGGCGCGCGTCGCTTCGGTGCCTTCTCCTATGCCCATTGGCCCGCGGGATTCGACAGCGGAGCGCGGAGCAGCTCGACCGGGGCGGTCGTGCTGGCGTTTCTCTCGGCAGCGGCTGCAGAAGCGCCGCGCGACCTGACCCCGGACACGGCGCGCCTCGTCGAACATCTCGACGCATTTGGCGTGCCCTACACCGGCAACTTTCACCCTGAATTTCCGCCTGGGGCGGGCCGCAAGCTGCTTTGGCAGGATCCGGAGACCGGCGACACGAGCTGGCTGCTGGGAACGCTCCCGATGCGCTGGGCCGAGCGGGTCGAAGTGCACCCCGTCGTTGAGGAGATGTTTCTGTTGGCCGGCGAAAGCCACGGCAATCGCGGGGTTATGCGACCGGGAGCCTATTTTTGGCGACCGGGCGGCATCCCGCATGGCCCCTACGGCACCCTCACCGGCAATCTCTACTTCTTCCGGACCAAAGGCGGCGGCCTGAACACTCAGTATGTCGATGGACCGCGGTTCCGCTGGTGGCCGCCCTATGATCCGGCGCTGCCCGACGAGCTCAAGCCGTTCGCGGGCGAGATTGCCGGCGGGTCGCAGTGGTAGCCCCGGCCATGTCGCTGGGAGTCGTCGTCGCGGCCTTTTTGGCCGGGTCCGCCGTCGCGCCCGCGGCCAGCGATTGCGACCGGCTCGCCGCGAACCCCGAAGACCCCGATCGCATCGCCGCTCCGGTGCCTCAGGCAAAGGTCGACCTGCCCCGCGCCATCGCGGCGTGCGAGGCCGCGGTCGCCCGGACGCCCGCGGACGCGCGGGCTCGCTATCAGCTCAGCCGGGTGCTGTCCTATGCCGGGCAATCGACGCGGGCGGTCGCTGAGATGAAGCGAGCGGCCGATGACGGCTACCGGCAGGCGCAGTTCGTCTACGGCCTGATCATCGAGCGCAAGCGCCCGGGGGCACCCAGCGATATTTGCGTTGCCGAGCCCTATTGGCTGCAATCGGCGCGGGCGGGCCGACAAGCTGCCCGGATCAGCTATGTCCGCCATGTCGTCAAAGGCCGGTTCAACGCCTGTCCGATCGGGGCGTCGCCCGCCGAGATGCGCGACTTCCTGCGTCAGGCCGCCTCGGCGGCGGAAGGCTATTCGGAAAAGCTGCTCATCGATGACCTGACAGAAGCTCTCGAAGCGCGAAAGCCATGACAGTTGCGGCGGAAGGCGCGGGAGCCGCGGCCCCCGCGCCATTCGCCTTCTTCAGAAGCTGTAGCGAGCCCGCAGCATCCAGGTCCCTGGCCGATCAAGGAATTGGAAGACCGGGATGTAGGACACCGGATAGTCCTTCCCGAAGCAGTTCTTGCATTCGGCAGTGATCGAGAGTCCTTCGATCGCCGCAGGCCGCAACGCCAGCGCGGCGTTCACGTACGTCTGGCTGCCGCCCGACCATGAGCCGTCGATCTGATCGGGACTGCCTGCGGTTCCGATCGCATAAGGGCTCGTATACTGGACCGAGACGTTCGGCGACACGGTCGCGAAGCCAAAATCGGCATCGTAGTTGATCGAACCCGAAGCGGTCATGCGCGGGGCGCGAATCGGCCGGGCGATGTTGCCGAGCCGATCGACGAAGTTGGCGTTGCAGCCCGGAAGGCCCGCCACGGTGATGTTGCCGCGGCATCGCGCCTGCTGTGCCTGAACGATGGGATCGATGTTCACATAGCTGGCGCGCTGAAGCCCGAGCGAGCCGGCGAACGTCAGGCCCTCTGCCGGCACGAGGACAGCGTCGAGTTCGAGACCATAGTTCTTCAGGTCGGCCGGATTCGTGGTCGATGACACCGGTCCCGTGGCGGTGGCGATCTGCGCCGGGATCTGGATATCGTAGGTCTTTGCGTAGAAGCCGGTGGCATTGAAGCGCAAGCGCCTGTCGAACAGGTCCGAGCGGAGGCCCGTCTCGTACGACCACACGGTCTCCGGTTCGAAAGAGACGAAGCCGGCGTTGCTCACCGAGCGACCTGGCCAGCCGCCCGACTTGAAGCCACGGGTCGCCGACACGAAGACCATGATGTCGTCGCTGACATCGTAGCTGAGCGCGAAGCGCGGCGTCCACGCCGAGTTTCGCAATCGCGTCGGGTTGCCGGCCGCCACGATACCGGCCGTCGAAAGCTGAACGCCGAGCGCACCGGGATTGGTCTGGACCGCGAGGGATTTCTCCTCGAGCGTATAGCGTATGCCGGCGGTTGCGGTCAGGCCTTCGAGGATTTCGAAGTCGCCCTGCGTGTAGGCTGCATAGGTGTCGAGGTCATTCTTCAACGTGCGGTCGGCGGTGACCGTTTGGACTCCCGTAACGGTGTTGGTTGCCGCCTGCGCGAAATCGGTAACGTTCTCCTCGTTGAGGTAATAGGCGCCGACCACATAGGTGAGGCGGTCGCCCGCGGTCGTACCGTCGAGCTTGATCTCTTGCGAGAATTGCCGATGCTCACTGTCGTTTGCGATCGGGTTGAAACCGGTCGTGCGGGTCACGCGCGGCAACTCGCCGCCGGAATCGATGATGAATTCCTGGTCGATCCTGCGGTAACCGGTAATGAGGTTGAGCGTTGCCGCTCCGAAGTCGATCGCGACGTTGGCCGTTGCGGACGAAGAGACGGCGATATTGTCGATCGGGAAGCTACCCTTCCGACCGACGAAGAGCGGCGCCAGCGCGCCTTGGATCAAGCGATTGTTGACGACCCGGTCGCCGTCGGCGCCGATGACGTTGAGGAAGTTCGTATTCTGGTCATCGACATGGTCGACCGTGAGATCGACCGTCAGCATATCGCTCGGCAGGAATCGCAGCATGCCGCGCACCCCCCACGTATCGCGCGAGTTGAAGCCGCGGCCCGTTGATGCCTGCGTCGCATAGCCATCGTCCGTGATGCGGAAGCCGGAAATTTTCGACAGGACGGTATCGGACACCGGAAGATCCAGCGAGCCGCGCAACAGCACCTGATCGAAACGTCCGTAGCCCGCCTCGGCAAAGCCGCCAAAGTCGCGGCCGGGCTTGCGCATGATGATGTTGATTGCCCCGCCCGTGGTGTTGCGGCCGAACAACGTACCTTGCGGGCCGCGAAGAACCTCGATGCGTTCGACATCGAACAGCGCAAAATTATTGGAATTCTGCCGCGCCATGTAGACGTCGTCGACATAGGTGCCGACCGGAACGTCAAAGGTGGCGATCGACTCGCCATTGCCTACTGCTCGCAAGAAATAGCTTGCCGATGTGCCGACACCGACGTTCAGGTTGCCCGCCATGTTCGGGATATTGCGCAGCAGATCGTAGGTCTCGGTGACCTGGCGCCGTTGGAGTTCGAGATCGCTGAAGGCCGACACCGCGATGGGCACGTCCTGAACACTTTGTTCACGGCGCTGCGCCGTAACCGTAATCTCCTCGACGCCGTCGACCAGAGCGGCCTCGGAGGTCTGCACCTGCGCCTGGGTCTGAGCATGCGCAGATGACGCGGCTGCAAGCGCCGTGATCGCCGCAGCTGTCTTCAGAGTAATCTTCCTCATCGCCTCTTCCCCTTCTGAATATCAGGACGCCCGAGCGGTTGGCTTGCGCTCATCGAAAAAGATGCGGAGCGCGCGGGCGATCAGGGCGTCCTGCGCCTCGCGACGCTCGGTCTCCGCGTCCTCGCCGAGCGGCGCTTCGCGCACTTCATCGACCGTGCGACCTGCCTGCTCGGCGACGAGGCGCTCCAGCCGGTCGATGCGGTCATTCGCGACGCCGAGCTCGACGAGCAGCGCCAGCGTCACCGTCAGCACTTCCTCCGCCTCTCGACAGTCAAGGCTCGCCGGCCGCTCGCCGCGAGCCGTGCGCAGAATCGTCAGGACGTCATCGGCGGCGCTCATCGGCTGCTCCCGGACAGGATGGCCTCATAGGCCGGAACACGATTGACCAGCTGAACCGAACGGAGGCCGGGTCGATATGCATAGAGATCGACCTGCTCGACGAGGAACAGCGCGGGAGCGGCTTGCTGGTAGCGCGCCGCCAGTCGCTCGAGCGCGGCCTCGCGACGGGAGTCGTCACCGATGGCGCTGGCTTGCGTCAATTCCTCCGCGAGCACCGTGTCACAAAAAAACGGGTTGGGTCGCTTGCAGGAGAAGCTCTCCAGCGCCCGTGTCACGTCATTGTAAGGCGCGCCGTTCCACGATGCTCCGAAGGCGTCGCCGGCCCAGCCATTGGTTGCGAGCTTGCGCAGATAATCGGCAAAGGTAACCGGCCTGAGCGTCGCGGTGACGCCCACCCTGCGCAGGTCGTGCGCGACCGTCTGATAGATGAGCGAGTCGGCGGGGAAGGCGTTGATCTGGATCTCGATCGTCAGCGGAAAGCCCTGGCGGTAGCCGGCTTGCGCCAGCAGTCGCCGCGCCAATGCCGGGTTGTAAGGATAGGGGCGGACAGCGGGATTGTAGCCCGCCGACATATGGGCAGCCGGTTGACCCGAAGCGCGCCCCAGACCCCGCAGCAGCACCCGGGCGAGCGCCTCCTTGTCGACCGCATAGTTGAGCGCGCGTCGAACGCGGACATCCTTCAGCGGCGCAGCGCCATCGCGTTGATTGACGAAGGCGACCGACATCACCGACATCGACGGGGCCGACAGGATGGGGAAGCCGCGATCGGCAAGCCGGTCGATCTCCTCGATTTCGATCGGGGCGATATCGACGTCATTCGACAACAGCGCCTGCGTGCGCACTGCCGCGTCGGGCAGCTCGACATAGGAGAGCCGACCGACACGCACCGGCCGCCAGCTGTGCGGGTTTGCGACGGCTTCGGCGCGGCGGCGACGCTGGTCCCAGGCCGTCAGCAAAAACGGCCCGGTGCCAACGGGCGCGAGCGCAAATCCCTCCGGCCCGAGCCGTTCCCATAGATCGGGCTCGACCATCATCGCTGCGACGAGCCGCTTGGGCAGGATTGGATCGGGTCGCGACGTCGTGAATTCGAGCGTTAGCGGACCGGTTGCGCGAACCGCAGCGACGGACCTCAACTCGTTGCCGATGACCGTCGTGCGCCCGGCGGGCGAGATCAGCCAGGCGATGACGCGGGCGGCGGCCGGGGCATCGAAGCGACGCCCGTTCGCAAACCGCACGTTCGGGCGCAATTCGAAGCGCCAGCGGGTCGGTCCCATCGCCGACCAGCGCAGCGCGAGCGCCGGCGCCAGCCGACCATCGGGCGCGATCTGCGTCAGCCCGTCGAAAAGTGCGTTCCAGACGAGCGTGCTGGGCCGGCCGTTCCCCTTGAACGGATTGCCGAGGCTGACCGGAAGCGTGTTGACGCCGACGCGCAGGTTCGGCAGCGGCGCGGGCCGCGCGCCAAGCAGTACGGCCGCTGCGGCCGCCAGTGCGAACAGACGGGCAAACCGGCGCATGCCGCTCAGGCGTCCTTTTGGCCGGAGATGAGATACCAGCCAGCCGAACCATCGACTTGAGACAGGCGGCGCTCGTCGATTCGATCGGCGCCGAACCCAGCCGCGCGCATATCGGCGACGAGGTCGTCGCCCGCATAAAGCTGCCAGAAGGCCTCGCCGTTGAACTCGGTATCCCAACCCCGCTCGACCTGGCTGACGAGCGTCGACTCAAAGCGGGTCGGCACGTCCTGATGCATGACGAGCCCGCCCGCACGCACGACGCGGGCCGCTTCCTTCATCATTGCGGCTCGTTGCGTGCGGCCGATTTCGTGCAAAAGATTGTGCGAGACGACGAGATCGAAGCCGCCGTCTTCGAACATCGATAGGTTGGCCGCGTCGCCTTGATGGAAGTGGACGGCGACGCCCAGCGCCGAGGCACGCGCATGCGCGTAGCGAAGCATGCCGGCGCCAATGTCGACAGCATGTACTTCGGCGTCGGGATAATGAGCAGCCCAGGCGCAGGATGCGGCGCCTGCTGAGCAGCCGAGCTCAAGGATGCGCCGGGGACGGCAATCGGGATGGGCCGATTCGAGATGGCGGATGACGGCGCCTGCCTTGCTGTCTCCCTTCCCTACCCCTTGCCCGAAGGCATAGATATTGCCGCCATTCTCGTAGAGCGCGCCAGCCAACAGGTCGCCGTCCCCGCGGTCCAGCGCATAGCCGCCGGGCTGCAGGTGGATGTCGATATCGGCGATTTCAGACGGCGGCGCGAATCGCGCGTCAAGCGAGAGCGAGCCGAGCGGCTCTACGGTTCGGCTCGCCGCCTCGATGCGGTCGGCATCACGTAGGAGTGGGGAGCCTACCGCCACCCAGATCATCTCTTGCGAAGCCCGGTTCATGGCGCTCCACATCCGGTAGCGCGGCGAGGCGAAGAACGCTTCGCGGATGTCCGCGGGCGACTGCGGCGTCCGTCCGTGCGCTTGGGCAAAGGCGGCGCTTCCCTCCCCCTCATAGTGGGCGATATTGCGCGGGCGCAGCCGGCCGTTGATGGCGCGTCTCAGAGCGACGACCATGCGCTGTCGACTGCGCTCTTCCTCGTTGAGCCGGGGAAGCATCTCGTGCTGCAGATCGCGCACCTTCATACCGACATTCCTTCCGCGTCGAGGTCTTCGTCGAAATGATCGAGGTCGAGCCCGCCTCGGGCAAGGTTGGGCGTCGCGTCGATCAGATGCCGCGTGTAGCGGTGGCTGGGGTTGGCAAGGACCGCGCGGCACTGCCCGCTTTCGAGAATGCGCCCTTGGCGCATGATCGCGATCCGGTCGGCGAGATGGCCGACCATGCCAAGGTCGTGCGAGATGAAGAGAATCGCCAGGCCCAGCCGGGTTCGAAGCTCCGAAAGGAGCGCGCCAATCGTCGCCTGCGTCGAAAGGTCGAGCGCCGCCAACGCTTCGTCGGCGATGAGCAAAGTGGGTTCCATCGCCAGTGCGCGAGCGATGGCGACACGCTGCTTCTGGCCTCCCGACAGCTCGCGAGGCCGCCGATCGAGGAGCGCCGCGTCGAGGCGCACCATCGCCAACAGCTCTCGAACTCGCTCGTTTATGGCAGCGCCGTCGCGCATCCCCCTGACGACCAGCGGCTCGCGCAACGCCGTGCCGATCCGGTGATGGGGATTGAGGCTGGCGTCGGGATTCTGGAAGACCATCTGAACGCGACGGCGCAGGGCACGCGCTTGCGCCCGCCCCACGTCGGCCATGTCATGCCCGTCGATCAGGATGCGCCCGCTCGACGGGCGCACCAGCCCGGCGGCGGCGCGAGCCAGGGTCGATTTCCCCGAGCCGGACTCACCGACAAGCGCGACCACCTCACCCCGGCTGACCGAGAGGTTGCAGCCTGCGACCGCAGCCACCGGACGCGCGCCCCCAAACGCTATGTTGAGGTCGACAATCTCAAGCGCCGCCGCGCTCATGCAACATCGTCCAGCGCAGGCAGCGCCAGTTGGCGATGCGCTTCGACCAGCATTTTCGTATAGGCCTCGCGGGGGGACGCCAGAAGGTCGCGCGCCCGGCCGCTCTCGACGATCCGCCCCTCGAGCATCACGAGGATCCGGTCGCACAACGAGGCGGCAACACCGAGGTCGTGGGTAATCAATATCGTCGCCCGTCCGGCGGCCTGGCGGCGCAGCAGCGCGAGGATCGAGCGCTGGACGGTCGCGTCGAGAGCGGTCGTGGGCTCGTCAGCGATCAACACCGCCGGGTCGTTGATGAGGGCGAGCGCGATCATGACGCGCTGGCGCTGACCGCCCGACAATTGGTGCGGATAAGCATCGATGAGCCGCTCGGGATCGGGCAGCCGCATCTCGCGCATGCGTTCGATCGCCAGCGAACGCGCCGAGCGGCGGTCGAGGCGCTGATGCCGCATGGCAGACTCGATTAGAGCCGTGCCCACCCGCCGGACCGGATTGAGCGACGAGAGCGGATCCTGAAACACGATGCCGATGCGGCTCCCGGCCATCCGGCGACGTTCCGCACGATCGAGACCGCTCACATCAACGCCAGCCACCCTGATCCGGCCGCCCGCCACCGCGAGCGCGGGCGGCAGCAGTCCCGCGATCGCATAGGCGGTCAGTGACTTGCCCGAGCCCGATTCCCCGACGATGCCGAGCACTTCACCCGCCGCCGCCTGGAAGGAGATGCCATCGACGATCGGCTGGCCACCGCCGGCAATGCCGATGCGCAGATTCTCCACGTCGAGCGCGATTGGCAGGGGCGTCGGCATAGCGCTAGCCAAAGCGACGGCGCAGGCCGTCGCCGACAAGATTGAACGCGATCACGACGAGAACGACCGCGCTCGCCGGAACGAGCAACAGCCAGGGGGCCGTGAGCAGATAGGCGCGGCTCTCGCTCAGCATGGCACCCCAGGTCGCCGCGCCCAGGGGCGCCCCGATACCGAGGAATGCGAGCGCGCTCTCGGCAATTAGCATGTCGGCGAAGTGGAACGCGATCAGCACCGCCAGGCTTGGCACCAGGCCCGGCAGGATATGCCAGGCGTAAAGCCGTACTTGGCTCATCTGCATGAGCCCTGCCGCCAGCACATATTCGCGCTTCCGGAGGCTGGAGACCTCGGCCTCGACCACTCGGCAAAACACCGGCCATGTCACGAGGCCGAGGGTCAGGACCACCGCCCAGAAGCCGTTACCGACGATGGCGATGATCGACACCGCGAGCACGAAGACCGGGAAGGCCTGCGCCAGCGCGGTCACCTGGCGGATGGCGCCGGCAAATGGCCAGCGACCATGCGCCGCGACGAGCCCCAGCACCGTCCCCAGCACCGCCGAGATCAGCGTCGCCAGCCCGGCGGTGGCCATCGACCAACGCAAGCCGGCCAGGAGACGCGCCGCGACATCGCGCCCAAGCTGGTCAGTACCGAGGAGATGGTCGCTGCTCAGAGGCGGCAACAACCGTTCATCGAGACGAATGAAGGCGGGATCGCGCCATGCCAACATGGGCCCCAGAGCGGCGCCGAGCACGAGAAGCAGGATCAGCACCAGGCCGAGGGTCATCAACCGATTGGCGATGGTGTCTCGGGGGGCCGGCAAGCTGGTCATGTGCGGGCCTCGACCCGCAGCCGGGGGTCAACGAGGCGTTGAACCAGCGTTGCAAGCGCGTTGACGGCAAATACCGCGATGACGACCACGAAGGTGATCGCCTGGACGACCGGGAAATCGAGGTTGATCGTCGACTGTACCAGGAGCCAGCCAATGCCGGGCCAAGCAAAGATCGTTTCAATGATCACAAGGCCGGTTACCAGAAACGCAAATTGCGCGCCGATGAGCGCGACGGCGCCCAACAAGGCATTCGGCGCCGCGTGCCGCCACAGCACCTCGCGCTCGGTCGCTCCGGTCGCTCGTGCGGTGCGGATATAGTCGGCCGGCATCGCCGCTGCGGTATTGGCCTCGATCATCCGGATGAGCTTGGGCGAAAGAAACGACGCTACCGACACGGCCGGCAGAATCCACGCCAATGGCCCGCTGGAACCGAGGGCAGGAAGCCACACCAGCTGGATGGCGAACAGCTGCACGAGGAGGAGCGCCGTGACGAAGCCGGGAAAGCCCTGGAGCAGGAAAAGCAGGCCGCGCACCACGGTGGCAGCGGGCGCCCCCTCGGCGGTACCGAGCCATAATCCGGTGGGAATTGACACGGCCAGCGTGAGTGCCATGGCGAGACCGCCGAGGAGCAGGCTGGCCGGAAGCGCGTCGAGTACCTTGGCCAGCGCCGGCGTATCGTCGACGAGCGACACGCCGAAATCGAGCGTCAGCAGGTTGCCGAGGTAAGCGACATATTGGTACGCTACGCTGCGATCGAAGCCATATTCAGCGCGGATCGCGGCAATCTGGTCCGGTGCGGCATCCGGGCCAGCCAGTACGATCGCCGGGTCGCCTGTAAGACGCAAAAGGAAAAACAGCACCGTAACCGTGCCGATGAGCAACACGGAAAGGTCGAGCAACCACCGCAGAATAAGCCGCGCTCCGGGTCCCATGTAGCTCGCGCCTCCCATCACGCGGCATTCAATTGTGTCTATCTACAGACAAGTAGAACTGCGTTAGGCAAGCGCGTCAAGGGATTCTGACCCAGAGGGCTGCGCCTTCGCGCATGATCATCGTTTGCAACGTGTATGTGTATTGATACAAGCAGCGCCTTCAGGGATGGTTGCGGAATCAGAATGGCGCGGCACGAGGCACAGATAATCATCGTCGGCGCGGGGCCGGTCGGATTGGTAACGGCGCTGCGCCTTCACAGCCTCGGCATCGCGTGCACGGTGGTCGAGGCCGAGTCGACGGTCGCCGACGAGCTACGCGCCTCGACGTTTCATCCGCCGACGCTCGACATGCTCGACGAATATGGGCTTGCAGCGCCGCTCATCGCGCAAGGACTGAAGGCGCCGAGTTGGCAGATCAGGATGCACGAAACCGGCGAGCGAGTGGTATTCGATCTCGGCGTGCTGGCGAGCGACACGCGCCACCCGTTCCGGCTTCAATGCGAACAGGCTCGGCTTTGCCGTCTGCTGGTCGAGCGTCTCGCTGGGCTCGATGGCGTTACACTGTTGTTCGGAATGAGCGCAGAGCGGATCGAGCAGGACGATGACGGTGTCACGGTTCATGCCCGCACCAGCGAAGGCGAAACGACAAGGCTGACGGGTCGGCTCTTGATAGGTGCGGACGGTGCGAAAAGCAGCATCCGCGAAGCCGTAGGCATGCCGCTCCATGGCGAAACCTACCCCGAAACCACGATTCTCGCGACGACCCGCTTTCCCTTTCAAGATCACATCGAAGGGCTGTCCAACGTCAACTACGTCTGGACCCAGCGCGGCACCTACAGCCTCCTTCGTCTTCCCTCGCTCTGGCGTTGCAGTCTGTACCCCGACGTTGGCGAGAGCATCGAGGCAGCGATCACCCCCGACGCGATCGAGCGAAAGCTACAGCGAATCGTGCCGCGCGACGTCGGCTATGATGTCATGGAAGTTCGACCGTACCGCGTCCACAAGCGCATCGTCGATGACTACCGGATCGGTCGGGTCTTGCTCGTCGGCGACGCCGCCCATATCAACTCCCCCTCGGGAGGAATGGGCATGAACGGCGGCATCCATGACGCGTTCGCGCTCACCGACGCCATTCAGACCATGTGGCCGAACGGTGACCTCGCCCGGCTGGACAGCTACACGCGGCGGCGGCGCCCGGTGGCCGCTGAGGAAATCCTCGAGCAGGCGCACGAGAACCGCTCGCGAATGCAGGAACGGGATGTCGCAAAGCGCCGCGCGGCGCTCGACCGGCTCCAGGCGATTGCTGCCGATCCCGATTTGCTCCGAGCGCATCTGCTGCGGTCATCGATGATTGCCGGACTTCGCCGCGCCGCGGCGGTCGCTTAGCCATGGACTATGGCCGGGCGGGACGGATCGGCATCGGCACGCCGCAGGCCAACCCGACCGTCGAGGCCGAAGCGCATATCCTCCTGCCGCGCCGCTTCACGCTGCATGCAACGCGGCTGCGGAGCCGCGCGCTCGATCCGTCAACGCGACTCATCGAGTATCTGAACGGTCTCGACGAGTCGCTCGCCGCCTTCGACAGCTTCCGCCCCGACATCTTCGGTTTTGCCTGCACCGGCTCGAGCTACCTCGTCGGACGCCCCGGCGAGGAAGCCATCGTCGCGGAGGCGGAGGCGCGGGCGGGCTATCCCGTCATTACCGCGACCGCTGCCATCGCCTGGGCGCTCGAGCGCCTAGGCACCCGCCGTATCGCACTCGTTTCGCCCTACCCGTACGCGCTCGGCGAGGCGGCGCGGCGTTACTGGAACGGCCGCGGCATCGACGTCGTGCGCGCTGCGCAGGTGGCGACGTCCTCGAACGATACGCGCAGCATTTACGATCTGTCCTCGAATGACGCTCGCCCGCTGCTCGACACGCTCGATTGCGATGGCGTCGACGCGGTTCTGCTGAGCGGCACCGGCCTGCCGACGCTATCGCTCCTCGCCGACTGGCCCCACGGCATCCCGCTGCTGTCGTCAAATGCCTGCCTCGTCGCGCACATGCTCGCTCGGCTCGGGCGCGATGACCTCGTCGAGCCGAAGATGCTGCGGATCAGCGGCTGGCGGCAACGCCTCGCCGAAGCTCTCGATTAGCCGATGTGTCGCCATCTCGGCCGAGCAGCGCTCTGATCGCGCGTCAGCAGCATATGATATTCGTAGCGGTCGGGCCGGTAGAGGCTCTGCTGAAAGAGCACCGGCGCGCTGTCGGCATCCCGCACAGTGCGGCGAAGGCGCACCAGCGCCGAGCCGAGAGGCACCTCGAGCTGCGCACCCACATGATGGTCGGCGAGCGTCGCGGTGATGGTCTGTTCGGCGCTCGTCGACCGGATGCCGGCCCTTTCCAGCGTCGCCACCGTCGTCTTGTCGCCGAGTTCGATAGGATCGATCAGCGCGCCCAATTCCGGCGCGAGCCAGATCGAGGACAAGGAAAAGGGCGATCCCCGGTGCAAGCGCAGGCGATCGAGCCGCACCGGAACGATGCCGTTCTTCAGGCCGAGCGCACCGGCGACGAACGACGGGGCGGTTGGGTCCGGCCCATAGGAGAGCAACCGGGCCTCGGTTTCGAAGCCGATCGTGATGAGGTTTTCGATCATGCCGGAGATCGGGTGCGTCTCGAGCGGTGTCGTGCTGACAAACGTGCCGACACCTCGACGGCGCAGCACCAGCCCGTCCTGCTCGAGCAGCGCAAGGCTGCGCCGCACGGTGACCCGCGACACGCCGAACTGCTTGGCCAGCGCAAACTCGGAGGGAAAGACCGCCCCGCCCGGATACAGGCCGTCGCGTATTCGCTGGCCCAGGATCAGGTGAAGCTGGTGATAGACGGGGAGGCTGCTACCGGCGCTCGACCCGATCTGGCGCCGCCCCACGGCGCGATCCTGAAGTAACAATTCAGAAGACAATCGATCACCTGCCCGAAATCAATTTCCTTGCTGCAGCCCATCGGGTTGCAACCTGTGCGCGTCACTTGTAGCAAAAAGCAGACAGGGCGACAGGGTAGAACGTCAGATGATCGATAGGATCGCGCCGCCATTGATCGTCAGCCGCATCGCTGGCGAACCGCGGCATGCGGCCGACGGCCATCGCCTCCCTATTATCTATCCGGCCGACGAACGCCAAGTGAGCGAGCTCGTCGAGGCCGGACCTGCCGAGGTCGACCTTGCGGTGCGCGCAGCACGGCGCACGTTCGACACGGGTCCGTGGCGGCGGATGGACGTCGAGGCGCGCGCTACGATCCTGCGCCGGGTGCATGACACCATCCTGACGCACGCCGACGAGTTGGCCTGGCTGGAGTGCCTCAACACCGGCTTGCCGATGGCGCGGCTGAAGCAGACCCACCTGCCGAGAGCGGCATATAATTTCCAGTTCTTCGCAGAAGTGGCTTCGCAAGCAGCCGGCCAAGCCTTTACCCAGAATCCGCGCTATCTCACCACCGTGACTCGCGAGCCGGTGGGCGTCGCCGCGCTCATTGCACCTTGGAATGCGCCTCTCGCGCTTACCAGCATGAAGATCGCGGCTGCCATTTCCTTCGGAAATTCGTGCGTCGTGAAGCCTTCCGAGCTTACGCCCCTCGCGCTTGATCGGCTCGTCGAGCTCATAGAGGGGGCGGGAGTACCAGCCGGAGTCGTAAACTTGGTCAACGGGCGGGGCGCCGTCACGGGGCGGTCGCTGGTCGAACACCCCGATGTCGACCTCATCTCGTTTACCGGTGGTACCGAAACCGGCCGAGCAATCGCGGCAACCGCCGGCCGTCGCCTCGTTCCCGTGACGATGGAGCTCGGCGGCAAGTCAGCCAACATCATTTTCGAAAGCGCTGATCTTGACCGCGCGCTCGACGGAGCCCTGGCTGGAATCTTTTCCAACAACGGCCAGCAGTGCCTTGCAGGCTCTCGTATCCTCGTCCAGCGCTCGATCTCGCGCCAATTCATCGAACGCTTTATCGAGCGGACGGAACGGCTGAAGGTGGGCGACCCGATGGACGAGCGAACCGAGCTAGGGCCGCTCATATCGCAGCCGCACATGAACCACGTTCTTTCCTATGCTTCCGCTGAGGGCGATCGCCTCCTCGCCGGTGGGCGACGTCGCGGCGACCGTGGCTTCTACATTGATCCGACCGCCGTTCTTGCCGCCTCCAACGATAGCAGGGCCGCACGCGACGAAATCTTCGGTCCCTTTGCGACATTCCTTCTCTTCGACAGCGCGGAAGAGGCGATCGCCATCGCCAACGATACCAGTTTCGGTCTGGCCGGGTATGTGTGGAGCGAGCACCTGCCAACGGCGTTGCGATGCGCGAAGGAGATCCGCGCCGGCGTCGTGTGGGTGAACACGCCGATGATGCGCGAACTGAGGGCGCCTTTTGGCGGCTACAAGGAAAGCGGCATCGGACGCGAGGGCGCTCATGATTGCGCAAATTTTTATACGGAGTCGAAGACCACCACGATCGCCGTGGAGGACATACCGCTTCCGAAGCTGGGAATGTAATGCCGACGGGCGGCGAGGGGAGCGGCTGACTGGCAGGTTGACGTCCCCCCAGGAATCTCCTCCATCAAGAATGTGAGTTTCCCGGCATCCGAGATCCTTTGGAGGAGATGGAGCCGCGAGGAAGTCGTGCACTGAGGAGCGGATTGCGACCGCGTTGAAGCAGGCGGAGAGGCACGCCGTGGCCGAAGTTCTGCGCCGGAAGGCATCAGCGAGCAGATCTTTTACCGGTGAAAGAAGCTGTACGGCGGGCGGGGGGTGGGCGAGTTGCAGCGCCTGGAGCAGCTCAAGGATGAAAATCGCCATCTGCAACCGAGGGTCGCAGGTTCAAGTCCTGCCGGGGCCACCATCCGCGACAATCACCCGAACGCCGCGACCCGCGCGTCACCCCGCCGGCGGCGACCGCCCGGGGCGGCGGCGGTGCCGCGCGCCGAGGAGCGCCAGCGCGAGCGCCGCGACGAGCGTACCGAGCGCGATCGAGAGCAGCATCTGGCTCGGCCAGTGCCCGCCGAGCGTCACGCGCGCGAGAAAGCCGGCCGCGAGCAGCGCGGCGCCGAGTCCGGCAATCGGCAGGGCGCGCGCGTCGCGGCGATCGGCGGCGGCGAGGAGAACGAGACCGAACAGCGCGCCGAAGACGAGGCCGAAGGTCGACGGGAGCCCCGACGAGCTGGCGGGCGACGCCACCGCGACGAGATCGGCGGTCGGGCGCGGCGCGTAAGCCACCCAGCGCAGCGCCTTGTCGACGGCGTGCGCCGCCGCGAACGCCACGCCCGCCGCCGCGGCGGCGCGCCAGCCGCGAAGCGCGCCGGCCAGCGCGGCGGCGCCCGCCAGCGTCGCCCAGGCGGTCGGAAACCTGGCGAGATCGGTCACCGACGTCGCCCAGCCCGGCGCGCTGCCCAGAAGGCGCTGCAGGCCCTGCGTCACCGCGACGTCGCCCGGCAGCGGTCCCGGCGCGAGCAGCGACCAGGCGTATCCGGCGCCGATCAGGCCGGCGGCGAGGCCCAGCGCACCGTTGCGGCTCATGCCGTCGGCGCCTTTGCGGCGGTGGCCGCCGCGGCTCCGCGATCGCGACGCGGTTGCCGCCAGCCGGCGTCGCGAGGGCTCGTCCACGGCGCCACGCTCATTTCTCGGTGAAGCGCTTGACCTGCAGCGGCAGGTCCTTGCCCTTGGTCCGGCGCGAGGGCAGCTGCACCGGGTTCTTCTTCTTCCACTCGCCATAGGTCATCGGCCCGTCGGGGGTCTCGATGATCTGGTCGTCGATCGACATGGGCCCTCCTAGCGCAGCCGCGCGATGCTGAGGCCGTCGGCCTTGGCGCGGTCCTTCACCGATTCCTCGCTGCGTGTCAGCGCCTTGGCGATCGCCTTCAGCGCCATGCCCTTCTTGGCGAGCGTGTGCAGCTTGTCGACCTCGGCGCCGGTCCACGGCTGCCGGTGTCGCTCGAATTTTTCCGCCATCGCCGTCGTCCTCCGCGCCGCTCGGCGGCCAGCATAGCAAGCCCGCGCGCCGCCGTCGCCTCAGGCGTCGACGTCGCGGCTGCCGTCGAGCAGCGCCACCGCGTTGCCGAGCCGGCGCTGCGCCTTCTCGGCGGTCTCGCCGGCGAGCGTTTCGACCGCGCCGGCGAGCAGCTCGCGCGCGCGTTCGAGCAGGTGTGCGCGCACCCGGTCGCTGGGGCGGCGCGCCGGGTTGCGCGGCACCGCGAAGGTGATGCCGGCATTGACGCCGGGCCGCTCGGCGTTCGCCGGCATCCGCGCGAGCGCGGTCGCCACCGCGGCGCTCGCCTCCATCAGTTCGACGGTGGTGTGCATCAGCACGCGCTGTTCGGCGGCGTCGCGTTCGCCGAAACATTGCGCGAGCGCGCCGAGCATCGTGCCGTAGATCGCGTTCGCGAGGTCGAGATGCCGCGCCGCGGCCGGCTCGGTGACCCACACGCGCGCCGTGGCGTCGACCGGGCGGCGCATCACCGGGTCGTGCGCCGCCGGCCAGGCGGGCGCGAAATCGGGGTCGGCGGCGGTCAGCTCGGCCCATTCGTCGCGGATCGACCGGAAACGGTCGAAGTGGCTGTCGTCGGCGCCGCGCGAACCTTCGCCCTGCTCCTTGATCTGCTCGATCGTCGCGAGCGCGGCGGCGAGGCCGGTGATCCGCGGGATGTCGGGGAGCCGCGCGGTCTCGCTGTCGAGCTGGCCGATGCCGCGCGCATCGATGAGCGTCGCCTCGCCCAGCTGTCCGGCGAGCCGGCGAAAGCCGTCGGCGAGCGAATCATAGAGTTCGCCGACGGTCTGATAGTCCTGCGCCGACGGCGTCAGCCCGTCGACCGCCGTCTCGCGCTCGGCGCCGGTCGGGTCGAAGCCATCGCCATCGGGCAGCGCCAGGCCCTCGGGGCGCTCGAGGAAGATGAAATGGTCGAGCGTCGCGGCGTCGAACGGCGTCAGCCGCACGACGATCCCGGCGGGATGATAGCCGGGCGCCACGGGCAGGTTGGGCCGATCGACGTGCGGCGCGCCGCCGACCGCGACGAGCAGATTGTTGACGCAGGCGAGATGCGCCATCTCCTCGAGCGCGATCGACAGGATGGTCTTGCGCCAGCGCTCGACCGCCTCGCCCTGCCGCGCCGAAACCCCCGGCTCGCCGGCGCGCTTCAGGCTGAACACCGCGTAGAGATAGGAGCAGAGCAGATTATGCTCGATCTCCGCCGCCTCGGTCAGCGTATGGATCAACTGCGCGCGCGTCTCGATCATGCCCGGCTCCCTGGAAGCGACAGCAACGGGCGGAACCGCCGGGCGATCCGCCCCCGCACAAAAGATTTTGAAGGCTAGCGCAGCAGCCGGTCGCCGTAGAACAGCGCCACGGCGAGCGACAGGATCGAGAACAGGAAGCCGGCGAGCGACAGGCCGAAGCTCCACCAGAAGGTGCCGAGCCGCCGCTTCATCAGCTCGAGGCGGATCATCTCGAGCTCGGGGTTGCGGGCGCGGCCGCCGCCGCGCCCCGACGGCTCTTCCTTGAGGAACGCCAGATAGCCGCCGTGCAGCGCCCAGTAGCGGCCCGCCCCGGTCGGACGGATCTGCGTGCGCCCCTCGTCGGCGAAGGCGGCGAGGCGCGCGTCGACCAGCAGGTCGGCGCCGCGCTTCGCCGCGTCGAGCGCCTCGGCGTCGGCGTCGGGCTCGAAAATCTCCGCCGGCGGCTGCGCATAGCCGGCCGCCAGCAGGCGCTGCGCATGATCCTCCGGCGTCGCCACGTCAGTCGCGCAGGCTCGCCGGCACCGTGCCGCCATTCGCCGCGAGCTGGCGCATCACCGCCTTGTGCAGCGCGATATTCTGCGCGGCCGAGCCCGGCTCGCCGGCGTTCACCTCGAGCTCCTCGGCAAGCTCCTTGCGCGCCGCGAGGCTCGAGTCGAGGTCGAGCAATTTGAGCAGATCGACGATCGAGCTGCGCCAGTTGCCGCCGCCGCCCTTCGCCGCGGCGAGCTCGCTGAGCACCGCTTCGACGTCGACCGGCGCCGGCGCGGGCTTGATCGGCGCCGTGGCCGCCGGGGTCGCCTGGCGCGGCACCGCCGGCGCGGCCTGCGGCGCCGGCGCAGCCGTCGGCGCCGGCGCGGCCCTGGCGCTGCCGCGGCGGAAGATCTTGTCCATGATGTTGCCGAAGATGCTCATAGGCGACGCTCCCTTAAGGTCATGAGCAGCTTGAACGCGCGACCCGCGGCTGCGGGCCATCGCGCCGCCGCCCCGCTTGTCTCGGGCGGCAAAGCTGCGCAGAATTGCCGCGATCTGGGGGAAGACATGACCGACCGCCGCCGCCTCATCGGACCCGCCGCGCTGCTGCTGCTGCTCGGCGGCGCGCCGACGCCCGATGCCGCGCGGCTGTCGGCGGAGGCGCTGGCGCTGCTCGATCCGCGCAGCGTCGCCCGCGCGCTGTGCGCCGACCCCGCGGCGCGGCCACCGTCGATGATCGGTGCCGCCTATGCCGCGCCGTCGCCGCTTCGCGCGACGATGCCGCTGATCGACGGGCTCGGCCGGCAGGAGTTCGCGGCGACGAGTTCGTCCGACGCGGCGCGGCGCTATTTCGCGCAGGGCGTCGCGCTCACCTACGGCTTCCGCTTCGACGAAGCGGTCCGGAGCTTCCGCCAGGCGCGCGCCGCCGACCCCGGCTGCGTGATGTGCGCCTGGGGGCTCGCCTATGCGCTCGGCCCCTATGTCAACAACAGCAGCGCCGATCGCGCGGCGGTGCGCGAGGCGCGGGCGATCACCACCTCGGCGCTGCGGCGCGACGCGGCGCCGATCGAACGCGCGCTGGTCGAGGCGCTGCACCGCCGCTATGCGCCCGGCGGCCGGCAGGGCGGCGTCCATGCCGACGCCTTCGCCGACGCGATGGCCGGGGTCGCGGCGCGCTTCCCCGACAGCGATTTCGTCGCGATCCTCGCCGCCGAGGCGATGATGAACACGCAGCCCTGGGACTATTGGGCGGACGGCGGGCGCACCGCCAAGGGCCGCGCGCCGGCGGCGATCGCGCTGGTCGAGAAGGTGCTGGCGCGCACCCCCGACCATCCGCAGGCGACGCATCTCTACGTCCATCTGCTCGAGGCCTCAACGCAGCCCGGACGCGCCGAGGCCGCTGCCGACCGGCTGCGCCGGCTGGCGCCGGCCTCGCCGCACCTCGTCCACATGCCGAGCCACATCTACTACCGCGTCGGCCGCTATCGCGATTCGGTCGACACCAACCTCGACGCCATCGCGCTCGACGAAGATTACGCGGCGCAGACCGGTGGCGATCCGCTGGGCTTCTACTATCGCCACCACGCGCATTTCGTGATGTCCGCGGCCGGGCAGATGATCGACCGCGCCACCGCGCTGCGCATGGCGGACGGACTGGAGAAGTCGCTGCCGGTCTCCTTCGCGCGCGGCAACGGCTTTGCGCAGATCCGCCTCGGCGCGGTGTCGCAGACGCGCGCGATGATGCTGGCGCCCGCCGACTTCGTCGCGCTGCCGCTCCCCGCCGCCGAGCTGCCGTTCGCGCGCGCCTTCCACCATCTGCTGCGCGCCGAGGCCTATGGGCGGATGGGGCGGGCAACCGAGACGCTCGCCGAGATCGCCGCGGCGCGCCGGCTGCGCGACGCGCCGGCGACCGCGACGCTCGACCCGCGCGGCTGGAGCATGTCGGAAGTGCTCGGCATCGGCGAGCAGATGGCGCTCGGCCGGCTGGCGTTGGCGCGCGGCGACACCGCGGCCGCGATCAGGCGCTTCCGCAGCGCCATCGGGATCGAGGCCGGCGTGGCCTATCTCGAACCGCCGCTGCTGCCGCAGCCGGCGAACCTGGCGCTCGGCGCGGCGCTGCTCAGGCAGGGCGATGCCGAGGCGGCGCGCGCCGCCTTCATGCGGGCGCTGATCGAGCGGCCGTCGAGCCGCTGGGCGCTGACCGGGCTCGCCGCGGCGCAGGCGGCGGCGGGCGACGAGGTTGGCCGGCGCGCGACGCTGGTGGCGCTGGCCGACGGCGCCGAGCCGGCGTGGCGCGCCGCGATCGACGAGCTGTAGAAGGTTCAGCCGCGCCCCCTGCCCTCGCGACGGCCCTTGCCCTTGGCCTTCGACTTGCCCTTCGCCTTGCCGCGCCGCTCGCCCGGCTCGGCGGCGACGGCGCTTCGCTCGGGCGGGCGCGCCGCAAGCTGGGCCGGCAGCACCGGCGCCTTCAGCGGCGCGCCGCCCATGAAGTCGCGCCAGATCGCCGCCGGAAGCTTGCCGCCCGCCGACCCCGCCACCGGCTTGCTGTCGTCGCGGCCGACCCAGACCCCGGCCACCAGGTCGCCGGCGAAGCCGACGAACAGCGCGTCGCGGCCCCCCTGCGACGTCCCGGTCTTGCCGAAGGTCGGCTGCGACAGCGCTGCCTGCCGCCCGGTGCCGGCGTTCGCCGCCATCCACAGCATGTCGAGCATCGGCGCCCATTCGCGCTGCGGATCGAGCCGGGTGCGCTGCGGCGAGGCCAGCGGCCGGCCGCGGGCCTCGACGGGGAACGCCCCGCCGGCCACCGCCGCATAGGCGGAGGTCAGTTCGACCAGGCTCATCTCGGCGGCGCCGAGCGCGAGGCTCGGCGTGTCGGGAAGCGGGCTGCGCACGCCGAGGTCGCGCGCGGTGGCGATGACCTCGCCGCGGCCGACATGCTCGGACAGCCGCACCGCCGCGACGTTGCTCGACAGCGCGAAGGCGTCGCGGAGCGTGAGCGCGCCGCGGTAGTGCCCGTCGGCGTTGGCGGGTCGCCAGCCGTCGATGTCGAGCGGACGATCGTCGACGAGGTCGGCCGGGGTCAGCCCGGCGCGCAGCGCGGCAAGATAGACGAACAGCTTGAACGCCGATCCCGGCTGCCGCCTCGCCTGGGTCGCGCGGTTGAACGGGCTGGCGCGGTAGCTGCGGCCGCCGACCATCGCCACCACGCGCCCGTCGGGCCGCATCGCCACGAGCGCGACCTGGGCACCGCCGAGCGCGGCGCGCCCGATGGCGTCGATGGCGCGGCGCTGCAGCGCCGGTTCGAGCGTGGTCTGGACGACGCCGCCGGCGTCCGGGTCGCGCAGGCCGCCCGCGACCCAGTCGGCGAAATAGGTGCCGTCGGGCACCGGGTCGCGCCCCGGCCTCAACGGCGGCGCGGCGACCGCCGCGGCGCGCGGCGCGTCGATGAAGCCGGCGTCCACCATGGTGCCGAGCACGACGCGCATGCGCGCCGCGGCCGCCGCCGGGTCGTTGGTCGGCGCGAGCCGGCTCGGCGCCTTGATCAGCCCGGCGAGCATCGCCGCCTCGCCGATCGTCAGCGCGTCGGGCGCCTTGTCGAAATAGCGGCGCGCCGCTGCGCCGAGGCCGTAGGCGCCTTCGCCGAAATAGGCGGTCGACAGGTAGCGCGACAGGATCTCGTCCTTGTCGAGCCACAGCTCCGCCCAGGGCGCCAGCGCCAGCTCCTTGGCCTTGCGCGCCAAGGTGCGGTCCTGGCTGAGCAGCTCGTTCTTCACCCACTGCTGCGTGATCGTCGATCCGCCCTCGACGACGCCGCCGGCGCGCAGGTTGCGCCAGCTGGCGCGGGCGAGGCCGATCGGGTCGATGCCGGGGTGGCTGCGGAAGCGCCGGTCCTCGACCGCGATGAACGCGGCGCGGACATGGAAAGGAAGCCTGCCGGCGTCGACCTCGGTGCCGCCCCGGCCCTTGCGCGCGATCGGCGTCCCGTCGGCGGCGAGGAAGGTCAGGCCTTCGTCGGCGTCACCGTGACGCAGCAGCGACGGCGGCGCGGCGGCCACCAGCCAGAAGATCAGCAGCAGCGCCAGCGCGCCGACCAGCGCCAGCGCGCGGTAGCGCGCGCCGCGGCGCGGCGGCGGCCCGTAGATCGGGGTGCGAGGCGAGAGCAGGGCGATGGGCGGTCTCCGTCGGCGACGGTCGTGCAACTCCCTGCCCCGCCGCACCGATCCGCGGCGATGCGGCTAGACTGTCGAAATCATCATGCTCTGCCGGCGGGGCGTTTCACCCGCCGAAGCCGTCGAGCAGCGCGGCGACATTGTCGCCGAGCGCGTCGATCGCATAGCCGCCTTCCATCACGACGAGCGTCGGCAGCCCCGCCGCGGCGATGCGCCCGCCGATCGTCGCATAGTCGTCGCGCGCGATGGCGAAATGCGAGATCGGGTCGCCTTCGAAGGTGTCGGCGCCGAACGACAGCACGAGCAGGCTCGGCGCGAAGCCGGCGATCGCCGCGAGCGCCTGGTCGAGCGCCGCCGCATAGCTCGCGAGCCGGGTGCCGCGCGGCAGCGGCAGGTTGAGCGTCGTGCCGGCGCCGGCACCGTCGCCGCGCTCGTCGGCATGGCCCCAATAATAGGGATAGTCGGTCGCCGGGTCGGCGTGGATCGACGCGAAGAAGACGCTGCCGTCCTCCCAGAAGATGTCCTGCGTGCCGTTGCCGTGATGATAGTCGATGTCGAGGATCGCGACGCGGGCATGGCCGGCGTCGCGCGCGCCTCGCGCGGCGATCGCGGCGTTGTTGAGATAGCAATAGCCGCCGAGATAGTCGGCGCCGGCATGGTGACCGGGCGGGCGGCACAACGCGAAGCCGTGGCGCGCCGCGCCGGCCAGCAGCGGTGCCAGCGCCGACAGCGCGGTCTGCGCCCCCCAATAGGCGGCGTCCCAGGTGGCGGCGGTGATCGGCGTGCCGGCGTCGTAGCTGTAGCGGCCGAGCAGCGCGTCGATGCGGTCGAGCGCGAGCGGCCGCCGGCGCACCACCGGCCAGGTATAGCCGACCGCGTCGCCGCTGCGCCCCGCCGCGATCCAGCGCGCATGTGCGCTCTCGAGGAAGTCGAGATAGTCGGGCGTATGCACCCGCGCGAGCGGCGCCCGGCCGAAGTCGCGCACCGTCTGGCAGGCGCCGAGCCGATCGGCGACGATCTGCGCGCGCGACGGCTTTTCGGCATGATCGGCCCAGCCGCCGTTGTGCAGTTCGAGCGCGGGGGCGTGCGCCAGCTGGCGGCGGTCGAAGAAGATCTGCATGGCGCGCAGGCTAGCGCAGCCGCTTCATGAACACACGGCCGTCGTCGCGCTTCTCGGTCGCGAAATTGGGGATCGCCTCGATCAGGTCCGACAGCCGCGAGAAGCCGTAGTTGCGCGCGTCGAACGACGACCGGTTGTTGGCGCGCTGGCCGACCTCGTTGAGGCTGGCGAAGCCGCGCTCGTCGCGCTTCGAGGCGCCGAGCGCGTCGATCAGCAGCTCGACCACCTCGGTATCAATCTTGGGCTTCTTCTTGGGCGCCGGCGGCTTGCCCGCGGCAACGGGCTCGGCGGGCGGCGCGACCAGCGCGGCGACATCGATGAAGCGCGTGCAGGCCTGGCGGAACGAGACCGGCGTGCGCGCGGTGCCGAAGCCGTACACCGGGATGCCGTCCTGGCGCAGCCGCATGACCAGCGGCGCGAAATCGCTGTCGGACGACATGATGCCGAAGCCGCCGACGCGCCCGCTGAACAGCAGGTCCATCGCGTCGATCGTCATCTTCATGTCGGTGGCGTTCTTGCCCTTGGTGACGTCGAACTGCTGGTGCGGCTCGAGCGCATATTGATGCGTCAGCTCGGACCAGCCCTTGAGCGCCGCCTTGCTCCAGTTGCCGTAGACGCGGCGGATGTTGACGGTGCCGAGTTCGGCGAGGACGGTGAGGACGGGGTCGAGGCTCGCCGCCGAGGCGTTGTCGGCATCGACGAGCAGCGCGATGTTGACGGCGTCGTGGGGTCCCTGGGTCGCCATGCCTGCCTCGCTGTCGCTGCCTGTCGGCCGCTTCTGCCGCCGCGACGCGGTCGCGTCGACCCTTTTCGACGCGCGGGCATCGGCAGGTCCGCCGCGCGAGCCGGACGGGGGCCGAAGCCCCCGGGCGATCAGGGCCGGACTGCGGTACCGGCCGGCCTGGCTTCGACCACCATCGCCGCGACGATGTAGGCGAGCAGCGGCAGGCCCGATCCGAGGAGCGTCACGCCGACGAAGCCGAGGCGAACCCAGAGCGTGTCGACGCCGAGGAAGTCCGCGAGCCCGGCGCAGACGCCGAACAATTTGGCCGAGCCTTTGTCGAGGTAGAGCGTGCGGCCCGAGATGGTCATGTCGAAACTCCTGTTCTGGCGCGAAGGCGGGTGGGTCAGGCGACGATCGAAGGCACGACGGCGGCGGCGACCAGCGTGGCGGCGACGAACACGGCACCGAACGAAGCGAAGAGGCTGCGGCCGAAATCGGAAGCGAAAAACATTTCCTGTCTCCTATGTTGGCGAGGAATTCGCCGATGCCAACACAAGAGCAAGCGCCGTGCCAACCGCAGTTCGCGGGGCGATCATACTGATATATTTACGTAATATGAACGCTCATCGCCCACGGTGCCGCGAGAGCCGATAGCGAGGATCGCCAAAGATTGGCGACCTTCGCCAAGCGTTTCGCATTTAGTTCACCGTGGCCAGCGCCTTGCGGCAATCGGCAGCGCATTCGCGGCACATCCGCGCGCTCAGTTCGCAATGGCCATGCGAATGTCGCTCGCATTCGGCGGCGCAGGCATCGCAGACCTCGGCGCACAAGCGGAGCGTCGCGCGCAGCACTTCGACATTCTGCCCGGTGCGGCGCACCGCCAGCCGCGATGTCGCGGTGCAGACGTCGGCACAGTCGAGGCAGCTGCGGACGCACTGCGCCATGTCCATGTCCTCGGCGACGCAGGCGTCGGCGCACGAGGTGCACATCAGCGCGCAGAACATCGCGTGCCGTGCCGCGGTGGCGAGGTCCTCGTTGAGATTGCCGGCAACGTCGGGATGGCGCGAGATCATCTCGTGGATCGACATGGGGGGCTCCTGTTGGGGGGGGAGCCTGACCAACCGATCGCGCCGCCGCGCGTTCCCTCGGCTCAGCCGTCGCGGCGCCAGCCCTCGACGCCGGCGCTCGCCACCGTCTCGATGTTGAGCTGACCGGCCAGGCCCGCGGCGCGATGCACCGCGATCGCGCGCCATTCGTCCGACATCGACATCGCGACGAGCGCCGCGCGGTCGGGGTAGCTCGCCACCGCCACCTCGTCCCACAGGTCCTCGACGAGCCCGAGCGTCAGATGCGTGACGTCGCCGGCGAACAGCGCGCGGCCGCCGAATTTGGGCAGCAGCGCGGTGACCGCGCGGCCATAGATCATATAGGCGTCGCGCCCCGACAGGTCGCAGGCGCGACCGTCTTCATAGACCGCGCGGTCGCGGAACTTGAGCAGGTTGATCATGTAGATCGGCCCGGCGGGTCCCGGCTTCATCATCTCGGCGAGCTGCGCGGGCTCGGTCGGGTAGAGCTGGTTGGTGACCTGCATCGCCTCAGCCCTTCGTCGCGAGCCGGTCGAGCAGCGCGACGATGTCGTCGGGGCAATCCTCCTGCAGGAAATGCGCCCCCTTCAGCGTGACGTGCGGCTGGCCCTTGGCCCCCGGCAGCCGCTCGTGGAAGATCTTCTCGCCGCCGCCGGTGATCGGGTCCGAATCGCTGAACGCGGTGATGAACGGGATGTCGAGCCCGGCGAGCACCGCCCACGCCGCCTTGTTTTCGGCGACCGAGGCATGCTCGGGGGTGACCGGCACCAGCCGCGGGAAGACGCGCGCCCCCGCCTTGTAGCTCTCGTCGGGATAGGGCGCGTCATAGGCGGCGATCTCGGCGGCGCTCAGCTCGCGCTTGCTGCCCATGTTGACGATCATCCCGACGGGCAGCACCGGCGTCGACTGGCTGAGCTCGAGCCAGCGCTGGAAGCCTTCGGTCATGCCGACGCCGACCGGCAGGCCGGTGTTGGCGACGACGACGCGCGCGAAGCGATCGGGGAAGGCCGCGACCAGCCGCAGCCCGATCAGCCCGCCCCAGTCCTGGCAGAACAGCGTGATGTCGCGCAGGTCGAGCGCCTGCAGCCATTCGCCCATCCAGGCGACATGACGCTCGTAGGTATAGTCATCCTGCTCGGCGGGCTTGTCCGAGCGGCCGAAGCCGATGAGGTCGGGCGCGACGACGCGATGCCTGCCGGCGAGGCCAGCGATGATCCGCCGGTAGAGGAACGACCAGGAGGGCTCGCCGTGCAGCAGCAGGACCGGCGCCGCGTCGCGCGGGCCCTCGTCGATATAGGCGAGGCGCAGCGGCGTGCCGTCGCCGTTGACCGCGGCATAATGCGGCGCGAACGGAAAGTCGGGAAGGTCGGCGAAGCGCGCGTCGGGCGTGCGGAGGATGTTCATGGCGGATTCCTCGGACTTATATTGACACATATAGTGACAATAGTTTGTGGCAGGTCAAGCGAGACGTCGCGCCGAGACGGCGCCGGCGATCTCGACGACCGGTATCCGCGGCGCTAAAGCACGCCGTGCTCTCGTTCTTTCTGAAGCTTCGCCGCGCGCTGCGCCGCCATGCGCTGCTCGCCTACGGGCTGGCGTTCGCCAGCTTTGCCGCGGCGCTCGCCACCCGTTTCGCGATCGCCGGCCACCTGCCGCCCGGCTACCCCTTCCTCACCTTCTTCCCGGCGGTGATCATCACCGCCTTCCTGTCGGGCACACGGCCGGGTGCGCTCTGCGCACTGCTGTCGGGGCTCGCCGCCTGGTATTATTTCATCCCGCCCGCCGACAGTTTCGTGCTCGACAGCAACGGTGCGGTCGGCCTCGCCTTCTACGTATTCATCGTCGTGATCGACATTGTGATCATCGACGCGATGGTGCGCGCCACCGAACGGCTCGACGCCGAGCGCAGCCTCAGCGCCGGGCTCGTCGAGCGGCAGCGCACGATGTTCGCCGAGCTTCAGCATCGCGTCGCCAACAATCTGGCGATGGTCAGCGGGCTGCTGATGATGCAGAAGCGCCGCGTCGTGGCCGAGCCGGCGCGCGCCGGCGAGGTGTTCGACGACGCGGTGCAGCGGCTCGAGGTGATGGCGCGGCTGCATCGCAAGCTCTACGATCCGGCGATCGTCGACCTGCCGACCGAGGCCTATCTGCGCGATCTGCTCGCCGACCTGGTCAGCGGGTCGGCGGCCGGCGCAGTGGCGGTCGACGTCGAGGCCGACGACGTGCGCTCGGACCTGCCGCGGCTGACCGCGCTGTCGCTGTTCGTCACCGAGGTGGCGACCAATGCGCTCAAGCACGGCATCCGGGGCGCCGCCGACGGCCGGATCTCGCTGCGGCTGACCTGCGGCCCCGACCGCGCCTGCGAGCTGACGATGCATGACAGCGGCCCCGGGATGCCCGCCGCGGCGCCGGGGGCCGGCAACGGCAGCCTCGGGCTGAAGATCATCCGCGGCCTCGCCAGCCAGCTTGGTGGCGAGGTCGAGCTGCCGTCGCCGGGCAGCTCGACGGTGCGGCTGCGCTTCACCGCCTGAGGCGGGTCAGCCGACGCCGTCGAGATACTCGATCTCGGGGCGGCCGCCGAGCACGCCGGCGAGCCGGGGGCCGGCCGCCTTGAAATGATCCGACGCGCCGTGCGTCTTGAGCGCCTCCTCGTCGGCATAGAGCTCGAGCACCTTGTAGGTGGTCGGATCGTTGCGGCTTCGGCACAGCTGATAGGCGATGTTGCCCGGCTCGTTGGCGCGCACCTGCGCGCCGAGCTCGGTGAAGATCGCCTCGAACTCGGCCTGCTTGCCGTCCTGGACCTTCAACGTCGCGATGACACCGATCATTCCTCGTCTCCCCTGTTGTTCATTTGCCGAGCGCGGTGCGGACCGCGGCGGTGAATTTCGCGGCATCGAAGCCGCCGCCGCCGCCGATCGCGTCGAAGCCGCGGCGCACGACGATCAGCTTTTCAGACGGCACGATCACCACATATTGCCCGCGGTTGCCCTGCATCGCATAGGCGTCGGCGGGCAGGCCTTCGATGCCGCCGAGCAGCCAGAATTGCGCGCCATAGCCCTCGCCGCCGGGGCGCGCCGTCGGCTGCGCCGGCGCCGGCGTCGCGACGTAGCGCGCCCAGCCTTCGGGCAGCAGCCGCTCGCCGGCCCAGACGCCGTCGTTCTGGTAGAGCAGCGCCAGCCGCGCGAGGTCGCGCGCCGTCGTCCACACCTGGCTCGACAGGATATAGTTTCCCTCCCAGTCGGTCTCCGGGAAGGTCCGGCGCATGCCGATCTTCCATAGCAGCTCGGTAAACGGGAAGGCGAGCGCCCGGTCGCCGTCGCCGAGCCGGTGGCGCAGCGCGCGCGCCGCCAGCAGCGTGTCGTTGTTGGCATAGCGCCAGCGCATGCCGGGCTTCGCCTCGAGCGGCAGGCCGGTCGCCTGTTCGGTGACGCTCGTCCCGCCGAAATAGATGTCGTCGGTGCGGTTGCCCGCGGTCGCGCTCCACAGCCCGCTCGCCATGTGGAGCAGATGCTGCGTGGTAATCGCCGCCCGCGGGTCGCCGGGCGCCTGCCATTCGGGGATCGGCGCCGGCGCCGTCACGTCGATCACCCGCTGCTGCGCCGCGACGCCGATCAGCGTGGCGGTCAGGCTCTTGGCGGCCGACCAGGTGCGCTGCGGGGTGTGCCGGTCGTAGCCGGCGCGATAGCGCTCGCCGACGATGCGGCCGTCCCTGACCACCAGCACCGCGGTGGTCTCGCTGGTCGGGCCATAGGCGGCGCGATCGAACGCCGCCGTCATCGCCGCGTCGAGCCGCGCCGCGGCGGCCCGCGGCAGCGGCGCCTCGGCCTTCGCATCGCCCATCGGCCAGGCCAGCCCGTCGGTCGCGGCGGGCGCCGCGATCTTCAGCGTCGGCAGCTGCGCGACCGCCGCCGGATCGGCGCCGGTGGGCAGCTGCGCGCAGCCGAGATGCGGCCGCCAGGCGGCGACGCGCGGCGGCAGGTCGTCGGCGAACGGCACCGACACGATCTTCGCGTCACGGTCGACCGTCGCGGTCAGCCCCGGCAGCAGCGGGCGGTATTCGGCATAGGCGCCGGTCAGATCGTCGGCTTCGACCTGCGCCTCGGTCTGGCCGGCGTTGAACAGCCCGCTGCACAGGAACGACGCCTTGTAGCCGGCGGCGAGCGCGCGCAGGTGCGGCGAAGCGGGCGCGTCCTGCGCCGCCGCCGGGGCGGCGAGCAGGACGAGGGCGGCGATCGGGGCGAGGACGTGACGCATGATCCGGTGATAGACCACAGCGGGCGGGGCGAAAGCTAGCGCTCGCGACAGCCGGTGGTGTCTCAGCTCGAAAATGATCAGTAATGCTGGCGGCACTGGGCAATTTCGAGCCGCTGATCCGCGCCCTTGCCTTCGACCCGATACACAAGGCGGTCGTCCTTTGTGAGGCGGCGCGACCACCAGCCTTGCAGATCACCCTTTAGCGGCTCCGGCTTTCCCGTGCCTCTGAAGGGTGTTCTGCAACATTCCTCAATTAGTTCATTCAGTCTTTTGAGCGTCTTGGGATCGTTATCGACCCAATAGAGATAGTCCTCCCAAGCCTCTTCCGAGAAGACGCGCTTCACGGATTGATGAGTTCGCGCTCGCTGCCGCGCCCCTCGTTGAGCTTACGAATCGAAGAGCGGAGCCGCTCTGCATTGGTGGGCGTGGACAGCAGGTGCATCGTCTCTTCCATCGCGTTCCAGTCGGATAGCGATACCATGACGACCGCCTCGGACCTCTGGCGAGTCACAACGACATGCGTGCGGTCATCGACCACGCGGTCCATAAGGCCCTTGAGATTGGCCCGTGCGTCCGAATATGAAACTACGTCCATGAGGGCCTCCATGCCCGCACAAGGCCGTCTCGACCTTGTACGACTATATGTACATATATTTGTACAACTGCAACCAGAACGATCGCTGAACATCGTCGTTCCGCCCTATTCCCGCTTCTCCTGCGGCTGGCGCGGAAGGGCTTCGTCCATCCGCACCGACGCGCGACCCCATTGCCAACCGACCCGCCGCCCCCACCTCCAACGGTCGCCGTAGGCGACATGCGCACCGCGCAGGCGAGCCATGCGCCGCGGCGGCATGGCGCGCGGGCGCCGCCGCGGTTAGGGTCGCCGCTCGGCAGCAGGATGGCGCACGCGATGAACGACCAGGCCGACCGCGAACGCGCCCTCGCCGGCCTCGGCTTCGGTCTTGCCGCCTATGCGATCTGGGGGCTGCTGCCGGCGTTCCTCAAGCTGCTCGTCGCGGTCCCGCCGGTCGAGATTCTCGCGCACCGCATCGTCTGGTCGGTGCTGCTGCTCGCCGGCGTGGTGACGCTGGCGCGCGGCTGGCCGCGGGCGGTGGCGGTCCTTCGCACGCCGCGGCTGCTCGGCGTCCTCGTGCTCACCGCGCTGCTCATCGGCGGCAACTGGCTGCTCTACATCTGGGCGGTCAACAGCGCGCACGTCATCGAGACCAGCCTCGGCTATTTCATCAATCCGCTGCTCAACGTCGCGCTCGGCGTCGTCGTGCTGGGCGAACGGCTCGGCCGGGCGCAGCTCGTCTCGGTGGCGCTCGCCGCCGCCGGCGTGCTCTATCTCGGGCTCGCGCAGGGCGGCGTGCCGTGGATCTCGCTCGGCCTCGCGGTCTCGTTCAGCCTCTACGGCCTCGTCCGCAAGATGGCGCCCGTCGACCAGCTGACCGGGCTGTTCGCCGAGACGCTGCTGCTGGCGCCCGCCGCGCTCGTCCTGCTGCTCGCGCTCGGCGCGCAGGGGCGCGGCAGCTTCGGCGCCGACGCCGGGACCGACCTGCTGCTGCTCGCCAGCGCCGCGCTCACCGCCGCCCCGCTGCTGATGTTCGCCGCCGCCGGCAAGCGGCTGCGCTACGCCACCATCGGCCTCCTCCAATATATCGCGCCGACGATGCAGTTCCTGCTCGCGGTGCTGCTGTTCCGCGAGCCGCTGGCGCCGGCGCATCTGATCGCCTTCCCGCTGATCTGGACCGGCCTCGCGATCTTCGCGCTCGATGCACTGGCGAAGAGCCGGGCACCGGGGGTCGTGCGCGGCTGAGATGCGAGGCGCTCGGCGGCTTCCGTCCGACTACGCGCCGACGTCGCCCTCGACGCGCAGCTGCCCGTCGGCGAGGCGATAACGGGCGTTGAAGCGCAGCGGAAACGCCGCCGTCGCGATCAGGTCGCTCGAACTCGTCGAAAAGGTGAAGCTGGCGGTCAGCGCCGGGGCCGACACGAACGCGGCGGGATCGAGCACGGGGACGCAGATCCCTTCCGCGACCCGCGCCGAAGGCGCGCGCAGGAGCGTCGTTCCTGCCGCGCGGGCGGCGGCGGCGAGCGCCTGGGTCGGGCCATAGCGGCTCGGATGCGCCCAGACCGGGCGCTCGGCAGCGAAGGGCTGCGCGGTCAGATCGAGCGCCCGTTCGGTCTTCACGCGAACGGCGAACATCGTCATCTGCATCCGCGTCGCCGGCGCCGCGACCGCCATCGCCGCCTCGAAGCGCAGCCGCCAATAGGCGCTCTCGCCGGCCGAGGTCGCAACCGTCTCAGCCGCATAGAATATCCCTTGGCGTTCGCCCGGCGCGCGAAAGCGCGAGCCGGTGCGATAGCCGTAGCGAAACGGGCTGGCGAGCAGCCAGTGCAGTCCCGCCGCAGCGGGCGGAAGTCGCGGCTTCACCGCGTCGATGATCGATTCGAGCAGCGCCTGGTCGTCGGGGCGGTCGGTCAGCCGGTTGGTCGAGACGATATGCTGCCCCTCGACCATGCGGAAGATCCGCCCCGCGTAAGGCCGCAGTTCAGGTACGAGCGCGGAAGGCGTCCACATAGTCGCACACCTCGATCAGGCCGCCGATGCGGCCGATCATGTCGATCGGCCGGGCGCCCAGATCGCGATTCTCGGTGGTGAGCCAGTGGCGCGACCATTCGTCGTTGCTGCCGGCCAAGCTGTCGAGGCTGCGAAACAGCCGGGCGAGGTAGGCGGCAAGCTCGAAGGGCTTGCTGCCAGGCTCGAGCTGCCAGTCGCTGCGCGTGCGAAGCCGCGAGACCGTCGGCCCCGACAGCCCGATCACCGCGCCGAGCTGCGCATTGGTCAAATGCCACGCCTCGGCAATCCGCCGCACCGCCTCGGTGAGAACGCGCGAAAGGTCGCCGGTAGAGGCGCCCTGAGGGTGCGTCGAGCGAGCAGCGGGAACGGTCATAGACAAGATATGCGGATGTTCATTTGAACGGTCAAGAGCCAGATTATTCATATGAGCAACCATCAACCGAGTTTGGCATGGAGGTCGTACCAGCCCGTAGCAAAGCGGTCTTCCGGTACGCCAACAGCTTCTTGTCCGCTTCCGCGATAGCGCTTTTCGACCACCCGTCGAAATTCGACATCGAACTCATCGAATGTCAGCCAAGGACCATAACTCTCATCCCCAAAGGCCCCGGACATGACCCCGGTTATCTTCATATTGGTAAAGCGCCCTTCGAGCGGAGGGTAGATCGGCGGAATCTGCTGATGGTGCAGCTGGTTAACTACCTTAAATCCCTTGTAGCCGAGTGGCGCCATGGTCTTGTGGAAGTACCCCACCGTTGCCTCGACTGAGACGTATCGAGGGTACTCATCAAGTCTCGCTAAGCTGGGTCCGAAAGAAACAATATCCGCGAGGTTCTCAAACCTGCCTGCACGGTTACTGCTTTCGGAGACGTCCCAGCCACCGTGTCCCAATCCCATGGCAAGAGGTCGAACTCATTCTGCTGCCCGGCGATCGTCATCGCCGGCACCGTCGTGCCGGGCAGCGGCTGGTGCTGGATCCAGAACTGGTTGCCGTCGAGGCCGTAGCCGTTGACGTGGGCGCTCTCCATCACCAGCGACTGCAGCGTCGCGGCGAAGAAGCCGTCGAGCCGGTTGCCGTTGACGAATTTCGACAGGTCGGTCGAGGTCTGGCGCAGCCAATAGCCTTTGGCGAAGCCGCGCACGCGCACGCGCGCCTCGACGCCCATGACGCGCGCGCTGGCGACGCCGTCGGCGTGGAGCTTGACCGCCGTCCCCGCCGCGGCGCCGGTGGCGCCGACCAGCTCGGCCTCGAGGCGCGTCGGCGTGTGGAGGCGGTAGGGCACCGCGGCCGCATTGGCATCGCCATCGATATCGACCGCCACCCTGTTCCAGCCGGGCAGGCCCGCGGTGTCGATGCGGCAGATGCAGACCGCACCGGGCCGCAGCGACACGAGGTCGACGTTGGCGGCCGGCTTGAGCCAGGCGCCGGGGCCCATCTGCAGCGTGACGCCGGGCTTGAGGTCGAGCGTGGCGGCGACCGCCCAGTCGCCGGCCGGCACGCGGACGAGCCCGCCGCCGGCGGCGGCGGCGGCGTCGATCGCCGCCTGGATCGCAGCGCCGCTGCCCGCCGCGCCGAAGTCGCTGGCGACCCTGACGTCGGCGAAGCGCGCGGCGAGCGGGCGCGCGACGCTGGCGCCGTCCGCGGTGACGACGGCGCCGCCGACCTCGAAGGCGTGGCTCGCGGCGTCGATGCAGCCGATCTTCACCATCTTGTCGGCGCCGGGCCGGGTCGCGTCATAGACCGACAGCGCACGGCAGCCGCCCGCCTTGTCGAGCCCGAGCTGCGGCAGCGCCTGTCCGGTCTGCGCGCCCGCGGCGGCGGCCATCCCGAGCAGCAGCGCCGCCGCGGCGATCGTCAATCGTCCCATGATGCGTCCTTCCTCCTCACAGCTGGGTGCGCGCCAGCGCGAACAGATCGTCCATCTCGCCGGTCGAATAGCCGAGCGCCGCGGCGACGAAGCCGGCGAGCGCGTCGCCCGGCGTCACCGGCGCCGCAGCCGTCCAGCGGATCGTCGCCGGGTCGCGCTGGTCGGCGGGCAGCTCGCCGAGCACCTGCTGCAGCCGCCCCTGCGCGGCGAGCGCCAGCCGCAGCGCGTGCGCGGGCACCGCGCCGGTCGGCGTGCCGTCAGCGGCGGCAAAGCCGGAGAGCGCCAGCGCCGCGACCAGCGCCGGGGTCAGCCCGCCGCCGGCGACGACGACGATGCTGGGGGTCGCGCCGGCGAGCGTGACCTGCACGACGCCGCCGCTCCCGCCGGGCACGGCGCCGCCGCCGACGCCCGGCGGCGCGCCCGACAGGCCGGCGGCGATCGCCACCGATCCGAGCAGCAGCGCGACGACGTCGCCGTCGTCCTCGTGGCGGCGCAGCTCGAAGTCGTAGGTGCCCGGAACGCGCGCCGCCATGTCGGCGGCGGCGACGCGGATGCCGACGCCGTTCGACAGCAGCAGCAGCCCGCCGCCGCCGGTCGACAGCTGGAAGCGGCTCGACGGCAGGCCGCGCCGCACGAAGGCGATGCTGCCGGCGCAACCGGCCCAGGACAGCGGCACGGCCGGGCTGCCGGCGTAGAAAAGGAAGTCCTGCAGCCAGTCGGCGTCGGTCATGAACGGGCCGAGCGGCGCGGCGAGGCGGCCGACGCTCATGGCCGCGCCCCGGCCAGCGCCGCCTCGAGCCCCGGATAGACGCCGTCGTCGATCACCCGCCCGCGCCGTCCCGCCGCCAGCGCCGCGCGCGGCAGCAGGCCGCTTTCGGCGTCGATCGCCGCCGTCTCGGCGTAGAGCTTGTCGACCTCGGCGCGGTCCTTCGGCGTCAGCTGCCACAGCGGCGCGAAGAGGTACCAGGCATCGGCCGGCGCGCTGCCGAACAGCGACCGCAGCATCACCGCGTCGATGCGGTCGAGCAGCGGGCGGATCTCGTTGTTCTGGCGCGCGGCGATGCCGTCGTAATAGTTGCGCAGATCGCTCTCGCCGGTGGCGTTGAGCCCCGCCGGCGCCTGGCCGAGCAGCCGCGTCAGCGGAATGTCGGCGGCGCCCGCGACGAGTTGCAGATAGCGATCGATGATCTCGGGCATGCCGGTCCACACGACCTGCCGCGTCTCCCAGGTCTCGCCCGCGTCCTTCAGCTTGGCGTTGTGCGTCGACTGGCCGAGCTTGGCGAGGCTGAGCCGGCGCAGCAGCCGCTCCTCATAGTCGTGGCTGGCGAGGCTCGACAGCAGGTCGGGAATGCCGAACACGTCGACCTTCGCCTCGTCGATCAGCGCGGCGAAGCCGTTCTGCGCCGCGTCGGCATTCTTCACCGCGTCGTCGAGCGACTGCAGCAGCGGATCGCCCCAGAACCAGCTCGCGCCGCCGGCGCCGATCGCGCTCGCCTCGGGCAGCGGCTGGCCGACGAAGGCGACGACGCGCGACGGGTGCAGCCGCGCCTGCGCGCCGCCGCGGCCCTGCAGGCTGAAATGCGTCGGCTGCCCGAACCAGGGATCTTCGGGATCGCGGCGGCGCTCGCCATGCCCCAGCTCCCAGCGGCTCAGCACATGCGCATAGCGCAGCGAGCCGCGCGCGACCTTGCCCGGGTCGAGCGGCGCTCCCGCCTCGTCGCCGCCGACGCCGAGCAGGATCGCGGCGCCGCCGTGCAGCCGCGCCAGCACCCGCGCGCGGCGAATCTTGTGGCGCAGGTCGAGCCGCCGCTCCTCGGCCTCGATCGCGGCGATCATCGCCGGTTCGGCCTGCCAGCGCCGCCACTCGCGCGTCTCGTCCTGCGGCGGCAGGTCGACGACCTTGCGCATCAGCCAGGACGAGCGATAGGCCGCCTCGATCTGCGCCGGATCGGCGTGACGCAGCGCATAGGCGGCATGCGCGCGCTTGTCGGCGGCGGTCCCGGCGCCGGTCATCAAGTTGGTCAGCCCGTCGCGAAGTCCGGCGACGATGCCCCCGCTGGCGATGCCCACTGCGCGCCTCCTGTTGTCGTCTCGCGACGAGAAGCGGCAACGATAGGGCGCCGGCCGTCGCCGCGGTAGGTTCGCGCGGCGGCCGTGGCCTTGAAGCCGACGCCGGCGGAGCGCATGCTCGCGCGATTGAAGGGCGTTTCGCGTCATGATGTTGCGCTTGCTCTCCACGGGGGTCGTCGCCTGCCTGTCCGCTGCCGGCCTGGCGGCGGCGCTGTTCGTCCCCGACACCGACGGCAACTGGCCGCGTGCCGGCTCGCCCTTCGTCGACGCGCGGTCGCTCCAGCATGACGCGCTGGCGATCGGGCTCGCCGCGGCGCCGGGCGCCCCGCACCCGTCGGCCGACCGCGTCCGCTTCGTCGTCGCGCCGCTGGCGGTGCCGCAATTCGTCTGGCCGCCCGACCGGTCGCGGGCCGGCGCCGGCGATCGCGCGCTCGTCACCAGGGCCGGCGCCGGCGGAATCAGCGCGCTGGTGCGGGTCGACGGCGTGACCGCCGACGTCGGCGACATGCTGTCGGCGGGCCGCTACCGCCCGGCCGAGCTCGCCGGCGACCTGCACGCGCTGCCGCCGCTCGATGCGCAGGCGCTCGCGCTGGCGCGCGACGCGGCGGCCGAGGCGGGGCCGCCGCCGTTCGCCTGGGCGACGGCGCCGCTGCTTCGGGTGACGCTGCTGCTGCTGGCGCTCTCGCTGCTGCTCGCCGGCACGCTGCTCGCGCGCGGGCGGCCGGCACGATCGCGCTAGAAGCGCGCGCCGATCGCGAACAGCAGCTGGCTGCGCTCGAAGCCCGACTCATAGTTGGAATAGCGATATTCGACCTTGGCGAAGCCGGTGTCGCTGTAGGCATATTCGGCGCCGACGCCGAGGCGCACGCCGTCGAGATCGTCCGACAGGCTGAACCCGAACGCCGATGCGGTGACGCGGGCGTTGGTGTAGCCGGCCTTGGCGTAGAGCAGCGCCTGCTCGCCCAGCTTGATGCCGAGCCGCACGCCCGCCGCGAGATCGCGCTTGGCCTCGAGTTCGCCGCCGCCGACCGCAACGTCGGTCGTCGCGAAATCGACATCGGCCTCGACGCCGAGCGTCGCGGTGTCGGCGATGGCGAAATCATAGCCGAGGCCGCCGCCGTAGACGATGCCGTCCTCGGTCCGGCCATCGATGCCCGCCCGGTCCCAGCCGGCGTGCAGCTCGATGCGCGGTCCGACGAACTCGGTCGCGCCGGCGGGAGTCGCGACGACGCCCAGCGCTACGGCGAACAGCACAAGCTTCATGCCATGTCCCCCTGCCCCGCCCGGCCGCGCGGCCGGCCTCGTAACGGTAGCGCAACGGCGGCTTTTCGGGAAGATGGCGCCGCTCGCCCCGCTAGCGGCGGCGGCGGAGCCGTTCGAAGATGCGGACGCCGCGCCCGAGGGCGCTCGGCTCCTCGTCGGGGGTGATCGCCGCCGGCTCATGGCGCGGGTACAGCGGCTCGCCGTCGGGCGCGCGCGCGGAATCGATCTGCTCTTCGTCGGTCATCCCAACAGCCCCTCAACTGCGGAAGGCGGGCATTCACCACAAAGCCGCCGGACCCGCAAGAGCGGACGACTACGGCCCCGCGCGTTCCGCGGCCGCCGGCGATCGCGGCGGCACGTCGCCGAGGAAGGGATCGACGAGCTGCGCGCCGAGCGACGGGGCGACCGCGCCGTCGATGCCGTAGCAGGGCGGCAGATGGCGGGGTAGGTGATGCGTCCCGAACAGCCGGTCGATGACGGGGAACACCGCCGCGAAATTGCGGTCGCGATGCGCGTCGTTGCTGTGGTGCCAATGGTGGAAGGGCGGGGTGGAGATCAGCCATTCGAGCGGCCCGAAACGCCAGCGCACATTGGCGTGGAGGAAGAAGCTCCACATCGTGCCGATCACCGTCACCCACAGCACCAGCGGGTCGGCGCCCGCCGCGTCGGCCTGCGCGAGCCCGAGCAGATACACCGGCACCAGCCCGGCGAGGCGCACGAGCACCAGGTCGATCGGGTGCGCGCGGGTGTTCACCAGCCAGTCGATATGCTCGGCGCTGTGATGGACGGCGTGGAAGCGCCACAGCAGCCGGCTGCCATGCTGCCAGCGATGCATCCAGTAGGCGCCGATGTCGTTGACGATCAGCGCCGCGACCAGCCGCAGCCAGATCGGCCAGCCGCCCACCGCCGCGTACAGGCCGAGCGGATCGAGTCCCTCGAGGCCGCGGGCCAGCGCCGCCAGCGGCAAGGCGATGATCGCCGCGGGCAGCAGCGAGTTGATGAAATACCAGGCGAGGTCGACGCCGATGCCGGCGCGCCAGGCCTTTTCGGCGCGCAACGCGAACAGCCGCTCGATCGGCACGAAGATCGCGACGAGCAGCGCCAGCCAGACGGCCAGGCGGACGACGTCGATCAGGAAATCCGACATGACCCCGCGTCCGCCCGTCGCCGCCGGGCCGATCGAGGCGACCGCCGGGCGCGGCCCGTCACGCCGGGCGGCGCCGCCGCGCCTGCAGGCCGACGAGGCCGAGGCCGAAGAGCATGATCGCGGCGGTCGGCGCCTCGGGCACCTGTTCGGTCAACGACACGCCGTCAAGCAGCGAGAAGGGCGGCACGCCGTCGGGCGTGCCGTGCGCCAGGAACGACAGGATCTGCGTCGGCGAGGCGGCGGTAAAGCGGAAGACCTCGGTGAACCAGCCCGAAAAGCCGCCGGTGTCGTTGTGATACCAAGGGGTCAGCCTGGTATCGTCGCCGAAGCTGACCGCCCAGCGCTCGCTGTTGCGCCCCTCGTAGCCCGCCTGCTGCGCGCCGGCCCAATAGAATTTCAGATTATATTGCGCCCCGACCGTCAGCCCGCCGATCGTCTGCGCGATCGGCGCCTGCAGATAGGCGCCGTCGGCGCCGAAGAAATAGCCGCCGTCGGGGCTGGCGCCGATGCCATTGTCGTAGCCGGTCGCCGGGCCCCACAGCCGCAGCCGCCCGTCGGGGCCGGGCGAGCCGTAGCTGTCGACGTTGGTGCTGTCGAAGATGAAATTATAGCCGCCGGTTTCCCAGCCCACCGCCTGCGTCGTGCCGATCTGGCCGAAGCCGTTGGTGGTCTGTTCGAAGCCGCCGTTGAACACCAGCGCGTCGGCCGGCACCGCTGTCAGCGTCAGCGCCGAAGCCAGGGCCAGCAGGGTCGAACGGATTTTCATGGCGCCATCCCGAAACGCGTCTGTCGAGGCGTGCCTAGCATGGACAGGGCGCCGCGCCGCGTAAACAACTGTAAAATGATGCGTCCGGGCCCGGCCTTGCGCCGCCCGGCGGCTAGCCGCGCTCGCGGAACAGGTTGAACACCGCGCCGACCTGCCGCGTGCGCAGCGCGACGATCAGCACGCCGCACAGCGCCAGCACGGTGCCGATCGCCATCCGCAGATCGAAACGATCGCCGGTGATCAGCACGCCGAGGGCGATCGTGGCGAGCGGCGCGAGCAGCGTCAGCGGCGCCAGCATGTTCGCCTCATATTTCTGGATCAGCCGGTAGTAGGCGGTGTGCGCGATCACCGACACGACGAGCGCGGTGAACAGCACGACGGCGACGAACGGCCAGCCCGCCGCGGCGGCGCGTTCCCACTGGCGCGTCTCCAGCAGCCACGATCCGAGCGTCAGCGGCAGCAGCGAGGTGAAGCCGACCCAGGCCTGGAAGCGCAGCGGGTTGAGGTCGTCCATCTGCTTCATCAGCACCGCGCCGAGCGAGCCCGCCGCCGCGGCGCCGGCGACGAACCACAGGCCGCGCGACAGCGACAGCCCCTGCGGATTCCAGATCACCACCAGCGCGCCGGCGAGCGTCAGCGTGATGCCGAGCCCGCGCCGCCAGGCGATGCGCTCGCCGAGCATCAGCACCGATAGCAAGGTGGTGATCGGCACGCCGACCTGGACGACGATCGCCGCCGCCGAGGGACTCGCGGTCTGCAGCCCGATGAACAGCAGCGCGAAATTGCCGCCGCCCATCAGCATCCCGACCAGCCCGATCCGCCACAGCGGTCGCGGCGCCGGCAGCAGCCACGGCAGCGTCACCGCCGCGACGATCAGGAAACGCACCGCGGCAAAGGCCAGCGGCGGCACGCCCCATTCGCCGACGACGATCTTGCTCAGCACGTTGCTGAGCGCCCAGACCAGGCAGACGCCGACCAGGATGGCGAAGTCGCGCAACGACACGGCAGGCTCCCGGAGCAGGGCGAGGGCGGAGGTGGCGAGCGTTAGCCAGCCGCGCCGGGTACGGCAACCGCCAAGGCTGGTAGGATGGCGCCGCTTCCGTTCCCCTCGCGCGCTGCTATCCTCGCCGGGTGACGTCCGCCGCCGTCGAAGCCTGGCTCGCCGCGCTCGATCCCGCCGTGCGCCCGGCGGTCGACCGGCTGCGCGCCATCGTTCGCGACGCCGCGGGCGCCGCGACCGTCGAGACGATCAAGTGGAACGCGCCCAGCTTCGCGCATCGCGGCGCGGACCGGGTGACGCTCAACCTCGGTCCGAAGGGGTCGCTCCGCCTCATTCTCCATCGCGGGGCCAAGGCGATCGACGATCCCGGCGTCGCGTTCGCCGACCCCGCCGGCCTCGCCAGATGGCCGGCACCCGACCGCGGTGTCGTCAGCTTGCGCGCCGCCGCCGAGGTCGACGCGAAGGCCGCGGCGATCGGCGATCTGGTGCGGCGCTGGATCGCTGCGCCCTCCTAAGGTCTGAACTCTATTGAGTTCAGACCCTAGCGCCATCCGGCCTGTCGGGCCAGTTTACAATGGGCCGCTCCCACCGGCCCCCCGGCAGCGGACAATCGGCCGAAACGGCGGCGATTCAGCGAGTGGCACGACCCGTGCGTTACGAGGGTCCGCACAGTTTTTCGGGGGCATGTTTCATGTTCTTCGCAGCCGTCATCGCGACGGCGCTGCTTTCGACCGCCGCGGTCGCGGGCCCGCTCGGCAGCAGCGCCGCTGACGCTGCCTATTCGGCCAAGCAGATCCTGCTCGCCAACCCGGCGGCGGCGTCGGGTAACTATTGGCTCGACACCGATGGCGAGGGCGGCGCGGACGCCTTCGAGGCCTATGCCGACATGACCAGCTTCGGCGGCGGCTGGACGCTCGGCCTGCACAGCGTCTACGGCAGCAAGGCGCCGTCGACCGACATGACCGACACGCTCGGCACCTTCTCGCCGAGCACCGGCTACACGCGTAACGTCACCGACCTCGCGATCACCAACACCGCCGACATTCGCCACCGGATGACCGACCGCAACGGCACCGTGCTCTTCGACGGCTTCTACACCGGCAAATATCATGACGCGCTCGGCGGGATGTGGACGATCCTCGTCGGCAGCCTGAATTCGTCGGGGCTCGACTATCATGTCGGCCAGGACTGGTCGACGGCGACCGACGATCAGGACGCCTATCCGTTCGGCAACTGCGCCACCTTCTACAACAACCAGCCCTGGTACTATAACCAGTGCTGGACTGTGCAGCCGACCAGCACCACCGGCTTCACCGGCCCCTACGGTGCCGGCCGCGAACTCGGCGCCTACGACATCTTCGTGCGCGAGCACAACACCCCGGCGCCGTCGCAGGTACCCGAGCCGGCGGCGCTGTCGCTGCTCGGGCTCGGCCTCGCCGGCCTCGCGCTGCGCCGCCGTCGCAAGCTCTAGCCATCCATGGCGGCCGGCCCCTCGCGGCCGGCCGCTATAGATTGGCCAGCGTGTAGCTCGTCCCCAGCGCCAGCTCGTTGATCGCGTCGGCGAGCGCGTCGACCCAATCGTCGTGCCGGCCGACCGGAAACCCCTCGAGCTCGTCGAGGAAGTCGTCGTTCCACGCGCCGCGCACCAGCCGGATGTTGCCGGCCTCGGCCTGCGCCGACGCCGGGCCGGCGCGGCTGACCTTGTCGCCGGTCACCGGCGCCGCGCGCGCGTCATAGCCGGCGAGCTTGCGCAGATAGGTGTCGGCCTGCGCCTTGCCCGCCTGCCCCGGATCCTGCGGCAGGCGGATCGCGACGCCGGGCCCGTCCTGGCTGGCGGTGGCGAGGATCGCCGCCTCGACCGCGGCGGGCGTGCCGCGCAGCCGCGCCGCGGCTTCGATGTAGAAGGTGCCGGCGCGCGCATCGGCGGCATCGGGCACGCGGCGGATGCGGACGCTCGCCGTCCAGTCGGGATCGTCGCCCAGCGCCTTCTTCTCGGTGGCGGCGAGATCCCAGGCGCGCACGATGCGGCCGCCGGCGGGCGCCGCCTCGACCACCGGAAACCATTCGCGCCGGAACAGCGCGCGCGCCGCGGCGCGGACCTTCCAGTTGCCGCCGAGCAGCCGCTCGCGCTCGACGGGCGGCAGCGCCTCGAGATTGGCGCGATAGTCGGGGTCGGCGGCTTCGAGGATGGCATTGTCGGCCAGGCTCGCCGGCACGAAGGTGAGCGACTTGGGCCGCGACGCCGGGTGCAGCACCTTCAGCGCCGCGGCGCTGTCGGCCCACACCAGCCTGCCGCCGATGCGCACGAACCAGCGCAGCACGCCGCCGCGTGCCGCCGCCGCCAGCCCGGTTGCCGGGTCGATCCACCAGTCGATCAGCTTCGCCACCCAGCTGTCGGCATCGGGGTTGGTGGTGGCGCGCACATAGGGCTTCACCCCGCTCGTCGAGCGGTTGCGGCTGAGCAGGTACCAGAATTGCCGCTCGCTGAAATGCGTCAGCTCGTCGAAGCCGAGGTAGGCGATCTGCGCGCCCTGATAGTTGAGCACGGTCGAGTCATGCTCGAGATGCGCGAACGACAGCGCCGCGCCGCTCGGGAAATGCCACTCGAGCCCGGCCAGCTTCGGCTTGCCGCCGAGCCGTGGGTAGAGCTGCATCGACTCGTCCCAGAGGCCGCCCTCGTTGCGGACCTGGACAGTGGTGCGCCGGAAGATGACGCCGCCGAACGCCGGATTGCCGATGTGGCGCAGCGGCTCGGCGAGCAGCGCCCAGCTCTTCCCGCCGCCGGCCGCGCCGCCGTAGATCGCGATATCCGCGCTGGTGTCGAGGAACGCCGCCTGCGGCCCGGGCTGCGCGACGATGCCGGCGTCGCCAAGCGCGTAGGCCGGAACGGGGGACTCCATGGTCCGGCGACGATAGTCGGCGGTCCGCCCCTGCAACAGGTTCGGCCGGAACGAAAGGCGCCCGCCACGGCGCTGGGCCGGGCGGGCGCTTTTGCAGTCTCGGCGAGCGATCAGGCGGCGTGACGGCGCCGGCGCCTTGCGGCGAGTCCCGCAATGCCGAGACCGAACAGCCCGAGCATTGCCGGTTCCGGCACTTCGGTCGAAGGCCCGCCGGGAACGGCATTCACCGACGTGAGCTGGGCCTGCGCGTAAAGGCTGGTCTGCGTGTAGGACAGGAGATTGCCGAACTGATCGTACCGGTACTCCTGCAGGTACCGGCCCATCGACGCGTAACCGTTGCTCAACAGCTGCGAGAAGCCGATCGCCAGGTCGGCGCCATCGACCACTCCGAGGTCGAGCCCCGGATCATAGGTGTAGAAACCGATGTATTCCTCGAGATAATATTGGCGCGCGAGGCTGCCATTCGCGTTATACTCATAAACCGAGTTCAACGTCGATCCCGGCGCCTGCGCAAAAGCCTGGAAGAACGCATCGCCCGCAGAATATTGCTGGTCATAGGTGTAGAGATAGGATCTCGCGCCGCCGACACCGTTCGGTATCGCCAACGTTCCGCCGGTCTTGATCATCGAACCTGACAGGAACTGTACTGCCGGATCCTGATTGGGATAGCTGTCGTAGTAGGCGCCATTGGCACCGCCGAACCCATCTGCGGGCAGCTTCGACGTGTCGACCGTGAACTGACCGCTTAGCGTGAAAGCCTCGGTGTCGGCGGCGATGGTCTGCGAACAACCTCCGCCAGTATAATCGCAGCTGTAATTGTAGTTCTCGGCATAAGAATAGACATTCTGCCCGCCGGCGGTGAAATTATAGGTGAACAGCGCGGCTGAAGCCGGCGCGGTCGACAGAAGCGCCGCAGCCGCGAGCACGGCACGCAAGTTATTCGTCATCGAAAGCCCCCTCAGGCACGACGGCCATCCGCCGCCCGTGCAACAAATGGCAGACAGCATGAACTGTGCCGATTTTCGGGGAATCGCGGAAAACCGTCGTTTCGGACGTTCCTTGGCTCGTGGAACGGTAACTGGTTGTAAAGAAGCCCGACTCTTCGGTCAGGCTCCGGCGCGACCGACGCCGGCGAGCGCCGCCACATAAGCTTCCATCAGCCGCACGATTTCGTCTTCCAGCCGATCTGCATCCAGCCCCAGGCTCGCTTCGGCCGCCGCGGCGCGCAGCAGGCTGATCGCGGCGTGCGTCAGCACGAAGGCGCGTTCCGGCGTCAGCTCGATGTCGAGCCGCGCCTTGCCGGCGATCGCCGCGAGAAAGGCTTCGTGATGCCGGGCGAGCGCCGCGCCGTCGCGCGCGAACAGCGCGCCGAGCAGCGCGGTTTGGGTCGCCGGCGAGCCCTCGAAGCTCCGCGTCAGCGCGCGGACGATGGCGCGCACGCTGCCGAGCCCCGGCCGCTCGATCACCGTGCGCGCGATCTCGTCTCGCACCGCGGCGGCGCGGCGGTCGGCGAGCGCCGCGAGAATGTCCTGCTTGCTGTCGAAATATTGATAGAGCGTACCGATGCTGACCCCGGCGCGCCGCGCGATGCGGTTGGTGGTGAGCGCCGCGACGCCGTCGGCCTCCAGAAGCTGAAGCCCCGCCTCGAGGATCGCGTCGACGGTGACCGCGGCGCGCGCCTGCACGGGAGATCGCCGTTTTCTTTCAGCCATTTGTGCGCGCTCCGCCCCCCGGCTGCCGCCCCGCCCCAAAGGCGAGTAGGAACCTGAGCAATCCTCACATATCCTCGAGGCCGCCGACACGCAAAAGGACGCCGCCCCATGCCGTCGATCGACCAGGTTCGCGCCCGCGTGCTGTCGCAGAAGACGCGCCTGCCCGCGCTCTACGGCAGCTTCGACTTCGACCGCCTTCCCGAGCGCTTCACCGAGGACGCGTCGCACGCGGTGGTCAGGGACCGTTCGCCCGGCGGCGTCGCCGTCACCGACGACGATCTGGCGCGCGTGCGCCACTATACGATGCTCGGCGACGTCGTCGCCGACGCCTATGCGGCGCGGATGCGCGACTATGGCTTCCGGCCGCTCGTCGACATGCTGGTCGCCGCCTGCGACGATGGCATCGCCGCGGTGCCCGACGCGCCGCCCGAGCTCGTAGCGTTCATCGCCGCGATGGAAGCCACTCCCGACTGGGTCGACATGGCGCTGGTGCGCGAGGGCGCGCGGCTCGATCTCAATGCCGCCGCGAACCTCGCGCCCTTCGCGATCCGCGGCGCCTTCATCGCCACCTTCCTCAACAAATATTCGGCGCTGCCGATGGCGATCACCGGCACGCTCGGCCATGCCACCGCGGCGCGGCGCGTCAACGAGACCGCGACCTTCTTCGCCTGCACGACGCTGCCCGGCGCGCTCGAACGCCACGGCGAGGGTTTCAAGGCGGCGGCGATGGTGCGGCTGATGCATTCGATGGTGCGTTTCAACGCGATGCGCTCGGGCCGCTGGGACGCCGCGGTCTACGGCGTGCCGATCCCGCAGGTCGACCAGATGCCCGCCGGACTCATCCCGGTGTTCCTCACCGCCTTCCGGCTGATCCGCGAGGGACGCCGCGCCTTCACGCGCGAGGAGCGCGCCAAGGTCGAGCTCGCGCGCTACCGCTGCTTCCTCCTCGGGCTGCCCGAGGATCTGCTTGCCGACACGCCCGAAGGCATCGTGCGGCTGATGACGGCGCGCAACACGACGCTGCGCGCCGGCTTCGACGACGCCACCTGCGGGGCGCTGATCCGTGCGACGCTCGCCGCCTATCTGCCGCCCGACCGCTCGCTGTCCAGCCGGCTGTTCGACGCGGTGGAGAAGCGCTTCGCGCGCGGCTTCTTCCTCAAGCATTTCCTCGAGGGCGACGGCGCCCGTGCCGCGGCGATGGGGGTGCGCGTCGGTCGCGCCGACCGGCTGGTCTTCGCGGTCGTCGCGCTGTGGATCGTCGGCCGGATGGCGGCGTTCGATGTCGGCCGCCGCCTCCCCGGGCTGCGCGCGCCGCTCGAGGCGCGGCTGGTGCGCCGCGTCCGTCGGCTGCTCGCGCGCTACGGCCATGCCGAATTCACCAGCGATGCCGCGCGCTATCGCCCGACCGCGGAGACGCCGCCGACGCGGGCCGCCGCCTGACGGCCGAACGAAAAGACGCCCGTCGCGGCGGTGGCCATGACGGGCGTCGAATCTCGCCTCGCAATCGAGGGGGTCTCTGCACGCAGCCCGGCGAAACGCTGCCGGGCACTGTCGCCCTTTTGCAAGGCGAGTACGCAATCAACGGCGCTAACCTGCGTTAGTTCCAAAAGCCGGAACTTCGGGCGGCGCCGATGATTGACCCCTGCAGTATCCAGTAGCGGAAGCGTATCCACCGGTGCCCCAGCGTTATCTTCTTGAGCGCGAATATCTGCGCAGCGAGCACGACCGCACGCTGCCGCTTCGCCTGCTGGTGGTTGGAATGCTGCTCGGCTTCGCCTTCGGGCGCCAGGGTGCCGACAAGCGGCTCGACGAACTGATCGCGCGGCTCGAGCGGCTCTAGCGTCGGGCGGTGCGGGCGACTCCCGGTAGCGGATCCGCCCGCTGAAGCCGCCGATGCTGACGCCACAGCCAGATCGCGAAGCTCGCCGCCGCCGCGGCTGCCGCCGCGATGATCTCGATCGTCGTCGTTGCGCCGGCCGGCAGCAGCATCATGTCCCTCGCTCCATCCCGTCGGTGGCCGACCGCATGACAAGCAGGAAGCGGACCAGTCGGAAAAATCCTTTTCCGGCAACGGCCCGTTCGCCTTCCCAGGCCGCACCTGTAAGCCATGCCGACAGCCGATGCGGTTTCGACGCAGCGGCCGACGACCGCGATTCGGCGACTCCACAAGACTGCGATGTTCTGCTTTCGTTCGGATATGGCCGACTCAGCTTCCCCGCCCGCTTCCCCGATCACGCCCGAACGCATCGAAGCGCTGCGCGAACAGTTGCGCCAGCGTCCGATCCGCTATCGCTCGACGTTCGGCTATCCGCCCAACCCGGGGCTGAGCTGGATCGATCGCCTGCCCTGAGGCGCCCGTCGTGGCCAGCCTGTCGTCCTTCACCCGCCTGTCCGAAGCCGCGGCGCTCGCGGCCGACATCCGCGTCACCTGCCGGGGCTGCGGCCATCGCGTGCTGTTCGACCGCGCCAGCTTCCTCGCCGTGCTCGCGCACAAGCGCCTCGGCGACCAGCGCGACCGCGTGGCGCGCCGGCTGGTCTGCCGGCGCTGCTATCGGCGCGGCGCCGTGGTCGAGCTGGTGCCCGAGGGCGCCCCCGACGTGCTGCGGCTGCGCGACGGCGACCCGCTGCCGCCGCGCGGCGTCTCGATCAGCGACTGGTGCGGCGCCGGTACCGAGCGGCGCCGGCGGCTGGTGCGACAGGCGCGCGACTAGGGTCTGCGGCACCCCGCCCATTCCCACCCGCGCTGCACTTCGCTAGATCGAGCCGCATCAATCCGAGTTACCGGAGCCCTGTTCCCATGAAGCTTTCCGCCCTTCTTGCCGGCATCGCGTTCTTCGCCTCGACCGCCGTCGTCGCCGCCCCCGCCTTCGACATCGAGCGCATCGACCGCGACGTGCAGACGCTGTCGTCGGACGCCTTCGAGGGGCGCGCGCCGGCGACCGCGGGCGAAGCGAAGACCGTCGACTTCATCGTCGCGCAGATGAAGGCGGCCGGGCTGCAGCCGGGCAACGGCGACAGCTGGACGCAGGACGTGCCGCTGCTCAAGTCGGACATCGTCGGCCAGCCGGCGCTGTCGCTCACCGTCGGCGGCACCGCCCGCAAGCTGACGCAGGGCGAGGAGATCGCGGTGCGCGCGGCGCTGACCGGGCAGACCAGCGTCGCCATCGCCGACGCGCCGCTCGTCTTCGCCGGCTATGGCGTCAAGGCGCCCGAGCGCGGCTGGGACGATTTCAAGGGAGCCGACCTCAAGGGCAAGATCATGGTCGTGCTCGTCAACGATCCCGATTTCGGCGGCGGCCCCAAGGCGGGGGTCGGCGGCGATTTCGGCGGCAAGGCGATGACCTATTACGGCCGCTGGACCTACAAATATGAGGAAGCCGCGCGGCAGGGCGCCGCCGGCGTGCTCGTCATCCACGAATATGAGCCGGCCTCCTACGGCTGGGCGACGGTCAAGAATTCCAACACCAACACGATGTTCGACATCGTCCGCCAGAATCCGGCGGCGGAGCACACCGGCCTGGAAGGCTGGATCCAGCGCGACCTCGCCGTCGAGCTGTTCAAGGCCGCCGGCCTCGACTTCGAGGCGATGAAGGAGGCGGCGAAGCGGACCGACTTCACGCCGGTACCGCTGAAGGCGACGCTGTCCGCCGCCTATGACGTCAAGCCCGAGACGATCGTCTCGAAGAACATCCTCGGCCGGCTGCCCGGCAAGACGCGCCCCGACGAGACGGTGATCTATTCGGGCCATTGGGACCATCTCGGCATCGGCGCGCCCGATGCGACCGGCGACACCATCTACAACGGCGCGCGCGACAATGCCTCGGGCATCGCGATGATCCTCGAGCTCGCCCGCGCCTTCAAGGCGGCGCCGCCGACCGAGCGCAGCCTCGTCTTCCTGGCGGTCACCGCCGAGGAGCGCGGGCTGCTCGGCTCGACCTATTATGGTGCCAACCCGGTCCATCCGCTGGCGACGACCGCCGGCGTCATCAACATGGACTCGACGATCGGCATGGGCGCGGCGAAGGATTTCACCATCTCGGGCACCGCGAAGCTGGGACTGCTCGACCTGCTGGTGGCGGAGGGCAAGAAGCTGAACCGCGCCTATTCGCCCGACCCGCGCGTCGAGGCGGGCGGCTTCTATCGTTCGGACCATTTCCCCTTCGCCAAGGTCGGCGTTCCCGCGGTGTCGTTCGGCACCGGCCGCGATCTGGTGAACGGCGGCACCGCGCGCGCCGAGCAGCTCGCCAGCACCTACACGCGCGACAGCTACCACCAGCCCTCGGACGAATGGTCGGCCGACTGGGACCTGTCGGGGGTCACGCCCGACATGACGCTGCTCTACAACGTCGGTCGCGCGCTCGCCGACAGCCGCGACTGGCCCGAATGGAGCCGCGATTCGGAGTTCCGCGCCGAACGCGACAAGACCGCGGCGGCGCGCCGCAAATAGTCGGGCCGTTTTCGCTTCCGTCGTCCCGGCGTTGGCCGGGAGGACGGGCCGGGGGCGATGAGGCGCGGGTCCTTCCCGGCCGCCCCCCGTCGGCCGCCGCATTTGCATTGTCGCCGGCAACGCGCAACCATGCCGTCCTTGCCAAGATAGCGAGGATAGCATGCAACTGGCCGAGAGCCTGGCGCGACACGAGATCCGGACGGTCGCCGAACGCTATTTCTTCGGCGTCGACACGCGCGACGTCGCGATGGTCGCCTCCTGCTTTGCCGACCGCTTCCGCTTCGAGCTGCGGCTCGATCCGCCGCGCGTCCTCACGACGCCCGATGGCATCCGCGAGCTGATCGGCGGGCCGGTCCAGCCCGACGCCAGCAATCATTCGCTCAGCAACATGCTGATCGAGCTGACCGCCGACGGCGCCACCTCGACGCTGCACGCGGTCGCCGACGTGTCGATCGGCGGCAAGATGCTGGTTCGCGGGCTGCGCTACACCGACCGCTGGGTCCGGCAACGCGGCGACTGGCGCATCGCCGACCGGCTCCACCAGCCGCGCTGGCAGTTCGAGACCACGGCGATCGCGCCGCGCGTCGCGCAGGCCGGCTGACCCGACCACCCCGGATCGAAGGAAGCGATCGAATGGATCAGGCCGAAAGTCTGGCGCGGCACGCGATACGCGCCACCGCCGAGCGCTATTTCTTCGCCGCCGACACGCGCGACACCGAGATGATGGTCGGCTGCTTCGCCGACAGCTTCCGCTTCGAACTCCAGCTCGATCCGACCGTCGTCATCTCGACGCCGGGGGCGCTGCGCCGCCTGCTCGGCGGCTTCGTGCCGCCGGTCGCCAGCAACCATGCGCTCAGCAACATGCTGATCGAGCTGACCCCCGAGGGCGCGACGTCGACGATCCACGCGATCGCCTATCTGTCGATGGCGGAGACGCAGACGGTCCTGGTGCGCGGCCTGCGCTATACCGATCGCTGGGTGCAGCAGCAGGGCGGCTGGCGCATCGCCAGCCGCCTGCACCAGCCGCGCTGGCAATATGACGCGCCGGCGACGGCGCCGCGCGTCTTCGGGGCGAAATGAGCGCCCGTTCGCCCGCCGCAACGCTCTCGCGCCGCGCGCTGCTCGCCGGCGCGGCGGGCGTCGCGGCGCTGCCGGCCGCCGCCGTCCTGGCCGCCGTCGAGCCGCGGATGACGCTGCCCGTCGGCCCCTTCATCGCCCGGGCGCTCGACGCCCTCGTCGCCGAAGGGCGGCTGGGCGCCCACGAGCCCGTCGCGCCTCACCTCGACGGCGTCGCCGCCTTCCGCGCCGACGATGGCCGGCCGCTGACCGTCGCCGATCTCGACCCGGCGCGCCACGAGGTCGATCGCTACCTCGCGACGCTGCTGATCGAACGCCTGTCGGGCGGACCGCTCGCCGCCTATCTGCAACCGCAGCTCGCCGGACGCTTCGGCCTGCACGATGCGCGGCTGCTCGGCACGTCGCCCGTCGTCGCGGTCGACTGTCGCTCGGGCGACGGGCTGCGCTGGCTGCGCTGGCTGCGATCCTAGCTCGCCGACCCGCCGCCGCTTGTCGGGATGGCGCCCGATGCGGATGGCGGCGATCCGGCCGTCGATGGCGAGCGGGCGCACCGCCCGCGCCGGCGCGGCGCGCGGTCGATGCCGCCGATCGCGGGGGCGCGGCCTTCCTGGCACCTGCCATTTTGCTATAAAAACCCCATAGTAACGGCCCGCCGCCCGCTGGCCTATGCCGGCGGCATGGCCAGCCACCCAATCGCCGTTGCCGCGCGGCCCCGATCGATCCTGTGCATCGGCAACGCCGCGGCGCGCGACCGTGCCGGCCTGCTGGCGGGCGGCTGGGACGCCTCGCTCGCCGTCATCGACGGCAGTGGCGATGCGCTCGTCGCGACGCTCGAGGCGAGCGACGTCGGGCTGCTGGTCGTCGGCGACCGCCCCGACGTCGAGCGTCTCGCCAGCGTCGCCCGCGCGCCGCTGCTCGTCGTGCGGACGCCGGCGCGGCTGCCCTATCGCCGCCTGATCGTCGCGGTCGATCATTCGCCGCGCGGCGCGCGCGCGCTCGACCTGCTGCCGGCGTTCGCCGGTGCGCAGGTCGATCTCGTCCACGCCTTCCACCTGCCGTTCCGCGATTTCATCGCCGGCGATCCGCTGGGTCCCGAGGCGGCCCGGGCGACGCCTGCGGCCGCCCGCCCCGCCGAGCAGCTGCGCGGCCTTCGCGTCGACAACCGGCTCGGCCCGCCCGAAAAGGTGCTGATCGAGGCGGTCGACGAGGAGGATTACGAGCTGGCGATCGTGGCGACGCACGGCGCGCACGACCTCGGCGTGGCGCCGATCGGCCGCACCGCCGCGGCGCTGCTCGCCGGGTTGCCGTGCGACGTGCTCATGGTGCCGACGGCGGGCTAGCTTCGGGCGCCGTCGCGCTCGGCCGCAGCAGCTGCGCGATGTCCTCGGCGCGCACCGGGATCGACATCAGGAAGCCCTGCAGCTCGTCGCAGCCGACCTTCGACAGGAAGCGCAGCTGGTCGGTGGTTTCGACGCCCTCGGCGGTGACGTCGAGGTCGCTGGCGCGCGCGAGATCGATGATCGCCTGGATGATCGCGCTGCCGCCGGCCCCGGGCAGGATCGCGCCGACGAACGAGCTGTCGATCTTGATGCGGTCGACCGCGAAGTCGCGCAGATGGCTGAGCGACGAATAGCCGATGCCGAAATCGTCGAGCGCGATGCGGATGCCCATCGCGCGCAGCGCCGCGATGGTGGCGCGGCTGTCGTCGTCCTTGTCGAGAAAGCAGCTCTCGGTGATCTCGAGCTCGAGCCGCTCGGCCTCGAAGCCGGTCCGGGCGAGAATGCGCTTCACGATGTCGGCGAACAGCGGGTTGCGCAGCTGCGTCGCCGAGACGTTGACCGCGAGCCGGTCGATGCGCCACGGCCGCGCGGTCCGGCACGCGGTCTCGAGCACCCATTCGCCGAGCGGCTCGATCAGCCCCGCCTCCTCGGCGAGCGGTACGAAGCGTTCGGGGACCAGCAATCCCTTCGTCGGATGCGCCCAGCGGACCAGCGCCTCGACGCACTTCATGTCGCCGGTGCGCGTCGCGAACACCGGCTGGTACACCACCTCGAGCTGGTCGTGCGTGGCGAGCGCCGCGCGCAGCTGGCGCTCGAGCGTCTGCCGCTCCTGGATATAGGTGTCCATCTCCTCGGCGAAGAAGGTGTAGCGGCCGCGGCCCGAGCGCTTGGCGACGTAGAGCGCGATGTCGGCCTTGCGGATCAGTTCGGTGCAGTCGCCGCCGTCCTGCGGCGCGAGCGCGACGCCGATGCTGATGCCGACGAAGCCCTGCCCGCTCGCCAGCTCGAACGGCTGCGCCAGCGTTTCGACGATGCGCATGCACAGCAGCTCGACCTCGCCGGGGCGGTGGACGCCGCGCTGGATGATCGCGAACTCGTCGCCGCCCATCCGCGCCACCGTGTCGCCGGCGCGCACCGCCAGGCTCAGCCGCCGCCCGACCTCGCGGATCAGCTCGTCGCCCGCCGGATGGCCATAGGTGTCGTTGACCTGCTTGAAGCGGTCGAGATCGAGGCACAGCAGCGCGAACGATGTGCGGTCGACGCGCATCGCGCGCAGCGCCTCGCTCAGCCGCTGGTCGAACAGCGCACGGTTGGGCAGCCCGGTCAGCATGTCGTGCAGCGCCAGATGCTGCGCGTGCGCCTCGCTGCGCTGCAGCTCGATGGTGCGGCGGCGCAGCCGCTGCATCAGCGCGGTCACCACCAGGCCGATGACGATCAGCGCGATGAGCAGCGCCGGCCGCAGGTCGCCGGCGATCGCCGAGCCGGGCGCGAACGGCTTCCAGATCAGATAGCCGACCGTCCCCGACCGCCCGACCAGCGGCACCGACGCCTCGCCGTCGCCCTGGCGGTCGGTCCAGGAAAAGCGCGAGCCGGTGAACAGATACTGGTCGCGCAGCCGCTGCACGAAATTGCCGTCGAGATAGCGCACGCTGGCGTGGAGCGCCTCGCGCCCCGGCGTCTGCGCGATGTCGCCGGTGTCGGAGACGATCGGCTTGATGCTGACGATCGCCGGCCGGCCGTTGACCAGCGCGATGTCGGCGACGCCGGGGCTGAGCAGCGCGACCTCGAGATGCCGCGGCCGTTGCGGGGCGCGCAGCGTCCGCAGCTCGCGCGCCATCGGCAGCAGCTGCGCGCGGATCGCGTCGAACGCCGCGGGCGACACCCGCCGCCCCGCCTGCATCGAGAAGATCGGGCGGTCGTCGGGACCGAGGATATGGACCTCGTCATGGCCGTAATAGGAATGGAACCAGCTGCCGAGGTTGGCGTCGATCCACGCGATGTCGGGCACGGCGGCGGTCACCCGGCGTACCGAATCGTCCCAGACCGTCGACGATTCCTGGTCGTAGGCAATGCGGTCGACGCTCTGCTGGAGCACCAGGTCGACGAGCGCGCGCTGCCGTTCGAGCGACGAGCGGTCGGCCGATCGCGTCGACCAGCCGAGCAGCGCGGCGAGGATGACGGCGGTCAGCACGACGACGATGGCGACGGGGGTGAGAACGTGCGAAACGAACGCCCTGTTGGCAGGCGGCTGCATCCGGGTTGCTCGCTCCCTCAAACGGCCCCATGGAGTGGGTCGCCCTCGTTAACACCTCCTTGGCGGCTGTTCCAGCGGTCGGGGGACGGCGGGGACCCGAGATCGTTGCAGGAGGACGAATGAATCGCTGGGTAAGCCTGTTGCCGGGGCGTATCGGCCTGCTGGCCGTCGCGACGGCGCTCCCCGCCGCCGCGCACGCCGCCGATCTGTCGGCGAACGTCGGCGTCGTGTCCGACTATCGCTTCCGCGGCATCAGCCTGTCCGACCGCGACCCGGCGCTGCAGGGCGGCGTCGACGTCGGGCTCGGCGGCGGCTTCTATGCCGGCGGCTGGGCCTCGACGATCGCCGACTATGGCGGCGCCGACGTCGAGGTCGACGCCTATGTCGGCTACGGCGCCGAGGTCGGGCTGCTCGACTACAGCGTCGCCGCCACCGCCTATCTCTATCCGGGCGGCGACGGCGTGAACTATGGCGAGCTGCAGGGCGAGGTCGGCGGCAGCCTCGGCCCGGCGCGCCTCGCGCTCGAGGTCGCCTATGTCCCCGACCAGAAGAACACCGCCGGCGACAATGTCTACATCGGCCCCAAGCTCAGCGTCGGCCTGCCGCTGACCCCGCTGACCTTCCACCTGCGCGGCGGCTACGAGGACGGCTTCTACGACGCCAAGTTCGACTGGGAGGCGGGCGTCGACTACCGCCTCGGCCCGGTCACCGCCTCGTTCGCGGTCGTCGGCAGCAGCGACGGCGGCGCCGCCGAAAGCGGCCGGCTCGGCCGCACCGGCGTGGTGCTCGGGGCGCGGCTGGGCTTCTAACCCTCCCCGCATCCATAGCTTGCTGCTGCACCGCACCCGGTGCCAGCCTCGCGCCATGCTGACCAAGGCCGACGATTTCCCGATCCACCAGCGGCCCGAGCCGATCGCCTTCGCCGGCACCGACCGCAATTTCTACGACCGCTATTTCTTCAACGGCACCGCGCCCGACGGCGCGCTGTTCTTCGCCGCGGGGCTCGGCATCTATCCGCATCTCAACGTCGCCGACGCCGGCTTTTCGGTGCTGCACGGCGGCCGGCAGCGCTCGGTGCTGGCGTCGCGGCTGCTCGGCTTCGAGCGCCTGGACACGCAGGTCGCGCCGATCGCGGTGACCGTCGAGGAGCCGCTGCAGCGGCTGCGGCTGACCGTCGGCGCCAATGCGGCGGGGATCGAGGCCGATCTGCTGTTCACCGGCCGCGCCTTTCCGATCGAGGAGCCGCGCTTCACCCGCCGCATCGGCAGCCGCACGCTGATGGACGTGACGCGGATGACGCAGAACGGCCGCTATGCCGGCTGGATCGCCGTCGACGGCGTGCGCCACGACGTCGAGGGGATGACGGGGACGCGCGACCGCAGCTGGGGGGTCCGGCCGATCGGCGCCGCCGATCCGCAGCCGCCGGTGCCGATGGCGGTGCCGCAATTCTACTGGCTGTGGGCGCCGATCAACTTCCCGGCGCACCAGCTCTATTTCCACAGCAACGACGACGGCGACGGCCAGCCGTGGAACCGCTCGATGCTGCTCGTCGGCGCCGACGGCGAGGTGCAGAAGCTCTGGGACGTGCGCAGCCGGCTGAGCTTCAGGTCCGGCACGCGCCACGCCAGCGAGGCGCTGATCGAGGGCACCAGCCGCGCCGGGCCGGTGCGCGTCGCGCTGACGGTGCACGACAGCTTCTTCATGCAGGGCATCGGCTATGGCCATCCGACGCGCGCGCACGGCACCTTCCACGGCGACCATTCGGTGGTCGCCGAGACGATCGAGACGGCCACCGCCGACGAGGGCAGCCTGCCCTTGAACCATATCCAGGCGCTCGTCACCGCGCGGCTGACCTTGCCCGACGGCCGCGTCGAGGACGGGCGCGGCGTGCTCGAGCAGCTGATCGTCGGGCCACACGCCCCCTCGGGCTTCACCGGGCTGTTCGACCTGGCGCCATGAGCGTCGAGGCGCTGCTCGAAGCCGCGCTGGCGGCGCGCTGGGGGATGCCGGTCGCGGTCTCCGGGCTCAGGCGCTTCCACGGCGGCGCGGCGCGCGAGACCTATCGCTTCGACGCCAGCGCCGGCGGCACCACGCGCGGCCTCGTGCTGCGCCGCGACCCGTCGTCGAGCCTGATCGAGACCGACCGCCGCACCGAATTCGCCGCGCTCGCCGCCTTCCACGGCAGCGCGGTGCCGGTGCCCGAGCCGCTGATCCTCGACGAGACCGGCGATGCGCTCGGCGCGCCCGGCTTCATCATGACCGAGATCGCCGACGTGAAGCCGGGCAGCGTCCTCGATCCCGACGCCTATGGGGCACACGCCGCCGCCGTCGGCGCGCAGATGTTCACCATCCTCGGCCACATCCATGCGCGCGACCCCGCCGCCTTCGCGACGGGTACGCCGGCGCCGGCGCCCGACGCCTGCTGGCGGCAGCGGCTCGACCATTGGACGGCGGCGGTGCGCGCCGACGCGACCGGCCCCGAGCCGATCTTCTGGGCCGGGGTGCGCTGGCTCGAGCGCCACCCGCCGCCGCCGCCGCCGCGCGTCGCCATCGTCCATGGCGACTATCGCTCGGGCAATTTCCTCGTCGACGACGCCGGGCGCATCGGCGCGATCGTCGACTGGGAGATGGCGCATCTCGGCGACCCGCTCGAGGATCTCGCCTGGGCGATGGACCCGCTGTGGAGCCACGGCGCGCCCGGCCGCCCCGGCGGCACCGTCGACGAGGCGACCGCGATCGCGCACTGGCAGCGCGCGAGCGGGCTCACCGCCGACCCGGCGGCGCTGCGCTGGTGGCGCGTCCAGGCGCAGGTGATGGGCCTGGCGATCTGGATCTCGTCGGGGCGCGAGGTCGCCGACGGCCGCTCGATCGACCCGATCATGATCTTCTCGTCGCTCTACACCTACCGCTTCCACAACCGCACGCTGGCGGCGACCTTGCGGAGCCTCGCGGCATGAGCCTGCCCCCCGACCGCCTCGCCGCCGCGCTGGGGATGGCGCAGCTGACGCTGGTCGCCCCGGCGCTCGAGGGCAGCTACGCCGGCGGCACCGCCGCGACGCTCGGGCTGACCTTGCTGCTCGTCGCGCAGGACGCCGCGACCTGGGACGCGCGCCGGCGGCGCGAGAGCGACGGCGCCGCCGCGCTGCTCGCCGAGGCCGGCGCCGCCGTCCCCGACGGCCACGACGCCCGCCTCGCCGCGCTCGACGCGCTGCTCGCCGCCACCGACGATCCGGCGCGCATCCGCCGCATCCTCGATTTCTATGTCGAGATCAGCGAGGCGGCCGCCGTCACGCCGCCGCCGATGGCCTAACGCTGTCGCCGAATCTTACAGTCCACCGCGCGCATCGGTCCGAATTGGCGGAAATCGGCCATTGGCCCGCTTATTGCTCACACCTGTGTCAACGCATATCGGCACGGGCCGATACGCCCAAGGGGGTCGACCGCATGTCTCTGTCCAAACTGCTTCCCGCCGCCGCGCTCGCGGTCTCGATGCTCGCCTCGGCGCCCGCCGCCGCCGCGATCGTCGTTACCAACGACGGCCTCGCCGACTACGACCATCTCGAGACCTTCTCGAGCCCGAGCCTGGCGCCCAACACCGTCGTCACCACGCAATATGCCGGGATGACCTTCGCGGGCACCAACGGCGGCGCGGTCCGCGCCAACAGCTGCGGCTACAATGGCTGGGGCAACAGCGCGCAGCTGTCCGGCGACACGCTCAACACCTACGGGCCGAACTGCCAGATCAATTCGTCGAACGACAGCTTCACGCTGACCTTCGACAGCGCGGTCAGCGCCGTCTCGATGGGCCTCTATCATTATGGCAGCGCCGGCCAGGCGCCGGTGTGGTCGACCTGGTTCAACGGCGCGATGATCGAGACGGTGACCCTCGGCTCGAGCTTCCAGGGCTTCCTGACCTTCTCGGGCTATGTGTTCGACCAGATCCGCTACACCGAGGGCTCGACCTCGCACTATCTGGCGATCGACAATCTCGCGCGCGTCGACGCGGTGCCCGAGCCCGCGGCGCTGTCGCTGCTCGGCCTCGGCGTCGCCGGCCTCGCGCTGCGCCGTCGCCGCCGCAAGACCGCATAGCCCCCATCCCACACACCGTCATTCCGGCGAAAGCCGGAACCCAGCCCATCGCATGTTCTGGGTTCCGGCTTTCGCCGGAATGACGCGATCAGCGCTGCGGCGGCGCGGCGTCTTCGACCGGCAGCACGCATCTGAGCCGCGCCATCGCCGCTTCCAGGTCGAACCCCCGCGCCGCGGCGAATTCGACGATCTGCGCCGGCGTCTTGTACATCGTGCCCAGCCACCAGTCGCCCTTGCCCGTCGCCGCGACGAACCAGCCGCCGTTCCTCATCGTGCGCAGGAAATCGGCGGCCTCGGCGAGCAGCGCCGGCGGCACCGCGATGCCGTCGGCGACGACGGCGCGCGGCGGCTTCCGGCGCTTCTTCATCGCCTTGAGCGCATGGCGCGCCGCGCGTTCGCGCGCCACGAACTCGGCGCGCGCCTTCCTGAGCCGCTCGGCGCCGCGCTCGAGCAGCCAGCGCTTCACCGTCATCGGTGCGGCGCGGAAGATCAGCTCGCACTCGTCGTAGCCGAAGGCGATGTAGGCGGCGTCGAAATCGTCGGGGCAGGCGCGCGGCGGCTTGGCCGGCGGGCTGGCGCGCGCGGCGGCGGGCGGTTCGGCGGGGCGGGCAGCGGCGGCAGCGGACATCGCGATACTCCATGACGACACAAGGGGGGCGCGGCGGGACGCAAGGGCCACGCCCCGCCGCGCGGCGGCCGCCGGGGAGGATCACGGCCGCGTGGCGAGTCGCCACCCCGCCAGACTGGCCAGATTGGCCAAGGCTGTCAAGCCATATTGGCCAATTATGCGCTCGACAGATTTGGCCGGACTGGCTATAGCGACGGTATGGACCGCCGCCCGCCCAACCGCATCCGCCAGCTGCGCAAGGCGCGCGGGCTGACGCTCGAGCAGCTCGCGGCGCGCGTCCCGCATCCGCAGACCGGCGCGCAGACCGACGTGTCGACGATCTCCAAGCTCGAGCTGTCGAAGCGCGCGCTCACCACCGACTGGATGCAGCGGCTGGCCGGCGCGCTCGACGTCGCCCCGGCGGCGCTGCTCGACAGCGGGCTCGACGTCACCCCGGTGCGCCGCGTGCCGCTCGTCGGCACCATCGCCGCGGGCAACTGGCGCGAGGCGATCGAGGATCCGCTGAGCCTCGTGCCCTGCGAGAGCGGCGGCCCCGACACCTTCGCGCTGATCGCCGTCGGCGACTCGATGGATCGAATCGTGCCACCGGGCGGGCGCATCTACATCGACCCCGACGACTTCGCGCTGCGCGACGGCAAATATTATGCGGTGATGAAGGACGGCGAGACCACCTTCAAACGCTTCCGCGCGCATCCCGCGCGGCTCGAGCCCTGTTCGACCAACCCGGCGCATCGCCCGATCGAGATCGGCCGCGAGCCGTTCACCGTCATCGGCCGCGTCGTCGGCACCTGGCGCGATTTCGACTGACGTTCAGTCGGTTGGCGGCGCCGCCGGCGCGCGCGTCCTGCGGCGGCGCGCGAGGAGCAGCGGCGGCGTCGCCGCGGCGAGCAGCAGGCTGACCACCATCGCCACGTCGTTGAGCCCGAGCACGCGCCAGACGCGCGGGCCGGCGCCCATCCAGCCGGTGCGCTGCACCTGGTAGATCGCGGCGAGCGTCAGCGGCAGCACCACCAGCGCGCAGAACACCAGGTTGGCGATGAGCGCGAACTTGCCCAGCTCGCGCAGCCGCGCATAGCGTCTGGCGGGCGTCGCTGCGGCAGGCTCGGGGTCGGGCATCGCCGCATCCTTAGCGATCTGCCGGCGAAACGAAAGTCACCCGAATGTACGAGGCGCGGGCGCCCCGCGCCGCTCACGGCCAGATCGGCGCCACCCAGGTCAGCGGCCGCAGGAAGATGCGCCGATAGTCGAGACAGACGCTCGCCTCCCCCGCCTCGACCGCGTCGCGCAGCGCCGCCTCGCGCGTCGCGCGCAACGGCCCGCGCGGCCGCTGCCCGACCATGAACACCCAGCCGACCGGCGCCGCCTCGCCGCGCAGTGCGCGCAGCCGGCGGTCGACCGCGGCGGGGTGAAGTGGGTGCATCGACTCGGCTCGCGCTGTGGAACGAACAGAGAACATCGGCGACGCCGGCGAGTCAAGCGGATGACTCAGGGGGGCATTTTGGCCAATTTGTCCAATCACCCCCTCGCCGTCATTCCGGCGAAAGCCGGAACCCACGAGAACACGAGGTCTGGGTCCCGGCTTTCGCCGGGATGACGGATCGTTATTTGCCGGGATGACGGATCGCGGGGGTTTAGCGCGGCTCAGCGGCAGGGCGCTGCGCGAACAACGCTCCGCACCGCCCCCGCCGCCGCTACCCCGCCTTCTTGCGGCGCGTCTCCCAGCCCTTCTTCGCCGCCGCCGAGCGGTCGGCGGCGCTGCGGTTGGCCGCGGCAGCGCCGCCCTTGCGGCCGCCCTTGCGCGACGAAACCTTGCTGTCCTTCTTGCCGCGGCCCGAGCCCGACTTGTTGCCGCCGCCCGATTCCTTGTTCACCGTCGCCCAGGCGCGCGCCTCGGCCTCCTTGGCGGGGACGCCGCGCGCCTCATAGCCTTCCTCGATATGCGCGGCCTTGCGCTTTTGCTTGTCGGTGTAGCTCGATTTGTCGCCGCGGGGCATGGCACGCTCCTTCACTGCTGTCCCCGCCCGGCGGGTCAACGTGCGGGCACGGCTTCGGTTGCCGCGTCGGCGCCCGCGCCGCCCGCGACGCCGCACGCCGCCGCGTCGACCGGCGCCGGGTCGGCATCGGCGGCGATCAGGTAGAGGATCGGCTTGGCGACATCGATCACCGCGCGATGCTCCTTCATCACGTCCTGGCCGATGATCCCCGAGATCTGCGCGCCGCCGGCGAGCGGCCGCAGCAGCCGCACCACCTGGTCGAGATCGGCGGTCATCATCCGGCGCTGGCGGATGTCGATGCCGCCGATCGTCAGGCTGTCGATCGACGATGTGCCCGCCTTCTGCGCGCCGCCGACGCCGATGCCGATCGCCGGCACCAGCCCGCCCGCCGCCGGTGTCAGCCCGAACTGCCCGGCGACGCCGGCGTTGACGACGCTGGCGTTGGCGCCGGTGTCGAGCACGAAGGTGCCGGCGACGCCGTTGATCGTCGCGTCGACGAGATGATGCCCGGTCAGCAGCTCGCGGAGCGGCACCGCCGCGAAGCCGAGCAGGCACATCGCCTGGTCGACCGTGCCCGCGTCCTGCGGGCGATAGTCGGGGGTCGAGGTCATCACCTGCTCGCAGGCGGCGAGCGGGATCAGGGCGGCGAGGGCAAGCAAAGCGCGCATGAAAGCGGAATGGGTGGGCGCGGCGGTGGTTCCGTCACGCCCGCCCTCCCTCCCGCGCGCCCGCGCGCCGGGCGCGCGGCAACGCCGCCGCCGGGGGTGGCGCCGCCCGCCCCGCCCGCTACACTCCCCCCGAACCGGAGGACCCCCCATCGATGACGCGCCTGAGCCTCAGCCTGATCGCCGCCCTGCTCGCCACCACCAGCGCGACGCGCGCCGCGCCCGAGGCGCCGCCCCCCCAGCCCCCCGCCTACGACCTGCTCATCACCAACGGGATGATCTACGACGGCGCCGGCGGCGCGCCCTATCGCGGCGAGGTCGCGATCAAGGGCGACCGCATCGCCTTCGTCGGCGCGAAGGCGCCGCCGGGCACCGTCGCCACCCGCGTCGACGCCGGCGGCAAGGCGGTGGCGCCGGGCTTCATCAACATGCTGTCGCATTCGCGCGAGGCGCTGCTCCACGACGGCCGCGCGATGTCGGGGGTGCTGCAGGGGGTGACGCTCGAGGTGAACAGCGAGAATTCGCTGGCGCCGCTCACCGACGGCATGCGCCGCTTGCGCGAGGGCCGGCAGGGCGATCTGAAGCTGCCGCTCACCTGGTCGACGCTCGGCGGCTATTTCGACGCGGTCGAGAAAAGCGGCGTCTCGGTCAACGTCGCCAGCTTCATCGGCGCCGGCGCGATCCGCGAGCATGTCCTCGGCCTCGGCGACGTCGACCCGACGCCGGCGCAGCTCGAGCGGATGCGCGGCCTCGTCCGCGCGGCGATGGCCGATGGCGCGCTCGGCGTCACCACCATGCTCATCTACATCCCCGAGACCTACGCCGAGACCCCCGAGCTCGTCGCGCTCGCCAGCGAGGCGGGCCAGTGCGGCGGCACCTATGCCGCGCACATCCGCGACGAGGGCGAGCGGCTGATCGAGGCGCTCGAGGAGACCGCGGCGATCGGCCGGCAGGCGAAGCTCCCCGTCCATGTCCACCATCTGAAGCAATGGGGGCCGGAGAATTGGGGCAAGCTCGACGCCGCCATCGCCACCATCGAGGCGACGCGCGCGAGCGGCGTCGCGATGACCGCCGACATGTACACCTATCCCGCCGCCGGCACCGGCGCCAATTCGATGCTCCCCGCCTGGGTGCAGGAGGGCGGGCTCGAGAAGACCATCGAGCGGCTGAAGGACCCGGCGATCCGCGCCCGCGCCGGCGCCGAGCTCGACATGCCCGGCGACGACCCGCGCAATATCCTGTTCGCCGGCTTCAAGAACGACAGGCTGAAGCCGCTGACCGGCAAGCGGCTCGACGAGGTGATGGCGCTGCGCGGCACCTCGGCCGCCGAGACCGTCATGGACCTGATCGTCGAGGACAACAGTCGCGTGAACACCGTGTTCTTCGCGATGTCGGAGGCCAACGTCCGCCGCCAGACCGCGCTGCCCTGGCTCGGCTTCGGCGCCGACGCGGCGGCAATCGCCGCCGAGGGGCATGTGCTCAAGAGCGCCACCCACCCGCGCGCCTACGGCAACGTCGCGCGGCTGCTCGGCAAGTACGTCCGCGAGGAAAAGACGATGACGCTCGAGGAGGCGGTGCGAAAGCTCACCACCTTGCCGGCGAGCATCCTCCACCTGACCGACCGCGGCGCGCTGAAGCCGGGGATGTATGCCGACGTGGTGGTGTTCGACCCGGCGACGGTCGCCGACCACTCGACCTTCGCCGACCCGCACCGCTATTCGACGGGGGTGAGCGACCTGTGGGTCAACGGCGTGCAAGTGGTGAAGGCCGGCGCGCATACCGGCGCGAAGCCGGGGCGCGCGGTGAAGGGGCCGGGGGTGGGGAAGTGCTAAGAGCTATGATCAACTAGCGCTGTGGCGCTACGTGAACGAAAGCCGCGTATCACGCGCATGTGTAAACTACTCCGCCGGAACCTGGGGACGCCCCACCCGCAGGCACCGGCGGCGCCGCAAACGCCAACGGCAAATCCTCATCGGTGAACCCCGCCACCGTCGTCCCCATCGGGATCTTCGCGCTCGTCCCCGTCACGAAGAAGCCGGCCAGCGGGATCAGCGCCACCGACGCCACGACCCCCGCCGTCCCCGTCTTGCCCTTGTCGTCGATCGTGCCCGCGATGCGGATCGTCCGGTCGCCGGCATTGAGTGACACCAGCCGGGCGTTGATGCCGCCCGACTTGCCCCACATGCCCTTGTTGCGCACCTCGGTGACCTCGCCGATGGCGCGCGCGCCGGCGGGGATGACGGTGTGGCCGTTGACGGTGACCGGCTCGGCCAGCTCGAGATTGAAGCGGCGGCCGACCTTGAGCATCTTGCCTTCGGTCGTCAGCTCCTCGCTGGTGCGCAGCACCACCGCGGTGCCGGAGCGCAGCATGGTGGGCGTGGCGGCGGGCGCGGGCGCCAGCATCGCGGGCGCGGCGGGCGCCGGGACGAGCGTCACTTCCTGAGCGGTGGCGGCGGTGGCCGACAGCAGCAACGTCGCGCCGATGGCGCGGACAGTCTTGTTCATTGAAATCCCCCCTTTTTATGGGGAGATATCGTATTGATACCGTAACGAGGCGCAACGCCCGCGACTACGGCAGTAGTCGTGCCAATAGATCGGGCGGGCGCCTTCGCGCCCGCCCGTGCAGGCTCACGCCGCCGCGATCGTCTTCTCGACGTCCGCCATCGAATGCCCGGTCAAGTCCTTGGCGATCTCGCCCGTCAGCACCGCGGTCAGCGCCTTGTGATAATGCTGGCGCATCTCGCCCAGCGTGCGCGGCGCGGCGACGATCACCAGCGCCTCGATCTTGCCGTCGAGCACGCGCCTGTTGAGCAGCTCGACGATGCCGGCGGCAAAGCCGTCCTCGCGCTGCTGGCTGTCGGACGGGTTGGCCGCGCTGCTGGGATGGCGGCCGCCCGAACCGGCATTGTCCGACGCCACCGCGGCGTCGGGCATCGCCACGAGCCGCGGCGCACTGGCCTCGCCCGCGTTGCGGAACAGGTTGAGCGTCTCGCCGTCGGCGACGGCGATGAGGGCGTCCTTGGGAATGTCCATGATGATCCTTCTTGGTTCATCAGGGTAACGCGCGGGGGGCGGGTTCGGGCCGGTGGGGCGGCGAATGCCTTGCGCACCCCCGGAACCCGCGCCGCCGCCGAACGGTTGACCGCACGGGCGCTGGCTGAAGCGCCGACGAGCATGGAGACGCGACATGGCTGGCGGCGGCGAACTGGAACCCAAGGATTCGCGCAACGTGACCGGCACGGCGCACACCCCCGACGGGCGGTGGAGCGGCGACGCGCCCGAGCCGGGGCATGGCGGCGAACTCGCACCCAAGGATTCGCGCAACGTCACGGGCACTGCGACGACCGAGGACGGGCGCTGGACCGGGGCGGCCCGCCGCCCGGGCGACGACGCGGAGGCGGCGGACGCCGACGACTGACCGCGCGCGCCGGGGTGCACGGCGCGTCGCAACGGGGGATACGCTAGGCGAAAGCTGGTCGCGCTACGCCGGCCGCCGCGGCGGCGCCCCGCTCACCCCATCTCCGCGAGCATCTCCTTGATCGGCACGAACGCAAACGCCACCGAGCTGTCGGCGACCCCGTAAGGCATGAAGATCTTGTCGCCCTTGCGCATCGCGCCGCAGGTGTAGACGACGTTGGGCACATAGCCCTCGCGGTCCTGGTCCTTGGCGGCGAGGATCGGCTGGCGGGTGCGGCCGATCACCTTGGACGGATCGTCCTTGTCGAGCAGCACCGCGCCGATGGCATATTTGCGCATCGCGCCGACGCCGTGCGTCAGCAGCAGCCAGCCCTCGTCGATCTCGATCGGCGGGCCGCAATTGCCGATCTGCACGAACTCCCACGGATAGACGGGCTTGAGCAGCAGCTCGCCGTCCTCCCATTCGTCGATCTTGTCGGAGGTGAGCAGGAAGAGGTTCTGCCCGTCCTGGCGGCCGATCATCATGTAGCGGCCGCCGACCTTGCGCGGGAACAGCGCCATGCCCTTGTTGCGCGCCGCAGCGCCCTTGATCGGCACGAGGTCGATGGCGCGGAAATCCTGCGTGCGCATCAGCTCGGACTGGATCTCGCGCCCCGAATAGGCGGTGTAGGTGCCGATATATTCGTGGCGGCCGTTGTCGTGGCGGAAATGGGTGAGGCGCAGATCCTCGAGCCCGTTCCTCTGCGCCGGGGTGATCGGGAAGATCACCGTGCCCGACAGCGTCGAATCGGGGTGGCGGAACACGCGCACCGGCCCGTCCTGATATTCGCCGTCGGTGTCGGGGGCGTCGGTGGCGGTGGCGAAGGGCGGCTCGGGCGCCAGCATCAGGTCGCCGTCGGCGGTGATCAGCCCCTCGCGAAAGGCGATCGAGCTGATGTGGCCCTCGCCGACCGCGCGCAGCGACACCAGGATGCGCGTCGATTCGTGCAGCCCGGTCTGGTCGGGATGCGGCACGACGCTGGGGTTCATCAGCGCCGCGGCGGCATAGCTGTATTCGTGGCAGAAATAGGCGCCGATCAGCTGCCGCTTCTCGTCGCCGATGTCGGGCAGGTCGAGCCCGAGCAAGGTGACGATCTGCTCGTAGCGCGTCATGAACACGCGCCGCGTCTGCCAGTGGCGCGCCTCGAAGTCGGACAGCACGTCGGCGAGCTGGCGGCGCGTCTCCTCGGCGCTCATCTCGAGCACCGCGGTGACGAGCCGCTGCGCGCGCCCGGGCTCGGCGCCGTTCGACTGCCAGGCGAGGTGGAACGGCCGCACGACGACGCGCGACGGGTCGGCGCTCAGCCGCAGGGGATGGTTGTAATCGTGCAGCATTCGCCCCCCGACCGCCGGTTTACTCCACGCGGGTCAGGGCCGATCCCTCACGCCGCGTCGCGAGCCGTTGTAGCGGCGCTGTCCCCGAAGGAAAGCGCCGAAATGGCGACGTTGGCGAGCTGCAGCGCCAGGATCGATTCGGCACCCTGGTTGCGGTTGACGCCGTGCGGCATCAGCCCGTCGTGGCAGCCGCCGCCCGACCGTTCGACGAGCGACAGGCCGAGGTCGTTCTCGCCGACGAACCAGCCATAGGCCTGGCGCGCGCCCTCGACCCAGGTCGCGTCGCCGGTCGCGGCATGCGCGGCAAGGCAGGCGTCGATCGTCGCCTGCGCTTCCAGCGGCTGCTGGTCGAAGGGCAGCGGCGCTTCATATTCGCGGCCAAAGCTGTCGGTGCCGACCGGGCGGAAGGCGCCCTTGGCGTTGGTCTGCTGCTCGCGGATCCACGCCAGCGTCTCGAGCCCGCACGCCGTGAACTCGGGCCGGTCGAGCAGCTGGCCGGCGCGGATCAGCGCCTCGGGCAGCCGGGCGTTGTCATAGGCGAGCACCGCCTCGAACCACGCCCAGGCCGGGCGGCGCGTCGCGACGAGCAGCCGGTGGAGCAGGTCGCCGGTCGCCGCGAGCGTTTCGCGGGCGCGGGCGTGGCCGGGATGCGCCGACAGCACCTCGGCGGCGCCGAGGCCGGCGAAGGCATGCGCGCGCGGCGAGCCGAGCGCCGCGGCGAGGCCGATGGCATGGTCGAACAGGTGGATCGCCCAGTCGCGCGTCGCGCGGTCGTGGCCCTGCGCCGCGGCGGTGCCGAGCGCCCACAGCGTCCGGCCGTTGCTGTCCTCCGAGCCCTCGGCCTCGCACCATTGCCGGTCGAAGCCCATGAAGTTGCGGAAGCGGCCGCGGTCGGGGTTCCAGGCGTGCTGGACGAACGCCGCATAGGTGCTCGACAACCGGGCGATCTCGTCGGCATCGCCCTGCCCCGCGGTCGCGGCGCGGCAGACGAGGATCAGCGCGCGCGCATTGTCGTCGACGCAATAGCCATGGTCGCGGTCGGGCACCGAATAGATGCCGTGCTGCAGCAGGCCGGTGTCGTCGGTCATCCGGCGCAGCGCGCCGAAGTCGGGCGCCAGCGCCGCGCCGGCGGCGGCCGCCGGGATCTGCCGCCGGGCCGCCGCCATCGCCTCGCCGGCGAGCGCCATCGCGCGCTCGGCGATGCGCGGCCACAGCATGGTGCGGCCGCAGGCATAGGCGCGCGCCGCCATCGCCGCGCGCGCGGCGTCGTCGGCGAGCAGCCGGCCGATCGCCGCCGCCTGCGCCGCCGGGTCGCGCGGCGGCACCAGCACGCCGCGGTCGTCGGCGAGGATCTCCATCGCATGGCGGTAGGGCGTCGCGACGACGGGCTTGCCGAGCGCCACCGCGTAGGACAGCGTCCCCGAGGTGATCTGCGCGAGGTTGAGATAGGGCGTCGCATAAACGTCGGCGACCTCGAGCCAGTCGAGCAGATCCTCCTGGTCGAGGAAGGTGTCGACGAAGCGGACATGGTCGGCGACGCCGCGCTCGGCGGCGAGCCGCTGGAGCGATTCGCGATGCGCCTCGCCCTGCTCGCGCACGAGGTTGGGGTGCGTCGCGCCGATGACGACGTAGAGCGCGCGCGGCTCGGCGGCGACGATCGCCGGCATCGCCTCGATGACGTCGGCGATACCCTTGTCGGGGCCGAGCAGCCCGAAGGTCATCACCACCTTGCGCCCGTCGAGCCCGAAGCGCGACTTGACCGACGCCGGATCGACATAGGCGCGGTCGGGGACGCCGTGCGGGATGACGCTGATCCGGTCGTCGGCGACGCCATAGGTCTCGCGCAGCGTCGCGCGCGCGCTTTCGGCCATGACGATCAGCCGGCTGGCGCGGCGCACCAGCCGGTCCATGACGTGGCGCTCGGCCGGTGACGGCTGGGCGAGCACGGTGTGCAGCGTGACGATCAGCGGCAAGGTCGAGCGTTCGGCGAGCGTCAGGATATGCGCGCCGGCGTCGCCGCCGAAGATGCCGAATTCATGCTGGAGCCAGATCGCCTGCGCGCCGCTCGCCTCGATGATGCCGGCCGCCTCGCGATAGGCGGCGACGTCGGCGGCGGCGATGGTGCGCACGCCGGCGGGATAGGTCACCCCCGAGCCGTCATCCATCGCATAATGGTCGACGGTCATCTCGGGGAAGCGCTGGCGCAGCGCCGCGACGGTGTCCGAGGTGAAGGTGGCGAGCCCGCAGCGCCGCGGCAGCGCGTTGCCGACGACGGCGACGTGGCCAGGCAGGTCGGGCATGCGGCGGCGATCGAGCGGTGCGGCTTCGGTGGCGAAGGTCGAACGGCGGTCGATCGGCATCGGCATACCCCTGGCGCAAAGACGGACGACATCCCTAACGCTGCAGCGCAGCATAGGTTGCTGCATTGCAGAAAGAGAGTCGAGTCCGGAAAACCCGCCGATTCAACCGGAAAGCCGCGCGGCGGTTCCACCGTCGCGCGCGCCGATGCGGCGAAACCGCTCTGGCGCGCGTCCGCCGCATCGCCGCGACGCGCTGCCCCCTCGTCAGCCGGCCGGCGACGCCCTATGTTGGGGGTGTCGGCCCCTCGACGAGTCCCGCCCGAAAGCTTCAACCATGACGGCCCCCGCCGTTCGCGTCTTCGAATATCCGGTCAACGTCCTGTCCGAGGACATCGACTTCATGGGGCACGTCAACAACGCCGTGTACCTGAAGTGGGTGCAGGCGGCGGTGATCGACTATTGGCAGCGCGTCGCGCCGCCCGAGGCGGTGGCGCAGCATCTGTGGGTCGCGCTGAAGCACGAGATCAGCTACCGCCGTCCCGCCTTCCTCGAGGACGGCATCATCGCCGAGGTGATCGCCGAGAGCGCGCAGGGCGCGCGCACCTTCTTCTCGACCTTGTTCAAGCGCGGCGACGAGGTGCTCGCCGAGGTGAAGTCGAGCTGGTGCTGCCTCGACGCCGCCACCAAGCGCCCGGCGCGGCTCGCCAAGGACGTGCTGGCGCGCTTCATCCCCTGAGCGCGCGGACCCTGACGCGCGAGCGGCCCCAGGTTGCCCTGCGCCGCCCATTTTTTCCACCCTCCCTATGTTCGTCATTCCGGTCAGGGCAAGCAGCGATGATGGCGTAAGAGTCGGCAGCGTTTACATTTCTCGCGCGGTCGCCCGCCGCTTGGCCGGCGATGCTGGCACTGTTCGGCCTCGGCGCCGCCGCGCTCGGCCTCGGCCGGCGCCGCCGCAAGCCCGCCCGACGTCTCCCGTCCTCGGCATGACGCGAAACGGCCGGGGCGGCGACGCCCCGGCCGTTTTCGTTGAGCGGCCGGCCGGCGCCGCCGATCGTCAGCTCTGCTTGACGCGCAGATGCGTCTCGCAGCTGTTGGGCGCGATCCGCGTCCACATCTGCTTCTTGCAGATCAACCCGCCGAGGATGCAGCCCCTCACCTCGACGCGGTCGTAGCTGATCGGCGTCATGATCGCGTCGAAGCGGCCGGGGAAGTCGGGCACGAACACCTTGCCGCGCCAGCGCTTCTCCTTGGGCTTGTACTCGAGCCGCTCGAGCAGCTGCGTGCCGACCAGCTGCGCGGTGCCCTTCTCGCGCGCCTTCTCGATCGCGTCGGTGGCGGCGCAGGCGACGGTGCCGCACAGCCGCCCGTCGGTGCCGCACGGCGCGGTATCGACGACGGCGGTGCGCTTGGGATTGAGCCAGCGCCCCAGCACCGCCGCGGGCACCGCGGCCGGCGCCGCAGCGGGCGCCTGCGCCAGCGCCGGCGCGGCGAACGGCGCCGCGGCGCCGGCGGCGAGCGCGACGGCGACGGACAGGGCGGGGGCGGGAAGCAGGCGGCGAAGCGGCTTGGTCATGCGGGCTCTCTAATCGATCGCATCATAACGGCCCATGAACGCGCTCGGGCGCATCGGTACCGCCCGCGCGCCTAGCGCCGGCTGGCCAGCGCCCGCGCCTCGCGGCTGCTCATCCTGGGCGGCGGCGCCGGCCGGTCGGGGTCGGCGACGGCGGGCGCGGTCGTCCAGCCGAGGTGCGGCAGGCTGATCGAGCGCTTGCCCGACAGGTCGGTGCGCTGGACGATCAGCCCCTTCTCCTCGATGAAGCCGAGCATGCGCTTCGCGCGGCCGAGCGAGCCGGTGCCGTAGAGCGCGGCGAGCGCGCCGTCGGTCGGGCAGTCGGCGCCGTCGCGCGCCGCGCGGGCGAGCGCCAGGAACGGCGGCAGCATCTCCTCGGGCAGCGACGCGGCGAGCGCGATCGCGTCCTCCCACTCGGCTTCGTCGTCGATGCCGGCGCGCGCCAGCGCCAGCCGGCGCCGGAACGCCGCCATGTCGATCGTCACCGCGACGCCGCGCATCCGGCAGCGCAGCAGCAGGTCCTGGTAGAGCACCGCGGCGGAGGCCTGCGGATCGGCGTCGCGCGCGATGTCGGCGATCGCCGCCGCTACCGCCGCCGCCTGCTCGTCGTCGCCGAGCCGCGGCAGCGCGGGGACCGGCGCCGGCGCGCCCATCGCCTCGATCAGCGCGTCGGCCGACGGCGGCGCCGGCACCGGCATCGCCGGCCGCACCGCCTCCTCGGCGCGCGGCGCGAACAGCAGGTCGCGCAGGTCCTCGCCGCCGGCGGCGGGGAGCGGCACCAGCCTGGGGCTGCCGCTGCGCGCCTGCGTGCGCACCTCGCCGATGCGGATGTTGACCGGGCGGCGGCACAGCGCCGGGCCGAGCGCCAGGAACTCGCCGCGCGCGAGATCGCGGATCGCCTCGGCCTGCCGCCGCTCCATGCCGAGCAGGTCGGCGGCGCGCTGCATGTCGATGTCGAGGAAGGTGCGGCCCATCAGGAAGTTGGACGCCTCGGCGGCGACGTTCTTGGCGAGCTTGGCGAGCCGCTGCGTGGCGATGACACCGGCGAGGCCGCGCTTGCGCCCGCGGCACATCAGATTGGTCATCGCGCCGAGCGAGGCGCGGCGCGCATCATCGGCCACCTCGCCGCCGACCGCCGGCGCGAAGACCTGCGCCTCGTCGACCACCACCAGCGCCGGATACCAATGTTCGCGCGGCGCATCGAACAGCGCGCCGAGGAAGGTGGCGGCGCAGCGCATCTGCCCCTCGACCTCCAGTCCCTCGAGGTTGAGCACCACCGAGGCGCGGTGCGCGCGGATGCGCTGGGCGAGGCGGGCGATGTCGACGAGGCTGTGCTCGGCCGCCTCGATGGCGATATGGTCGAAGGCGTCGGCGAGCGACACGAAGTCGCCCTCGGGATCGATGACGATCTGCTGCACCGCGCCGGCGCTGCCCTCGAGCAGCCGCCGCAGCAGATGCGATTTCCCCGACCCCGAATTGCCCTGCACGAGCAGCCGCGTCGCCAGCAGTTCCTCGAGGTCGACCACCGCCGGCTGGCCGGCGCCGTCGATCCCCATGTCGATCGATGTCATGCGGGCAGCTTTCGCCGATGCGGGCGGGGGGACGCAAGGCTGAAGCGATGGGGCGAGGCGCAGCCCCCCTCCCCGGGGGGCAGCGGGTAACATCGCCGAACGCCGCCCTACCCCCGTTGCACGAACCCGTAGCGCCGGTTCGACGGCGACGCGCCCGCCGCCGCATACTCCGCCTTGAGCGCCGCGAAGCGGTCGCCGGCCAGCGCCGCGGTCGCCGTCGGCACGTCGACGCCGTACAGCCGCGCGTTGTTGCCGCCGAAGATCGCGGTCTTCACCGGCCCGTCGGCCGGCCCCAGCGGCGCGAAGCCGTGGCGCTTCTGCAGATCCTCGGGGATCTCGAGCCGGCGCAGCCCCTCGATCTGCCATTGCGGCGAGCCGGTCCACACCGCGTCGGTGCCCCAGCAGACATGGTCGGCGCCCAGCCCCTTGACCAGCTGTCCCATGATCGCCGCGCACAGCCGCGGCTGCGCGACGAGCGTCTGCGCGAAGATCTGGCCGAGATCGGCGTAGACGTTGCCGACGCCGTGCTGGGCCGGGATCTCGGCGAGGTCGGTGACCCAGTCGATGCGGCCGGTCTTCTCGAATTCCGCCAGCGCCCAGTCGGGATCGTCGAGCCGGTAGCCGGCATGGTAGATGATGAAATTGAGCCCGGGCCAGTCCTTCGCCGCCTTGGCGACGTCGTCGACGCGCGCGTGCGGCGCCAGCCGCGGGAAGCGCTCGTCGAGCTGCCGCCCCCACAGCCCCTTGTGGACGCAGATGTTGCGGATCCCCGCCTTCGCCGCCTTTTCGTAGCCGCGATAGGTGTCGTCGCTGTCCATCCGCCAGGGATGACGCGCCGACTCCTTGTGGGTGTTGTCGCCGACGGTATAGCCCTTGAGGCTGTCGGGCTTGAGCGCGATCGCCGCATCGAGGTCGTCGAGCCAGCCGGGGGCGCCCGGCGTGATGATCGCATGCGTCATCATCCGCTTGCCGCCCGGCGCCGTTCGCGCCTGCGCGTTCACCTTCGCCCGCGCCTCGGCCATCTGCCGGTTGGTGAGAAACCAGTCCTCGGGAATGTCCGACGGCGCCGAGGAAATGAGCGCGATCTTGGTGTCGCTGTCGAGGAAGACCTCCTTGAAATAATTGTCGAACTTCAGATCCTCGATCGTCTGCTCGCCCGCCGCGGTCAGCTGCGGATTCCAGCCCTGCGCCGCCACGCCCTGCCGCATCCGCACGAAATTGGTCAGCCGGGTGTCGTCGCGCAGGAAATGCGTATGCATGTCCATGATGAACTGCCCCGACAGCGCCTGCGCGCGCGCCGTCGCCGCCTCGGGCGCGGCGGCCTCGGCCGCGCTCGCCTCGAACAGCCGGCCGAAGGCGCCGTTCAGGGCGACGAACGCCGCGGTCATGCCGGCGGCGGTGCCGAAGAAGCGGCGGCGGCTCAGCCCCAGCTTGGGCGCGATCTCGTCGGCGAGCGCATAGAGCCGCGCCTCGGTCTCGCGCTGCTTGTCGCTCTGGCGGACCGGCAGATATTCCTCGCTCGCCACCATGCGCAGCGGCAGCGGCGTGCGCGGCTCGCAGCGATCGGCGGGGATCGGTCGGTCGGTCTCATGATCGCTGCGGCGGCGCATCGCATCCTCCCTCGATAGTTGCGGCCATCATGCCATGAACGCGGCGCGGCGACAGCGGCGCCCGCCGCTCCGACGCCCCCGCCTGGCCCGAAATCGTGCCGGCGGTCGGGCGCGCGCGGCGTCATCGCCCGCCGCACCGGCCGCCTGTCTGGCCGCGATCGCCGCCGGCGCCCGCCGCCTGTGTGCGCCAGCGTACCCCGCTGCCCCGGCCCGGAACCGCTGCGGGCGCCGCCGGTTGAGCAGCGGCCCCCTCACCCCGTCCGCGAGCCCCAGGATCCGATGCTTCTCGACGCTGCCACCCCTTCGACCGACGCCATCGCGACCTTCGGCCCCGCGCCCGCTGCGCAGGACGCGTGGGGCGCCGACTCGGAATATGGCCGGCTCACCGACGTCCTGCTCTGCGCGCCGACGCATCTCAAGCCGGTGCCGTGCTGCGCCGTCACCACCGCCAACCTGCGCCGCGGCTTCGACTATTCGGTCGGCGAAGCGATCCGTCAGCATCATGCGCTCGAGGCGGTGCTGCGCGCCTCGGGGGTGCGCTGCCATATCGTCGACGGCTCGCCGGCGCTGCCCGACCTCGCCTTCGCGCGCGATGCCACGCTGATGACGCCGTGGGGGCTCGTCGAGCTCAGCCCGGCGACCGAGCATCGCCGCGCCGAGAGCCGCCACATCGCCCGCTTCGCCGCCGAGCGCGGCGTGCCGCTGATCGGCCGGATCGAGCGCGGCACCGTCGAGGGCGGCGACGTCTGCCTCGTCCGTCCGGGTATCGTCATCATCGGCTGCTCGGGCGAGCGCACCAACGAGGCCGGCGCCGGCGCGCTCGCCGCGCTGTTCGAACGCCATGGCTGGCGCGCCTATGTCCACGCCTTCGACCCGCATTTCCTCCACCTCGACACGCAGTTCGCGATGCTCGACGCCGACCGCGCGCTCGCTGCCGTCGACGTGCTCGACGACGCCTTCCTCGCCTTCGTCGAGGGCCTCGGCATTGAACTGGTGCCGGTGACCTACAAGGAGGTGCAGCAGCTCGGCGGCAACGTGCTCAGCCTCGGCGGCGGCCGCATCGTCTCGGCGGCGTCGAACTGGCGGGTCAACCGCGTGCTCCTCGGCCTCGGCTACGACGTCGCCGCGGTCGACCTCAGCCAGTTCACCGCCTGCGGCGGCGGCGTCCATTGCCTGACCTTGCCGCTCGCCCGCGATGCCGCGACGGCGCCGGCGCCGCGTGCGGCGTCGGGCCGCGCCCTGACATTCGAAGCGCGACACGCCGGCCGGCAGGGCGCATGATGGCGGACGCGTGAGGCGGGACGCCGCGGCCATCGGGAGAGCGACGTGAAGACCACCGCATCGACGCGCGCCGCGCTGGGGCTGCTGATGCTCGCCATCGCCGCCGGCGCCCACGCCGCCGACGACGCGCCGGTGATCCGCCTGTCGCCCGCCGAGATCGCACGCATCCAGGCCGAGGCCGAGGCCGAGGCGCGCGCCCCCGTCGGCGCCGCCGCGCGCGATCGCACCCCGCGGCGCATCCACGGCGAGGTCGCCGCGTCGATCGGCACCGGCGGATCGCGCGACCTCCACGGCGCGCTCAACATGCCGCTCGGCGACGACGGCCGGGCGATGGTCTCGGGCACCACCTCCTCGCGCGACCAGCCGCAGCGCCCGCTCCGCCGCAACCTCGATCGGCGCTGAGCGCACCGCCGCCGGAGCGGCGGCGTCAGGTCGCGAGGACGGGAAAGCGCGCGTGCGCGAGCGGTTCGTTGACGACGAGGCCGAGGCCGTCGGTCCGGCGATGCGGGGCGCCGATGTAGAGCGTGTCCGCCGGAAAGAACATCGCGGTATAGACCCAGCGCGGCGTCTCGGTGAGGTTGGCCGGCGCATAATGGATCACCGCATGGTCGACGACGGTCGCGTCGCCGGCCGCCAGGTCGAGCGGCGGCGACATCTCGAACTCGTCGAGGATCCACGGGTTGAGCTCGAGCGGATTCTCGCCGGTGACGGTGGTCCGGCCGAGCGGACCGAGCCGGTGCGAGCCGCTGATGAAGCGCATCGATCCCTTTTCGGGCGGGCAGTCGACCAGCGGGATCCAGATGTTGAGCGTCCCCGTCCGGTCGAAGGGATAATAGGGCGAATCCTGGTGCCACTGCGTCTCGCCACCCGCGTCGGAGGCCGGAAGCTTCACCACTGTCGAATCGAAGAACGGGCGCACCGCCCGGCCGATGAGCCGGCTGGCGACGCGGGCCATGCCCCGCGACTGGCTGAACGCCCGGAAGGTCGGATCCTCGTCCGACAGATCGAGCATTACCGTGAAGGCCGGAATCTCGAGCCCGGCGCTGCCCTGCGCGAAGCGCTGCTTGACGCGCGCCAGCAGCGCCGCACAGGTCTCGCGATCGATCAGCTGATTCAGCCGCACCCAGCCGTTCTTGCGGTAGAAGGCGACCTCGTCGTCGGTGATCGCGCGCGGCTCGCGCAACGGCTCGCTGGTGACGACGTCCATGGCCGGCCTCCCCCTTCTGGCGACGTGGGCCTAGCGCCCCTTCTGCGGCAGACCGTCGGCAATGTCGTAATAATCGCCCTTCTCGTCGACGAAAATGTGCATCTCGACATGCGTCCCCGTCGGCGCCTCGAACGCCCCCATTGCGATCGACGTCCAGTCGCGGTGGACGGGATCCCAGAACAGCGTCGAGCCGCAGACCGAGCAGAAGCCGCGCCGGATCTTCTCCGACGATGCATACCAGCCGACCTGCTCGGCGCCGTGCACCGTCAGCCGCTCGCGCGGCACGTCGGTCGAGACGAGGTAATGGCCGGTGGTCTTGCGGCAGGCGATGCAATGGCAGGCGTCGGGCGCCGTGAGCTCGCCCGCCACCTCGAAGCTGACGGCGCCGCAGAGGCATGAGCCCTTGAGCACGCCGGCTTCCCGCGGAGTCACCGCGCATCTCCCGCGACCGGACCTTCGCCGCGTCCACGAACCGAGGGCGCCGAGCGCGTCACAGGTCGAGATGCAGGAACTGGTTGAAGTCGCTCGCCACATAGTCGCCGAACGCCGGCCCGTCGACGAAGCCGCGGCGGCGGTAGAGCGCGAGCGCCGCCTCGAACGCCGCGCCGCTGCCGGTTTCGAGGCTGAGCCGGCGCAGGCGCTCGGCCCGCGCCACCGCGATGATATGCTCGAGCAGCGCGGCGCCGACGCCGCGGCGCAGATGGTCGGGGTGGGTGCGCATCGACTTCAGCTCGCCGCTGCCGTCGCCGAGCCGCTTGAGCGCGCCGATGCCGGCGATCGCCTCGCCGTCCCAGGCGGTCCAGACGGTGACGCCGGGCGCGCGCAGCCCCGACAGGTCGAGCGCGAAGCTGTGGCCGGGCGGCGAGTTCGACTGCATGCCGGCGAGATGGTGCGCGAGCAGCGCACGCGTCGGTTCGCCCGACAGGTCGTCGGTGCGGATGCTCAACTTGGGGGCGGTGTCGACGGTGGCGATCATCGTTCCTCTGCGGTCGCGGCGCATCTTGCGACAAGCGGGCGGGGCATCGCAACCACCGAACGTTCGGCCCGTTTCGGGCGCCGCACCGCTTGCGCCGCCGCCCCGACCCGCTAGTCGCTCGGCTCCCTTCGCCTGCCGGAAGCCGACGCCATGACGATCGACGCCTTCGCCGCCCGCCCCGCCGTATCGATCGTCGATTATGACGAGGCCGACAGCTTCGCCGCGCTGCTGGTGAAGACGCCGCCCGACCCGATCGCGCATCTGTTCACCGCCGGGCCGCCCGCCGCGCACGGCACGCGGATCGAGCCGATGGCCGCGATGCTGCTGGCGGTGGTCGATACGCTGCCCGGCAACGTCTTCGCCAAGGACCGCGAGGGTCGCTACATCGTCGCCAACGCGCAGACCGAACGCGCGCTCGGCGCGCCGCGCGACCGGCTGCTCGGGCGCACCGACGTCGAGCTGATCGGCGACGGCGCCGAGGCGGCGCGGCTGCGCGAGGCCGACCTGCGCGTCATGGCCAGCGGCACGGCCGAATCGCTCGAGGAGACGCTGACGCTCGCCGACGGCGCGGTCGCCACCTGGCTGTCGACCAAGGCGCCGCTGCGCGACGCGACCGGCGCGGTGATCGGCGTCATCGGCTTTTCGGTCGACATCACCGCCCGCCGGGCGGCGGAGCAGGAGCGCGCGCGCATCGAGGCGCAGCTCGGCGCCGTCCTCGACGCGCTGCCGGTCGGGATCATCATCGCCGACGCCGACGGTCGCATCGTGCGCGACAACGCCGCCAACCGCGACCTGTGGGGCGTGCCGCCGGAGACCGCGAGCTGGCGCGACTATGGCGACTGGGTCGGCTTTCGTCCGGCGACCGGCGAACGGATCGCCCCCGGCGACTGGGCGATGGCCCGCGCGCTGCGCCACGGCGACACGGTGCGCGGCGAGCTGGTCGAATGCCAGCGCTTCGGCTCGGGCGAGCGCCGCCGCTACCTCAACAACGCCGCGCCGGTGCGCGATGCCGACGGCGCGATCATCGGCGGCGTCGTCGCGGCGCTCGACGTCACCGACGGCGTACCCGCCGGCTGCGCCGGGGCCAACTAGCCTCAGGCCGCGATCGCCACCGCGGCGGGCTGCGCGTCATTCTCGCCGCGGAGCGGCGCCGCCGCCGCCTCGTTCGCCGCGATACGGTCGGGGAAGAGCTTGCGCGAGACCAGCACCGCGGCACCGAGCGCCGCGTAGATGCCCAGCGCCGCCGGCGGGTTCCAGAACACCAGGCCGGCGAGCGCGACGCGCAGATACTGGGCGTTGAACCCGAAATCCTGCCCGATCCCCTCGCAGACGCCGAAGATCGTGTCCTCGCGGGTGAACAGGTTGGGCTGGCTGGCGGTCATGATTCTGGCTCCCATGTGGTGCAAAGCCCCAAGGCCTCGCGCATTCTGCCCTTCCTTCAGCACAAGCCGTGCCAACCGACTAAAAGGCGCGCGCTCAAATAGTTAGACGGACGCGCGGTTCAAGGGGCCAGCGCACATCGCCAATAGTTGGCGAAGGATGCCAATGCATCGGAGCGGCAATGCGGCGCGAAGCGCCATGCCCGCCGGCGCTGCACCCGGGTTCGACCGCGCGCTTTCGTTACGCCGCTCGAACATTTCGGCCGCCGGCGCGTTGACTTGTCGGGGCGGCCCTCCCAGTCATGTCCCGCCGGCCCCGGAAGCAAGCGATGCTGCGTATCTACACCTGCCTTGCGGTTCAGCACGACATGCGGTTCGTCGCGCTCGCGCTGGCGATCTGCCTGTTCGCGTCGGTCACCAGCCTGATCGTCGTCCAGCGCGGGATCGCTTCGTCGAGCGGGCGGCTCGGCTGGCTGCTGCTCGGTGGCGGCGTGACCGGGGTGGGAATCTGGACGACGCACTTCGCCGCCATGCTCGCCTATGCACCGGGCCTCGATATCTACTTCAGCGCCCTCCACGCCGCCGCGTCGATCGTCGTCGCGGTGAGCCTCTCGGCGGTCGGCTGGATCGTCGGCTTCGGCGGCGCCCGACATCGCGGAGCGGCGGCCGGAGCCATCGTCGGCGTGACGCTCGCCGCTGCACATTTCATCGACATGACCGCCCTGCGCGTCGCCGGCGAGATCCGTTACGATCTCGATCTGGTGCTGGCGTCGCTCGCCAGCGGCATCGCGCTGTGCACGCTTGCCGGGCGCCGGCTGCAGCGCGAGCGCGGGGCGCCGCTGCCGCTGCGGGCGGCGGCGCTGCTCGGCCTGGGCATATTGGTGCTGCATTTCGTGGCGATGTCGGCAGTGTCGATCCTGCCGGGCGATGTCGTGCCGACGGGGCGCTTCCTGCTCGAGCTCGACGACGTCGGCGGGGTGGTCGTCGCCGCGTCGCTGCTCGTGCTGATGGTGGCATTCGGCCTCGGCTATCACGAGCGCCGCCTCGCCGGCCGCATCGCCGCCGACCGGCGCCACCTGTCCGAGCTGGTCGCCGCGCTCCAGGCGAGCGAGGAGCGCCAGCAGCTCGTGCTGCGCGCCACCAACGACGTCATCTGGGACTGGTCGCATGCCACCGACCGGGTGCAATGGAACGACGCCGTCGAAACGGTGCTCGGCTATCCCGAGGCAAAGGACGGGACGACGATCCAGTGGTTCTTCGATCGGCTGCACCCCGATGACCTCGAGAAGGCGCTCGCCATCTACCGGAGCATCCGCACCGTCGACCGGCCCTATTGGAACGACGAATATCGCGTGCGTCACGCCGACGGCCGTTATGTGCATATGTTCGGCCGCGGCTATGTGGTGCGCGATGCGCAGGGCGTGGCGCAACGCTCGGTCGGGGCGCTGCTCGACGTCAGTGCGCAGAAGCAGGTCGAGAATGACCTGCGCTGGGCGGCGCATCATGATCCGCTGACCAAGCTGCCCAACCGCCTGCTGTTCGCCGAGCGGCTCGCCGAGGCGCTCGACGAAGCGCGCGAGGCCGGCTGCGGCGTTGGCCTCAGCGTCATCGACCTCGACGACTTCAAGACGCTCAACGACGGCCGCGGCCATGCCGCCGGCGACGCGCTGCTGTGCGAGGTGGCGCGCCGGCTGATCGAGCAGGTGCCCGAAGGCGCGACGGTGGCCCGGCTGGGCGGCGACGAGTTCGCGGTGATCTTCCCGCGCCTGCAGCCCGGCGACACCCGGCCCGAAACGCTGGAGAAGATTCTCGTCGCGATGGGCGATCCGCTGATCATCGACGGCCGGCGCGCCGCGATCAGTCTCAGCGCCGGCGCGGCGGTCTGGCCGCAGGACGGCACCAGCGCCGAAGACCTGCTGAGGAGCGCCGATCTCGCGCTCTACGTCGCCAAGGCCGCCGGCCCCAATGCGATCCGCAGCTTCGTGCCCGGGATGCGCGACGCCGCCGAACGCCAGAAGCGCATGCTGTCCGACGCCCGCCAGGCGCTCGAGGAGGACCGGATCTTCCCCTTCTATCAGCCCAAGATATGCCTGCGGACCGGCGAGATCATCGGTTTCGAAGCGTTGCTGCGCTGGCATGATCCCGCGAACGGCACGCTCGGGCCGAGCGCGATCCATGCCGCCTTCGGCGACACCGAACTCTCGTTCCAGCTGACCGACCGGATGCTCGACCGCGTGGTCGCCGACATGCGCGGCTGGTCCGACGCCGGGCTCGCCTACGGGCAGGTCGGCGTCAACGGATCGACCGTCGATTTTCTGCGCGGCGACTTCCCGCAGCGCATCCTCGATCGGCTGCGCGACGCCGGGCTGGCGGCGCCGCAGCTCGAGCTCGAGGTCACCGAAACGGTGCTGCTCGGGCAACTCGCCGCCAACGTCGAGCGGGCGCTGCGCACGCTGTCGGCGGCCGGGGTCAGCATCGCGCTCGACGACTTCGGGACGGGCTACGCCTCGCTCACCCACCTGAAGCAGTTCCCCGTCGACTCGCTCAAGATCGACCGCTCGTTCATCTCGCGGCTGACGAGCGGCGCCCAGGACGCGGCGATCGTCTCGGCGGTCATCGACCTCGCGCGCAGCCTGGGGATCGCCACCATCGCCGAGGGAGTCGAGGACGCCGCGCAGGCGCGCCAGCTCGTCGCCTATGGCTGCGACGCCGCGCAGGGCTATTTCTTCAGCCGCGCCATCGCCGCCGCCGACGTCCCCGCGCTGATCGCCGCCTGGGATACCGCGGCGATGTTCGCGCGGATGGAAAAGCCGTCGGCGCAGGCGAGCAACGGCTAGCGGCCTTCGTCCGCCTTCGCCTCGAGGAAGTCGATGCGGATCTGCACCCAGGCGCCGAGGATCGGCTTGCCGCCCTTGCGCGGCGGACGCACGCGGAACTGCCACGCCGCCTCGCGCACGCCGCTGGCGAGCCGTCCCCAGGCGGGCGACTGGCCGAGCTCCTGGCAATTCTCGACGCGGAAGCGCGGCGCCGTCTGGCAGGCGATCAGCGCCCAGCCGGGGCGCGGCACGCTCGCCGGCAGATAATAGGCGAGCTCGGCGCTGGTCGGCTCGCGCTGCCATTCGGCATTGTAGATCGGCTCGCCATTGGCGTTGCGCCCGACCGGAACGCTGTCGCCGGGCTGCGCGGCGCCGTCGGCGGGCCGCTCGGGCGGCGGCAGCCGGGCGATGTCGGCGGCGGCGAATTCCTCGCGCGTCAGCCGGATGATCGACAGGTCGTAGGGCTGCTCGACGACCGGCGGCGGCGGCGTTTCGTCGACGACCACCGGCTCGGCCACCTCGGGCTCGATCTCCGCCTCGTCCTGCGGGTCTTCTTCCTCCTCCTCGCGGTCGTCGCTGAGGTCGGGAAGCAGCTCGATGGCGCGGCCGGCGAAGTCGGGCATCCCCGGCGTCGGCGTCATGCGCAGCAGCAGAAGCATCAGCAGCAGATGGGCGACGATGACCAGCAGCAGCACGAGCGTGCGCCGGCGCAGCTGGAGCGGCGGCCGCCCCGGGGACAGGAAAGAGAAGGCCGGCCGCATCGCCGCGCTGCCTAGCAGGCCGGCGCGACGCCCGGCAATCGGGGGCGGCGTCGCACCCGGCGGCTTGGGTCTGAACTCAATAGCAATGGCGTTCGGGACGGCGTCAGGAAGGCCCTGGCAAGTAAGGTCGCGCAGACCCGCTAGCTGAAGCTAGCGGGCCAGCGGCCGGCGCGTAGCCATGGCCTTCCTGGCGCCGCGCTCCGCGTGGCAGCGAGAAGGCGAAGGGCGTCGTCGACGCCGCTTGCCGGGGGCCGAACGGCCCGCCTGCGCGGCCTCTCCTCGCCCTTCGCCTTCTCGCTGCCATCACGAATGCCATTGCTATTGAGTTCAGACCCTAGGCCGCCGGCGGCGGCACCTTGGCGAAGTCGTCCGCCGAATGCCGCTCGGGCAGCTGCTCGTCGCCCCAGTTGCGGTTGACGATGCGGCCGCGCTTCACCGCCGGGCGCGCGGCAATCGCGTCGGTCCAGCGCAGCACGTTCTTATACTCGTGCACCGCGAGGAACTCGGCGGCGTCATAGACCAGCCCCTTGGCGAGCGCGCCGTACCAGGGCCAGACCGCGATGTCGGCGATCGTATAGTCGGCGCCGCCGAGATATTCGCTTTCGCCCAGGCGCCGGTCGAGCACGTCCATCTGGCGCTTCGCCTCCATCGCGAAGCGGTCGATGGCATATTCGATCTTGGTCGGCGCATAGGCGTAGAAATGGCCGAAGCCGCCGCCGAGATAGGGCGCGCTGCCCATCTGCCAGAACAGCCAGTTGAGCGCCTCGGTGCGCGCCGGCCCGCTCGCGGGCAGGAAGGCGCCGAACTTCTCGGCGAGGTGGAGCAGGATCGATCCCGATTCGAACACGCGCACCGGCGCGGGCCCGCTGCGGTCGAGCAGCGCCGGGATCTTCGAATTGGGGTTCACGCCGACGAAGCCCGAGCCGAACTGGTCGCCCTCGCGGATCGAGATCAGCCAGGCGTCATAGTCGGCGGGGTAGCCGGCCTCGAGCAGTTCCTCGAGCATCACCGTCACCTTCACGCCGTTGGGCGTCGCCAGCGAATAGAGCTGCAGCGGGTGCGCGCCGACCGGCAGCTCCTTGTCGTGCGTCGCCCCGGCGACGGGCCGGTTGATCGCGGCGAACTGGCCGCCATTCTCCTTGTTCCAGCTCCAGACCTTGGGCGGGGTATAGTCGGCCATCTGCACGCTCCGGTTGTTCGTCGTTGGCAGGCGTTGTGGACCAGCGGCGGGCGGAAGGCGAGCTATCCGCGCGTATAGGATGGCGGCTCAGGCCGCGCGTCTCCAGCGGTCGCCCGGATGGCGCACGTAGCGGTCGACCACATGGCGCCACGGCATGACGAGCGGCACCAGCACCACGCCGAGCAGGCATTCCCACACCGTCTGCATCGTCCGCGCGTCCATCTGCCCCGCGCCCCACAGCGGCAGCGCCACCGCGCCGAGCCACAGCAGCTTCCACACCAGTTCGAACAGCAGCACGGGCAGCATCTGCAGCGGATAGCGCAGCCCGAGCACCGCCCCGAGCGACACCGCGCCGAGCAGGCAGGCGACCACGCCGTTCATCAGCGGCCAGTCCGGCGAATGGCTGAGGATCGCGGGCCAGATCGCGAAGGCGAGGCCGCCGGCGACGAACAGATAGGTGGCGCGCAGGACATAGAGGCGGGTCAGCGAGACGTCGTTCATCACGGTTTCCTTGTCAGTCATGGCGTGTGTCGTCGTCGACGAACTCGAGCAGGTCGCCCGGCTGGCAGCCGAGCGCCGCGCAGATCGCTTCCAGCGTCGAGAAGCGGATCGCGCGTGCCTTGCCGGTCTTGAGGATCGACAGGTTGGCGAGCGTGATGTCGACCTTGCCGGCGAGCTCGGTGAGCGTCATCCGCCGGGCGTGGAGCAGGTCGTCGAGCTTGACGAGGATCGCCATCAGATCGTGCCCTCGAGGTCGGCGCGCAGCCGCGTGCCTTCCTCGAACACCCGCGCGAGCACGAACAGCAGCAGCACCGCGAGCCAGCCGGCGATCGAGAAGCTCCAGTCGATCGTGCCGGTTTCGTCCGAGCTCGCCACCGCGACCAGGATCGATCCGAGGTGCAGCGCCTCCAGCCCAAGCAGCGACCAGGCCATCGTCGCGAGCCGGATCGCATTCGCCTCGACGAACGGGTCGCCGTCGCGCACCGTCTCGACGATCGCGATCAGGCGGGTGAGGATGCGGTGCGACAGCGGCACCGACAGCAGGCCGATCGCCGCGAGCAGCCGCAGCCCCTCGATCACCGAGGCCGAGGCGCCGGGCGACCCGAGCAGCGCCACGAACTCGCGCGGCGCGACGAAGGTGGCGACGAGCGCGGCGACGACGAAGGCGCCGAACAGCAGGTTGGCGACGACGAGCAGCTTGAGGACGGTCCAGAACAGGCCGAGGACGGCGGGCGGGCGCGACATGGGGGTGGGCTTTCGTGCTGATTATTGTTTATCGATATTCTCCTTATCGATGATCGTCAATACTGCATATCGTTTTTCGATATATGCTGCGTTCGTCATCGACGCGAAGGCGGAGACCCCCTCTGAGCCAAGCCCCACCCGTCGGCGCTCGCCCTGAGCGCGTCGAAGCGCGAGCTTGCCCGGATGGCCCAGCGCGCCAACCCTGCGTCGACGGGCTCGGCCTGAGCGCTTGGGGTGGTCAGGCGTGGATCCCCGCCTTCGCCGGGCTGACGATAAGAAGGCAGTGGGCCGGGCCCCTTGCCATGCACCCGAAGCCGCGCGATCCTCGACGCCATGACCGCCCCCGCCCCCCTGGTCATCGTCGGCGGCGGACCCGCAGGGATGATGGCGGGCCTGCTGTTCGCGCGCGCCGGCGTGCCGGTCACCGTTCTCGAAAAGCATGGCGACTTCCTGCGCGACTTTCGCGGCGACACCGTCCACCCCTCGACGCTCGAGCTGTTCGACGAGCTCGGTTCGATCGACCGGCTGCTGGCGCGCCCGCACAACCGCGTCAGCGAGCTGAGCGCGCGCATCGCCGGCCGGTCGGTGCGCATCGCCGACTTTACCCACCTGCCCGTCGCGCACCGCTTCATCGCGATGATGCCGCAGTGGGAGTTCCTCGACTTCCTCAGCGACGAGGCCGCACGCTATCCCGGCTTCACCTTGCGGATGAACGCCGAGGCGACCGCCGCCAGCTTCGACGCCGCCGACCGCGTCGATGGCGTGATCCTCGCCGGCGGCGAGCGCGTCGCTGCGCGGCTGGTGATCGCCGCCGACGGCCGGCGCTCGGTGCTGCGCGACGCCGCGGCGCTGCCGCTCACCGATTTCGGCGCGCCGATCGACGTGCTGTGGTTCCGGCTGCCGCGCGCGCCGCACGCCGGCAACGACACGATGGGGATCATGGGGCGCGGGCGCATGCTCGTGCTGATCGATTGCGGCGACTATTGGCAGGCGGCCTATGTCGTGCCCAAGGGCTCGGTCGACGCGTTGCGCGCCGCGGGTCTGCCCGCGTTCCGCACCATGCTCGCCGACCTCGCACCCGAGATCGCCGACGTCGTCGAGACGCTCGCCGACTGGGACCAGCTCAAGCTGCTGTCGGTGTCGCTCGACCGGCTCGACCGCTGGCACCGCCCGGGGCTGCTGGCGATCGGCGACGCCGCGCACGCCATGTCGCCGGTCGGCGGCGTCGGCATCAACCTCGCGATCCAGGACGCCGTCGCGGCGGCCAACATCCTCGCGGCGCCGCTGGCACGCGGCGAGAATGTCGATGGCCGCCTTCGCGACGTCCAGGACCGCCGCCTCTTCCCCGTCCGCGTCGTGCAGGCGGTGCAGCGCCTCGTCCATGAGCGCGTGCTGGGCGCCGTCCTCGACCCGGCCGCCGCGATCGACGCCCCGCCGTGGCCGGTACGCCTCCTCGATCGCTTCGGCCTGCTGCGCCGCCTTCCCGCGCGTGTCGTTGGCTTGGGTATCCGGCGCGAGCATGTCCGCTCGCCGGCGGCGTGGCCGGAACTGGAACCCACCTGTCGTTAGCATCCGGTCTTGCTCACCAGAGGGCGCTGCGCCAACTTACCCCCATGGCGGATATCGACGGCACCGACTGGAGCGATGCAGAGATCGACGTCATCGTTGCCGACTATTTTGAGATGCTTGCAGCTGATCTATCCGGAAAGCCTTACGTCAAAGCGCATCACAATGCGGCACTGCAGGATTTGATTGGACGTCGCCGTGGCGCGATCGAGTTCAAGCACCAGAACATAAGCGCAGTGCTACTTCGTCTCGGGTTACCGTGGATTGCTGGTTACAAACCGATGCCGAACTTTCAGACAGCGCTGATCAACGGCGTCGGCCGCTGGCTCACGGACAAACCTGACTGGAGCTGTTCGTTGACAGCGTCGAGAGAGGGAGCGCTCTCCGATGCAACACAGTTATGGGTCGGCCCTCCGCCGAGCCCCGAAACCTCACCCCAGACGGCCGAACCTGCGGCGCTCACCCGCCTCGTTCGTAAATTTGATCCCGCTACTCGCGACGCGCGGAATCGCACCTTGGGCAAGGCTGGTGAGGAGCGCGTTTTGAAGCACGAGATCGCTAGCCTGCAAGCCCAGGGGCGGCGAGATCTCGCTAAGCGTGTTCGTTGGGTTGCAGCGGAAGACGGTGATGGCGCCGGTTATGACATTTTATCGTTCAACCTCGACGGATCGGACCGACTGCTTGAAGTGAAAACAACAAACGGTTGGGAAAGGACGCCCTTCCACATCACGCGGAACGAATGTGCGGTCGCCAGCGAGCGGCCAGATGCGTTTCGTGTGTTTCGCCTCTACGATTTCGCCAAGCAGCCGCGCGCTTTCGAGATTGCGCCGCCGCTCGAGGCGGCGCTGTGCTTCACACCCCAAACCTTTTTGGCATCGCTAAGGTGAGCGGGCCTACAGGTTGGGCGACCCCAGATGCTGCAGGAAGTCCGGCTTGCCGAGCGGTACGCCGGCATGGCGCAGGATCGCGTAGGCGGTCGTCGCGTGGAAGAAGAAATTGGGCAGCGCGAAGCCGGTGAGATAGGTCGCGCCGTCGAAGCGGTAGCCGCTGCCGTTGGGGAATTTCAGCACCACCTCGCGCGTCGCCGCGTCGGCGAGCGCCGCGGCGTCGATGCTCTCGACGAAGGCGATGGTGCGGTCGCAGCGGGCGCGCAGCTCGTCGAAGCTCGTCTCGGTGTCGGGCATCGCCGGCGGCTCGATCCCGGCGAGCCGCGCCATGCCGTTCTTGGCGCTGTCCGACGCCATCTGGAACTGCGCCGGCAGCGGCCGCATGTCGGGCGCCAGCCGCGCCGCCATCAGCTCGGCCTCGGGCTTCGCCGCCGCGGCCTTGTCGAGCCAGGCGCGCATGTTGCGCAGGCTGTTGACTAACACCGGCGCCGAGGCGGCGTGGATGGAAAAGCTCATATGTGTCTCCCCGAATTTGGGGGGCGGAACGCCCTTGGGGAGGATATTTAGCCGAAACGTCGCGCCGCGCTATCGCCTGCGCTTCAATAGCGGAGCTTGGGATACCAGTCGGTGCCGCGCCCCTCGGGCGTCAGGTCGAGCACCGACCAGAGGATGCCGAGATCGGGGGCGAGGCGCGGGTCCTGCCCCGGATCGGCCATCGCCATCGTCATCTCGGCGGCCCAGAACAGCCGCACCTGTTCGCCGTCGCGGCGGTACACCACCAGCGCCGGGTTCTCGCTGCCGTCGTCGTTGAGCAGGCCGAGGTCGCGCGCATAATCGTCGCCGACGGTCTGCACGAAATCGAGGTCGCGCCAGCCGCGCTCGGTGGCGAACATGAACTGCCGGTCGACGGGGGAGCGCCCGAACACTTTCAGCGCCGCGCGCTGCTTGATGTCGGCGGCGTTGCCGTTGATCGCACCGAGCGCGTTGGTGCACATCGGGCAGGGGCGCTCGCGCTGCGGCCCGTACATCCAGAAGTAGCTGACCAGCGTGTCATGCGCGCCGAACAGGTCGATCAGCCGGGCGTCGAAGCCGGTCTCGTTCTTGAAGCGATAGTCCTTCACCACCGGCCCCGGCGGCAGCGCCTGGCGTTGCGCGGCCAGCCGCGTCTGGTGGCGCCGGAACTCGATCTCCTCGGCGAGCAGCGCCTGACGCGCGCGGGCATAGTCGGCGCTCTCGCCGGGGAATGCCGGTTTGCGCCGGGCCGCCAGCGCCTGCGCCGGCACGAGACTGTCCGTCATGCTGATCTCCTCCGGCGGGTGAAAAGCGCGACCGCGCATGTGCGTTCCCGCGCGCGGGATGGGCGGCGATGCGCCCTCGGTCCGCGCCGGGCGCGGGACGCCGTTACGTCGCGGCAACGGTGGTGGCCGATCGGCCACAGCGTCTGCGACATGTCCCCGCGCCACGGAACGACGCCGCCGGCGCGCCGTTGGGAGGGGCTCGCGGGGACGGTGTCGGGTCCCCGCCGGAACGATCAGGAGAGTTGCGTGAAAAAGTTGCTTTTGTCCGTCGCCGCCGTCGCGGCGCTGCTGCCGGCCGCCGTCCAGGCGCAGGACACCACCACCGAGAATACCGCGATCGACGGCACCCCGGCGTTCGGCATCGAGCCCTATGTCGGCGTGTTCGGCGGCTATCATGATTTCGACCGCGGCACCGACGGTCCGCTGCAGGCCGGCAACAGCGCCAACGGCGCGCTCGTCGGCGGCTATGGCGGCGTCAACATCCCGCTCGGCGCTTTCGTCGTCGGCGCCGAGGGCAATATCGCCAAGGGCTTCAACGACATCAACTATGAATATGGCGTCACCGGCCACGCCGGCGTGCGCATCGGCGACAGCGGCATGTTCTTCGGGCGCGCCGGCTATCACTGGATCAACGCCAAGAACGGCTTCGCCAACGACAAGAACGAAATCTACGGTTTCGGCGTCGAGGTCGGCCCCAAGGACATCGGTCTGGGCGGCATCACCGGCAACAGCGGCGTCCGCCTCCGCCTCGCCATCGACACCTATGACGAGTTCCAGAGCATCCGTCCGACCGCGGGCCTGACCTTCCACTTCTAGGTCGTCGGCACCGTCGAAAAAGGGGCGTCGCACGCAGGTGCGGCGCCCCTTTGTCTGTCGGGACGGGTTGCAGCTGTATTGATATGATAATACAGTAGCACGCCAACCACCCGAGGATACCACCATGAGGCTTGCCCCGCTGTCCGTCGCCCTGCTGCTCGCCGCGCCGGCGCTCGCCGCCGACGAAGCGCCGATCACCGTCGCGCGATCGCTGAGCGTGCCGCTCGCCGCGGGCGGCACGGTGACGATCGACGAGACCTGGGGCGATCTCGACATCGTGGCGTGGGACAAGCCCGAGGTCTCGGTCGACTTCCGCGCCAGCTCGCAAAGAGCCTATCCGGCCGACGAGGCCGCGAAGGCGCAGGCCAGGCTCGAACGCTTCGGGGTCGAGGCGAAGGCGGTGTCGGCGGGCGCGGTGAGCGTGACCGGCCTCAACCCGGAGGCGACGCTCGGCAGCCCGTTCGGCGGCAAGTCGGGGGTGCGGATGCGCTACAGCGTCCATGTGCCGCGCGACAGCCGGCTGGTGGTCCGCCACGCGATCGGCAGCGTCGCGGTCAAGGACGTCGCCGGCGATCTCGACGTGCAGGGCGGCACCGGCGAACTGACGCTGCGCGTGCCGCTCGGCGCCACCACCGCGGTCGAGGCGTCGACGCGCATCGGCGACATCTCGGTGCCCGCCAGCCTGCGCGACGGCGGCGAGCTGAAGCGCCGCGCGCTGGTCGGCGAGCGCTTCAGCTATGCGCCGGCGACGATCGAACGCCGGGTGATCGCCCGGCTGAGCATCGGCTCGATCGACATCGAATAGCTCAGGCGGCGGCTATCGCCGACGCGCCGGGCCGCTTCATGAACGCCAGCGAATAGCCATAGGCCAGCACCACCGCGGCGCAGATCGCGCTGGCGCGATACGGTTCGGGCGCCAGCGCATAGGCGGCGTAGCAGCCGATGGCGCGCGCCACCGCATGGCGCAGCCCGACCGGGTCGCCCGCCGCCCAGCCGTAGGGGATCCAGATCACCCCGGCGAGGATCGCCATGCCGAGCACGAGGAGGTCGGGATTCTGCGCGCCCTGCGCGCCCATGACGATCACCGGCACCGTCACCGCGATCCCGGCGATCGAGGTCAGGAACAGCCGCAGCAGCGGGTTCGGCGTGCCGCCGGCGAACAGGTTGCGCCCGCGCAGCCGGTCGAGCAGGAAGGCGAGCGGCAGGATCGCCGCCATGATGTAGAGCGCCAGCGTGCCGACCAGCCGCGGCGGCAGCTGCAGCGCCGCGACGCCGAGCGCCGCCCACGCGATCAGCCCGGCGAGCGGCATCGACGGCGTGCTCGTCGCGAGGAAATCGGCGCGCAGGTCGCGCAGCGAGGCGGTGTCGTCGATCATGGCATGTCTCCCGGTCGTGGCTGTCGGCAAAAGCGCCGTCTCCGCTGCGCCGGTTCAGCCCACGCGGCAGCGCGCCTGCCGGCGCGCCGCATCGATCGCCGCGAAGGCGTCGCGCTTCTCGACGAGGATGCGCACCAGCGCAATCCCGCGCGGCCGGTCGACGGCCACGCGCGCATAGCCCGACGGGACCGTCTGGCCGGACAGCGCCACCGCAGCACGGATCGGCGCGCCGGCGGCGTCGACATTGTTGCGCACGAAGGCGACGTCGGTCTCGGCGTCGAACACCGACAGCGACCAGTAACTGGCGGGCACCGGCGGGACGTCGATCAGCAGCGGACCGTCGGCGAGGTCGAACGGGCAGCTCGAATAGGCGAGGTCGGGGCTGGGGCGGACGATGGCGCGCGACCTGTCGGTGGCGAGCGGCGTGAAGGTGAAGCGGTTGACCCCGCCGGCCGAGATGCGATCGAACGCCGCCGCCATCAGCAGCCGCGGCGTCGCCATCAGCGCGAGATCATAGGCCAGCACCGCGACGAGGATGCCGACGACGAACGGGGCGAGCCGGCGCCAGATCATGCGCAGCCCGCCTTGGCGATCGACGGCAGCGCCGCGCGCGGCGGCGTGCCTCTGCCGCCGTCGGGCGGCAGATAGGCGCGCAGCGTCAGCGCGAAGCCGTCGATGCCCCCCGTCGGCAGCCAGTGGCCCGGTTGGGCGTCGGGCGCGACGGTGATGGTCCAGCGCTGACGTTCATCCGGCGCCAGCGCGGCGCTCGGCACCGAGAAGCGCTGCGCATCGTTGGGCACCAGATAGCCGGCGACGTCGTAGAGCGTCAGGCTCCACCAGCGTCCCGGCACCGCCCCGCCGCTCACCCGGTAGGTGCAGCGGCCGTCGAGCGCGGCGCCGGCATCGTCGGTGGTCGCGGTATAATAGCGCGCCTCGCGTGCCGGCAGCGCGAGCAGCCCCGCCATCGCCACCACCGCGCGCGTCCGCGCGCTCGCCGCCGCGGTGCCGAAATCGCCGCCGGTCCGCCACGGCCCGATCGAGACGCCGCTGCCGAGCGCGCCCGACCGCACCGTATAGGCCGCGGCGCCCAGCCCGGCGGCGAGGCCGAGCCCGACGGCGAGCGCATAGCGGACCCACGGCTTCATGTGGCACAGCCTATGCCGCAATTCGCGGATCGGCAACGGCAGCGCGGATCGCGGCTATGCGGCGCGCCGGAGCGCCGCTAGCCTCGGCGCAACCAACCCGGAGGAACGCGTTTGCGCATGTCGATCCTGACGCTGGGCCTGCTGCTTGCCGCCGTCCCGCTCGCCGCCGCTCGCCCCTCGGCTGAGGCGGAAATCCGCGCGGTTCGCGCCGCGTCGAACGCGGCCATCGCCGCCCACGACATCGCGGCCATGCGCGCGCATTATCTCCCCCACTTCACGATCCTGCCCGGGTCGAGCGGCGCGCCGTCGGACCTCGAGACCTTCCTGGCGCGCATCGCCACGACCTTCGCCGACCCGAGCTTCGTCACCTATGTCCGCACGCCCGTGACGGTGACGATCGGCGCCTCGGGCAAGCGCGCCGCCGAGACCGGTACCTGGGTCGGCACCTGGAACAGGCCCGACGGCGAGATGCGGCTGTCGGGCGTCTACCAGGCGATGTGGCTGCCGACGCCCGACGGCTGGCGCCTCAAGAACGAGAGCTTCGTGTCGCTCGCCTGCGAAGGCAGCGATGGCTGCGCGACGATCGATTGATCCGATGGCAGCGAAGCCGTCGCCCCCTCGTCAGCGTGGGGTGGCGAACCGCCGCCGTCCCGCGTGCGCCGGCGCGATGTCGATCGTCCCGAACAGCGCTCGCGGCGGCGAGCCGACCGCCGATTGATTACCCTCTCGTAACGACCAAGCTTCAGAAAAGACAAAGTAAATTAACTTCGGCGGGTCGATCGGCCTTACGATCCGGCAACGCCGCCGCGGCTGCCGGCGCGCGCAATCGTTAATAAAGCGGGATAAATCCCGGTCTGGCACGCCTCGTGCTTAGTTACTGATGTCGGGGGACATTTGCGTAGCGTAACAATCGAGGCCACCCATGAAGATCCTACTCGCCACTGCCACCGCCTTTCTCATGTCCACCGCGGCCTATGCCGCGCCGATCACCGTTGACGATTTCAACACGATCCAGCTGGCCACCGACTTGACGGCCGACGGGAATGCCGTTTCGACCGTCGGTACCTACACCGTCGACGGCAACTTCTTCACGCGCACCCTGTCGGTGAACCAGACGCAGCACACCAGCGCCGACCCGCGTCTCGCGAGTACCGCCAACATCGGTTTCGGCACGCTCAAGCTGTCGAACGACAGCCAGACCAACGCGATCTTCAACCTCAACTACGACGTCGACTCGCTGATCGACGACGTCGCCGGTGCCAGCGGGCTGACGCTCGACGTGCTGTTCACCGATGCGGCGGCGGGCACGCCGTTCACCATCGCCGGCTATCTCAACGACGTGATGCTCGGCAGCCAGACCTTCACCGGTCCGGGCATGCTCAGCTTCTCGCTGCCGGCGCTCGCCGCCAGCGGCAACGACCTGCGGCTGATGTTCAGCGGCGGCACCGCCTATGATGCCGAGCTGGGCCCGATCTCGCTGCAGGTCAGCACCACCCCCGTGCCGGAGCCCGCCACGCTCGGCCTGCTCGGTCTCGGTCTCTTCGCCGTCGGCGCCGCCCGCCGTCGGCGCAAGACCGTCGCCTGATTCCAGCCCCGGAGTCGGTGACACGGAAGGGCGGCTGCTTCGGCAGCCGCCCTTTTTCGTTGCGCCTTCCGCCGCGCCGCGGCGCCGTTTCGCCGCGGCAACGATCAAGCCGTTGTGAAATTTACATTAATCAAGAAGCGACTGTCGGCCTGCTTTACGGCTTGGCCCCGCGGCTCGCCCGGCGCCCCCGCGAACTACCCTGATTTTTCTCGGCTTTTCCGGCTTGGCACGGCGCCTGCTTTGGAACGGTCGTCGGGGGACGTTGTGTAAAGTTGCGAAAGGTACTCCCGATATGAAGGCCCTGTTTGGCGTTGCCGCCGCCCTCCTGTTCTCGACCGCGGCCACCGCGGCCCCGATCGCCATCGACGACTTCGAGACGCTGCAGAGCGTGACCGACACCACGGCCGACGGCATCGCCGTCTCCGGGACGACGACCTACATGCTCGGCGGCAACCTGTTCAGCCGCACGCTGACCGTCGACCAGATCGAACATGGCACCAGCGGCCCGTTCCTCGCCAGCACCGGCAACATCGGCTTCGGCACGTTCAAGCTGTCGAACGACAGCCAGACCAATTCGCTGATCGAGCTGAGCTACGACATCGACTCGCTGCTCGACGACGTCGCCGGCGCCAGCAGCATGACGCTCGACGTGCTGTTCACCGACGCCGCCGTGGGAATGCCGTTCACCATCGCCGGCTATCTCAACAACGCGCTGCTCGGCAGCCAGACCTTCACCGGTCCGGGCATGCTCAGCTTCTCGCTGCCGGCGCTCGCCGCCAGCGGCAACGACCTGCGGCTGATGTTCAGCGGCGGCACCGCCTATGACGCCGAACTCGGCCCGATCTCGCTGCAGGTCAACGCGGTCGAGGTGCCCGAGCCGGCGACGCTCGGCCTGCTCGGTCTCGGCCTGCTCGCGGTCGGCGCCAGCCGTCGCCGCAAGGCGGCTGCCTGATCGGGCATCGCCCCGTCGGCGTTCGGGAAGGGCGGCTGCTTCGGCAGTCGCCCTTTTCCGTCGGGCGGCCGATTGCCTCGCGCGCCGCGGCCGCTCTAAGCTGCGGGGGAACCGGAGAAGCGCGATGGATCTCGACATCGACCAGATCGGCGGCGCCTGCCACTGTGGCCGCGTCCGCTTTCGCGCCAGGCTCGTCGACGGACTGCGGAGCGCGCGCCGCTGCACCTGCTCCTATTGCCGGATGCGCGGCGCGGTGGCGGTGTCGGCGGCGCTCGGCGGCGTCGAGATCCTCGCCGGGGCGGACATGCTCGCGACCTATCGCTTCAACACCGGCGTCGCGCAGCATCATTTCTGTTCGAACTGCGGCATCTACACGCACCATCAGCGGCGATCGAACCCCGATCAATATGGCGTCAACGTCGCCTGCCTCGACGGGTTGAGCCCCTTCGATTTCGCAGAGGTCGTCGTGCTCGACGGCGTCAATCATTCGTCCGACGTCGGAGAGGTGCGCGAGGCCGGCGTGCTGTACTTCCACGCCCATCCCGACGCGCCAGTTCGCGCCGACTAGCTCCCGCGCTGTTGGACGAGCGCCGCCAGCTGCTCGATCACCGCGCCCCAGCCGTCGTCGAAACCATAGTCGATGTGCGTCTGCCGGTCGGACGCATCCTTGTGGAGGACGTGCGCGCGGTAGTCGGTGCCGTCGGGATGGTCGGCAAAGCTGATGATCGCGCTCATGAAGCCGCCGGCCGCAGGACGCCAGCCGGCGCTGAGCGTGTCGGTGAACACGATGCGCTCGCCCTCGACGACCTCGAGAAAGCAGGCGTCCATATGCGGCACGAACGGCCCGCCATCCTCGCTCATTCGGGTGCGAAGCGCGCCGCCCGGCCGCGGGTCGAACGCCACGATCTCGCAGCGCGTCGGCGCGGGCAGCCACCATTGCGCAAAGCTGGCCGCGTCGGTCCACGCCGCCCATACCGCGGCCCTCGGCGCCCTGATGAGGCGGCCGATCGAGAGGTCGCGCGACGCGTCGAAGGCGGGAAGCGTCATTGCGGATCCTTCTGCTGCTTCAGGACAAAGTTCTCGAGGCGGTCGGTTCGGGCCCGCCACTGCGCCTGCTGCGCCGCGAGCCAGTCGGTCGCCGCGGCGAACGGCGCCTGTTCGAGCGCACAGCTGCGCACCCGGCCATGCTTGTGCGTGCGGATGAGGCCGGCGCCTTCGAGCGCGTGGATGTGCTTCATGAACGACGGCAGGGCCATCGCGAACGGGGCGGCCAGCTCGCCGACGCTCGCGGGGCCGGCGCCGAGCCGGCCGATCACCGCGCGCCGCGTCGGGTCGGCGAGCGCCTGGAAGATCTGGTCGAGATGATACTGAGCCATTGGGCTTAGTATCAAGCTCCCATATTCAGTTCAACGGCGCGGTGATCGCGCGCTGTCCCGCGCGCGTCACCGCGAAGCCCAGGCCCGCGGCGGTGAGCAGCGTCGCGGCGGCGATCACGAAGCTGACCCCGGCGTCGGTCGCGGCGGTCAGGCTGTAGACCCAGCCGAAGAACAGCGGCGAGGCGACGCCGGCGATGCTGGCGACGCTGTTGTTGGCGCCCTGCAGCTGGCCCTGCTCGCGCTCCGATACGCGCGCGGTCATCAGCGACATCATCGTCGGCATCGCCAGCGCCCAGAGCGCGTTGGGGATCAGCGCCAGCGCGAACCACGGCGCGCTCGGCGCGACCGCCATCGCCAGCAGCCCGCCGGCGCCGAGCACCAGCCCGACGACCATCGTGCGCCGGTCGCCGAGCCGCGTCGCCACCTTGCCGACCAGCCAGCCCTGCACCGCCATCTCGAGCCCGCCCGCCATCGCCAGCAGCAGCCCGATCTCGAGCGTGGTGAGCGCGTAGCGATGGCCGGCGTAGAGCACATAGACCGCCGAGAAGACGTGGTGCGCGAAGTAGAGCAGGAAATAGACGCCGGCGAGCCCGAGCAGCTCGCGGTGCGAGCGCAGCAGCCGCAGCGAGCCGAGCGGATTGGCGCGATGCCAGCTGAACGCCATCCGCCGCGCGCGCGGCAGCGATTCGGGCAGCACCAGCAGCCCGTAGAGAAAGGCGAGCGCCGACAGCGCGGCAGCCACCCAGAAGGGCAGCCGCGGGCTGACGTCGCCGAGCACGCCGCCGAGCGCCGGGCCGGCGACGAAGCCGGCGCTGAACGCCGCGCCGATCCAGCCGAACGCCTTCGAGCGCTGCGCCGGCTCGGTGATGTCGGCCATGTAGGCGAACACCGCGGTGAAGCTCGACGAGGTCATGCCGCCGATCATCCGGCCGACCGCCAGCCACCACAGGTCGGGCGCCAGCGCCATCAGCACCCAGTCGAGCGACAGCCCGGCGGTCGAGATCAGCAGCACCGGCCGCCGCCCGTAGCGGTCGGACAGCGCGCCGATCACGGGCGAGCACAGGAACTGCATCGCCGCCCACAGCGCGACCAGCACGCCGTTCCAGATGCCGGCGCGCGCGTTCGATCCGGCGAATTCCTCGATCAGCGTCGGCAGGACCGGAATGACGACGCCCATCGCCATGACATCGAGCACCGCCACCACCAGGATGAAGGCGACGGCGGGGCGGTAGCGGTACCGGGGAAGCGACGCGGACATGGCGCGCGTCTCTAGCACAGCCGGCGCCCGATCATGCTAACCGGCCGCCGGCGCGCTTATCGGTCCGTTTCGGTGCGCCGCGCCGAACGGCCGCATCGCCGCCGCAATCGCCGGCGACGCTGCGCCGTCCGCGAAGACCTGTCCCATGCCGATGTCGCTCTTGTTCCTGATGCAGGCCGCAACGCTCGAGGCGCCGGCGATCGCGTTCGACCTGCGCGACCTTGCGCCTGCGCCCGGCTGCCGGCCGGCGGCCGGCGACGAGATCGTCGTCTGCGCCGCGCCCGATCGCACGCTGCGCCATCGCCTCGCGCCGCTGCCCGAAACGCCGGCGCAGCCGCTGCTGCCGAAGGCCGAATTCGGCATCGTCGGCGACCTCAAAGGGGCGATCGAGAACGAAGCGGTCGCGCTTCCGGGCGGCGTCTCGAGCAATCGGATCATGCTGCGGATGAAGCTGCCGTTTTGACCGATGCCGGCCAGGGCCCGCCCCGCTAGTCGCCGCGCGCGCTCGGGATTCCGCGGGCCAGCAGCGCCGGCACTTCGGCCGCGGGTACCGCCTTTGCGTAGAGAAAGCCCTGGCCATAGTCGCAGCCGAGGTCGCGCAGCGCCTCGGCCTGCGCCGCCTCCTCGATCCCTTCCGCCACCACTTCGATCCCCAGCCCGCGGCCGAGGCTCAGCAGCGCACGGATGATCGTCGCGTCGTCGTCGTCGGTGCGCATGCCGTCGACGAAGCTGCGGTCGATCTTGATGACGTGGACGGGGAACTGCTTGAGATGGCGCAGCGAGGCATAGCCGGTGCCGAAATCGTCGAGCGCGATGCGCACGCCTTCGAGGCACAGCAGCTTCAGCGCCCGGTCGACATAGTCGGAGCCGCGGCCGAGGAACACCGTCTCGGTCACCTCGAGCTGGACGTAGCGCGTCGGCACGCCGGCGCGGCGCAATTGCTCGAGCAGCCGTTCGCCGAAGTCATCGCGGCGGAACTCCGCCGCCGCGGCGTTGATCGCCACATGGCCAAATTCGATCCCGGCATCGAGCCAGCGGCGCATGTCGCCGATCGCGAGCTCGATCATCCGGTCGCTCATCGCCGCGGCGAGCTCGAGATCGTCGAAGGCGGCGACGAGCGTCTCGGGCCCATGGACGTTGCCGGCGGGGTCGCGCCAGCGCAGCAGCGCCTCGAAGCCGTCGATGCGCCCGTCGCGCAGCGCCACCTTGGGCTGGTAGAAGGGCACGATGCAATTGTCGGCGAGCGCTTCGCGCGCGACGTTGAGCATCGCGGTGCGGTGCTGGAGCGTGACGCGCATGTCGGGAACGAACCGGCGGTGCTGCCCGCGGCCCGCCGCCTTGGCGATCGCCAGCGCGATGTCGGCGCTCTTCATCAGCTCCTCGGGCGTGAGCCCGTCGCGCGGGAACAGGCTGCTGCCGATCGTCGCGCGGCTGTCGAGCGTATGGCCTTCGAACAGGAAGGGCGCGCGCATCCGCGTCAGGATGCGACCGACGACTTCATCGACGTCGGCGGGGTGGCGGAGGTCGGGCAGCACGATCGCGAATTCGTCGCCGCCGAGCCGCGCCAGCACGTCGTCGGGGCGCAGCCCTTCGCGAATCCGGCTGACGAGCGTGCGCAGCACCGCGTCGCCCGCGGCGTGACCCAGCTTGTCGTTGACGCTCTTGAACTCGTCGACGTCGAGCTCGATCAGCCCGACATGGTGGCCGGCCTTCGCCGCCCGGTCGATCGCCGCGCCGAGCGTTTCCTGGAACAGCGTCCGGTTCGCGACCCCGGTCAGCGCGTCGTGCGTCGCCCCCCAGCGCAGCTGCGACTGGCTGTCGCGAAGCGCGGCGTCGGCGCGCTTGCGATCGGTGACGTCCTGCATCGCGCCGACCAGACGCACCGGCTGGCCCTCGTCGTCGCGCAGGATGTAACCGCGGTCGTAGACGTCGGCGTAGTCGCCGTCGGCGCGCCGAAAGCGATATTCCTCGACGAACTGGCTGGCCCGGCTGTCGATGACGGCGCGCACCGCCGTGACCACGCGGTCGCGATCCGCCGGATGGATGCGCGCCGCCCACCAGGCACCGGTGGCGCCGAGCTGGCGGTTCGCATAGCCGAAGCGGCGGTCTTCCGACTCGTTCCAGCGGATCCGGTCGGTCACGAGGTCGTGGTCCCAGATCAGGTCGTTGGTGGCGCGCGCGGCGAGGCGATAGCGCTCCTCGGCCTGCTGCAGCGCCTGCTCGGCCGACACCTGGTCGTCGATGTCCTCGACGACCCCGTACCAGCGCAGGATCGCACCATGCTCGTCGCGCCGCGCGCCGGCGCGGGCGCGAAACCAGCGATAGCTGCCCTCCTTCAGCCGCAGGCGATAGCGGACGTCGAGCGGGCGCCCCGACGCCAGCGCCTCCTCCCAGGCCGCGAAGGCGGCCGGCGCGTCGTCGGGATGCAGCGCCGCCGTCCACCCGCGGCCATGCGTCTCGGCGTCGGTCAGCCCGACCTTCGCCAGCCAGCGCGAGCTGACGCCGAGGATGTTGCCCTGCGGATCGGCGGTCCAGGGAATCTGCGGGTTGAGCTCGATGGTCTGGCGATGATTCTCCTCGCTTTCGGCGAGGCGCTGCTCGGTCTCGTGGCGCTCGGTGAGGTCGAGCACCGCCCCGCGAACCGCGACGACGGACCCGGCCTCGCGGGTCGCGCGCAGCTTCGCCCAGCAATGGCGCACCGCCCCGTCGGTGCGGACGATCCGGAAATTATGGCCGCCGGTGTCCTGGCCCGCGGTCGCCGCGGTCAGCTGCGCGGCGACGGCGTCGACGTCGTCGGCGTGGACGTGCGCCAGCGTTGCGTCGAGCGTCGGCGTAAAGGTCGCGGGGTCGCGACCGGCGATCCGATAGAATTCGGCGGACCAGGCGAACTGCTGCGTCCCGACCACCCAGCGCCACACCCCGAGCTGCGCAATCGCCAGCGCCTCGGCGACGTCTTCGAGCATGGCATCGGCACTAGCGCTCACGGCAGCGTCTCCCGCGCGAGGTGCGGACCTGTCGACTCAGGGGGAAAACGCTTCGGCACACTCACGCTCGACAACCTGTTCCTGTCCGCGCCGGCGGGCTGGGTTGGCGACGACGACTCCCCATCACTCCTATATTCGGCAACCACGCGCATAGGCCGTATGCTTACGGTAGTAGGATCACCGGCATTGTCGGCTCCGGCGGCACGCGGCCGGACAGCGGGCGGCACCCATCGCAGCTTCCGCGCGTTGAGCCCCCGAACCCCGAAGAAGGAGCAGATCGCATGGATGATCTCAGCCAGATCCGCGAACATATGAACGTCGTCGGCGCCGACGGCGTCCACCTCGGCACCGTTGACAAGGTCGAAGGCGAGCGGATCAAGCTCACCAAGGCCGACAGCGGCTCGCATGGCGACCATCATCATTATCTGTCGAAGGGCCTCGTCGCCGCCGTCGAGGGCGACACGGTCCGCCTGTCGGCCAATGCCGACAACGCCGCGCTGCTCGAGGAAGAGCAGGACGGCAAGCCGCTCGCCGACAACGACGGCCGCTGATCGCGGCAGCGCGCCGGCGGCCGCGGCGCGGTCGCCGGCCTGTCCGGCGCTTCGCTCGCGGCGATGGCGTTCACCGCCGCTCGAGCCACCAGGTCTGGCGCCAGCCTTCCTCCGAGACCACCGGCCGTCCCTGGGCGTCGACCGCCGGCTTGTAGCGGAAGCGTTTCTCGATCAGCTGGCAGGTGGTCGCATCGAGATCGGCGTTGCCGCTCGATTCGCTGATCCGGCAATTGGTGGCGCGGCCGTTCACCTGCACGTCGAAGAAGGCGACCACCGCGCCGCCGGCCTTGGCGCGGGCGGCGCTGCGCGGATAGTCGCGATCGCGGATTTCGCCCTTCACCCAGATCGCCGCTGACCCGCCGCCGCCGGTGCCGGTGCCCTGCCCGCCGCTGCCGAGCCCGTCGCCGAGGCCGCCCGCGCCGGTGCCCGGCCCCTCGATCGGGGTCGCACCCGCGTCGGCTTCGGTACCGGCCCCGGCGGTAGGGGCCGCGACGAGCGGCGGCGGCTCGACGACGACGACCGGCTTGGGCGCCACCACCTCGCTCGGCGTCGCGCGTTTGTTGGCGGCCGAGGCCTCGCCCTCGGGCCGCGGCGCCCTGGCCGCCGGCTCGCGGCTCGGCTCGCTGGGCGGCGCGGGCGCCGGCACTTCGAATACGGTCATGGCTTCGGTGATCAGCGGCGCCATGCGGGGCGACTGCGTCGCGACGATCCAGACGACCGCGGCATGCGCCGCGACCACCGCAGCAGCCAGCGCGGGATGTCGGCGTCCCCCGGGATCGGCAAAGGCCATGGCGCTCCTCCTGAGGCCGCCCGAAGCGGCGGCCTGCAGCAAGAACGCGTAGCTCGTTCGAGCTTTCCCGGGGTTGAACGCGCGGCTAGCCGGGGAGCGCCGCGAACTGCGCCAGCCCGGCGGGGATCGGGGCCCAGAAGGGCCGGCCGTGCGTGAAGATCGCCATCGTCGGCACGAACAAGGCCGGATCGTCGAGTGACCCGGCGTAGATCGTATGCTCGTCGGTCTCGCCGACGATGCCGCCGAACACCATCGAGTGGCAGGTCGGGCAGAAATTGCGCGTCGACGGCCCGCCGCTGGCCGCCGTGCAGGTGAAGACCTGCGTCGGGCCGTCGATCCGCAGCTTTGCGGCGCCGAAGCCGATGAACGGGATGAAGCCGGCGCCCGATGCCTTTCGGCAATCGGCACAATAGCAATGCCCCATGTAGCGCGGCGCACCTTGCGCCTCCCAGCGCAACGCGCCGCACAGGCAACCGCCGGTGAAACGCGGTTCCGCAGCGGTCATTCGCCCTCTCCTCCGGCCGGTCGCGCCACTCTAGCGGCGGCGGCGGCGTGTGCTACCCGAAGTTCCGCTTGATCGTGATGAACGGCATGATGTGGCGGTTGCGTTCGCGGAATTCGAAGCTGCTCGGCGCGGGGGTGCGGCGATCGGGCGTGAAGAAGCTGCGCTTGCGGATGCCGCGGCCGTCGAGCAGGTTCTCGACGCCGACGGTCACGGTGGTGGTCGGCGACGGCCGATACTCGCCGAACAGCTCGACATAGGGCCGGTCGTTGTTGTTCGTGTCGAGCTCGTTGCGCCGGTAGAAGGTCGAGGGGCTGCCGCGCTCGAGCTCGACACCCCAGGCGAACTTGCCGAGGTCCTGGCGGAAGCTCGATTCGAAATACCAGAGGCTGTTGCCCGAGAAGCGCCGGTCGCGGCCAGTGTAGGGATCCACGACCGAGGTATCGACGACAGACAGATAGGCGTTGAAGCGGCCGCCCTTGATGCCCGCCTTCGCCAGCGGCACGTCGATCGTACCGCGCAGGATCCGCTCCTCGCCGTCGCCGAGGTTGCCCGGCGCGTCGAAGCCTTCGGGGGTCGGGATGCGGTCCTGGACGAGGCTGATGCGGTTGTAGCCCGCCTCGATCTTGACGAGCCCGTCGCCGAGGATCTTGCGTTCGGCGGTGACCAGCGCCTCCCAGGCGCGCTGTGGCACGAGATTCGCGTTGCCGCCGTTCACCCGGTCGTTCGACAGCTCGGCGAGGCTGATGAAATCCTCGAACTGCAGCTGCGCGACGGTGCGCGCCAGCGACAGCTGGACGCGCCAGGCGCCGGCGGGCCGCCAGTCGAGCGTGCCCTTGGGCTTCAGGAAGGCGAGCTCGCGTTCGGCGGTCGCGTCGCCGCTGACGGTCAGCCGCGACGCCTCGTAGGTGACGCCGGCGTCCATCCGCAGCGTCGGCGACAGCGCGCGGCCGCCGTTGACGAAGAATTCGGCGCGCTTCTCCTTCACCTTCGCCTGGTCGACCGGCAGGTCGATCCGCGTCCGCGTCCCGGCGCCGTCGACGACGAAAAGATCGACGTCGCTGTCGAGAAGGTTGAGCGCGGCTTCGGCGCCGGCCTCGACGTTCCAGCCCGACCAGGCGCCGCGCGTCCACACCAGCCGCCCGACCGTCTCCTCGCGGCGGTCGTCGAGCGTCTGGTCCGAACTGCCGAGCGTCAGGCCGCCGGCGCGGTTGACCTGCGCATCGACATTGGTGCGGTTGCGGCGCGTCGCCAGCCCGACGAGCTTGAGGCCGCCGCCGGCGAACGGGCGCGTGACGTCGCCGCCGATCTCATATTCCTCGAAATCATAGCGCTGCGTCAGCCGGTCGTTGCGCATCGGCCCGGCCGCCGGGAACACCGCATTGGCCTGCGTCAGCCTGAACCAGTCGATGAAATAGCGGCCGTTGAGATGCGCCGTGCGGTTGATGCCGCCGTCATAGGCCCAGGCGGCCGACAGGTTGAGATTGGGCTCGTCGGTCTCGTTGATCTTGCGGCGGAACTCGATCAGCTCGCCCGAGGGGCGCGCGGTAATGGTGTCGGTACCCTCCTCGGTCACCGCGTCGGTGTCGAACTCGATCGCCGCGTTGAAGGTCGAGGCGCCGCGTCGCACCAGCCCCGACAGGCTGCCCTCGGGGTAGAGCTCGCCGTCGTAGCCCCGCCGCGCGCCCGCCATCGCGGTGCCCGCGACGCCGCCGGCGTCGCTGAGCACCAGGTTCACCACCTGCGGGCGGCCCGAATAGTCGGCGCCGTAGAGCTCGCCCGGCCCGACCTCGACGCGCACCACCCGGCTCGCCGGGATGCGCGACAGCACGACGTCGAGCGTATCGGTCTTGCTGCTCGGCCGCTGGCCGTTGATCACGACGTTGCCGGCAGCCTGGGCGAAACCGCGCACTTCGGTATCGCCCTCGTCGAGCTGGAAGCCGGGGACGCGCTCGATGATCTGCAGCGCGTTCGACGGCGCGAACTGCGCAAAGAACGCCGCCTCGTAGATGTTGCGCCCGCCCGCGCCGCTGGCCTGCGCCAGCGCCGGCGTCGCGGTGCCGCACAGCAGCAGCGCGGCGACCAGCCGTCCAACCCGCCTCGTCATGATCTGTCCCTTGCCCGTCGGCGAGTCTTGGCCCGCGCTTTGCAGCGCTTCGTCTGCAAGAAACACGCCACGGCCATCTCCCTCGGGCGAGCCCGGCGAAGCCGCGCCCGAACGTCCGTAAACGAACAATGAGTGTACGAAATGGAACATGCCGGACCGCCGATCTTGACCTTACGCTACGATTGTAGCTAACTACAAATGTAGTCGATCGCTGACAAGTCGATTCGTGCCGGCAATGAAAAAGGAACGCCCGATGACGTCGCATATCTTCGCCGCCCTCCTGCTCGTCGCGGCACCGGTCGCCGCCACGGCGGCGACCGACGTCGCGGTGCCGCGGTTCGAGGCGCTGTCGCTCAGCGGCGGCGGCACCGTTACGGTGCGGCACGGCGCGACCCAGAAGGTGACCATCGTCCGCGGCAGCCCCGCGGTGTCGGGCTTCGACGTCCGCGACAACAGCCTGCGCATCCGCGCCTGCGAGGACAGCTGCCCCGACGGCTACAGGCTCGAGGTCGAGGTCGTCACCCCCGATATCAAGGCGCTCGCGGTGCAGGGCGGCGGCAAGGTCGCGGCAACCGGCTTCCCGACCCGGCGCACGCTGGCGCTGTCGGTGCGCGGCGGCGGCAGCGTCGATGCCCGCGCCGTCGAGGCGACGCATATCGCGGCGTCGGTGCAGGGCGGCGGCCTCATCCGCGCCTGGTCGACCGGGACGCTCGCCGGCTCGGTGCGCGGCGGCGGCGGAATCCTCTATCGCGGCACGCCCGAAGTTGCCACCTCGGTCCGCGGCGGCGGCAGCGTGCGCGCCGAATAGTTGCGCCGCCCGACGCGCCATGATTGACTGACCGCCAGATGAAGGCCCAGCCCATGCTCGAAAAGCTCCCGCCCCGCGAACGACAGATCGTCGACCTTCTCTACGTGCAGGGCGAACGCACCGTCGCCGAGGTGTGCGAGGCGCTTCCCGACCCGCTGACCGCCTCGGCGGTGCGCGCCATGCTGACGCGGCTCGAGGCCAAGGGCTATGTGCGGCGCGCGCCGTCGGAACGCGGCTTCGTCTATGCGCCCGCCGTTCCCGAGGCCAAGGCCAAGCAATCGGCGCTGAGCCAGCTGGTGCGCACCTTCTTCGGCGGCTCGCCGGTGGGCGCCGCCACCGCGCTGCTCGGCATGTCGGCCAAGCTCGACGACGACGAGCTCGCCGAGCTCGAACGCTCGATCGCCGCGGCGCGCAAGGCGCGGCAGGAGAAGCCGTGATGACGACCGCGCTGCTGCTCGAGCTCGCCTGGAAGTCGACGCTGACGCTCGGTGCGACGCTGATCATCCTGCGGCTGCTGCGCCATCGCTCCGCCGCCGAACGCTCGTGGCTGGCGCATGCCGGGCTGCTGGCGACGCTGGCGCTGCCGCTGATCCTGCTCGCCGCGCCGCGCTGGAAGGTCGAGGCGCCGGCGCCGGTGGTCGAGGTTCTCGCTCCGACGTCGACCGAAGCGCCAGCGCCCGCGATCGCTGCCACCGCCGATGCCGTTCCGGCCGCTCTTCCCGGCGAAGGCCGCGACCCGGCCCAGATGGCCGATCGCGTCCCGGCCCTTGCCGGAATGACGGCTGAGGACAGCCCGCTTGCCACCCTCTCCCCCGCCGTGCTGGTCTACGCGCTTCCCGCCGCCGTCCTCCTCGGCCTCACGCTCGTCGCCATCTTCCGTCTCGTCGGCCTCCGGCGCCGCGCCAGCGTCATCGTCGAGAACGGCTGGCTGGCGGCGCTCGCGCAGGCGCAGCGGCGCATGGGGTTCAAGCACGGCACCGCGCTGCTCGTCAGCCCCGACATCGGCTCGCCGGTGAGCTGGGGGGTGATGCGGCCGGTGATCCTGCTCAACGAGGCGGCGATCGGATCGGCGGCGCAGGCCGAGGCGATCATCGCGCACGAGCTGGCGCATGTCGCGCGGCTCGACTGGGCCAAGCTGCTGCTCGCCCGGATCACCGCCGCGCTGTTCTGGTTCAACCCGCTGGTCTGGGTGTTGACCCGACAATGCCACCAGCTGCGCGAGGAATCGGCCGACGACGCGGTGCTCGCGCACGACGTTCCCGATCTCGACTATGCCGAGCTGCTGGTCGGCGTCGCGCGCCACGAAAGCGGCGCGCTGCTGCTCGCGGCCAACGGCGTCGCGCCGAGCCGCGGCTCGCTCGCGCAGCGCGTCACCCGCGTGCTCGACACCAGCCTGCGCCGCGCCCCGGCGCGCTTCGGCTGGACCGCCGGGGTGACGCTCGGTGCCACGCTGCTCGCCGCGCCGCTGGCGGCGCTTTCGCTGGGCGCGGCATCGGAAGAAGTCCCGGTCGCGTCGCTGCGGCTCTTGGCGGCGTCCGCGCCGGCGCCGGCCGCCGTCCCCGCCCGCGCCGTACCGGCCGCCGCGCCCGCGCCGGCGGCAGCTCAGACCGCGGCCGCTGCGCCGACGGCCACTGCGCCGACGGCCGCCGAAGCCCCGTCCCCGCTGCCCGCCGCCGATGCGCTGGCCGAGCCGATCGCGCTCGCGCTGGCGGTCGCCAATGCCGTGGCGGCGACGGTGCCGGCGCCCCCCGCGGCTCCCGCCCCGCCCGTCGCGCCGGCCGAGCTGGCGCCGTTCGACGCGATCGCCTTGCAGGGCGGCGGCAATGTCGTGCTGCGCCATGGCCCCCGGCAGCAGGTGCGCGTGACCGAAGGCGATCCCCGCGCGGTACGGCTGACGGTCAGTCGCGGCCGGCTGGCGATCAGCGGCTGCGACGGCAACTGCCGCAACACGCTGGTCGAGGTGACGATGCCGGCCTCGCCGGGCGCCATCGCCATCCAGGGCGGCGGCGCGATCACGGCGCGCGGCAACTTCCCGGCGGTCAGCGACATGGCGGTCGCCATCGAAGGCGGCGGCTCGGTCGACGTCCAGGCGATTCCGGCGGAGGACGTCGCCGCGGCGGTCCGCGGCGGCGGCTCGATCGCGACGCGCGTGCGCCAGGAACTGGCCGCGCAGGTGATCGGCGGCGGCTCCATCAGCTATTGGGGCGATCCCGCGGTCGCCAGCGCCATCCGCGGCGGCGGCACCGTGGCGCGCGGCGGCAACTAGCGGCGCCTACCGCCTCAGCCCGGCGGCGCGCAGCGCCTCCTCGATGATCTCGCCGACGCCCGACGTGGCCGGCGACGGCGGACGGACGGTCCGCGGCACCACGGGCGCCGGTCGGGCGGACGGGCGCCGGGCAGCCGCCGGCGGCGCGATCAGCCCCCAGTGCGCGGCGACATGCTGCGTCGACGACAGGCCGACGTCGATCATGTACGGCCCGGCGGCGCCGACGCCGTCGGGGCCGCCGTCGATCGGCGTGCCATGCCCCATGCCCGCGACGCTCCACGATTCGATGACCTCGCGGCCGCTGTCGTCGCGCCAGGCGCGGCGGGTGGCGCCGCCGATCGCCTCGCTTACCTGCGGCGTCTCGCCGAGCCCGTGGACGCCGCGCCACTGGGCGAGAATGGCCTCGGCATTGGCGGCATCGACGGTGCGGTCGGCGTCGCCCTGCCAGACCGACAGCGTCGGCCATGGCCCGGTGAAATCCGACGCGGCGCGCACGCTCGCCTCGAGCGCCGGCGCGGCGGGAAGACGGTGGCCGCGCATGCGATCGAGCGCCTCGGGAACCGAGGTCGCGGTGGCATAGGGAAGTCCGGCGATGACCGCGCCGCCGGCGAACAGCTCGGGATAGGCCGCCAGCATCGCGATCGCCATCGCGCCGCCCGCCGACAGGCCGGTGACGAACACGCGCCGCGGATCGATCGCGTGCCGCTCGATGGCGCTTTCGATCATCTGATGGATCGACATCGCCTCGCCCTCGCCGCGGCGGATGTGCTGGCGGTCGAACCAGTTGAAGCAGCCGGCGGGATTGTTGCTGCGCGACTGCTCGGGATAGAGGAGCGCGAAGCCGTGCCGCTCGGCCAGCGCCGACCAGCCCGAGCGATGATCATAGCCCTCGGCATCCTGCGTGCAGCCGTGCAGCACGACGACGAGCGCCGCGCCGGGTGCGAGCGCGTCGGGGACGAAGCATTTCGCCGCGAGCGCGCCGGGGTTGCGGCCAAAGCCGGTGAACGGCCGCAGCCGCCCGGCGCCGCCCGGCGCGGGCGCGGGCATCCGGTAGGCCTGCAGACGGGCTATGCTGTCAGATATGCGTCGCATGCGATGACTCCGGCCGACCGCCGGAGCGGCAGTCAGCCCCGGTCAACGAAGCGTCGCCGCGTTCGTTGCTGCAGTGCAGCAATTTGGCACAGGTCAGTCGGGCTGGCCCGCTTCGCCTTCCTCGGCCTGAATTTCCTTCAGCAGCGCCAGCGACAGCCGCTCGAGATCGAGGTCGCGGATCAGCTCCTTGACCAGCTTGAACGGCTTGGGCTGTCCCAGGCATTGCTCGGCGAGCAGCTGCGCGAGGATGTTGCGCATCGCCGTCGGCGCCGCGGCGTACAGCAATTCCGCCTCGACCTCGTCGTCGCTGTCCATCGCGGTTTCGACCGCCTCCATCAGCGTGCCCACCGCCTCGGTGACCCGCGCGTCATACTCGGCGTCGGACAGGGCATCGAGCGGCGAGGGGGCGTCGTCTTGGGCAGTCATGGCAAGTCTCCTGGAACCGGCGCCCCGAGTGGGCGCGGGCGCCGCTGCCGTCAACCCGCGTCAGCGCCGGGCGAGCCAGATCAGATGCCGCCCGCCCCGGTCGCCGCGGGCGCGAACGGCCTGTTCCTCGACGGCGAAGCCGGCACGACGCAGGCGGTTGCTGAAGCTGCGGTCGGGCGCCGACGACCAGATTGCGAGCACCCCGCCCGGCCTGAGCGCGGCCTTCGCCGAGCCGAGCCCGCGGGCGTCGTAGAGGCGGTCGTTCGCCTCGCGGGTCAGCCCGTCGGGCCCGTTGTCGACGTCGAGCAGGATCGCGTCATAGCCACCGCCGGCATGGCGAATGAGGTCGGCGACGTCGCCCGCGACGATCTCGACGCGCGGATCGCCGAGACTCTCGCCGTGAAAGGCCGCCATCGGCCCGCGCGCCCAGTCGATCACCGCCGGCACCAGCTCGACGACGGTCACCAGCGCCGTCGCGGGCAGCAGCGCCAGCGCCGCCCGCAAGGTGAATCCCATGCCGAGACCGCCGATGAGCACGCGCGGCCGCGCGGCGTGCGCCAGCGGCGCGCAGGTCAGCGTCGCCAATGCCTCTTCGGAGCCGCTCATCCGGCTGTTCATCAGTTCGGTGGTGCCGAGCATGATCGAGAAGTCGGCGTCGCGCTGAAACAGCCGCAGCTCGCCGCCGCCCGGCACTTCGGCACGATCGATCAGCAAACGCGGGCGCATCGGGATGCTATGCGCCGTGTCGTCGGGGGAGGAAAGTGAGCGCACCGGGTCGAAAGGGAAAAAATCGGCGATGCGCTCGCCGACCGGTCTACGCCCCCAGATATGTAGATATGGTTAACGGCACGTTGGGAATCGCCGCCGACGCGTGCTGGTGCATCGACGGGCGCGGCCGCCCGCCGCCGCGACAGCCGCCAAAACGGCGGAAAACGGCGTTGAAACAGGCTTTACGATCAATTATCGAGGCCAAACGACCCGCCCCGGCGACGTCCCTGACGCCCGGGAGAGGAGCGGCGGCATGGGGCTTGGCCGCCACGGGCAGTCATCAAAACGCGTTTGGCTTGAAGATCGCCGCGAGCGGCGATCAGCAGGAGACTTGAGCATGAAGTTTTCGGTTGGCGTTGCGCTCGTCGCGCTTTCGACCCTGTCGGTGCCCGCCCTGGCCCAGTCGGCGCCGGCGTCGCCCGAGGTCAAGAAGGTCACCCGGATGGCCTGCAAGAACGAGGCGGTTACCGGCAGCTTCACCCGCAAGGCGCGGCAGTGCCGCCACGCGGTGACGACCACGGTCGCGGCACAGCCGAAAGCGCAGGCGGCCGCGCAGGCGCAGCCGGCGCCCGCCCCCGCCCCGGCCCCGGCGCCCGCCGCCGCCGCCGCCGCCGCGACCGCGGTGCCGCCGGCGTCGACCGAGCCCGGTACCGGCAACGCGACCAAGGGGCAGTAGCACCCTTTTCGCCGGCGCGAATGGCCGCCGCGGCCTTCGGGTCGCGGCGGTGTGCGTTGGAGGCCGCCCGCCGTCGGCCCGCCGGCGCGATGCGTCAGTTCGACAGCGCGGCCAGCCAGTCGACCACCGCCTGCGACAGCGCGATGCGGCTGTCGGCGAACCCATGGTCGCTGTTGAGCTCGATCGCCTTCACCCGCGCGCCGGGCTGGCCGGCAACCGCCTTGGCGAGCGCGCGATTGTCGGCGGCGACGCCGTCGGTGGCATAGATGGTGAGCAGCGGCGCGCGCGCCAGGCCGGCCGCCCGGTCGACGAGATTCCAGCCCGGCCCCTTCGCCAGCACCTCGTCGGCGAGGCTCTCGGCGGTGGCGCCGACGAGCGCATGGCCGAGATCGTTGGTGTCGGCGATGAAGGCGGCGCGATTCTTCGCGCGATCGCCGAGCATCCAGTCCGCGGTGGTGCCGATGTTCCAGGCATCGAGCAGGACCACGCCGTCGAGCTGTTTGTCGTCGGCCGCCGTCAGCGCGGCCGCGAGCCCGCCCATCGAATGACCGCTGATCACCAGCCGGCTGGGATCGACCTTGAACTTGGCCGCGGCCTCGGGCGTGCGCAGCCAGGCCAGCGCCGCCCCGGCGTCGGCTGTCGCGTTTTCGATCGAGAACCGCCCTGGCGATCCCCAGGAACCGCGATAGGTGAAGGTCAGCACGTTCCAGCCGACGCGCCGCACCGCCTGCGCCAGATCGAGGTTGCGCTCGTTGCCGGGCAGCCCGTGCAGGAGCAGCATCGTCGGCTTGGGGCCGGGGCCCGACGCAAGAAAGAACAGTGCGTTCATGCCGACGCCGTGCGACGGCACCAGCAGCTGGACGTTGGCCGCGGGATGGGCGGCATCGCGCGGCGGATCGACCGTCGCCGACGGCGCGGCCGAAACCGGAGCCGCCGCGAAGATTGCCAGCGCGGCGGCCATGACGATGCGATGCTTCATTCGATCCTCCCGCTATCGGCCGAACCTAGCAGCTTCGGGCGATCAGGCCAGATCGGCGCCGAGCGTCTCGCGCCGATGCCCGAGCCGCGCCTTCAACACGCCGCCTATCGCTTGATGGCGGCGATGGCGGGCGACCGGCCGGGGTTCGAGCAAGCCTCACGCGCGCTGTTTGCCGGAGATCGGACAAGCTTCGCCGCCCATGCAGCATCCTGGCCGGTCGATATCCGCGCGCACGTCGAGCGGATGGCGCGGGGCGCGACATAAGCAGCCGTGGGGCTATGCTCGCGCGCCCTTAAAGACTAACTGGCGCGCTATGGAAATTTCTGAACTCCCGCCGGTCCTCGGCAACGCGATCGCCGCGAAGGGCTATACGACGCTCACGCCGGTGCAATCGGCGGTCGTCGAGCCCGAGGCCGCGGGGCGCGATCTCGTCGTCTCCGCGCAGACCGGTTCGGGCAAGACCGTCGCCTTCGGCCTCGCCATGGCGCCGCAGCTGCTCGACGGCGACCGTGCCGCGGTTTCGACGTCGCCGCTGGCGCTGATCATCGCGCCGACGCGCGAGCTGGCGCTGCAGGTAAGCCGCGAGCTCATCTGGCTTTATGGCCCGACCGGCGCGCGGATCGCCACCTGCGTCGGCGGCATGGACGCCTCGAAGGAGCGCCGCGCGCTCGGCCAGGGCCCGCAGATCGTCGTCGGCACGCCGGGGCGCCTGCGCGACCACCTCGAACGCGGCGCGCTCGACCTGTCCGGGCTGCGCGCCGTCGTGCTCGACGAGGCCGACGAGATGCTCGACATGGGCTTCCGCGAGGATCTCGAGGAGATCCTCGACTCGACTCCCGCCGAGCGCCGCACCCTGCTGTTCTCGGCGACGATGCCCAAGCCGATCGTCGCGCTCGCCAAGCGCTACCAGCGCGATGCGCTGCGCATCTCGACCGTCGGCGAGGACCGCGGCCATGGCGACATCAGCTATCAGGCGGTGACCGTCGCCCCCGCCGACATCGAACATGCCGTCGTCAACATCCTGCGCCTCCACGAGGCCGAGACGGCGATGCTGTTCTGCGCGACGCGCGACAACGTCCGCCATCTCCACGCCAGCCTCGTCGAACGTGGCTTCAGCGTCGTCGCGCTGTCGGGCGAGCATAGCCAGAACGAGCGCAACGCCGCGCTGCAGGCGCTGCGCGACCGCCGCGCCCGCGTCTGCGTCGCCACCGACGTCGCGGCACGCGGCATCGACCTGCCGAGCCTGTCGCTCGTCGTTCACGTCGAGCTGCCGCGCGATGCCGAGACGCTGCAGCACCGTTCGGGCCGTACCGGGCGCGCCGGCAAGAAGGGCACCGCCGTGCTCATCGTCCCCTATCCGCGCCGCCGGCGCGTCGAGGGCATGCTGCGCGGCGCCAACATCCGCGCGCAGTGGCTCGACGCCCCGACGCGCGAGGACATCCAGAACGCCGATCGCGAGCGGCTGATCGAGGCGCTGCTCGCGCCGATCGAGTTCGACGACGAGGATCGCGCGCTCGCCGCGCGGCTGATCGCCGAGCGCTCGCCCGAGGACATCGCCGCCGCGCTCGTCCGCGCGCACCGCAACCGGCTGCCCAACGCCGAGGAGCTGCTCGACGGCCCGGGCGCCGCCGCCGCGCCGCAGGGCGGAGCGGGGCCGCAGGGCCACCGCGCCGGTTTCGACGACACCGTGTGGTTCCGCATGGACATCGGGCGCCGGCACAATGCCGACCCGCGCTGGCTGCTGCCGTTGCTCTGCCGCCGCGGCCACATCACCCGCCAGGAGATCGGCGCGATCCGCATCGCCGCCGACGAGACGATGTTCGAGATTCCGCGCGCCGTCGCGCCGCGCTTCGTCGCGGCGGTCAAGCGTACCGCCGATCCGCAGGCCGACGGCGAGGCCGGCGTCCGTATCGAAGCGATCGCCGGCAAGCCGCGCGAGGCGGCGCGCGACAACCGCCGCGCCAACGATGCGGTGCGCGTGACGCCGCACCGGCACGCGCCGCCCCGCCGCTAGGATCTAGATCACACCGGGGCCGCCTCCGGGCGCAGGTGCGCCGCCAGCTCGAGCATGCGGTCGGCGATCTCGCGTTCGCCCATCACGACATGGTGCGCGCCGAGGCTGACCAGATGCGCGACCTCGGCGTCGGAATGGGCGCGCGCGATGATCGCCAGCCCGGGGTTGAGTTCGCGCGCGCGCTCGGCGATCTCGCCGGCCTCGAAGCCTTCGGGGATGGCGATCAGCAATTTGGTGGCGCGGTCGATACCGGCCTGCGTCAGCACCGCGGCGCTGGCGGCGTTGCCGACGACCAGCCGCGCGGCGACCCCTTCCGCCGCGGCGGCGATGTCGCGCTCCTCCTCGATGACGACGAAGCTGCGCCCGCGCGTCTTCAGCCCCTCGCCGATCAGGCGTCCGACCCGCCCGTAACCGACCAGCACGACATGTTCGGCGGGCGGCGCGTCGGGTCCGTCCGCGGGCGGCGGCGGCGCGGCCGCGGCCTTCGCCGGGGCCCGCCGGTCCTCGACCTTGGCGAACAGGAAGGGGTGGAGCAGGATCGAGATGATCGCGCCCGCCAGGATCAGGTCGCGCCCCTGTTCGGGAAGCAGCCCGAGCCCGACGCCGAGCCCCGCGAGGATGAAGCTGAACTCGCCGATCTGGGCGAGGCTCGCCGAGACGGTGAAGGCGGTGGCGTCGGCATGCCCGAAGGCGCGGACGATCGCATAGGCGGCGAGCGACTTGCCGACGATGATGATCGCCACCGTGGCGGCGAGCGCCAGCGGCTGCTCGGCGACGACGTTGGGATCGAACAGCATGCCGACCGACACGAAGAACAGCACCGCGAAGGCGTCGCGCAGCGGCAGCGTCTCCTCGGCGGCGCGCTGGCTGAGGCGGGTCTCGCCGAGGATCATGCCGGCGAAGAAGGCGCCGAGCGCGAACGACACGCCGAACAGCACCGCCGCGCCGAACGCGACGCCGAGCGCGATCGCCAGCACCGCCAGCCGGAACAGCTCGCGCGAGCCGGTGTGGACCACCCAGTGCAGCACCCAGGGGATCACCCGCTTGGCGACCACCAGCATGAACGCGACGAAGGCGGTGACCTTGAGAATGGTGAGGCCGAGCACCTTGGCGAGCGCGCCGCCGCCGGCGGCGCTGTCCTCGCCGTTGAGGAACTGCGCGAGCGCGGGCAGCAGCACCAGCGCCAGCACCATCGCCAGATCCTCGACGATCAGCCAGCCGACCGCGATCCGCCCGCGTTCGGTCTCGACGAGACCGCGGCTCTCGAGCGCGCGCAGCAGCACGACGGTGCTGGCGACCGACAGCGCCAGCCCGAAGACGAAGCCGGCGACGATCGTCCAGCCGAGCGCATAGGCCAGCGCCATGCCGAGGCCGGTCGCCACGCCGATCTGCACCAGCGCGCCGGGCACCGCGATGCGGCGGACCGACATCAGGTCGCGCAGCGAGAAATGCAGGCCGACGCCGAACATCAGCAGGATGACGCCGAGCTCGGCCAGCTCGATGGCGATGGCGGTGTCGGCGACATAGCCCGGCGTGAACGGCCCGACCAGGACGCCGGCGAGCAGATAGCCGGCGAGCGGCGTGATGCGCAGCCGCTGCGCGAGCGCGCCCATCAGGAACGCCGCGACAAGCCCCACGACCAGCGTGGCGATCAGCGGCGTATGATGCGGCATGGGCGTCCTCGGCTGCTGGACTTTCTCGGGGCGACTTTCCCTAACTGTGGGCGGCGCGGCAGCGCGTCAACCTTCGAGTCGCCCGATCAGGCGTCGGCCTTCGCCGGCAGCGGCCGCGCAGCCCCCGCCACGGGGAGCGTCAGGCAGATGCGCGTGCCCGGCCGATGCGCGGTGTCGAGCCAGATTCGCCCGCCATGCGCCTGCACGATCGCCCGCGCGATGGTGAGGCCGAGCCCGAGCCCGGTCGCCTTCGACGACGCGAAGGGCGAGAAGATGTCGTCGGGGCCGGTCACGCCGCGGCCGTTGTCGGTGACCGACAGGACGACGTGGCCGCCGTCGTCCGACGCGTGGCTCGCGACGGTCACCGTCGGCGGCACCGCCTCGACCGCCGCTTCGCAGGCGTTGCGGACGAGGTTCATCAGCACCTGCTGGACCTGTACCCGGTCGCCGAAGACCGTCGACGCCCCCGGCTCGAGCTTGCGGCGCAGCCTGACGCGCGGGTGCGACAGCCGCGTCAGCGCGAACACGTCGTCGACGACCGCCGGCAGCGCCACCTCGGCGGCATCGTCGGAGCGCGCGTTCACCAGATCCTTGGCGCGCCGCATGATCTCGCCGGCGAGGCGCAGCTGCTCGCGCGTGTGGCCGATCGCCTCGCGGATCACCGGCGCGCTCGTCGCCGGGTCGCGGCGCAGCAGCCGCTCGCTGGCCGCCAGATAGTTGATCGCCGCGGTGAGCGGCTGCGCCATCTCGTGCGCGAGCGTGGCGGCCAGCGCGTTGATCGCCGAAATGCGGTCGCCGTGCGCCACCTCGGAGCGGAACTGCTCGTTCTGCTTGTCGGCGGTGACGTCCTGATCGGTGCCGATGAGCTGCACGACGCGGCCGCCCGGCCCCTCGACCGGCACGATCGATACGCGCCGGTGCATCAGCTCGCCGTTGGGCGACGACGCGACGAGATCGAGCCGCTGCGGCTCGGCGCGCTGCGCCGCCTCGGCCACCGCGTTCTGGAACGCCGTACGGCCGCCGCGGCGGAAATAGCCGGCATAGTCGTCGAGCCCCATGGCGTCGCGCGCCAGGTCGCGTCCGTACATGGTGCACAGCTCGTCCGACCATCTGAGCACGCCCTTGTCGGGATCATATTCCCAGTTGCCGATCCGCCCGATGAGCTGCGATTCGCGCAGCCGCATGTTGACCATCGCGAGGTAGCGCGCCGCCGCGTCGCGCCGCCGCGAATAGACGGTGAGCAGCCCGGCGATCGCCAGCGCCGCGATGGTGAGCATCGCCCCGCCGCCGCGATAGCTCCTGGCGCGCGCTTCGACCGGCGCGAGGGTCTCGCGCAGGCCGATGCCGCTGGTCACGAACAGCGGATAGTCGGCGAGCCGCCGGTGGCTGAACCAGCGGACGACCGAGTCGAGCGAGCTCGGGCCGAGATAGGTGCCGTTGGGATGCGCCATCTGCTGGCGCATCACCAGCGTGCCCGACAGATTCTCGCCGAAGCTGAAGCGCCCGGCGGTCCGCCGCGCGATCGTGATGCCGTCGAGGCGGATCACCGAGATCAGATCGCTCGGCCGGTCGGTCGCGCCCTCGCTGAAGGCGATGAAGCGTGCCACCTCGATCTGCAGCGTCACCGTGCCGCCGAAGCTGCCGTCGTCGCGGTCGATGCGGCGGGTCAGCGCGACCATCGGCTTGCCGAGCCGCGGCGACATCATCGGCCGCCCGATCATCAGCCGGTCCGACGGCCGCGTGCTGAGATCGCGCACCGCATCCCAACTGGCGATGTTCATCGCCGGTATCCCGGGCAGCGTGACGCCGACCACGTCGCCCCTGGCATCGGCGACGATGACGGCGCTGAACAGCGGGTTTCCCGTCACCGGGTCGGCGATCAGCGTCGGGCGGCCATCGGACGAACGCCGCAAGTCGCCATCGCGGTACTTGCCCGCCAGGTACCGCGCCGCCACGTCGGCGGCTTCGAGCGTGCGCACGACATAGCGTTCGAAGGCGATGACGCGATTCTGGTTGTCGCGCACCGCCGCGTCGATCGCCTGCGCGCGTTCGAAGCGCACCTGCGCGACGATCGTCGTCCAGACGAGCGCGATGACCACCGCGGCGATGGTCCAGATCAGCGCCAGCGTCAGCCAGGCTGCCGGCACGCCCTGGGCTGCCGTCGCCGTCCGCCCCTGCCGCTTACCCCCGCCGGTCACGCCGCCACTCTTCCGCGCTTTCGCCCGGCTGTCGAGCCTCCTGCGGTAAAGTGTGGTGCGCGCCGGCGCCGCGCCCGGCATCGCGACGCGGCCGGCGACGCGCCCGCATCGACGACCAACATGACGCGAATCAAATGTTCCGGCGATGCGGTCGCCAGCCGGGCGCGCCATCTCTGCGCCATCGAAAAGACCCGTGATGGAGTGCAGAAATGACCAAGCTGATCCCGATCGTCGCCGCCGCCGCCCTGTTCGGCACCGCCGCTGCCGCCGTCGCGCAGACGCCGCAGCCGATCGGCGCCACCCGCGCCGTGGCGATCGCCGAAAAGGCGCTGTCGGCGCGGGCGCTCGAAGCCGACCTCGACATCGAGAAGGGCCAGATGGTCTACGAGATCGAGCTGGTCCGCGGCGGCGCGCTCTACGAGGCGCGCGTCGACGCGATGAACGGCGCGCTGCTGGCGCAGCACAAGAAGCGCGTCGAGAGCGTCTGGGCCGGATGGTTCGACAAGGACAAGCTCGCCAAGGCCACGCAGCCGCTGAGCGCCACGCTCGCCGCGCTGGAGTCGGAGACCGGCGGCAAGGTCGAGGAAGTCGACTTCGACACCGACGACGGCCGCGCCGTCTATCAGGTCGAGCTGACGACCAGTGCCGGCACCGCCGAGATCGCCATCGACGCCGCGACCGGCAAGCGCCTCCCCGCCGCGTTCACCGACTGAGCCGGCGCGTCGCGCGGGCGCTCCGGCCCTCCCCCGGCTGGAGCGCCCCTGCGCGTCATGCTACCCACCGCCGCGAAGGAGCCCGGATGTGCGATTGCTGCTCGTCGAGGATGACGCCCGCGTCGGCGACCATGTCGCCAAGGGGCTGCGCGAGGCCGGGCATCTCGTCGAACTGCTGAACGACGGCCGCGAAGGCCTCTACCGCGTCGCCGGCGAAAGCTACGACGTCGTCATCCTCGACCGCATGCTGCCCAACGTCGACGGGCTGAAGATCCTCCAGACGATGCGTGCCACCGGCGACACCACCCCGGTGCTGATCCTGTCGGCGCTCGGCGAGGTCGACGAGCGGGTGAAGGGGCTGACCAGCGGCGCCGACGACTATCTCGCCAAGCCGTTCGCGCTGTCCGAGCTGCTCGCGCGCGTCGACGCGCTCGGCCGCCGCGGTCCGGTACAGGCCGCGCAGACGCGATTGACGCTCGGCGACCTCGAGATCGACCTGCTCGGCCGCGAGGTGCGCCGCGGCGGCCGGCGCATCGAGCTCACCGACCGCGAATTCCGCATCCTCGACCATCTGGTGCGCAACGCCGGCCGCGTCGTCACGCGCTCGATGCTGCTCGAATCGGTGTGGGACTATCAGTTCGACCCGCAGACCAACATCGTCGACCAGCATGTCAGCCGCCTGCGCCAGAAGGTCGACCGCCACTTCGACGCGCCGCTGATCCATACCGTGCGCGGCGTCGGCTACGTCGCGCGCGCGTCGTGAGCGCGATCCGGCGGCTGTTCCGCAGCCTGACCTTCCGGCTGGCGCTGATCTATCTCGCGCTGTTCACGATCTCGGTCGCGCTGCTGCTCGGCACCGCGTGGTGGATGACGGTGCTGCATCCGCTCGAGGACGTCGAGGAATCGCTGCTGCGCGAAGCCGATGCGCTCGGCGACATCTACATCGTCGACGGCCCCGCCGCGCTCGAGGCGGCGCTCGCCCGCCGTGCCGCGACGGTTTCCGACCGCAAGGCCTTCCACGCCTATGTCGCGATCGACGGCCGCGTCGTCGCCAACCTGCCGACCTGGCCCGCCCAGCCGCGCAGCGGCTGGGCGCGCTTCGAAGCCGACCTCTATGTCGATGGCGACGAGGAGGACCATGAAGCGCTCGTCCACGAACAGAATTTCCGCGACGGCGCGCGGCTGATCGTCGGCCGCGACATCGAGGACATCGACGAGCGCGAGGAGGTCATCGAGCAGCTGATCCTGTGGAGCGGGATCGCGGTGCTGATCCTCGGGCTCGCCGGCGGCGTGGTGATGAGCCTGGCGGTCGGGCGCCGCATCGAGGCGGTCAACGCCACCGCGCGCAAGGTCATCGCCGGCGACCTGTCGGGCCGGGTGCCGACGCGCGGCAGCGGCGACGACTTCGATCGGCTCGGCGACACGCTCAACCTCATGCTCGCGCGCATCGAGGCGCTGGTCGAGGCGGTGAGCCGGGTCTCGGACAGCATCGCGCATGAACTGCGCACGCCGCTCGCGCGGCTGCAGGCCGATCTCGACGAACTGGGCGCCGCCGGCGATGCCGGCGAGCGCGCGCGGCTGATCGAGGCCGCCGGCGCCGAAGCGGCGCGGCTGCAGGCGACCTTCGATTCGCTGCTGCGGATCGCGCGCCTCGAGACCGGCCGCCACGCCATCGAGCGCCGGCCGGTCGATCTGGCGAAGCTGCTCGCCGACGCCGCCGAACTCTACGCGCCCGAGGCCGATGACCAGCGCAAGACGCTCGACGTGGCGATCGCGCCGGGGCTGGCGACGCGCGGCGACCCCAATCTGCTGTTCCAGGCCGTGACCAACCTGCTCGACAACGCGCTCAAGCATACGCCCCCCGGCAGCCGCATCCGGCTGACCGGCGCGCGCGCCGACGGCGTGCTCATCGAGGTCGCCGACGATGGCCCCGGCCTTCCCGCCGACCAGCGCGGGCGCGCGATCGAGCGCTTCTATCGCGCGCCGGGGTCGGAAGGACGGCCGGGGATCGGCCTCGGGCTGAGCGTCGTCGATGCGGTGGCGCGCGCGCATGGCGCGCGGCTAGAGCTTGCGGACAATGATCCGGGTCTGGCGGTGCGGCTTCACCTGCCGTCGGGCGGCTGATGCGCGCGGCAGCGGGCGCCACAGGCCGGCCCAGCGCAGGAGAATGACCAGCATCTAGAAGGCCAGCCGGGCGCTCGCGCCGCCGCCCTTGCGGTCGGCCCAGGGCAGCAGCGTCACGCGGTCGTCGAAGGGGCTGGTGAACAGATGCGCGCTGGCAGTACCGAGCAGCGCGCCGGCGACCACGTCCTCCCAGCGGTGCTGCCGCGCCTCGACGCGGCTCCAGCCGACGAACGCCGCGGCGGCGAGCGCCGGCGCGCCCCATTCCCAGCCGTAGCGCGCCTGCAGATGGCCGGCGGCCGAAAAGGAGATCGAGGTGTGTCCCGACGGGAAGGAGCGATCGTTGCGCCCGTTGGGCCGCTCCGACCCGACCGCGCGCTTGAGCAGCTCGGTCGTGGCCACCGTCGTTCCCATGTTGAACGCGAACTGCCGGGCGCCGGCGCCATCGGCTTCGGCGGCGGTCTTGCCGAGCGCGGCGGCCACCAGCGCCACCTCGCCGACGCGCCCGGCATCGTTCCAGCCGTCCGCCTGGGCGGGCACCGCGGTCAGCGCCGCCGCGGCGACGGCCAGGCCGCGCTTCACGATGCCGCCTTCGCGCCGCGGCGCAGCCGCATCGCCCGCCAGGCGACGGCGGCGGCGAGCGACGCCCATAGCCAGGGCGCGGCCTGCGTCAGCATCTCGCCGAGCCGCGCGATGTTGAGCCCGAGCGCATAGCCGGCAACGCCGAGCAGCCCGTACCACACCGAAAAGCCGGCGGCGGTGAAGCCGAGGAAGCGCGGCAGCCCCATGCCGGTCAGGCCCGCGGGGATCGAGATGTAGACGCGCATGCCGGGCAGGATGCGGGCGAGGAAGATCGTCCACCCGCCGTGGCGCGCGAACCAGGCGGCGGGCCGGTCGATCGCCGCGCCCGACAGCCCGAGCAGGCGGCCGTGGCGGTCGGCCAGCGCGCGCAGCCGGTCGGGACCGAAGGCACGCGCGAGATAATACCAGAAGGTGGCGCCGGCCGTGGCGCCGGCGATCGCCGCGGCGGTAGCCCCGGCCAGGCTGAGCTCGCCGCGCGCCGCCGCCAGCCCGACCAGCGGCATGATGAGCTCCGACGGGATCGGCGGGATCAGCGTCTCGACGAGCATCAGCAGCGCGACGCCCAGATAGCCCAGCCGTTCGATCGTCCCGGCAATCCAATCCACCATCGGCCCCTCGCCCTTGCGACTTCAGGCTGTCGCTAGCGCGTCGGCGTGGACGGGGAGTGGCGCCTAGATTTGCTTCACGCCATTCTTGCTACACATAGGCGATCAGCCGGCCCGCCGCCGCCGCGAGCAGCCAGAACAGCAGCGACGCGATGCCGGCGAGCCGCGCGCCGGCGGGGACGCGCTCGCCCCATCCCGCCGCCGGCCGGCGCCAGCGCCACGCGAACAGCGCCGCATTGGCGAGCGCCAGGGCGATCAGCACCAGCTTGCGTTCGAACATCGGGTTGCCGACCAGCGATCGGGCATCCGCCGCGAACATCACGCTGCCGCTGGCGGCGAGCAGCAGGAAACCCGCGATCGCGAGCGGCGTCAGCGCCGACAGCAGCGCCGCGACCGGCAGCCGGCGCATCATTCCCGCCAGCCGCAGGTCGACGACGCCGATGCCGCCGACCAGCAGCAGCAGGCCGAGCAGGTGGGCGAGGTTGGCGGCGGGGTAGGCGATCGCCGATCCGCGCGCCCAGCTGCCGAAGGCCGACGCCTCGACGAGCGCGGCGAGCTCGACGACGGTCAGCGCAGCTCGACCGTCTTGTCGCCGGCGATGACGCGTTCGATCCGCATCTCGGGCGTCCCGTCGCTCCGCGGATAGCCGACGAGCGTCACCTTGCGATCGGGCGCCAGCATCGCCTGCGTCAGGCCGCGCGCCTCCATGCGCGCGACCGGCGCCAGGACCACGTCCCAGGTCTTGCCCTGATAGGCGACCTTGGCCGATCCGTGCGGATTGCCCCAGCTGACGCCGCTCAGCGCGGCGGTCACCTCGATGGTCTTGCCGGCATCATAGGCGCTCCAGCCGTGGTGCGCCTGTACGGGCGCGGTTACGGCGGCGGCAGCCAGCAGCGTGGCGGCGATCGATCCTCGCATGACGTCTCTCCGTTTTCGGCCCCCGCGGCGGAGTAAAGCCCGCGACGCCGGGGCCGGCAAGCGCGAAGCGACGGAACGACCGGGGAAATCGCGCAGACGCAGCGCCCGGCTTGCGGTCAGCGCTTGTCGGCGCTGAACGCCCCCGGACCCGCCGCGGCGAGGTAGAGGAAGATGAAGCAGAACAGGATCGCCGGCTCGCCGCCGTTGATCACCGGATAGGGGCTCGCGGGCGCGTGGAACATCCAGTAGGCCACCGCCATCTGCCCCGAGGCGATCAGCGCGGCGGGGCGGGTGAACAGTCCGATCGCGATGAGCGCGCCGGTCACCAGTTCGATCACCGCGCCGACGCCGAACAGCGAGGCGATCGGCTGCACGCCCGGCTCGGCGCCCGGCGGGAAGCCGAACAGCTTGACGACGCCATGCGCGAGAAACAGCAGCCCGGCGACGATGCGCAGCAGCCCGAGCACCGCCGGCGACCAGCGTGAAAACCATCTCATGGCGTCCCTTCCCCTGGGCTGAAGCCGGCCGCATGCCCGCCTGCGCAGCGAACCTACCGTAAGATCGAGGAATTCGCCAAATCGTCGCGCGCCGGGCGGCCGATGCAAGGACGCCCGCCCCGATCGATCGGGGCGGGCGTCGGTTCGCGCCAATGAACCAAGGAGTCTGTACGCGGCGCCTGCGATACGCTGCCGGCGCTTCGACTGCCGTGCCGAGCAGTCACCCTCACAACAATATTGATCGAGGTTAGTTCCGCGGCACGATCAGGCGGCCTTGCGGCGGCGGCCGAAGGCCAGCGCCAGCGCGCCCAGCCCGAGCAGCGCCGGCACCGCGGGTTCGGGAACCGGAAGCTGCGTCGTGTTGTCGACGAACAGGCCGGCGCCGCCGCCGAGCGCGCGGAAGCTGGCGCTGCGGCTGGCGACCGACAGGCCGGCCGCGCCGCCCGAGACGTCGGTCATGAACGACGTGAGCAGGTTCGATCGTCCGTCGAGCGTGATGCGCCCGCCGCTGCCGCCGCCGCCGGCGTTGACATAGACGGGCTGCGAGCCGGCGCCATAATCGCCGCCCTGGCCGCCGCCGACGCTCAGCAGGCCGTCGAGGATCATGTCGCCCGACAGCCAGATCGAGCCGCCGGCGCCGGCGCCGCCGCCCGACGTGCCGTAGTTGGAATTGGGGCGGCCGTCGCCGCCGTCGGCGCCGTCCATGATGATCGCGCCGGTCAGCGTCAGCAGATCGTCGGCGATCAGCCGTACCGCGCCGCCGCCGGCGCCGCCGGCGCCGCCCTGGATGTTGGCGTAGCCGGTGCAATGGCTGCCCGCCGCGCCGCCGCCGCCGCCCATGCCGAAGGCGATGGCGTTCGCCGCCCCGCCGGCCGGCATCCCCGGCGACGACAGGTCCGACTTGCCGCCGCGCCCGCCGGCGCTGACGAAGCCGGCGCCGGCGCCGCCGGAGGAATGGACGCAGGGGCCATGGCCGCCGCCGCCGCCCGCGCTCGGGCCGGTGCCGGCGGCGCCGGCCTGGCCGGCGCCGCCCGACGCCCCGCCGGCAAAGCCGCGACCGAGGCCGCTGAGCGTGCCTTCGATGTTGATGCGGTTGGCGTTCAGCGACAGCACCATGCCCTGCTGGACGAAGGCGCTGGTGCCCGCCGCGATCGTGAAGTTGCCGACGTTGGTGAACGTCCCCGACAGCACGTCGCCGTCGGCGACGATGAGGTTGGCGCCGCCCCAGTCGCCGCCGACGATGACCGCCGCCTGCGTCGCGACCGGCAGCGCCGCTACCGCCGCTGCCAGCGCGAGCGCGAACTTGATCTTCATTGCTAAGGTCCCCCGAGAAATCGTCGCCGTGGGCGCACGATGCGTGCCAGATCGCGGAATCGGCCGATTTCCGGCGCCTGGCCGTCTTACGCAGCGTGCGCCGCGGCGCCTTCTGTAAAATCGGTCGACAGGTCGCGCCCGGCGTCGACGCGCCGCGGCTCGACAGCGGGCCGCGGCCATGGTTGATTGGCGGCGGGGAGGATCGGGTCTGGGAGCCATGCTGACGGCGGCCGCGCTGGACGCTGCGGGACGCCGGCGCGGCGCCGTCGACGCGGCTCGCCGCGCATGAGCGCGACCGGCGCCGGTGCGGAGTGGCGGCGCGGCTGGCGCGTCGTGGCGGCTTCGGCGGTCGGCGTGGGCACCGGCGCCGGGCTCTATCAATATCTGTCGAGCCTGTTCGTCGAGCCGCTCGAGGCGACGTTCGGCTGGGACCGCGGCGAGATCGGCAGCGCTGCGGCGCTCGGGCTGCTCGGCGCGCTGGCGGCGCCGCTCGTCGGGCGGATCGCCGACGGCTACGGCGTCCGCCGCGTGGCGACGCTGTGCATTCTGGTCGTTGCCGCGGCGCACGTCGCGCTGTCGATGATGACGGGGCCGATCTGGCAGTTCATGGCGGGGATCGCGGTGATCGGCATCGCCGCGCCCGGCTGCACCGGGCTGGTCTATTCGCGGGCGGTCAACGGCTGGTTCGACCAGGGCCGCGGGCTGGCGCTCGGCGTGATGTCGTCGGGGCTGTCGGTCGCGACGCTGCTGCTGTCGCCGCTCGTCGCGATGGTCATCGCCGACCATGGCGTACGCGGCGGCTATCTGGCGATGGCGGCGATCACCGCGCTGGTCGGGCTGCCGATCGTGCTGCTGGGGGTCCGCGAGCCGCCGCCGCGCCTCGAGCCGCATCCGCCGCTCGCCGCGCCCGCCGACGGGCTGCGCGCCGCGTTGCGGCGGCCGGCCTTCTGGCTGCTCGCCGCGATCATGTTCCTCGTCAACGCGCCGGCTGCCGGCGTGCTCACCCAGCTGGTGCCGCTGCTGACCGCCAAGGGGCTGAGCGTCGGCGCCGCCGCGGGTCATCTGGCGCTGTTCGCCGGGGCGGTGCTCGTGGGGCGCATCGGCATCGGCTGGATGTTCGACCGGCTCAGCCCCAAGCATGTCGCCGCCGCGGTGACGCTGCTCGGTGCCGGCGGCTGCCTGCTCCTGCTCTCGCCCGTCCCCGCCGCCTTCGCCGCGGCGGCGCTGCTGCTCGTCGGCCTGCTGCAGGGGGCGGAGACCGACGTGCTCGGCTATTTCGTCGCGCGATTGTTCGGACGCACCGGCTATGGCGCGATCTACGGCGCGCTGTTCACCGCGTCGCTGCTGGGGACGGCGGTGGGCATCGTCGGATTTGGCGGGTTGTTCGCGGCGACCGGCGGCTACGATCTCGCGCTCGCGCTCGCGGCAGCCGTGCTGGCGGTGGCGGCGGGGCTGTATCTCCTCGCGCCGCGGATGGTGCACCGCTAGGATCTAGCGCATCGGTCCGATCAGCCGTTCGAAGGTCGCTTCGGGAACGCCGTAGATGTCGGCGGCGAACGCCTCGAGCGCGGCGCGATCGCGCATCAGGATCGAGCCGCGGCGCCCGCGGATGAAGCCGCGGCCTTCGAGCTCGTGGATCGCCACGGTGACGCTCGACCGCCTGACCGCGAGCATGATCGACAGATATTCATGCGTCAGCGGCACCTCGTCGCCCTCGACCCGGTCGTGGCCCATCAGCAGCCAGCGCGCGAGCCGCAGTTCGACGCTGCAATGCGCGTTCGACACCGCGGTCTGGCCGACCTGCACGATGAAATATTGCACATAGCGCAGCAGCAGCGCCTGGAGCTCGGCGCGCTCGCGCATCGCGGCGCGCAGCTCCGCGGCGTCGATGCGGAAGCCGTGCCCGCCGATCTGCATCGTCAGGTGGTTCTCGGCCAGCTCGTCGCCCAGCACCGCCGGGATCGCCGCCAGCCCCTCGAAGCCGTAGAGGCCGATCTCGGCCGCCTCGCCGTCGGGCAGCCGCGCGATCACCGAGCCCAGGCCGTCCTCGATGAACCAGGCGGAGCGGATCGGGTCGCCGAAATCGTACAGCACCTCGCTCTTGGGCAGCGGTACGGGGATCAGATACGGCGCGAGGCGGGCGAAATCCTCGGGGGCGAGCATGCGCAGCAAGCGATTGCGCACGTCCTGCTGGCGGGGGGTCGTCATCTTCGCTCTCCGTCGCGCTGGGGTAGATCACCGCCAGAGCGGGACAGCCGTGGCGGCCGCACGATACGGCAGCGCGTCGCCATCGGCTAATCCGGAATCGCGGCGGTCGCCGTCGGCGTCACGCCGACGCTGTCGCCATAGGTGACGGTCAGGACGCCCGCCGCATGCTCGTCGGTGACCTCGATCGCATGTTCGAGCGGAAGCCGGCCGAGGATCACCGCCGCGGCGAGCAGGCTGCGCGCGGCGGTGATCGCCTCGGCACGCGCCGCCGCCGCATCGGGCAGGTCGCTCCCGTCCGGGTCGCGGATCAGCTCTTCGCCCTCGCGGATATTGAAGAAGAACAGTGGCATGGCGATCCGACAGCTGGGACGGGAACAGAACGCCCCGGCCATGCCTTCGCTCCGTACGCTGCCGCACCAACCTCCCCCGCGCCGCAAATCTGTGTCAGGGTGTGCAGCCTGTGAGCCGTACCGTCAAAAACCTGCCGTCCGATCAGCGTACCGACTGGCGCTTCAACCTCGCGAGCACCTTCCTCCGCAAGCTGTCGATGCACGCGCCGCTGACCCGGCCGGAATGCGAGCGGCTGCTGTCGCTGCCGGTGCGGTCGCAGCGCCTCGCTGCCCGCACGCTGCTCGCCGCGGAGGGCGAGCAACGCCAGATGGCCTGCACGCTGCTCGAAGGCCATGCCTACCGCTACCGGACGCTCGCCGACGGCTCGCGCCAGATCCTGTCCTTCCACCTGCCGGGCGACGTCGTCGATCTCGGATCGACGCTGCTCGGGTCGGCCGACTATGGTGTCGCGACGCTGTCGCCGGCGCTCGTCGGCTATCTTCCGCACGCGGCGATCATCGCGGCGATGGCCGAGCACCCGGGCATCGCGCGCGCCTTCTGGCGCGAGACGTTCGTCGATGCGTCGATCACCCGCGAGTGGCTGCTCAACGTCGGCCGGCGCGACGCCTTCGCCCGGCTCGCGCATCTGCTGTGCGAAACCGCGCTGCGCTCGTCGGCGGCCGGGATCGGCCACGCGGGCCGCTTCGCGTTCCCCGTCACGCAGACCGATCTCGGCGAGGCGACCGCGCTGACCGCCGTTCATGTCAACCGGACGCTTCAACGCCTGCGCGGCGACGGGCTGGTATCGATCCAGGGCGGCAGGGTCAGCATCCACGACTGGGACGGGCTTGTGCAGGCCGGCGGCTTCGATCGGACCTATCTGCACCTGCCGGCGACGATCGCCGCCTGAGCCGCTACCCCTGGCCGGGGGCGATCGCGGCGATGCTCGCGGCGAGGTCGGCCTGACGGAACGGCTTGGCGAGCCGCGGCAGATCGGGGGCGAGATCCTCGACTTCGGCGTAGCCCGAAATCAGCAGCGCCGGCAGCCCGGGCCGCTCCTCGCGCAGCCGGCGGACCAGCTCGGTACCGGTCATGCCGGGCATCAGATGGTCGGTGATCAGCAGGTCGGGGGCGGGGCCGGCGCCGATGCGCGCCAGCGCCTCCTCGGCCGACGCCGCCTCGATCACCTCATAGCCCAGTTCGGCGAGCATGTCGGCGGTGGAGGCGCGCACGATCTCCTCGTCGTCGACGAGCAGCACCCTGCCCGCGCCGGCCATCGCCGGGTTCGCCGGTCGCGCCGCCAGCGAGGCGACCGGCCGATCGCTGACCGGCAGCCACAGCTCGACGTTGGTACCGACGCCGCGGCGGCTGCTGATCGTCAGCGCGCCGCCGAGCTGCAGCGCGAGGCCGTGGACCATCGACAGGCCGAGCCCGGTGCCCTTGCCGATCCCCTTCGTCGAGAAGAAGGGCTCGACCGCGCGTGCCAGCGTCGCCTCGTCCATGCCGACGCCGGTATCGGCGACCGACAGCAGGATGTAGCCGCCCTCGCGCAGCCCGGCGCGATTCTCCGCCGGCACCGTCTCCTGCGCGACGCTGATCCGCAGCGTGCCGCCGCTCTCCATCGCATCGCGCGCGTTGACCCCCAGGTTGAGCAGCGCCATCTCGAGCTGGTTGGGGTCGGCGTTGGCCGGCGGCAGTCCGGGTTCGGCATCGACCACCACCTTGACCTGCGGACCCGAGGTGGCGGCGATGAGATCGGCCATGCCTTCGACCAGCGACGGCACGTCGATCGCCGCCGGCTGCAGCGGCTGGCGCCGCGCGAACGCCAGCAGCCGCTGCACCAGCGTCTTGGCGCGCTCCGCCGACTGCAGCGCGCCGCCGATCAGCCGCTGCTCGCGTTCGCCGCCGATGCCGCGGCGCTGCAGCATGTCGAGCGAGCCGACGATCGGCGTCAGCAGATTGTTGAAATCATGCGCGACGCCGCCGGTCAGCTGCCCCATGCTTTCGAGCTTCTGGCTCTGGCGCAGCGCCTCCTGCGCCTGCTCGCGCTCGGCCATCGCCGCGGCGACGCGCTGTTCGAGCGTCTCGTTGAGCCGGCGAAGTTCGGCGCGGCTCGCCTCGAGCGCCTCCTCGGCGACGCGGCGCGCGGTAATGTCGACCGACGATCCGATCAGCCCGATGACCTCGCCGGCGCCGTTGCGCAGCGGCGCCTTGGTCGAAAGCCAGACGGCGCGGCTGCCGTCGGCGAGGGCGATCTCCTCCTCGACCTGCTCGGCGACGCCGCTCTCCATGATGCGCCGGTCGTTGGCCATGACGACGGCGGCCTGCGCGCGGTCCTCGAGCACCTCCGAGTCGGTGCGCCCGACATAGCGCTCGGGCGGCATGCCGAGCAGCTCGCTGGTGCCGCGGTTGCCGATCAGCAGCCGGCCCTCGCGATCCTTGGCGTAGACGACGCCCGGCACCGCCTCGGTGAAGGTGCGCAGCAGCTCGAGCGCCCGGTCGCGCTGGGCGGCGACGGCGCGGCGCTCCTCGATGTCGAGCAGCACGCCCGGGAAGCGCAGCGCGCTGCCGTCGGCGGCCAGTTCGGCGCGTCCGTTGGCCTCCACCCATCGATAGACGCCGGACGCGTGAAGCACGCGATACTCGCACATATAGGGCCCGCCGCGTTCGACGGCGGTGCCGACCTGCTCGGCCACCCGTTCCCGATCGTCGGGGTGGATCGACGCCATGACCTGATCGAGCGTCAGCCCGTCGCGGCACTGCTCGACGGGCAAGCCGAACGAATGCGCGAAGCGCTCATCGGCGGTGAAGCTGTCGCCGGGCACGTCCCAGACCCAGGTGCCGACGATCGCCCCGGCGTCGAGCGCCAGCTGGACGCGCTCCGAGGTCTCGCGCAGTTCGCGCTCGACGCGCTTGATGTCGGTGATGTCGTGGACGAGCGCGTAGACGCCCTCGACGCGGCCCGCGCCGTTCAGCCGCGGCACATAGTCGACGGCGACGTAGCGGGCGCTGCCGTCGCGATAGGGCATGAACTGCTCGAAGCTGAGTCGCTCGCCCTGCTTGGCGCGCTCGAGATGCTGGGCGACGCCGGCGAAGGCCTCCTCGCCGACGACGTCGCGCACGCGCTGGCCGATCAGCGTCTCGCGCGGCTGCGGAAACCAGCTCTCGTAGAAGCGGTTGACGAATTCGTAGCGCGCCTCGCCCGCCTCGTCGATCGCCATGTAGGAGACCAGCGCCGGCAGCGCGTCGGCGAGCTGCTGCAGCTCGAACTCGCTGCGCAGCAACGCGGCCTGGGCGCGATCGCGCTCGACGGCGCCGCGCTGCGCCTCGGTGACGTCATAGCCCTCGACGAAGATCCCGACGACCTGCCCCGCCTCGGTGATCGGCTGATAGACGAAGTCGAGGAAGCGCTCGCTCACGCTGCCGTCGGGCATCTGGATCGCGATCGGCGACGCCGACGAGGTGAAGGGCTGCCCGCTCGAGAAGACGCGGTCGAGCAGCTCGATATAGCCCTGCGCCGCCACCTCGGGCAGCACCTCCAGCGCGGTCTTGCCGGTCAGGTTGCTGCGCCCGATCAGCCGCTCGTAGGCCGGGTTGGCGAGTTCGAAGCGATGCTCGGGGCCGCGCAGCATCGCCATGAAGCCGGGCGCCTGCTCGAACATCACCGCCAGTCGCTCGCGGTCCTCCTTCAGCCGCCGGTCGGCGTGCACGCGGTCGGTCGTCTCGACGACGATCGCCAGCACGCCGGCGGGTTCGCCGTCCTCGCCGAGCACCGGCGAATAGTCGAGGTCCATCCACGCCGGCTGCGGGGAGCCGTGACGGTCGAGCGTCAGCTCCTGATCCTTGTAGTGGAGCGTCCCGCCGCCGAGGACGACCTTCATGACATTGTCGTTGAAGTCGGCGACCTCGGGCCAGCCCTCGCGGACCTTCGATCCGAGCAGGTCGGGGTGCCGCCGCCCGGCGAACACCGAATAGGCGTCGTTGTAGAGCATGACGCCGTCGGCGTTCCACAGCATCACGATCGGCACCGGCGAGCGGAGCATGATCGAGGTGGCGGTCTTCAGGCTCTGCGGCCAGCTGTCGATCGGCCCGACCGACGTCGACGACCAGTCACGCCGCGCGATCAGCGCACCGCATTCGCCGCCGCCGTTGAGGAAGCCGGGATGCGCGGGCAAGGATGGCGCCTGCGCGAAGAGATCGACCGTCACTTACCGAGCACTCCCGAAGCCCCCGCTCGGCCCGCCTGCCGCCGGCATAGCGCGCCTGTTACGATGGCGTAAAGGGGCCAATCATTCAAGCAACTTAGCCGATTGGGCCGCGGCGCTGCGGTCAGAAACAATAGGCGATCGCCGAATCGAGCCACACCAGCGCGCCCCAGCGCTGCCAGAGCAGTGCGCCGACGAGGATCGGCACCGCGACCGCCGTCAGGCCGAGCAGCCGGCGCCGCGTCACGCCGCCGCCGCGCGCGCCGCCGCGCCGTCGCGGATCGGCAGGTGGATGAGGCCGGCCAGCACCCCCAGCGCGATCGAGGCGCCCCAGGCGAGGTCGTAATTGCCGGTGATGTCGTAGGCCTGGCCCGCCGCCCAGGCGCCGAAGAAGCTGCCGACCTGATGGCTCAGGAAGACGATGCCGTAGAGCGTCGACAGGTAGCGAACGCCGAACATCTCGCTGACCAGTCCCGAGGTCAGCGGCACCGTGCCGAGCCACAGGAAGCCGAGCGCCGCCGCGAAGACGAGCGCGGTCGCCGGCGACAGCGGCAGCGCCACGAACAGCGTGATCACCGCGGCGCGCGCGAAATAGATGGCGCTCAGCAGATATTTCTTGCGCCAGCGGTCGCCCCAGGCGCCGAACAGATAGGAGCCGAAGATGTTGAACAGCCCGACGAGCGCGAGGCTCGTCGCGCCGACGCTCGCCTCGAGCCCCTTGTCGGTCACATAGGCGGGAAAATGCGTGCCGACGAAGGCGACGTGGAAGCCGCAGACGAAGAAGCCGAGATTGAGCAGCCAGTAGCTCGGGTAGCGCCCCGCCTCGGCGAGCGCCGCGGTCATCGATTGCGGCGGGCCCGCCGAATCGGCCTCGACCGGCTTGCCGGCGATGCCGGCCGACAGCGCCACCACGAGCGAAATGCCGCCGGCGAGCACCATGAGCGCGGTGCGCCAGCCCAGCTCGGTCAGCAATCCCTGCGCCGCCGGCACGACCAGAAACTGGCCGAGCGAGCCGCCGGCGGTGGTCAGGCCGAAGGCCAGCGTGCGCCGCTCGGGCGGCACGACGCGCGCGACGGCCCCGAGCACGGTGACGAAGGTGGTCGCCGACAGCGCCATGCCGATCAGCACCCCGAACGACAGGTGAAGCCCGAGCGCGCTCGTCGACGTTGCGGCGAGCAGCAGGCCGCCGGCGTAGACGACGCCGCCCGCCGCGGCGATGCGGCCCGCGCCATGCTTGTCGGCGAGCGCGCCGACGAAGGGCTGCATGAGCCCGAACAGCAGATGCTGGATGGCGATCGCCAGCCCGAACATGTCGCGGCCGACATCGAGATCCATGCCGATCGGCCGCATGAACAGCCCGAAGGCCTGCCGGACGCCCATGCCGAGCGTGACGATGATCGCGCCGCAGGCAACGACGAGCCACGGATTGCGCCGCGCCAGCGCGTTCACCGGCCGGCCTCCAGGCCCAGGCGCTCGACTTTCGCGAGAAGCGCGAACAGCTGCGCACGCTCGGTCGCCCCGAGACTCGCGTCGATCCGCGCCTGCGCCGCGCGCCATCCCGGTTCGGCGGCGGCCATCGCCGCGCGCCCCGCCGCGGTCAGGCAGAGCCCGCGGCGGCGCCGGTCGGTGCCGGCGCCGATGTCGACGAAGCCCGCATCGGCGAGCGGCCGCAGCGCGCGGGTCATCGCGCTGCGTTCGTGCCCCGTCGCCTTCGCCAGTTCGCCCACCGACGCGCTGCCGAGCCGGGTCAGCGAGCGGAGGATGGCGAACTGGGTGACGGTCAGCCCCGTGCCGGCGAGCTCGCCGTCGTAGAGGCGCGTCAGCGCCCGCGACGCGCGGCGGACGCGTGCGCAGGCACAGGGGGACGACGCGGTCATGATTCGTGCGTACACACGTTATTCGCCGCCGTCGAGCCGCTTTGTTGCAGCGGCGAAGCAACCGGATCGCGGCGCAACGGTTGAACGTCGTTGGAAGGCGGAAACCCGCCCGAAACGAACGATGCTGCTGGAGGCCCACGTGACGATCGCGCAGTCCGAACACGCCAAAACGGGGATCGTCGGCCTCGATGACGTGCTGGCCGGCGGCCTGTCGCGCGGCCGCGTCTTCCTGCTCGAGGGCAGCCCGGGCACCGGCAAGACCACGGTGGCGCTGCAGTTCCTGCGCGCCGGGGCCGCGGCCGGCGAGCGCGGGCTCTACATCACGCTGTCGGAGACCGACGACGAGCTGCGCGCCAGCGCGGCCTCGCATGGCTGGGATCTGGCCGACATCGAGGTGTTCGAGCTGGTGCCGCCCGAGAGCCTCCTCGACGACGAGCAGCAGCAGAGCCTGCTCTACTCGTCCGATCTCGAGCTCGGCGAGACCACGCGGCGCATCTTCGACGCGTTCGAGAAGCACCGCCCCGACCGCGTCGTGCTCGACAGCCTGTCCGAGATCCGCCTGCTCGCGCAGAGCTCGCTGCGCTACCGGCGGCAGATCCTGGCGATGAAACATTATTTCGCGCGCCAGAATTCGACCGTGCTCATGCTCGACGACCTGACCGCCGAACAGCATGACAAGACGGTCCACAGCGTCGCGCACGGCGTCATCCGGCTCGAGGAACTCGCCCCCGACTATGGCGCCGAGCGGCGGCGGATGCGGATCATCAAATATCGCGGCCGGCGCTTTCGCGGCGGCTACCACGACTTCGCGATCCACACCGGCGGCGCGCGGGTGTTCCCGCGGCTGGTCTCCGCCGAACATCGCAAGGATTTCGTGCGCGTCGTTCAGCGGACCGGCAACGCGGCGATGGACGCGCTGCTCGGCGGCGGCATCGAGAGCGGATCGAGCACGCTGGTGCTCGGGCCGGCGGGGACGGGCAAGTCGCTGATGACGCTGACCTTCGCCTGCGAGGCGGTGCGACGCGGCGAGCGCGTCGCCTTCTTCCTGTTCGACGAGGAGCTGGGGCTGTTCTTCGACCGGGCGCTCGGGCTCGGCATCGACGTCCGCGCGATGGTCGGGGCCAAGCAGATGGTCGTCGAGCAGGTCGATGCCGCCGAGCTGGCGCCCGGCGAATTCGCGCAGCGCGTGCGCGAATGCGTCGAGGCGATGGACGTCGGCACCGTCGTCATCGACAGCCTCAACGGCTATCAGGCGGCGATGCCGGGCGAACGCGCGCTCGTCCTGCACATCCACGAGCTGCTGCAATATCTCAATCGCCGCGGCGCCGCGACCTTCCTGACCGTCGCGCAGCACGGGCTGGTCGGCGACATGCAGTCGCCGGTCGACGTCACCTACCTTGCCGACACCGTCATCCTGCTGCGCTATTTCGAGGCGCGCGGCCGGGTGCGCCGCGCGGTGTCGGTGGTCAAGAAGCGCACCGGCGCGCACGAGGATACCATCCGCGAATACCGCATCGGCGCCGACGGCATCCGCCTCGGCGAGCCGCTGCATCATTTCCAGGGGGTGCTGCGCGGGGTGCCCGAGGTGGTCGGCAAGGACACTCCGTTGCTGCCCGACGAACCGGCGTGACGTCCGCGCTTCCCGACCGGGCGCTCATCCTCGCGCCGCGGGGACGCGATGCGCAGGTCGCCGCCGGCATGCTGCGGGAAACCGGCGTCGGCACGCTGATCTGCGCCGATATCGCCGCGCTGGTTGCCGCGGCGGCCGACGGCGCGGCATTCGCGGTGGTGACCGAGGAGGCGCTTCGCACCGCCGATCTCCGGCCGTTCGCGACCTGGCTGGCGCAGCAGCCCGAATGGTCCGATTTCCCCTTCATCCTGCTCACCGAGCGCGGCGGCCTCGAGCGCAATCCTGCCGCCGGGCGCTTCCTCGAGACGCTCGGCAACGTCACCTTCCTCGAGCGCCCCTTCCATCCGACCACGCTGGTCAGCATCGCCCGCGCCGCGCTGCGCGCCCGGCACCGGCAATATGACGCCCGCGCCAGCATGATGGCGCTTCGCGAACTGTCGGCCTCGCTCGAGGAGCGCGTCGAGGCGGCGACCGACGAGCGCCAGGCGGTATTGGCGCAGCTCCACGAGGCGCAGAAGCTGGAGACGATCGGCCAGCTGACCGGCGGGGTCGCGCATGATTTCAACAATCTGCTGACGCCGATCACCGCCGCGCTCGACCTCATGCAGCGTCGCTACGGCGGCTCGGATCCGCGCGCGGGCCGGCTGATCGGCAGCGCGCTGCAGTCGGCCGAGCGCGCCAAGACGCTGGTCCAGCGGCTGCTCGGCTTCGCGCGGCGGCAGACGCTGCAGACGCGCCCGACCGATCTCGCCTCGCTGATCACCGGCATGCGCGACCTCGTCGCCAGCTCGGTCGGCCCGATGATCGAGGTGCGCGTGCGCTGCGAGGTCGGGCTGCCGCCGGCGCTCGTCGATCCCAACCAGCTCGAGCTGGCGATCCTCAACCTGTGCGTCAACTCGCGCGATGCGATGCCCGACGGCGGGCAGGTAAGGATCGCCGCCGAGCGAATGACGGTCGATGCCGACGACCGGCTCCCCGTCGCGCCCGGACAGTATCTGCTGCTGTCGGTGACCGACACCGGCAGCGGCATGGATGCCGAGACGCTGGCGCGCGCGGTCGAGCCCTTCTACTCGACCAAGGAGCAGGGCAAGGGCACCGGTCTCGGCCTGTCGATGGTCCACGGGCTCGCCGCGCAGATGGGCGGCGGCTTCCGGCTGGAAAGCGCGCCCGGCGAGGGGACGCGCGCCGACCTGTGGCTGCCGGCGGCGATCGACGCTGCCGACCGCCGCGATCCGGCCGCCCCCGCGCTGCCGATGGCCGACCTGCGGCCGATGGCGTTGCTGCTCGTCGACGACGAGGAACTGGTGCGCAACGGGACCGCCGAGATGCTGCGCGATCTCGGCCATTCGGTCGTCGAGGCGGCGAGCGGCGGCGAGGCGCTGATCCGCCTGGCCGACGGCCTGCCGATCGACGCGCTGGTCACCGATTACAAGATGCCCGGGATGAGCGGCGCCGAACTGGCGCAGCGGCTGCACCGCTTGCGGCCCGACGTGCCGGTGCTGCTGATCACCGGCTACACCGGCAATCCCGGCGAGGCCGCCGATCTGGCGCGGCTCGACAAGCCCTTCCGCCAGGCCGATCTCGCCAACGCGCTCGCCCGGCTGCTCGAGCCGCCGGGCGATGCCGGCCGGCGCGGAAATTGACGCCTCGAGTCGCGGACGCTAGGCCTGTAACAATTCTGTCATATTGTTGTTGGATCGCCGCCATCCGCCAGGTCGCCGCCCTGCCCTATCGAACCGATCCCGACGTTCCCGCTGCGCCCCCCGTCGTGCTGCTCGTCACCTCGCGCGACACGGGCCGGTGGGTTCTGCCCAAGGGCAATATCGATGCTGGGATGACCGCCGCGGCGGCCGCGGCGCAGGAAGCGGAGGAGGAGGCCGGCGTGCGCGGCGTGACCGTCGCGACGCCGGTGGGCAGCTACCGCTACCGCAAGACCCGGTGGACCGGCCTGTCGCGGATGGTCGACGTCGACGTCTTTCCCCTTGCGGTCACCGACGAGCTCGCCGCTTGGAAGGAGCAGCATCAGCGCGAACGCCGCTGGTTCCCGCTCGATGCGGCGGCCGATGCCGTCGACGAGCCCGAGCTCAAGGCGCTGCTCCGCGCCTTCCGGCCGTGCACGGGCGACGGCGCGATGTCGACCGCGAGCTGACGCGGCCTCGCGATGTACACCGCCCAGGGCGCGGTCGCGATGGCGCGTGCTCCTTCGACCGGGTCGACGGCGGGCCGGCGCGTCACCGGTCGATCGGCCTTAGCGGCTGAGCGCCGCGACATGGCAGTTCTTCGCCACCATCAGTCGGTGTAGGATGTCGCGAACGTCAGGGGGCGGCGCAGGATGGCATCGCGAAAATTCGGCACGTCGCGCGAGCGCCGCTCGGTCACGACGCGGCTCTGGGCGATCGTCGCCGCAGCCGCCCTGGCGCTGGGGATCGCCGGCGCGGCGCTCACCTATCTGACCGCGCTCGCCGACGAGGAAGCCTCCGCCAGCCGGTCGCTCGGCACCTATGCGACCGAGCGCGCCATGCGCGAGAGCCAGCGCTTCGAAGATCTCGCCCGGCTGCAGCAGCTCGCCAACGCCGCGTTTGGCCAGGCGCTCGCCGCGATCGACCCGGCGCGCGTCGACGCCGATTTCGACCGGCTGTTCCCGCTCGCCGCCGATGGCACGCGGCGCAGCATCGATGCGCTCTACGACGGCTACACGTCCGGCGACGGCACGCGGCTCTATGGCATCGGCGCCTTCATCGGCGACGGTCGGAACCTCGACAGTGCCGAGAAGGCGCAGCTGCTCGCGGCGCTGCGCGTCGTCAGCCGCTTCGGCGAAGGCATCGGCTTTCGCTTCGACAATTTCTATTTCTTCACACCGAAGAACCGGCTCGTGATGTTCGCGCCCAAGCGCAGCGACCGGCTCATCTTCTACCGCCGCGAGGCGCCGCCGAGCTTCAGCTTCACCTTCGAGGAGATGGTGCAGATCACGCTTCCCGCCTCGAATCCGACGGCGACCATGCGCTGCACCTCGCTGCAGCACATCCTCTACGATCGCAGCTTCCGCACCTGGACGACCGGCTGCATGACCCCGGCGACGGTCGATGGCGGCTATGTCGGCGCCTGGGGCGTCAGCCTGCTGCTCGACCAGATCATCGCGCAGAGCATCGAGTCGCGCGCGCCGGGAACCGAGAACATGATGCTGACCGGCGACGGCAAGCTCATCGCGCACCGCTTCCTGACCGAGCAGGGGTCGGAGAAGACCGAGACCTATCTCGACATCGCGCGCAGCGGCGACGCGCGGCTCGCGCGCATCGCCAACTTCGCCGAGGGCGCCCGCCGCCGCATGCAGGTCGCCTACAACGACGCCGACGATCGCTACATCGCCGCCGCCCCGCTGCGCGGCCCCGACTGGCGCTTCGTCGTCACCGCGCACGGCGAGGAGGTTCGCGCGCGGGCGATGAAGCTGGCGCTCAAGGTGTTCGGCATCGTCGTCGTCGGCGCGGCGCTGCTGCTCCTCGTGCTGCACCACCTGCTCCAGACGCAGATCGCCTTGCCGCTGCGGCGCATGCTCGACGCCTTCGATCGCCAGCAGCGCCAGACCACCGACCGCGAGGGGCTCGCGGACGTCCTGCCGGTGAAGCGTGCCGACGAGATCGGCGCGGTGGCGCGGCGGCTGGCACGCGTCGGAACGCCGCCCGCATAACTCGCCGCCTCTCGCAAAGACAATAACCTGCCGCAAATAGGTGACATTGGACCAGAATCTTCTTTAAATTCTTCGCAGGTATTGGAATGCTCTCTCGATATGTCGGAGGAGTAGTGTCCGATGCAGGTCGCCACCGCATCTCGATACCTTGTCAAACGCCGCTGCGAAAAGCACCGGCGGCGGCGCGTCGTCGAAGTGACGCTTCCGCTCACCCCGCTTGCGCTCCTCACGGCTTGCGGAGGCGGTGGGGGGGGGCGGTCCCGCGACCAGCCCGTCTCCATCCCCGATTATTGGTCAGGGCGACACGATGGCGATCCCCGTGGGCTCGACCGAAGCGACCGGCAATGTACTGACCAACGACACGGTGACCGGTGGAACGCCGATCGTTACGAGCGTAGCCGTCCAAGGCGGAGCGACCGGCACCGTCGGATCGGAGCTTCAGGGCAACCTCGGCCAGCTGATACTCCAGGCCAACGGCAGCTACACCTATGCGACGGGCGTCGGCACTTCCGGCTATGCGGCGCTACCCGCCGGCCAGACCGCAACCGAGACCTTTACCTACACGCCATCGGTCAACGGCACGGCCGGTGCACCGCAGACGCTGACCATCACAGTGACGGGCGTCAACGACGCGCCGGTTCCGACGCCCGACAGTGGCGGGGCGGCGGCGCCCGGCGCTGCGGCGACGGGAAACGTGCTGGCCAACGACCGCGACCCCGACACCGGTGACACGCTCACGGTGATCGGCGTACGTGCGGGTAGCGGCGCCAGCGCAGACGACGGACAACGCGCCGCGGCGGCGTTGCCGCCGACCGCCGGAACCTACGGCACGTTGGTGATGAACGACGACGGCAGCTACAGCTACACGGTCGATGCCGCGGATGCCGACTTTGTCGCGTTGAGCGCCGGACAGGCCGCTACCGAGACCTTTATCTACGCCGTATCCGATGGAACGGCGACGCGCAGCGCGACGCTGTCCTTCACGGTCACCGGCGTCAACGACGCGCCCGTCGGCTTTGTCGACGACGGCGGCACGGCGACGATCGGCGCGACGCTCACCGGCAATGTGCTGACCAACGATCGCGATCCCGATGCCGGCGCGGTGATGCACGTATCCACGGCCGGCACAGGTACGGGCAAGTATGGCACCGTCACGATCAATGCCGACGGGAGCTACAGCTATGCGGTCAACGCCGCCGACCCCGACACCTTTGCACTCGGCGCCGGCCAAACCGGCACCGAGAGTTTCTACTACGAGATTTCCGACGGAACGATGTCGGGCAGCGCTCGCCTCACCTTCCAGGTGAGCGGCGTCAACGACGCACCGGTGGCGACCGCGGACCGGCTTGTGACGTTTCCCGATACCCGTCGTGAGATCAACTTGTTGAGCAACGACAGCGATCCCGACGGCGGAACACTCCGACTTACTTCGGTCACCTACTCCGACGGAACCGTCGTTACTTTTCAGCAATCGAGCCTCGCCAATATGACGACGGCTTTCGGCGGCATTCAGTTCCATGCGAGCGGAGTTGCAACGTTCCTCGGGCAGAACACCGCGGCTGGCATTGCACTGCCAGCAGGTACTTCGCAAACCGATCGCTTCAGCTACACCATTAGCGACGGCGCGTTGTCATCGACGGCGAGTTTCGACCTCGTGATTGAAGGAAGGAACGATGCGCCCTCAACCAATGCGGATCGGATCGAAATCTACGAGCGCGGAAAAGTCATCACCGGAAACGTCTTGGCCAATGACTCGGATGCCGATACGGGCTCTTCACTGACGCTGGTGTCTGTGGTCGGTTCCGACGGCCAGCCGGTGCCATTAGGGCAGTCGACGGAATTGGGCTTCTTGCGCGTTACGATAAACGCCGATGGTAGCTTCACGGCGAAAGCCGACACGCAAACATACTACGCGCAATTATTCGGCGCGTTCGCACAACCATTTCGCGTTTTCACCTACACCGTGAGTGACGGCACAGCCACCGCAACCGGCGATGTCCTCCTCAACCTGATTGCGTTCGATGATCTCCCCATCCTGCGCCCGGACGTCCTTGCCGTCACTGCAGGCTCTACAAGAGTTTCTGGAAATCTTACGGCGAACGACACCGAAATCGATCTGTCCCAGCAAGTAAGGGTGGCGGCTTGGGACAAGCTCGAAAGCCCTTATGGGACCATTTTCGGATGGCAACCGAATGGCGATTTCGCTTATGCGGCCAATGGCGCCGCGTCGGCAGAATTAAAGGCGGGCCAAACCGCGACCGACATCTTCACCTACACCGCGAACGGTCCGTCCGATCTACCGAAGCCAACCTCGACCCTGACGGTCACGATCACCGGTGTTGACGATGCGACGGTGGCGGGCACGGCAACGCTGGCCGCGGCGACCGAGGGCGGCGCGGCGACGGCAGCGCAGCGGCTGTTTATCAACAGCAGCGCGCGGCTCCCCACCGATGCCGTCTACGATCCCGACGACACGCTGCTGCTGGCGCAGATCAACGGCCAGACGATCGGCACCGGCACGCCGACCGCCTCGATCACCGGCGAATATGGCGCGCTCGTCGTCGGCACCGGATCTAGCGGCACGATCAACTACGTGATCGACAATGCCGATCCCGACACCATCGCGCTCACCCCCGGGCAGATCGCGCGTGAATATTATAGCTACCGAGTCAGCCACGCGGCCGGCGGAGGCAACGGCCCCGACGTCACGGGCGTCATCGTCCAGCAGGTCAACGGCGATCTAGGAACCGCCAACCCGGCGGCACCCTCGGTCCATGTCGTCACTACCGGCGCCGATATCCCGACAATCACCGGCAACACCGGCGCCGACCAGCTTATCGTGCGCGGTAAGCTCAGCGGCGCCACGCTCGACGCCGGCGCCGACACCGTCATCTTCCACCTCGATACCGGCACGCTCGCCGGCATCCTTGAAGGCGGCAACGGTACCGATACGCTGCAGCTGATCGACAATGTCGGCGCGACGCTCACCCCGACCGAGCTCGATATCGGCGCGCGCCTCCGCGACTTCGAAGGGATCGACCTCGCCGGCACCGGTAACACCACGCTGTCGATCCGCGTCCAGGACGTGCTCGACGCCAACGGCATACCCGACACGCTCCACGTCACCGGCACCGCAGGCGACCGCGTCGATATCGACATCCCGGCCTGGACGATGGGCGCGGACCAGACCGTCGATGGGCAGCTCTACCGCACCTACACCAGCGGCGGCGCCACGCTGCTTATCGACCCGGACATCCTCGTCATCTGAACGGCCGCAGCGCGCGCCGCTTGACAGCGGGCGGGCGTCGGCGCGACCTTGTCTCCAGCGAGCGACGAAAGAGTCGCCGGGGAGGATCCTGCGAACGCGCAGCGGCGGCATGCCGGTGCGCTTATGGGATGCTCCGATGGGTCGTCTGCCGCCTGCGCCACCGATCGTCCGCCAGCGCCCCGAGGCGCGCGCATGAGCGCAGCCGTCGAGGTCGCGCCGGCGCTGGTCGCGCTGCTCTCGATGATCGCCGCCGGGCTGTTCGCGGGCTTTGCCGGCGGGCTGTTCGGCATCGGCGGCGGCTTCGTCGTCGTGCCGGCGCTCTACCTCGTCATGCCGCTGCTCGGCGGCAGCCCCGACCATCTCGCGCATGTCGCGGTCGGCACCTCGCTCGCCACCATCGTCGCCACCTCGTTCCGCTCGGTGCAGGCGCATGCCCGGCGCGGCGCGGTCGACTTCGACCTGCTGAAGAGCTGGGCGCCGTGGGTGGTGCTCGGCGTCGGGCTCGGCACGCTGTTCGCCGACCGCGTCGACGGCCGCTGGCTGGCGCTGGTGTTCGGCGCCGGCGTGACGCTGATGTCGCTGCATTTCCTGTTCCCGGTGCTCGCCGGCCGCCAGCTGCGCGACGACCTGCCCGGCGGCGCGGCGCGCGCCGGCATCGCCGGATCGCTCGGCGCCTTCTCGTCGCTGCTCGGCATCGGCGGCGGCACCATCGCCATCATCGTCATGACGCTCTGCGGCAAGACGATCCACCGCTCGATCGCCACCGCCGCCGGGCTCGGACTGATCATCGCGCTGCCCGGCGCGATCGGTTTCATGGCGATCGGGCTCAACGAGCCCGGGCTGCCGCTCGGCGCGATCGGCTATGTCGACGTACCCGCGGCGCTGGCGATCGTCTCGACCTCGATCTTCACCGCGCCGCTCGGCGCCGCCGCGGCGCACCGGCTCGACGCGGCGAAGCTGCGCGCCGGTTTTGGGGCCTATCTGCTGCTCGTCGGCGCGGTCATGATCAACAACGGGCTGACAGGCTGATTTTCGGGAGGGGACGACGATGGATCATATCTCACGCCGGGCGCTGATCGGCGCCGCCTCGGCCGGCACCGCGCTGGCGCTCGCCGGCCGCGCCGGTGCGCAGGCCGCGCCGCCGGCCAGGCCATTGTTCGGCCCGGGGCCGGGCGTCGCGCAGCTGTCGCGCAACGAGAACCCCTACGGCCCCAGCCCGCGCGCGATCGCGGCGATGGCCGCCGCCGCGCCCACCGGCAGCTATTATGCCGACGTTGCCGCCGACCGCCTCGCCGCGATGATCGCCGAGCGCCACGGCGTCACGCCGGCGCAGGTCGTCATCGGCAGCGGCTCGACCGAGATCCTCTCGGCGATCGCGCTCGCCTGGAAGGACAAGGGCGCGATCCTCTGCCCCGGGCTGTTCTGGGACACCACCGTGCTCTACGCCGCGAAGAAGGGGGCGACGGTCAAGCGCGTGCCCCTCAAGCCCGACATGAGCGTCGATCTCGACGGCATGCTGGCGGCGATCGGCCCCGACGTCGGGATGATCCACCTGTGCAATCCCAACAATCCGACCGCGATGCTGATCGACGGCGACGCGCTGCGCGCCTTCATCGCCAGGGTGCCGTCGCACATCCCGATCCTGATCGACGAGGCGTACAACGAGCTGACGACGCACCCCGATCAGGCGTCGGTCATCGGATCGCTGAAGGCGCATCCCAACCTCATCGTCGCGCGCACCTTCTCGAAGATCTACGGCATGGCCGGGCTGCGCATCGGCTATGCGCTCGCCTCGGAAGCAAATGCCGAGCTGATGGGCAGCTATCTGATGAGCTTCGGCGGCAACACCGCCGGCCTCGCCGCCGCCATCGCCTCCTATGACGACACCGCCTTCACCACCTATTCGAAGGGTCGCATCCTCGAGGCGCGCGGCATGATCCTCGACGCGGTGAAGAAGGCCGGGCTCACCGCGGCGCCGTCCGAAACCAACTTCGTCTTCGTCAGGGTCGCCGACGCCAACGCCGTGCAGAAGGCGATGGCGGCGCGCAACATCCTGATCCGCGGCGCCTATGGCGAGTGGAACCACTGGTCGCGCGTCAGCACCGGCAAGATCGAGGACGTGAAGCGCTATTGCGAGGCGCTGCCGCAGGTGGTGGGGGCGTAGTCCGCGCTTCCCCCGCCGGCCTGCGGGAGCGGAATTGGGCGGGATCACCCGAAAGACAGGGCTTTTCACAGGTTGCCCGAGCTTGGGCATCCGTCTCTATTCATGCGCGATAGAATCAAGCGGGGCCAATCACATGCGCGATTTCACCACCGACCGCCGTACGCTGCTCGCCGGCGCCGCCGCGACCGCCGCCACGCTCCTCGCGCCGGCGCGCGCGCTGGCCGCCGACGGTCTCGATCCGGTCAGGAAGGCGCTCGCCGCCAACCATGACGCCGCGGTGAAGCGGCTGCAGGACTGGATCCGCCTGCCGTCGATCGCCGCCGAGAACCGCGCGATGCCCGAGGGCGCCGCCCATATGGCGAAGCTCGCCACCGACGCCGGCTTCCAGCATGCCGAGATCGTGCCGACGCGCGGCCATCCCGGCGTGTTCGCGACGCTCGACGCCGGCGCCCCGCGCACGATGGGCATCTATTTCATGTACGACGTGAAGCAATATGACCCGGCCGAATGGTCGTCGCCGCCGACCGAGGCGCGGCTGCTCGACAAGGAAGGCTTCGGCCAGGTGGTGATGGGCCGCGGCGCGGTCAACCAGAAGGGCCCGCAGGCGACCTTCCTCGCCGCGCTCCACGCGATGAAGGCGGCGGGCAAGAAGCTTCCGGTCAACCTCGTGCTCGTCGCCGAGGGCGAGGAGGAGATTGGCTCGCCGCATTTCGCCGACATCGTCACCAAGCCCAACGTCCTTGCCGCGCTCCGGAAATGCGTCGGCGTCATCATCCCGACCGGCTGGCAGAGCCCGGCGACCGGCGGCGTCGAGATCAACCTCGGCGCCAAGGGCGTCGTCGAGTTCGAGCTCGTCGCCAGCGGCGCCAAATGGGGCCGCGGCCCCAGGGAGGACCTGCATTCGAGCCAGAAGGCGCGCGTCGACAGCCCGGCCTGGCGGCTCGTCGCCGCGCTCTCGACGCTCGTCACCCCCGACGGCAACACCCCGCTGGTCGACGGATTCATGGACAAGGTCCGCCCGCTCACCGCGCGCGAGCGCGAGCTGATCGCGCTCGCCGCGAAAAGCATGAGCGAGGAGGACGCCAAGCGCTCGATGGGCGTCACCCACTGGATCGACGACCTGTCGTGGGAGAAATCGCTCGAACGGCTCGCCGCGCAGCCGACGATCAACATCGAGGGACTGGTCTCGGGCTACACCGGCCCCGGCGGCAAGACCATCCTGCCGAGCCGCGCCGTCGCCAAGATCGACATGCGGCTCGTCCCCGACATGACGCGCGACGACAGCGTGAAGAAGATCCGCGCCCACCTCGACAAGCGCGGCTTCCAGGACGTCGAGGTCAATGTCTCGGGCGGCTACGACCCGACCGAAACGCCCGAGAACAGCGACCTCGTCCGCGCCATGCAGGCCGCCTACCGGCGCTTCGACGTCCCGGTGACGCTCTACCCGCGCCTCGCCGGCAGCTGGCCCGGCGTGACGTTCACGGGCGCGCCGGTCAACCTGCCGGCGGGGCAGTTCGGGCTCGGCCACGGCTCGGGCGCGCATGCGCCCAACGAATATTTCGTGATCAAGAGCAGCAACCCCAAGGTGATGGGGATGGATGATGCGGCGCTGGGCTTCGTGGCATTCCTCGAGGAGATCGGAAGGGGCTAGCTCGCTCCGAAACACTTACCGTAGCAAGGCTTCTTGCCGAATTTGCACATTGCAGACATCTTTGCGGAAATCGACCTTGGGGAGGGGCGTCTGACTACCGAGATAGCTGTGATCAATCGGCTGGGTGTGGCTCTTGGCAGAGGCGCTGGTCAGCATCACCGCGATCGAACGGAAAGCCAGCGATGACGCTGGCACCGTGGGCGGCCCGATCGATGTTGCGTTGATCACTCGTTCAGAGGGGTTTGTTTGGATCAAGCGGAAGCACCACTTCCGCGCAGATTTGAACCCAAGATACATGTCGAGGGTTTTTGGGCGAAACGTCGGAGGAGAAGCATGATGAGGCGGCGAGGCGACGACAACGGCGCACCAACTCAGAAGCGGCGGGATGATCTGGATCGGCGTGTCAGCGAAGCTACGCGGGAGTCCGTGCGCGAGACGGTAGATGAGGTGGTGCGGCGCGCAGCCGCGCACTTTCAGAGAACAGCGCACGCCGCCTGAGTCATAAAACACACGGAAAAGCCCGCCATCCGGCGGGCTTTTTTGTTCAGTGCGATTCTCTTGAATTTGATCCCGCTCGACCCAACCGCTCCCCCAGAAAATCCATCACCGCGCGCACCCGCGGCGTGTGACGCAGCCGTTCGTGGGTGATCAGATAGAGCCCCATCTCGTCGTCGGCCTTGGGCGGTAGGCAGCGGATGAGGTCGGGGTCGCGGTCGGCGATGAAGCTGGGCAGCGCGGCGAGCCCCATGCCGGCGCGGACCGAGGACAGCAGCCCCATCGGCGTATTGTGCTGCATCACCACCGCGCCTTCGAGGTCGCTCTCCTTCAGCCAAGCGCGATAATAGCGCCAGACGTCCTTGCCGCCGCCGCCGATCAGCACATGGCTCTTCAGCTGGTGGCGGTTGCGCGGGATGCCGTTGGCCTCGGCATAGGCGCGGCTGCAGTAGACCGTCCAGGGATCCCAGGCGATGCGGCGTGCCACCAGCCCGTCGCCGGTCAGCCGCTTGGCGCTGCGCAGCGCCACGTCGGCGGCGCCGGCGCCGAGGTCGCGCACCTCGTCGCTGGTGTCGAGCTCGATGCGGATGGCCGGGTGCGCCTCGCGCAGGTCGCGCAGGATCGGCGCCAGCACGGTGACCGCGTAGATTTCCCCGCAGGTGAGCTTGACGGTACCGCTGATCTCGCGCGTCTGCGCCGCCGCGGTGTCGGCAAAGGCACCGGCGGCCGCCTCGACAGCGCGCGCGCTGTCGAGCAGCGCCTCGCCGGCCGGCGTCAGCGCATAGCCCGCCTGGCGCCGCTCGAAGAGCGTCAGCTCGAGCGCTCCCTCGAGCGCGGCGACCCGCCTGGCGGCGGTCGTCTGGCTGACGCCGAGCGCGCGGCCGGCGGCGAGCGTGCTGCCGGTGCGCGCCACGGCGAGGAAATAGCGCAGGTCGGTCCAGTCGAGCACGGGTCGCTCCTCCGGAAGAATGGGCTCAGCTCCCCCACCTCGTCATTCCGGCGAGAGCCGGAACCCGGCACCGCCGCCTAGCTGGGTTCCGGCTTTCCCCGGAATGACGCTGATGTAGGTGTGCGATTATGGCTCCGCATTCTGCACTTTCGCAGAACCCTTTTGCAATATCGTTGTTATACGAAACCTAATTCCCGCGCTATAGAGGGGCTGCACCGGTGCTGACTTCCTCCCTCTCCCCAAGGAATTCGGCCATGAAGACGCTGTTGATCGCTTTCGCCCCGCTGCTGCTGACGGTCCCGGCCGCCGCCGCGGAACCCGTATCGAGCCGCCCGGCCGCGGTGTCGGTCGCCGGCCTCGACCTCGCCACGCCGGCGGGCGCCGCCGAACTGCTGCAGCGCGCCCGCGCCGCCGCCGACCGCGCCTGCACCGCCGACGCCAAATGGGACCGCTGGTCGCGCGACTATGACCGCTGCCGCGCCGATGCGGTGACGGCGCTGGTCGCGAAGATCGACGCGCCGACGCTGACCGCGCTCCACCGCGGCGAGGCGCTGCCGGTGCAGGTCGCGGCGGCCAAGTAACCGCCAAGGGTGCCACACTCCCACGGGTGAACGAGGGGCGGCTTCTCCCCAGGGCCGTCCCTCAATCGTGTCTGCAAGCGCATCGTCATCCCGACGTTCGTCAGGATGACGGCTTGCTCGAGCGGCTGGTGCGCCGCTTCCTGTCGCCGAGCACCACCCACGCCGGCGCATGGTCGCTCGCCTTCTCGCGGCCGCGCACTTCGCGGTCGACCCCCGCCGCGTCGAGCCGCTTCGCCAGCTCGGGGCTCAGCAGCAGATGATCGATGCGCAGCCCGGCGTCGCGCCCCCAGGCGTTCCGCCAATAGTCCCAGAAGGTGTAGATGCGCTCGCCCGGATGCAGTTCGCGGATCGAATCGGTCCAGCCCTGCGCCACCAGCGCGGCATAGGCGGCGCGCACCTCGGGCCGGAACAGCGCGTCGTCCTGCCAGCGCTCGGGCTTGTAGACGTCGAGCTCGGTCGGCATGACGTTGAAGTCGCCCGCGATCACCACCGGTAGCCCGCTGTCGAGCAGCGTCTGCGCATGCGCCTGCAGCCGCGCGAACCACGCCAGCTTGTAGTCGAACTTCGGCCCCGGCGCGGGATTGCCGTTGGGCAGGTAGAGGCCGGCGACGAGGATGCCGCCAACCGCCGCCTCGAGATAGCGGCTCTGCGTGTCGGCGGGGTCGCCGGGCAGCCCGCGCCGCGTCTCGACCGGCGTGCCGATCCGGCTGAGGATCGCGACGCCGTTCCAGCTTTTCTGGCCGTGCCAGATCGCCTCGTAGCCCGCCGCCGCGATCTCGGCCGCGGGAAAGCGCGCGTCGGGCGCCTTCAGCTCCTGCAGGCAGACGATGTCGGGCGCGCTCTCGCCCAGCCACTCGAGCAGCCGCGGCAGCCGGCCGTTGATGCCGTTGATGTTGAAGGTCGCGATCTTCACCGCGGCCGGGGCTATTTCGGGCGGCGCGGCGGGCGCGGGCCGTCGCTGCGCGGGCCACCCGCCGGCTTGGGGCCGCGCGGGCGATCGCCGGCGCCGGCCGGCTTCGGGCCGCGCGGGCGGTCGCCGGGGCGCCCGCCCGGCCCCGACGGCCGGCCGCCCGGCGCCCCGCGGAACGGCCGGTCGCCGCGCGGCGGACCCGAGGGGGGCCCCGACGGCGAATGCGGCCGCGGCGGCGGCGCGTCCTTGCCGATGACGGTGTAGCCCTCCTTCATCAGCCGGGTGAAGGTGGTGCGCACGCTCGCCGCCACCGCCGCCTGCACTTCCCTGGGCAGGTCGGCGACCGCGGTATTGGCGTGGATCGCGCCGATGTCGCGCAGCAAGGTGTTGGGCAGCCCCTGCGAGGCCGCCTTCAGCGCCGCGATGGCGTCGATGACGGCGGCGTAGAGCGCTTCCTCCATCACATCGGTCGCGGACTTCTTCATCACCATCTCCAACGCATGCGGGTGCGGCGCGCCGCATTTACGCGGCCGCTGCGCTCGCCTAGCAAGTTGCGATGGCCAGCGACAGCCTTGCGATGCTCAGGCGCCCGTTCGCGACGGCGTGGGCGCTAGCGCGGCACCATCTCGACGGACTGACCACCAACGAATGCCTGTGGCGCCCAGCGGCCCGCGGCCCGCACGTCCGTCAGGGCGAGGACGGACGCTGGCACGCCGACTGGCCCGATCACGAAGGCTATGACCTCGGCCCGCCGAGCATCGCCTGGACGAGCTGGCACATCCTGTTCTGGTGGTCGATGGCGCTCGACCACAATTTCGGCGCCGCGACGCTGGCGCGCGAGGATGTCGCCTGGCCGGGCGATGCAGCGCGTGCGCGCGCGGCGATCGGCGAGCTGCAGGCGCGATGGCAATCGGCGCTCGAGCGGCTCGATCCCGACGCCCCGTCGCGCTGGCCGTTCACCGACCGGACGATGGCCGACGTCGTCGGCTGGGCGACCGTCGAGCTGACCAAGAACGCCGCCGAGATCGGCTATGCGCGATTCCTGTATGCGGTGCGCGCGGCGTAGGCCGCCGCGGCGCTAGCGCCGCGCCAGCTTCTTGGGGCCCTTGTCTTCCTCGAACAGCTGCGCGAGCTGCTCGACCATCGTGCCGCCCAGCTGCTCGGCATCCATGATCGTCACCGCGCTCTTGTAGTAGCGCGTCACGTCATGCCCGATGCCGATGGCGATCAGCTCGACCGGCGAGCGCGCCTCGATCCAGCCGATCACCTGCCGCAGGTGGCGCTCGAGATAATTGCCGCTGTTGACCGAGAGCGTCGAGTCGTCGACCGGCGCGCCGTCGGAGATCACCATCAGGATGCGGCGATCCTCGGGGCGGCCGATCAGCCGGTGATGCGCCCACAGCAGCGCCTCGCCGTCGATATTCTCCTTCAGCAGCCCTTCGCGCATCATCAGCCCGAGGTTCTTGCGCGCGCGCCGCCACGGCGCGTCGGCGGTCTTGTAGACGATGTGACGGAGGTCGTTGAGCCGGCCGGGCTTCGCCGGACGACCCTCCGCCAGCCAGCGCTCGCGCGACTGCCCGCCCTTCCAGGCGCGGGTGGTGAAGCCGAGGATCTCGACCTTGACGCTGCAGCGTTCGAGCGTGCGCGCCAGGATGTCGGCGCAGATCGCGGCGATCGAGATCGGCCGGCCGCGCATCGAGCCGCTGTTGTCGATCAGCAGCGTGACGACGGTGTCGCGGAAAGTGGTGTCGCGCTCGATCTTGTACGACAGCGCGTGCATCGGGTTGGCGACGATGCGCGACAGCCGCGCCGCGTCGAGCTGGCCTTCCTCCTGGTCGAAGTCCCAGGCCCGGTTCTGCTGCGCCATCAGCCGGCGCTGCAGCCGGTTGGCGAGCTTGGTGACCGCGCCCTGCAGATGCGTCAGCTGCTGGTCGAGATAGGCGCGCAGCCGCGTCAGCTCCTCGGGGTCGCACAGCTCCTCGGCGCCGACGATCTCGTCGAACTTGTCGGTGAACGCCTTGTAGTCGAAGTCGGGCGGCAGGTCGGACAGCGGCTGGTTGGGCCGCCACGGCGTCATCCCCTCCTCGCCCTCCTCGCCCATCTCGCTTTCCGAGGCGGCGTCCGACTCCATCTCCGACTGCGTCGTCGATCCCTCGTCGCCGGTCTCGTCGCTCTCCTCGGCGCGGGTCTCCATGTCCGATTCGGAGCCGCCGCCGTCGTCGTCCGATTCGTCCTCGCCCTCGCCGGGGTTCTGCTCGTCCGATTCGTCCTGCTGCTCGCTGTCGTCCTCCTCGGGCTCCTCGCCGGGGTCGTCGGCGAGCCCGAGGTCGGAGAGCACGCGGCGCAGGCTCAGGTTGAACGCCGCCTGGTCGCCGATGCGCGCGACGAGCTCGTCGAGATGCCCGCCCGCCTTTTCCTCGATCCCGGCGCTCACCATCGCCAGCGCCGGGATCGCCGCGGCGGGCGGCAGCTCGCCGGTCAGCCGTTCGCGCACCATCAGCGCCAGCGCGGTCGCCAGCGGCACCTCCGCCTCGGTGCGCGCGCGCGCGATCGGATCGGCCTTGATCCGCGTCTCGGTCATCCGCGTGAGATTGGCGGCGACCCCCGCCATGTCGCGGCTGCCGATCGCCTCGATGCGCGCCTGCTCGACGGCGTTGTAGATGTCGCGCGGCAGCCCCGCCGGCGGCTGGTCGGCGGCGTGGCGCTTGGCGTCGTGATGGCGCTGGCGCAGCGCGAAGGCGTCGGCCCAGCCGCGCGCCTCGGCGACCTGATCGGCGGGCAGGTTGCGCGCCGGCTGCGGCACGCGCGCCTGCGCGCCGCTCATCCCCGGCTTGTCGGCGGTGTAGCCGAGATCGGCCTCGCGCTCGTGCCCCAGCGCGCGGAAGGTGGCGGCGAGCGCCTGCCGGAAGTCCTCGATAGGGTTCTCGGGACCCGCCATTACCGCTTGGCTTTGGCAGTCACGCTTTCGGGCAGATCCTCGCCGAACACCCGCTGATAATATTCCGCCACCAGCGACCGCTCGTTCTCGTCGCACTTGTTGAGGAACGACACGCGGAAGGCGAAGCCGAGGTTGCCGCCGAAGATCGCGGCGTTCTGCGCCCAGGTCAGCACGGTGCGCGGGCTCATGACGGTCGAGATGTCGCCGGCGATGAAGCCCTGGCGCGTCATGTCGGCGACCTTGACCATCGCGGCGATCGTCTTGCGGTCGAGCTCGGGCGCCTTCTTGGCGACGATCTCGGTCTCGGTCTCGGCGGGCAGATAGTTGAGCGTGGTGACGATCGACCAGCGGTCCATCTGCCCCTGATTGATCTGCTGCGTGCCGTGATAGAGGCCGGTGGTGTCGCCGAGGCCGACGGTGTTGGCGGTGGCGAACAGCCGGAAGAACGGGTTGGGGCGGATGACGCGGTTCTGGTCGAGCAGCGTCAGCTTGCCCTCGACCTCGAGCACGCGCTGGATGACGAACATCACGTCGGGACGGCCGGCGTCATATTCGTCGAACACCAGCGCGGTCGGCGTCTGCAGCGCCCAGGGCAGCAGCCCCTCGCGGAACTCGGTGACCTGCTTGCCTTCGCGCAGCACGATCGCATCCTTGCCGACGAGGTCGATGCGGCTGATGTGGCTGTCGAGGTTGATGCGAACGCACGGCCAGTTGAGCCGCGCCGCCACCTGCTCGATGTGCGTCGACTTGCCGGTGCCGTGATAGCCCTGGATCATCACCCGGCGGTTGAAGGCGAAGCCGGCGAGGATCGCCAGCGTGGTGTCGTGATCGAAGACATAGGCGTCGTCGCGGTCGGGCACGCGCTCGTCGGCCACCGAGAAGGCCGGCACCTTCATGTCGATGTCGAGCCCGAACAGCTCGCGCGCATCGACCATCCGGTCCGGCGCCATCAGCACCGTCGTCGCGTGCGGATCGAAATCGGGTCGCGGTTGAGTGGCCAAGTCTCAGAACTCCTCAGGCGAAGGCGGGCGCGGACTTGAGGTGCGTATAGGCATCGATCACGTCCTGCAACTGCCGCTCGTGCGTCCGGTCGCCGCCGTTGGCGTCGGGGTGATAGCGCCGCACCAGCTCGGTATATCGCCTGCGGATATCGGCGAGGCCGGCGTCGTCGTCGAGCCGCAAAACCGACAGGGCGCTGCGGTCCTTGGCCGAAAGCACGCGGCCGTTCTTCGCGGTCGCCCGCGCGAAGCTGCCGGCACCATAGCGCCCCGACAGGATGTCGAGCGGATCGTGGATGTCGGCGCGCGCATAGGCGTTGGAGGCGAAGGCGCGGGTCTTGCGGTCCCACGACGGATGCGGCGTCTGCGCCGCGGCGATCTCCTCGGGGCTCATGCCGCTGAAATAATTGTAGCGCGCGTTGAACTCGCGGACATGGTCGAGGCACAGCCAGCGCCAGTCGCGCTGCCCGTCGCTGCCCCGATCGCCGCCCGGCGCGCGGAACTCGCCCGCCGACGGACAGCCTTCGGCGGCGCAGGGCTGCTGCTGCGGATGTTCGACGCGACCGTGGAATCGGCTGCCGCGCTTGAATCTGGGTTCGCTCATCGTCTCCCCTATATAAGCCGTCGGGATAGAACCAAGGAGAGCGCAATGGGAGCCGTGGCACAGGAAATCGATCGGCGGCTGCGCGCGGCGCTGGCGCCCGAGCGGCTGGAGATCGAGGACGACAGTTCGAAGCACGCCGGGCATGCCGGGCACCGCGGCGACGGCGCCGAAAGCCATTTCACCGTCCGGCTGACCAGCGCCGCCTTCGCCGGGCAGAATCGCGTCGCCCGCCAGCGCGCGGTCTATGCGGCGCTCGGCGACCTCATTGCGCCCGACCGCATTCACGCTCTATCGATCGAAGCGAAGGCGCCGGGCGAATCCTGACCCGGCCGATCCGTCTCCGGGAGTTGCCATGCGCCGCGTCACCACCCTTTCCATCGCCATCGCCCTGCTCGCGTCGACGCCGCTCGCCGCGCAGGCGCCGACGCAGGCCGTCGCCCGCGTCATGGCCAGCCCCGGCTACAAGGCGGCGGTCGCCGTGCTCGACCGCGACCACGAGCGGACCGTCGCCGACATCGTCACGCTCACCGAAATTCCGGCGCCGCCGTTCAAGGAGGAAGCGCGCGCGCGCGCCTATCTGGCGATGCTGAAGGAGGCCGGGCTGACCGACGTCGAGATCGACGCCGAGGGCAACGCCATGGGACTGCGCCGCGGTACCGGCAAAGCCGGGCGCCCGCTCGTCGTCATCGCCGCGCACCTCGACACCGTCTTCCCCGAGGGCACGCCGATCAAGGTGAAGCGCGAGGGCACGCGGCTGCTGGCGCCGGGCATCGGCGACGACACGCGCAGCCTCGCCGTGCTGCTCGCCTACGTCCGCGCGATGAACGAGGCGAAGATCGCCACCGACAAGGACATCCTGTTCGTCGGCAACGTCGGCGAGGAGGGACCCGGCGACCTGCGCGGCGTCCGCTACCTGTTCACCAAGGGCAAGTACAAGGACCGCATCGGCCAGTTCTTCTCGATGGACGGGACGAGCGCGTCGCGCATCGTTACCGGCGGCGTCGGCTCGAAGCGCTACCGCGTCACCTTCAAGGGCCCCGGCGGGCACAGCTACGGCGCCTTTGGCCTCGTCAATCCGATGGTCGCGATGGCGGCGGCGGTCACCGAATTCTACAAGATCCCCGTGCCGGCGACGCCGAGGACGACCTATGCGGCGAGCGTCACCGGCGGCGGCACCTCGGTCAATTCGATCCCCGACGCGACCTGGATGGAATTCGACATGCGATCGGTGAGCAAGGACGAGCTCGCCAAGCTCGAGACGCGCTTCCTCGAGATCATGCCGGCCGCCGCCGAGGTCGAGAACGCCGCGCGCTCGACCCGCGAAGGCAAGATCGTCGCCGAACTCAAGATGATCGGCGACCGCCCCGCCGGCCACACCGACGAGGCGCAGCCGCTGGTGCAGATCGCGGTCGCGGCGGTCGGCGCCCATGGCCTCAAGCCCGAACTCGGCGCCTCGTCGACCGACGCCAACATGCCGATGTCGCTCGGCATCCCCGGCATCACCATCGGCTCGGGCGGCAGCGGCGGTCGCGCCCATTCGCTCGACGAATGGATCGACGTCGAGAAGGGATCGAGCCTCAAGGGCATGACCGTCGGCCTGACGATGCTGCTCGCCGCCGCCGGAATGAAGTAGGCCGCGGCGCGGCGCGGCGTTAGGCTGGACGCCGTGACCCGCTACGACAAGCGCATCTGGATTTTCGCCGCCGGCCTCTCGGCGCTGGCCGGCTTCGTCGACGCCGTCGGGTTCATCGCGCTCGGCGGCTTCTTCGTGTCGTTCATGAGCGGTAACTCGACGCGGCTCGCGGTCGGGATCGCCGCCGGGCTTCCGGCGGTCGCGGCGCTGGCGGCGGCGCTTGTCGCCTGTTTCGTGCTCGGGGTGATGGCGGGCACGCTGGCCGCCGGACGCAGCGGCCGCCGGCGCGGACCGGTCGTGCTGGCGCTGGTGGCGCTGCTGCTCGCGCTGGCGGCGCTGGTCGGCACCCACGGCAGTGTGACGGTCGCGGCGCTGCTGATGGCCGCCGCGATGGGGGCCGAGAACGCGGTGTTCGAACGCGAGGGCGAGGTGGCGATCGGCCTGACCTACATGACCGGCACGCTCGTCAAGCTCGGGCAGCGCGCCACCGCGGCGCTGCTCGGCGGCGACCGCTGGGGCTGGCTCCCCTATCTGATGCTCTGGGCGGGTCTCATCGCCGGTGCAGTGGCCGGCGCGCTCGTCCACCCGCAGCTCGGCCTCGGCACGCTGTGGATCGCCGCGGCGGCGGCGGTCGGCCTGGCCTTCGCTGGCGCGGCGCTCGACCTTCAGCGTGCGCCGACCAGACGATAGCCAACGCCGGGTTCGTTGATCAGCAGCACCGGTACCGCCGGGTTGGGCTCGAGCTTGGCACGAAGCCCTCGCATCGTGACGCGCAGATATTCGGCGTGGCCGATATAGGCCGGTCCCCAGACGGCGCGCAGCAACTGATCATGCGTCACGACCCGGCCCGGATGCTTCGCCAGTTCGGCGAGCAGTCCATATTCCTTGGGGGTGAGATGCACTTCGCCACCCCGGCGCGTGATGACGCGTGCCAGCAGGTCGATGACGATCTCGCCGACGCTCACTTGCGCCTGACTCGCCTGCGCCGCGAGTCGCTGCCGAAGGGCGGCGCGAACCCGCGCCAGCAGCTCATCGGCGTCAAACGGCTTGGTGACATAATCGTCGGCGCCGAGATCCAGCGCCGCGACCTTCTCCCCGGTCTCCTCGCGCGCTGAGACGATCAGGATTTTCGCATCGCTCGATTGCCGGATCAGGCTCAGCAATTCCAGACCGTCGCGATCGGGAAGCCCCAGATCGAGCAGAACCAGTTCAGGCTTTTCGATCGGCAGCAGGCTGAGCGCGGCGCGCGCGCTGTCGGCTTGGGCAACGACATAGCCGGCCCGCTCCAGCGTGACGCGCAACAGTCTGCGGATCTGCGCCTCGTCATCGACCACCAGCAATTTCGCCGGCACGCTCACGTTGCCCCCACCAGCAATGCGGTGGGGAACCGCAGCTCGAAGCATGCACCCCCCTTCTCGCGGTTGCCCGCCGCCGGCTCGATGCCCATCGCCAGCGCGAACGACTTGACGATCGCGAGCCCCAGCCCGCTGCCACCGACCCGGTCGGACCCCTCGATCTTCGCAAAGCCGTCGAACGGCCGCAAACCGGCGCGAAGCCCCGGACCGTCATCGAGCACCTTCAGCCTCACACCGTCGGCATCGCTCGTGGCAGCGATGGTCACCGAACCGCCGTGGCGGAGCGCGTTGTCGAGAAGGTTGATGAGGCAGTGATGCAGCAGTTGCGGGTCGGCACGAACCAGCGGCAGATCGGCAGGCACCTCGATATCGAGACGCGCCGTCGCGTCGGGGCGCATATCGGCGGCGGCGGCGGTGGCGGCATCGACAAGATCGATCGGCTCGATCGCGAGCCGGACCGCCCCCGCCTCGATCCGCGCCATGTCGAGCAGATTTCCGATATAGCGATCGAGGCGCTTTGCCTCGGTCTCGAGCGTCGCGAGCAGGTCGTCTTCAGCCGCGCCGCGCAACGCGGCTGTCGCGGCGCGAATGGCGGTGAGCGGGGTCCGCAGATCGTGGCCGACCGACGAGAGCAAGGCGCCGCGCAGGCGATCGCGCTCGCGTAGCTGCGCCACGTCCTGCATCTCGCGGGCGAGCGATTGTCGCTCGAGCGCGAGCGCCCCTTGCGCCAGCAGCGCCGCCAGCAGCGGCTGGCGATGGGTGTCGACGACCTCGCGCCCGTCATCGCGCGCGAGGCCGAGCGCCGCAACGATTCGGCCGCTCGACACCATCGGATAGAAGCTCCAGTCGGCGGTCTGCAGCTCGGCGGTTCCGCGTCCGGCCGGCACACCGCGCGACAGCGTGAGCTGCGCCGCCTGCGCCTCGATGCGATCGAGCGCCGTCTGGCGCGGAAAGGCGCCGGCGATCACCACGCCCCCGGCGTCGGCGGTAACCACCAGGGCATTGGCCTCGAACAGTGGCGCCACGCCGGCCGCGATCACGTCGCCCAGCGCGTCCTTCGACGCGCCGACCAGTTGGCGGGCGAAGCCGGCAAGTGCCGCGTTGCGCCGCGCCTCCGCCGTGGCACGCGCCGCCTCATCGCGAAAGCCGGCCGCCAGCTGACTGGTGACGAGGGCGACCACGAGCAGCATCAGCACCGTTATCGCGCTGCCGATATCGCCGATCATCAGCGTGTGGAGCGGCTCGACGAAAAAGAAATTATACGCCAGCGCCGAGGCAACGCCCGCAGCGATGCCGGGTCCGCGCCCATAGAGGCCTGCCGCCGCGAGGACGGGCAGCAGGTAGAGCAGGTCGGTCGCCGACGCCGGCAGCCACGGCGCGCCGGCGCGCCCGATCGCGGTAACCGCGCCGACCATCAGCAGGGTCTCGGCATAGCTGCGCGGCTCGATGCCAGGGCTGCGGGAGGCGAGGCGTCCGCCGATCATGCTGCCTCCATTGGCCCCCGCGCCGCGCCTGTCGAGGGACAATCACCGATCCTTACGACATCCTTACGCGATCGCCCGCATTCCGCTCTCGTTTCGAAAGGGCCGCCCGCGCCACATGCCCGGCGTTTCCTCTTCGCGCGGAAGGCTCTCCCTTGACCCCCTCCTCTCTTCCCAACACCGGCGCCCCGGCCGGCGCCGCCGCCCCGAAGGACGGCGTCGCCAAGCTCGCGCTCGGCGCCATCGGCGTCGTGTTCGGCGACATCGGCACCAGCCCGCTCTATGCGCTGAAGGAAAGCCTCGTCGGCCATCATCGGCTGCCGGTCGACCAGCCGCATATCTTCGGCGTGCTCAGCCTGTTCTTCTGGTCGATGATGATCGTCGTCACGATCAAATATGTGATGCTGACCTTGCGCGCCGACAACCATGGCGAAGGCGGCAGCCTGGCGCTGCTGGCGCTCGTCTCGCGCAAGCTGGAAGGACGGCGCCCCGCGGCCGGCATCATCATGCTCGGTGTGCTGGCGACCGCGCTGTTCTACGGCGATGCGATGATTACCCCGGCAATCTCGGTTCTGTCGGCGGTCGAGGGGCTGACGGTGGTCGAAAGCGGGCTCCAGCCGCTCGTGCTGCCGATCGCGGTCGGTATCCTCATCGCGCTGTTCGTCGTCCAGGCGCACGGCACGGCAAAGGTCGGCGCGGTGTTCGGCCCGATCGTACTCGTCTACTTCGCCACGCTGGCGGGGCTCGGCGTCGTCAACATCGTCGCGCGGCCCGAGATCCTCGGAATCGTCAATCCCTATTGGGCGTTCAACTTCTTCGCGCTCGACCCCGGTCTCGCCTTTCTCGCGCTCGGGTCGGTCGTGCTCGCGGTGACCGGCGCCGAGGCGCTTTACGCCGACATGGGGCATTTCGGCCGCAAGCCCATCGCGGTGGCGTGGCTCTACGTCGCCTTCCCCTGCCTGCTGCTCAACTATATGGGCCAGGGCGCGCTGCTGCTCGACGATCCCGCGGCGGCGGCGAATCCATTCTTCCTGATGGCTCCCGAATGGGTCCGGCTGCCGCTCGTGGTGATCGCGACGCTTGCCACCATCATCGCCAGCCAGGCGGTGATCTCGGGCGCCTTCTCGGTCACGCAGCAGGCGGTCCAGCTCGGCTTCCTGCCGCGCCTGCGCATCGCCCATACCAGCGCGCGCGCTGCAGGACAGATCTACATCCCGAGCGTCAATTGGGCACTCCTGATCCTCGTCCTGCTGCTGGTCCTCGGCTTCCGGGAGTCGACCAACCTCGCCGCCGCCTACGGGATTGCGGTGACCGGCACGATGTTCATCACGACCTGCCTGCTGGCGATCCTCGCGGTGACGGTGTGGCGCTGGAACCGCTGGCTCGCCGGCGGTGTGTTTGGCCTGTTCCTCGCCGTCGATGGCGCCTTCTTTGCCTCGAACCTCACCAAGATCCCCGACGGCGGCTGGTTCCCGCTCGTCGTCGGCTTCATCGCCTTCGTGCTGCTGACGACCTGGGCGGCGGGGCGCCGGCTGATGCGCGAACGGCTGGCAGAGGGGGCCATGCCGATGTCGGTCTTCATCGCCTCGGCCGGCCAGACCGCCACGCGCGTCCCCGGCACCGCGGTGTTCATGGCCGCCTCGCCCGACGGCGTGCCGCATGCGCTCCTGCACAATCTCAAGCACAATCGGGTGCTCCATCAGCGCTCGGTCATTCTCACCGTCACGGTCGAGAATGTGCCGCAGGTCGATTCGGCTGCACGCGTCGAGGTACGCGACCTCGGCGACGGCTTCTGGCGATTGATCCTGCGCTATGGCTTCATGGAGGAGGTCGACGTGCCGGCCGAGCTGGCGCGTATCGACGCCTGCGGCGACCCGTTCCGCATGATCGAGACGAGCTTCTTCCTCGGGCGCCAGACGCTCGTCGCAAGCGAACGGCCGGGAATGGCGCTATGGCGGGAGCAGCTGTTCGCCTGGATGGTGCGCAATGCCGAGAGCGCGATGGACTTCTTCAAACTGCCGACCAACCGCGTGGTCGAACTCGGCAGTCAGGTGGAAATCTAGATGATCTCGGGCTGCGGGATGATCATCGCCGCGTCGATCGGGTCGGGCAGGATCGGGTCGGGCAGGGTCGTGGCGGGCGGGGGGGCGGCGCCGGCGTCGGGAGCGAAGGCCTCGCGCACCGCGTCGAGCAGCGCGGCGTCGGGGACGGTGCCGTTGACCAGCAGATAGCCGTCGGCGCGGCCGTCGCCGTCGAGATCGAGCGTGAGCCGGTGACCCGGCAGCGCCGGTGCGGGCGCGAAGCTGACGCCGGGGTCGGCCAGAATGTCGACGAGCGCATCGCTGGCGAGGACGGTGACCGTCGATCGCCCGGGGACGCCCGACAGGATCGAGTCGACGCCGCTGTCGAAATCGACGAGCACGCCGAGCAGCTGCGACGCCGACGGCGTGGCGGGCGCCGCGACGACGAAGCGGTCGGCCCCGTCGCCACCGATCGCCACGGTGCTTTCGTGGACGATCAGCACGTCGTTGCCGTCGCCGGCGTCGAGCAGGTCGTGCGTGCGCGGCGGCGCGCGGCCGGCGTCGAGCAGGTCGTCGCCCGGCGTGCCGGTCAGCGTGGCGTGGCTGGCCGCCTCGCGGATCGCGGCAGCGGTCTCGATCGTCCGCGCCGCCACGGCGAGGCCGGCCGCCTCCGGCGCGGCGGACGCCGGGTGGCGCGCCGGCGGCTCGGCGGCGAGCGGCGCGGCGGCCGCGGCAACGGGCAGCGCGAGCGCCTCGGCGCTCTGCGGCGGCGGCGCGCCGGGGTCGGCGGCGGGCGTCGGATCGACGTCGAGCGGCACCACGGTCTTTGCCGCCTGGTCGCGGCTTTCGCGTGCGCCGGCCTTCAGCGGCCGCGCCGCCGCGAAGCTCCAGTCGTCCGACGGCTCGGCCTCGGCACGGTAGTGATGGACGAAGGAGGCGACCACCAGCACCGCCGTGACCACCTGCGCCGAGCGGCCCGCCGCCGCGAACGGGACGACGCTGTCGACGCGCTCCTCCTGCCAGCGCGACCCGAGCACGCGTTCGACCGCGGTGCGCAGGTCGGTCGACGTCACGAACAGGTCGTCGGCGGTATGCGCGACGAAGCGCGAGCCCTCGCGCGCGACATGAACGAGCACCTCGTCGCGGGCGTCGAGCACGACGCACCAGGGGTCGCCGCTGTCCGACCGGCCGAACGCCACCTCGACCGCCGCCTCGGCGGCGAGACGGGCGGCGAGCTCGTCGAGCCCGGCGCGCTCGCTCGGCGTCCAGTCGCCGCCGCGCGTCGCGGGGAAGTGCAGGATCGTCGCCATCCGGTCAGGCCCTGGCGCTACCCGTCCGCCGCGTGGCGGTGGCGGTCGCATCGCCGAACAGCAGGCGGAACAGCTCGGGTTCGTAGAAGCCGAGCAGATGCTTGGCGAAGGCCTGCCGGTCCTCGCCGAGCGCCGTCGCCCAGGCGGCCTGGAGGTCGATCGGTACGCGGCCGAGGCCGCTCTCGACCTGGCTGACGAAGGTATAATAGCGCAGCCCCACCTGCTCGGCGAGTTCGGCCTGCGTCAGCCCCGCCGCCTCGCGCGCGGCCTTCAGCCACTGGCCGGCCTGCTTGCGCAGTTCCTTGGTCAGCGCGGCCTGGGCGGCATCGGGGGCGGCACGCGGCATCGGTCACTCCTGCAAAAAAATCGGGTTGCGGACGCCATCCTTATTCAGTATTTACGCAACTAGTGATTACGCGTCGTTACCGGAATAGGATAAAGCATGACGTCTGTCGAGAGCGATCGCCGCAATGGCGCAAGGCAGCGCCCGGGGCGCTGGCCGACGCTCGCGGCGCTGGCGATCGGCCTCGCCGTCGCGGGCCTGCCGACCGCCGCGCTGCCGCTGGCGGCGGGCACGCCAATGGTCGAGGGCGGGCGCGACTCGGCTGCGGCGACCGCGCTGGTGGTCGAGGCGGTGCTGCGGGTCACGACGGCCGAGCGGCCGGTCGGCGGCGCCATCGCGACGCGTTGAGTTCCAGGCGAAGGCGTGCGCGGCAAGTCCCCCCTGCAACGCGCGCGGCTCTCCTTCGCCTGAACTGGCGGACCGGCCCCCGCCCCCCTCAGCCGGGGCCGGTCCCGCCTACCGCGCCGCCAGCCGGCGGCGCAGCCGGTCGGCGACGCGCGGATCGGTGATCCGCCGGTAGGCCGCCTGGACCAGGCTGAACAGGCCGAACAGCACCAGCCCCGCCGCGACGGCCCCCTGCGCCGTGCCCGACAGGCTGCCGAGCGCTTCGCCAGTGCCGCCGGCGGCGCCGGCGCCCTCGCTGCCGGCGCGCCAGAACGACAGGCCGACGAGGACGAAGACCGCGCCGCGGGCGAGATAGCCCAGCCGGCCGACCCATTTGACCCATTCCTTCGCCGCGGCGCCGGGCTCGAGCTGTTTCAGGAAGCTCAGCTTGACCGCCTCGACGATCTGGAAGGCGCCGGCGAGTATCAGCAGCGCGGCGATGAGATGGACGAGCAGGCCGCCGGCCGGCAGCGTGAGCAGCCACGACGTCGCGGCGCGCGCCGTTTCGCCGTCGCCGCTGCCCGCCGCGGCGCCGAGCGCCAGCTCGAGCGCGGTGAAGCCGAGAAACAGGTGCGCCGCACCGCTGAGGCCATGGCCGGCGCGGATCGCGGTGCCCTTGGCATCGTCACCGGCGCCCTCGAGGTCGAGCGCCGCCTCGAGCAGCCGCCAGGCGCCATAGGCGAACAATCCTGCCGCGGCGAGGATCAGCACGAGGCGCCCGCCGCCGCCCGAGTCGAGCGTCGCGAGCGCATCGGCGGCGCCCGTCGTCTGGCCGAGGCGCAGCGCCAGCCAGCCGATAAGAATATAGGTGAGGCCGCGCGCGGCGAAGCCGATGCGCGTCAGCGTTTCGAAACGGGCGATCGATCCCATCGGGAGTCCTCCTGCGCGCCGGCCGCGGCGCTGGAGCAGGAATGGGCCGCACGCCGAAGGGTTCCCGCCCGTATCGGATCGCAGCGGGCGGCCGCCGGCGACCGCGCCGGGGAGGCGCGCATGAAAAAGGGCGCCCGAAGGCGCCCTTTCCCGTTCGTGCGACAGCGAGCCGACAGGCTTACTGCTGCATTTCCTGGCCGGCTTCCTCGACCTCGGCGCCGACCGCGGCGGTCGCGGCGTCGACTTCGGCGCCGGCTTCCGCCGCCGCACCCTCGACCGCAGCGCCGGCCTCGTCGACGGCGGCTTCGGTCGCCGCGCCGACGTCCTCGGCGGTCGCTTCGACGTCAGCGCCAGCCGATTCGGCGGTCGCTTCGGCATTCTCTTCGGTCGCTTCGCTGCACGCGGTGACACCGAGCGCGGCGACCATCGCCAGCGACAGAGCAATCTTCTTCATAGGTCTCTCCCCTCGACGGCCCCCCGCGGGCCGCTATCGGTCGATCGCACGTTACGCGGCTGCAACGCTTTCGCAAGCGGCTTTTCGCGCAACGCCGCTCGCCGCGACGGCCGAGTCGGCAGCACGCGTGGCGATCGGCGAGCGGCTCGGGTCGTCGGGCGCCATCGCTCGGGCCACCGCGAAAGCGCGTCCATGTTCATTTTGAGTTCACGCGCCGCGGACGGAACTCGTTTCGGGCCGGATGCATGCCCCCTCCTGTCGCGTCCGGCCCGACCTTTTTTGAGCAACGAGAAAGTGCCCCCATGAAACAGATGATCATCGCCGGTGCGCTGCTGGCGTTCAGTCCGCTGGCGGCCGCGAACGCGCAGGTCGCCGCCACCCCGCCGGTGTCGACGACAACCGACGTCGAAGTGGACGCCACCGTCGATCCCGACGGCGCGACGGTGACGCGCGAGACGGTGACGACCGGCGCCGGCGAGGCGACGACGACGCAGACGGTCGAGACGCCGAGCGGCAACAGCGTCGAGGTGCAGCAGCAGACCACCGGCGACGGCACCACCACCACGGTGACCCGGACCGACAAGCCGACCAAGAAGCCCAAATAGGCTTCGCGTCGGAACGCCGAGCGCCCGCGCCGTCCCCCCGGCGCGGGCGCCTTCATGTCCGGCGCCGCGTCCGTTGACCCTGGCCGTGCAGCTACTTACAGAGTCGCCGCGGCCAGCCGGATTAGCACAGCGGTAGTGCAGCGGTTTTGTAAACCGAAGGTCGGGGGTTCGATCCCCTCATCCGGCACCGCTGCCCACGCCGCCGGGCGCGCTGCAACGCCAGGCGCGACGGCATCGACCGCGTCGTGCGCGACGCCGCCCGACGGCGACACGCCCCGCCGAACGCACGTCACCCCCGGTTCAGCGAGGGATTGGCATAAGGCGCCCCGTATCGATTGACAGACAATCATCGGGAGTTTCGCAATGCGTACCAAATATCTTCTGGCCGCTTCGGCTGCCGTGCTGGTGGCCGCGGTCGCTTCGGCGGCGCCGGGCATGGGCGGTCGCGGCTTCGCCAAGCTCGACACCAACAACGACGGCTCGATCACCCGCGCCGAGATCGACGCGCAGGCCGCCGAACGGTTCGCGAAGATCGACGCCGATCGCGACGGCTTCGTCACGCAGGCCGAGATGACCGCGCATCGCGACGCGATGCGCACGCAATGGGCGGCGAAGATGAAGGAACGCGCCGACCAGGGCGGCGAGCGGGCCGCCAAGCGGATGGAGCGGATGGAGAAGCGCGGCGAGCGGCGGGCCGAGCGCGGCGGCGATCCCTTCGCCAGGCGCGACGCCAACGGCGACGGCCGGATCAGCCTCGCCGAATTCCACGCCGGCGGCGGCAAGATGATCGAGCGTTTCGATGCCGACAAGAACGGCGTCGTCACCCAGGAGGAAATGGCCAAGGCGCGCGAAGCCTGGAAGGCCAAGCGCAAGGGCTGAACAATTCCGCGCCCCCTGCGGAAGGTCGGGAACGGCCGGTGGCGATCGCCGCCGGCCGTTTTCGTTGTTTTCGGTTCATGCAACCAAAATCGGCCGTCGCGCGTCGATGCGTTAGGTTTTTGCGTCGAGTTGCTGGAGTAGCGTCATGGGTTCTTATTCGCTCGATTTCCTGTCGCGGCCCTTCGCCTTGGTCTACCGCCAGAATGCGGTGAACCATTGCCCCGGCTGCACGCACACCAACTGGATGATCGGCCGCATGGTCGCCGAATGCGCCTTCTGCGGCACCGTCCTGCCGCTGCGCGACAGCGCGCTGCTCGCCAACGGCCGGCCGCGCGGGCTGCCGCAGTTCGCCGCCGCGGCCTGACGCGTCAGGCGGGGAGGCGGCTCAGCCGAACACCCGCGCGAAGATCGCGTCGACGGCCTTGAAGTGATAGCCGAGGTCGAACAGCTGCTCGATCTGGGCGGCGGGGAGTTTCGCCGTCACCTCGGGATCGGCCTTGAGCAGGTCGAGCAGCTGCAGCGCGCCGTCCGATTCCCACACCTTCATGGCATTGCGCTGGACGAGGCGGTAGCTGTCCTCGCGGCTGACGCCGGCCTGCGTCAGCGCCAGCAGCACGCGCTGCGAGTGGATCAGGCCGCCCATCTTGTCGAGATTCTTCTTCATGCGCTCGGGATAGACGACGAGCTTGTCCATCACCCCGGTCAACCGTGCCAGCGCGAAGTCGAGCGTCACCGTCGCGTCGGGCCCGATCATCCGTTCGACCGACGAATGGCTGATGTCGCGTTCGTGCCACAGCGCGACATTCTCCATTGCCGGCAGCGCATAGCCGCGCACGAGGCGTGCCAGCCCGGTGAGATTCTCGGTGAGCACCGGGTTGCGCTTGTGCGGCATCGCCGACGAGCCCTTCTGTCCCGGCGAAAAATATTCCTCGGCCTCGAGCACTTCGGTACGCTGCAGGTGGCGGACCTCGGTCGCCAGCCGCTCGACGCACGAGGCGACGACGCCCAGCGTCGCGAAATACATCGCGTGCCGGTCGCGCGGGATGACCTGCGTCGACACCGGCTCGACCTTGAGCCCCATCGCTTTGGCGACATGTTCTTCGACGCGCGGATTGATGTTGGCGAAGGTGCCGACCGCGCCCGAGATCGCGCAGGTGGCGACCTCTTCGCGCGCGGCGACCATCCGCGCGCGGCAGCGGTCGAACTCGGCATAGGCCTGCGCCAGCTTGAGGCCGAAGGTCGTCGGCTCGGCATGGATGCCGTGGCTGCGGCCGATCGTCGGCGTCAGCCTATGTTCGTGGGCGCGCCGCTTGAGCACCGCCAGCAGCTCGTCGAGGTCGCGGATGAGGATGTCGGCGGCGCGCACCAGCTGGACGTTGAGGCAGGTGTCGAGCACGTCGGAGCTGGTCATGCCCTGGTGGACGAAGCGCGCCTCGGGGCCGACATGCTCGGCCAGCGAGGTCAGGAAGGCGATGACGTCGTGCTTCACCTCGCGCTCGATCTCGTCGATGCGCGCGACGTCGAAGCCGCCGCGCTCCCACACCGCCTTCGCCGCCGCCGCGGGCACCACGCCGAGCTCGACGAGCGCATCCATCGCGTGCGCCTCGATCTCGAACCAGATGCGAAACCGCGTCTCGGGCTCCCAGAGCGCCACCATCTCGGGACGCGAGTAGCGGGGAATCATCGATCAAGCTCCTGATTTACATACGTTAGCGTAACGACAACCGGGCAGCCGATTCATTTGTCAATGATTTTTCGGAACCCGGCACCGTAACGAACGTTCTTCCCGTGTCCTTGATCGCCAAACGCTTCGGGCAGGCAGACAGCCTCGGCGCACACGACAGGGAGTGTGAGGAAGTCGTTCGAGTTTCGTTAGTTGAGTTAGGAGATTTCAGTCATGCGTACCATCATTTTTGCCGCCGCGATCGCTTGCAGCACCGCCGCTTTCGCGCAGACCTCGGATACGACCTATGCGGCCCCCGCGCCGACGGTCGAGACGGGTGCCACGACCAAGATCATCGCCGTCGGCGAGCACTATACCGTGCACCGCGTCATGGCCGATGGCACCGTCATGGTCCAGACGCTGACGGGCGAGCAGGCGAAGCTGGCGATGGCCGGCGAGCTGACGCCGCAGCTGGCGAGCGCCGACTTCGGCGTGACCCAGGGCGCCGGCACCGTCACGCCGCAGTAAGCGATCCGTCGCTTCTCGAAGCAAGGCTCTCCGCCGGAACCGGCGGGGAGCCTTCTTCGTTGGTGCGGCCTTGATCGACGAAAGCAGCAAGAGGAACTTCCAAATGCGCAATCTCACCATCGCCGCCGCCCTGCTGATGGGCAGCAGCAGCGTGCTGGCGCAGACCGCCCAGCCGACCAGCGCCGCCCCGACCGACACCACCGCGCCGCAGGCCTCGTCGCCCGCGGACACCGGCGACGGCATGGCGGGCGAAGCGGTGACGTCGTCGACCGCACCGACCCCCGGTTCGCCGACCGCCGTCGGCACGCCCGCCGCCGCGGTCGCCGCCGACGCCTCGCTGAGCGATGACGGCGTCGCGACCTCCGCCACCGCCGCCGTCGAGCCGGCGCCGACCGCCGCCGACACCGCTGCGGCCGCGACCATCGGCGGCGGCGCGTCCGCCGCACCGGTCGCGACGGCGAGTGCCGATGCCGCGCCGGCGTCGGGCGCCGACGGCGCGCTCACGCCGCTCGAGTTCGCGATGCACGTCGATTCGGCGAACGCGGCGCTGACCGCCGAGGCGAAGCGCGAGCGCTTCAGCCGCGCGTCGGGCAACGGCGCGATCAAGCTGCTCAACGCCACCGCCGCCGACTTCTCGAAGGCGGACAAGAACATGGACCGCAAGATCGATTCGACCGAACTCGCCGCCTGGCAGTCGGGCGGGGCGTCGGCCAGCGCCGCTCCGGTGGCCACGATGACGAGCGGCGCCGGCGAGATGACGCCGCTGCCGGACGCCGCCACCGATGCCGCCGAACCGGCTACCGGCGCGACGATGACGCCGTCGGATGCCAGCGACGTCCCCGAGGGACAGCAGGCCGACGACACGATGGCGACCGACGCCCCGCCGCGGAACTGAGTACCGCGCCGGCGATGAACGAGGGAGCCGCCCGCCGCGGCTCCCTTTTTCATGTCAGATCAGCCCGAGCGCCCGGAAGCTGGCGTGCCCCTGCCGGCCGATGATCACATGGTCATGGAGCGTGATGCCGAGCGGCCTGCCGGCGGCGGCGACCTGCGTGGTGATGGCGATGTCGTCGCGGCTCGGCTGCGGATCGCCCGACGGATGGTTGTGCGCCAGCACGATCGCGGTGGCGCCGAGTTCGAGCGCCCGCTTCATCACCTCGCGGACGTAGACCGGCGTCTGGTTGACGGTGCCCTCGGCCATCAGCTCGCTGCGGATCAGCACATTCCTGTTGTTGAGGAACAGCACGCGGAAGCGCTCGACCGCGCCATGCGCCATGTCGGCGTGCAGATAGTCGAGCACCGCCTGCCAGCTCGACAGCAGCGGACGCCCGACGATGTCGTCGCGCAGCGCGCGAACCGAGGCCGCCTGCACGAACTTCAGCGCCGCCATGCCCGTCTCGCCGAGCCCCTCGACGCGCCGCAGCTCGGCGGGCGTCGCGGCCAGCACCGCCGACAGCGTGCCGAACTCGTCGATCAGCCGCTTGGCGAGCGGCTTGGTGTCGCGCCGCGGCGTCACCAGCGCGAGCAGATATTCGAGCAGCTCATAGTCGTGGAAGGCGTCGCCGCCGCCGGCGATCAGCCGGGCGCGCATCCGCGCCCGGTGGCCGTCGCTGCCGGCCGATGGATCGCCGCCCGTCATGGCCGCAGCATAGCGCAGCCGCGCGGCGCGGCAATCGGCGGACGAAAGGCTGCGCTGACCCCCAAGCGATGGCAGTGCGCGGCTGCCGTTCCCCAGCGGCGAGCCGGTGCCGGAGGTTCGACATCCTCCCCTGCAAGGGGAGGATGGGCATGGGGCGGTCTATGTTGCGCAGCAAGGCTGCAGCATGCGCTGCAGCATTTACCCTGCGTAGGGCGGCGAATCGAGCCCGGCAGGGCTCTTGGTGAAGATCTCGCAGCCGTCCTCGGTGATGCCGACCGAATGTTCGAACTGCGCCGACAGCGAGCGGTCGCGCGTCACCGCCGTCCAGCCGTCGTCGAGCACCTTCACGTCGCTGCGGCCGAGGTTGATCATCGGCTCGATGGTGAAGAACATTCCCGGGCGGAGCACGACGCCGCGCCCCGGCTTGCCGACATGAACGACGTTGGGCGCGTCGTGGAAGACGCGGCCGAGCCCATGGCCGCAAAAGTCGCGGACGATCGAATAGCGCTGGCTCTCGGCATAGCTCTGGATCGCGTGGCCGACGTCGCCGAGCGTCGCGCCGGGCTTTGCCGCCGCGATGCCGCGCATCAGGCATTCATAGGTGACCTCGACGAGCTTCTTCGCCTTCAGCGGCACGTCGCCGACGAGGTACATGCGGCTGGTGTCGCCGTGCCAGCCGTCGACCACCACCGTCACGTCGATGTTGACGATGTCGCCCGACGCCAGCTTCTTGGGCCCCGGGATGCCGTGGCAGACGACATGGTTGATGCTGGTGCACAGCGAATGGCTGTAGCCGCGGTAGAAGACGGTGGCCGGCACCGCGCCCGCCGCGAGCACGAATTCATAGGTCAGCCGGTCGAGCTCGCCCGTCGTCACCCCGGGCCTGACGTGCGGCACCAGCATGTCGAGCACGCGCGCCGCGACCGCGCCGGCCTTGCGCATGCCGGCGAAGCCTTCGGGGCCGTGCAGCTTGATCGCCGAGCCCGGCTCGGCGGTGTCGGTATCGATCGCGGTGACGTAATTCATGGACCTGCCCTTAACGCATTGGCGGCTCGCGCGCCACGCGCTAAGCGGGGAACGCCATGACCGACGCCCCCCGAATCTGGACCGCCGCGCTGATCGTGATCGGCGACGAGATCCTGTCGGGGCGCACCCAGGACGCGAACATCGCCTATCTCGCCAAATGGCTCAACGTCCAGGGGATCCGGCTGAGCGAGGTGCGCGTCGTCGCCGACGAAATGGGGGCGATCGCCGCGGCGGTCAATGCGCTCAAACCGCCGCACCACGACTATCTGTTCACCACCGGCGGCATCGGCCCGACGCACGACGACATCACCGTCGATGCGATCGCCGCGGCGCTGGGCGTCCCCGTCGTCAGCCATCCCGAGGCCGAGGCCGCGCTGCGCGGCTATTACGGCGACCGCATCACCGACGCGCGGCTGCGCATGGCGCGCGTGCCGCAGGACGCCGAGCTGCTGCCCAACCCGGTGTCGGGGGCGCCGGGCATCCGCCACGGCAACATCTTCATCATGGCGGGGGTGCCCAAGATCACCCAGGGCATGCTCGCCGGGCTCGACGGCACGCTCGAGGGCGGCGCGCCGATGCTGTCGCGCAGCGTCGGCGCCTGGATCGGCGAGAGCGCCGTTGCCGAGCTGCTGCGCGACACCGAAAAGGCGCACGACGGCGTCCAGATCGGCAGCTATCCCTTCTGGCGCGACGGCAAGGTCGGCGCCAATTTCGTCGTCCGCAGCGCCGACCCGCACCAGCTCGCCGCCTGCACGCAGGCGCTGCTCGACGGCCTGCGCGCCGCCGGCATCGAGCCGATCGACGGCGAGATCTGAGCGGTTGAGTACTTCACGGCCCACGTGGCGGAATTGGTAGACGCAAGAGACTTAAAATCCTCTTCTCGGCGCCGCCTTCGCGAGAATAATATATTGTTCTTATAGATTTAGTGCTTTCCAGACCTGCAGCATTGTGCTACACACTTGATGCACAAAACGCACATTTCTCGGTGTGGAGTTGCGCATGGTGAAACACGAACTGATGGACGGTCGTCTCCACGTCTATCGCCGCCCAAATAGCCCCTACTGGCAGTGCTCTACCTCGATCGATGGCCATAACCGGCGCGTCAGCACCAAGCAGGACAGCCTGGCGCGAGCGAAGGACTTCGCCGAGGACTGGTATCTCGAACTCAAGGGCAAGCACCGTCGCGGCGAGCTGAAGGCCGGTAAGACCTTCAAGTTCGTAGCCGCCCGCTTCTTGGACGAGTTCGAGGCGATTACCCTTGGCGAGCGCAGCCCTGTGTACGTTGCCGCGCACCGACGGCGGGTGAACCTGCACCTGCTGCCCTTCTTCGGCGACAAATTGATCACCGAGATCACGGCGGGGCTAGTGCAGGATTATCGTATCCACCGGATGAGGCAGGCGAGCGGTCGTCCGCCGGCGCGCAGCACGCTTCACCAGGAGATCGTCTGCCTCCGCCAGATCCTGAAAGCGGCAGAGCGGCACGGCTGGCTTCCCTACGTGCCGAACATCTCCCCGCCCTACAAATCCTCACCCAAGGTCACGCACCGGGCATGGTTCTCGCCGGCCGAGTATAAGACCTTCTACGAAGCGACGCGCGAACGCGCGAGGAAGCCGCTCAATCCGCGATGGCGCACGGCGAGCGAAAATCTGCACGACTACGTTCTGTTCATGGTGAACACCGGAATTCGACCCGACGAGGCTCTGCGCCTCGAGTACCGTGATGTGGATGTCGTCACCGACATCGACACTAGCGAACGCATTCTTGAGATCGAGGTGCGCGGCAAGCGCGGCATCGGCTTCTGCAAGAGCATGCCGGGCGCGGTCCTGCCGTTCAAACGCCTGAAGGAGCGCAACAACGGCCAGCCGACCGAACGGCTATTCCCGAGCTTTCAACGTGAGTTGTTCAATACGATCCTCGACGAACTCAAACTGAAGTTTGACCGCGATGGCCAGCGGCGAACGGCTTACAGTTTACGCCACACCTACATCTGCATGCGGCTCATGGAAGGTGCGGACATCTATCAGATCGCCAAGAACTGTCGCACCAGCGTCGAGATGATCGAAACCTATTACGCATCTCACATTAAGAACACGCTCAATGCTGCGTCGATCAATGTCCGGCGCCCGAAGCCGAATGCGTCAGCCCGAAAGCGCGACAAGGACAGTCCCGACGAAGCCCGAACAGGCAGGCGCCGCTTGGCTGCTGCAAACTAGGCCCATATATGGACGGCGCCTGTGCGGGCGTGGCGAAATGGTAGACGCATCGGACTTGAGAAACTGAGTGCGCTCGGGGAAACCCGGGATGTAGAACTGCTCAAATTCGGGGAACCCTGTCAGATGGCAATCCCGAGCCAAGCCTGGCGATGCCGGGAAGGTGTAGAGACTAGACGGGCAGCGCCTAAACGCCGATTCCGGCGCAGGGTGAAGGGATAGTCCAGACCGCAAACGCTCCTCGCGAGCGGCGGCGAAAGCCGTAGCCGGTAAGAAAATCCGTTGGGCCTTCGGCCCGTGGGGGTTCGAGTCCCCCCGCCCGCACCACTTGAATGGCCGCAACCCTGCCGACGCTCGGCTCGGCTAGAAATCGAAAAAATCGTCTCGTCCTGGGTCTAGTCGGGATTGCGTCTGACTGCCTTCGATTGGGAGCCGGCACCGGTGGTCGCTATCTCGCCCATTGCACCAAGTACAGCCGCAAGCGACCGACGTGGCAACACATCGATAGAAAAGGCCGAACCGAGGCAATACGCTCGTGACCTGCGAATCGGCGTCGTGTAGCGTCCCGACATGAATTGGGGCCGGGCGTGACTTGAGTATTTACTTCGACAACATGGCCGCGACGCCCATCGACCCCCGCGTCGTGGAGCGTCACAGCCTTGCCATGCTCGCAGCGCCGGGCAACGCGCAGAGTTCGGAGCACGCCGCGGGGGTCCAGGCGAAGCGGGCGCTGGACGATGCCGCCGAGGCGCTGATTCACGCCCTCGGGAGTGATACCGTGGACGTCACATTCACCCCAGGCGCATCGCCTGCGTTATGGCTTGCCATCGAGGATGCGATCGCCCGCGCGGGCAAACGCCTCCCCCGGATCGCCGCGACAGCCGTCGAGCACCCCGCTCTCCTCTCGGCGTTGCACCGGGCCGAGCGGGATGGACGCGTCCACCTGACGGTCATTCCGGTCGACGGGGTCGGGGCACCCCGGGTCGAAGCCATCGAGCGCGCCCTGGACGATGGAGCGGATCTCCTCTGCACCATGGCCGTGAACAACGAGGTCGGCACTATCACCGATCTCGAACCCATCGGCGAGCTAGTCTCGCGCAGCGGCGCGCGGCATCTGATCGACGCCAGTCAGGCTGCGGGACGCATCGACATGTTGCATGTCGTGGCCGCCGATCTCGTTGTCGTCAGCGGAGCGAAGCTCTACGGTCCCCGTCGCGCCGGCGCACTCATCGGCACGTTGGCCTCTTCAGCCGCCGCCTTGGCGCACGACGTCTTTGGCAGCCCGGACGTGCCGGCGGCGGCGGCGCTATCCTTCGCTGCGCAGTTGCGAGCGGACGAGCGCGCTGACGACGAAGCGCACATCCTGCGTATGCGGGACGCGCTTCAGACACACCTGCTCGACGCCGTGGAGGGACTCAGGATCAATGGGGCTCACGACTATCGGCTAGCGGGCAGCCTGCACGTCTCAACCCCTCATGTGCCAGGGGATGTCGCCGTTAGCCGCCTATGGGGCCGTGTTGCGGTATCGACGGGCGCGGCTTGCAAATCCGGCGTGCCCGGGCCCTCGCATGTGCTCTCGGCGATGAACCTTCCCGGGTGGGCGAGGGAGGGTGCGATACGCATCGGTTTGGGCAAGATGAACACGGAGCAGGAGGTCGAGCAGGCTGGAGCGCTCATCGCTGCGGCCCTCTCCTCTGCTGAGCCCTTCCGGAGATGTGCATGAATGCCGTTGCCATCCGTCCTCGCTTCAGCGGGCATGAGACGTTCGCGTGCCGCTTCGCTTGGCTGCCGAAGGCGGTGCTTCTCATCGCGAGAGATCCCACGGCTCTCCAGGACGACGAGCGAGCAATACTCGAGCTGGGCCTTGGCAAGAACATGGTGCGATCCCTGCGGTTCTGGCTCGAGGCGTTTGGTGTCGCCCAGGCGCGCGGCGGCACGTGGAAACTGCTGCCGTTCGGCCAAGCCGTATTCGCGGAAGATGGCCTCGATCCTTACATCGAGCGGGTCGAAACGCAGTGGCTTTTACACTGGCAGCTGAGCACGGTGGTGGAAAACCCCCTCTTTGCGTGGCGCCACATTCTCTATCGCCGCATGCGGCCCGATTTCACTCGCTCGGAACTGCTCGCAGAGATGCGCCTTGAGGGTCAGCGGCTCGGCTACGAACACTCTGACGTGACCTTGGTCCAACACGGCGACATCTTCCTTCACAGCTATCTCGGTTCGCTGAGCTCGGCCTCGCCAGAGGACGCGCTCGACGGTCCGCTCGTCGATCTGGGCCTTGTGGTCAGGCTCGGACGGCGTCGCGGCGGTATCGACCGGATTGAGCCAGTGTTCGCGCTGGCGCGCATACCCATCTCCGAGATCGGTGCCCCGGTCGTCGACTATGCGATCGCCAGCTTCTGGCAGGAGCGGCACAGCGCGGAATCGGTCGTCACGTTCAGGGACCTCGCGCACGCCGAAGGCTCCCCGGGCGCGACCCTAAGACTGGAAGCCGAGGACCTGCGCGACCATCTGGACCGCGCCAACGCTCTGTGGAGCTATCGGCCGTCCGGCGATTCTGGGAGCGTCACGGTCGTCCGTACGCCCGACCCGGACGCAATGCTTCGGCGTATCTACGCATGAGCCGCGCGGCAACGATCGGCGATTTGCTCGGCCAGTCCGGACGGTTCCACCGTTCGGTGGCGCTGGAAAGAGATGTCAGCGATCCAGCGGCAGGACGCTCGTTCATCCTGACGCCGTGGCTTGAGCGCGTCGCCTCAGAAGTCATTACCGGACTGCGGGAACGCTCAACCCGCAGGGCCTGGCGCGTGATCGGCGACTTTGGAGTGGGCAAGTCTGCGCTGGCCTTGGCGCTAATCCAGGCACTCGATCCGAGGTTGAGCGACCAGGCCATGCCGGTGCGTCAGCTTGTCGAGTCCGTTGGCAATGCGCCCCGTATGTTTGCGCTTCTCGTTACCGGGACGCGTGCCGGGCTTGCATCTGCCCTAACCTCAGCGATCCGACAGGCGGTCGCCACGAAGGGGCTGCTCGGCACGAAAGCAGCAAGGGCAGTGCTTGGCGTCGAGGATCCCTTTATGGCGATCTTCGAACTGCGCGACAGGCTGCGCGCCACGGGCCAGTTCGATGGCCTGCTGCTCGTCGTCGACGAGATGGGCAAGTTCGTCGAGAGCACGGGCGATGACGACGGCGCTGACGTTTACCAGCTGCAGGCGCTGGCCGAGGCCGCTACTCGCTCTGGGGATGCCCCGCTCTCTGTAATTCTCATCCTCCACAAGGGATTCCAGTCCTACGGCGAGGACTGGCGCGCCGCGCGGCGGACCGAGTGGCAGAAGGTCGCCGAGCGTTTCGAGGAGCTGGTGTTCGACCATCCCCTTTCGCATACAGCCGCCCTGCTGTCCGCGACGCTGGGTGTCGAGGAAGCCTCACTCCCAGCAGAGGTCCGCAAGACTCATGATGACGCCGTCCGGCGCGTCCGCGCACTCGGTTGGCTTGGGCCTCGCAACGGCACCGCGGCAGCCGGCTGCTGGCCGGTCCATCCATCGGCTGTCCCAGTCATGGCGCGGTTCTTCGCGACGTTCGGCCAGAACGAGCGCTCGCTGTTCGGCTTCGCCGCGAGCGAGGAGCCGAACGGCCTAAGAGCGTTTGCCGCGGCGACGCCGGTGGCCGATGGCCTCTACGGGATTCACCATTTCTTCGACTACGTCGCCTCATCGTTTGGCCATCGTCTCACCTCGCGTGCTGGAGCGGGGGCGTGGGACCGTATCGGCGCGGTCCTTGAACGGGCAGCCGATGCAGATCCAACTGAGACCGCAGTCCTCAAGACCGTCGGCGTCCTGAATCTGCTCGACGCTCCTGACCTAGCGGCGACCATGGATAGCGTTCGAGCCGTCCTCGTCCCTGCATTCTCCGCAGACGAAGTGGGAGACGCAATCGGTCGGCTCGCGGATGGAGGACTGCTGTTTCAACGCCCGGGACGTCTCGAGCTCCGTCTTTGGACGAGTCGGCGCGTAGATCTTTCAGCGATCTGGGCGGATGCGGAGCGCGAGGTCGATGCGAAGGAGGTCCTGCGCGAGCTCCCCAAGCATCTGTCGTCACTACCCATCCGGGCGCACGTTCTGGCCCGCCGGCACTCGGTGAAGACAGGGACTAACCGCCGGTTCGCGGTGAGGTGCACCTATGCCTCCGCCCTCGCGGGCTACGCCGGACATGGGGATGCGGACGGTGGCCTAGTCGCGGTGATTTGCGACAGTGCCAATGAACTGCGCATCGCGCGCGCATGGGCGGCCCAGGTCACACTGGAGCATCCAACGATGCTGGCCGCGGCTGTCCCTATGATCGGTGAGCTCGGTCAGCCCATGATCGATCTGCTTCGTCATAGATGGGTGATGGCAAACGCCGCCGAACTGAAAGAGGACGCCTACGCAGCCGCGGAGATCGAACGAACAGTTGCTGAGCTGGAGAGCGTGCTGTCCGCCTCCATCGAATCGATGTTGGGGTTGCGGGGCCATGCTCCGAGCGAACCACTGGACGTGTTCTGGAATGGCGAGGCGCAGCAGCTGCTGGATCCGGCCCACGCCCGCATCTCGACGCTGTGCGACGCGGTCTATTCAGAGGCGCCGAAGGTCGAGAACGAACTCGTAAACCGGCACGTACTCACGACGGCCGGTGCCGGTGCGCGACAGCGACTGATCGACTACATGTTCGATAGACCGCTCGATCCCGAGCTCGGGTTCAAGCCAAATAAGAACCCTCCGGAGCGCGCGCTCTACCTTTCACTGCTGAGGCGGGGGAACGTGCATCGCGAGGAAGACGGTGTATGGACTTTAGCCCCTCCACCCCTCGACGGCGACCCATTGCGGCTGCGTCCCGCGCTCGACGCGATGCAGGCTAGGCTCGCGAAAGATGGCGACCGCGTCGCGCTCATCGAGCTCTATGCCGAGATCGAAGCGAAGCCCTATGGTGTCCGCCGCGGTCTGTGCCCGCTGCTTCTCGCCATAAACCTAGTCGCGGCGGGATATCGGGTGGCGCTCTTCGAGCGCGGAACCTACTGCACGAGGCTCGACGGCGCCGCATTCATGCGAATGATCAAATCGCCCGAGCACTTCACCCTCCAATGGGTGTCCCTCGAGGGGCTCCGCGCCGACGTCTTCCACCGGATCGCGGCCCTTCTAGGTCAACCACCCGTGGAAAGCGGCATCAGGACCGTGGTCGATCCGCTGATCAAGTTTGGTGTGGAGCTGCCTTTCCATGTCCAACACTCATCCGCGCTGAGCATCGAGGCGCGCAACGTCAGGAAAGTCCTCTCCCAGGCGCGGAGTCCCATCGACCTGGTGTTCGCCGAGCTCCCAGTTGCTTGTGGCAGCGAGCCGTTTGCGCCGGATGCCCGTCCCGATTCTAAGCTTGCGACCCAGTTCGTGAAGCGCCTCGATGCCGCAGTTACGGAGTTGCGAAGTTGCTATCCTAAGTTGCTTGAAGGCATGCGGGTCGAGGCGCTCGCAGCGCTCGACGCACCCGACCGTGCCGCGATCATCGACCGAGCGGCGGGGCTCGTCTTCAGAATCCGCGAGCAGCAGCTGCGCACCTTCGCCACCAGGCTGGCCGATAGCGCGCTTAGCGAGAACTCGTGGACTGAGGCCCTTGGCGGCGCCGTGATCGGGAAACCTCCCTCGCGGTGGCTCGACCATGACGTCGAATTGTGGCGTTCGCGCCTCGCGGACCTAGCTGCGCACTTTCAGCGCGTTGAGGCTGCCGCCTTTGGCGAGAGCGCTTCGAAGCGCAAGGCGGTTCGCGTCTCCCTAACCCGCGCGGACGGTGAGGAACGCTCCGTGATCGTCGATCTCAATGAGTTGAGCTCGGACCAGGTCCTCGCGATCCACAGCATCGAGCGAATGGCGGCCGATGCGAAGCTAAGCTTGGACACCGTCGCTGCTCTGCTATCGCTCGAGAGCATGCAGCATGATGACCAAATCGTGGCCGCCGAGCCAAACTCATGGGCCGCCCGTTGAAGATCCGTCACATTCTCAGCCTCTCCGGCGGTAAGGACAGCGCGGCGCTCGCCGTCTATCTCCGCGACCGCGTCAGCGACATGGAATACATTTTCCATGACACAGGTAAGGAGCTGCCCGAGACCTACGACTACATGGCGAGACTGGAAAGCATCCTGGGGCAGCCGGTTACGCGGACGACCCCGGAGGACACGTTCGAACACTGGCTTGCGGTCTATGGTGACATGTTGCCTTCGAACCACCGGCGATGGTGCACGAAGATGCTGAAGCTGAAGCCATTCGAGAACTATATCGGCGACGATCCGACGATCAACTATGTCGGCCTCCGCGCCGACGAGAACCGGACCGGCTACATCAGCACCAAGCCCAACATCACCGCCGTCTATCCGTTTCAGGAGGACGGGCTCGTCCGCGCGGACATCATGCGGATCCTCGAGGACAGCGGTCTCGGCCTTCCCCCGTACATGGAATGGGGCCGCTCGCGGTCGGGCTGCTACTTTTGCTTCTACCAGCAGAAGATCGAATGGGTCCGCCTCAAGCGCAAACATCCTGACCTCTTCGAGAAGGCCAAGTGGTATGAGGAGCGTAGTGCACTCGTCAGCGAAGGCTTCACGTGGTGCAGCAGGGAGTCACTTGCAGAATTGGAGCGTCCGGAGCGCATGGAAGCGATCGAGCGCAACTGGGAGAAATCCAATGCGAACCGCGTCGCTCGCCGGGAGAACCTTCCGCTTTCCGCGGTGATCGCTGGTGCCGAAGTCGAGGATGTCGAGCCAGAGGGCTGCCTGATCTGCAGCCTCTAGGCTACTCCCAGACGAACCACTCAGGCCTTCAGAACTACCAGAATGACGTGGTTGGGCGCTGCGGGCACAGCGGCCCCTCGTTGCGGGAGAATTTCGACCTTCAGATAGTCGTTGATTCCCTGTGATGCCGGAGGACGGCGCGTCACCAACATCACTAGCTGATCCATTCGTTCAAGAAGCCCTTTCGCCTTTGCGCGTGTATCAGCATGGCGCTGCCCAGACTCCGCCGTCCGCTGCAGGACGCCGCGCAGGTGCTCGAGAAAAGCGCCGGTGAAAAATACCGGCTGCTTCGTGGCGTCCTTTCCTCGCTGCGGAGATTGGAAGGCAAAACCGCTTTTGAAGTCGAAACCGTCGTCGAGCTCGATCAGCGCCCCCCCTTCCCGCACGTAGACCCTGCCAGCCATCGGCTCGAACAGCGCTGGAGCTTTGAGGAGTCCCACCCTCGCGAAAGACGAGAGGTATTCTAACTGGAGCGCGAGGAAGTGCTCTGCCTTCAACCTCCCGAGCCAGATGCGCTTCCTCTGCCGGACATCCTTCCTGAGTTCCTTGAGCGGAAGCGCCTGCGGATGCTTCATGCCCCAATCAATCTCGTAGAAGCGTCCGTTCACGATGACGATCTGTGGATCGAGCTTGTGGTTGTGATATGTGGGGCGAAGAGTCCCTTGGAGCATAAGCACTGAGGTCGCTGCCGGCTCGCCACCATTACGGCTCATCAGGTCGCAGATCGGAGTCATCACAGCGGTGATTGTCCGTCCGACGAGCGAGGTGCTGGCCCGCTTGGGCAAAGTACCCTCAAGGAACAGGTCTCCGGACACCGGCATGCTGTCGTCGGGCCCACGATAGCCGCGGTCGGTCGTCATGCGCGTCGCGCTGTACAGCTCGGCCATGGCGTTCGATGGTGCTTCAACGAACCGACTAGGAACGTCCTCGAAGGGGTTCGGCCGATCCTTTGTCGGCGCATGTTTCGTGAACGAGCACATGATGCGCTCGGCGACTGCACCCGCGACCACCTCCTTGATATAGTCCTCGACCATCTGGCCCTCGGACTGGAGGCTCAACTCAAAAAGCCGGGCGAAGTCCGCGATGTCTAGATCGACGAGCCTTTGCGCAACCCAGTCCTGGGCCTCGGCGATGACTGTTGGAAGGACCTTGCGGAGCGGCTCAAAAAGCGCGCTTGCTCGGCAGGTGCGCAGGATCTCAGCTATCGCAAGCAGGTCCTGAGGATCCTCGCGCTCAAGCGCTTGCTTCTGCACGAAACGGAAACGCGAGGCGGTCTGGGACGTCCGCTTGCGGAAGTTCTGCGCGACCTGCTGAGTTCCGAGCGATGAAATCAGGATAAACGCTGGCGGTACCGCAGTAAGGTCGTCCTGCGTCTCGCGCCGGACATCCTCGAGATAGCGGCTCGCGCGCTCCCGTGCCCTGTCGAGAACGGTGCGGGGCGTTTCGCCTGGCGCCGGATTGGGTGGCACGTCAGCCGACAAGAAGAGATCGAGAAAGACGACGTTCGCCTTAGCCACGACGCTGGGCTCCGGATCTGCGCCAAGCTTCATCACACGGACCTTCGTAGCGGCCAAAAGCTTTTCTAGTGGCTTCAACTGCTGAAGTTTGCTGATCCGGTCTTGGCTGACGTCGGAGAACAGGATTTCAAGGCTCAGGCCCACTTCGTCCGTCATAGAATCATGGGCCGCCACGCCCACGCTCAGATTCCAAAGATGCTCGACGAGGGCCGCCTTCGCCGCGAAGGTCTCCCAGTCGTCCAGATCATCCTCCACGAAGGTGCTGGCAGCCGCAAGCGCGGCCGCCCGTTGAGGATCGTCCTCCATCGACTGGACGAAACGATTGAACGCGTCCTCCGAGATCTCATCTCCTCGCGGCGGGTCGTACGCGTCGTCGACGATGGCCAGAAGCTCGACGCCACCCACCCTCGCGGCCAGTTCCAGATTGTCGCTCACTTCCCCTTCCCGATTTCGCCAAGCGAAAAGCGGCGCCATATTGCCGTATCCGAAGGACCGACGAGATTCAGCGTCCAATCATGATATTCGGCCAGCTCGCGAGCGATGTAGAGCCCGAGCCCGTTACCCTCGCCAGGGGGCTTCGCGGTCACAAAGGGCTTGAAAATTTCGTTCGCCTCCGCGGCCTCGATGCCGGGGCCATTGTCGCTTATCTCTATCGAACCGGCTGTCTGGTCGATCTCAATGAGGATGCGCGGCTTTAAGTCCGGTTGAACGACTGTCTGCTGCTTAAGCCAGTAGAATGAGTTCGAGAGCAAGTTCTCGAGTATTTGGATCAGCATTCCACGGACCGCTTTTACTCTCCAAGGCTGTTTGGAGGAGCTTGATATTGTGACGATTACCTTGTGTCGCTTTGCCTGTGCCTCCCGAGCGTCAACGACTTGCTGCACCAGATCTTCGACCGTGAAGGCTTCCTTGGTCTGTCGGCGCGAAGTGCTCAGCGGGTCCAAAGTCTCGATCCGCTTCTGAAGGGTTCGCAACTGACTTTCGAGCGTCTGGAACACCGCTGGCAGTGTGCCGGCCAACTGCGACTTGTCGACCCCTTCAAGGGTGCTCAGCGTGCTGCTACTGCTCCGTCCAAGCTCATGCAGAATGAGCTCAACCATCAGGCCTAGGCCGGCGAGGTGGACGAACTTCCGACGCTCATCCTTGTAGTCGTCGATGATAGTATCGACGTCGTCGATCTGCGAAGCCAGCGTCTTGACCAGCCGCTCGACCTCCTCAAGCGGACCGGCCTGTTCCGGCGCGTCGGCCGCGATTTCCCGGATGCGACGCTGAATTTCAGTCTTCGACTTGGACACGCGAGCCTTGAGGACGTCGACCGACGTCAGGTCCTCCTGCTTGAGCTCATCCTCGATGTTCTGGCTGAAGGTCTTGAAATCCTCGAGGACCTTCTGAAGGATGCTGACCAGCGCCTCCTTGTACTCGTTGTCGACCAGACCCTCGCGGTTAGTCTGCTCCACGAGACGCCGATTTCGCCAAGTAAGGTTGACGCGGCCTATCACCTGCTGTCGGTTCAGCTTGTAGCCGCGTCGCCCGAACGCGCGCTTGTCGAGCTGGAGCCAGTCGTCGTCACCGCCTCCGTAAGGGTTAATCCGGAAGCCGTCCCGGAATACCATGAGGCCGCCGGCCCACTGGCGGACCATCCCCTGTACGTCGGACTTGGTCCCGAGCCCCTCAATCGCCGTCAGGTAAAGCCGGTTGAACCACAGGAACTCTACCTTGAAAGGGCCCAGTCGACGAAGCACCCGCGTCGACCGCGACTGCGTCACCGACACGAGCCGCACCTCGGGCAGGGTTGTCACGAGCTTCTTGTGCGTGTTGAGCCGATATTCCATCTCAATCACAAGCTGCGCTTGACGATCCGGAAGATACTCGAATCTCGCAGAGACCTTCGCGTGCGCGAGATCGAACAGCCGTTGCGGAATTTGTGGAAGTGTCACCTGCTGATCGTTGTAGGTGATGCGGAACAAGCGGTTGCCGCGGCGGCGATCAAACGGGTCGACCATTCGCGAGAACTCAGCATTCAACATCGCGGCGAACTTGGCCCGCGTCCAATCACCCTTAAGTTGGGACACACGGATCGTGGTCCCCTGGGTGTCCGGATCCTCTTTCCGCGGGCCGCGTTCCGGGGCGATCGCTATGTCCTCCAGCAGCGCATCGGAGTCATGGCTGAACCTCGTCCAGTCAATCGTGAGATCGTTCCAGCGGGTCTCGCCGACCTTGCTGGTGCGTACCGACAAATGGTCGCCCAACCTCATGACGGAGAGGCGGCCGACGCCCTTGTCGCCTAGAAGCGTGCGGGAAGGATCCTCGTCGCGATCGCTCCACCTGCTCTTCTCCTCGCGCCGCGAACGCGTTCCGATCGTCAAGAATATCTCTTCCAGATCCCGAAGCGCCATGCCCTCGCCGTCGTCGTCGACCTCTACGAAGTTGATGTCGCGATACCCTTCAGTCAGCAGGCGACGAAAGTCGCTCGCGTCCTTCGCGCCGGTAAGCGCCGTCAGGAGAGGCCGCGCCACACCTGCAGGCGCATCGGGTAGGATCCATTGCTCAATGTTCTGGCGGATCTCAGCCAACGGCATCTCGCCCTCGTCCACTAGATCGAGGGCGTGCCGGAACCGCGAATACGGCAGCACTGACTGCACTCGTATGCGGACCACCGGCGACCTGGCATCGACGGAGTTCTTCGCGAGCTCGTAGAGCGCCACAGCGTCCGAGCCTATCAGTTCGGCCCCTAGCTCTAGCAACGTGCGCGCTGTTATTTTGAACGCCATCCCGCTTTCCCGCCCCTTTAGCCATTGAAAGAATGGGTAGCACTTTAGATTGTCAAGTTCTTGGGTAGACGAATTTATTCACAGCGCCTGAAGTTGGACTGGTCCAATCCACCAGATGCCGACGGCGCCGCACGGTCACGCATGGGCTACTGCGCCTCTGGCATCCCGGTGCGGGGGGCGCGTCTCATTTCGCTGCATGTGACTCGTCGTTGCCCTTATTTAACCCCGCTTACCTTGGCCTAAGTGCTAATTAAGCTAACCAGACCTTGCTTAAATAAGGATGCATCGACATGATGCCAGCATGTCGCAGCCAGCTAATTCTCAGCGCCTAGGCCGCTTCGTCGAAACGCCGGTCGCCGGCGAGATCGTCCGCGCGTTCGTGCCGCCGCCGCTACCGCCCCAGCCGCAGATCGACGTTCTGAGCCTCCTCGAACGGCTCAGCCTCGCCGAACGCGCGCTCGGCCGGCTCGACGGGATCACCATGCTCCTGCCGAGACAGGAGCTTTTCCTCTACATGTATGTGAGGAAGGAGGCGGTTCTCTCGTCTCAGATCGAGGGCACCCAATCCACGCTCTCCGATCTGCTTCGCTTCGAGACGGAGGCCCAGGCCGGCCAGCCGATCGACGATATTCGCGAAGTCTCCAACTACGTCGATGCGATGATGTACGGCTTGGAGCGGCTCGAGACATTGCCCCTCTCGCTCCGCCTCATCCGCGAGATGCACGCCCGGCTGCTGCAGAGCGGGCGCGGTGGAACGAAAGACCCCGGGGAGTTTCGTCGATCGCAGAACTGGATCGGCGGAACACGTCCCGGCAACGCTCTCTTCGTCCCGCCGCCGACGACCGAACTCGACACCTGTCTGAACGCGCTCGAGCACTTCATGCATGAAGGGGAATCGAGGCTTCCGGCACTGATCAAGGCGGGCCTCCTGCACGTTCAGTTCGAGACGATTCACCCGTTTCTCGATGGGAATGGGCGCATCGGCCGGCTCCTGGTCACGCTCTATCTGTGCATTAACGGCGTCCTTCAAAAGCCGCTCCTCTATTTGAGCCTCTATCTGAAGACGCATCGCGCCGACTATTACCGGCTGCTTCAGGAGGTGCGCGAGAATGGTGCTTGGGAAGCGTGGCTGGAATTCTTCCTCATCGGCGTCGCCGATACCGCGAACCAAGCCTTTCATGCAGCAACGCGGATCGTCGATCTCTTCAAGGAGGACCGCGAACGCATCACGGCGGAAAGCGAACGCCCCGGTTCAGCTCTGCGGATCCACGACCTGTGCCAGCAGCATCCCTATCTCACGGCCAATCAGTTGGTGCGATGGACGGGCCTCTCGGCACCGACCGTCAACGCGGCGCTGGCCGACCTCCAGCGCCTCGGCGTCGTCACCGAAGTGACCGGTCGTCGACGTGGCCGCGTCTTCAGCTACGGCCGCTATCTCGCCATCTTGAGTGAAGGCACGGATCCACTTCCAGCTGCCGCATAGATGCGCCGCGAGGCCGTGAGATTGCGCATGTGCTGATCCCGAGCGCACGAACGGACGTGCGCATCCGAAGGGGAAAGCCTTCCCCTGCCGTCGAGCCCTAAGGTCTCGCCGGGCCCCTTCGAGCGGGGCTGGCCGCCCCGCAACCCCCCGCTCCCATCCGATAAATTCGCGAACAGTTCTGTAACCGTAACTTGTCGGATCAGCCGTAGCGGGTGTGCGAGAGCGAGAGGGCCGCGGCCTTCGCCGTGACGGGTATGAGAGGTTAGGAGAGTGGCTCCCAGCCGGCCCGTCGCGGAGATCCGCGATGACCCGCCGTTCGAGTTCCCGCCCCGCAGCAACGCCAGAACGCGCTAACCTCTACGACGAGATCACGTCCCGAATCATCGATGAACTTGAGACGGGGCGGCTCCCTTGGGTCCAGCCGTGGGGCTCGTCGGGCGTGTCGGCACCGCTCGCCATGCCGAAGAACGCCACCACCGGCCGCAGTTATTCCGGCATCAACGTCCTCATCCTTTGGGGCGCCGCGGTCGCCCGCGGCTTCTCCTGCCAAAGCTGGCTCACCTTCCGTCAGGCGCTCTCGCTCGGCGGCAACGTGCGCAAAGGCCAGCGCGGCACGACCGTCGTCTACGCCGACCGCTTCGTGCCCGACGACGAACGCCGCCGCGCCCGCGAGACGGGCGACGAAGCTCAGGCGATCCCGTTCCTCAAGCGCTTCACCGTCTTCTCGACGGACCAGTGCGAGGGCCTGCCCGAGAACCTCGTAACCGCGCCGCCGCCGGTTCCCCAAGGGCTGATCATCCCCGAGGTGGAGGCGCTGATCCGGGCGAGCGACGCTGACCTGCGGCTCGGCGGCGACGAGGCGTTCTACGCGCCCGGGCTCGACTACATCCAGGTGCCGCGGCCCGAGGCGTATTTCGAGCCGATCAACTGGCATCGCACCGCGTTGCACGAACTCGGCCACTGGTCGGGTCACCCATCCCGTCTCAGTCGCGACCTCGGCGGTCGCTTCGGCTCGGCGAAGTACGCTCGCGAGGAACTGGTGGCCGAGATGTGCGCCGCCTTCTGCTGCGCAACGCTCGGCATCACCCCGACGGTGCGGCATGCCGACTACATCGGCTCCTGGCTCGAGGTGTTGCGCGAGGACAGCAAAGCGATCGTTCGCGCCGCGTCCGCGGCCTCGAAGGCTGCCGACTATTTGCTCGCCTTCCGGCCGGACCGTGACCCTTCGGCGCCGGCTGCATGCGCCGAACCTGAGCTCGAAGCATAGGCTCTGCACTCCGCGAGTTCCTCGGCCGGATCTTCGATTTCCTGGTCTCCGGCGCGGCCCTTCAGAGGAAGAGGGCTGCGCCGGCTTCGTGACGGGTTCAGGGTCGAGAGAGAGGCTCCCGGCCACCCGTCGCGGAGTATCCCGACATGGCAACTCAGAAAATCACGTCGCTCTCAACTACGCGCGACATTCCCTTCAACAAGCTGCTTCTCTCCCAATCGAACGTTCGTCGAGTCAAGGCCGGCATCTCGATCGACACACTCGCCGAAGACATCGCCCGCCGCGGCCTGCTCCAGAACCTAAATGTCCGGCCCGTGGTGGACGCCGAAGGTCTGGAGACTGGCATGTTCGAAGTGCCTGCGGGCGGCCGCCGCTTCCGGGCGCTCGAACTCCTGGTGGAGGCCAAGCGCCTTGCCAAGACCGTCCCCGTGCCCTGCAATGTTCGCGAAGCCAACTCGGCTATAACGGCCGAGGAGGACAGCCTCGCCGAAAATGCGCAGCGCGAGGCGCTCCACCCGCTCGACCAGTTCCGCTCGTTCAAGCGCCAGGTCGACGCCGGCGCGAGTGAGGAAGAGGTCGCCGCCCGCTTCTTCGTCCCCGTCGCGATCGTCCGCCAGCGGATGCGGCTCGCCTCGGTGGCAGACGCCCTCCTCGATGTCTACGCCGAGGACGGCATGACGCTCGATCAGTTGATGGCGTTCACCGTTACCGGCGATCATGCCCGTCAGCTCCAGGTTTGGGAGTCGCTCAGCAAGAGCTACAACCGCGAGCCCTACTATATTCGCCGGATGCTGACCGAGGGCGCGGTCGCCGCCACCGACCGGCGCGCGACGTTCGTCGGACTGGCGGCATATCAAGCCGCTGGGGGGGCCGTGGCGCGCGACCTCTTTACCGAGGACCGCGGCGGTTGGTTCGAGGACGTGCCGCTTCTGGAACGGCTGGCGACCGAGCGTCTGACGCGCGAGGCGGAGGCGATCGGCGTGGAGGGCTGGAAGTGGGTTGAGGCGGCCCTCGACTTTCCCTACGGCCATAGTGCCAGCCTGCGGCGCATCGCTGGCGAGCGGCCACAGCTCACTGCCGATGAGCAGGCAACCTATGAGGCGCTGACCGACGAACTCGACCGCCTCTACGCCGAACACGAGGGCGACGAGAATCTGCCCGAAGAGGTCGATGCCCGGCTTGGCGAAATCGAGACCGCGGTCGCGGCCTTCCAGAACCGGCCGACGCTCTACGATCCGGCCGAGGTGGCGCGCGCCGGCGTGTTCATCAGCATCGACGGCTCGGGCGCTCTCAAGGTCGATCGCGGCTATGTGCGCGCCGAGGATGAGACGCCTGAGCCCGAGGTCGATCGTGACCGGACGACCGGGTCGGCGGTTTCCGGCGCCGACGTCGAGGGGCCTTCGGTCCAGCGCGCGGTCATCACCATCGGCGGCGAGCCAACCGCACCGGAAGAGGATGACGACGTCATCAAGCCGCTGCCCGATCGCCTCGTGACCGAGTTGACGGCTCACCGCACCCTGGCGCTGCGTGACGCGATCGGTGCCAACCCTCGGGTTGCGCTGACCGCGCTGCTCCATAAGCTGGTCGCCGACATTTTCCACCACGGCACGAGCGCGGGCTGCCTCGAAGCCTCGGTCCGGCACGTGTTCTTCCCCGTCCAGGCCGATGACCTGAAGGACAGCGCCTCGGCCGCAAACGTCGCCGAGCGTCACGACGGCTGGAAGGCAGACCTTCCAACCGACGACGACGCGCTGTGGGAACGGATCGATGGGCTCGACGAGGCCAGCCGCATGGCGCTCCTTGCCCACTGTGTCGCGTTCGGCGTGAACGCGCTGTTCGAGCGCGCCAGCCCTTACGGCGCCGTCACGCCGCAGAGCATCCAGCAACGCATCGCGGGAGCCGATCGCCTCGGGCGCGCCGTCGGGCTGGACATGGTTGAGGCCGGCTGGACCCCGACCGTCACCAACTATCTCGGCAGAGTGACCAAGGCGCGGATCCTGGAAGCCGTGCGCGAGGGCAAGGGCGAGCAGGCTGCCCAACTCATCGAGCATCTCAAGAAAGGCGAAATGGCTAAAGAGGCCGAGCGGCTTCTCGCCGATACTGGATGGCTGCCCGAACCGCTGCGGCTTGCGGCGGACGAGGGAGATCCGGCGGGGGAGGTCGGGAAGCCCGAGGCGTTGCCCGCCTTCCTCAATGAAGAGGAGGAGGCTTTGCCCGATGATGGGGACGAGCCGGGATCCGACCTTGAGTCCGAATCGCACGCCATCGCGGCTGAGTGACCTACGGTTCGCCGAAGGCCCGGCGTCTCACGCGCCGGGCCTTTTCTCTGGAGCGTGCCCGAGAGGTAGAGGGCGGCCGGGACGAGGTGTCTGGGCTGGGTTGAGAGAGCGTGCCCGTCCGGACGCCCTCATCCGCGCTCTCGGAGTCGTTCCCATGTTTCAGTCCGATCGTCTTGTCTCGTCCTCGTCGCCCGTGCCCTCGGGCCCATCGGGCGCCGCGCTCCTCTCCGCCGCCCAGGCGCTCCTCGATCCAATCGCACGCGGGGCGGCCATCGACGCGCACCTGCTTCGCGGCGCGCTGACCACTGCCTGTGGGGGGTCGGATTCTGAAGGCGCGTGGGACTGGAAAGCCGCCTACGATGTCTGCGAGGTCGCCCAGCTCCTATTCCTGCGCCGCTTCGGTCCCGCGATCGCCAGCCGTCCGGCGACTGCCCAACTCGCAATGCTTGCGAAGGTCGCGGGTCTCTTCCCGACGCACACACGGCGGTCCGAGGAGAGCCAGGCGCTTCAGCAGTTCTCGACGCCGCTGCCGCTCGCCTTCGTCGCCGCCCGCGCCGCTGGCCTCCGCGCCGCTGACGTCGTGCTCGAACCCAGCGCCGGCACCGGACTCCTCGCTGTATTCGCCGAGCTTGGCGGCGCCGCGCTCGCACTGAACGAGCTAGCCGACGGCCGTGCGGACCTCTTGAGGGTCCTCTTCCCGGTCGCGCCCGTCAGCCGCTTCGACGCCGCCCGCATCCACGATCACCTCGGCGCAGACCTCCGGCCGAGCGTGATTCTGATGAACCCGCCCTTTTCTGTGGGCGCCCATGTCGACGGCCGGGTCGTCGACGCCGCCTATCGCCACATCGCCTCAGCGCTGGCGCGTCTGACCGAAGGCGGGCGGCTGGTGGCAATCACCGGCGCGGGCTTTTCGCCCGACAACCCGGCTTGGGCCGACGCCTTCGTCCGACTGCAGGAGCGCGGGCGCATCCTGTTCACGGCAGCGGTCGACGGCCGCGTCTTCGCCCGTCAGGGCACCCGCGTCGAGACCCGGCTCACAGTCATCGACCGCCTTTCCGCCGATGATCCGGCGACGCTGCCGGCGTCGCTCGGTATCGCGCCCGATGCTGCGACCCTGCTCGGCTGGGTGGAGGCGCACGTGCCACCCCGCGCCGCCTGCATGCCGAGCCGCGCCTCCGGCTTTCCGGCTCTCCGCACGTCCGCATCTGCGCATCGCCGGCTGACTCCGGAATCGGCCGCACGGCCGCTCGCGCCGGTGGCTGCCGACGCCGTCGAACTTGCCTACGAGCTGATCGAGTCTTCGCCCGACGCAAAGGGGCGCATCAGCGATGCCCTGTACGAGCCGTTCGCGTTGCAGACGGTTCGGATCGCAGGCGCGCAGCCGCACCCCACGCCACTGGTGCAATCGGCCGCAATGGCGAGCGTGCGGCCACCGCTGCCGACCTACCGGCCGCACCTGCCCACCGGGCTCGTTCAAGCCCGTCTCCTGTCCGATGCCCAGCTCGAGACCGTCGTCTACGCAGGCGACGCGCACACCGGAATGCTCGCCGGCGCGTGGACGGTGGACGACACCTTCGACAAAGTCGCGGCCGCTCCCGAGGACGCAGAGAGCGTCGTGCGCTTCCGGCGCGGCTTCATGCTGGGAGACGGAACGGGGGCGGGCAAGGGACGGCAGGTTGCGGCGGTCATCCTCGACAACTGGCTGAAGGGCCGCCGTCGCGCGCTGTGGGTCTCGAAGTCCGACACGCTGATCGAGGACGCGCAGCGCGACTGGTCGGCGCTCGGCCAGGAGCGTCTCCTGATCCAGCCGCTCTCTCGCTTTCGCCAGGGCGCGCCGATCCGGCTGGCGGAAGGCGTCCTATTCGCCACCTACGCCACGCTACGGTCCGACGCGCGCGAGGAGAAGGTTTCCCGCGTCCGGCAAATCGTCGAGTGGTTGGGCGCCGACTTCGACGGAGTGATCGTCTTCGACGAAAGCCACGCCATGCAGAACGCCGGCGGCGGCACGGGCGAGCGGGGCGACCAGGCCCCCTCGCAGCAGGGCCGCGCGGGCTTGCGCCTCCAGCACGCGCTGCCGAACGCGCGCGTATGCTACGTCAGCGCCACCGGCGCCACCACCGTCCAGAACCTCGCCTACGCCCAGCGCCTCGGCCTCTGGGGCGGCGAGGACTTTCCGTTCGCCACGCGGGCCGAGTTCGTCGCCGCGATCGAGACCGGCGGCGTCGCCGCAATGGAGGTGCTCGCCCGCGACCTGCGCGCGCTCGGGCTCTACACGGCCCGCTCGCTCTCCTACGACGGCGTCGAATACGAGATCGTCGAGCATCAGCTCACGCCCGAGCAGACGCGGATCTACGACGCCTATGCGGGCGCGTTCCAAGTCATTCACCAGAACCTTGGCCGCGCTGGAAGCGGCCGGCGTTACAGCCAAGTCCGAGGACGGCAGCTCGACGCTGAACGCGCAGGCGAAGTCGGCGGCGCGCTCGGCGTTCGAGAGCTCGAAGCAGCGCTTCTTTGGGCACCTGCTTACCTCGATGAAGACGCCGACGCTGATCGCGTCGATCGACGCCGACCTCGCGGCGGGCCACGCCTGCGTCGTCCAGATCGTCTCGACCGGCGAGGCGCTGATGGAGCGGCGCATCGCCGAACTGCCGGCGGAGGAATGGAACGACGTTCAGGTCGACATCACGCCGCGTGAATACGTGCTCGACTATCTCGCCCGCGCCTTCCCGGTGCAGCTCTACGAGCCGTTCACCGACGGCGAGGGCAACCTCTCGTCCCGGCCGGTCGCCCGCGACGGCCAGCCAGTGCTCTGCCGCGACGCGGTCGAGCGCCGCGACCGGCTGATCGAGCATTTGGCCGCGCTGCCGCCGGTCCAGGGCGCGCTCGACCAGGTCGTGCAGCGGTTTGGCACCGAGATGGTGGCCGAGGTGACGGGGCGCTCGCGCCGGATAGTCCGAAAGCGCGGGAATGATGGCGGGGATCGCTTGGCCGTCGAGGGTCGGCCCGCCGGCGCCAACCTCGCCGAGACCGCCGCCTTCCAGGATGATGAAAAGCGTATTCTCATCTTCTCCGACGCGGGCGGAACCGGGCGGAGCTACCATGCCGACCTTGGCGCGAAGAACCAGCGCCTGCGCGCCCACTATCTGCTCGAAGCGGGTTGGAAGGCCGACGCCGCCATTCAGGGCCTCGGCCGCACGAACCGCACCCACCAAGCGCAGCCCCCGCTGTTCCGGCCCATCGCCACCGACGTACGTGGCGAAAAGCGCTTCCTGTCGACCATCGCACGCCGGCTCGACACGCTGGGTGCGATCACCCGCGGGCAACGACAAACCGGCGGCCAAGGGATGTTCCGCGCGTCCGATAATCTGGAGAACGAGTACGCCCGCGCCAGCCTCCGCCAGCTCTACATGCTGCTCATCGGCGGCAAGGTCGACGGTTGCTCGCTCGGACGCTTTGAGGATGCGACCGGACTATCGCTGATGACGCGCGACGGCGCGATCAAGGAGGAGCTGCCGCCGATCACGCAGTTCCTCAACCGCGTCCTGGCCCTGCCAATCGCACTCCAGAACCTGCTCTTCGAGGTGTTCGACGGACTGATGAACGCCCGCATCGAGGCAGCGGTCGTAGCTGGGACGTTCGACATGGGACTGGAGACGTTGAGGGCAGCGTCGCTGACCATCGTCGAGCGGCGCACCGTCTACACGCACCCAGGCACGGGCGCGGAAACACAGGCCTTCGAGGTGCGGCGGCTTGATCGCACCCACGCACTCCCTTTCGCCGACGCGCTCGAACTCGCCCGCGAGCCGCGCGCCCGGCTTCTCGTCAATTCCCGCTCGGGGCACGCCGCCGTTCAAGTCCGCGCCGCGAGCGTCACGCTTGACGACGGCGAGGTCGAACGCCGCGTTCGGCTGGTCCGCCCCACCGAGCGCAAGAACTTGGGCGAAACCGCGTTGCTTGCATCGCATTGGCAAGAGGCCGACGAAGCCGCGTTCGCCTCGGCCTGGAACGCCGAGGTGGCGAGCCTGCCCGAGCTCGTCGAGAGCCGCTTCCACATCGTCACCGGGCTGCTGCTGCCAATCTGGCGGCGGCTCCCGCAGGACGGCTGCCGCGTCTACCGGCTCCAGACGGATGACGGCGAGCGCGTCATCGGCCGCCGGGTCCCGGCCGACTGGGTCGCGCAGGCGATCGGCGCCGAGGCCCCGGAAGTGGCGGTTGGCGATGCCTGGAAAGCAGTGCTCGGACGCGGCGGATCGCTCCTGCTCGACGGTGGCCTCGCCGTGCGTCGCTCGCTTGTCATGGGCACCCACCGCGTTGAGATAGCCGGCTTCACCGAGGGCATGATCGAGCGCCTGAAGGCCGACGGGTGCATGTCGGAGATCATTGCCTGGAAGCTGCGGCTGTTCGTGCCGACGAACGCCGATGGGCCGGCGATGCTCGCCCGGGTGCTGGCACGATACCCGGTCGCGCGCGTCATCGACCGTGCGACAGCGTGAGGCCCGCGCAATGCACGGACCAGCGACGGAGCTGGCGCACCGTCTCGCGCGCGATGGCGAGGCGGTGTGCCGTCACTATCTCCCAAACGGTCGCCGCGAGGGCCGCTACTGGCTGGTCGGCGACATCGAGAACACGCCCGGCAGGAGCTTGTTCGTGCGGCTTGAAGGTCCCCGACAGGGCAAGGGCGCCGCGGGCAAATGGACCGATGCCGCCACGGGCGAACATGGCGACCTCATCGACCTGATCGCTGCCAACCAGCGGCTCTCGACCTTGCGCGACGCGCTGGACGAAGCGCGGCGTTTCCTGTCACTGCCGCGACCCGAACCGTCCTACGCGCCGTCCGTCCCGGCGCCGACCGGCTCGCCAGATGCGGCACGCCGCTTGTTCGCGATGGCGAAGCCGATCCGGGGTACAGTCGCAGAAGCGTATTTCCGAGCGCGCGGCATTGCGGAAGTGCGGGATCTCGCATCGCTCCGCTTTCACCCGCGCTGCTACTATCGCGGCGACGGGGACGACCCTCACGACCGGGTGCGCGACGCCTGGCCCGCGCTGATCGCGGCGGTCACCGACTTGCACGGTGCCATCACCGGCGCGCACCGCACCTGGATCGATCCCGTCTCGATCGACAAGGCACCTGTCTCGACGCCGCGCCGGTCGATGGGCCTGCTGCTCGGCAACGGCGTCCGCTTCGGTGTCGCTCCCGATGTGCTTACGGCCGGCGAAGGGTTGGAAACGATGCTGTCGCTCAAGCAACTCATGCCCAAGATGCCGATGGTCGCCGCGCTGTCGGCCAACCATCTCGCTGCCCTCGAACTGCCTGCCACGTTGCGCCGGGTCTACCTTGCTCGCGACGACGACCCCGCCGGACGGCGAGCGGCGGCGACCCTGGCCGCGCGGGCCCGATCCGTGGGGGTCGAGGCGCTGACGCTTGCGCCCGCACTCGGCGATTTCAACGAGGATCTGCGCCGCGTCGGCTCCGTGGCGCTAGGGCAGGGGTTGCGCCTGCAACTCGCGCCGGAGGACATCGAGCGCTTCCTCATCCTCTAGCGCCGGCCGGGACGAGGATGCGCAGCCGTTACGTGCTGGTGGGTTGAGCGGATCGCCGGGCCTCATCGGGAGAGCCGCACCTTCGGCCTTCAAGAGGGGCGATCGGACCGGAGCCGGTCCGGCCCGGCAACGGCGGCGACCCGCTATTTTCCGCCGGCGAGCGGCGCTCGCCTTTGCAGCGCGAAGCAAAATAGCGGGCCTTCGCCGTCCTCCGCTGCGCTTCGGCCGGCCGGGCTCCCGCCCGCCGGTGCAGGCCCGGTCCGCCCCCCGCTCTTCGGCGCCCAGGAAGGCCGCGAGAGGCGCGGCCCCGAACCGGAGGCAACCCGCCATGACCACCCACGAGGACAGTAACGAGCAATCTCCGACCGCCACCATCCTGCAGGAGCTCCAGCTTTATGGCTTCCGTCCCTTCCAGGACGAACCAGACCCCCGACCGCTTCCCGACGGTCACCAGATCACCGGTGCACTCGCCGACATCTTCGACGCCTTGGTGTCGACGCTCACTGACACCCGGCTCGAGCCTGACCTCGATGACCTGCTCTGGGGTCAGGTGAACCTCTTCCACCGGGCCGGCGACCGCATCGAACGCGAGCTCGACGACAACGAGCAGGCGCAGCAGCGCAGCCAGCGCGAACAGGACGGATCGGAGGTCCGCTCGGTCGAGCTCGAGCGACTCACCGCCGAGGGGCTGACGCTGATCGAGCGCCGCAACGCCTTCGAGTTCATGCGCGATACGGCCGCCGACATGTTCGACAAGCACACGGGATCAAGTTGGCGGCCCCATCACGGCTCGATGGTCAACCGCAAGGCGCTTACCGCCGCGATGATCGACAGCCGCGACTTCCTCGCCGCGAGGCACCGTGCCGAGACCGAGGTGATGCTGCCCGCAGGTGCGAAGATCGCCTTCACCGGTGGCACCGACTGTGCCGACCACCGCCGCATCTGGGATGCTCTCGACAAGGTGCACACCAAGCACCCCGACATGGTGCTGTTGCACGGCGGGAGCCCCAAGGGGGCCGAACGCATCGCCGCCTGCTGGGCCGACAACCGCAAGGTGCCTCAGGTCGCCTTCAAGCCCGACTGGACACGCTACGCCAAGGCCGCTCCTTTCAAGCGCAATGACCAGCTTCTGGATGTCATGCCGATCGGCGTCGTGGTCTTCCCAGGCTCAGGCATCTCCGACAACCTCGCCGACAAGGCCCGGAAACTCGGCATCCCGCTGTTCGACTTCCGGGAACGCCGTGCGTGAGCGCCGCACGTCCACTCCGTCGCCGATCCGCCTTTTCCGGATCGGCGGCTTTGCGCTTCTCGATAGTTCGCTTCTATTCGGCGTGGCGAGCCCGCACCTGCGGACTGATTGCACGCGTGTCACGCGCCAGTTTGGCCTCCAGCGCGATCATGTCCTGAGCCGCGCCGTTATGGCCTGCGTCCAGGTCCGACCGGGTTGCGCTGTTACGCAAGTGGGCAGCTGATATCCGCCCGGCTTTGCGTGGGCATCACCAGCACCTCGACCCCTGCATAAGACGAGCACCGCCCCGCTCGCATAGTCGCTGATCCTTTGTCCAGCTCGGGACCTCTTACGATCAACCCGCAAGGGGTCGGTACGCTGACGCTACCGCCGCCAGCAGCGCTGCCGGTGATCGCGGTCCCGCGCCGGACACATCGGGCGCCTGTCGAGCGGGGGCGGTCCCCGCTCCCAAGACAGGAGCCGGAACGATGTCCCTCACTTCAGCCCAAGCCCGCGCCTGGAATCTCGCTACGACCCTCATGGTCTGCGTGGTGCTCTTCCAGACCGATGGCGGTGGCTATGGCGTCATGCCCGCTGCCGAGTACGACGGTGACCCCGCCTGTGTGGTCCACGAATATGACCCGTTCGCGCCCTGAACGGGTCTGGCCTCCCCCGACGGCATCGCCGCCCGAGCTAGACTCGGCGTCGCTCGCTACGCGATTCTCATTCGTGCACTGCGCAGGCTATGGGAGTGGGTCCGATCTTAGCAGGTGCCGGCGGGCATCTCTGCCTCCTAGTCGGGCCCAGGCGTTCAGATTGAACAATCGGCTTCGCGACCGGGGCGATCACCTCGTTCTCGACCGAGTGCCGCTCGCTACCATTCGCGGCATGGTTGTCGGAACACGGTTTAATCGCCTCAACTAGGCGACTAAGGCGACTAAGGCGGCTCATACGGCAGAGGTGCCGCGCACGTGCGCGCATGTATAGAGCGCCGCGCAAACCATGTTTCCGCAAGTAGAATGCCGCCGTCTCTTCGGCTGAATCTGGGCCGTAAGCTGCCGTTCCGGTGCTTGCGGCCCTTGGAGACAAAGCGGACCTTCTCTCGACCTCGGCCGGACCGCAGCTTTGACGGACAGTATCCCGAACCGGTGTGTAGAGCCTTATTCGGCGGGCAGCCGGTCCGAAGGTGAGCGCGGTAGGACGCCCGGGATCCAACGGAAGTCCGAGCGCTTGAAGCTCTTAAAAAGCAGGTAGAAGCCCGTTCCAGACAGCCAGAGCACCCCAAACGCCACCATGATGATCAGGGGGTGATTGAAGCTCTTACGCTCGACGTAGTCCATGTTGTGGAGCATCCAAAAGAAATCCCACAGCCGGTAGCTGTCGTCTCGCCGCTCAACGACCTTACCAGTGGCCTGCGAGACATAGAAGGATGTGTCGCCGTTGTCAGCGAAGTCGACCCGCCAAAGTGGTTCGTCATGGTCGCGGGTCTCTAGGGTCGGCTTGCTCAGCAGAGATACGCGCGCAACCGCTGCTTTACCGGCATAGTCCGCCGACGCAATCGCTTTGGCGACGGCGGCATCAACCACGAATGGGCGACCATTCTCGTCGAGAACACGAATGCCGTTGGGGGTAGCGACCTCGTAAACATGTTGCCCAAGCATAGGGCGCAACGTGAAACCAGCGATCTCGGTTCCGAGCCGGGCGCTCAGCTCGCTCGGGGACAAGGCCTGAGCCGGCCAGGTCGCAACCTTTGGCGGATGCCCGAGATGCTCGCCGCTCACATCATGATGATCGATGAGCGCCATAACTGCTCCGCTGACCGTCCACAGCAAGAACTGCAGCCCCAGGATGAGACCGACCCATTTATGGATGCGACGGAATAGGAGCGTCGATATGCGGATCGGCCTCATGCGCTGGCCTTCTTCCGCTTGCTCTTCGGGAAGCTCCACCAGAGCAGCCACGCCCCGGTGAACGCCATTAACGCCACAAGCCAGGTCATTGGGCGCAACAGCCAATTGTTCATGTTCTGGCGGTCGTCGTAGTCCATGATGTGGAGCATCCACATGAAGTCAAAAACCCGCCAAGCCTCATGCCTGCGCGACAAGAGCTCACCGGTCACCGGCGAGTAGTAAAATGCCGGTTTGTCCCAGCCCTCGAAATCGACGCGCCAGAGCGGCGGCTTGCGCCCCTGGACCTCGAGCGGCGACTTTTCGATCAGCTCAATTTTGACGATATCGCGATCTTGCGCCATGCGCCGACGCGCAAGCTCTCGGACGATTGGCTCGCCAATCGTAAGCTTTTTGCCAGCCTCGGCGTCGAAAAGCTGAAGCCCAAGCTCGGTCTCCACGACATAGGCCGGCGTATCAAGCAGACGTGTCAGCCGAACCGATTGCACGCTTTTCAGCCCTTTCGTGACGGCGGTCGGCGCGAGCAATCCAGTGGTGTCGAAAGGACGTTCGTCAGGCGCGCGCACGAGATGGTCGCCGTGAATATAGTCGATGTGTACGGCCACCATATACATGCCGCTCAGCGTCCAGATCAGCGCCTGGAGCCCGACGACAAGCGCCAGCCACTTGTGCAGGCGCCGGGCAAGCAGCGGGAAGCGAGCTGCCATCAGAAAAATGCTCCGTTTGTGGGCCGAGCCGAGCCGGCGTCGGTTTGGGGCCGCCTACGCCGGCCGACTGCCGCTTGGTTGGAGAGATAACTTGTGCAGGTACAGCCGACGATCCTGCAGATCCTAGGAAAATGTACCAGTGGTTGAGTCCGTCGCGTTCGCGCTTGTTAGTCAGGCCGCTTTCGCCTCATCCAAGCAGGTTTGCCGCTGCCAGAGTACCCTGTCCCGGATGCAAGTCCCGACGTGAGTGACATGAGCGCCGCACAAACGCCGCTGGAGAAGTCGTGGGCGGCTCCGACCCGCGGAGTGCTTCATCCTGCGGCTCACATAGCTTACAGCGGTTCGATAGCTGACTCGCGAATATGCGCACAGGAGCGTCGTTTGTTGCCCAACCCAGTCTTCACGACGTCCACATTGCTCGCCCTGCTGGCCCTGCTGGGAGCTTGTGGCGAAACGGCCGATAGCGCTGACCAGGCCGAACAGGTCACGATTGCTGCTGACACGGCCAATCCCGAGATCGCCACCGCTGGTGAAGCAGTGCCGGTCGGAGATGCTGGCGCAGCAGCCGACCCCGTGTCATCCATGCCTGCGCCCGAACCGGCCCGACCGATACCTGCCGCCGAAACCGCTGCAAAGGTCCCTCAAACGAGGCCAGCACCGGAGCCTGCCGAGCCGCGGGCCGACAGCGGGACGCCGACGGTGGCCGCTACCGATCCGTCGTGCCCGCCAGAACACGCTGCGATGGGGCATTGCATTCCAAAGAAGTGAACATGCCAAACAGCTACACGTCGGCCCGGGGTCGTTGACCATCGAGGGCCTGACATCCGGCCGACGAAGCAGCTTGTGTGCACGAGGGCCGTCCTGCACGGTGCTGGTGATGTCGGCACTGAGTATCCAACCCTATCAACCCAATCGTGATTGCTTCTGCTTCACTCTTGACCGGGACCTGCTGTTTCGAGCGCTTACGGGTGAGACGGGCGGAGAGACATTTTGGCGCGAGCTGTTGAGCAGCCGCCCCCACCTGTTTTCCAACGTCTCGACCTTCATCACAGCCGACGCCCTCCAACAAATGCACGCGATCGTCACCGCGGTAGAGCGCATCGCGGGGGACCCGGCTTACGTCGCGGCGGTACTTGCCTATGCGCCGCCGATTGCCCGGCTGGAGTTTGGCCCGCGCGGGGCGTTCATGGGCTATGATTTTCATCTAGGCCCAACAGGGCCACAGCTGATTGAGATAAACACCAACGCCGGCGGCGCTTTCCTAAACGCGGTTTTGGCACGCGCCCAGCGCTCCTGCTGCGCCGAGGCGGAAGCGCTCGGAGCCCGCGTATCGCCCCCCAATGGCTTTGATGCCGCTGTCATTGGCATGTTCGAAAGTGAATGGAAGACACAGCGTGGATCGACGCCGCTACATCGCATCTCGATCACCGACGAACGGCCAAGCGAACAATATCTCTACCCGGAGTTTCTGCTCGCGCAGAGGCTCCTGTCCAAGGCTGGCCGGCCGGTCGACATAGTCGATTCCTGCGAGTTTAGACATCGAGGCGGGCAGCTTCTCGTCGCGGGGCAGCCGGTCGACCTCGTTTACAACCGACTAACCGACTTTGCGCTCGAAGACCCAAAGCATCATGCGCTGCGCCAGGCTTACGCGGCGGGCGATGTCGTCGTTACCCCCAACCCACGCAGCCACGCGCTGTTCGCCGACAAACGAAACCTCGTGCTGCTGTCGGACCCTGAGCAATTGGCCCGCTGGGCCATCGATGCAGCGACCACCGCCACGCTTGTTGCAGGCATTCCGCGAATCGTCGCCGTGACGGCCGAACGGGCCGAACAGCTGTGGACAGACCGACGCCGTTTGTTTTTCAAGCCGGCTGGCGGCTATGGATCAAAAGCTGCCTATCGCGGAGACAAACTGACGCGTGCGGTGTGGTCTGACATCATCACGGGCAACTTCGTCGCGCAAGCCTACGCTCCACCAAGCGAGCGGATGGTTTCGATCGACGGCGGGCCAGCCGCACGCAAGATGGACGTCCGGCTGTTCACCTATGACGGTGAAATCTTGTTGGTGGCAGCCCGACTTTACCAGGGGCAGACGACCAATTTTCGCACGCCCGGTGGAGGTTTCTCGCCCGTGCTGTTGACTGGAAGGGCCGCCGCGTAGGTCACCTGCTCATCAGGAATGGCTGCACAGACCCCGGCGCAAGAAAGCTTCGTAGCTGGATGGTCGACCGGAGCTGATCCACCTTCGCAATCGTGGACCATCGAGGCATCAACCTGCGGCGCGGCTGCCACTGCTGCTTCGCAAGCAATCGTGAAACGCGAGGCAAGCAGCAACCCCATCGCCAGGCTGATAATCAACCGGCTCAGTCGTTGCGGTCGAGGTGCGACCCCGCTCACGCCATTATGGTATCCCAGCTTCCATCGATCGCAACGCGACCGAGTGCCCTCACAACCGTAGCGCCTTCAGTCGAAGTGAGTTGGAGATGACAGCCACCGAGCTGAACGCCATCGCGGCACCGGCAACGATCGGGCTCAGGAGCCAGCCAAAAAACGGGTAGAACAAGCCGGCAGCCAGCGGCACGCCGGCAGCGTTGAAGATGAAGGAAAAGAACAGGTTTTCGCGAATGTTGCGCATGGTCGCCCGGCTGAGGCGGCGTGCCCTGACAATGCCCTTCAGGTCTCCTTTCACGAGCGTTACCGCAGCGCTCTCCATGGCGACATCGGTCCCAGTGCCCATGGCAATGCCGACAGTAGCCGCCGCGAGCGCCGGCGCGTCGTTAATGCCGTCCCCGG